>VFQN01000021.1_pt1 | contig 378122 bp, 313 predicted proteins | sample 3512371 | NCBI WGS metagenome assembly VFQN01 (sample SAMN10412370, study PRJNA504923) | tailings metagenome | isolation source: Replicate 2 from Balatoc abandoned mine | place: Philippines: Itogon, Benguet | collected 2017-08-28 | reverse complement strand
ATCCTCCGTCGTGATACAGAGTTATGGCTCATACACAGAATTTCCGACACCCTCCGGCACAGAGGTGCCCCCATGGCCCGCCTCTCTTATCCCCAGATCCTCCAATCCTCACACCTTCTGTTCAACGGTGCCGCCGGAAGCACACCAGGACTTGCTCCACGCCATCCCGCCATGCATAACAAGACCAGCATCCCCCCATCCCCACCCACGCCATGCGCCTGATCCTCCTCCTGGCCTTCCTGCTGCTCCCATCCACCGCCCACGCCACCTGGTCGGTCATCGCCGTCGACAAGGCCACGGGCCGCGTCGTCATTGCCTCAGCCACCTGCGTCGATCGCGATGATGCCTTCTTGCGTGGCATCCAGGCCGTCGTCGTGCCCGGCAAGGGCGTGGCAGCCTGTCAGGCGGCCGTCGACGGCACACACGCCAACCAGATGCTGGTGTATCGCGAACTGCAGAAGGGCACCGATCCCGCGCGCATCATCGAGATGCTGAGCGCTGATCCAGCCTTTCAGAGCCGGCAGTTCGGCATCGTGGACTTGAGTGGCCGTCATGCCGGTCACTCAGGGCTGTCCAATGGCTACGTGAGTCAGGACATGCAGGGGCAGGTGCCGGGCACGGAGATCTACTACTCCATCCAGGGCAACATCCTCCGCACGGGCGATGTGATTCCCAACGCGGTGCGGGCTTTCGTCCACACGCAGGGCTCGTTGACCGACCGCGTCATGGCAGCCCTGGAAACCGCCGACCAGTACGGTGGTGACAGTCGCTGTGTGTGTCCGCCACTGCCCAGCGACATGAGCAAGCCCGCCATTCCCTGTGAGGGACGCACGTCGTACATCGCGTACATCCTGATGGCCAACACCAACGATGCGGTGGGCAGCTCGCACAGCGACGGGCGCTACGCCATGTATCTCACGGTCGCGCAGCCTTCGCAGGGTGGCCCGAACGCCATCAAGCCGGGCGAGAATCTGAATCCCGTCAAGACGCTGCGTGCCCGGTACAACGCCTGGCGGCGCACGCAGCCGGCTTCATTCAAGTGAGGGCGCACGGCATGCTTTCAATCTCTTCAGTCGGCCGCATGCTGACCGCTGGTCTGCTGCTGCTTGGTGTGGCGGCTCCCGTTGCTGCGCAGCGTCAGGCGCCGCGCGCCGTGCTCTCGCTCAGCTCACCGGCCTTTGCGGACGGTGGACTCATTCCCGCCACACATGCACAGACGGGTCGTGATGTCTCGCCACCGCTGACCTGGAGTGGCGTGCCGGACAGCACGCGCAGCTTCGTACTCATTGTGCGCGATCTCGACGCACTGGTCGGTGATGGCACGGACGACGTACTGCATTGGATGGCGTGGAACATTCCGGCGACGGTCACGTCACTGCCAGCGGGTGTGCCGAGTGGTGCGCAGTTGGACAACGGTATGCGGCAGATCAGCGTCAGCGGGCCATACTACCGCGGGCCTGCGGCGCCGGCGTCCGGCCCTCCACATCACTACGTATTCGAGTTGTACGCGCTTGACATCGCGCTGAATATTTCACCGACGGCCATGTCCGCGGCTGCCACACGTGAAGCGGTGCTGCGCGCGATGGCTGGTCACATTCGTGGCAAGGGCGTACTGACGGGACGCTATCAGCGCCCCTTGCCGTAATGCCGGACGGCGAGACGAGCCGCGAGGTCGAAACTCCGCCAGCGGCGTCTGCAGCAGCGTCAGCCGCAGCGTCAACCTCTCGTCTCGCCGCAGTGGACAGCATGCGCGTGCTGGCCATTCTCGCGGTCATTGTCATCCACGTGGCACCATTCACGCACGGCGTACCGCCGGCGCGCATTGGCCTCACGTGGAATCTGCCCACCGTCGCCAATCAATTGGTGCGCTTTGCGGTGCCGTGCTTCTTCGTCCTCTCGGGCTACTTCTGGGCACAGCGCACAAGAGACCCGGCTCGGCGTTGGCCGGTCACGCGTCAGATGTTGCAGCGCCTCGGCATGCTGTTTGTGGGCTGGTCACTCATCTACACCCTGCCATGGGATGCGGGGCGTTTGCTCCGCAACCGGCCAACAAGTTACGGTGACATTCTCACGCGCAACCTGCAGTGGATCAGCACGCACAAACTGCTCGTGTTGTTGCAGGGGACCGAAACGCATCTCTGGTTTCTCGTGGCGCTGGCATTCGCGGTGAGCATTTCGGCGCTCTGGCTTCGCTGGGGAAGCTGGCGTTCCCTGCTGCTCTTGGGCCTCGTACTGTTTGCGCTGGCCATGCTCATGCGGCCCTACGTGAAGCTGCCTATTGGCATCCCCGTGCGATTCAACCCACGCAATGGGCCAGCGTTTGCCTTGCTGCCCTTTGCCTCTGGTATCGCCCTGGCATGGCGTGCACCGTCACCCGTGCCATTCGCGCACACCTGGCAGCGCTGGGGGCTAGGACTGTGGCTCACCGGCATACTGCTTTCGGCCGCCGAGCTTACCTGGCTGCGCGTCAGCTACGGACGCAGTCTGGCGCAGGACGCCGTGTTCTCCACCCTGCTTTGCGGACTTGGTGCGGCCTGCTTCGCCCTCGGCAATCCGGCGTGGCTGGCTCGCTTGCCATTGGCGCGGTTGGGTCCTCTGGTACTTGGAATCTATGCCGTGCATCCACTCGTGATCGATGTGCTGCTGCCGACGTTACCGAAGACGCGTGGAGTGTCGGCGGACGTGCTGGTACTCCTGTCGGTATTTGTCCTGTCGTGGGGCCTGAGTGAGCTGCTGGCCAGACTACGATGGGCGCGGTTCCTGGTGCGTTGAACTCCGGTATGCACGGCGCCTGCGGTCTTGCCGATTGCACGGGAACTGACAGAAGCGCGAAACGGCAACGTGCCAAAGTTCGCTAACCGGATACTACACATTCCCGGATACTCCCCATGCTCATCACGCTTCGCGTTCTTCATTTCGTTGGCCTGGCCATGGGTTTCTCCGTGACCTTCGCCAATCTCGTCATGGCAGGCCTCATTGCCGCCGCACCTCCCGGCGAAAAGCCGGTGCTGGGCCGATTCCCCATGGCCATGATGCGGGTGGGCGACGTCGGTCTCGCGCTGCTGTGGACCACCGGACCGGCCCTGTTGTACATCAAGTACGGTGGGTTCACCGGCATGCCGTGGCAGTTTCACGTCAAGCTCACCGCCGTTGTGTTGCTCACACTCGTCGTGGGGTTCATGCACAGTCAGAAGGGCCGCATCAGGGCTGGCGACGTGGCGGCCATGGATCGCATGAAGCGCGTGGCGCCGCTGGCATCGCTTTCCGCACTCACTGCGCTCATCTTTGCCGTCATGAGCTTCAATCGCTGACGTGACGCGTCGCCCCACACGACGTGCCTTCTGTACGGCTGCCTTGGCATCTGCTGTCCTCTGGGGCAGTGGATGCCGCGGTACGGCTGATCGTGCCGCCGCCGATGAGGCGGTCTCCAAGCCGCTCGTTGTCATGGCGGCGGCCTCGCTCAATCGGGCCATGCCGGCGTTGCTTCAGGCATTCGAGGCCCGCGAGCAGGTCAAAGGCACGCTGATCCTGGGCGCCACCGGCAGTCTCGCCGCGCAGCTCGTCAACGGCGCACCGGCCGACCTCTTCTTCTCGGCCGACGAAACCACCGTCGATCGGCTGATGGCTGAGGGCATACTCGATCCCGTCACTCGGACGCACTACAGCAACGGCGTGCTGGTGCTGGTAACCCGACGTGGTGTGAACCCACCGCGTGCACTGACGGAGCTCACGGAGCCGCGCTTCGCCATTGTGGCCCTCGCCAATCCCGATCTCGCGCCCCACGGGGCCGCGGCCAGGCAGATCATGCAGTCGGCCGGTGTGTGGGAGACACTCGCGGGGCGTCTCGCATATGGCGAAAATGTGGCCGGCACCTGGCAACTCGTGCAGTCGGGCAACGCCGATGCGGCCTTTGTGGCACAGAGCGTGGTTCCGGACGACGCTGATGTGGGACGCCTCATGCTGGACCCGTCACAGTATCCACCGCTAAGGCAGGCCGCAGCCGTCGTGGTCACCAGCCGTCATCCTGCCGCACGCGATTTTCTGCGCTTTGTACATGGCGTGGATGGTCAGGCCATTCTACGTCAGCATGGCTTTGCGCCGCCGCAGTAGATAGCATTGCGGGCATGATCGGCCCGCTCTGGCTTTCGACATGGGTGGCACTCCTTGCCACGGCGCTCGCCACGATGGTGGGTGTGCCCTGCGCGTGGCTACTGGCACGGCGGCAGTTCGTCGGGCGCAATCTGCTTGGTGTGCTGGTGCTGTTGCCATTGGTGTTGCCGCCCACCGTCCTCGGCTACTATCTGCTGCTGCTCATTGGCCGTCAGGGGCCCGTGGGGCGCCTGACCGAAGCCCTGGGACTTGGCCGCCTGGTTTTCACCCCAACGGCCGCGGTGTTTGCGGCCTTCGTGGCGGCGCTGCCGTTTGTCGTGCGCGCGGCGCAGGCCGGCTTCGAACAGGTCGATTCGATGTACGAGGAAGCCGCCCGCACACTGGGCCGCAGTGAGCGTGCCATCTTCTTCACCATCACCCTGCCACTGGCCTGGCGCACTGTGTTGGCCGGCCTGGCGCTGGGTTTTGCCCGCGCCATTGGCGAGTTCGGCGCCACACTCATGATTGCCGGCAACATTCCCGGCCACACACAGACCGCCAGTCTCGCCATCTACGATGCGGTTCAGGGCTTCCGCTATGATCTGGCCTGGCAGGGTTCACTGGCCTTGTCACTGGTGGCTGGAGTGGTGCTGTGGCTCATGACACGTTCCCGGGTGCGTGGCTCGTGGTGAGCAACTCAGAGAACACGACCAGGAACATCGAAAGCGCCAACGATGCGCCGAGCGATATGCTGCAAGTGGCCTTCACCCACCGCATCGGCAGTTTCGATCTCGCGCCGGAGTTTACCGCCGGCAACGGCATCACGGCGCTGGTCGGTGCGTCCGGTGCCGGCAAGACGCTCACGCTGCGGGCCATCGCCGGCTTGATCATGCCACACGCCGGCCGCATCACGATGCAGGGCGATGCGCTGTTTGATGACGAGCGCGGTGTGCGGCTTTCTCCGCAGGCTCGCCGCATTGGCGTGGTGTTTCAGCAATACGCGCTCTTTCCGCATCTCAGCGTCGCGCAAAACGTGGCCTACGGACTCACCCATTTGCCCGAGGCGGAGCGACAAGCGGACGTCGAGCGCTGGCTCACACTCGTCGGGCTTGAGACCTACGCGTCACGTTGGCCTCGCGATCTCTCCGGCGGACAGCAGCAGCGCGTGGCGCTGGCCCGCGCACTCGCACCGGCACCGCGTCTGCTGTTGCTGGACGAACCCTTTGCCGCCGTGGACATGGGGCTGCGCCGCCGGCTACGTGAGGAGCTGCGTCGCTTGCAGCAGACTGTCGGCACACCCATGGTGCTCGTCACGCACGATCTCGACGAGGTGCGGCAATTGGCCGACCACGTCGTCGTGCTTGATCACGGACGTGTGGTGCACCGCCAGCACGTCACGGGACCGGATGATGACCTGTCCGCCGTGTACACCTTGCTCTCCAACCCACGAGACTAGATCGCGATCAATCGGATCGGGATCAGCTGGCGGCTTCTGGCATCGGCGGAATGGGCGCCCCACGCAGAATGCGCGCGGTGAGTTCCTCGAGGTTGGCCTCGGGGCGAAAGCGCAGAAACGCTTCACGCGACATGCTCACCGCCAGCTCACGCTCTCCGTACAACGCACGCGCCGCTCCCATCTCCTCAAGGAACTGCCGTTCCTCATCGCTGTGCGTGCGCACGAGCACTTCCACACCGGGATTGAGCTGATGCGCGCGTGCCAGCACTGCACGAGCCTGCCATGCATCGGGCGCTGCCACCAGAACCAGTCGGGCATCCTGCAAGCCCGCATCGCGCAACGCACTCAGCGTTGTGGCGTCGCCGTGCACCACATGATAACCGGCCGCCGCGAGTCGTTCGGCAATGTCCCCACTGGCCTCGATGACCCGATAGGGAATCTGCTGTGCGTGCAACTCGCGCACGACCGGAAAGCCCACTCGGCCCGAGCCGATGACCACGATGTGGCCCGTGGCGGGTGGCAACGCGGGCACACTGCTGCGACGCGTTGCCGGAGATGCACCGTCAACTCCCGATGTCGTGCCCGACCCGGCTTCTGCGCCACCCGCCGGCACGCTTGCCGACCTCGCGGCATCGGCGGCAACGGTCGCCGCGGGCCGCCGCGCATCGAGCCAGCGTGTGAAGGGATCCACCACGCGAAACACGAAGGGATTGAGCGTGATGGACAGGAGGGCGCCGGCCACGACAAGGCTCTGCGACTCGGGCGCCAACAGTCCGAGTGACGTACCAAGGGCAGCAAGGATGAACGAGAACTCGCCGATCTGCGCAAGACTGGCCGAAATCGTGAGCGCCGTGTGATTGGAGTACCCGAAGGCACGCACAATGCCGTACGCCGCCACCGACTTGCCAATCAGGATGATGAGCACCACGGTGATGACCGCGAGTGGCTCGCGAATCAGAATGGACGGATCGAACAGCATCCCCACCGACACGAAGAACAGCACCGCGAAGGCGTCCTGCAACGGGAGCGCGTTGTTGGCCGCCTCGTGACTGAAGTCCGATTCGCTCACGATGACACCGGCGAAGAACGCGCCGAGTGCGAACGACACGTCGAAGAGCATGGCCGCGCCAACGGCGAGACCGAGAGCCACCGCCAGCACTGCCAACGTGAAGAGTTCGCGCGAACCGGTGTTCACCACGCGGCGCAGTAGCCAGGGAATCACCCGCCGGCCACCGACCAGCATGATCACCAGAAATGCGGCCAGCTTGAGTGCGGTGAGACCGAGGACCGCGCCAATGGATGCAGCCGAACCGGTCGTGCCATCCGAGCCACCCATGCTGCTGGCCACCGCTGGCAGCAACACGAGCGCGACCACGGTGACCAGATCTTCGACGATCAGCCATCCCACGGCCACCCGGCCGTCCATGGAATCGAGAATGCCGCGGTCTTCGAGCGCACGCAGCAGCACCACCGTACTGGCAACGGACAGTGAGAGGCCAAACACGATGCCGCTGCCCCAACTCCAACCCCACAGCACCGAGACCAGCGCCCCGAGACCCGTTGCCGCCGCGATCTGCACCAGCGCACCCGGGATCGCGATGCGTCGCACTTCCATGAGGTCGTCGAGCGAGAAATGCAGACCCACACCGAACATCAGCAGGATGACGCCAATCTCGGCCAATTGCGATGCCAGTCCACCATCCGCCACAAAGCCCGGCGTGAATGGCCCCACCACCACACCGGCCAGCAAGTAGCCGAGAATGGTGGGCAGGTGAAAGCGGGCCGCCGCCAGCCCAAACACAAAGGCCAGCCCCAGGCCGGCGGCGACAGTCAACAGCAGATCGATATCATGCGGCATGCATCAGTCTCGGGCGCGAGGAACCAGCAACAGGGGAACCGAGGCCCGCTGCAGCAAACGATCGGCAACACTGCCGAAGAGGAAACGCTCAACAGCGTGATGCGCGGTGGAGGCCAGTACCATCAGGTGCGTGCCATGGGTGTCGACATGGGCGAGCAGCACATCCGCCGGATCGCCTCCCTCGAGAACCAGCGCGTTCACGCCGTGCGGTCGTGGGCCCAACGCGTCGGTCTTGAGTGACAGCAGGCGTGAAGCCTCGCGCGTGGTGCGCAGCGCGAGCGCCTCACGCGACTCGCTTTCGAGGACGCGGCCAAGCGCACGTGGCGGGGCCAGCGACACGTGCAGCAACGTGATGTGATCGAGCGCGTGCCCTGCCAGCGCTTGCAGTGCCGCCAGGCCGGGCTCGGGATCGAGTCGCTCATCGATGGCCACTACGGCCGTGTTGAGCGCCGCTCCATTGAGCGGCAGATAGTCGCGTGGCACTGGCGCCGGACGCACCGCCAGCACTGGACGGTCGACGCGACGCATGAGGTCCGTGGTGACACTGCCGAACCACAGGCGATCCCAACCACCGCGCCCGTGCGTGGTGAGCACCGTGAGATCCGCGTTGACGGCCTCGGCATGCGCGGCCAGCTCGCCTGCGGCCAAGCCGCGTCGAACCACGGTGTCAACCTGCACCGACGGAAGCGCCGCGCGCAGTCGCACGGCCATCTCATTCAGATAGCCTCGCAGCATCTGCTCACGGGCACTCGCCTCTGACGCGGCCTCGCGCATCGAGTCCAGGACGCTGTACGCGAGCCCCTCTGAGACCAGCGGCTCGGGAACATCCACACCTACGAGGTCAATGGCGCACGGCACCGGCCCTTGGGCCACGGTCACCGCATAGGGCAGCGCAGATTCGGCAAAGGCCGAACCATCGAGGGGTACCAGCAAGCGGCGCATCGGCGGCCTCCGGGGTTCAGGTCGTCGAAAGGTGACCCGCAGCTACCCCGAACTTGCCACCAGGTTTCGGAGATGCCAAGGATCGCAGCGCACAACGCTTTCGCCACCACACAGACAACGTGGGTGCATTACGCGAGCGGGGACTTTTCGTACGTGAGCAGATAGCCGTACATCGCCCGCTTCATCTCATCCACGAAGGCGTGCCGATGCTGCGGCCCGCCCTTCATGATCAACTCCGCCACACTGCGGCCAATCGTGCCGAATACGATGAGCCGTCGCTCGAGCTCTTCCGCTCCGCAGTGTGGATCGCGCCGTCGCAGAGCCGCCCTCAGGGCTTCTTCGAGCGGCGCATCCTTTTCCGCCTGCTCACGCTGATCCGGTGCATCCAGTGCCCCAAGCATGAACGCCGCCGGACGTCGCTCCACGAACTCGGCCAATGGCGAGATCAACCGATCCACGAACTCGGCCAACGGCAGATCCGCGCCGGATTGCACGGCCTCGCGTATCGCCACCCGTACGGCCTTGCCTTCCTCTTCATGGCGCGCCCGAAGGGCAGCGACAATGGCATCCTTGGTCGGGAAAAAGTGGTAAATCGACCCAACCGACGACCCGGCGCGCCGCGCGATCTCCTGCACCGACCCGTTCGACGGGCCGACCTCCAGAATGAGCTGCTCGGCCGCATCAAGAATCTCGTCCATCCGGCGCCGCCCTCGCTCCTGCCTCGGAGGGCGTGGCGTCGAAACACTAGGGTTTTCGCTCATACCGATAATTTGGTCAAAATGACCATTTAAGTAAAGTGTATGTTCTAGACTTGACCAACTAAAACGTATGTTCTAATTATAAAACCGAACGATCCTTCTAGTTCTCAATCCCCGATCGCACTGTGCGCATCCATCACTCATCTACTGGCATTCACCCCGCTTCGCGGGCTGCGGTGGCGCTGACGCTCGCACTGATGGCGTCAACTGCGGTGACACCCGCCCACGCCCAGGAGACCCAGCGGGATCTGACGCTCGCCGAGGCGGTTGCTCTTGGGACCGGCCGCAACGAGACCATTGGACTGGCACGCTCGGAACTGCGTACGGCCCAGGCGCAGATCGCCTCGGCGCGCTCGACACTGTTTCCGCAGCTTTCCGGTCAGCTCAGCTACTCGCGCGCCATCCGTCAGCCCTTCCGGCTCGGCGGCGTAAGCATTCCGGACAGCCTGCGATTTGCTCCCGATTCCACCCGAAGCATTGCAGAACGCCTCGCCTATCTCGAACAACGCACGCCCGGCGCCGCGCTTGGTGCGCTGGGTGGCCTGTTCTCCAATGTGCCGCTTGGTCAGGCCAACACCTACATCGGTACACTGAACGTCAGCCAGTCGGTCTTCGACTGGCGTGCGGTGGCAGGTCTCAAGGCGGCCCGCGAGCTCGAAGCGGTGCAGCGCTCCCAGTTGAGCGACCGCGAACTGAGCGTGGTGCTCGATGTCGTGGTGGCGTACAACACGGCGCTGCTCAACGGGCGTCTGGCCGCCATTGCCACGGCAGCCCACGAGGAAGCCAACCGCCAGTACGAACAAGTGCGTCTGCGCGAGGCCGCCGGCAATGCGTCGCGGTTGGACGTGCTGCGCGCGGCGGTGGACCGGGACAACCTCGAGCCGCAGCGCATTCAGGCACTCAATGCACGGGATCTCGCCGTTCTCAATCTCAAGCGGCTCATCGATCTGCCACTCAACACCGCGGTGCGACTCGTCGATACGCTCGCCATCGATCAGTTCCGTCCCGCATCGGGCGAGGCACTCGATGCCATCGCCCGCGATGCCATCCGTCGTCGCCCGTCACTCGATGTCGCGCGGCGACAGATTCGCATCAACGAACAGCGTGTGGCCGCGGCGAAAGCGGCCTCGCTGCCCACAGTCTCCCTGACCGGTGCATTCGGCAAGCAGGGCTTTCCCGCCTCGGGCTTGCCGGCCTGGGGCAGCCTGCTCGACAGCTGGACCGTGGGCGTTGGAGTGAGCGTGCCCATCTTCAGCGGTGGACAGCGCAGCGCGGACGTGCACCAGGCCCAGGAGCTAGTGCGTCAGGCCGAGCTGCAATTGACGCAGGCCGAGAAGCAGGTGGTGCTCGACCTCACGCAGCAGCGCGCTGAAATCACGCGGGCGCAGGCTGCCATTGCCGCGCGTCGCCAAACGGCAAGTCAGGCCGCCGAGTCGTACGAGCTCACGGTGCTGTCCTACGACAAGGGCAACAGCACCGCACTGCAGGTGAGCGACGCGCGACTGCAATGGCGGCAGGCCCAGGCCAACGAAGCACAAGCCGTGTTCGACTACATCACCGCGCTGTCCCGCTTCTTGCGCGCCGCGGGCGTGGCACCAACACCCGACGTACTCGCCGATCCGGCCGGAGCCCTGCGATGACGTCATTCGACTCCGCATCGGAGCGCGCGCCTGTCGCTCCAGTGCTCCCGTCCTTCGTCGCGCCGCATGGCGCGTCTTCTGCCCATGACATTCGACCCGTGTCCACCATGTTCGCCGTGCTGACCACACCACGCCGGGTTCGTGCGCTGCTCTCCATCAGTGCCGTACTGACGCTTGCCGCCTGCTCGGCCGATTCCTCCTCGGCCACCGACGACACTTCGGGGGCCGCCGTTGCCACGGCGCGCGACACCGCCGTCATCTCGCCGCCCATGATGCTCGGCGCGCGTGATGTCGCCATTGCAAGTGAGCGCGCAGTGCGGGCGGGAATCGAAGTCACGGGATCCCTCGACCCCGCGGAACGTGTCGAAGTGCGAGCGCAAATTGCCGGGCAGCTTGGCCGCGTGGCGGTGGAGCGTGGCACCGCCGTACGCCGCGGACAGGTGCTCACCGCCTTCGAGTCGGGCGCGCTGCGCGCCCAGGTGGCCAGTGCCGAGGCGGCCGTTGCGGCGCGCACCCGTGACCTTGAAGCAGTGGACACCCTGTACAAGCGCGGTGCGGCTTCGCAACAGGATTTTGTGAACGCCCGAGCGGCGCGCGACGCGGCGCAGGCGCAAGTCGCACAGGCACGTGAGACGCTCGAACGCGCCACGGTACTGGCACCGATCGCGGGGCAGGTCAGCGAGAAGCTGGTGTCGAGCGGAGAAGCGGTGCAAACCGGGGCGAAGTTGTTCACGCTCGTCAATGCCGACCAACTCGAACTCGCAGGGCAGATGGCGGCCGTCGATGCGGCGCAGGTGCGCGTCGGGCAGCGCGTCGTGCTCTCACTCGAAGCGTATCCGGATCGCGAGCTGACCGGTCGAGTGGATCGCATCGATCCGGTCGCTGATCCGGCAACGCGGCAGGTTACCGCCTACATTCGCGTGGACAATCGGCGCAATCCCGTAGTGGCAGGATTGTTTGCGTTGGGGCGCATTCAGACCGGAACCGCTGCGTCTGCAAACATGGTGGTCACCGTGCCCACCGGGGCCGTGCGAACCGAAGGTGCTGACACCGTGGTGTACGTTGTGCACGAGGGACGCGTGCAACGCCGCGTGGTGGGACTCGGTGCACGTGACAATGCAACCGGCATGACAGAAGTGCGGCGCGGACTCCAGGCTGGCGAACGCGTGCTCACGGCACCGGGCGCCGCACCACGTGATGGTGCGGCGGTTGAGTGGCTGGAGCCGGCAGAAACCGCGAAGCCCGCTGAGGCGAGGCAGCCCGTATGAACACCAATTCGCAGGACGATCGCCGCGCCACAGCCGACGAACAGGATGTGCGCCAGCGCGCAACCGGGCTGATTGGTGTGGCCATTACGCAGCCCGTGTTCACCACCATGATCATGGTGGGGCTCATGGTGCTGGGTTTGTTCTCGTTCCGTCGGCTGGCGGTGGATCAATTCCCCGATGTGTCCATTCCGGTGGTGTCCATCCAGACCACCTGGCAGGGCGCCAGCACGGAGTCGGTGGAGCGCGACCTCACCAAGCGCATCGAGGAAGCGGTCAACCCCACGAGTGGCGTGGACAAGATCACCTCCACCTCGCTTGAAGGGGTGAGCTCCATCGTCGTGCAGTTCAAGCTCGGCGTGAATGTGGACGCGGCCACCGCCGACGTGCGCTCGAAGATTGAACAGATTCGTCGCGAACTGCCGACCGACATCGATCCGCCGGTGGTGCAGCAGTTCGATCCCGCCGATCAGCCCATTGTGTCGCTGGCCCTGTCCAGTGACTCACTGTCCATCGGTGCGCTCACCACGCTGGCCGACGGGGACATTCGCCGGGCGCTCGAAGGCGTGGACGGCGTGGGAAGAGTGCAGATCACTGGTGGTCTGGCTCGCGAAGTGCAGGTGCTGCTCAATCCGGATGCGATGCAGGCGCGTGGCGTGACGGTGTCCGATGTCATGACCGCGCTGCGCCAGCAGAATCTCGACATTCCGGCTGGTCGGGTGGAAGAGGCAAATCGTGAAGCCATCGTGCGCGTGGTGGGCAAGATTCGCGACCCGCAGCAATTCGCGCGGGTCATTGTGGCGCAGCGGGCCGGCGGTGTGGTGCGGCTCGGAGACCTCGCCACCGTGGCCGACAGCACGGAAGAAGCGCGCAGTCTTGCCCTGGTGGATGGGCGACGCGCGGTTGGCATCGACCTGCTCAAGGTGGCGGGTGGAAACACGGTGGCGGTCGCCGACGGCGTGCAGCGTGCGCTGGCGCAGCTGGCGGGTACTCTGCCGTCCGGCGCGGCCCTCACCGTGGTGCGCGACAACTCCGTCCAGATCCGCCAGTCGGTGGAGTCGGTGGAACACGAATTGATTCTCGGCGCCATTCTCACGGTGGCCATCGTGTTCCTCTTCCTCAACGACGGACGCGCCACGACCATCACGGCCTTGTCACTGCCGGTGTCGGTGGTCAGCACCTTCATTCTCTTTGCGGTGTTGGGCTTCACGCTCAACATCATGACGCTGATGGCCCTTTCGCTGTCCATTGGCATTCTCATCGATGATGCCATCGTGGTCATCGAGAACATCGTGCGACGGCGTGAACTCGGTGAAGGCCCATGGGAAGCGGCCTACAAGGGTACGAAGGAAATCTTCCTGGCGGTCATGGCCACCACACTCACGCTGGTGGCAGTGTTTGTGCCGGTGGCCTTCATGGGTGGCATCATCGGCAAGTTCTTCTTCGAGTTCGGCATGGCCATTGCGTGGGCCGTGCTCGTGTCGCTGCTGGTGTCGTTCACGCTGGTCCCCATGCTGGCGGCACACTGGAGTGGCGGTGCGCAGGTCAGGCATGCACACAACGCCGGTCTCGGTTCGCGCAATCCGATTACGCGACTCATTGCCCGACTCAACCTGGCCCTCGACCGCGTGGGCCGCGCGTATCGTCGTCTCATCACCTGGGCTCTGGCGCATCGCAAGAGCACGCTCGCCATTGCGGCGGCCAGCTTTGTGGGCGCCCTCGGACTGTTCCCGCTCATTGGCGGCGCGTTCACGCCCACGCAGGACAATTCGGCGTTCATCGTCACCTTCAAGACGCCCGTGGGCTCCTCGCTGGCTTACAGCGAAAGCAAGGCGCGCGAGGTGGCCGGTGTGCTGCGCGGACTTGCCGGTGTGGACTACACCTACGCCACCGTGGGTGCCGGTGTCACCGGTGCCGTGACACGGGGCGATGTGTACGTGAAGCTGGTGCCGAGAGACCAGCGCGCATTGCGTCAGCAAGACCTCATGGCCGAAGCACGGCGCTTGCTGACGGCGGTGTATGGTGTGGAGGCGTCGGTGCTCGAAGACGGAGGACTCGGCGGCGCCGTGAAGCCATTGCAGGTGGCCGTGCGGGGGCCCGATGTGCAGCGACTGCAGGAGATCTCCGCGCAGGTCATGCAAGCCGTACGGCAGGTGCCCGGCGCCATCGAAGTGGAATCGTCACTGGGTGAACCCAAGCCCGAGTTGCGCTTGCAGGTGGATATCGACAAGGCCAGCGACCTGGGGCTCAATGCCTCCGTGTTGGCGGGTACCATCTCGCCCCTGCTGGCCGGACAGACGGCCACCACCTGGGAGGATCCCAGTGGCGAGTCTCACGATGTCGTGGTGCGCCTGCCGGCAGCGCAGCGGACCACGGCCGATCGGATCGCGTCTCTTCCCATTGCGACGACCCGTGCGCGTGACGGCGCGGTGGGGATGACCACGGTGCCACTGGGCAGCGTGGCCACGGTGGAGGAAGGGGTTGGCCCCGCGCAGATCGACCGCGAGGCCCTCATGCGTGTGGCCACCATCGCGGCCAACCTCGCTCCCGAGGCCAACCTCGCCGACGTATCCACCGGCATTCAACAGCAGGTGGCGGGCCTCACGCTGCCAGCGGGTTATACCGTGTCACTCGGTGGTGATACCGAGCAGTTGCAGGAAACCGCAGGCTACGTGGTGGAGTCGCTGGTGTTGGCCATCGTGCTCATCTATCTCGTGCTGGCCTCACAGTTCGGGTCCTTCGTGCAGCCATTGGCCATCATGGTGTCCGTGCCGCTGGCGCTCATCGGCGTGCTGCTCGGTCTGCTCATCACTGGTGACACGCTCAACATCATGAGCATGATCGGTGTCATTCTGCTGGTCGGCCTGGTGGTCAAGAATGCCATCCTGCTCATCGACAACGCCAATCAGCGGCGCGCCGAGGGCCTGTCCATGCGGGAGGCGTTGGTCGAAGCGGGTGAGGTGCGACTGCGTCCCATTCTCATGACCACGCTGGCCATGATTGCCGGCATGGTCCCGGTGGCCCTCGGAACCGGCGAGGGCGGCGAGTTTCGTGCGCCGATGGGTCGGGCCGTCATCGGTGGATTGATCACGTCCACGGTACTCACACTACTCGTCGTCCCTGTGGTGTACACCTATTTCGAGCAGATGGGTGCGTGGGTGCGCCATCGGTTGGGAGGAGCCAAGGCGATGTAGGACATCTTTCGTCAGCCATCAACCCTGTGAGGCGGCAGTCGTGGGCGAAATGACCACCGAAGTCATCGTGATCGTCATCCTGTTGGTCCTGAACGGCGTGTTCTCGATGTCGGAGCTCGCGGTGATGACGGCCAAGCGCTCACGACTGGAGTTTCGTGCGGAAGAAGAAGGGGATGCCGGCGCGCGCGCGGCGCTTGAGCTGGCCGCGCATCCCACGGCCTTTCTCTCCACGGTGCAGGTGGGCATCACGCTCGTGGGCGTGCTGGCTGGTGCGTTTGGCGGCGCTGGCATTTCCGAGGTGCTTGCGGCGCAGTTTGCCACGATCTCGTGGCTGGCACCCTACGCGACCACGTTGGCGTTTGCGTTGGTGGTGGCGGTCATCACCTACCTCTCGCTGATTTTCGGTGAGCTGGTACCCAAGAACATTGCGCTCAGCGATCCGGAACGTGTGGCCTCGCTGGTGTCGCGGCCCATGCGCGCCATTGCGCGTGTGGGTGGGCCACTGGTGCGCATGCTGACCAGCTCCACCAATATCGTGTTGCGCGTCTTCGGCCTGGGTACCGTGTCCGAGCCGGGCGTGACGGAGCAGGACATCCGCGCCATGGTTGAACAGGCCAGCGAGAGTGGCGCGGTGCAGCAGGTCGAACACGAGATCGTGGAGAACACCTTCCGACTCGGTGACCGGGCAGTGGATTCCATCATGACGCCACGCCCGGACATTCGCTGGGTGGACTTGTCGGACGACGCACCGGCGGTGCGTGAGCAGGTGGCCGAGTCGCTGCGTGAGCGTTTCCTCGTCTGCGAGAAGACGCTGGATGCGCTGATTGGTGTGGTGCAGGCCGAGGACCTTGTGGCCGCAGCCGTACAGGGGCAGGACGTGGCCACCGCGCCGGTGTTGCGGCAGGTGGCGCGCGCGCCGCTGTATGTGCCGGCCACCATGCCGGTCTACCAGTTGCTTTCCACGCTGCGCAGCGCGCAGCAGCATGTGGCCGTGGTGCTCGACGAGTATGGTGGCGTGGCCGGCCTCGTTGACATGGAGGACGTGCTCGAGGGGCTGGTGGGTGATGTGCCACTGGCCGACGACGGCGAAGCAGCCGCGTGGTTGCGCCGCGTTGACGGCAGCTGGGAGGTTGAGGGAAGTGTCGCGCTCGACGAGGTTGAGTTGCGTCTTGATCTCGAGGTTGAGGAGCGCGAGCGTGCGGAGCTCCTGACCCTCGGCGGATTCGTCATGGCGCGACTGGGACGGGTCCCCCGTCCGGGTGACGAATTCCACTGGTCGGGGCGCAAGGTCCGCGTGTTGCACATGAATGGCCGCCGCGTCGAACGCGTGCTCATCGAGCCACCACGTTCCTGAGGCCACGTGCCAGTGACTGCTGCGTGATGAAGCGCACAGCGGACGGCATGCATGACGTGACGCGCGCGTGACAGACAGGGTAGGGTAAGCGAACCTCGAGCTGCCTTGCCCTATGACATCAGCGCGTCGCCTTCGCTCCCGTCCCAGCACATCCCTCATCATTGCCACCTACAACTGGCCGTCTGCGCTGGATGTGGTACTGCGCAGTGTGCGTGCGCAGCGCGTGCTGCCCGATGAGGTGCTGATAGCCGACGATGGGTCGGGCGAAGCCACGCGCCTGGTGATCGTGGCTCATCAGACGGACTTCCCTGTGCCACTCAAGCATGTGTGGCACGAGGATCGGGGCTTTCGTCTGGCCGCCATTCGCAACGAGGCGCTGCGTCAGGCGCAGGGCGACTATGTGCTGCAGGTGGACGGCGACATCGTGCTGCATCCACGATTTGTCGAGCAGCACATCAGGCAGGCGCGGCCGGGTAGCTATGTGCAGGGCAGTCGCTGCATGCTCAGTCGTGAACGCACTGAGCGCATGCTGCGCGAACGCAATTCGCAGGTGCCGTTGCTGGGTCGTGGGCTCAAGAATCGATTGAACGCGCTGTACATGCCGATATTGGCGCCGCTGGTGCGTGGACCGCGCGATCCCGATCGTCGCACGCGCGGTTGTCACATGGCGTTCTGGCGACAGGACCTGCTCATGGTGAACGGCTACGACGAACGCTTCGAAGGCTGGGGACGCGAAGACAGCGAACTCGCCGCTCGTCTCATTCATGCCGGCGTTCAGCGGCGCAATCACAAGTTCGGTGCGGTGGCGTATCATCTCTGGCATCCCGAGGCCACGCGGGCTGCGTTCCCCACCAATCACGCGATCTACCTGGAAACGTTGGCGCGCCAGAGCCGGCGCTGCGCGGCGGGCATCGCAAGGCCCGCTGCGGCGCGCGACCTCCTCGTGGGAGTCTGAGCTTAGCTCGTCAACAGCTCACGCAGAGAAGGGGAGTTCGCAGAGTACGCAGAGGGGTTCGGCCAGCGTTGAGAATGTCAAAGTCTCTTCCCCGTTGTTCATCCGTGCTGTTTCCGCCCCATCCGCGTGATCCGCGACAAGGTTGTTCAACCCCGACCGCCCTTCACGGGCCTTCGCTCGCGCAAACAAAAAACCCCCGCCGCGACCGAAGTCACGGCGGGGGTTCTCTATCACTCTCAGTCGGGGCGACTGGATTTGAACCAGCGACCTCCTGCTCCCGAAGCAGGCGCTCTACCGGGCTAAGCTACGCCCCGTGCAACTCTCTGGTGTAACACCCTGCGAAATGCGCCTGGAAGGACTCGAACCTCCAACCTTCTGATCCGTAGTCAGATGCTCTATCCAATTGAGCTACAGGCGCAACGAACACCGCACCAGCGAACTGCACCCTCGCCCGAAGACGGGGGACCGACAACCTAGTGGGTCGGGGCGTTGCACGCTACTGCCGTGCTACCACCTTGGCCACCTGAACAACATGGGTCGTACAAGACTCGAACTTGTGACCTCCACGATGTCAACGTGGCGCTCTAACCAACTGAGCTAACGACCCGGACATCGAACTGCTCCGACCCGAAGGCCGGCCCAACAGAGCGGGAAACGGGACTCGAACCCGCGACCCCAACCTTGGCAAGGTTGTGCTCTACCAACTGAGCTATTCCCGCAACACGGCCAACTGCACCGTGAACCACTCTGGACAACAAACCGCTGCCCCACCGGCAACCCCCGCCGGATGGGACCCGTGCACGCAGACGATGTCGGGGGACAACGTGGCTGCTGACCGGGGATGGAGCCGAGGGGAATCGAACCCCTGACCTCTTGAATGCCATTCAAGCGCTCTCCCAACTGAGCTACGGCCCCGGCCGCAGAACCCTCTTTCCGGACGCCGGGAAGGCGTCGCGTCACCAAGGGTCTCAGGAACCGCGCAGTCTAGTCGGGTGTATGTCTGGCGTCAAGCTGGCCCCACAAAACGTACTGGCGAACGGCCGCCGATGGCGTATCTTGCATGGCTCCCCCCCATGTGCGCGACCCGGCGGCTCGCAGTTCACCACCGCGTCCGAACGGATCCCGCGCCCTCGGCGTAGGGGAGGAAGCGGCGCCGATGACTGGCTGCCGTCTCCGGATCAGGCTCCGGCCTGAACCCAGTACCACGCAGCATCGTCATCTCTCTTTCGGGACGCGGTTCGGTCCCAAGGTCTCATACGCACACATGACTGAAGTCAAGCGGAAGCGCCGTCGTGCGGCACCCGCGGGCATCGCGCCCAGCGAGCCCGAGCGCGATATCCTCGATCAGTACCTCTACGAGGTCTCCACCTATCCGCTGCTCAAGGCCGCGGAGGAAATCGAGCTCGCCAAGAAGATCCGTGCCGGCGACCAGGACGCGCTGCAGGAGCTCGTCAAGCGCAATCTCCGCTTCGTCATCTCCGTCGCCAAGAAGTACCAGAACCGCGGCCTGCCGCTCATCGACCTCATCGGCGAAGGCAACGTGGGGCTGCTCACGGCTGCCCGCAAATTCGATCCCGATCAGGGCGTGAAGTTCATCTCCTACGCCGTGTGGTGGATCCGTCAGGCCATCCTGTCGTCGCTCGCGCGTCAGGGCCGCACCGTGCGCGTGCCGCTCAACCGCACGGCCGACCTCTCGCGCATCATCAAGGCCTCGGAAATCCTGCGCCAGAAGCTCCGCCGCGAGCCCTCGCCGGAAGAACTCGCGCAGGTCACCGGCCTCTCGGTGGACGTGGTGCAGTCGCTGGCGGCGCTCAACACCGGTGACGTGCGTCTCGACGCGCCCATGGACCCGGACGGCGACCGCTCGCTCATCGAGCGCTTCGTGGCCGACGAGATGCCCGACACCGAGGAGGAAGCCATGAACCGCTTCCTCACCGACGAAATCGAGCAGGCCCTCGGCACGCTGCCGCCCCGCGACGCCAAGGTGCTGCGCCTCTACTTCGGTCTCGAAGGCGGCCGCGAGCACACGCTCGAAGAAATCGGCTCCATGCTCGGCGTCACGCGCGAGCGGGTCCGCCAGCTCCGCGACCGCGCCCTCAAGCGCCTCCGCGAGGGCGACGTGGGACGGGCACTCAGCAGTTTTGCGGCCTGACCGACCCCGGGTCGGACTCACAACTCGGAACTCCAACTCAGAACCCGAAACTGATCAGTTTCGGGTTTTGTGTTTGGGTAAACGGTTCAAGGTCTTCCCGGCCCTGTCGAATATCTGCCTCGGCATTAGATTTGTGATGCGATGATCGAGCTCAAGAACGTCCACAAGGCTTTTGGCCCCAAGCAGGTGCTCCGCGGCTTCACCCTCACGGTCAACGAGGGCGAAACCATGGTCATCATCGGCTATTCGGGTACCGGCAAGTCCGTGGCCATCAAGCACATCGTGGGCCTGCTCGAGCCCGACGAGGGCGAGGTGTGGGTGGACGGTCAGCGCGTCGATCAATTGTCGCGCAAGGCGCTCTACGCATTGCGCGGCCGTATTGGCTACGTGTTCCAGTTCGCCGCCCTGTTCGACTCCATGACCATCGGCGAAAACGTGGCCATGGGCCTGCGCAAACAGGGGCAACTCAGCGAGGCGGAAATCCGCACGCGTGTCGACGAGGCGCTGGACCTCGTCGACCTGCCCGATGTGCAGCAGCGCATGCCCGCTGAACTCTCCGGCGGCATGCGCAAGCGCGTGGGCATCGCGCGCGCCATCGCGCTGCGCCCCAAGTACATCCTCTACGACGAGCCCACCACCGGTCTCGACCCCGTCACCTCGGCCACCATCGATGCGCTCATGGTGCGCATGCGGGAGCACCTGGGCGTCACGGGCATCGTCATCACGCATGACATGCGCAGCGCCTACACCGTGGGCACGCGCATTGCCATGCTGTACGAGGGTCAGGTGCGGCAGGTGGGCACGGTGGAGGAAATTCAGCGCAGCACCGACCCGCTCGTGCGGCAGTTCATCGAGGGGCGCGCCACGGTGGACGGTGAGGCGCCCCTCATTGGAGTGGGCGGGTCGACGCGGTGAGTGCCGGCGCCCGCGATCCCCGCAAGCGTTCGTCGCGAGCGAAGCTGGAGACATCGGCGGGCGGCGTCGTGTATCGCATGGAGCAGGGCGAGCCCCTGTTCCTGCTCATCCGTGACAGCTACCGCAACTGGGGTTTCCCCAAGGGCCATCTCGAGTCCGAGGAAGCGCCCGACACGGCCGCGCTGCGCGAAGTGCGCGAAGAAACCGGCATCGACGATGTCGTGCTCGATGGGGAGATCGATACCATCGACTGGTTCTTCCGCTTCCGCGGCACGCTGGTGCACAAGGTCTGTCACTTCTACCTCATGCACACCGAGAGCGAGGCCACCACGCCGCAACGCGCCGAGGGCATCACGGCCTGTCGCTGGGCGCGTTTCGACGAGGCCACGCAGCTGGTGTCGTATGCCAACGCGCGCGACGTGCTGCTGCGCGCGAACGCGATGGTGCAGGGCGTCGATCTCTCACTCGATCCGGCCGAAGGCCCGCGTCGCTAGTGGCCACGAGCACTCGGGCCAGCGAGGCCCACGCGGGGCTGTCGATCGTCGCGCTCACCAAGCGTGAGCGCGCCCGGGCGCTGGTGCGTGGCGCGTTTCCGCGTCGCCGCGCGCACGTGGTGAGCGCGCGCCAAGCCAGCGATATCGAGGCGTTGCTCATCAAGGACGTGGTGGACGCGGTCATCATCGACGCGGGTGCCGGTGACGACGCGCAGCGACTCATGGCGCGCGCCGAGGAATTCGAAAGCATTCCCTTCGTGCTCATCACCACCATGCTGCCGAGTGACGGGCCGCTGATTGCCCGCGCCGCAGAGTGTGGGGTGGCGGAGGTGCTGGCCGAAGGCGTCGACGACGCAGTGGCGCGCGACCTGATTACGCGCCGCGCGTTCAGCACACGCTTCGAGCGCGCGCTCAGCAGTCCCCCCCCGCAACTGCATCTCGAAACACCACTGCAGATTCAGGTCTGGCAGAGCGTGGTGCGCCGCGCCGGACGCCCGGTGCGCACCGACCAGTTGGCGCGAGAGCTCGGGGTGTCGCGCGAGCATCTCTCGCGCAGCTTCGCGGTGGGGCAGGCACCCACGCTCAAGAAGGTCATTGATCTGGTCCGCGTCCTGGCGGCGGCCGAACTGTCCAAGAATGCGGGCTTTGATGTGCGGGATGTGGCGGAGGTGCTGGGCTTTGCCAGCTCGTCGCATCTGTCCAGCACCACCCAGCGCCTGGTGGGCGCCAAGGCGTCGAGCCTCAGCCGGCTCCGCAGTATGGACCTGCTGGAGCGGTTTACGCGATACGCGGCCGTACCGGACGAGGTGGCGGAAACTCAGAACCCGGAACTCGAACCCACAACTCGAAACTGATCAGTTCCGGGTTGTGAGTTAGGGTTCCGGGTCGTAAGTCACTCAAAACTCGATACTTGGACTCAGAACTCGAAACTGATCAGTTCCGGGTTCTGAGTAAGGGTAAAGGGTCGTAAGTCACTCAAAACTCGAAACTTGGACCCATAACTCGAAACTGATCAGTTTCGAGTTCTGAGTAAGAGTTCCGGGTCGTAAGTCTCTCCGCCATATCGCCCTTCCCCCCTCACCCCCCTTGTGATAATTTTCACAAGCTGTTCCCTAACCGTTACCACTGCCAATTACCGCCCTGCATCATGGCCACCCAGACCGCACTGCGTCCCGGCGAAATCAAGGACATCCTCCTCCGTGAGATCGAGGCTGCCGACCTCGCCGATCTCAATGTCGAGGAAGTCGGTACCGTCCTCGAAGTAAAGGACGGCATCGCCCGCATCTACGGCCTCGGCAAGGTCATGGCCGGCGAGATGCTCGAGTTCACCGCCTCCGAGACCAAGCAGGTCATCACCGGCCTCGCGCTCAATCTCGAAGAAGACAACATCGGCGCCGTTATCCTGGGCGACTATCTCCAGCTCAAGGAAGGCGACGAAGTCCGTCGCACGGCCCGCGTGCTCGAGGTGCCCGTCGGTCCGGAACTCATCGGCCGCGTCGTTGATCCCCTCGGCCGCCCCATCGACGGCCTCGGCGAGATCCGCGCCACCCAGTTCCGCAAGGTGGAGTCGCCGGCCCCCGGCATCATCGTGCGTCAGCCCGTGAAGGAGCCGCTCCAGACCGGTATCAAGGCCATCGACGCCATGATCCCGATCGGTCGCGGCCAGCGTGAGCTCATCATCGGTGACCGTTCGACCGGCAAGACGGCCGTCGCCATCGACACGATCATCAACCAGAAGGGCCAGGGCGTCATCTGCGTGTACGTCGCCATCGGCCAGAAGGCGTCTACCATCGCCTCCGTGGTCGAGAAGCTGCGCCAGGCTGGCGCGCTCGAGTACACCATCATTGTTGCGGCCTCCGCGTCCGACCCGGCCCCGATGCTCTACATCGCGCCCTACTCGGGCTGCGCGATGGCCGAGTTCTTCATGTACAACGAGGGCAAGCCCACGCTCTGCGTGTACGACGACCTCTCGAAGCAGGCGGCGGCGTATCGCCAGCTCTCGCTCGTGCTGCGTCGTCCGCCGGGCCGCGAAGCCTACCCCGGCGACGTGTTCTACCTCCACAGCCGTCTGCTCGAGCGCGCCGCCAAGCTGCGCGAAGACGAGGGCGTGGTGGATGGCAAGAACATCCTCAAGCCCGGTGGCTCGCTGACCGCGCTGCCCATCATCGAGACGCAGGCCGGTGACGTGTCGGCCTACATCCCGACGAACGTCATCTCCATCACCGACGGTCAGATCTTCCTCGAGACCGACCTCTTCAACGCCGGCATTCGCCCGGCCGTGAACGTCGGCATCTCGGTGTCGCGCGTCGGTGGTTCCGCGCAGACCAAGGCCATGAAGAGCGTGGCCGGCCGTCTGCGCCTCGACCTCGCGCAGTTCCGTGAGCTCGAAGCCTTTGCCGCGTTCGCGTCGGACCTCGACGCCGCCACCAAGCGTCAGCTCGAGCGCGGGGCGCGCACGGTGGAAATCCTCAAGCAGGGTCAGTACTCGCCGCTGCCGTTCGAAGAGCAGGTGGCCGTCATTTACGCCGTGACCAACGGCTTCCTCGACGGCATCGACACCGGCAAGGTGCGCGCCTGGGAGAAGGGCTTCCTCGAGTACGTGAAGGCGCAGTTCCCGCAGGTGCTCGACGGCATGCGCAGCAGCAAGGCGCTGTCCAAGGACGCCGAAGCGGATCTCAAGCGCGCCATCGAGCAGTACACGAAGAGCTTCGCGGCCTAAGGGGCGAACGCCACCATGGCCAAGGGCAGAGAACTCAAGGGGCGCATCAAGTCCGTCGAGAACACGCGCAAGATCACGCGCACGATGGAAATGGTGGCCACCTCCAAGATGAAGCGCGCGGCCGACCGCGTGAGTGCGGCGCGTCCCTACGCGCTCGCACTCGGCGAGGTGCTGTCGCACGTGTACACGCCGGAGCTCGCGGAGCAGTTCCCGCTGCTCCGGCGACCCGCGCAGATCAAGCGCGCGGCGCTGGTGGTGCTCACGGCCAACCGTGGTCTCTGCGGCGCGTTCAACACCAACCTGCTTCGTGAGTCGCGTGCGCGTCTCGCGGAGTGGGAAGGCAAGGGCGTGTCGGTCGAGCTCCACCTCGTGGGCCGCAAGGGCATCGGCTTCTTCAAGTATCTGGGGCGTGCCGCCGCGAGCAGCCGCTCCGACATCGGCGACCGTCCCACGTCGGCCGATGCGGCATCGCTCATCGACAGCCTCATGGCGCGCTACGCCGCCGGTGAGCTCGACGCGGTGTACATCACCTACGCCAAGTACAAGTCGGCACTGTCCACGCCGCCGGCCACGGAGCAGGTGCTGCCCGTGGTGGCGCCGTCGACTGCTGACAACGGCTCGGCCGCCGCGCGCGATTTCATTCTCGCGCCGTCGGCCCAGGACATTCTCGAAGCGTTGTTGCCACTCTATGTGCGCAACACCGTCTACCGCGCCCTCGTGGAAACGGCGGCCGGTGAACAGGGCGCGCGCCGGACGGCCATGAAGAACGCCACCGACAACGCGACCGAGATGCTGCAGCTCCTCAAGCGCACGTACAACTCGGCGCGCCAGGCGCAGATCACGCAGGAAATCGCCGAAATCGTCGGCGGTGCATCGGCACTGCAGGGCTGACGTTTACCATATCCAGCACGCACTCATGGCTACCACTGCTGCGCCGACCACTGTCGGCAAGATCGTTCAGGTCATCGGGCCCGTTATCGACGTGGCCTTCGAGAATGACCACCTGCCCGAGCTGTACAACGCCGTGCGCGTCGATGCCATCGCTCCCGACGGCTCGCGCATCAGCGTCACCGCCGAAGTGCAGCAGCACATCGGCCGCAACCAGGTGCGCGCCGTGGCCATGTCCAGCACGGACGGCATCACGCGCGGCATGGAAGTGATCGACACGGGCAGCTCCATCACCGTGCCCGTCGGCGCACCCGCGCTCGGCCGCATTCTCAACGTGCTCGGCGATCCGGTGGACGATGGCGCGCCCATCCCGGCCGACGCCGAGCGCTGGCCGATTCACCGCAAGCGCCCCGACTTCGTCAACCTCGAGCCCAAGACGGAAGTCTTCGAAACGGGCATCAAGGTCGTCGACCTCGTCGCCCCGTTCGTGAAGGGTGGCAAGATCGGTCTCTTCGGCGGCGCCGGTGTCGGCAAGACGGTCATCATCCAGGAGCTCATCAACAACGTCGCCAAGGGCCACGGCGGCAAGTCCGTGTTCTGCGGCGTGGGTGAGCGCACGCGTGAAGGCAACGACCTCTATCTCGAGTTCCAGGAAGCTGGCATTCTCGACAAGGTCGCGCTGATCTACGGGCAGATGAACGAGCCGCCGGGTGCGCGTCTGCGCGTGGCGCTCGCCGGTCTCACGGTCGCCGAGTACTTCCGCGACCAGGAGAACGCCGACGTGCTCGTGTTCGTCGACAACATCTTCCGCTTCACGCAGGCCGGTTCGGAAGTGTCGGCGCTCCTTGGCCGCATGCCCTCGGCCGTGGGGTACCAGCCCACGCTGGCCACGGAAATGGGTGAGCTGCAGGAGCGCATCACCTCCACGCGCAACGGTTCCATCACGTCGGTGCAGGCCATCTACGTGCCCGCCGACGACCTCACGGACCCGGCGCCGGCCACGGCCTTCGCGCACCTCGACGCCACGGTCGTGTTGAATCGCAAGATCACCGAGCTTGGCATCTACCCCGCCGTGGACCCGCTCGATTCCACGTCGCGCATTCTCGATGCGCAGTACATCGGCGAGCGGCACTACAACGCCGCCACCACCACGCAGCGCATCCTGCAGCGCTACAAGGAGCTCCAGGACATCATCGCCATCCTGGGCATGGACGAGCTCTCGGAAGACGACAAGAAGATCGTCGGTCGTGCGCGTCGTCTGCAGCGTTTCATGTCGCAGCCCTTCGCGGTGGCCGAGCAGTTCACGGGCATCCCCGGCAAGTACGTCAAGCTCGAAGAGACCATCTCCAGCTTCGAGCGTATCTGCGCCGGTGAGTTCGATCATCTCCCCGAGCAGGCCTTCTTCATGGCCGGCGGCGTGGAAGACGTGGTGGCCAACGCCAAGAAGCTCCAGGGCTGATTGTGAGCGACCTGCTGAAGGTGTCGGTGATTTCGCCCGAGCGTGTGCTGTACGAAGGCAGCGCGCGTGGCGTAATCGCACCGGCGTTCGACGGCGAGCTGGGCATTCTGCCCATGCACGCGCCGCTCATGACGCTGCTCGGGCAGGGCACGCTGCGGGTGGACACGGACAGTGGGGAGCAGCGTTTCACCGTGTCCGGTGGTTTCCTGCAGATCGTGGATGATCAGGTGCGTGTCGTGACGGAGCAGGCCAGCGCGGCCTGACACCCGTCGCAGCACACGGCAGCAATTCGCGCGGTCATGCCTTCGGGCGTGACCGCGCGTTGCGTTTGTCCGACCGTTGGTCACGGGCCATCACGGGGCAAAGCGCTACGCGGCGCAACGTCCCGTGCCAGTGCGCCGTAACGGGTATAGTCACCCCCACGGCGGTCTTCGTCGGACTCCCCAGCCGACAGGCCCGGCACGCCCCACGCCGTCCCCACCGAACATGTCTCTCCGCGTTGTCCTGCTCGGCCAGTTCGTCCCCGAGTTGCAGGCTCAGCTCACCGCGCTGACGTCCTCGATGGATTGGACGCTCGTCGCGAGCGCGAGCGATCAGTCGAGCGCGCGTCGTGTCCTCACCGCGCCGGTGCCGGATCTGGCGATCGTGAGTACCACGTTCACCGACGGCAGCGGCGTGGATTTCGTGCGCAATCTGCCGGCTGCCCAGCGACCCGTCTCGGTCATCGTGATTGGCACGCGCGACGAAGAAGCCGTGCAGGCCTTCGAAGTGCAGGCCACCGATTTTGTGCTCTGGCCCAGTGCCGCCGCGCGTCTGGGTGATGCGCTGACGCGGGCGCGTCAGCAGGTGCTGCAGCTTTCCTTGCTGCGCACGGCCGATGAACTGCAGCGGCTGATTGCGGAAGCGCAGGGCACGGGTGGCGTGGACCTTGGCAGCCTCTTTGGTGGGCGGCTCGCTGGCCTCGAAGGCGCGCATGGCGGCAGCAATGGCCATGCGGCCAATGCACACGGCAACGGGCACAGCAACGGCCACGGCAACGGCAATGGACATGGTGGTCAGCACGAGTCCGTTGGGGATGCCACACGTCGCCGTCGCACGTTGGGTGGACCGGCCACGGGTACGCTTATCGCTTCCGCGCCATGGCGCGGAGCCAAGCCGGTGGCCGCACCCGGCCGCAGCCCAAGTGGCGCAGAAGAATCGGTGCTCGACCTCTCGCGCGAAGACGGCGGCCGCGCCTCCGACCAGCCCCGTCCGCTGCGCGTGCTGGTGCGTGAAGGGCGACGGACCCGCTTTGTGCCGCTGGCCGAAGTGGATTGGTTCGAGGCCGACGGCAACTATATCCGCGTGCACAGCAGCGGCGAGCGCTATCGCACGCGTGGCACCATTACGGCCATTGAGTCGGCCCTCGATCCGCGGCAGTTCGTGCGCATCCACCGCCGTGTGGTGGTGAACATGGACCGGGTGCGGGAAATGAGTCCGCTGCCGGGTGGCGACGGGCTGCTGGTGCTCGGAGACGGGTCGACGCTGCGGCTGTCGCGGACGTACCGGGCGCGGGTGCGCTGAGGCTTCGCGAGGGCTTCTGGTTGGCCGCAGGGAAACAGAAGGTGTGAGGATCGGAGGATCCGAGGACAGGAGGGGCGGGCGTCGAGGGCTCTGGCAAGCGAGAGCCCTCGACGCCCGCTCTCTTATCCCCGGATCCTCCGATCCTCACACCTTCTGTTCAAACCAAGCCAGAGGAGTGACGGGAAACGCTGTTACACTGTTTCCCCCATCGCACGGCCACACGGGACAGTCTGTTGGTCCCATACCGGACTCGCGTGACGATTGACACCAAATCTCAGCGATATAGGTTTGCGTGCTGCTCCATTTTCCGATTCCAGATCAGTCCGGCGGAATCGGTGCTGTTCCTGCCTGTCCATCTCACCACGCCACTCAGCACGGCATGGCGCGCCCGTCGCGACATCCGCTGCGGTTTCACCTCATAGACCATCATTCGACCGCGGTGTGCCACGCACCCGGTCTGTCGCTTCACCAATTCAGTACCAGCCCGGGACCAAAAGGTTTCCGGTCGGTCCTGACTTGGCGTTTCAGGCGTTTCGGCCCCGCATTCCCGGTGGCCGGGGCGTTGTACCGTGGCACTACCCTCCCGGAGGAGCAGATGAGGTTACTCGGACGTCGTCGGTGGCTGTTTGCGACGGTCCTCGGCGTGGCGCTGGCCGCCCCGATCACCGCCGCAAAGGCCCAGACCGGCAAGATCACCGGTGTGGTAACCGACACGGAGACCGGCAAGCCGGTGGAAGGCGCGGCGGTCGTGGTGCAAGGCACGACGCTGGGTGCCAACACCAACTCGGCAGGTCGCTACTTCATCATCCAGGTGCCGCCGGGCACCTACACGGTGCAGGCGCGGCGACTGGGTTATCAGAGCGTGAACGCCACCAATGTGGTGGTCACGATCGACCAGACCACCGAGCAGAACTTCAAGCTCCGCTCCTCCAACCAGACCCTCGCGGCCGTCACGGTGCAGGCCGAGGAAGTGCCGCTGGTGCAGCGTGGCCAGGTGGGCTCGCAGTCGGTCATCACGGCCGACCAGATCCAGTCCCTGCCCGTGACCACCATCGCCGGCGTGCTGGCCCTGCAGCAGGGCTTCACGCAGGTGCCGGACAACACGAACATCGTGTCGCTGGCCGAAGAGCAGCGTTCCACCACACCGGCCATTCGTGTGCGTGGTTCGCGTGGCGGCTCCACGCTGTCCATGGTGGACGGTATCCCCATCAACAACCCGCTGTTCGGCAATGACGCCGTCTCGGTGAACGGCCTCGCCGTGCAGCAGACGGTCTTCCAGCGCGGCCACATGGACCCCATGTACGGCAACGCGTTGTCGGGCGTCATCAACAACGCACTCCGTGAGGGTGGCTCCGAGGTGTCGGGTTCCATCGACTACCGCAACTCGGGTCTCACCGGCCGTCTGTTCAACTCGCCGCAGGACATCGTCAACAACACCCAGCTCATCCGCGGCTATCTCTCCGGTCCGGTGCCGGGCACGGGCAGCAAGCTGCGTTACGCCGTGTCCGGCCAGGTCAACAGCCAGGCCGCGCGCGCGCTGCAGTTCGACAATGACGTGTTCACGGTCAACAACCCGAACAACGCCTTCGGTGGCATCATCACCGACAACGTATTGCTGCCGAACCGCCGCGATCTCGCGGCCGGCTGGCAGGGTTTTGGCGTGTCGCAGAACACCAACTTCGTGGGCAAGCTCACCTGGCTGGCCACGGACAACACGACGCTCAAGTTCACGGCCGTGACCGGCGAGCGCACGCGCCGCAACTACGACCGCCGCTACTACTTCCAGTACCGCGGCGATCCGCTGAGCTTCGTGAACAATCGGGCGGACTCGCTGTTCGTGCTTGATGACGCGGGCAACCGGCAGTCGCGGGACATGATCCAGCCGGCCGTGCGTGACCAGGGCAATGTGTATGTGGGCACGTTCTCGCAGCGCTTCGGTCGCTCCAATCTCGACATTCGTGTGGCGCAGACGAGTTTCGAGCGCCTTACGTGCCCCGTGTTCCAGGGCACCTGCATTCCGGGCCCGTTCTTCCGGCAGAACTTCAGCCAGAACTTCCTCAGCCCCTCACCCACGGTGGCCGGTGGTGACCGTGTGCCCTACGGCGGCATTGCCGACGGCACCTACGGCGGTGAGGAATACACCTCGCGCACCGTGCGTGTGGACTTCAAGTCGCAGATCACCGACCACAACGAACTCGGCGTGGGCGTGCAGTACATCGGCCACGATCTCCGCTACAACGATCTGCTGGCCTTCGGTACCAACTCGGGCATCCAGCCCACCACGACGCAGATCTACCGCGCCAAGCCCTACGAGGCCGCGGCCTACGTGCAGAGCAAGATCGAGTACGACTTCATCACCATCCAGCTGGGTGGCCGCTTCGACTACGGTGTGGCGCGCGGCCGCGGCTTCACCGATCCGTTCGATCCGTCCAACGGCACCACGGCCCGTCAGGTCTGCGACGGCGCCACGGTGGGTGGCCAGCGTCTGGTCAATGCCCAGGGCCAGCCCTTCGGCGTGAACGGCTGTCTGTCCAGCCCCATCGACCGCAATACGCAGCGCCCGGTGCTGCTCGACAGCGCCACGCGCATTGCGCAGCTGGACGACTTCAGCGAGGCCAAGGCCCGCACGGCCTTCTCGCCGCGTGTGGGTGTGAGCTTCCCGCTCACCGAACGCTCGCAGGTGTTCTTCAACGCCGGCCGCTACACCATGGTGCCGCTCTACGGCAACGTGTACCGCAACACGGGCATCGGCACCGTGGCCGGTGTGGACGCCTACTGCGCGGCCAACCAGGTGAAGCCGGGCAGCACCGAGTGCGTGCCCAACATCCAGGCCAACAACCCGGGCTTTGCCGGCAACCCCAACCTGCTGCTCGAGCAGGCCAAGCAGTACGAAGTGGGTTACTCGGCCGAACTGAGCCGCGACTACGGCATCCAGGTGGCGGTGTTCAACCGCTCCGAAACCGGCCTCTCGGGCATCCGCCCCAGCCGCGCCGTGCAGGACATCGGCTCCACCTACGACGGCGCCTCGCCCTTCTATCAGGTGCTGGTGAACGGTGACTTCCTGACCTCGCGTGGTCTCGAAATCCAGTTCAACCGTCGTCTGCGCAACCGCTGGGGCTACGACATCAACTACGGCCTTTCGCGCGCCACGACCAACTCGCGGCCGCCCGAGCGCGCCAACGAAGTGGGTCGTCGCGAAGCGGCCAGCCGTCAGCAGCTCTTCGAGGCCGTGGCCGACGTGAACCAGCCGCAGCGCCTCAACGTGCAGATGTTCTTCCAGGTGCGTGACGACATCCCGCAGCTGCCGTTCGACCTCGGCCGCCTGACCAAGAACTCGCGTCTTACGGTCACCTACCAGGTGGCGTCGGGCTTCCCGTACACGCCCATCCGTGGCGATGCCTTCGGTCTCCAGGCGGCCGCCAACGTGGCCGACATCAACACGGGCAACATGCCCGCCACGCAGGACCTGAGCGCCTTCATCAACAAGCAGTTCCGTATCGGCAACATGGCCTACTCGGCCTTCTTCCAGATGAACAACCTGCTGGACCGTCGCAACTGCGTGCAGGTGTTCGTGAACAACGGTACGTGCGATGCCGGTCTGCGTGACTTCACGAACCGCAGCGTCGGCAACACGGGTGATGCTTCCACGTCCACGGCCTTCGATCAGCCCGAGTTCATCGGCGCGCGTCGCAGCATCGCGGCTGGCATCACCATCACCTTCTGAGTCCCGATAACGACATGTCTTACGTTACTCTCAAGGGGCGCGACCTGTGGTCATTCGCACGAGCAGGAGCCCTGCTCGCTGCGGCTGGCCTTGGCTTGACCCCTCGTAGCCTGGAGGCGCAGCGAAATCCGCTTCGGCCGGTCGAAGTGATGCACATGGATTCACTTCGTGCAGACGGCAGCATGAAGCAGGTCATGCTCCCCTCGCGCTCCAGCGGCTTCAACCTGTTCGCCGCGGAGGATATCGCCACGGCCACCCTGCGCAGCACGGGTGGCCTGCAAGGCGGTTTTGCCAACCAGGGTGGTCCTGTTCCATACAACCAGGGTGGTGGCGCCATTCGCGCCCACTACATGGTGCCACTCAATGGCTACGTGTTCTTCGAGCAGGGTTTTGTCATGGCGGCTGGTCGCAGCGCCTACAGCAAGATCCTGGCGGCCAACCCGGCCATCCGCTTCATGCGTGGCTCGCAGGGCTACACCTTTCACTTCTGGAACACCGCGACACCGCCGGATACGCGCCGTATTGGCGCGGCTGACGGTCAGTTCGGTCAGATTTTTGCTGGCGTGACCGGCACGGCCGACGGTTCGTGTCGTGATGACCCCACACATGCCCAGGCGGCCTGGACCTCGGCCACTCTGCTGGCAATGAAGGACTGCCCGGAGACCTGGCCGAGTTCGGGCTTCCAAGGCAAGCGTGTCATCCCGGACTCGGTGTGGCGCAACACCTTTGCGACCAACCCCACGGCCTTCCGTTGGGACGACTGGAAGATCCCTGCGTCGCGCCAGTCAGCCGACTTCCTGGGTACGCAGAGCACGTTCGGTTACATGTCGGACTACTATCGCGAACAGCGCCTGCGTTACGGCAACGTGGTGCCAGGCCAGTCCGGCGCGCCACAGGTGGACGGCTACCCGCTCGGTATCTGGATGCGTGTGGATGCGTGGCAGTTCGGCGCGCCAGCCACGCGCAACGCGCAGTTCTACCAAGTCACGATGGTGAACAAGTCGGCTGAAGTGTATGGCGTGCCCATCGACTACGACTCGCTGTACTTCGGCCTCGGCCCGGGCTTCCTCATGGGTGGCGCCGGCCAGTACGCCTATCCGTACGTGGACATCAAGAACAGCACCATCTACTACACGAAGTCCAACACGTCCGGCAATTGCAGCGCCACCTATCCGCGGCGCTACGAGAACACCACTTTCAGTGGCTGCTTCTCCACGGCCGACCGTTTTGGCCGTGGCGTGTACGCGGCGACGTGGCTCAAGTCGCCCCTCGGTGATTTCCGCAACAAGCTCTTCACGAATCCGGAGAGCCCGTACTACGCGCCGAATCACCCCAATCGTGGTGACACCATCATGGTGAACCACATGCATGCCAACCAGTTCGGCTTCCTGTCGCAGAACTGGACGCGCTCCAGCCGCGCCGGATTTGGCATGCTCTCGTCGAAGGAAGACGATTATCTCGATGGCCGTCTGGCCACCGATTTTGCGGTCAACGACTTCCTGTACATGTTCCGCCCCGAGGACTGGAGCGGCTCGCTGCCGACCACGGTGGCGGACACCAAGTTCCCCAAGTTCGTACCGTCAGGTACCATCAATCCCAAGACCGGCCAGCCCTATGGTGACTGGGACTACAACAAGGACGGCATCCCCGACACCATTTCCATGGTTGGTTGCGGGCGACAGGGCTGCGCCGACGTATACTCCGACACGGTAGCTGGCGGCTACGACGCGCGGCTGGGCAACATCGGCAACACGGTGAGCGCCGGTCCGTTCGCGCTGCGTGCCAACGACACCACGCAGTTCCTCTGGGCCTTCTCCTGGCGGCCGGACTCTTTGTCCATGCGCCAGAACATCGAGGGCATTCTCGCCTCGTACCTCGGTAACTACGACGGCCCGGAGCCTTACAGCGTGGCCACCGGGCGCATTGCCGGCACGGCCGGTTCGGCCATCAACTACACGGTGTCGTCGGCCGCGCTGATCGATTCCACGATTGGCTCCGATGCCGTGGCCACCACCGGCGCGCAGATCACCTTGCGCTTCCCGCAGATCAACCCGGTGGATCCGTTCTTCCTGCGGCTGCTCAATCGTATTCGTCAGGACTCAGCGGCAGGTGATGCGAACATTCGTCGCATTCTCCGCCTCAACCCGGGGCTGTTGCAGCGGCTGTTCGATCGCGCCAACGACAACCTGGCGGCGGTTTACGTGTTCAAGTCCTGCGACAATGGGCAGTCGTTCACGACCACGTCCGGAAACAGCGCCACCTGCACCGCAGCGCCCACGCGCTCGGTGGACAATGGTGTCAATCCCTTCCCCTGGCGCCCGTGGTTCACGACCAACTACACCAACGGCATCCCGGCTTCGGCCACGGTGACGGAAACGGTGCAGGCCGGTCGCAACTACATCTATTCGTTCGTCACGCGTTCGCGCGGTTTCGCGGATTTCCGTATCGTGGATACCTCGGCGACGGGCGGGTTCACGATCACCGATCTCACCACCGCCCTGCGCATTCCCACCGACACCATCAATTCGGCCCTGTCCGTCAGTGGCCCGAGCGTGGTGAACGTGTACATGCCCATCAGCGATGTGGCGGGCAAGTCCTACGCGCGTATCGACACCGCCACACTGGGCGGTACGGCGACGCAGCAGGTGGCCTTTAGCGCGGTGAACAACAACATCACCGGCACCACGCGGATGTTCTTTGCGAACCGCTTCATCGTACGCAAGACCATCGACACGCTCACCAGCGCGGCCACCACACAGGTGGTGGCGCAGTGGGTGCTGCCGCGTGCGGCGGCGTCGCCCACGGCAACCCCGGTGGCCAACTTCGTGGCCTCCGAGCGCACCTTCCAGGGCAACCTCAACATTCCGGCGCGTGTCGGCACGGCGGAGATTGCGGGCACCTTCCGCAGCATCTCGGGCTCGTCTCGCGTGTTCGTCGATACGCTCAATGCTCCGGCCGGTCGCCCCGGCTTCCTGCTGGTGGATGGTCAGAACCGTCCCATCATCGTCACCAACGATGCGTACGGTACGGGCGGTACGCCCACTCTGGCCGCCAGCATGCAGAACGCGCCCAACTACCAGGGCTTCGTGGTGCAGCTGCGTGACTCGGCCGGCGCCAACGGCTTCCGTCTCATTCCGAGCCAGCTGAATCCGCTCACGGGCGCGGCACGCGAGTTCAACTTCACCGTGCGCGGTGAGGGCGACACGCTCACGGCCAACGCGCGGCAGTTCACGCCGTTCGTTGCCTCGGTCCCCGGTGCCAATCGCCCCGTTCGTGGTGGGCGCTACGAGATCTCCTGGCAGACCGACCCCTGGGGTCCGCGGGCGCCGTTCCGCCTCGACCCGGTCACCGATCTGCAGGGCACGGTGAGTGCGTCGCTCGCGGAGGCCACCGCGCGTGCCACGAACGTGTCCAGCACGGCCGCGGCCGACGCGGCGCTGGTGGGCCGCACGCTGCGCCGGGCGCGGGTGCCGTTCACGGTGAGCTTCACCAGCAGTGAAGGCCAGACCTACCCGGTGCGCGTCGCGGCCCTGCCGCGTCCGGCGACCACGGGCAACACGCGACTCCTCGGTTCCGGCAACGACACGGTGCGTGTGGCCGTGCCCGACTCGGTGTGGTTGCCTGGTGACACGCTGGTGCTGCTGCACAGCATCGAGCGCGACTCCACGGTGGGTACCGGTGCCAACGCCTTTGTCGTCGTGGGTCCGCGCACCATCGATGGCGCCACGGTCAACGCACCGCTCGCCATCCAGAAGGACTCCGTGGGCGCCCGCATTGCCGTCAACTGCGGCACTGGCGGCCTCAGCCGACCGGCAGCGGATGTCGTGACCTGCAACCCGCTGGTGCTGCTCTCGCGTGGTGCCACGACGCCGGGCAACCAGACCAGCGAAACCCTCGCCGGTGGCTATCTGCCCGTGCAGCCGGGTTGGAAGCAGGTGTTTGAACTGACCCGTACGCTCGACCCGCGCTCGGTCATCCGCTTCACGGCCACGCCGTTCTCCACGGCCAACGCGGTGACCAAGGACGAGCTCCGCCGCGTGAGTGTGGTGCCCAATCCGTACCTCGTGCGGTCGAACAACGATCTCATGGGAACTTCGGACCGCAACACCACGCCGCAGATCCACTTCATCGGCGTGCCGCCCGAAGGCACCATCCGCATCTACTCGGTCTCCGGTCAGTTCCTGCAGGAACTCAAGTGGACGGCTTCGGACTTGCAGCTCAGCGGCAATGACCGACCCAACGGTGACCTGGCCTACAACCTGCGCACCCGTGAGGGTCTCGAACTGGCCTCCGGTCTCTACCTGTACGTCCTCGAGGCCACGGGCCCGCAGGGCGGCAATCAGGTTCAGCGCGGCAAGTTCGTGATCTTCCGCTAACGGAGCGTCGATGCACACCACTCGCATGATCAAGGCGCTCGGCGCCCTCTCCTTCCTCCTGGGCGCTCAGCTGAGCGCCCAGGGGCCGGGAGGCATACTTCCCACGCCGCAGGACACCCCCAATCGTCAGGGTACCCGCGGCGCCAACTTCCTCCACATCGGCATCGGTGCCCGCGGCGGCGCCATGGCCGGCTCGGTGGGCTCCACCATTGCCGGCCCCACGGCCTGGTACTGGAACCCGGCCGGTGCCGCCACGTCGGAAGGTTTTGACCTGACGGCGGGTCGCCAGAACCTCTACGGCGATCTCGGTCTCGGACAGACCTATGCGGCCGCCTCCATTCCGCTCATCGGCGGTGTGGTTGGCCTCAGCCTCAACACGCTCAACTCGGGCAACATGCTCCGCACCACGGAGCAGAACCCGTTTGGCGAGCGTCTTGGCGGATCGAGCTTCTCCTGGACGTCCACGGCGCTCTCCATCGGATACGCCAAGCGCATCACCGACCGTCTGTCGGTCGGCTTCCAGGGCAAGTACATCACCGAAGGCATAACCGACGTGAGCACCAACTGGGTGGCCTTCGACGTGGGGACGCAGTTCAACACGGGCCTCTATGGTCTCGTGCTTGGCGGCGCCATCCAGAACGTGGGCGGCCAGTCACGCGCCAACGGTGCCCTGCTCACGCGCTTCATCCAGACGGGTGACGGCACGCAGCTCCGCGAGAACCGCCGCGTGGAGTTCTACACGGCGCAGACGGAAATCCCGGTGGAATTCCGTCTCTCGGTGGGTTCGGACCTGCTCGGCACGAGCAACTCGCTGTTCGGCGGTGCCGGCGGCAAGCACCTGCTCAACGCGGAAGTCTCCATCAGCGACGCGACCGACTACTCCACGCAGTATGGCCTCGGCGTTGAGTACGGCTTCCGCAACACCGTGTTCCTGCGCGGCGGCAAGCGCTTCTACAACGACGACCGCTGGGTGGGCGGCAACGCCAGCACCTACGGTCTGGCGGGTGGCTTCGGCCTGCGTGTGCCGCTCAAGGGCCGTGCGCTCAAGTTCGACTACTCCTTCCAGAACGCCGGCGCGCTGCAGAACATCCAGATCTTCTCCCTCGAGGTGACGCGATGAAGCGGCCGCTCCTTGCTCTCGCCATGCTGGCCCTCGGGGCCGGCATGGCCGGTGCCGGTGTGGCCGGCGCCCAGGTCACGCCCAAGCGCTTCGCCGTGGTCACACGCCTCGGCGCCTTCTCCCCGGAGAAGGCCGCCAGTCAGGAGTTGGCTGGTGTGATCGGTCTCGATGCCGAGTATGCCTTCAACAAGTACTTCGGCCTCGGCACCGCGCTCGACATCGGGCGCGGCAACTCGCGCCGCGAAGACTTCGTGCAGCGTCTGCGCTTCGGCAATCCGGCGGTGGCTGGTGGCGACACCATCTACTACCAGCAGCTCGGTCAGCCGGTCAACACGCTCAACCTCACGCTGTTCGGTTCACTGCGCGTTCCCGGCAAGGTGTCGCCGTACGCGGTGGGTGGCGTGGGTTCCTACGTGCTCATCATGGACGCGCTGGCCAACGGCTCCACGCGCTACATGAGCGGCATGTCGCTCACCGGCGGCGCGGGCGTGAACATCAAGTTCAGCGAACAGTACGGCATCCAGTTTGACGTGCGGGCGCTGCAGTTCCAGAACTTCGAGCGCGCCAAGCTCGATCCGTCGGACGGCCGCTTCCCGAACGTCTGGTTCCCGGAAGATCTGCCCACACCGCCGGCGGCCAAGAACTCGGTGCTCAACACGACCTTCACCCTCGGATTCCGGTACGTGCCGGGGGCGGGTAACTGATCGATGACGACCACGCACAAGATTCTCCTCGGTCTCGCATCGGCGGCCGTACTCGCCGCCTGTGAAGACACCCGATCGGTCACCACGGCACCAGGTGGCGGTTTCGGTTACGGCGTTACGCTGGGCAAGCCCGCTGCCGTGAACGTGCCGCGCGGCAACATCCGTTTCCCGGTCGCAGGCCGTTTGGCGTCGGCCAATCCGGCCAACGACTCCATTGTGGTGACCATGCTCACGGCTGACACGCTGGGCGCGGGTGCGCAGTATGTGGTGTGGGCGGCCAACGACTCGGCCACCAAGTTCGTTCGTCTGACGGGCACGCTCACGGTGACCCGTGCGGACACGACACAGAACCAGGCGGGTGACCTGGTGTTCAGCACCAGCACCACAACACGCAACAGCGTGAACGGTTGGGGTGTGGGTGGGCCCAACGTGAGCGTGCGTTTCCGCGCCTTCCGTGCCGGCCAGGCTGGCCTCGCCAACACGGACTCGATTGGCCAGATCATCGTGTCCACGGAGACGGGTACGGTGGGCTCGGCGCCCGGCCCCATTCGTTCGGTATGGGGACGGTTCTCCGAGGCAGCGTCCAGCCAGACAAACATCCGCTTTGGTACCTGGGGACGCAGTCTGGCAACTCAGCGCATCTTCACGCTCAACGGCAATTCGCCGGGTTTCGTCGCCAACCCCACCATCACGCCGCGCGGTCGCGTGGAGTTGCGTGAGGGTGTGGTGGTGGCCATCGATTCCAATTACTTCCGTCCGCCGGTGGGCTACTACTACGCCATGTATGCGGTGAAGGTGGATTCGCTGTCCAACCGTCCGATCGACACGCTGTATTTGGGCGTGCGGACGGGGCCGGCGCCGGAGCGCGCATCGATGTTCGAGGCGGATGCGAATGAGGCGTTGTCGATCAACAACGTCATCTTCGCCATGAACCAGCGGGTGAAGCTCGACACGATTTCCGGTGCCTCGGGTGCGCTTGGCCCGGCCGAGCGTCCGCTCAAGGAGTTCGGCTTCATCAACGTGACGCTGCAGAGCAAGGCGGCGCCGCAGGGCGTGATGGGGGCGGGGATCATCATGCAGGCTGCGTTGCCGCCGAGCATTCGCGGGCGGTAAGGCGCGGTTGGGAAAAGGGGAACGGCCCGGATGCGATGAGCGTCCGGGCCGTTCCCCTTTGTTGTGATTGGGGCCTTCGAACCACAGTCGCCATCCACTGCCGTGGGCTGTGCGCAGTGGGCTATGGGTGTGAGTGGATCGAGGGCGAGATCACGCGATCCATGGCACCGGTGTCTGACTACTGCGCCGAGATGTCGTGGATCGCGTGATGCATGACGCCAAACCACCCACACTCATAGCCCACTGCGCACAGCGCACGGCAGTGGATCGCCGCCGCAGTTGAACGACCTACTTCTGCTCCACCCGAATCATCTCCTGCCTCCCCCTATCCCCCACCCACATCTTCCCGTTCTGATTGCGCACCAGGGTGGCAAACGGAAACTGCCGACTCGAATCAATGATCCGCGGCTCGGGACTGAGCTCAATCCGATATACCCCATCCACGCCACCGGCCGCGTACAGCGTATCGCCCAGGAACTCCACGTCGAATACGAAGCGCGGTTCGCCCACCATGCGCAGCGGGCTGATGACTCCGCCGTCACGTGTGGCGCTCAGTGATGCCCGCGGATACACGAGCAATCCAGCATCGCCGAGGGCGACGGCGAGATAGTTGCTGCCCACCGCCACACGGCGCGCGCCGGGCGGTATGCTGAGCGCATCGCCGCTGCGCAGTCCCTGCTCCGTGACCGTAATGGCGGTGAGTGACGAATCGGTCGTGGCCCACCAGTGGCTGGCGCGAGCGTCCCAGATGAGCGAATTCACCGGCAGTGAGGTGACAAGCGTGTCGGTGACCGTATTCTGTCCCTCGCGCATGAGGCGGAGCGTGGTGCCCGACGCACTCAGCACCGCGCTGCCGTTGCTGGCCAACGCCGACACGGCGCCATCACTCACCCGCCGCGCCGGCCCAGTCAGCAGCGGGGTTTCGAACAGCGCCGTACCCGTGCCGAGCACAATGGCCGAGCGTGAGGGCAGCAGCGCCACCTGACGGATGGCGCGCAAACCGGCGGCACGGCGCGCGGTGGCCGCTGGCTTGGCGAGCTGTGTGTTGAGCACCTGCACACCGCTGTCACTGGCTACCACAAGCAGCGAGTCTGCGGCTTCGGCCCAGTTGGGTGGTGAGAGCAGCGGCGCCGCCAGCGTGCTGAACTCGACCGTGTTGCCTTCGCGCGGTGTGAGCGCGATGCGCTGGGTCTCGAGCTCACGGGCCAGAAACAGTCCCGCAATGGCCCCGGTGATGGTGAGGTAGGGCAGGGCGCAGTCGATGGGCTCGCAGTTGCTGCCGCGCTGTCCGCGTTCGCTCACTGCCCAGTATCCCATGGCCAATCCGGCACCGGCTGCGGCGCCCAATACCGTGTACTTGGCCAGGCGCGACCCGGACACCTTGCCCATGCTGGTGCGGGTTGCGATCTCACTGCGTTGCAAGCCAGACGGCGCGTCCTGCGCGGGAAGTACCGTGAGGCCCGGTGATAGCGCGAGCAGGGCGCCCGCCATGGCCAAGGTGGCGAACGGCGTGCCGGACTGGCCAGCGGAGAGACGAGATGCCACAGCAGGGGAGGGACGGCGGCAGGACATACTCATGACCTCATGGGCGGGCAATGGAGAATTCGCGTTGGGATGACGTGGTCCGTCCACTTACCTGGTCGGTCACGTTCACGGTCAGTCGATACCGTCCCGAGGGAGAGGTACCAAGGCCAAGCGTCAGGAGTTCCGGTAGACGACGCCGGTTGTCCGGGGTGGCCGGGGCCTCACGTGTGAAGCGCAGTGCCAGCTTGTCCTCGCCCACCTCCGAGAACCCCACCAGGTCGGCCACACCACCAAAGAAACGCGCCATGGGGTCGCGGCCGCGGTCGATGGACAGCACCGTGACCTGCACCTCGATCTCGTAGCGCAGGCGCTGCTCGGCGTTGGGCGCGAGGCCGTAGAGCTCCCAGTACAAGCTGAAGGTATCGCGCGGTGCGATGCTGAGCGCACCGAGCGGCTGCACGCCCATCTCGTTCCAGCGCGCCGTCCGCGACGCAGCGCTGGTCGTGTTGGTCAGGCGACGCGCGAGCATCAAGTCGCTGGACACCAGCGTCCGGGCCAGCATGGCCGAGTCACTGCGCAGTGCCGGCAAGTCGGCCTGCGCACGTGCGCCGGCCACGTCGAGATCCGTGTCCACCGCTTCGAGTCGCAGCCGCGTATCGCGCACCGGGACCTGCAAGGTCCACTGCCGGTGCAGCGCCGCACTGGCGGGCACAGTGACCCGTGCGCTCGTTTGCGAGGTCATGCGCAACATGCCCGGCGGTCCACTTCGCAACTGCAGCGACAGCATACCCACATCCACCGGGGCGTCGGCATAAAGCCGTTCAACCGGCACATCACCGGCGATCACCACTTCCATGCTGTCGGGACGCGTGCCGGCAAAGCGCGTCACCTGCACGGGAATGCTGTCCGTGCGCGTTGCCAGAGCCAGATTCTCGAGCGCAAACGGGTTCACTTCACGTTGCGCCTCGGCGTGATCCCGATAATTCCCCGCAAAGTAGGCGAAGTTGAATGCGGGCGGCCCGGTGAACACGAATTCCAGTTTCGCGCGCGGGTAGTACCACACCGTCATCACGCGACCCAGCGCGTCACGCGCATCGATGTTGACCTGCGGCGAGAACGTCGCGATGACCGGCGGTTCGCCATAGCGTGCGAGAATGAGGGCGCGGTCCGTGCGCCATCCGGCCTGCTTCGTGTCCTCGTCGGTGTAATGCAGATCAGCGTAGGCCATGCGCGACAAATACTCGAGTCGCGCTTCATTCTCCGGGGTGGCCAGCAGCGGGTCGGCGGCCTCCCAGTACGCGCTGTCCGTGCGCGCGCGTTCGTCGGGCGGCAGTCCGGCCACGCGCACGGAATCGCCTTTGCGCACGATGCGCCCGAGGTCGAGAAATTCGGCACGCTCGGCCGGCAACATGCGCGCGATGGCCAGTGTGAAGTGGTTGTCGGCTTCGGCCAGCCTGTTCAATCGAAATGCGGCGAGCCCGGCGGCCATGTAGGCCCGATAGCTGGCCGCCACCGAGCCTGTCGGATGCAACTGCAACGTACTGCGCACCAGCGCCAGCATTTCGTCGTAACGCTTCTGATCGTAGAGCAGATCGAGCAGCGCCGTGAGACTGCGCAGATCATCCGCGCTGAAGCGCAGCGCCTGCCGGTAATACTCTTCGGCCTCGTAGCGATCGGTGTTGCCGGCGTCCTGAACGGGAATGGAGAGTTGTTCGAGGAACTCGCGGGTGTAGTTGGGCAACACCAGCGCCTGCAGCGGGTCGAAGATATTGGACCCGGTGTACATGCGCCGGTCTCGCCCGGTGAGGTAGCGCCGGCGTTTCACTTCGCCGAGTTCGCGGTTGGCTTCGATGATCGATGCCGTATCACCCGACGCCGAAGCAATACCAAGCGCACGTTTGAACAGTCGCTCAGCCTGCACACGCTGCAGCGGAGAGCGCAGCAGCAGCCGCGCCAACGCCAACTGATAGCGGGGATTGTTGCCGTCGATGTCGGCGGCGCGATTGAGCAGCCGCGCTGCAATGAACCGCTCCGGCGCATCGCTGAAATTGCGGCTGACCTTCTGCATGAGCAGCAGGCCGCGCCAATACAGCGCCTCTGTGTCGCGTGGCGATTGGTCGGTGGCGCGTTCGAGCAGATCGAGGGCCGAGACCGTGTCGCCGCGATCGGCCAGAGCCCGCGCGTCCCGTACCAGGTCTTCGGTGGGACGGGGTGTGCGCGGGTTTGCGACCAGAGCAGCCGAGCGCGTGGTGTCCTGCGCGACGAGATGGGAGGGCCAGCCGCTCAGGACCCAAAAGCCGGCGGCGGCCAACCGCAGGAACGCGGTGGCGCGAGAAGGGAGGAACACTCCTGAAAGTTAGTGCGCATTCGTGATTCTGGACACGGTGTATGTGACGAATGGGCATGGAACCGGGGGGGAGGGATCACGTAGAATGCGCAGGGGCTGCGCCGACCGGCGCGTCCTGACCGTTTCACGCAAGGAGATCTCATGACGGATTCATCGCGCCGGGTGTTCGCGCGGGTGTTGGCTGGCGTCGCCACGATGACCACGCTGTTCTCTGCGTCACTTGCAGCGCAGGCCTGGAACTACCCGGCCATGCAGGTGCCGAGCGCCAGTGAGCGCGATTATTCGGCGGCGCTGGTGGGCGGCGCGGGCACCACCATGCTGTTCCAGTGGCGCGAGGGCGCGGGGCGCGGCCTGCATTTCCAGTTGGACGCCGGCCTCGCCGACCCCAAGGGCCGTCAGGATGTGCTGCTGTTTGTGGGCGGCGGGTTGGGCAAGGAGCTGGCGCGTGCACGCGGTGACCAGCCGCTGGACGTGCTGCTCACCGCCTCGGCGGGCCTGGCTTTTGGCGACAACGCGCAGTACTTCCGCGTCCCGTTTGGTGTGAGCGTGGGACACACCTTTGCGCTTGAGGAGGGCATGTCGCTCACGCCCTTTGTGCATCCGCGCCTGGCGCTCGACGCCTGCGGATCGTGCCGTCACGATGACGACAGCGACGTGAGTGCGAGCCTGAGCTTTGACCTCGGCGTGAACTGGCAGGTCAATCGCCACTTCGCGTTGCGCGTGGCGGGTGCCTTCAGTGGCAGCCGCATCGTGGGCAGCGACGAAACGCTGGCGGTGGGCTTCACCTGGACGCCAGCGGGTTTGCGGCGCTGAGTCCGGCATCACGAAGCGCGACCCGGTACTGACTCCTGAGCGGAGTTGGTGCCGGGTTTGTCGTTTCCGGGGGGCGGTGGGGTGGGACGAGTCGGCATTCCAAGCGAGAGGACTGAATCATTAGCGAACCATGTACGTGGCGGGACAAGGCGCTCTGAGCAGGGACAAAACGCGAAATGTGAATTGGGATTGAAATACGGTGACGCGATCGGTACTCTTGCTGTTCTTGAGTTCGGGACAATCGGTGCGACGAGAGGTTTTGGTCCCCGGCGCGCGATTGGTCCCATCCTGCCAATAGTTCCTCCCGCCTTCAGCCCGATCATCCCCCGGAGTTCCACGGGACGAACTGCGCGTTCGCCGCAGCGGTTCGCCTTGTCCCTCCGGTAGCAGTTGGTCCCGACACCTTCCTCCACGGGTGCCGGGCTCCACACCCGGCTCATCGTCCCAACCTCCACAACGGGACCTGAGCCGGGTGCGCGGGTGCCGCACGGTTGTGCGGTGCCCGCGGGTTTCTCTCCCCCGTTTCCGGCACTTTTTTGGCCGAGGGCTGAGCATGTCGAGACTGATGCGGTGGCTGTACCGGGTCCCAGTGGCCGCGGCCCTGTTGATTGTGCCCCAGGTGGCACAGGCACAGGGACCGGCGGTGATCACGGGCGTCGTGAAGAGCGAGTTCGGCGATCCACTGGAGAACGCCAACGTCTACATCGTGGAACTGGCCATCTCCGTGGGCACAAACGCCGCGGGGCGCTACACGATCAACATTCCGGCCGACCGCGTGCGCGGGCAGGCTGTGCAGCTCCGGGCCCGGGCCATCGGCTACAAGGCCGACATCAAGCCGCTCACGCTAAGGGCGGGCAATCAGACTTTCGATTTCCAGCTCCAGAAGGACGTAAACCGTCTGCAGGAAGTTGTCACGACGGGTGTGACCGGTGCCACAGAGCAGAAGAAGCTGGCCTTCTCGGTCGCTCAGGTCAGTGAGAAGGACATGCCCGTGCCGGGCTCCAATCCACTCGCGCAGCTTCAGGGCAAGGTCGCCGGTGCCAACATCGTCTCGGCTACCGGTCGTCCCGGTTCTGCGCCGGCCATCATTCTGCGCGGCCCGCAGTCCATCAACGCCTCTGGCCGTGGACAGGACCCGCTGTACATCATCGACGGCGTGATCTCGCAGGGTGGTCTGCAGGACATCAACCCGCAGGACATCGAGAGCATCGAGGTCGTGAAGGGTGCCGCGGCGTCGTCGCTGTATGGCTCGCGCGCCGGTAACGGCGTCATCCAGATCACGACGCGCTCGGGCAAGAACCAGTCGGAAGGTGTGCGCTTCCGCGCGCAGGTCGAGTACGGCCAGTCCGACATCGAGCGCGAGTATCAGTATCCGATCACGCACTTCATGACGATGGACGAAACGGCTACCCGTTTCTGTACCATCGTCTCGGGCGCCCAGAGCTGCTCGCGCACCATCGACATTTACGACGAAACCTACCGCATCAACGATCAGGGTGGTGACTTCTCCCTGCCGCCGGCGACGATCGCCAACGATGCCGGTATCGCGCGCAATCCGGGCGCTGTGAACTCGCGATCGCTGTTCCAGGTCAACGAGTTCCCCAAGACCTTCGACCCCATCAGTCAGTTGGTCACGAACGGTCAGGTGGTGAATTCCACCGTGGATGCCACGGGGCGTGTGGGACGCACGAACTTCTTCGGGTCCATCAATCAGTTGCGGCAGGAAGGCTCGGTGCGATTCCAGCCCGGCTACACGCGCAACAGCATGCGTCTCAATCTGGACCAGCAGTTGGGTGGCAACATCAACTTCTCGGTTCGGTCCAACTACAGTCAGGCCAACGACTACAACACGGGCGGTGCGTTCTTCCGTCTGACGCGTCAGCCGGTCAACGCCGAGTTGCTGCGCCGCGATTCGCAGGGGCGTCTGTACATCCGCACGGTGGCACAGCAGCAGGGCGCGCAGAACGACAACCCGGCGTACCTGAGCGCCAACCAACAGCCGCTCAATCGCATTGACCGCTTTGTCGGAAACGCGACGGCCCGCTGGACGCCGCTTTCCTGGCTCGATGCTGAAGCCAACTTTGGCTACGACTCGCGCAGCAACTTCCAGGAAAATCAGCAGGACCGCGGCTTCCGTACGACGGCACAGAACGCCACGAACCTCGGCATCGTGCGCCGCAGCGCTGGCCGTTCCACCTCGCTCAATGCCAGCGGCAACGTCTCGGCGCGCAAGAACTGGTTTGACGAGGCGCTCTCCTCGCGCCTGACGCTCCGCTACCTCTTCGAGGCGCAGGACGATCGCACACAGTCTACCGGTGGCGACAACCTCGCCGTGCCGGGCCTGGCTGACCCGGATGCAGCCATTCAGAACTTCTTCACCTCTGGTGCATCTGAAACCGTGCGCCAAGTTGGCTATTTCGCCAACCTCGATCTCGACTACAAGGGCCGCTACATCTTCGGTGCACTGGTGCGCCGCGACGCATCGTCTCTCTTCGGCGCCGCCAACCGCTGGCAGACCTATGGCCGCGGCTCCTTCGCCTGGCGCCTCTCCGACGAACCCTGGTTCAATCTCGACCAGATCTCCGATCTCAAGTTCCGCTACTCGGTGGGTCAGGCCGGCAATCGTCCGAACTTTGCGGCGCAGTACGAGACCTTTACCATCGGTGCCGGTGGAGCGCTCAATCCCAACACGCTCGGCAACAAGAACCTGCGCCCCGAGGTTTCCACGGAAACCGAGTACGGCATGGATCTCGAGCTGTTCAGCAAGTACGGTGTGACCGTCACCAAGTCGAAGAACGTCATCGACGACCAGATCCTGCAGCCGCTGCTGCCGGCTGCTGCCGGTTTCGCCCGCCAGTGGGTCAACGCCGGTCAGCTCACGAACAACACCTGGGAAGTCTCGCTCAACGTGCCGCTCGTAGCCACGCGCGCCGTGGACTACTCCGTGCGTCTGAACTATGACCGCACGCGCTCGGTGATCACCGAGCTCAACGTGCCGGAGTATTTCGAGGCGGCCGGTACGCAGACGCAAGGCACGGAGCAGATGTTCAAGATCGTGAAGGGCGGCAACATGGGTCAGATTTATGGCCGCCGCTTCGTGACGCAGTGCAGTGAGTTGCCCGCTAACTTCCAGTCGCGTTGCGGTGCTGGCCTCGATTATCAGCGCAACAGCGATGGCTTCATCACCTATGTGGGACAGGGCAACACGCTGGGTGACGGCATCACCAAGAACCTGTGGATGACGCGCGTGCCGGCGTCAGAAGCACCGTGGGGCGGTGGAACCACCTCGGATCCGCTCAATTGGGGCTTCCCCATCCTGCTGCGCGACGAAAACGGCGCCGTGCCCGTTCTGCCGGTGGGCAACGCACTGCCCGACTTCCGCTGGTCGCTGTCGCAGAACTTCCGCTTCAAGCGCCTGACCGCCTTTGCGCTGCTCGACGCCACGGTGGGCAAGGACATTTTCAACATCGGCCGTCAGTGGTCGTTCGGTGACTTCATGAACCGCGACGTCGACCAGGCTGGCAAGTCCGTCGCCGACGCCCGTCCAATCGGCTACTACTTCCGCGCGGTGTCCACCGGCGGCATTGGTGGCCTGTACGACGTGCTCGGTCCGAACAACCTGACCGTAGAAGACGCGGGCTTCGTGAAGGTGCGTGAAGTGTCGATCGGCTATCGCCTCGGGTCCATCGGCGGAGTCGGCAACTGGCAGGTGGCCCTGATTGGCCGCAACCTGCTCACGTTCACCAACTACAAGGGCTTCGACCCCGAAGTCGGTACGGCTGGTGGTGCGCTCGGCTCGGGCGTACTGAATGCCGTCGACGGCTTCGTGTTCCCGAATCTCCGCCAGTTCACGTTCTCGCTCAGCACCAGCTTCTGACCGGCAATCCGGACGGCGCGCCAGTCGGACTGGCTTGCGCGCGCCTCCGGATTCCTCCCCACGAGGATTATCGATGCGCAAGCATGTAGCAGTCATGGTGTCGAGCGGGGCGTTGCTGGGGCTCGCAGCCTGCGGCGACAACCTGAACGTCACCAACCTCAACAACCCCGATGTGGCCCGCGCGTACTCCACGCCGGCTGGCATTGAGGGCGTCATTTCGGGTCTCGGCGTGCAGATCTTCAACACGCAGCGTGCCACGGAATCCGTGAACACGCAGGCCCGCATTTTTGCCGGTGAGAACACGGCATCCGTCGCAAACTTCGGTATGGCGGCGCGAAGCCAGATCCCGCGCAACGTGATCTCCAACGAGTTGGGCAACGACAACCAGGTTGGCAACATCGCCAACTTCAACGTCTTCTCCCGCGCGACCCGAACCGCAGCCAACGGGCTGGCGGCCGTAGATCGTTTGGTGGCAGCGGGCGGCACGCTGGGCAGTACCGCACAGAACGCCCGCGCCAAAGCCTTCGGCTACTTCATGCTTGGTCAGGCGCTGGGCAATCTGTCACTGGCTTACGACTCGGCGGCCATCGTCACTCCGGCAACGCCGAGCGAGGAGGTTCCCGGTCTGTCAGGCGCCGCTGAGGTCAACGCCACTGCCCTCCGTATGCTCGACTCGGCCATTGCGCAGGCCAACCTCACGGTGTCCGGAAGCAATGGTTTCCCGCTCCCCGCCACGTGGATCAATGGCCAGTCACTGAGCCGTGACCAGTTCGTGCGTCTGGTGCGTTCGTTCAAGGCGCGGTACCGGGCGGGGGTGGCCCGTACGCCGACCCAGCGCGCTGCGGTCAACTGGACGGAAGTCATCGCCGACGCCACCAACGGCATCCAGGCAGACTTCACGGTCAACGTGGGTGGTGGTTCGGGATGGACGGCGCAGTATGATGTCACCACCATGTACACCACCGGTGGTTGGCATGCCGTTCCCTACTTCTACTACGGCATGGCGGATACTTCGGGCGCGTATGACGCGTGGCTGGGACAGGCAGTTGGTGCGCGGCGTGCGTTCCTCATCGTTACGCCGGACAAGCGCTGGCCGGCTGGCGAGACGCGAGCGGCCCAGCAGGCCGCCGGTCCGACGCTTGCTTTGCCTCCGGGTGTGTATTTCCGGAACCGGCCAACTGGCGAAGACGTGCCGCTGGTCGGACCGGGCGACTCGTGGTACGACCACCGCCGCTATGGTGCCGCCAATCTCGCCGCCAGCACGGGACCGTACGTGGACATGTCGAAGACGGAAGTCGACATGCTCGCCGCCGAGGGCTACATCCGCACGGGCAACATTCCGGCGGCGGTGGCGCTGATCAATCTGACGCGCGTCAAGAATGGCCTGAGCGCCATTCCCTCCACCATCTCGGCTTCGGCGCCAATCGGCACCGGCGCTGGTTGCGTACCGCGTGTGCCCCAGGCCCCGGACTTCACCACGACCGCCTGCGGGACCGTGCTGGAGGCCATGAAGTATGAGAAGCGCATGGAGACGGCCTACACCGGCTACATGGTGTGGTATGCCGACAACCGTGGGTGGGGCGACCTGCTGACGGGAACTGCCGTCGAGTGGCCGGTGCCGTATCAGGAAATGCAGGTGCGTCAGTTGCCGTACTACAACGGCACCAACCGCTCTGCACGCGGCACCTACGGCTTCTGAGTCATGCGACTGTCCGTCCATCCGTTGCGCACTGCGACTGCGGCACGCCGTCTGGTACTTGTGGGTTGCACCGTGTCGCTGGCCCTGCAGATCGGGTGTTACTCGTACCGCCCGATCCAGTCGGCGCCACCCGAGTCGGGTGAAGTAGGGGTGCTCATCAACGACAAGGGGCGTCTCGCACTCAACGAGCGCATGGGTGCCCTCATTGATCGGATCGACGGACAGATCGTGGAGCGGAAGGATGGGATGGTGGTCCTGCGCGTCAATCGTGTGGTCGATGTGCGAGGCAACATCAGCACGTGGACCGGCGAGCAGGTCGCCATCCCAGAGGACGGGGTCATGGGATTTCGTCCACGCAAACTCTCGAAGTTCAAGACCGCGTTGCTTGTGGTGCTGGTCGCTGCCGGTGTAGTGCTGACCCTCGGCACCTCACTGGACGTCTTCGGCGATCCAAAGACTGATGGGCCAGGCGACGGCCCGCAGCAATCCTGAGCGACAGCTCGGGCTGCACCAACGGCACGCTCTCGACGCTTTCATTTCATCACGGAGTTCACGTCTCATGCGGTATTTCCGACTCGCGCTTCTCGGCGCTGCTGCCGCGTTTACCGCGGCCTGCAGTGACGATTCCAACGATCCCACGACGCCGGATATTCCTCCTCTAGCGTACGTGCGCTACATCAACGCGGTGCCCGACACGCTGAACACCACGGTGCGCTTCATCGATCAAGTGGAGTGGTCACCGATGACCTTCGTGGATGTGCCGTTCCGGGGTCTCGGCAACGGCAATTACCAGCCCACGGAAGCCGGGTCACGGAAGTTCCGGGTGTTCACCTCAGATGTCAGCGGTTTCACCGCGGCCGGCAATACGGTGATTCTGGTTGATACCACGCTCACCTTCGAAGCCGGCAAGTACTACACTCTGCTGCACATGGGCTATGCACGTGCCGGCGGTTCGCCGCGTCAGCGTATCGTGGCCATCAACGACGTGCACCCGGCAGCCGGTGGCCAGGTGGCGGTGCGGGCCATTCACGCGGCCCTTGGTACCGGTGCGGTGGATATCTATGCAACACCCACGGCGACGACAGCCATTTCCGGAACGCCGCTGTTCCGCAACGTTGCCACTGAGGCTGTCTCGGCCTATCAGACGGTCGCTCCGGCCGCATTCGCCGCGCAGGTGGCTGCAGCGGGCAGCACCACGGCACTCATGGCAGCGGCGGCACCGGCCGGCACTGCCGGCACAACCGCAGCGGATCCGATTGGTGGCGCCACTGTGGCCGGCTCGGTCATCACGGCTATCGCCTTCCCGGCCACGCCGTCCAACAAGCCTGGTGTTCGCTTCACCACGCCTGGTGTGGGCTACTTCATCGACAAGCATCCGCCGCGCACGGTGACCCCGTAAACGGTGATGGTCGGATGGCGCAACGGGCCCAACCACTGGTTGGGCCCGTTTTGCGTCTGCCCTGTCGGAAGGACACCGTGAAGTAGCATCTTATGTGTACGCATTTACGCCCCAGCCCAGATCGGTGGTTGACATGCCCCTCAACTCGGTGCGACAGACGGCCTTCCTGCTGTGTATTGCCGCGCTTCTGACTGCACGCGCGGCAGATGCGCAGCTCATTCGCGGCACGGCACGGGTGGCTGCCGGTGATCGCCCAATTGAGCGCGCCCGCATTACGGCCATGCTCGAGGATGGTCGTGGCGTTGGTGAGACCTCCACCGATGAGAAGGGCCGCTTCCACCTTGAAGTGCGCTCGAATGGCGAGCCCTTCCGTGTGGTGGTGACACGCATCGGCATGAAGCCCACCCTGTCCAGTACGCTCTACCTTGGTGCGCGCGACACACTGGATGTTGATTTCAGCGTCGCGGAGGAGGCCGTGGAAACGGACACCGTGCGCGTCAGCGCCGCGCCGACGTTGAATGAGGTGCGGCTCAAGGAAGCCGAACGGAGAGGCTGGCGTGTCTTCCCGCCGATCGAAGTGCAGGCCATTCGCGAGCGCGTCAACTCCTTCGAGGATATGTTGCGCTCCACTGGCTATCCTGGCTTCATCATCGGGCGTCGCGACGAATGCATTCGCTCGACGCGCACCAACCGTTGTCTACTGATTGTGATGGATGGCATGCCGCTCAGCGGCACCTATCCCAATATCAACCCGCGGGATGTGTATTTCCTGGCGTTGCTCTCACCAAATCAGGCGCAGGTGCAGTTCGGTGATCGAGCGCCAAACGGCGCGCTCGTGGTGTACACGAGGGCGCTCGGCGACAAGTACGAGAAGCGGTAAGCTGCTGCGGCAATTGGATTGCGGAGACTCGGCGTGCCTTTCTGTTGGCTCCGAATGCATCGAGTCAACAGGAAGGCTTCGGCGCCTCGTCAGGAGCCGCCGCCGCAGTGGTAGCTCACTTCGAACCACGCGTACTGGAGTGCATACTCCATCTGGCCGAAGTAGGAGCTCCAGTAGTTGGCGTTCTCCTCCCACACGCCGCAGTTCTCTGTGCACGACTGGTACACTTGAACCGCCGCTGTGAGGTTGTTGTACACATACCAGTACTCGTCGTACACGGCGTCGTAATTAGCCTGCGCGATAGCGCAGCTACTGCCGCCGGATGACTCAGTCTCCCGTCCAGGCGATTCGTTTGTACACGCTACGGATGGTGAGTTGGAGTCGAAGACAGAGATCGGACTCGCGTCCGGCGGTTGATTCGACGGTTGCGGTGCAGACATCGTCATTGCTGCGACCAGCACGACTTTGAGCAACATGGCAACTCCTCCGGGATTGTGGACTTCACTTCCCCGATCTGAATTGATCAGGTGGAGAAAACCTGCAGCCCAGCGCGGTAGATGTCATGCTCAACCATATGGCTTGTGCGACTTGCCGGAAGAAAACCGAAAAGCGCGAAGCGGCCAAAACAATTCACCGACTGGAATGGTGTCGATGAGCAAACGAGAAGACGAGAGGTTTGCCACAGGCGGGGCGCCTCGCGGCGAATCGCAAGGAAGCCTCGATGACAATCGTCTCAGTGAACAGCTGAGGATTGTTGAGGGCATTGCGTCAGGTGAGTCAGCCGTCGCGGATGGTCGGACGGTCTCTCTGGCCGAAGCCAAAACCCTCCTCGGACGCTGGCTCAGTCCATAGAGGGAAACACCAGTCGCTCAACCAGCGCCAGCGATCTCGCCGTGGCGCCACGTTCGGCCTCAACCAATGCTGCGGCACGCGCGCCCGGCTCGCGACGCTCGTCGTCGTTGGACAACAGCGCCGATAGTCGACTGGTCAGCGCGGCGGCAGTGCGCTCGCTGAATCCAGCACCAGCCTGCAGTAGCAGCCCCGCCTCGCGGCTCATGTGGTGCTGCGGACCGAACAGCACCGGCACACCAAACGCCGCCGGCTCGATAACCGAATGCAGGCCTGCCGCATGAAATCCGCCGCCCACAAAGGCCACCTGCGCCAGGGCATACAGCTCGCCCAGTACACCCACGCGGTCCACGATCACCACATCGGCGTCGTCGCTGCGTCCACGCTGCTCGACTTCACTCAGCGTGGCGGCGCGTGCGCCGATGCGCGTGGCCCAGTGCTGCAGCGGCTGCACGTGGGAGGCACCGGTTTCGTGCGGCGCGATGATGAGGCGCGGCATATTGCCCTGCTGATCGCGCTTCGTGCGCACGGTTTCCCACGCGGCGCAGAGCGGCGCTTCGTCAGCGGGCCAGGTGGAGCCCGCCACCAGCGTCGGACGGTCCGCGGCTAGCAGGGTCAAGAGCGGCGACGCGCGATTGACGCTGGCCGCGCGCTCCGCCACCTGATCGAAGCGCGTGTCACCGGTGACCTCCACGACATGCGGTCGCACACCCAGTGCCACGAGGCGTTCGGCGTTGACGGCATCAATAGCCCCCACCGCATCGAGTGCGGCATAGGCGTCACGCAGCAGCGCCGAGGACAGCACACCGCGACGCCCTGACACCGCGGACAGGGTGGCACTGATGAGTGCCACCGGCACCCGCTGCCGCTTTGCACGGGCCACGAGCACCGGCCATACGTCGAGCTTGGCAAATACCAGGGCCGAAGGCGTGAGCCGCTGCAGCAGCGTGTCGGCCGACGCGGCGCGGTCGAAGGGCAGATAGTCGCTGAACTCGGCGCCGACACTGCGCGCAAAACGCTCGGCGCTGGGCGAGTAGAACGAATAGGCCTGCTGCCAGTCGGGATGTGCACGACGCGCGGCCTGAGCCACGGGACGGGCCTGCAGGCCCTCGCCCACCGACGGCGCGTGCCACCACACGAGCGGGCGGGAATTGTCGCGCGATGCGGTGTGTGCAGCCCAGCGCGTCAGCAGGCCGCGCCGCGCGCGCAATGAGCGCAGCAGCTTGTTTTCGGCCTCCGGTGCCAGCGCCGATGCCACGACGCCTGCGGCGTCTGCCAGCGCCATGCCGGCCGCGTAGCAGGCACCGAGCAGGGCGTTCACGTCGTCCTCAGGGCGCTGTCGTCCGGGCCTTGGCGCGCTGGCGATGCATGATGAGGGCGGTGTCCACGGCCTTGCGGAAGTCGGGCCAGGGCAGCGCACCCTGCACCAGAAACTCCCCAATCACGAACGACGGTGTGGATTGCACGCCAGCCTGCGTCGCCTGTTGAATGTCGTTCTGAATGAGCACCTTGATGGCGCGCGACATGCGGCACTGTTCGTAGGCGGCCATGTCGAGCTTGAGTTCACGCGCATAGCGTTCGAGCAGCGGATTGACGTTGCTCATGCCCTTCACGGCATCGAAGCCCGCAAAGATGGCGTCGGCATAGGGCCAGAACTTGCCCTGCACGCCGGCGCAGGTGGCGGCTTCGGCCTGTGCGCGGGCGTGCGGGTGAATGGACTCGAGCGGCAGATGCAGATAAGCGAATCGCACCTTGCCCGTCTCCACGTAGTCCCGGCGGAAGTTGACCATGGACTCGTCGTGCCAGCGCTTGCAGTAGGGGCACTGGAAGTCGCTGATCATCACCACCCACATGGCGCTGTCGGGGCCAAGCAGTCGGCCCTGATCGGCGCGGTTCATGAGCGTGGCCTCGCCCAGGGTGTCGAGCGGCGCCGGCGTTGAGGCACGGGCCTTGTCGGCCGAGGGACCACAGGAGCCGGCGGCCCCGGTCAGCAGCAGCAGGCCCGTGGCCAGGCCGAGGAATCGGAAAACGGACATCCGGGAAATCTAAGGGGCGGGCGGAGTCGCGGCGCAGCCGGTCACAGGCTGACCCGTGAACCGCGGGCTGACATCGGGTTATCATTCGGTTGTGATGTCGCGCCTGCCAGTCACGTCCTGGGCCCTCGGGGCCCTTATGCTGCTCGCGTCGGTTGGCCACACGCAACCGCCGCCGCTGCCGCAGCCCGTGGGCTATGTGAACGACTTTGCCAATGTCATCGACGCGGCCGCCGAAGCGCGGCTCGATGACCTGGCGAGGCGCGTGCACGGCGCGACACGCGGCGACATGGTGGTGGTGACGTTGCCCGACCTGGGCGGGCGGCCGGTCGAGGAGACGGCGCTGCGTCTCGGGCGCGAGTGGAAGGTGGGCGCCGACGCGGCCATTGGCGACGCGGCGCGCAACGCCGGTGTGATCATTCTGCTGGTGCCCAAGGAAACGGCCAGCGACGGCCGCGGACGCTGCCGCATTGAGACGGGGCAGGGCGCCGAGGGCTTCATTACCGACGCGACGGCGGGTGCGATTTGCCGTAGCATGACGCCGCTGTTTCAGCAGCAGCGCTACGGCGATGCACTCGAAGCCATCGCGATCGATGTAGCGGATCGTTATGCGGCCGCGTTCGGCGTGACGCTGGACGGGCAGCCGCGGCCTACGTCTTCGCGGCGCGAGCGCGGATCCGGTGATGAAGGCGAGAGTCCGCTGCTCGGTCTCGTGCTGCTCATCATCATTCTGTTTGTGTTTGCCAACGCGCGCCCGGGCCGTCGACGGGGCTGTGTGGGATGCATTCCCATCCCGATTCCCGGGCCCGGCATGCATGGTGGCGGCTGGTCGTCGGGCGGCTTTGGTGGTGGTGGCTTTGGTGGTGGTGGCTTTGGTGGCGGCGGGTTTGGTGGTTTCGGTGGCGGCGGGGGATTCAGCGGAGGTGGTGGTGGCTCAGACTGGTAAGGGGTCCGGCGCGCGTTCCACGCTGTCGCGTTCAACGCTCTCGCTCGACGATCTGGTATCGCAGCTGCGCGCGGTGCACGGCACGTCGCTCGCGGCGGTCGTGTTGTACGGGTCGGCGGCCACCAACGAGCACGTGGAGGGTTTGTCCGACGTCAACGTGATGGTGCTGGTGGAGTCCATTCCCTTCGCCACCATGCAGGCGCTCGCGCCCACCATGCGCGCGTGGCAGGAGGCGGGCAATCCCCCGGCGTTGGAACTGACGGTGGCCGAGTGGCGGGCGTCGGCCGACATTTTTCCGATCGAGTACGCCGACATTTTCGAGCGGCATCGGGTGCTGCATGGCACGCTCCCGGTGGACGGTGTGGTCGTGCGGCGCCGCGATCTGCGTCTGCAGGTGGAGCAGGAGGCCATGGGCAAGCTGCTCAGGCTCCGGCGCGGTGTGATGGTGGCCGGCAGTGACGCGGCGCGGCAGCAGGACTTGCTGCGCGCGAGTCTCAGCAGTTTGCTGGTGATCTTCCGCGCCATCATGCGGCTTGGTGGCGAGGTGCCGCCGCGAGATGCGGACGCGGTCATCGATGCGGTCGCGGCGCGCACGGGCTTCGACGCCACGCCCTATCACACGGTGCTGGCGCTCAAGCGTGGCACGGCGGTGGAGGTGCGTGACACGCAGGCCCTGCTGGAATCGTATGTAACCGGGATGGCGTCGCTGGTGGCCTGGTTGGACGGGTACACGCCGCCCGAGTCGGTCCCTGAGGTGTTGTCCCCCGTTTCCCGTTGACTCCGAGGACTCTCATGAGGAATTCCATGCTGCGTACTACGCTGCCTTCGAACGCGCGTTCTGTGTCTGGTGGTGTGCGTGGGCTGCTGCGCCGGACGGCCGTAATGGCGGCGCTCGTGTTGCCGCTGTCGATGAGTGCCTGCGGCTACAACGATATCCAGTCGTTCGACGAACAGGCCGCGCAGGCCAAGCAGAATATCGACGCGCAGTTGCAGCGTCGCGCGGATCTCATCCCCAATCTCGTGAACACGGTCAAGGGATTTGCCGCGCAGGAAGAGAAGGTGCTGACCGAAGTCACGCAGGCGCGCGCGGGGCTCATGGGCGCGCTGCAGAAGCCGGGTGGCTCGGATCCGACCGAGTTGGCCAACGCCAACGCGCAGCTCACGGGCGCGCTGGGTCGTTTGACCATTGCGGTGGAGGCGTATCCCGAGCTCAAGTCGAACGAGAATTTCCTGCGGCTGCAGGATGAGCTGACGGGCACGGAGAATCGCATTGCGGTGTCGCGTACGGATTACAACAACGCGGTGCGGCAGTACAACGAGTATATCCGGAAATTCCCGCAGGTGCTCACGGCCAAGGCGACGGGGGCGAAGCCGCGGGGATACTTCGAAGTGACGGATTCGGCGGCGCGGTCGGCGCCGACCGTTGATTTCTCGAAGTGAGATATGGTCTCTGAGATCTGAGATCTCGGAAATCAGACCTTGTAAGGTGTGACCGCGTAAGGTGAACCGCGGGAAGGAACTGCACGCGAGACGGCGTGAACGGCGGGAAGGAACTGCACGCGAGACGGCGTGAACGGCGGGAAGGAACTGCACGCGAGACGGCGTGAACGGCGGGAAGGAACTGCACGCGAGACGGCGTGAACGGCGGGAAGGAACTGCACGCGAGACGGCGTGAACGGCGGGAAGGAACTGCACGCGAGACTGCGGTAACGTGGAAACGCCCGCCTGAGCTTTGGCTCAGGCGGGCGTTTTGGTTACGCGGGCTTCTCGCTCGTTGGGCGCGGGAAGAGAATGTCGCCCTTGCTCACCTTCCAGCCGGTGGGGTCGAGGCTGTCGAGTGTGGTCACACGCTGATCGGCGACGTTGCCCGGGCCGCCGAGCTGTGCCCAGACCTGCTGCGCCTTGTTGGGCATGAAGGGCGCGTAGAGCACGGTCTGCTTGGCCACGCGGCGAATGAGTGACGCCAGGATCTGATCCAGTTCCGCCTTGCGCGACGGGTCCTTGGCCACAGCCCATGGCGTCGTTGCGGCGGTGTACTCGTTGGCGCGCTGGGCCATGCGATACACGGCCGCGAGACCCTCGTGCAGCAGCCAGCCGTTTTCGCCGTGCATGGCGGCGTGATAGGCGGCCAGGTCGGCGTCGTCTTCCTGTTCCGCCTCGGGGCGTGCGGCGGCGGGCACCACGCCGTCGCAGTACTTCTCGACCATGGCCATGGCACGACTGGCGAGGTTGCCATAGGCGTTGGCGAGATCGGCGGTGTAGCGCTCCTCGAAACGCTCCCACGAGAAATTGCCGTCGCCGTCAAACGGGACTTCGCGCAGCAACACGTAGCGAAAGGCATCGGCGCCAAATCGGTCGACGGCCTCACCCAGGTCGAGCTTGACACCCGCGCTCTTGCTGAAGCGCTCACCGCCCAATGACACGAAGCCGTGCGCCCACACCTGCTTGGGCAAGGGCAGGCCGGCGGCATGCAGCATGGCCGGCCAGATCACGACATGAAAACGTGTGATGTCCTTGCCGATGATGTGCAGGTCGGCCGGCCAGCGTGTGTCATACCCGGCATCGGGGTAGCCGGTGGCGGTGAGGTAGTTGGGCAGCGCGTCGAACCACACATAGGTGCCCTGGGTTTCGCCGGTGCTCAGTGGCAGCGGGAAAGGCACGGCCCAGTCGAGACGCGCACGTGACGCGGAGATGTCTTCCAGGCCCTGCGCAAGCAGACCGAGGATTTCGTTGCGACGACTCTGCGGCTCGATGAACGACGGATTGCTGGCGAGCAAATCCTGCAGAAAGCCCTGATACTTGCTGAGGCGGAAGAACCAGTTGCGTTCCTCCACTTCCTCGAGCGTACGGGTGGGATGCAGGGCGCACTTGCCGTCGACAATGTCGGCGTCCTGCTTGAAGGCTTCGCAGCCCACGCAGTACATGCCGGTGTACGAACGCTCGTAGAAATCATCGGGGTTGCGCTCGGCAATCGCCCGAATGAGGGCCTGCACCCCGGCCTTGTGATGGGCTTCGGTGGTGCGGATGAACTGGTCATACGAGATGCCCAGCTTCGTCCACATGGCGCGGAAGCGCTCGGCGATGCTGTCGGTGAAAGCCTGCGGCGCGACGCCTTCCTTGGCGGCGGTCTGCTGCACTTTCTGACCGTGTTCGTCCATGCCGATGAGCAGATGGACGTCGTCGCCGCACAGGCGGCGATACCGGGCGATGACGTCGGCGCCGATCTTTTCGAGGGCGTGGCCGAGGTGGGGATCGCCGTTGGCGTAGTCGATGGCGGTGGTCAGGAAGAATCGGGGCATTCTTTGAATTTAACTGCTACCGCAGTCTGGGCTAACTGCTCCCGCAGTTGGGGCTAACTGCAACTGCAGTCGACTTGCCACGGCAGTCGGGGCGCTGCTACCGCAGTCGGAACCGCTCCCGCGGTCTGGGCTACCGAAAGTGCAGTCGTGGCCTGCTACCGCGGTTGTGGACTGCTACCGCAGTTGGGGTCACACCGCAGTCGGGGTCGTCCGCCCAGGCTGTGGGTCGGGGTTGGGGTTGGGGTCGGAGTCACCAAAGCACAGTGCTCGTTGAAACGATGCGACTCCTTGCATCGGGCGACGCTACCATGTGCCCATGGCCACGCATCGTGATCTCAAGGTCTGGCAGCTGGCGCAGCAGTTGGCGGCGGGGGTGTATGAACTGACCCGTGGCGCCGCGGCAGCGCAGACGCCAAACCTCGTCGAGCAGATCCGCCGTTCTGCGCTGTCCATTGGCGCCAACATCGCCGAGGGCCGCGCGCTCGGCAGCAATGCGCAATTCCGACGTCATCTCAGCATCGCGCTGGGGTCGGCGGCGGAAACTGATTCGCATCTGGACGCCCTGCTGTCTGCCGGGGTCGTTGACGCCCTCACTGCACTCGAGTTGCGCGATACCACCGCGACGGTGCAGCGCATGCTGATTGCATTGCAGCGGAAGATTGCATGACCCCGACCCCGACCCCGACCCCGACCCACAGCCTCGGCGGACGACTCCGACTGCGGTTTGACCCCAACCGCGGTAGCAGTCCCCAACCGCGGTAGCTTGCAAAGACCGCCGTTTCGGTAGCCCAGACCGCGGTAGCGGTTCCGACCGCGGTGGCAGCGCCCAAACTGCAGTGGCAAGTCGACTGCAGTCGCAGCCGACCCAGACCCCGACTCAGACCGCCTCTTCCCCGTCCGTCTCCGACTTCCGCCGCTCCTCCGCCGCCCGCAAACGCCGTCCTCCCCGCCTCCCTCTCCTACGCTTCCGCTTCGGCGCCCCCTCTGCTGAGCTCGCATCAACGTCGCCGTTCGGGCCCGAATCCTCGTCGTCGTCCGCGTCCTCGTCGCCGTCATCGTCCGGCACCACCGCCACCGGCTCCGCCTCAACCCTCGGCGGCAAGTTCGCATCGCGTAACGCGACCACCTCGTATTCCGCCGTATCCAACATCGACGCCTGCGCTGCATCCAGCATGATCGGCATCTCCGCCGTCACCCCCGGATCGAGCATCGCCACGGCGTCGTGCCGCTCCACCTCTTCGCGCAACTCGAGCAAGCCCAGCACCCGCGTGTCACCATCGGCGGTACGCAGCGTGACCCGCTCGTTGAAGATGTCGCAGCTCACCACCTTCTCTTCGCCGCGCGACGTCGCAAGGATCTTCCCCTCCTTGGGGAACTTGCGGCGGCTCTGCACATAGAACTCGTGCTCGTAACGCAGACAGCACATGAGCCGACCACAGGCCCCGGATATCTGCTGTGGATTCAAGGACAAACGCTGATCCTTGGCCACGCCAAGATTCACCGGGCGCAAGTCAGGCAGCCACGACGACGAGCAGTACTCACGGCCGCAGCGTCCCACCCCACCCAGCCGCTTCGCTTCGTCGCGCACGCCGATCTGCTTGAGCTCAATGCGCGTCTTGAACAGCGCCGCGAGATCACGCACCAAGCCGCGGAAATCCACCCGCTTCTCGGCCGTGAAAAAGATCGTGAGCTTGCGCCGATCCCACTGCCATTCCGCGTCGGTGAGCTTCATGACGAGGTCGTGGGCCTTCACACGCTCCATGGCCTGACGACGCGCCCGCTCGTTCTCCTCATCGAGCGCGCGGTCGGACAACACCTCGGCCGAAGTGGCCAGTCGCAGCGCCTTGCGCGCCGGCGGCTCGGTGCCGCAGCCATGCGCGCAGCCATTGCAGCGCACCGCGGCGAGTTCGCCGGTGCTGTGCACCCGCCCGAAGTCTTCGCCACGATCGGCTTCGACAATGACCCCCGCCTTGAGCGGAGGTGGAGTCTCGCCGTCCCACGAAAAGAACTCCTTGCGGTTGCCGCGGAACGCGACTTCGATGAGGTGCGCCACGGCCGTTCGCCCTACTCGGTGAACTGACCCATGCGCAGATACTTCTCGCGCCGGCGTCGCACCAACTTGTCGGGCTTGAGTCGACGCAACTCTTCGAGATTGCGCACCAGCGTTTCGCGCAGCGTGGCGGCCGTGGCCACATGATCGGAGTGCGCGCCGCCGGGTGGTTCTGGCACCACTTCGTCCACCACCCGCAGCTCCACCAGATCGGCGGCCGTCAGGCGCAGTGAGCGCGCCGCCTTCTCGCGCATCTCCGGGCTCTTGCCGTCCTTCCAGAGAATCGCGGCGCAGCCTTCAACGGAAATGGTGGAATACACCGAGTTCTCGAGCATCAGCACGCGGTCCGCCACGCCCAACGCCAGCGCGCCACCCGAACCGCCTTCACCGATGACGGTGGCAATGATGGGCACCTGCAACTGACTCATCTCGAGCAGATTGCGCGCAATGGCTTCGCTCTGCCCACGCTCTTCGGCGCCAAGACCCGGCCAGGCGCCCGGCGTGTCGATGAAAGTGATGACCGGCACCTGGAACTTCTCAGCCAGCTTCATCAGCCGCAGCGCCTTGCGGTAGCCCTCGGGATGCGGCATGCCGAAGTTGCGCTTGAGATTCTCCTTGGTGTCCCGGCCGCGCTCGTGACCGATGAGCATCACGGTCTCCCCCTCGAGACGCGCCCAGCCGCCCATGATGGCGGCATCTTCACGAAACGCCCGGTCGCCGTGCAGTTCGATGAAGTCGGTAAAGGCGTGCTTGAGGTAGTCCGACGTGAACGGACGACGCGCCATGCGCGCCACCTGCACACGCTGCAGCGGCGAGAGGTTGCGATACACCTCGACCCGCAGATCGCCAAGCTTCTTCTGCAGAGGAGCCAACTCGTCCGTGACGTCGAGCGAACGATCGGCAGCGAGACGCTTGAGCTCCTCGATCTGCTTTTCGAGCTCCGCAATGGGACGCTCGAACTCGAGAACCGGGGCAGCAGCCATGACGAATCCTGATATGGCGACGCGAGCTCGTCAGCTGCCGGCGCGAACAAGTCGCACCCGGTCAGCGCCAAGCATCGCGCGCAGGTCTGAAAGAATGGCGGCGGACGCCGTGACCCGGAGCGTGCGGGAGCGGAAGCGCACTGGCTGTCCGTTCCCGTCGCGCCACCGGAGTTCGAGCGGTGCCGACCCTTCGTGGGCCTCCACCGTCGCTCGCACGTCCGACATGATTGCAGCTGGCAGGTCGAGCCCGGGGGACAGGTCGATTGCCACCGCCAGATCACCGCTGGCGCGCACTTCTTCGAAGCGCTGCACCTCGTTCACGATGAACGTGGCGTTCTCCACACCCTGATCTCTCCGGGAGTAGCTGCCCTTGAGCAGCAGGGGGACGTCGGGGCGGACACGCTCCGCAATCACCCCCCACGCCTCCGGAAACACCAGCACCTCGGAAGATCCGGAAAAATCCTCGACTGTCAACCGGGCGAACTCGTTCCCCGACTTCTTGGAAAACTGCCGCTTGATGGCCGTGACCACCACACCAATGGTCACCGGCTCCGACACCCAGGTCCCGAGCTGCGACACGGTGTGCGTGGCGAAGAGTTCGCATTCCGTTCGGTACTTCTCGAGCGGGTGCCCTGAAATATAAAACCCGAGCAGCTCCTTCTCGCGCTGCAGGCGCTCACTTTCGGTCCAGGCCGGTGTGTTGGGAAGTGACGGCGCCGTCGTCTTCTTGCCACTGTCCGCCAAGTCGACGGGCCCGCCCAGCAGGTCGCCGAAGAGCGATCCCTGACCCTTCTCCGCCTCCTCCTGCTGCAGTGCCGCTTCACTGATGGCGGTGTCCAGCGCGGCCAGAAGCTGCGCGCGATGGCCGCCCAGGCCGTCGCAGGCGCCGGCGGCAATGAGCGCTTCGAACACCCGCTTGTTGAACACACGCAGGTCCACCCGCGCGCAGAGATCGAACAGCGAGGTGAACGGCCCGTCGGCTCGCGCGTCGAGCAGCGAGTCAATGGCGCCGCGTCCCACGTTGCGAATGGCGCCCAGGCCAAAGCGAATGCGCGTGTCGCCCACCACCGTGAAGCGCCAGCCCGACTCGTTCACATCGGGCGCCAGCACCTCGAGCCCCATTTCGCGGGCTTCGGCGATGTACTTGATGACTTCTTCCGTCTTCCCGATGTTCGACGACAACAGCGCGGCCATGAACTCGGCCGGGTAGTGCGTCTTGAGATAGGCGGTGTGATAGGCGACGACGGAGTACGCGACGCTGTGTGACTTGTTGAAGCCGTAGCGGCCGAACGTTTCGATCTGGCCGGCCAGCTCCTCGATGATCTTCGGGTCGTAGCCGCGCGCGATGGACTTCTCGGTGAACTTGCCGAGCTCCTTCTTGATGAGCTCCGCGTCCTTCTTGCCCACCGCCTTGCGCAGCACGTCGGCTTCGGCCAGCGAAATGCCGGCCAGCACCTGTGCGATACGCATCACCTGTTCCTGATAGGTGATGACGCCGTAGGTGTTGGACAGAATCGGCTCGAGCTCCGGCAGCGCATACACCGTGGGTTCTTCGCCGCGCTTGCGGCGGATGTACACGTTGTGCATGCCCGCATCAAGCGGGCCCGGACGCAGCAGCGCGTTCGACGCCACGAGGTCGTCGAAACGGTCGCAGCGCATGCGCTTGAGCACGTCGGTGGCCAGCGGACTTTCGAACTGGAACACGCCGCCCGTGCGGCCCGCGCGCAGCACGCGATACGTCTCCGCGTCGCTGAAGCCGCGTTCCTCCAGCACCACCTCCTTGCCCGATCGCTCCTTGATGTTCTTGAGCGTGTCGGTGATGACGGTGAGCGTGGTGAGGCCGAGGAAGTCCATCTTGAGCATGCCGGCCTTTTCGAGTGCCGTCATGTCGTACTGCGTCACGATGACGCGTTCGTCGCCGTCGCCGCCAGCGCCCTTGCTGGCCTGCGTGCAGATGGGCACGAACTCGTCCAGCGGACCGGGCGCGATGACCACACCGGCCGCGTGCACGCCCGTATGGCGTGAGAGCCCTTCGAGCTTGATGGCGAAGTCGAGCAGCTGCCGGTAGCGCGGGTCGGTCTGATAGAACTGCTTGACCTCCGGCACCTGCTCAACGGCCTCGGCCACCGTGAGCGAGTTGTTGGGCGCGTTGGGAATCAGCTTGGCCAGGGCGTCGGTTTCCCCCGGCGTGAAGCCCAGCGTGCGCCCAACGTCCTTGATGGCCGCGCGGGACTTCATGGTCCCGAAGGTGACGATCTGGCCGACGCTGTCCTTGCCGTACTTCTGCCGCACGTATTCGATGACTTCGCCGCGCCGCTCGAAGCAGAAGTCCACGTCCACGTCGGGCATGGACACGCGCTCCGGATTCAGGAAGCGCTCGAAAAGCAGATCGAACTCGAGCGGACACACGTCCGTGATGCGCGTGGCATAGGCCACCAGCGAGCCGGCAGCCGAACCGCGCCCGGGGCCCACGGGAATACCCAGATCACGTGCGGCCTTGATGAAGTCCGCCGTGATCAGGAAGTAGCCCGCGTACCCCGTCTTGGTGATGACGCCCAGCTCGTAGTCGAGTCGCTCCTGCACCTGCGCGGGCAACGGATCGCCGTAGCGTGCCTTCGCGCCATCGGTGGCCAACTGCACCAGCAGGTCGTTCTCGGTGTCCACGCCCGGTGGCAGCGGGAACGAGGGCACGTAGTACTTCTTGGCGAACTGCACGTCCACACTGTCGGCAATGGCCAGCGTGTTCGTGAGCACGTCGTCCCGGCCGGGGAAGAACGGACGGATCTCGTCGGCCGACTTGAAGTACAGGCCGTCGTCGTACTTCATGCGATCGCGGTCGTTGCGATCCTTGCCCAGGCCGATGCACAGCAGCACGTCGTGCGCGTCGTGATCCTCGTGCTTGAGGAAGTGCGCATCGTTGGTGGCCACCACGGGCAGGCCCAGGTCGTCCGCGAGGCCCAGCACCTTGGCATTGAGCGCCGCCTGGCCCTCACTGGTGTGCGCCTGCACCTCGAGGTAGTAGCGGTCCTTGAACAGCTCCGCATACCACGCCGCCGCCTCGCGCGCCTGCTCCAGCCGGTCGTCCATCAGGTGGCTGGCCACCTCGCCCGCCAGGCAGGCCGAGCTCACGATCAGCCCCTCACTGTACTGGGCCAGCAGCTCGCGGTCGATGCGGGGCTTGGTGTAAAAGCCCTCGGTGTACCCCAGCGAGGTGAGCTTGACCAGATTGCGGTAGCCCGTGATGTCGCGGGCCAGCAGCACCAGGTGGTAGTAGGGCTTCACGCCGGGCGCCGGACGGCCGCGCGTGCGCCGGTCACCCGGTGCCACGTAGGCTTCCATGCCCAGGATGGGCTTCACCCCCGCCTTGCGCGCCTTCTCCTGGAACTCCCAGGCGGCGTGCATGTTACCGTGATCGGTGATGGCCAGCGCGGGCATCTCGAAGTGCTGCGCGCGCTTGATCAGGTCATCGATGCGATTCGCGCCGTCGAGGAGCGAATACTCGGAGTGGCAGTGCAGGTGAACGAACGACATAACCCTGAATGATACAGCGAACCCTCTCCGCTCGGCAGCTGCTCAAGCGCGGAAGTGCCCTGCTCGGCACGCTCGTCGTGCTGTTCCTTGCGCTCACGCCCATGGGCTGCTACCTGTCGCGCGCCGCGTATGAAGAAGCGCGCATCCTCGCCAAGCGTCAGCCCATCGAGCGCCTGGTGGTGCGCGAAAGCACCGACCCGGCGCTGCGCGCCAAGCTGCAGCTGGTACTGGCGGCGCGGCGCTTCGCCATGGACTCCATGGGACTCAAGGCCGAGGAGAGCTTTACCACCTTCTCGCAGCTCGATCGCGACACGCTGGTACTGGTGGTGTCCGCCGCCTTTCCCGACCGCCTCGAGCGCAAGACCTGGTGGTTCCCGGTGGTGGGCCGCTTTCCGTACAAGGGATTCTTCGATTTCGGCAAGGCGCAGGAGACGGCACAGCAGCTGCGTGACGAGGGCTACGACGTGGTGGTGGGCCCCTCCAGCGCCTTCAGTACTCTGGGTTGGTTCAACGACCCGCTGGTGAGCACCACGGTCAAGGCGGATTCGGTCACACTGGTCAACACCGTGCTGCATGAACTGCTGCACACGACCTATTTCGCCAAGGGGCGGGTGAGCTTCAACGAGTCCTTCGCCACCTTCGTGGGTGGACGGGGCGCCGAGCACTTTTTTCGTGCGGCGGGTGACACGGTGCTTTTGCGCCGCGCCGAGGATGACTGGCACGACGACCTGCTGCTCGGGGCATTCTGGGAACGCACGGCGCGCGAGATCGACAGTGTGTTCGCACAGTTGCCCGACTCGGCGCGCAGCGCCCGCATTGCTGCGCGTGACACGGTGTACGCGGCGGCGCGCAAGCGTTTGGTTGATTCCATTGGGCCGCAGCTGCGCGGCTATCCTGCGGGTTGGGTGGAGCGGGTGCCGCTCAACAACGCGGTGCTGATGTCGCGGCGGGTGTATGCCGAGCGATTGGATTACTTCGACTCGGTGTACGTGGCGGCGGGTGGGGATTTGAGGGAGGCCATCCGTCGGGTGATTGCGGCGGCGGAGACTCGTTGAGCGGCCAGACCGTTGAACAGAAGGTGTGAGGATAAGAGGATCCGAGGATTGAAGGGGCGGGCGACGGAGGACTCTGAACACGGGAGTCCTCCGTCGCCCGCCTCTCTAATCCCCAGATCCTCCGATCCTCACCCCTTCTGTTCAACGATGCGGCGGACTAGCGAGACGTCTCGGGCAACAAGACAAACCGCGCCCTGTTCCCCTCATCGAGGAACTTCTTCGCCGCTGCCGCCAGCTTCTCCACCGTGAGGCCCGCGTAGAGCTGCTCTTCAGTGGCTAGCTCGTCGAGCGAATCTCCGTTCTCGAGCCGCGAACGAATGGCACCCAACCAATAGCCATTCTGCTTGCGCTGCACCTCGAGCGCACGGCGCTGCTTTTCGCGCACCCGATCCACTTCTTCTTGGCTGGGCGGCACACGACGCAGCGAGTCGAGTTCCTGACGCACCGCCGCAAACAGCGAGTCGGCCTTGTCCGGCGCCGAGCCATAGCTGATGACCACCTGCCACTCCTGACGCGGGCGACGCGAGAAGCCGGTGTTCACCGCCACGGAGTAGGTGCCGCCCAGTGCTTCACGCAGCCGGTCCAGCAGGCGCTGCTCGAGCAGGTCACCCAGCGACGAGAGCACATACGATTCGTCGCGCGACCAGGAGGCCTTGCCGGCCAGCAGCAACGCCGTCTGGCTCTGCGGTGCGATGCCCTTGCGTACGATCTTGTCGATCTGGCCGGTGAACTGCGCAGGTCCCACATCGCGCGCCACTTCACGGCGATTGGAGGCGGGCAGTGATCCGATCCACTGCTCCACCAGTGGCTTGAGCACCGTCACGTCCACGTTGCCGACGAACACGAAGGTGAAGTTGCCACCGTCGCCGAAGCGATCCTTGTAGATGGCCATCATCTCATCGAGCACCAGTTCGTTGAGCATGCTGGCGCTGAGCGGCCGCGCGCGCGGATGCCCATTGGCCAGCGTCATCTGTATGGTGTCGTTGAATACGAGACCCGGGTTGGCGTCCTTGTTGCGGAGCTGTGTTTCAATGGCCTGCATGTTGGCCTTGAAAATCATGGAGTCCGCACGCGGCGCCGTGAAGCGCAGCCAGGTGAGCTGCAGCAGGGTTTCGAGGTCGCGTGTGGATGCGCCACCACTCATGCCTTCGCTGAGATCGGCAATGCTGGGCTGCACATTGGCCGCTTTGCCCGTGAGCACCTTGCGCAGGTCAATGGGCGAGAATTCGCCCACACCACCCGACGCGATGATGGGCGGGGTCAGCGACGTCTTGAACACATCTGCGTCACTCACCAGGCTCGCGCCACCCGGACTGAAGGCCACCATCTGCACCTGATCGGCCTGGAAGTCGGTGGGCTTCACGAACACCCGCGCGCCGTTGGACAGGGTCCACTCGGTGATGCCGTGCGCGGCAATCGTGCGCTCCTGCGTCACACGTCCGGGCGCCGGCTTCGAGGCAACGAGCGAGCTGGCCGTGGCCGCTTCCGTCCACGGTGTGACCGCCCTGGCCACCACGCGCCCAAACACGGCGCGAATATCGGACTCCTTTGGTACCGCCAGGCCTTCCTTCTCGGGCAGCGTGACCAGCACAACCCGGTTTGCGGCACCGCCGCGGCTGTTGGCCAGGGCGTTCACGTCGGCCAGCGTAATGGCCGGCAGCAGACGCTGCACGGCGCGGTACTCGTAGGCAATGCCCGGCGAGGCGTTGCCCTCGAGATAGTGGTCAATGTACTCCGACACATACGCGCCGCTTTCGGTCTTTTCACGCTCTTCGTACGTGCGCTCGTAGGCGCGCAGCAGATTGGTTCGCGCGCGGTCCAGCTCTGCCGCGAGGAAGCCATGCTGTTGCACACGCTCGGCCTCGGTGAGCAGGACCTGCAGCGTTTCCAGCAGCTTGCCCTCCTTGGCACCGGCGCCGAGCGCGTTGTACTCACTGCCACGCACAAAGCCGCCGCTGCTCGCACCCGCGCCTGTGAAGGGCGCATCGGGCTTGAGGGCCAGCTCACTGAAGCGCTGGTTGATCATGGTGTTGTAGAGGCGCTCGAGCAGCGACGCGCGCAGGTCACCCACGGTGCGGAGCGCCTTTGGCGGACGCTTCCACAGCACTTCCACGGAGGAGGTGGTGAGCTCCTTGTCGGTGGCAATGGATACGAGGGTGGAATCGTGTGTGGGCACAGCCGCCATCGTGCGTGCGCGCGCATTGGGACGCGCGGCGAGGCGACCGAAGGTGCGGCGGATATGCTGCTCCAGCACGGCCGGGTCCACGTCACCCACGGCCACCACCGCCATGAGGTCGGGGCGGTACCAGTCACGCCAGAAACGGCGCAGCGGCGTCGGGTTGGCGTTCTCGATGATCTCCGGCTTGCCAATGGGCAGACGCTCCGCGTAGCGCGAGCCGCGGAAGAGCACGGGGAACTGCTTGTCGCGCAGTCGCTCACCGGCGCCGAGTCCGTTGCGCCACTCACTCAGCACCACGCCGCGCTCGTTCACCACTTCGAGTGAGTCGAACTTGATGCCGCTGGCCACATCGCCGAGAAACGCGAAGCTGCGCTCGAGAATGCCCGCGCTGTCGGTTGGCACCGGCAGGATGTAGATGGTTTCGTCGAAGCCGGTCATGGCATTGAGGTCGGCCCCGAAACGCACACCGATGGACTCGAGATACTTCACGATGTCGTTCTTCGCGAAGTTGGTCGTCCCATTGAAGGCCATGTGCTCGAGGAAATGCGCGAGCCCCAACTGGTCGGCATCCTCGAGAATGGATCCCGCGTTCACCACAAGGCGCAGTTCCACGCGCTTCTCGGGCTTCGCATTGCGACGGATGTAGTACGTGAGCCCATTGGGCAGCGTACCGCGTCGCACGGCCGGGTCCATGGGCAGGCGCGTGGTGAGCGCGAAGGAGTCCTGAGCCGCCGCAGCGCGGGCCGCGGGGCGCCGTGCGGTGGCGGCTGCCTGCGCGGCAAGCGGCCACGGGGCCAAGAACGCGGTGGCCAGTGCAAGCGTTGCTGCGCGGGTTCGAGAGGGAGTACCAAGCATTGCGGTCGTGGTGAAGATGGGGAACAATGTCGCGGCGCCAATGAGGGCATGGGCACCACGAGCGGCAGACCGGTTCGCTCGCGCCGCACTGACCTAGCTGCTGCCGAACCGTCCTCGGAGTAACGCCCGGAGATCGACTTCGGGTTCAATGATGGCCCCGGCCCGGGGACCGGGCAACGGCGGGAACTCGGGCACATCACCCAGCGTGACACGCTGCATGGTCTGGCGCACGCCCTGATCGAGAAAGCGCGAGAGCTGCGTGTAGGCAAAGTCGGCGCCCGTCCGCGTGGCGTAGCTGTGCAGCGGATACACCACCATGAGCTCGTTGCGCGCGCGGGTCATGGCCACATACAAGAGCCGCCGTTCCTCTTCGATCTGATCGTCATCCACCGCCGCGCGGGCCATGGGGAACACACCGTCGCTGGCGTGAATGACGAACACCACGTCCCACTCCTTGCCCTTGGCCGAGTGCACGGTGGAGAGGATGAGCGCGTCGTCTTCATCGGTGCTGCCCACGGCCAGGTCCTGCGTGTTGGCTGGCGGTTCGAGGGCCAGCGCGGCGAGAAACGCCGAGCGATCGGGGTAGCCGGCCGCAATGATTTCGAGCTGATCGAGATCGGCGAGGCGCGGCGGTGCGTCGTCGTAGGTGGCCTTGAGGATGGGATCGTAGAGCTGCCGTACGAGACGAATGCTTTCGGCCGGCGCATGAGGACGGTCCGCACGCTCCACGCGCCGCATACCGTCAATCAGCGCGGCCAGCGCCTGCAGGCCGGGTTTGGCGCGGGCGGGGGCGCGCACTGCTCCAATGACCATGGCGTCCCACGCATGCTGCGTCAGCAGCTCGATGACCGCGCGGGCGGTGGCATCGCCCACACCGGGCAACAGGCGCAGCAAGCGATACCAGCTCACTTCGTCGCGCGGGTTCTCGAGAATGCGCAGGAAGGCCAGCAGATCCTTGATGTGCGCCGCTTCGAGGAACTTGAGGCCGCCCCACTTCTCGTAGGGAATGCGACGATTGGCCAGTTCGATCTCGAGATCGGCCGACAGATAGCCGGCGCGAAACAGCACGGCCATCTCACGCAGCGGCGTGCCCTGCTCGTGCAGTTCGAGCAGGCGGTCCACCACAAAGGCCGTCTGCGCGGCTTCATCGCGCACGGTCACCAGCCACGGCGCTTCGCCGCCGCTGCGCTCGGTGAAGAGACGCTTGCTGTAGCGCTCCGTGCTGCGCGAGATGAGGGTGTTGGTGGTGTCGAGGATGGGCGAGGTGGAGCGGTAGTTCTGCTCCAGCGTCACGATGCGCGTGCCGGGAAACTGTTTGGGAAAGTCGAGGATGTTGCGGATGGTGGCGCCGCGAAACGCGTAGATGCTCTGCGCGTCGTCGCCCACGACGGTGAGCTTGCCGTTGGTGCAGAGGCCGCGCAGAATGCGCGACTGCAGCGGGTTCGTATCCTGGTACTCGTCCACCAGCACGTGATCAAACAGTCCGCGCATCTGTTCGGCGATGCTGGGCGCCTGCTCCAGCAGCAGCGCCCAGGACAGCAGCAGGTCGTCGTAGTCGAGCAGATTGCGCTCGGCCTTGCGCTTCACGTAATCGGTGAAGCAACGCTCGATGTCTCCCGCCCACGACAGAAAGTGCGGCCACTGATCGCTCAGCAGGTCGGCCACCTCGGTTTCGGTGTTGACGTGCCGCGAGTAGATGGACAGCAGCGTTTCGGCGCGCGGGAAGCGGGGTGCGCCGCGGGGGGCGTTTTTGAGATCCCCATAGCCCAGACTCGAGCGCGAGAGGCCCATGAGGTCGCCCGCGTCCGACTGGTCGAGGATGGTGAAGTCGGCGGGCAGACCGGCGGCGGCGCCAAAACGGCGTAGCAGGCGGTGGGCGGTGCCATGGAAGGTGCCACCCTGAACCTGATGCGAGGCCGAGCCCACGAGGCGCTCGCATCGTGAGAGCATTTCCTGGGCGGAGCGCCGGGTGAAGGTGAGCAACAGGATGCGCTGGGGCGGCACCCCGCGGGCAATGAGTGCGGCCACCCGGTGAATGAGTGTGCGCGTCTTGCCCGAGCCGGCACCGGCCACGATGAGCAGGGGCGAGTCGCCGTGATTGGCGGCGTCGGCCTGGGCGGCGTTGAGGGCAGGCCCGAGTGCGCCGCCGTCTATGGAAGCCGGCGGGGCGACGGTGCGCGGGGCGGTGAGATGGAGGCGGGGCAGGTCGGCCATGGGACTGCCCTGATAGTAGTAGGGGACGGCGTCACTCGGCTGTCATCGGGGGGGCGCGGAACGACTTGGATGGGCCGGGAGCGCGGCGGGCAGGCAATTCGGTCGTGTTCCGTGATCTGGATCACGGGGCCGGTGCCAGTCCCGTGACGTGACGCGTGGCGGCTCGTCCGGTACGTTTGACCCCTTCGGTGTCGATGGAGACGAGGGGGGCGGCGGCCCTGTCGTGTGGACAAGTCCCACAAGAGGGGCGCCGTAACAGCTCTGTGATGGTGGCAAGGTGGAACTTCGGGAACTTCGATGCTTGACCGCGTCGTGGTGTGTCCCTAGGTTTTCGCCTTGCTATTGTCGCGAGGAGTGTGTCCGGCACCCTACCCTTGGGTGACGGGCGCGTCTTCGTGAGAGTAGGTGCAGGACTCGTATGTCAGCGGAGCTTGGACCGTTTGGCGTCGAGGGTGGGGCTGCCGGAGTCTTCGGGCGTCGGCAGATGTAGTTCGGGCATCACGTCGTGTCACACGATGCGGATTTCTTTTCGGCCGCTCCCCGAGAGGCAATTCGATCCTCTGTGTCATGAGCCGTGATGGAAGGCGCGCCACACGGGCGAGCTTTCAACGAACGCAACACAGTTATCGATGGGGAACCCGACCCCGTGGATAGCGACGACCTCCACTACCTCGTAAGAGGGGGATGAATGCAACTCTTCTCTCGGAAGAAGACGTTCGCACTGCTCAGCCTTAGCGCCCTCGTGGCGCTCGGTGCTTGCGGTGACGACGTCACGGTGCCGCCAGCAGTGGCGCCACCGGTCACGGTGACCATCACGCCGCCTTCGGCGAACATGAACGTCGGCGAGTCGCTGAGCTTCGCGGTTCAGATCTCCGGCGGCAGCACGACCGCAGCGCCCACGCTGGCGAGCTGCACCTCGAGCAACACCGCCGTGGCCACGGCCGCGGTGCAGGGCTCGGCGTGCCGCGTGACGGCGGTGGCGGCTGGTAACGCCACGGTGACGGCGGCGGCTTCGACCGGTCAGGTCGCGGCGGCTTCCATCACGGTGAACGCCCCGGCTGCGGCCATCACGGGCCTGCAGATCTCGCCGACGACGTCCAACATTGCCGTTGGCCAGTCGGTCACGATCGTTCCCACGGTCAACAAGGCTGCTACGGCGGTCACGGTGGCCTACACCTACACGTCCTCGTCGAACGCGATTGCCACGGTGAACGCGAACGGTGTGGTGACGGCCGTGGCGCCTGGCGTCGCGACCATCACGGTGACGGCGACGGGCACGGGCACGGGTTACTCGTCGGCCACCCTCACGGGTGCTTCGACGGTGACGGTGGCGGCGCTCCCGCAGGGCATCACCTCGCTGAACGTGCAGCCGACGCAGCTTGCGATCGCGCTGGGCAGCACGGCGCAGCTTTCGGCTTCGGCGCAGCAGCCCTCGGGCGCGGCCGCGGCCACGATCACCTACGGCACGACGGTTCCGGCCGTCGCCACGGTGTCGGCCACGGGTCTCGTGACGGCGGTGGCGCCGGGCACGGCGGTCATCACGGTCACGGCCACCTCGGCCGCGAACGCGAACTTCGCCGCGTCGACGCTCACGCAGCTGGTGCCGGTGACGGTTTCGCCCTCGGCGAACGTGACCATCCAGACGATCACGCAGGGTCCGATCGCCACGTCGTACGTGAACAACGTCGACGGCAACGGTGACATCCAGGCCGGTATCCTGTCGGTGAACAACACCCAGGTGAACCAGCCGATCGACATCACGAACGTTCGTGACCAGATCCAGATCGTCGTCAACCTGCAGCCGAACGGCCAGCGCGTTGACTCGGTCGTGGCCTTCATCGCCAACGCCGACGGCTCGAACCGCCGCGCGGCGGCTCGCCAGCTCTACTCGAACGGCACGGCCAACGCCGGCGACATCACGCTGTTCGTGAACACGGCTGACTTCACGGTGGACTTCACGGCCGGCACCGCCGACGTGTTCTACCCGAACGGTCAGAAGCTCGTCTCGGTCTCGGTGTTCACCACCGAAGGCACGACGGCCCGTGAGCTGCAGAACGCCGTCAACAACCGCCAGACCGTCAACTTCAACAACATCGACGGTTACGCGGCCCGCTACACCAACCCGACGCGCACTGCCAACAACCCGGCCAACGGGCTGAACTGGTGGGGCGGCCCGGGTGCTGAAGGTCAGGGTTCCGCGACGATCGTGCCCGTGTTCTACACGGCCGGCCGTCAGATCACGAACCTCACCCTCGGCATGCGTCAGGGTCTGACGTTCACGTCGGCCATCTGCAACCAGGCCGGTCAGGCCATCCCCGGCCGTACGGGTCAGGGCATCAGCACCGAGTCGTACACGGCGGCCCCGTTCCGCGCCACGTACGACGCGAGCATCGGCCGCATGGTCGCTTCGTCGGCCTCGTCGGCGTCGAACTACACGACCGCCGGCAACGGCAACATCGAGTGCTTGGGCTACGAGCACCCGGCTGCTGACCAGCAGAACATCATGGGCGTCATCGCCGCGACGGACAACCAGAACAACGGTGCGCCGCTCGTGACCTTCGCCAATGGTTACCGCTTCTCGACCGCCGTGGCTCGCCCGGTGGCCAACCGCCTCGACTACAACGCCCCGACCACGACCACGCCGGACATCCGTCGTGCCTCGCCGTCGGTGACGGGCTGGGTCAACGCGTCGTTCAACTTCCAGAGCAACACGGATGCCTCGACGGACGGCGGCGTGGGTACGCCCGGCGCCCGTACGTGGTACTACAAGGGTGCGGGTTCGGCTTCGTCGCCGGCTTGCAGCGACACGAACTGGGTCGCGATGCCGAACGCCACGGGCGCCGACATCCCCGAGTGCGCGACGAACCTGATCGGTGGTTGGGATGGCGTGAACGGCACGACGCGTTCGGGCAGCCCGTACCGCGCGCTGTACACGGAAGCTGACCGCCTCCAGAACACCCGCACGTCGTCTGGCTCGGACGTGTTCGGTGTCGACAAGACGGTGCCGCTCATCCGCTTCTCGACGGCCTCGAAGGCCGACACGGCCATCGTGACGACGCTCTCGGGCGCCACCACGTTCCAGGCTGAGTTCATCGACGAGCGCGCCGGCTTCATTGACGGCACGGAACTCGTGGGCGCGGCCTTCCCGGCCCCGACCAAGTCCTCGTCGGGCTCGATCAGCACGCTGGCCGCTTCGGTCCGCGCCCAGGCCCACGTCGCGTCGCGCGCTGGTGGCTTCAACACCAACGTGACCTCGACCAAGGCCATCTGCATCAACCCGAACGCGCTGACCACGGCGCTGCTCGCCAGCAACGGCAGCACGCTCAACGCTGGCGCGACGTTCCAGACGGCTCCGAACTGCTCGACGGTCACGCCCACCACGGGTGTGAACATCGGCCAGACGGCTGACGGTTACCGCGTCGGTCACCCGGCCCAGCTCGAGAGCTCGGAAGGCCTCTACCACTACCTCACGTTCGCTCGCGACCGTGCCGGTAACGTGTCCGAGACGATCCGTCGTCGCGTGGCCGTGGAGCAGGGCAACCCGACGATTGCCGACGTGCTGATGCCCGCCACCGTGTCGGCCTCGGCCGCGCCGGTGATCGGCTACAACGCGCAGGACAACGTCGAAATCCGCGCCACCACGCTGGCCAACACCTACGCTGGCCTGCCGACGAGCAACATCCTCCGCTACCCGCAGACGCTGGTGGACCCCCGCTTCAACGACAATGTGAACTCGCCGGTGGCGGGTGCGCAGGCCTCGGTGACGGTCCCGGCCCCCTTCATCTTCGGTGTCGCGACGGCGTTCAACGGTGCGAACAACCTGGTCGTGTCGTCGCAGCTGCAGATCTGGAACGTGGCCAACAACTCGGCCCTCTCCAACAACAGCGGCTTCATCACGCAGGGCATCCCGACGCTGAACACGTTCGATCAGGGCACGGGTGGCGGTTACACCAGCTGGACGGTGCTGCCGTCGCGTGACGCCGGCTTCAACGCGCCGGAAGGCCTCAAGGCCCAGCTCGTGTCCAACACGAACGTGACCAACCAGGCGTTCGTCCGCGTCGACTTCTTCCGCCTCTCGGCGGCGACGGCCGACTTCGGCAACACGCACTGGCAGTACCTCGGCTCGGCCAACACGGCCGCGACCGCGGACGTGGGTAACCTCGGCACCGCCCGTGCGTTCACCTTCACGCTGCCCGATGCGCAGTACGCCAAGCGCCCGAACGCGCTCGAGACCACGCAGAGCCCGGCAGCTACGGGTGACGTGATCATCGCGATCGGTGTCCGTTCCAACGGCGCCGGCCTCGTGGCCCAGGGCACGATCGGTGGCCAGGCCATCCAGATCAACATCGCCGGCCTGCCGGCTGGTGCGCAGGCGAACGTGCAGATCACCAACGGCTCGGGCTACGTGCAGAACGTGACCGGCTCTGGCATCTACACGGTCCCGGCGGCTGGTACGTACTTCGTGACCGGTCAGACCACGACGTTCAACAACCAGCAGTACTCGGTGAGCACGATCGCGCCGAACGGTACGGTGAACGTGGCGGCCAACGCGGTTGCTGGCCCGATCACGGTGACCTACGTCCCGGCGACGACGGCCCTGCAGGTGCAGGTGTCCGGCATCGTGGGCGGCGGTACGCATCCGTTCGTCATCAGCGGTCCGAACGGCTTCACGCAGAACATCACCCAGGGTAACGGCACCCAGACCTACACGGTCCCGGGCATCGGCACCTACACGGTGACGCCGAACAACGCGGGTGGTGCCTCGAACATCGGCGCCTACAACCACACGGTTCCGGCTGCGGTTGCTGGCCTGAACGTGCAGCTCCCGCCGACCGCGGCTCCGATCGCTGCCTTCGCCTTCGTGAACAACACGAACCACATCCAGTGGAACGTGTCCGGTCTCCCGGCCGGCGCTACGCCGCTGACGTCTGCCTGCTTCGCGGGTAGCATCGGCAACGGCAACCAGCTGTTCCAGACGATCGGCAACGTGGCTGCGTGCACGCTTGCTGGCGACACGTTCTTCAACGGCGCCAACAACACGTTCTACACGACGACGTTCGCGAACCCGTACGCGGCCAGCACGGCCGGCACGGCTCCGACGTACAACGTGACGTACACGGCCCAGGCCGCGCAGATCACGGTGAATCCGTTCTCCTTCGGCGGTGCACCGAACAACCTGCCGAACGGCATTCCGTTCACGGTTCGCCTGACCTCCTCGGTCTTCGCGAGCCAGGGCGGCTTCGCGGACTTCTCGGGCACCACGGGCACGCCGCTCGTGATCCCGGTGGCCCCGGGTACGTACAACGTCTCGATCAGCCGCAACCTCACGGTCGGCAACCAGACGTGGAACATCGATGATCCGACGCAGGCGGCTGAGGTCACCCTCTCCGCCGGCAACACGACCGCTGGTGCGGCCCGTGTCAACAGCGGTCTCAACGCCGTGGTCCAGAACATCGTGATCTCCGGCGCGCCGACCCTGGTGACGGACATCCAGGCCACGATCGGCTTCGGCTTCACGGGCCCGATCGCCACGCCGTAAGGCAAGGCGACCGGCTCGGGTAACCGAGACTGGTTGAACAGGTCGGGGAGGCATCCTTCGGGATGCCTCCCCGATTTGCTTTTCTCTCCAATGGCTTGAATGCCGCTCGCGTGGCGCTTACGATGCCCGCATGCGAAACCATCTCCTGATCCTCGTTGCCTCGGCCTCGATCTCCCTTGGCCTGGGTGCCTGCGGCGCAGCGGATCGTTCGCCCGCCGCCGCCAAACGCCTGGCTGACAGCCTGGCCACGCTCAATAGCCGCATCCCGCGGCTCACACTCATGACGGTGCCCTCCGACAGCATCCGTCAGGCCGCCACCTGCATTCGCGATTCCATTCCGATTGGCGTCCTGGTGGAGTGCTCGCTTCCCGGCGGATCGGCCTTTACCCTGCACAACGACACCATCGTGGGTATCCAGGATGGTCCACGCTACGTGTCGCTGGACAGCCGGCCCGTGGAGGCACAATGGAACAGCACCATTGGCCTGCCCTATGTCGAGACCATGGGCCCCATCACCTACTTCTCTGTGGCCAACGACTCCAATAGCGTCGAGGCCATCTGGGACGGCATGGACATGTCTCGAACGTTCGTGACGCTCACCCGAACTCCTGAGGGCGGCGTAATCAGGCGGGTGGTAGGCAACTGCGACCCACGCGCCAGCCACCGCCCCGTGAAGGGTTGTGACCGCTGACTCCACGGTCAGAGGCCGCTAAGAAATCCCAGCACCCGGGAACGCCGCCCGCAGGGCGGGTAGCAGGTGCTATGTTTCAAGGCTGCGCCCCACGGGCGCAGCTTTCACATACACTTCACCGCATTCACGATAGAGACGCCATGCAGCCTGCATTCGTCCGTTTCGCCGCCCTCGCGGCCATTGCTTCGCTCCTCACGGCCTGCGGGCCTTCCGATGTGGTCGGCAAGGAAAAGCTGGATCCCATCGAAGCCGGCATGCCCATCGCCCGCGTGGCCGAGGTCATCGGCAAGGGGCCGCTCACGCCACTGCAGCCGTCGGATTCGCTGCGACTCTTCAACGGCTATCGCACGCAGGTCTTTCTCGCGGCCGGCAGTCAGTACCGCGTGATCTGGTATCGCGAAGAGGCTGGAAGCATCGAGGATGCCATCACGCGCGAACGCGAGACGCCCATTCTGGTCCACGCCGACACGGTGGTGGGCAAGGGTTGGAGCTTCTATGACGACAAGGCGCAGGAGCTGGGCATTCCCAATCCGTACCGCGATCGTGAGCGGCTCGACTCCATATCGCAGGCGCAGACCCCGAAGTCCTGATCCGCTGGATGGGCTTCGCTTCACCGCAAAGCCCGTCGTCCCAGAATGCCCAAGCAAAAGCGCCCCGGATACGATCATCGTATCCGGGGCGCTTTGCACTACGTGCTACGTGGCCTTACGGCGCGAGCACTGCGCTTGTTGAGGCGCTGGTGATGCCCGCCGAGCTCGCAGAGAGCGTCTGCGTGGAACCGGCTCCCGTGCCGGTGAACCAGCTCACCGTGATCTGACCGTTGGCATCGGTCGTGGCCGGATTGTTGGTCGCGATCGTACCCGCCACCGGCGTGGTACCACCCGACGCACTGGCCAGCAGCGTCACACTGACCCCCGACTGGAGCACGTTGTTGTTGAACGCGTCCTGCAGACGGAACACCACCGTGTACAGCGTGTTGCCACCCGCACCCGTGGCCGGCGCCGACGTTGACACCAGCACCAGCTTGGTCGCCGCCGCGGCCACCATGTTGGCCGTGAACGTAATCCCCGTGACATTGGGGATGCTCGCCACCACCGAGGCGATGCCCGTGGTGGTCGGCAGGGTCCAGGTGCCGAGCGTGGCCACACCGTTGGCGTTGGTCACCTGCGTGGCGCCGGTGATCGTGCCCGACGTCAGGTTGCCCAGCTCGAACGTCACCGTGACACCGGACACCGGGTTGCCCTGGGCGTCGGTCACACGCACCGACGGCAGGGAGGGCGCGGCCTGATTGATGGCCACCACCACGTTGCCGAGGTTCTGCGTGCTCTGCGCCGTGACGACCGACGCCGCACCGGCCGTGGCCGTGGCGCTGAAGGTCACGTCGGGCAGGTTGGTGACGCGGGCGATGAGCGTCTGCGTGCCGGCCGTGGCGCCCAGCGTCCAGCCACCCACCGTAGCAATACCGTTGGAGCCGGTCACAGCCGAGGCGCCCGTGATGGCACCACCGCCCGATCCGATCAGGAAGGTCACCGCCACACCCGGGACCGGGTTGCCGCGGTTGTCACGCACCACCACCGAAGGCGGCAGCGCCACCGTCTGACCGACCGTGGCCGTCTGGTTGTTGCCCGACGCAATGCTCACCGTGGCCGGTGCGCCCGCGGTAGCCGTGGCCGTGAAGGTCACCGGGTTGCCGGTCACGTTCTGCACGCCCTGCACGGTGGCACGCAGCGTGTTGGTGCCAATGTCGTCACCCAGCGTCCAGCCACCCACCGTCGCGATACCCTGCGCGTTGGTGAGCTGGCGACGCGACACGGCCGAGCCGCCGCCGGTCACCACTTCGAACAGCACCTCAGCACCTGCCACCGGGTTGCCGAAGGAGTCGGCCACACGCACGGCCGGTTCAATGGGCACCGGACGACCCACCGGCACCGACTGGCCGTTACCGGCCGACACCGAAACCGACGAGGCCGCGCCCGCGCGGGCCGTGGCCGTGTAGGTCACAACGGGCAGCGTGCCCACCTGCGCCTGCAGGGTGTAGTTCTGCGCCGTGGTGCCAAGCTGCCAGCCATCAGGCGCCGCGTTACCGTTGGCGTCCGTGGTCTTGGTGCCACCCACGACACTCGAGCCCGCCGAGGCCGTGAAGGTGACCTGCGTGCCCGCCACCGGGTTGCCACCGGCGTCCAGCACGCGCACACCCGGCACCGGCGACACGAGCGTGCCCACGGCCGCCGAGATGGTCGTGTTGCCCGTGGCAACGACACTGGCCGCCGCACCGGCGGTGGCCGTGGCCGTGAACGTCACCGGGTTGGCGGTGACGCCGCTGGCCAGCACCAGAGCGGACAGGCGATTCGCGCCCGCCGAGGGGCCAAGGCGCCACGAGCCGGCCGTGGCGACACCCTGCGAATTGGTGGTCGCACCAGCCGCGCTCACTTCACCGCCGCCGGCCACCACCGAGAAGAACACGGTGACGCCGTTGACGGGGTTGTTGAAACGGTCGCGCACAATGACCGACGGGGGCGTGGCCACCGTGGCACCAGCCGCCGCCGTCTGATTGTCGCCGCCGTTGACCGCGACGATCGCCGGCAAACCGGCCGTGGCCGTCGCGGTGAACGTGGCCGCCGTGGACACACCGGGCACCGAGGCGGTCACCCGCTGCGTGCCGGCGCCGCTGCCAAGCCGCCACCGCGTGCTGGCATTGCCGTTGTTGTCCGTGGTGTCGACGGCCGGCGTGACGCTGCCGGCGCCTTCAGCCACGGTGAAGGTGACCACCACACCACCGACGGGCGATCCGCCGTTGTCGGTGACGCGGACTTCGAGGGGGTCAGGGAGCAGCTCGCCAACGGTGCCAACCACGGTGCCGCTGCTGACGACGGCAATGGTGGCGGGTTGGCGCGGGCCGTCGTCGCCGTTACAGGCAGCGAGCAGGGCCGAGAGCGAGAGGGCCATGACTGGCCATGAACGAGTCGCGCGTCTCATGAGAGGGGGCAATGGGGTGGAGAAGGGCGTCCACCGACGTACACTCGTAGCGCCGGCCACCAGCACTGTGTGATACCCGCTGAGTGGTGGGACTTGTGACACTAACTGTCAGTTCGCCGGGAGAAAAGAGCTGCGAGGCGATTCGCGTGTGTGATGGGTCACGCTTGGGTGTGTTCTTGTGGGAACTCCGGTTGGGCTTGGATCCGAGGGGTCTGAGGATTGGAGGAACCGAAGGGGTGAGGATGGGAGGATCAGAGGATAAGAGGGCGGGCGTCGGGGGCTCAGCAATCAGCGAGCCCCCGACGCCCGCCTCTCCAATCCCCGGATCCTCCCATCCTCACACCTTCAGTTTCCATCCGACAACGAGAGGCCCGTCGCGAGCGGCACGACATCAAGGCCAAAGACATCGGCAAAGCCCGCGACAATTGCCAACTGCACGGCCTCAAACGTAGGCCCCGGCAATCCAAGGCGCTCAAATTCTCGCGTCACCGTTGTCATCGTCACCCCATCAATCCCGCAGGGCACCGTGTGATCAAACGTCGCCAGGGTGTTGTTGACGTTGAGCGCCACGCCGTGCCAGGTCACCCAGTCCCGCGCGTGCACACCAATGCTGGCGAGTTTGCGCTGACCGCGTTCGTCTACCCGCCATACACCCGTCAGTCCATCCACGCGGGTCGAGGCAAGGCCCAGCGCATCGAGTCCGCTGATGACGGACTCTTCCACCTGACGCAGATACCAGTGCAGATCCTGCTTGTGGCGCTTGAGATCAACAATCGGATACGCCACCAGCTGGCCGGGCTCATGAATGGTCACGTCACCACCGCGCTCCACGTCCCGCACCTGAATGCCACGGGCCTCGAGTGACTCGGCGCTGGCCAGCAGGTGGTCGGGTTTGGTGCGACGGCCGAGTGTGACGACCGGCGGATGCTGCACGAGGATGAGGAGATCCTCGGGCAGTTCGCCACTGATGCGGGCCGCGAGGGCGCGCTTCTGGTAGGCCCAGGCGTCGTCGTAGGGGCAAAGGCCGAGGTCGACGACCAACAGTGATTTCGTCATTGGCGGGGTAACCGATCAGTTCCGGGTTGTGAGTTCAGGTTTCGAGTCATGAGTTGACCCAAAACTCCAAACCTGAACTCACAACCCGGAACTGATCAGTTGAACTCAATCAGGCGTGCAGCATCTTGCCGAGGCTGTCGAGCACGGCCTCGCCAATGGCTTCCGACAGTGTCGGGTGCGCGTGCACGGCCAGATCGATTTCTTCCACCGTGAATTCGTTCTCGCGTGCCACGACGAGTTCGTGGATCATCTCGGTGGCGTGTGCGCCCACGATGTGGGCTCCAAGAATCTCCCCGTGCTTGGCGCCACGGATGATCTTCACGAAGCCGTCCGTCTCGCCACTGGTGCGCGCGCGGCCGTTGGCGCTGAAGGGGAACTTGCCGACCTTGTAGTCGAGCTTCTGTTCCTTGCAGGCCTGCTCGGTGAGGCCGATGCTGGCCACTTCCGGATGGCAGTAGGTGCAGCTCGGAATGTTCTGGTAGTTGACCGGGTGCGCATGCTCGCCGCCCAGCAAGTCCGCCAGCACATGGCCTTCGCGCGACCCCTTGTGCGCGAGCATCTGATTGCCCGCCACGTCGCCGATGGCATAGTAGCCCGGCACGTTGGTTTCGAACTTGGCGTTGACCTTCACGAAGCCGCGCTCGCTCTTGGCGATACCCACCGTCTCGAGACCGATCTTCTCGACGTTGGGCGCACGACCAGCCGCCACCAGCACCTTCTCCACTTCGATGCTGTGCGTGCTGCCACCGGCTTCCACGCTGAGCGTGGCGCCGCTCTTGCCAACCTTCACGTTGCTGATCTTGGCGCCCGTAAGCACCTCGATCTTGCGCTTCTTGAAGGCCTTGGCGAGTTCGGCGCTGCAGTCGGCGTCTTCGATGGGCAGGATGTTGGCGGCCACTTCGATGATGGTGACCTTGGTGCCGAAGCTCGCGAACACGTCGGCGAATTCCACACCCACGGCGCCCGCGCCCACCACCGCCATCGTGGCCGGCGCCTTCTCGGCCACCAGCACATCATCGCTCGAGAGCACGACGTTCTTGTCGAGTTCGAGCCCCACCTGCGGCAGGCCCTTCACGCGCGAGCCGGTGGCGATGACCACGGCCTTCTTCGCTTCGTGCGTTTCCTTCTTGCCGTCGGCACCGGTGACGGTGACCTTCTTGCCCTTTTCGATCACGCCTTCACCGCGGATCCACTGCACCTTGTGCTTCTTGAACAGGAACTCGACGCCCTTGGAGTTCTGGGTGCTCACGTTCCGCGAGCGCTTCATGGCCGGACCAAAGTCGAGCGTGATGCCGTCGATGGTGATGCCGTGTTCGGCGGCCTTGCCGAGCTTCTGCGCGAGGCCGGCGCTTTCGAGGAGGGACTTGGCAGGAATGCAGCCCCAGAGTACGCAGGTGCCGCCGAGCGCTTCACGCTCGATGACGGCGACCTGCATGCCGAGTTGGGCGCAGCGAATGGCGCAGACATAGCCGGCGGGCCCGCCGCCTAGCACGATCACGTCGAAGGAAGCCATGACTTTCCGGGATAGCGGTGAAAGGGACCCCGGAATGTAGTCACGGAACCGCCCGGATCGGATGGATGCAAAAGACTCAAAACTCCGTACTCGAACCCGGAACCCGAAACTGATCAGTTCCGGGTTCTGTGTTCAGGTTTCGGGTTCCGAGTTGTCCATCCGAACCGGCCGAATCCCGCCCTACCGAATCTCCCCTACCGGATCTCCCGCCCCCTCACCCCATCCGACAACTGGACCGTGACGGCTCGACCCCCCGTCACCACGCTGCCGCCCGGGTTGCGCACAAAGCCCATGAGCTGGCCGGTGGCGGCGTCGCGTACCATGGCCATGGCGGCGGAGCCGGGCTGCCAGCTGACCCGAACACGACCGGCCGCAGGATCAACCGTGGCACCCGTCGCCATGTCCGCGGTCGGCTGCTCGGCGGCATTGAGGCCCGCTCGGGCCGGCGCGCCAAGTCGGCGCCGAATGCCACGCCGGGTGGGCAGCCGAACGTCCGCCACTTCCAGCTCCGCCAGGCGCGCGTCCAGCGCATCACTCCACGGCAGCACGACGGCAAACTGTCGCTCCTCGCCGCCCTGCGCATGGTCCACGACCTGGGCCTCGAGCGGCGCTGACCAGAGCTCGTCGCCATTGTTGTCGCGCAGGACCACCCGGTGCGTGGCCACACCAGCACGTGGCGTGGCCGGTGCCGTCACGCGGAACGCGGGCTCGAGCAGAATCTGCCCGTTGTGCACGCGGCCCCACACCAGCAGGCCGTCGCGTGTTTCGCCCTGCGCTGCCGCACGGCGCTCGGCCGACGCCACATAGCCGGCCCCCGCGCGGTACTGCATGATGGCTGACCAGTTGTAGTCGCTGATCCAGTTGTTGTTGCAGTAGCTCATGAGATCGGTGGCCGTGGGACTCACCAGCGTGTTGCTGGCGCTGTTCCATCCCCACTGCCCGATGATGCCACCCGCGTACGGATACAGCGGATCGCCGCTCACGCCACAGGGCGCGTGGGCCCGTGAGAAGTTGTGGCCCCACTCGTGCGCCGCAACGTTGTCGCCACTGGGCAGATGGTCCCAGCCGATGGCCGCGCGACCCGGCTGATATCCGTAGCCTGCAATGCCGCTGGTGTAGGCCACCTTTACCACGCCGTAGTAATGCGTGGTGGCGGGTGCACCGTCGGTGGCGCGCAGCGCGTTGATCTCGTTGAGCACCGTGAGCCACTGCCCGTTGCCGTCGTTATTCTGCAGATCGGTGGCCGATGACGTGAAGGGGGCGCGCACGTCGCTCACGATGTCGCGCAGCGGAAACATGCGCCGCGCCGACACGAGGTACTGTTCCTTGTTGAGCGCGGATACGTTGCCGGTGAGTGCGCCGGTGATGACGGGCACGAAGCGCAGCGTGAACGCCGGCACACTGCTGACGGTGATGGCCTGTGTGCCGGTTGACGGCCAGACGTTGTCCGTGCGATTGCTGTCGGGCACGGCCGCCGTCGGGTCCAGCTCCACCTGCACTCGGAGACCCGGCCGCACGTTGATGCCATTCACGCTCAGGTTCCACGTGGAACCAAGGCTGCCTTCGGCCAGCGTCTGGCGCACCGAGGCTTCAGGCGCGGCAATGGTGCTGGTCTGCAGCAGCGTCGCTCCGTCGTAGAGACGCACGCGCACGTCGGGACGCGCGGTGTTGGCCTGCTCAGCCAGTACGAACACCCGCAGCAGCGCGTCGCGGTTGGCCACCAGCGGCACACTGCCGTCGAGGCGCTGGATGGCCTGGGTCAGGTAGACATGCGCGATGCGGTAATTGGGGCCTGAAGTCCCGCCGCCACCGCCACCGCCGCCACCGCCACCACCCCCGCCGGACAGGGCGTAGGCAAAGCTGGCTGAGGCCTGCCCATTCACGGTGATTGGCACCGTGCTGGACGCGGGCGTCGCGGCAAACGTGCCGCCCGTGGTCGTCACGGATTGCGCCGTTACGGTCCAGGAGCCCGCGGCCAGCCCGTTCACCGTACCGGTGCCGGTCACGTTGCGGGTGGCCTGTCCACTACTCGTGAGAGTAAAAACTGGCGTTGCGCCATTGGGGACGCCGCTGGCGCTGATGAGCAGCGAGCCGGTGCCCACCGCATAGCTCACGGTGGCTGGCGCGGCTGTGGTGCCCGCGCTGACGGTCACCACCTGACTGGCCGGAGTGGGCAGGAAGGTGCTGCTGCCACTGGTTACGCTGGCCGCTGATACGGTGTAGAGGCCGGGAGTGAGTGAGGAAAGGGTCGTCGTGGCAGTGAGCGTGCGAGCAAAGCCAGCGGGCCCGCTGACGCTGACGTTGGCCTGGGCGCCGCCTGGCAGGCCCAGCACGGCCACGGCCAGCGAGCCGGTGGTGAGGCTGTAATGCACCGGCAGGCGCAGGGTGTCGCCGGCCGCGACCGTACTGTCACGTGAGGCCGGTGTGGGGGCCCAGGTGCCGGTGGCATGGCTGACGGGCAGGGCGGTGAGTCGCCAGTGGCCGGGCCGGGCCGGGAAGATGCGGCGTGACTCGGTGACGGCGTAGGTCTCGCCGTCGGGGCCCGTGCCCGTGGCAGAGGCGGCAATATTGGACGGCAGCCCCGATATGACGAAATCTACAACGGTTGGGATAATGGTGTACTGCACGCCGGCGGCGGTAAGCTGCCCGGTGCGAATCTGGACGGTCTGCGTTGGGGGAAGGGCGCCATAGCGGTCGCCATTGGCGAGGACCGCCTGCGCCACGAGCTGGTAGCTGCCCTCGGGCAGGGAGTCGAGTGTCCCGGATGCGGAGAGGGTTCGCTGCACGCCGGGGGCGCTGAGCTGGAGGCTCGCGTTCACCCCGGTTGGGAGACCGCCCACCGTGAGGCTGAGGCGACCCACCTGGGCGCTGTAGGCGACTGTAGCCGGGGTGGCCACCAGTGATGCCGCGACGGTCACCGCGATGGTATCGGCCGCCGCGCGGTAGCTGATGCCGTTCTGTGAGACCGGTCCGGCCACGAGCCGGTAGGGTCCAGGCTCGAGGCCAAGCAGTGTGCCGGTCGCTGAGAGGTTGGCCACGACGGAATCGCCGCGCAGCAGGCGCACCTGGCCGGCAAGACCAGCGGGCAGGCCGGACACGACCACGGCGACACTCCCGGTGGCGACGTCGAAGGCGAGATCGACGTGGGCCGTGTCGCCAAAGAGTACCGTGGTGTCGAGGCTGGCCCGTCGCGGTGTGTAGCGGCTGCCTTGATGGGTGACGGTGGTGGTCTGCACCCGCCAGGTGTCGGGTGTATTGGCGCCGCTGTTGGCCTGGCTGGCGGTGAGGACGGTGCCCATGGCGGCCGGCGCGGCCACGCCGTTGGGTGGCGTCACGAGCAGTGTGGGGGTGGCGCCAGCTGGAAGGCCGCTGCTGGTAACCAGCAGCGCTGACGGCACCGGCCGGTAGAGTGCCACGGCCTGGCTGATGGGGCCGCCGGCGGGCACATCGACCTCAAAGGTGGCCGGCGCGCCCCCAAAGGCGCCCGCGCTGCCGCGTACGGGGGCCACAGAGACCCGATAGCGGCCGGAGGGGATGTCGGTCCAGGTGACGGCCGCGGCGCTGCTGCGCTGGAACGTGGCGCCCGGGAGCGGGCCCGTCACCGTGAGTGCCGGCGCGATGCCTTCGGGCAGGCCGTTGGCGCTGAGCGCCAGGATGCCTGGTGGCACCGGAGCCTGCGCCGGCGGCGGCAAGACGGGCGGGGCGGTGGGCGGCGGGGCGCCGCCGTCTCCGCCGCTGCAGGCGGCCAACAGGGCGAGCGTGCCGGCACACACACCACGCGCGAGGCGGGTGGCGACGGGGAAGAGTACACGGCCAGCGTCGGCAGCGAGTGAGGCGTGGGGACAGCTGGACGTGGGCTGCGGCATCGGCGGCGTGGTCAGGGAAACGGAGGTCGCAAAAAGGACGACCGACCCGCGCGCAACGTGACCGATGCTTCAGCTTCCGCCCTCCCCGACACCCGCGGTTCACAGTCCCCGCGGTTCGCTGTTCGTCGGCTGCTGCCCTAGGGCTTCCGCACCACGGCTTCTGCTCCTGCGCTGCCGCTGTTTGCTGTTCCCGAGATGCTCACCGTACTCGCCCCCAGCGCGTGCCTCAGGTCGCTGACCCGAATTGCGCGCAAGCCCGCGATCTGCGGCACCGCCGCCGCAAACACCTGCACGTCCGGCGCATGATCCACCGCATCGGCCACCAGCCAATAGCGGCGCATGACCTGCTGCGCGGCATCGAGCAGGTCCAGGCGATGCGTCGCGCCCGGCGGCGCCGCAACCAAGGGGTCATGCACAAATACGGCGGACGTGCTGCGCGCAGGTGGCGAGGTACGCAGCACCTGCGGTACATCGAGATGCACCCGCCCCCGGCGACTGTGCCCCGACACCAACAGCGTCCCTTGTGTCTGACTCGGCGATGCAAGCGTTGCCGTCACTCTGGGCGACATCGTGTTCTGGCGAAACGCGAGCGCACGCGTGTACGCGTACTCCGACACCCACGCGTTGGCACAGTAGCCCATGATGTCTGGCGTAAGCGGCGACACGATGCGATTGCTGCGCAGGTCCCATCCCACACTGGCCGTGGCCCCACCCACCGTGGGATAGAACGCGTCGATGCCTGGCGGATCACCGCAGGGACTGTGCGTGCGGCCGAAGTTGTGTCCCCACTCGTGCGTGGCCACCTGCGCTGCATCGTCGCGGTCCCATCCTACCGACGTGGGACTGCCAATCAGTCCGAGCCCGAACACGCCGGTGCCGTATGCCGGTGACACCACACCGTAGTAGTGCACACCAGCGGGTGCACCATCGAGCACACGCAGGGCGCGCAATTCGCTCAGCACGGTCGACCAACTTCCGTCCGCATCGGTGGGTTGCAGCGACGCGACGGCTGACACGAAGGGCGCGCGAATGTCGAAGTCCACCGTGGCCAATGGCCACATGGCCCGTGCGAGATTCAACATGTCCGTGATGCGGCCCGGTGACATTTCGGGTGCCCTGTCGGCAATCACCACCGGCACAAACCGCACGACAAACGGCGGCACGGTGACGGTGGTGAGCGCGCGTGGTGTGCCACCACTGGGCCAGACGTTGTCGCCGCGCTGCACTTCGCCAATGCTGCTGTCCGGATCGATATCCACCACGAGGCGCAACGAGCTTCGAACAAGATCCGCGGCGAGCCGCGCCGTGTAGGCCTGGTCCTCGAGGCCCTCACGCGTCACCAGAGGCAAGGCGCCCGGCGGCGGCGTCATGGGCAGGGTGCCGATCTGGTTGCTCCCTTCGAACAATCGGACCACGGCGCGCGGCGGCGCGAGCCCTTCGCGATCGGCCACCACGAACGCACGCAACAAGGCCTCACGACCCGTAACCAGTGGAATGCCGTTGTCGCTGCGTTGCACGGCCTGTGTGATCATCACGTTGTCCAACGTGAGATTGATGGGCCCGGCGTTGGCCGTGTAGGGCACGACGACGGTGTCGACCGCGGCATCGGTCAGCGCGCGCGTGACCGAGCGCAGCACGGGCACGTAGAGACGTGGCGGCGTACTGCCGCTGCGCAGCGCAGGCAATGGCGTGATGACATGACTGCCGACCGGCAGTTCGAGTACCGTGCCACTGTTCACCAGCGTGTCCGTGAGCAGTGGGCCCTGAATGCGCGCTGTCGCGCGCGCGTCGGCTGGTATGCCACTGCCAAGAAACACCAATCGTCCGGACACACGACGATAGTCCACACTCACAGATACCGGTGTCAGCGACGCCGGAACCTGCACTACCTGCGCAAAGGGTCCGCGCCAGCCGGTCCCGCCCGACTGGATGGAGTCAGCCAGCACCGTGTACTCACCGGGCGGCAACTCGGCAAACGTCACCGAACTGCTGGCGTTGCGCTGCAAGCCGTTGGGGCCCAGGAGGCGGACCGAGGCGGTGGCGCCACTGGGCAATCCGCTGATGGTGAGGCGAACGGAGCCGCTGGCCACTGCATAGCTGATGGCGGCAAAGATGGTGTCGCCGGCGGCAAGCTGTGCGTCAAAGCTGGACGGCGATGCAGTCCAGAGCACGCCCTGCGCGCGCACCTCGCCCGCGCGCACGGTGTAGCGTCCCGGCAGCAAGTCGCCCAGCACGGTGCTGCTGTCCACCCCGCGAGAGAAGCCGGACGGGCCGTTGACTTGCACACCGGCGCTCGTGCCTCGCGGCAAGCCCGCCACCACGAGGGTGAGCTGCGCGCGCTCCGTTACCGGTGCCGGTACGGCGTCGCGGCACGATGCCAGCGTCCACGCACCCACAAGCCACAACGCTCCGATCGTGAGCGACGTGGCCACGGATCGGAGCGTTGGACGAATCATGGGGAGTGCCTCAGAACAGCATCATGAGCGGGCTTTCGAGCAACTGCTTGAGTGTCTGAAGGAACCGCGCGCCGACGGCACCGTCAATGATGCGATGGTCACAACTCATCGTCACGCGCATGCGCTGGCGTGGGACGAACTGCCCGTTTTCCCAGACCGGCTTGGTTTCCGCGGCTCCCACCGCGAGAATGGCGGCCTCGGGCGGATTGATGATGGCCGTGAACTGGTCGATGCCGAACATGCCCAGATTGGACACGCTGAACGTGCCGCCACTGAACTCGGCCGGCTGCAGCTTGCGCTCACGCGCGCGCTTGGCGAGCTCGCGGGCTTCCTTGCCGATTGCGCCGAGGCCCTTGAGATGCGCGTCACGAATGACGGGCACAATGAGTCCGTCATCCGTGGCCACGGCCATGCCGATGTGTGCCGCGCTGAAGTAGCGAATGTGATCGCCCATCCAGTGCGCATTGACTTCGGGATGCCGCGTGAGTGCGATGGCGACCGCTTTGATGATGATGTCGTTGACCGACACCTTGAACTGATCGCCGGCCGCGCTCATCTGCTCACGCAGCTTGCCCACGTTCGTCATGTCGATCTCCGACGTGAGGAAGAACGTGGGGATGGGGCCGATGGACTCGCCCAGGCGACGCGCAATCGTCTTGCGCATCTGGGTGAGTGTCACGTCCTTGTACTCGCCGTCGATCTGGATGGCGGGAGTCACAGAGGTCGGCTTGCTCGCGCTGCTTGGGGCACTCGCTGCCGCCGCTGGTTGAGTCGACTGCTCACCCAGAGGAATGGAGGCCGCAGAGGGCGCAGAGGAGGCCGCTTCAATGTCGCGCTTGATGATGCGGCCACCAGGACCACTGCCTTGAATGCTGGAGAGATTGAGTCCCTTCTCTGCTGCCAAACGCCGGGCCAACGGCGACGAACGCGTAGCGCCGGATGGCGCCTCTGCGTTCTCTGCGCTCTCCTCTTCTCTGCGTGAGCTGTTATCGGAACTGGCCGCCGCAGCCGGCTCGGCCGCAGCCGCCACAGCAGCAGGAGCTGCAGCGGAAGCCGCGGCACCCACGATACCCGAGATGTCCTCGTCAGCCGCAGCAATGACACCGATGGTCTGACCAATGGGACTGGTCTCGCCCTCGGCAATGAGCTGCGCGCGCAGCACGCCGTCACCGCGCGCGACGAGCTCCATGATGGCCTTGTCCGTCTCCACCTCGGCAATGGTGTCGCCGCTCTTCACGGTGTCGCCAACGGCCTTCACCCACTTCGCCAGGCGCCCTTCCTCCATGGTTGGAGAGAGCGCTTCCATCATCACTTTGGTTGCCATGGTCGGTGGGTCAGTCGAGGTAGAGGACCTGACGGATCGCCGCGATGGTCTTCGGCAGATCAGGCTTGGCGGCCTTTTCGAGGCTCTTGGTGTACGGCATGGGCGCTTCCGCCTGGTGTACCCGCAACACGGGCGCATCGAGATAGTCGAAGCAGTGGCGCTGCACGTAGTCCACGACCTGGGCACCAACGCCACACACTTCCCAGCCTTCTTCCACCACCACGCAACGCGACGTCTTCTTCACCGAGGTCGTGATGGCCTCGATGTCCATGGGACGGATGGTCCGCAAGTCGACCACGTCACAGGTGATGCCTTCCTTGGCCATCTGATCGGCGGCCTGCATGGCGACAAGCACCATCTTGCCATGCGTGATGAGCGACACGTGCTCGCCTTCACGCTTGAGGTCGGCCTTGCCGAGCGGAATGATGTACTCGCCCTCGGGCACCTCGCCCTTGGTGTTGTACAGCATTTCGCCTTCGAGGAAGCAGACCGGGTTGTCGTCGCGGATGGCGGCCTTGAGCAAGCCCTTGGCGTCATAGGGCGTGCCCGGCGCCACCACCTTGAGTCCGGGAATGTGGGCCAGCCACGACTCGAAGGCCTGCGAGTGCTGCGCGGCAAGCTGCAGGGCCGCGCCGTTGGGGCCGCGGAACACCATGGGCATGGGGAACTGCCCGCCTGACATGTACAGCATCTTCGCGGCCACGTTCACCACCTGATCGATGGCCAGCAGCGCAAAGTTCCAGGTCATGAACTCGATGATGGGGCGCAGGCCGGTCATGGCCGCCCCCACGCCCACGCCGGCAAACCCGAGTTCGGTGATGGGTGTGTCGACCACGCGCATCTCGCCGAACTCCTGCAGCAGGCCCTTGGACACCTTGTAGGCGCCCTGATACACGGCCACTTCCTCACCCATGAGGAAGACGCGGTCGTCGCGGTGCATCTCTTCGCGGAGCGCCTGGTTGAGGGCGTCGCGGTACGTAATCACTGGCATGTCTCGTGCGCCCTCAGCTCGTGGTTTCGACGAGGATGTCTTCCATGAGCGCCTCGAGCGGCAACTCCGGACTCGCTTCCGCGAAGTCGATGCTGTCCTGCACGATCCTCTTGATCTCTTCGTCCATGGCCGTGACTTCGGCCGGCGTGATTTCCCCCGCTTCCTCCATGCGCTGGCGATGCAGCGTGATGGGGTCGCGCTTGAGGTACTGCTCGAGCTCTTCCTTGGTGCGGTAGGTGCCGCTCACCGCGTCGGACATGGAGTGACCCATGAAGCGGTAGGTGCGGATCTCGAGCAGTGTGGGCATGCTTTCCTTGCGCGCCCGCTCGATGGCTTCCGCCGTCGCCTTGCGCACGGCGAGCACGTCCTGGCCGTCCACCACGTCGCGCGGCATGTCGTACGAGGCGCCGCGCTTGTAGATGTCGTGGATGGACGACGCGCGCTCGAGTGCCGTGCCCATGCCGTAGCGGTTGTTCTCGATGATGAAGATGCAGGGCAGCTTCCAGAGCGCCGCCATGTTGAGCGCTTCGTGGAAGGCACCCGTGTTCACCACCGACTCACCCATGAAGCAGGCAATGACCTGATCGCCGCCGCGATACCGGATGGCAAAGCCCACGCCCGCGGCGATGGGCACATGTCCACCGACGATGCCGTGGCCGCCAAGGAAGCCCAGCTGCTTGTCGAACATGTGCATCGAACCACCCTTGCCCTTGGCACAACCGTCCTGGCGGCCAAAGAGTTCGGCCATGACGGCACGCGGCGTCATGCCACGCGCGAGCGCCTGTCCGTGATCGCGATAGGTGGTGATGATGTAGTCGTCGGGCCGGAGCAGCGAGATGATGCCCGTGGAGACGGCTTCCTGCCCGATATACAGATGGCAGAATCCGCCGATGCGGCCGATGGCGTACATCTCGGCACAGCGCTCTTCAAACCGGCGCTGCAGGAGCATGGAGTACAGCAGCTCGCGGTGCAGGGCCGCGCTGTCCTGCGGTTTGGACGCCGCAGGCGATTCGGATTTCTTCTTTTGGGGCATCGAACGCCAGAGGGGAGTGTCGGGTCGGATGGAAACGGTCAGGCCAGCGAGGCGGCCTGCACCTGTTCCCAGGCGTGGTAGCTGGAGCGAACGAGCGGGCCGCTTTCGACATGCCGGAAGCCCATCTGCATACCGACTTCATAGAGCATGCGGAATTCTTCCGGCGTGACGTAGCGATCGAGTTCGATGTGGGCGTCGGAGGGCCTCAGGTACTGGCCCAACGTGAGGATGTCGACGTCCACACGGCGGAGGTCCTTCATGACCTCGATGACTTCTTCGTTCGTTTCGCCGAGACCGAGAATGATGCCGGTCTTGGTGGGGATGTCGGGCGCGATGCGCTTGGCGGTGCGGAATATCTCCAGCACCCGCTCATAGCGACCACCCGGGCGTGCGCGCTTGAAGAGCCGCGGCACCGTCTCGGTGTTGTGGTTGTAGATCTCCGGTCGCGCCTCGAGCACCGCGCGGATGGAGTCCACGTTGCCCTGGAAGTCCGGGACCAGCACTTCCACCGAGCAGCCCGGCAGGCGCTGATGGATCTGCCGGATGGTTTCGGCAAAGATGTAGGCGCCGAAGTCGGGCAGGTCGTCGCGGTCCACGGACGTGATGACCGCGTGGCGGAGGTTCATCTGCGCGATGGCCTCGGCGACCCGGTTGGGCTCCTCGATGTCGTACTCGGGCGGGCGACCGTGGGATACGGCGCAATACGCGCAATTGCGCGTGCAGACGCTGCCCAGGATCATGAAGGTCGCCGTGCCGTGCTGCCAGCACTCCCCGATGTTGGGGCAGTGCGCCTCCTCGCACACGGAGTGGAGCTTGAGCTCCCGCATCATGTGCTTGAGACGGATGTAATTCTCACCACCCGGGACCTTGACCTTGAGCCACTGCGGCTTGCGCTCGGGGAGCGCTTCGCGGCGGTGACGCCCCATGATCTGTACCAGCTGCTCAGCCATACCTTTTCGGTAGAGGCCCGGGTTGGTGGTCCGAGCCGTGAGATGGTGAAGCTAGTTCGAGGGACACGAACCGGAAATGTAACCCTAACCCCCTAACCAGAAATAGATGGTGCAGGGTCTCAGCGAAACCTATCGCGGCCCGTAATCGTAGGGACAGCAACACCCTATCGCGCTGAGGCGCACATGCTTCGCACTCTCTTTACTATCGGTCTGTTGGCCCTCGGCGGCCTGGTCGCGCTGCGACTGGTTTTCGGGTTGCTCGGCCCACTGGTTTCCCTGCTCTTCTGGCTCGTTGGGCTGGCCGTAAAGGTCCTGCTCATTGGCTTGGTGGTCTATTTCATTATCCGGGTGTTCAGCCCGGCGACGGCCGAGCGGATCGAGCGCGCCATTCGCGACTGACCCGTCCGGTCGCGGAAAACGGCAACGGCCGACTGCGTTTGTGCAGTCGGCCGTTGGTTTTTTTGCCTAGGCCGGTTTGGCGTCCGGCCCTCAGTCGCTGCCGTCCGACGATGGACCGGCACTGCCACCGGGCTCGGCGCCCGGGCTGTCACCGTCCCGCTTTTCGCGCCGGCCGCGTGAGCGCCGCGCGCCGCCACGACGACCGCGGCGTCCACGGCGACGGGGACGCGGAGCCCCGTCGGACATGCTCTCACCGTGCGGCCCATCCTCAAACGCGCCGTCCTCGTCTTCGCCGCCGGCGTCATCGTCGTCGCCGTCGTCAGTACCGGCCCCGGCAAAGCGCACCGGCTCGCCATCGATGTGGTCGACCGGCGTACCACGCCAATGCGGATCGTCGCCCAGGGCCCCGGACGCGGCGTCCACGGAATCGCCCTCGTCGTCACCCTCGTCGCCGCCATCTCCCGACTCGGCCAGCGTGCCGTCGCGCTTGCGGCGACGACCTCGCCGTGAGCGGCGATTGCGCCGACGCTTGCGCGGCCCTTCAGGTCCGTCGCCTGCGTCCTCGGCCTCCCCGACTTCTTCGCCGGCATCGGTGGCCATGCCATAGGCAAACTCACCGGTCACGCGAATCGCGGTTTCGTCGTCGAGATGGGCGTCGCGCAACGGCCCCTCAGCCTCGCCCTCCTCGACCTCATGCGCATCGGTGCGCTGCAGCGGGCGGGCGCGCTCAACCGGCGCGACGGGCGTCTCGACGTCGCGCACGTCCGTCTCATTCACCTCGCGTGCACGCGGATCAAGTTCAGCCGCGTCCCGGGGCGTGTCGACAGCCGACTCCGGGGACCGCTCTCGAGCAGCGTCACGCGAAGGGACATGCGACAGGTCACGTGGACGACGCTGCCGAGTGGCTGCCGGATCGTCCAACTCGCCACGCGAATGGTCGCTCTCGTCCGATCCGTCCTTGCGACGCCCGCCCCGGGCACTTCGCGACTCGTTCGACAGTTGGGCTTCGGCTGGAGGACGCCATACCGGCACCAACTGATCGGCCGGTCCCGTTGCGGCTGTGTCGGGGGCGGCGAGGGCTTCATCAGCCGGGACGGCCGGTCCGCTCGCCGGCTCACCAAGCACCCGCTGCAGGCGATCAGCGCGCGGCCCGCGCGGCGCGAAGGGGTCGTCGAATTCCAACCGATCGGCGGGGCTGGCCTGAACCGGGATCTCCGGCGCATCGCCAGAAGGGTCCCGCGGCTCCCGCCCCGGGCGAGCGTCACGGCTCTCACGTGGCTTGCGGGTGCGCTCCGGTGCGGGCTTGTCCTGTGTGGTCTTCTCTTGCGCGGGGCGTTCCTGCCGAGGACGATCGGCCCGCTCCGTTCGTTCGGCTCGAGCAGGACGTGCCCCCCGCGGACCCGCGGCTGGATCGTGCAACTCGGCGTCCATTTCCGCGGCGGGACGGGCGCGCTCAGGACCCGCACGTTCACTGCCGCGCTCCGGTGGCCGTTCGCGGGACTTGTCGCGATCGCGCCCGCGGCGCTTGTCCCGCCGATCGTCGCTGCTCGCCGACTCGAGACCGGAGCTGCCCTCACGCTCGCGCACCTTCTCGCGGAGACGCTCCACGGAGAGTGGTTCGCCCTCGTCCCGGCGGCGAACCTGTCCACGGCTTCGACGGTCCTGATCGGCACCCGCGTCTGGCGCGGAGCCGGCAACGGCCCGCCGACCGCGTGCGCTCCATGCCCACTTGAGGGCGGAGAGCGCGTCACGCATGGCCACGCGGCGCGTTTCGCGCATACGCACGCCATAGGTCGGCTCAAGAGGGACGGCTTCCACTCGCCGGGCATGCGGCACGAGGTGAAGCAGGAGGTCCGTGTTGGCCGTCCAGCTGTCGCCGGCCAACCAGGACGCCCCGTTGCCGGTCCCGGCGCGCAGGGCGTCGCGCAGCACCGAGATGCGCATCAGGCGCATGGAGGCCGTCAGGTCGCGGACACCATCGACGCGCACAAAGGGTCGCATGGCCCAATGGGCCCCCTTGAACAGGCGCTTGACCGCTGTGGGTGCATCGGCGACCACCAGGCGTTCGCCAACCACGAGGTCCGCGCCGCCGTCGAAGCGACGGGCAAACTCGGGCACGATGCCGGGCGGGTCGGTGAAGTCACCCTGCAGCAGCAACACCGCGTCGCGACGCGGATAGCGTGTCCGGCCGGCGACGTCGCGCAGCAAGGCTTCCACTGCGCCCGCGTAGCCCAGGTGCCGCGTCCCCCGCACGACCGTGACCGGCATGGCCTGTTCGTACTGCGCCGCCACCTCGGCCGTCTCGTCCGTGCTCGCATCGTCGTAGACGACCACCTCGTACTCGCGCGGAAACTCCGCAAGCACAGTGCGGAGCCGCCACAGCAGGACGCCGATGGTCGCGACCTCGTTGTACGCAGGGATGGCGAGGTAGAGCACAGGAACCGGTGAGGGGACAAACGGGGCCGCTGGGAATCGACACCGGCGGCTGCGGGGTAAGGACCGATAATAACAGGGAAGGGCCCGTTCCCGCCCCCCCTTGCCCCTGTCCACCTTTCCCCTTTTGTTCGACCGATGTTCGACGATCTCCGCGACACGCTTCGCACCTTCGGCGCCCGCCTCGACCCCGATGAGCGACGCCGCATGGCCAACGGCATGCGGGATGCGCTGGTGCACGCGAAGCTGGCGCTGCAGGACCTGCGCACCGGCCTTGCCGGCACCGAGGCCCGTCTCAAGACGGAACAGGCTGAACTGGACACGGTCAGGCGACGGCAGGGCTACGCCGCCGAGATCGGCGACAACGAGACGGTCGCCATTGCCGAGCGATTCGCCGCGCAGCATGCGGAACGTGTGGCCATGCTGGAGAGCAAGCGCATGGCGCAGCAGCAGGAGCTGCAACTGGCAGAGCGCGACTACGAGGACATGACGCAGGAACTGCGTCGTGTGATGTCGGGCATGGCCCCCAGCGCGTCCACGCCGGAGCAGGAGGCGCAGCGTGAGGTCGAGGCGGCGCTCAGCGACGACCCCGATGCGCTGCTGGATCTGGATTCCACGCCACCACCGTCACGTCGCACGCGAGCCGAGCGCGAAGCCGACGCAGACGCGCGACTCGCGGACCTCAAGCGCAAACTGGGCCGATGACGGGGAAGGGTCGGCGGACGGCGCGTGCCCACATGGTGCGTGCTGTGCTGGCCGTTCTGTTGCCGATGTGTACCATGCACCAGGCCTTGCAGGCGCAGGCCGGGCAGGGACAGAACCAACGCAATACCGGGGCCGATGGACGACGCCAGCCCCCCGTGTCGAGTCAGGGGCGGCTGCCCGTGGCTGGCTGTGCCGGCCAGACCATCAGTGACATCGTCATCATTACGCAGCCCCCGTTCAACGAACGTCTGCCGCAGGATCTCGAGTGGGTCCGTCGCACCGTGCGGCGGATGCACGTCAACACGCAGGACGATGTCGTCCGGCGCTTTCTGCTGCTCAAGCCCGGTGAGCCCTGCAATCAGATCAAGCGCGCGGAGTCGGAGCGCATTCTCCGCGCGCAGCCGTATCTCGTGGACGCGCGCATTCGTGTGTACGACGACGAACAGGGCGGCGTGCGACTCGAGGTGGAAACGCGCGACGACTTCAGTCTGGTGTTCGCACCGCGGGTGCGCACGGCGACTCCACTGTTTCGTGGCCTGCGGCTCGGCGATATGAACCTCGCCGGCAGCGCCACCATGGCCGCGGTCGAGTGGCGCGATGGCCTGGCATACAACGACGTGCTCGGTGTTCGCTACACCGACTACCAGTTTGCGGGCGGGCGCAACGAACTGCGTCTCGAAGGACGACGTGACCTGTTCGGTCAACGCATGAATCTCGAAGTGGTGCGGCCCTACTACACCGACCTGCAGCGCTTTGCGTGGGTGGGAACGGTGGGTGGCACACGCGAGCCGTTCACCCTTCAGCGCGAAACCCTGCCCGCCAATGCCGTCACGGTGCGACGCGCGTACAGCAATATCGGCGGTTTGGTGCGTGTGGGGCCGGTGGGCCGTCTCAAGCTCATCGGGGCGTCGGTTACCCGAGAATCGGAGAGTACGGATCCACAGGCCGTGCTGCTGACTCCCGAAGGCGCGTTGCCCGACAGCTTTCCCGATGCCGCGCCACCGGGGTTTGCCTCGCAGAATGTGCTACGCGCCAACCTACTGCTGGGCATGCGCGCCATTCGCTTCAAACCGGTGCAGGGGTTCGATGCCCTCACCGGTACCCAGGACGTGCGGGTGGGTGTGCAGGCCGGTTTCGTGTTGGGCCAGTCCATCGTGGTGGGGCCGGCACGAGACCGCGATCGTTTTGTCGCGTCCAACATTTATGCGGGCGCCGCCGGTGAGCGCTGGTATGTGGGCGTGCAGGGCATCACGGAGGCGCGCTACAGCCTGGATCGCAATCGATGGGAGAATGTGATTGGCAGTGGGCGCGCGGCCTGGTATTTCCGCCCAGCGGTGCGTCAGACCACGGTGTTGCAGGCGGAATGGGCGACGGGGCGTCGCATGCAGGTGCCGTTTCAGTTGTCGCTGGCCGACCCGGAAGGCGGCATCATGGGGCATCGACGCTCGTGGTCGGCGGGTGCGCGACGCACGGTGCTGCGCGCCGAGCAGCGCTTGGTGGTGCCGACGCGCTTCAACGTGGCCGACGTGGGCTTTGCCGGCTTTGTGGAAGCCGGTCGCTTGTGGCGTGAAAGCACGGTGCCGTATTCGGTGGACGCGCCGTGGCGTGGAGCATTCGGTGTGTCCCTGCTGGCAGCGGTGCCACCGAGATCGCGTCGCATGTGGCGTTTGGATTTCGCCGTACCGGTGAGCAACGACCCGTTCCGTCGCTTCGAGGTGCGCTTCACCGGCGTGGATCGCAGCCGCAATTTCTGGCGTGATCCGCGCGATGTGGCGGCCAGTCGCGAGCGCACGGCACCCACGTCGCTGTTCACCTGGCCCTGACGCGCATGGGGGGCTGGTGTGACCACGGCGCAGCGATTCTGCACCGTGGTCACCGGTCCACTTCAGGCGGCGGCCCCTTCGTCCTTCACACCCGCCATCATGCGCCGAATGGGGACGATCATCAGCAACAGAATGACCATGGACCCAAAGAGTGCGATGGCGGTCCCACTGAACACCGTCGGCGTCTGTTCGAGCTTGGTGGGATCGACATGACCACCAACAAGGCCTGCCACCAGGTTGCCTACTGACGTGGCGAGGAACCAGATGCCCATCATCTGCCCCACGTAGCGCCGCGGCGACAGTTTCGTCATGGACGAGAGACCCACGGGGCTCACAAACAATTCGCCGACCGTCTGGAAGAAGTAGCTGGCAATGAGCCACCAGGGTGAGACGAGTACGGTGCCGCCGCTGGCCACCACGGCGTTCGCTGCAAAGACCATGAGCAGGAAGCCCACGCCGGCCATGCCCAGACCAATCGCGAACTTGGCGGGACTCGACAGGTCGATGCGCCGCGCCGCCAGCGCGCCCCACAGGACGGCCATCAGCGGAGACAGCACGATGATGAACGCCGAGTTCACCGACTGAAACCACGTGGCCGGCACGTCGAAGCCGAACACGTTGCGATTGGTGAAGTCGTTCGCGAACAGGTTGAGCGAAGTGGGCGCCTGTTCGAACGCCGCCCAGAAGATGGCGGCAAAGACGAAGAGCACGAAGATGACGGCGCTGCGCTTCTTCTCCTCGCGGGTCAGGCCACCAAAGACAAACAGGTAGGTGAAGTAGGCCACCGCGAGGCCCACGAGCACAAAGGTCATGGCGCCGCCGATGACCTGTGGGTCGAGCGTGATGGTGCCCGTTGAGGCAAGCAGGAACACGACTGCCAACACGGCAAGTCCGGCGAACGTGCTGTTGCGCACGGTGCGCTCGCGCGCAGCCTGCACCGTGGCGTTCGGGTCGCGCACAATGTCTTCGCCAATGGTGCCGAGCAAGCGGCGCGCACCAAGCCAGAAGCTGAGCAGACCGAAGGCCATGCCCACACCGGCCGCCCCGAATCCCCAGTGCCAGCTTACGCGCTCGCCGAGATATCCGGTGACCAACTGACCGATGAAGGCACCGGTGTTGATGCCCATGTAGAAAATCGCGAACCCGGCGTCCCGCCGTGCGCCGCCTTCCGGATACAAGTCACCGACGATGGCCGAGATGTTGGGCTTGAGCAGACCCGTGCCCAGCACAATGAGAATGAGGCCAAGAAAGAAGAACGGCTTGCCCACGCCCTCACCGGCAAAGCCCGAAACGCCGATGGCGAGATGGCCGCCGGTGATGAGCACGGCGCCGGTCAGGATGGCTCGGCGCAGGCCCAGCCAGCGATCGGCAATCCATCCGCCCGGCAGTGACGCCAGATACACGCTGGCGGCGTAGATGCCGACGATGGCCGAAGCCTGCGGGCGCTCAAATCCGAAGCCGCCGTCGTTGAGGGCGGCGGCCATGAAGAGAATGAGCAGCGGGCGCAGTCCGTAGAACGAAAAGCGCTCCCACATCTCGGTGGCAAAAAGCAGACCGAGACCCTTGGGGTGACCGAAGAACGATCGGTCCTGGGTCGGGGCGATGGAGCTCACGAGGCAGGGTTGGGAGGAAGGGAAGCGTGGTGACAGGCCACGAGGTGCCCGGGGGCTTTTTCCTCGAGCGGCGGAGCGACCTGTGTGCAGATCGCGTTCTTGCGCGGGTGGGAACAGCGAGGGTGAAACACACAGCCCGACGGCGGATTGGCCGGCGACGGTGGTTCGCCCGCAAGAAGTATACGGCTGCGCACCGCTCCGGGAACCGGGACCGGCACCGCAGAAAGCAGTGCGCCCGTGTAGGGATGCAGCGGCGTCGCGAACAGGGGACGCCGTGGGGCCAGTTCGACCACCCGGCCCAGATACATGACGGCCACCCGGTCGGCCATGTGGGATACCACCGCCAAATCGTGCGCGATGAACAGGTAGGCCAGCCCGTGCGCGCGTTGCAGGTCGCGCAGCAGATTGATGATCTGTGCCTGCACGCTCACGTCGAGTGCCGATACCGGTTCATCACAGACGATGAAGTCCGGCTCGACCGCGAGCGCCCTGGCAATGCCGATGCGCTGACGCTGGCCGCCGGAGAACTCGTGCGGGTAGCGCGTGGCCATGTCGGGTTGCAAGCCGACTTCCTGCAAGACGGCCGCTACGCGCGCGTCTGCTGCGCTGCCCTTGGCCAGCGCGTGCACGACGAGGCCTTCGCGGATGGATTCCCCCACGGTGAGGCGCGGGTTAAGCGAGCCGTAGGGATCCTGAAAGATGATTTGCAGGTGCCGGCGCATGCGGCGCAGCTCTTCGCCGCGGAGTGCGCCGAAGTCGATACCGTTGACGTGCACACTGCCCGACGTCGGTTCCACCAGCCGCAGAATGGCGCGACCGGTGGTGGTCTTGCCGCTGCCACTTTCACCAACGAGCGCCAGTGTTTCGCCACGCGCAATGTCGAACGACACACCATCGACGGCGCGCACCTGTCCCACCGCCCGTTGCAGCAGGCCGCGCCGCATCGGGAAATGCTTCGTGAGATTTCGCACCGAGAGCAGCGGCGTCATGCGCGGGCCATGTCGGGAGTGTGCGACGGGCCCGCGCCGCGCGGCACACCGTGCGGTGCACTGTGCGGCGCACCGTGCTGGTCGCGCACCAGGTGACAGCGCGCGCGATGGGCCGGCCCGATCTGATGCAGCGCCGGGACCTCACGGCTGCATTCCTCCACGGCCACCGGACAGCGATCTCGGAAGGCACAGCCCGAGGGAAAAGCACCGAGGGCGGGCACAGTGCCCGGAATGGTGGCGAGATGCGGCACGGCGTCGCCCGCGCCTGCCGTGTCGGCATCGTGCCGAATGCCCGGCACGGCCGCGAGCAGTCCGCGGGTGTAGGGATGCGCGGGCCGCGAGAACAGCACGTCCACGGGCGCTTCTTCCACCAGGCGCCCGCCGTACATCACCAGCACGCGCGACGCCATCTCGGCCACCACACCCAGATCATGCGTGATGAGCAACACGGCCATCTGCGTGGCTTCACGCTGCGCACGCAACAGGTCCAGCACCTGGGCCTGAATGGTGACATCGAGTGCCGTGGTGGGCTCGTCGGCGATGAGCAGCTCGGGGCGCAGCACGAGCGCCATCGCCAGCATGACCCGCTGGCGCATACCGCCGGAAAGTTCGTGCGGATACTGTTTCGCGCGCGTGGCGGCATCGGCGATTCCGACCGACTGCAGCATGCGAACGGCGTCATCCCAGGCTTCGGCAGCGCGGCGTTTGGTGTGCGCACGCACCACTTCGGCAATCTGACTGCCCACGCGCCGCACGGGATTGAGCGCCGTCATGGGCTCCTGAAACACCATCGCGATGCGTTGTCCGCGGATGCGGCGCAGGGGCTCGGCGGCCAGACCGAGCAGATCGTCGCCATCAAAGACGATGCGGCTGTGGCGTCCAATGCGCCCGGGGGATGGCACGAGACGCAGCAACGACAGGGCCGTGAGCGACTTGCCGCTGCCGGATTCGCCCACGAGACACACGGTCTCGCCACGCGCCACCGTGAAGGACAAATCGTCGACCGCGCGCACCGGCATGCCTGCCACCGGCAGTTCGACCGATAGCGACTGCACGTCCAGCAGTGGCGGAGAGGCGTAGGGGGACATCACGACGCAAGCTGCGCCGAGGGACGAGGCCCTCGCAAGGCATCACCAAGGGCGTTGCAGGCCATGGTGACACCAATGGTCGCGAGTCCGGGGAAGAATGTCATCCACCAGGCACTGGTCATGGCCGACATCCCGTCGCGCATGATGGAGCCCCAGCTGGCGGTGGGGGGCTGCACCCCCAGGCCGAGATAGCTGAGTGTGGTTTCGAGCGCGATGGTGGATGCCACCGCGAAGGTGGCGGACACGGCCAGCACCGGCAGCAGATGCGGCAGCAGGTGCCGAATCACCAGGCGCGGCGTGCGCACGCCGAGCGCGCGAGCGGCGAGTGTGAAGTCTTCGGTGAGCAGCGCGTCGAGTGACTCCGCGACCTGTCGCGCCACAGCAAACCATCCGGTCACGCCAACGAGCAGTATCAATTGCCAGAGGGCCAGAGGGCCCACAAATGCCGAGAGCGCGAGCAGTACCAGAATGCGCGGGATGGACAGACAGAGATCGAGGGCGCGGCGCAGGATGGCAGATAGCGGGCGTGGCGCGAGGGCCGTCGCCGCCCCGTAGGCCGTGCCAAGCAGAAGCAGAATCGCGACGGCCGCGAAGGCGATGCTCATGGACACCTGACTGCCGTGCAGAACGCGACTGAGTACATCGCGTGAATAGCTGTCGGTTCCGAACCAATGCGCGGCGGATGGCGGCATGCTGCGCAGCGCGACGATATCGAGTTGGCGCTCCGGGTCGTATGGGGAAAGCCACGGTGCCGTCAGTGGCAGGGCGGCCAGCAGCAACACCAGCATAAGGGCGGCTCTGCGAGTCATCGCTGCACCAGAGAGTGCGCGACAGCTTGCGGCGCCCCGCTAGACGGTGTCTCCTGTTCCGCGAGACGTGGGTCGACCAACCGCCGCAACACATCGGTGCCAATGGCGCCAAGCACGGTGATGCTGCTGCCCACGATCACGCAGCCGGTCACGACATCCGCGTCGCGTGCCGCGACCGCCATGAGCATGGTGTGTCCGAGACCGGGCCAGAGGAAAACCTGCTCGATGACGACCACACCGGCCACAAATGCGGGCAGTACAAGGCCGGCCACGGTGAGCACCGGCAACAGGGCGGCGCGCCATGCGAGCCAGTACACACGCCGAGCCGGCAGGCCTCCCGCGAGCGCGGTGCGAACAAAGGGTTGTTGCAGTACATCGTGCAGACTGCTGCGCTGATACCGCGAGAAGATGCCGATACCCACGAGGGTAATCGTCAGAACGGGCAGCACGAGGTGCCTGAGCCGATCAACCACGCGATCCCACGGCAGCATGTATGCGTGCATGTCGTCGATCATGCCGACCGCCGGCAAGCCCAGGCCGCGATGCCCGAGCAGGATCAGCAGAAACGCCAACCAGAATTCCGGCACCGAATACACGGCCAGAGTGAGCCGGCCACTCCAGCGATCGCGGCGCGATCCGGCGTACACGGCCTGCCAGGCGCCCAGCAGCATGCCCAGCGCGAGGCTCAGGACAAAAGCCGGCACCACGAGGATCAGGCTGTTGGTACTGGCCTCGAGCAATACGGGAAGTGCCGGGCGCTGCTGCGCCGTGCTCCAACCCAGGTCGCCGCGCACGAGGTCGCGCATCCACCGCAGGTATTGCACCGGCAGTGGATCATTGAGTCCACGCAGTGCGCGCACCCGCTCGCGAATGGCCAGGGGGACCTGCTCACCGAGGGCCGTCGCCTGGTCACCGGGAGCGAGTTCGATGCAGATGAAGGCCAGCGTAGCGGCGGCAAACACCACGAGCAGCCCTTGCAGGAGGCGCGCCGTGAAGCCTGGCAGCAGGCGCAACAGGGTGCGCCGGGCCACGGTCAGCGTGCTGCCCCGCCAAGCCCGATGCGGTCGCGATCGATGCGCTGCGCGGGATCGACACGCCACTCGGCGAGGTTCGTATACCAGCCATCCGGTCGAGAAGGCGGCACGATGAAGCGGCGGTGCAGCGCCATGAAAACGCGCGGTTCAGACAGCCAGATGGCTGGCGCGTCGTCGAGAATCTGCTGGAAGGCGCGGGCCCAGTGTCGACGACTGGTCGCACGGTCGAACGTGGTGAGAGCGCTGTCCACCGCCGCGTCAAAAGCGGGGCTTCGGTAGCGCACGGAATTGCCGTCGCCCGTTGAGGTCCAGGTCTGCCGCATGCCAACGAGTCCGGGACTGGATTGCCAACCGCCCGTATACGTGTCGAATCGCTGCTCATCCACGCGCTCACTGAGACTGTTGATCTCGAGCAGCTGCGGCGTGACGGCGGCACCCACCTCCTTGAACTGCGCCTGCAGCAGCACGGCAAGTCGCTGTGCGGCGGGGCTGGAATTGGGCGCAATGATGTCGAAGGCCAACTTCACGCCGTTGCGATCACGGACGCCATCGTTGTCGCTGTCCGTCCAGCCGGCGGAATCAAGCAGGGCTCGGGCCCGTGCGAGGTCGAAGGGCAGGCCCGTGAAGGCCGTGGTATCGGGAATGAGCGCGCGCGGCGCCGGCGCCAATGCCACCAGGCCAAGCGAGTCGTAGGCGTTGCGAACAACCCGCTCGCGGTCAACAGCCATGGACAGCGCGCGGCGGACGCGCACATCGCCGAACACCGGATGCGGCTGCGTGGCGTTGCGCGGGTCTCGCAGGTTGAAACCGAGGAAGCGGTACTGCATGGCCGGATTGTCGACCACACGCAGCGTCGGCGTACGTGCCACTTGCGCGAGATTCTCGGGATTGATGTTCTCGAGCAAGTCCGCTTCGCCGGCAAACAGCTTGATGGTGGCCGCACCAAAATCCGGGGCAATGCTGAAAATTATGCGATCGAGATACGGCCTTCCCTTGGGGTGCGTGGTGTCGGCCACAATCTCGATGCGCTGCTGCGCATCCCAGCGCGCAAACCGGAAGCGACCGGTGCCAATCGGTTCCCTGGCCAGCGGCGACTCGGCCAGTCGGCCCATCGGAATGCTGTCGAGCCGATGCGCCGGCATGATGTACATGTGGAACGTCGCGTCGTAGAACTGCTGGGGCGAACGACGCTTGAACCAGAACACCGCCGTGGACGAATCGACCACCGCCACCGAGTCGATGTTGCTCACCAGCGATCCCTGATCGGTGGCCACGGAATCACTGGTGTACACCCGGAAGGTGAACCGCACATCGTGTGCGGACACCCGGTGTCCATCATGCCAGCGCGCGGTGGAATCGAGCGTGAAAGCCAGCGAGAGCGAGTCGCTTCCCCACTGCCACGACGTGGCGAGGCGCGGCGTGAAGCCCGCGTCGCCCGCGGTTTCGAGCGTCGGACCGATGTCCGCCAGCCGCTCGTACAGTGACGCGAGAATGGGCGCGGCCTGGGACGCTTCCCCGATCGCCGGCAGCAGCGTGCGCGGTTCCGCGGGTGCCACGACTACAAGGGTTCCGCCGGTCTCCGAATCACTGGTCTGATCACCAGGGGCAGCACAGGCCAGCAGAAGTGCGGACAACACGCCGATGGTGGCGCGTGACAACAGAGCACGAGGCGTCATGACAGAGCGGGCAGGAGGAATTGACGCCGTACAATGCGGACCTGCGCTCAACGGCGCCAGAGCCACTCCCCACTCCCAAAGTGCAGCGCCTGCCGGTCCATCGCGGCACGCAACTCGGCGTCCGGCTCCAGAACGGAAACCTGCGCATGGTCAAGGTCCCGTTCCGTGGCATGGCCTGGCCACAACACCCAGCGCGCCAGGCGATCGACCATGGCTGCCTTGAGCCGGTCGATCGTGATTGGCAGTTCCCTGGCTGGCAGCACATCACTCAGTGACGCGGCGGCTGGAGCTGGGGGCAGGGGCAGATCGGCGGCCGAGGCCAACAGTTCCTGGCGGTCGCGCAGCAGCAGGCTGCCATGCTGCAAATACCCCGCGCCCTGCCGCCAGACGGCACTGCCGACGAGTTTCCGGCCGCCCAGAAGCAATTCGCCCTCGTCAGGGGCATCAAAACAGACCGCCCCGTCCGTGATTCGTTCGGTTCGCGGCGGCGCCAGGGTGACGGGTAGTCCAACCGCGCGCAGGGTCTCTGCCAACACGCCGTTCACGGCCGCGTAGGCCTCACGCCAGCTCACCGAAGCGGGCAGTGGCAGCACCACCGAGTAGGTCAGTGTCTCCGTGTGCAACAGGGCCCGGCCGCCGGTGGGGCGGCGAACCGCCTCAAGCCCGGCCCGGGACAGCGAGGCCGCGGAAAACCGGTCGCGTACCGCCTCGTGACGGCCGAAGGACACCGTGGGCTGATCCCAGGCGTACCAGCGCCACACCGCGCGGTCCGGTTGCACGCGCGCCAGCAGGGCCGCGTCTGCAGCCATGTTCCGGACGCCAGAGTCAGGCGGGCACTCCCAGACAAACCACGATGGGACCGTTCGGGGGAAAAGCATCGCGGTTAAATTACTGAGGCTGCGGCCTCGCGTCGCAGTGCTCCCAGCTCCGGCACTCCGTCAGCACGCTGGCGGTGGTGCCTCGACTTCCCTGAGGATGTTCATGGCCACGCCCACTCGTTCGGCCGCACCTGCTGCGGTCGATTCCTTCGTTGCCCGTCACGTTGGTCCGAGCTCCGCCGAACAGCAGGCCATGTTGGCCACGCTGGGCTACGATTCGCTGGATGCTTTCATCGACGCTGTGGTGCCCGAGCAGATCCGCTTCCGCGCCACGCTGGCGACGGGACCGGAGCAGACCGAGGCGGATGTGCTGGCCTCGCTCCGCCGCATCGCCAGCAAGAACCAGGTCTGGCGCACCTACATCGGCATGGGCTACTACGGTACGCACACGCCCAATGTCATTCTGCGCAATGTGATGGAGAATCCGGCCTGGTACACGGCGTACACGCCGTATCAGGCGGAGATCGCACAGGGTCGCCTCGAAGCGCTGCTCAACTATCAGACGCTGATCATCGATCTGACGGGGCTCGAAATCGCCAATGCGTCCCTGCTGGACGAGGGCACGGCAGCAGCCGAGGCCATGGCGCTCGCCTTCGGAGCCCGTGGTTCGGCCACACGCAACGTGTTTCTCGTGGCGGCGGACTGCCACCCGCAGACCATTGCCGTGGTGGAAGCGCGTGCGGTGGCACGCGGTGTGACGGTGCAGGTGGTGGACCCGCGCAGCATGACCTTCACCGATCAGGTGTTTGGTGTGCTGCTGCAATACCCCGGTACCGACGGTGCCGTGGTGGACTACCGCGGTCTCTGCGAGGCGGCGCATGCGGCGGGCGCGCTGGTCACCGTCGCCAGTGATTTGCTTGCCCTGTGTCTGCTGACGCCGCCGGGTGAGTGGGGGGCGGACATCGTGGTCGGCAGCTCGCAGCGCTTTGGTGTGCCCATGGGCTACGGCGGCCCGCACGCGGCCTTCCTCTCCACGCGCGATGAGTTCAAGCGCCTCCTGCCGGGCCGCATCATCGGCCTCTCGCGTGATGTGGAAGGCAAGCCGGCACTGCGCATGGCGCTGCAGACCCGCGAGCAGCACATCCGTCGTGAGAAGGCCACGAGCAATGTGTGCACGGCGCAGGTGCTGCTGGCCGTCATGGCCGGCATGTACGCGGTGTATCACGGTCCCGACGGACTGACGCAGATTGCCACCCGGGTGCACGAACGCGCCGTGACGCTCGCGGCCGGCCTCGAGCGGCTCGGCTTCTCCATCACGCATGAGCACTATTTCGACACCGTGCGGGTGGAAGTCGGCGCGCATGGTCAGGAAGACATTCTTGCAGCGGCGGCCGCGCACCGCATGAACCTGCGCGTGCTCGAGCCGGGCACGCTCACGATCGCGCTCGACGAAACGACGAGCGAGCAGGACGTGCTCGACCTCTGGCAGGTGTTCAACGGCAATGCCCCGGCCGATTTCAGCTACGCCGACGTGGCCGCCGGTGTGGATGCGCGCTACGACGAGCGATTCCGTCGCGTGTCGCCCTTCCTCACGCACCCCACTTTCCATCGCTATCACAGCGAGACAGAGATGCTGCGCTATCTCTACTCGCTGCAGGCCAAGGATTTCTCGCTCGTGCATGGCATGATCCCGCTCGGATCGTGCACCATGAAGCTGAACGCCACGGCCGAAATGATTCCGGTGACCTGGCCTGAGTTTGGTCAGCTGCATCCCTTCGTGCCGCGCGCGCAGGCCGAGGGCTACGCCGACATGTTCCGCGAGCTCGAGCGCGACCTGGCCGAGGTGACGGGCTTTGCGGGCGTGTCGCTGCAGCCCAACGCCGGCTCACAGGGTGAGTACGCGGGTCTGCTGGTCATCCGCGCCTATCACGAAGCCCGCGGCGAGGCTCATCGCAATGTGTGTCTCATTCCGCAGTCAGCGCATGGCACCAATCCGGCGTCTGCCGTGATGGCGGGCTTCCAGGTGGTCGTGGTCAAGACGGACGCCGATGGCAACGTGGACATGGACGATCTGCGGGCCAAGGCCGAGCAGCACTCGGCCAATCTTGGCGCGCTGATGGTGACCTATCCCAGCACGCACGGCGTGTTCGAGGCGAGCATCAAGGACATAACGGCGCTCATCCACCAGCACGGTGGTCAGGTGTACATGGACGGCGCCAACATGAACGCCATGGTTGGCGTGTCGCGTCCCGGTGACCTCGGCGCGGATGTCTGCCACCTCAACCTGCACAAGACCTTCTGCATTCCGCACGGCGGTGGCGGTCCGGGCATGGGGCCCATTGGTGTCGCGCCGCAGCTTGTGCCCTTCCTGCCCACGCACCCGGTGGTGGCTTCGCATGAGGTGGATACGGCCATCGGGCCCGTGTCTGCGGCGCCCTGGGGCAGCGCGAGCATTCTGCCTATCTCGTACGTGTACATCAAGATGATGGGCGGTGAAGGTCTGGCGCACGCCACCAAGGTGGCCATCCTCAACGCCAACTACATCGCGAAGCGACTCGAGGCGCACTATCCGGTGTTGTATCGCGGGCAGAACGGGCTCGTAGCACACGAGTGCATTCTCGATACGCGCGCATTCAAGACGCAGGCGGGCATTGAAGCCGAAGATCTGGCCAAGCGGCTCATGGACTACGGCTTCCACGCGCCCACGCTGTCGTTCCCGGTGGCCGGTACGCTCATGGTCGAGCCCACGGAAAGCGAATCGAAGGTCGAGCTGGACCGCTTCATCGAAGCGATGATCGGCATGCGCGAGGAAATCGCCGCCATCGAGCGGGGCGAGGCCGACCGCGAGGACAACGTACTGAAGAACGCCCCGCACACGGCCGCGCATTGCACAGCGGACGCGTGGACCCACCCGTACTCACGCCAGCAGGCGGCTTACCCCACGGCGTGGACACGGGATCGCAAGTTCTGGCCGACCGTGCGTCGGGTGGAGAGCGCGTTCGGTGACCGCAATCTGGTGTGCGCGTGTCCGCCGGTTGAGGAGTACGCGTCGTAATCCAGGCACCTCAGAACAGAAGGTGTGAGGATCGGAGGATCCGAGGATAGGAGAGCGGGCCCGGCGGACACTTGCTGTTGAAGTGTCCACCGGGCCCGCCCTCTTTTCCTCAGATTCTCTGAACCTCACACCTTAAGTTCACAGGATCGTCGGACGCAAGAAATGCCGGCCTTACTCCCCGAGCTGCGCCCGGTACTCGTCCGCGCTCATGAGGCCCGCATCGCCACCCGGCGCGAGCTTCACCTTGATCATCCATCCATCGCCGTAGGGATCGTTGTTGATGAGGGCGGGCTCTCCATCGAGACGCGAGTTCACTTCGACGACCTCACCCGCGACCGGCATGTACAGCTCGGACACGGCCTTCACGGCTTCGACGGTGCCAAACACGTCGTGCGATCCGAAGCTCGCGCCGGGCTTGGGCAGTTCCACGTACACGATGTCGCCGAGCTCACCCTGCGCGAAGTCGGTGATGCCGATGGCCACCACTCCCGAATCGGGGGTGGTGCGGACGTACTCGTGTTCCTTCGTATAACGCAGGTCGGCGGGGATGTTCGACACGGAATGCTCCAGGCGAGGTGAATGATGAGGCCAAGCGAAGTATCCGCTACGGCGCGTCGTTGCGGAAGCGGGGGGTGAGTGGTTGAGGGGTCGCGCGGGCGGCCAGCGCCTGCCAGACGGCCTCCACCTGCGGGGCGAGGGCCTCCAGCGGCCCGTTGTTGTCGATGACCCATGTCGCGCCTTCGCGCTTCAGCGCGGACGGCATCTGGGCGTCGATCATGGCCTGCGCATCGTGCACGGACAGGCCGCGGGTCTGCACGAGGCGATCGCGCCGGACGTTCTCATCGGCGTCCACCAGGATCACCGCGTCAAATGCGCCTTGCAGGCCCAGCTCAAAGAGCAGGGGAATGTCCGCCACGACAATGCGGTCTCCACGATGTCGGGCCTCTTCCACACGCTGCTCGCGCAGACGACGCACCGCCGGGTGCACGATGGCGTTGAGGGCTTCGCGCGCCGCCGTGTCGCTGAACACGCGCCGGCGCATGGCGGCGCGATCCAGCGTACCATCGGGTCGCAGGAGCTCCGGCCCAAAATGCTCGGCAATGGCGCGCAGTGCGGCGCTACCCGGCGCCACCACGTCACGCGCGAGCTGATCGCTGTCGATGAGAGTGGCCCCACGGGCTGCGAGATCGCGGGCCACGGTGGACTTGCCGGAGGCAATATTGCCGGTGAGGGCGACGTACAGCATGCTGCAACTTAGCACCCGCCACAGCAACGAGCCCCGGAGCTAGGCCCCGGGGCTCGTGGTGTACGGCGGTTCAGCAGCAGGACGTCAGGCCGCAGCCGAGTCCTGCATGTCGTCTTCGTGATCGGAGATCTGCCGGCGCTTCTCGCGATTCACGAGGAGCTCCTGAATGACCCAGCCGGCGCCACCGCGCAGGCGAATCTGGTGCGGCGTGCAGCCCAGATAGCGCTGGCAGGTGTTGCGGAACGCCGAGCCCGAGGGGAAGTCAAGCGCACTGGCCACCCCATCGGCGCTGCGCGAGCCGTCTTCCAGCATGCTGGCCGCCACAATGAGCCGGCCCCAGGTGAGCAACTGATGCGGCGGCGGAAGCTGCGCGCCTTCGAGGCGCTTGCTGAGCAGACGGCGGGACACGGCAATGAGCCGGGCCAGGCTGTCCGGCGTCAGACGTTCGTGCGCCCGTGTCACCGAGAGCATGACCGCGTCGCGCACCACCGAGCGCAGCCCGGCGAGATGCGGCTTGAGCAGGCTGGACACCGAACGCGCCTCGGCCTGGTCGAGCAGTGCGCCGAGCATGGCCGGCGTGTCGGTCTCGTCGGCCACGATGAGCACGTCGATGCCGCAACGACCGGCGTCGAACATGTCCTTGGCGCGCTCACGTGTGACATCGACATAGGCGACGAGCGCCGCGCGCGGCACCCGTACCCGCAGTTGACGCACGCGCTCGAAGTCGGCGCGGCCGTCGACATACAAGTCGAAGACGACCACGTTGATGGGACCGCGCTCGCAGGCGCGCGTCAGCGACGTCCAGTCTTCACACGGGACGAAGCGATAGCGATCCCGTGCAGCCGCGCGAAGCCGCGCCAGCCGGGGTTCGTGTGCGAGCAGCGTCGCGATTACGCCCATGCGACGATCCGTTCAAGGGAAGTGAAAGAAAGAGACCTGGACATCACCCCCTTGACGCCGGAGGGGGGCAGGGCGTCACACTACGGGTCGCACACCGGCCCCATCCCCTTTCTCGCCGGCCCCCTGCCTCCCGCCGTGAACGACGCCTCATCCCTGCCCCCTGCCGAGCCAGCACCGTCTTCTGCGGCCCCCTCCGCCTCGGCGGTTTCGGACGCCTATGCGATGCTGCGGGGCGTGCTTGACGCCGGATTCGATGCCTTTGCCATCGCCCGCGCTCAGCGCGCGCCGACGGGGGAGATTGCCGATCTGCTGGTGGTCGAGGTGAACGCGCGCGCCTGCGACATGGTGGGTCGTCCGCGTGAGAGCCTCATCAACCAGTCGCTGCTGAGTGTGTTTCCACACAGCCGCACCTGGCGACTGTGGGAGCAGGTGTGCGCCGTGATCCTCACGCAGCGGCCACTCGAGACCACGCAGCACGCGCCGCTGCCCGAGGAACCCGACCGCTGGCTGCAACGGCAGATCGTACCGTTGCCCGACGATCATGTGGCCATCTCCTCGCGCGATGTCACCCAGCGCCATCGCGCCCAGCGTGCCCTCGCGGCCAGCGAAGCACGATTTCGCGGGCTCTTCGAGAACAACGGGGCGGCGCAGTTGCTGGTGGACTGCGACACGTCGCGCATCCTCGATGCCAATGCCGCGGCGGAAGCGTTCTACGGATGGTCACGCGCCACGCTCAGCAGCATGACCCTGGCCGATCTCGATGTGCACGGGGCGAGCGAGTGGCGACACATCGTCGAGTCGATCAGGGCCGGCCGTGGCGCCCGCGCGCAGCGTGAGCATCGCGTGGCCAGCGGAGAGCGGCGGCACGTGGATTTCAGCGCGGGGTGTGTGGACAACGCGTCGCGGACTGTCATGCATTGCCTCGTGCTCGACATGACGGAGCGGGTGCGCTCGGAGCAGCAGCTGCGTGAGTCCGAGCGCCGGTTCCGCGCGCTCATTGCCGGCATGCGCGAAGGGGTGGTGCTGCATGACGAGTCCGGCGTGATCCGCATCCACAACCCGGCCGCCGAACGCATTCTCGGACTCACGGGTGCGCAGTTGACGGGGCTGCATCCCATCGAGCGTGATTGGCAGGCAACGCACGAGGATGGGTCACCCTGGCCCACGGCACTGCATCCGGCGCAGATCGCGTTGCGCACCGGACGCAGTCAACCGCGACAGCTCATGCAGGTGGCGCGCGGTGCCAGTCAGCCTACATGGATTGTGGTCACGGCCGATCCGCTCATTCGGCCGGGCGAATCGCGGCCTTATGCGGCGCTCGCGGTGTTCAGCGATGTCACCGAACTCCGGCACAGTGACGAACGTCTGCGTGAGGCCATGACGTTTGAAGCCGTGGCCGACGTGGCGGGAAGCATCGGTCATGATCTCAACAACGTGCTCACGGTCATTCGTGCGGCCACGACCTTCCTGCGCGACGGCATGAGCGGCACGTCGCCGCAGCTCGACGACGTGGCGGCCATTGAGCGCGCGACCGATCGCGCCGAGTGGCTCACGCGTCGCTTGCTGGCCGCTGGACGGCGACCGGCGCCGCCGCACGCTGGCGTCGATCTGCTCCCGCTCGTGCGCGCGGCCTGCGAGGCCGCATCACGTGAAGTGCTGGCGCCTTTCGACGCGGCGGTGTCTCTGCAACTCGATCCGTCGTCCACGGCGCAGATGGTTGCGGTCGACCCGGTGCGTGTGCGCGACGTGGTGGACACGATGCTGCGCATGGCATGCGCCGGCGGTGAGTCGGCGTCTGTCACCGGTCCGTTGCTCCTGCGCACCGGACCAGCCGAAGGTGACGAGGGCATGGCGGAACTGGCCCTGCGGTGTACCTCGAACGTGATCGATGCCGACCTCGCGGCGCGTCTGGCAGCGCCCGGTTTCGAGCCGGAGCGCAGCGGTGGCGACCGCGAATTGGCGCTGGCTGTCCTGCACACCCTGCTGCGTCAGACCGGTGGACGACTGCGGGTGGATGTGCCGCCGCCGGGGAGCACGGCGGGGAGTATCGTGCGCGCGCAGTGGCCGGTGGTGAGCGAGTCGGCCGCGACCCAGGCTGTGCCTGTGGCAGAGGAAACCGAACCTGCCGTCGTCCCTGTGGCGGCCGACACGGTTACAGCGGCCGGTACCGACGCCCCTGTCAGCGATTCAGACACACCACCTGAGACCGCGCCCTCGCCGCGCAGACAGGGCGGTGTGCTGCTCGTGGATGACGATGCGCGTCTGCGCGATCTCGGTCGGCGCATGTTCGAGCGGGCCGGTGATGCGGTGTACACCGCGGCGACCGGCCGCGAGGCGCTCACCTTCCTTGCCGCGCGTTCGGATGAGGTGGCGCTCGTCGTCACCGACCTCACCATGCCGGATATCGGCGGACTGGAGCTCATCGAGATCATGGCGGCCCGCTATCCCGACATTCCGGTGATGGCCATCAGCGGATACGGCGTGGCGCCCGGCACACAGGAGCGCCTCGCCGCACGTCATGTGCCGTATGTGCAGAAGCCCTTCACCATGGACGTGCTGCTCGAAACGGCCAGCCGCGTACGCGCAGCCTGGCCAGCCGGCTGATCCCGACTGGCTGATCCCGCCTGGCTGATCCCGACTGGCTGATCCCGCCTGGCTGATCCCGACTGGCTGTACACCAAAGGGCCGCCGTGATGCACAGGACGTGCATCACGGCGGCCCTTTTGTGTGCGACTACTCAGAGGAGCGACTGCTGTGCCTCGTCGCGACGTGGCACGATGTGGCAGGCGCGGCATCGCGCCTCATACGAGTCAGCCGCGCCCACCATGATGGTCGGTGACTCGTACGGTGCCGGCTTGCCATCAATGAGCCGCTGATTGCGACTGGCCGGCGATCCGCACAGCACGCAGATGGCGTGCAGTTTGTCCACCATTTCCGCCACCGCCATGAGTTGTGGCATGGCGCCAAAGGGTTCCCCACGAAAATCCGTGTCAGTGCCGGCGAGGATCACGCGCCGGCCCCGATCGGCCAGACTCGACGCCACCTGCACGATCCCGGCGTCGAGGAACTGCGCCTCGTCGATGGCAATGACCTGGGCCATCGGGTCGAGGCGCAGCAGGATCTGCGAGGAGGAGTCGACCGGCGTGGCCTCGAAGGTCCGCCGGTCATGACTCGAAACGGCCCAGAGGCCGGCGTAGCGGTCATCGAGATGTGACTTGAACACCTGCACGCGCTTGCGGGCAATCGTGGCCCGTCGCACGCGACGCAGGAGTTCTTCCGTCTTGCCGCTGAACATCACGCCGGCGATCACCTCCATCCACCCGCCGGCCGCCTGGAAACCGCCACTCATGCCGCGCTTACTCCTCGTCGCGACGGTCAGACTGTGCCGGACGCGGCGGACGCTTGGCGAACTTCATGCGATCGCCACGCTCCGCCCACTCACCACGCGGCTCCGTGCGTTCGCGCGGCGAACGGTCGCCGAACGCGCGACGCTCGTCTGACGCCCGCGGCGGACGACCACCGCGATCACCACCGCGATCGCTGCCTCGGTCGCCACCACGATCGCTGCCACCGAATCCACCACGCGACCCACGGTCGCGATCACCAAAGCCACCGCGCGGACCGCGATCACCGCGATCGAACGAGCGCGGACGCTCGCTGCGCTCACCCCGGTCGCTGCGCTCACCCCGGTCGCTGCGCTCGCCGCGATCACTGCGCTCGCCACGATCCTCACGCGGCGGACGATCGCTGAACTTGCGCTCGCCGAAGCTGCGCTCACTGCGCTCGCCACTACGGCCACCAAATCCACCACTGCGGCCGCCAAAGCCACGGTCACCACCACGATCCCCACCGCGGCCGCCAAACCCGCCACTGCGGCCACCAAATCCGCGGTCACCACCGCGATCGCCACCACGACCACCAAAGCCGCCGCTCCGGGCGCCGAAGCGCTCACCGCTGCGTTCGTCGATGCGCGCGCCGAGTCGACGGCCACGCAGCGAAGCGTCCTTGAGCGCTTCGATCGCGCGGGTGGCGTCTTCCGCGGACAGCTCCACCGTCGCGTGCGACTCGTACAGTTCCACCGAGCCGATGCGATCACCGGGAATGCCGGCCTCGTTGGCGATCGCGCCCACGATGTCGCCGACCCGCACCTCATCGCGCTTGCCGACACCGAGGAACACACGCTGCTTGCCGCCAGCCGACGCGCCGGAGGCCGCGCCGGACTCACCGCGTGATTCCGACCGCGCGGCGCCCGGGGCTTCGACCCGCGCTTCGCTGCGCGGGGCTTCACGCGCCGAGGGCTTGGGATTGAGGAAAATGGCCTTGGCGCGAATGGCCTGCGTTTCGCGGCGCGCGCCTTCGTACAGGCGAAGCGCGGCGCAGGCAATCTCCACCGCATCATGCGTGTCCAGCAGCGGCGCCACCAGCGCCAGCTCGCTGGCCGTCGGCTGACCGTTGGCCAGCGTGGAGCGCAGCGCCGTGCGCAGCGTCTGCACACGGTCTTCCGCCGAGGCCTTCTTGACGGCCGCCGTCCATGGCTCGGCCAGTCCACCCGTCATGCGACGGAAGGCGGGCACTTCATCGGCCAGCAGCAGCGCCACGGCATCCACCGGACGCATGGCCATGGCCGCGACCAACGCGTCGAACGTGACGGGCGCATCCCACAGCACCGTCATGGCAACGTGCTGCGCCGACGGCTGACGCACGACCTGCACATTGAGGCCATCCACCACGAGGCCCAGACGCGCCAGGGCCTGAGCCGCATCGTCCACGCCCGCGTCGCTGGACGCCACGACGCAGAGTGACGGTGGGTCGATCTCGTCAAGCACTGCCCGCAAGGCATCGGCACGGCCCGTGGCCGAAGTCACGAGATAACGCGGCGTGACGCTCAGCGGCGCGTCGCCCAGGGCAAACGGGTTGAGACGACGGGCGCGGCGCAGCTGGGCCTCGAGGAATGCCTCGGTGGCCGGCGTTTCGCCGTCGAGCGTGGCAGTGCGCGAGGCTGTCTCCGGCACGTCGGCCAGCAGCGCCAGCAGCGCTTCTTCGCCGGTGTTGGCCAACAAGTCGTCGAGACCCACGAGCACCACGGCCTGCAGCGAATCAAAATCCAGGCCCGACGCGCGGCGCAGGGCGAGGAGGTCGGTCACCGTGCCGGTGACGACCGCCACGGGGGCGGCGCGCAGGACGCGCTTGGCGCGGACCACGCCGGTCACCGGCACCACACGCGCCGCGCTGCCCTCGAGCAGGCGCCGGGCCTGATCACCGGCGGTAATGGCCTGTTCGGCCGTTGGGGTGACGATGAGGCAAACTGGTGCGGCTTCCGCGCCGCCATCCCGGCTCCGTTCCACGCCGGCGCGCATGGCCGCAGCCATCGTGCGCATATCCGCCGGCCCTTCCAGCACCACGTGCTGGCTTCGCGTCGTCCCGGACGACGTCTCTTCCCGATCCTGCTCGCTCACGCCCCACCCCTTCAGTTGTCAGTCATCCCGGCGGCCCAACCGCCGGTGCTTGTCGCGCCCGTCTGGCGCCCTGCGGCCGTCATGGCGCCCACGTGTCGGGGTCGCTTAATTGGGACGGCACCTCGCTGGCCCTCAACATCGGGCCAACCCGGAAATCTAGTCGGCTCCCGGGCGATTTCCCACTCCGAACTCCTGCGACCGGTCATGCCGCTGTCTTTCCAGCCGTCCCCGAACATCGCGCGACTCAAGGAATCCGCCACGCTGGCCGTGGCCGCCAAGTCCCGTGCCCTCAAGGCGCAGGGCATTCCCGTCATCGATCTGGGGGCTGGGGAGCCGGACTTCGACACGCCCGCCTTCATTCGCGAGGCGGCCGCCCGCGCCGTCGAGGCCGGCGCCACACGCTACACCAACACCGAAGGCATTCTGCCGCTCCGTGAGGCCATCGCCGCGGACGCCAACCGCATTCAGATGCAGGGCGCCCCGGTCACGCCGGCCGAAGTGGTGGTGTCGAACGGGTCCAAGCAGTCGCTCTACAACGCCTGTGTGTGCTGCTTCGGGCCCGGTGATGACGTGCTCATCCCCACGCCGTCGTGGACGAGCTACTTCGAGATGGTGGAGCTGGCGCGTGCCAATTGCGTGGCCGTGCCGGGAGATCCGGCGAACGATCTCAAGGTGACGGCCGCGCAACTGGCCGAGGCAGCCACGCCCCGCACGAAGGGGCTCATGCTCTGCTCGCCGAGCAATCCGACGGGCGCGGTGTACACCCGTGACGAACTGGCGGCCATTCTGGCGTTGGCGGCTGAGCGCGGGTGGTGGGTCATCGCCGACGAGATCTATCTGCGCATTGCGTACGAAGGTGGTGCGCAGTCCGTGCTCGAAGTCGCGCCGGCTCGCGACAACCTGATCGTCATCAATGGCGTGGCCAAAGCCTATGCCATGACGGGCTGGCGGATCGGCTGGTCCATTGCGCCGCTGGCCCTGTCCAAGGCCATGACGGCCTTCCAGGGTCACACCACGTCCAACGCGGCCGCCGTGTCGCAGCATGCCGCGCTGGCGGCTCTCACCGAACGCGAGCAGGCCGACGCCGCTGTCGAGGAAATGGTGCGTGCCTTCCGCGCACGCCGCGATGCGGTCATGCAGGCGCTCGATGCGTTCCCGAACGTGCGCTACATCCGCCCGCGCGGGGCATTCTACCTGTACGTGAACGTGGAGGGATTCCGCGGCGCCGAAGATCCCGGGGCGGCGTTTGCGGCCGCAGTGCTCGACGAATATCAGGTGGCCATCGTACCCGGCAGTGCCTTTGGTACACCGGGATGGATTCGCGCCAGCTACGCCACGCGCCAGGATCTCGCCGTGGAAGGTCTCACGCGCGTGGCACGCTGCCTGACCACCGGTTGACCTTCACGCGGAGACTATGGCGATGATCACCACGATTGTGCTCGTGCAGGCCGATCCCAAGTCCATCGTGGCCTGCGCTAGTGCGCTGGCCGGCATCGACGGAGTGGCCGAGGTGTATTCCGTGTCCGGGGCCTGGGACCTGGTGGCGATTGTCCGCGTGCCCGATCTCGATCAGATCGCGACCGTGGTCACGCAGGGCTTTGCCAACGTGCCGGGCATCTTGCGCACACAAACCCTCACGGCGTTTCGCACCTACAGCCGCACCGATCTCGAGCAGGCCTGGGACATCGGCGTCGAGTGAACGGGCCGATACGGTCGTACACGAGTGCTTGGCTGCGTTACCCGTGACAGCGCAGACGCTCGTAGGTGAAGCTCTGGTCCCAGGCTTCGACGCGAAAGCGGAACCCGATCGTGATCAGCTCGGCGCGGGGATCCTGCAAACCGAACAGCAGTTCAGCCTTGCCGTCTTCGTCCACATCCACGGCGCCCAGAAAGCGTCGTCGCGGCGGCGATTTGCGATTGCCGAGTGTGGAGAAGGTGTGCGACGGCTTGTACCCGTAGATGCCCTTGTCGAGTACCACGATCAGTTGGCGTGGACGCGGCTGCGGAAACACGGGCACGCTGTCGGGCACGACTTCCGGATCGTCGTAAATGACCACCAGCGTGGGCTGCGCCGTGGCGCCCGTGGGTACCACATGCACCTGCCGACGGTAGCGGGGCATGGCGGACATGGGGATGCCCAGCGTGGGGGCCACCAGCGTGGCGATCGTTTCGAGCGTCTGGCCAATGGCGGCATCGCTGCCGCTGCCGGCCGGTCGCTGCGGCTTCGCGCCACTCAGCAGCAACTCCACCCCGTCGGGCACCTGTGCGCGGGCTCCCGGCACGATGACGCGGCATCCCTGGATGGAATCCAGCGCCGTGCCGCCCTCCCACATGCCACGGGTGATCTTCACCGTGCCGCTCACTTCGCCGCCGCGCAGCGCCTGCAGGGTCACGCCGCTGTGCAGGGCATTCAGATCGAGGGCGCGCCACCCGCGGTTGCTGAGATAGAGCGGCTGGAATCCCTTCTCGCCGATGGTGGCAATGGGAACCACCTGATCGCCGTCCGGCTTGCGCAGCACGCGAAACAGCATGGGTGGCGCTTTGGCAATGAGGCTGCTGTCGGCCTGCCACACCGGATCGCCGACGGCGGGTTCCTGCAACGCCGACTTGAGTCGGTCGCAACCGGCCAGCATGGGCAGCAGGGCCAGCGCGACGGCCGATTGGCAGAACCGACGACGCGTGCGAGACGGGAACTGGGGAACCATGGGGAACCGGGCGGCCGGGCAAAGGGACAGGGACATGCAGGTCTCCGCAGTTTCGTCCGTCATCGGTCCGTTGTCCACAGTCTGCCCACGTGTGGAACCCGCGCGGTTGGGTTTCGAGGGATCCTCTCCGACCGGTTGACGGTATCGTAAGGCGATGGCTCCCTTTCTGCGTCCCTCGTCCCGGTCTCTGTGCCTTGCGCTTGGCAGTGCGGCGTTGTGCAGTGCGAGCAGCGGGACCGCACTCCATGCCCAGACGAGCGGCCAGAACGTCGGTCAGACGACAGCCAACGCGCGCGCCGCGCGCACGTCGCTCGACGGTGTGCGCCTCATGGTGCGTCCTCGTGTAGGCGACACGCTGCGTCTCATGGTGGAGCAGACCGTCACCACCTCCCAGCGCCGGGACGCCAACAGCGCGCCGGCCTATGGTCCGCTGGCCTCAAGGGCCACGCTGCGCTCCACGCGCATCCAGCTCTTCGCGCACAGTCTCGTGGAGGCGGCCGACCTGTCGCATACGACCCTGTGGGTGCACTCCGACTCACTTGTTGTGGGTAGCGGCGACGCGCCCGACGGCGCGCGTCCCGTGAGTACGCCCATCTTCGGGCAGACCATGCGGATGAAGGTCACGCCGGATGGTGCCATGCGCGTCATCGAGTCATCTGATGGGGATGCCGACCTTGGTGCCACCCTCACCTCCATGCCCGGCCTGTTGCCCGCCGCGCCCGTTTCCGTGGGCAGTGAATGGACCCGTGACATGCGCCTGCCGTCCTTGCCGGTGGCGGGCTATCGGGTAGACGGCGTGGTGCAGGCGCGTTTGCGTCTCGATTCGCTCACCCGCGACGGGCGCCAGGCCTGGATCTCCATCGAAGGCACGCTGCATCGCGATGGGCCCCTGCGTGACTTGCCTGCCGGTACGCGCGTGGTCACGGCGGGCACCATGCGTGGGGTCATGCGGGTGGACCGCGAACGGGCGTGGATCATGGACGCACGGACCGTCCTCGAGGTCCAAAGTGAGGTGGCCACAAGCCCCGCCGGCGCCACGCCCCCGCGTGTCTTCGACCTGCGCATCGTGCAGCGGGTGCAGGTGCGATAGCCCCATAGGGCGTCCCCAACTCCGCCTCCCCACTGCGGCGATTCCATGCGCCCGCGTACTTTGTGGGATGCGGCTTGTGCACCTCTCCGATCTCCACCTCGGGTTCCGGCAGTATCAGCGGCTCACGCCCGGTGGCATCAACCAGCGCGAGGATGACGTCAACCGGACGCTCTCGCGCACGCTCGATCAGGTCATCGCCTGCGCGCCGGATGTCATCGTCATTGGTGGAGACATCTTTCACACGGTGCGGCCCAGCAACGCGGCCATTCTGCACGCCTATCGGGAGTTCCAGCGCCTGCGCCAGGCGCTGCCGGACTGCGACATCGTGATGGTCGCCGGCAATCACGATGCACCGCGCACGGTGGACACCGGCTGCATTCTCGCGCTCTTTCGCGAGATCGGTGTGCATGTGGCGGAGCAGCGCGCCGAATGTTTCACGTTCCCCGAGCGCAATCTGGTGGTGATGGCCGTGCCCGATGTGCCGGGATTGCAGCGACCATCGCTGGTGCCGCCGGATGGATTTGCGCACCGCGTGCTGCTGCTCCACGGGGAGATAGCGGGCCTGCTGCCTCCACACGCGGCCGGTGAGGATCGTGCCGCGGTGGAGATTCCGCTCGATGACCTGCACACGAGTGCGTGGAGCTATGTCGCGCTCGGTCATTATCACGTGTGCCGCGAGATGGCGCCCAATGCCTGGTACAGCGGCAGCATCGACTACACCAGCAGCAATCCGTGGGGGGAGTTGCGCGAGCAACGCAGTGCGGGCGTGAACGGCAAGGGATTCATCGAGCGCGATCTGCGCACCGGGGCCCATCGTTTCCATCCGGTGCCTTCATCGCGTGTGCTGCTCGACCTGGAACCGGTGGATGCGTCGGGCATGGGCGCAGACGACGTGGACAAGGCCGTGGCGGCGCGCGTGGCCACGGTGCCGGGCGGCATAACCGATGCCGTGGTGCGCGTGGTGGTGCGCAATGTGGCGCGGCATGTCGTGCGCGAGATCGATCACACGGCGCTGCGCGACTATCGGCGGCAGGCGCTGCATTTTCAGCTCGATACGCGTCGCCCCGATCCGCTGCCGGCGCTGCCCGGCGGTGGAGCCGGGGGGCGCGCCCGGCGGGCCACGCTCACCGACATCGTGCTGGGCAAGTTGCGCGAGCGTCCGCTCAGCGCCGGCGTCGAACGCGAGGCGCTGGTCACGCTGGCCGCGCAGTATCTGCAACAGGCCGAAGATGCAGCGGCGGCCGCTCTCCCCGTGGTGGACGGCTGACGTGCGACTGCATTCACTGCGGCTCCAGAACTTTCGTCAGCATGCCGACACCACCCTGCGCTTCGAGCGCGGGCTCACCGGCATCATCGGGCCCAATGGCGCGGGCAAGTCCACGCTGCTCGAAGCCATTGCCTTTGCCCTCTACGGCACGCCGGCGGCGCGTGGCACACGCGAGTCCATTCGCTTCGCGCGCGCGCCACAGCGCGCTCCCGTTCGCGTGGAGCTGGTTTTCGAACTGGCGGGCCATCGCTATCGCGTGCTGCGCGGCCTGAGTGCCGCCGAAGTCTACCTGGACGATGGCGACACGCCCATCGCCAGCACGCTCTCGGGAGCTACCGAGCTGCTGCAGCGGCGCCTCGGCATGACGCGCAGCGAGTTCTTCCACACCTACTTCACGGGTCAGAAGGAACTCGACGTCATGGCCGCCCTGGGCCCCGCCGATCGGGCACGCTTCCTATCGCGCGTGCTGGGCTACGATCGCATCAGCGTGGCGCAGGAATTTGCGCGGGAGCGACGCCGGGTGCTGCTCGCGGAAACCAATGGGCTCAAGCAAGGCATGCCGGACGCAGACGCCATTTGGCGTGCCGTGGCCGACGCCGAGGCCCGAGTGGCCACCACACGCGAGCGCGTGGCTGAATGCGAGCGCACCCGGGACGCATCGGCAGCGAAGTTGGCGGAACTCGAACCCACCTGGCTCGCGGCGCAGCAGTGGCGCGAAGAACATCAGCAGGTCCTCTCGGATTTCCGTCTGGCAGAGAGCGAGGCGCAGGCGCTGACGCGTGATCTCGAACGACTCGATCGTGATCTCGAGGCTGTGGCCACGGCCCACGCGGCGCTGGCCAGCGTGCGCGCGCAGCTTGACGCTTCCGCCCACGTAGGCGCAGCCCTCGCCGAACAGGAGCGCCTTTCCGACGCCGAGTCGCGGCGCCTCGCGTTGCTCGAGCGCGTCCAGGCACTCGCGGCCAACGAAGCGGCGCTCGCCGAGCGGGCGCAGCGTCTCGAGTCGGCGCCGGTGCTCGAGCGCGAAACCCAGGAACAGCTGCAGACGCTGCGCACGCAATTGCAGGACGTGGAGCAGCATCTCGAGCGCGAACGCACGGGCTGGGCGCGCGATCGGCAGGAGGCGGAAACCCGACTGGAGGCGCTGCGCCGGCAGTACACCGAACTCAGCGAACAGCGAGACAAGCTCGAAGGGCTGGGGGCCGATAGCCCCTGTCCCACCTGTGGCCGGCCACTGGGAGCCACCTATCGCAGCGTGCTGGATCAGTTGCACGAACAGATTGAAACGGTACGGGTGGACGGCAACTACTACCGGCAGCGCAGTGAGCAACTGAGCAGCACGCCGTCCGTGGTGGAAGAAACCGAGGCGAAGCGGCGGCAGGTGCAACAAGACCTGCAGGCTGCGGAGAAGCGTCTCGGACGCATCCAGGGTGCACTGGGTGAGGCGGTGGACAATGCGCGGCAGCGGGAGCAGGTCACGGCGCAACTGGAGCTCGCGCGCACTGCGCTCGCCGCACTGCCATCCGGCTTCAACGCGGCGCAGTTGGCCGCGCTTCGCGAAGAAACCGCACGTCGGCAGGTGCTTGAGCGCGAGGCCGCCCGCCTCGGCGCCCTGGTTGATCGCGAGTTGGTCACGCGGACCGAACGTACGCGGGTGGTGGCGCAGCGCGAGCTGGCGCGCACCCGGCTCCTCGAACTCGAGGCCCGTCAGGCGCGTGCCGGCATGGATGACGCCGCCTATCTGGGTTTGCGGGAAGCGTTCGAGCGGGCCACGGCCGCCGCACGCCGTGCCGAGTTCGAGGCGCTCGCGGCGCAGGGTGATGCCGAGCGCGCAAGAGCCGCGCTGGACTCCGCCGAGCAGGGGCGCCGGGATCTGGCGCGGTTGCAGGAGACGCTCGATCGGATCGATGGCGAGCGCCGCCTGCACGAGGAACTCGACCGTGCCTTTACCGATGTGCGCACGGACCTCAACTTCCAGTTGCGCCCGGAACTCGCCGATGTGGCCAGCGATTTTCTTGCCGACCTCACGGACGGACGCTACCCCAAGCTCGAACTCGACGAGGAGTACCGCGTGGTGGTGCGGGAAGACGGGGAGCCCAAGCCGGTGCTCTCCGGTGGTGAGGAGGATCTGTGCAATCTGGTGTTGCGCCTCGCCATTTCGCAGATGATCGCGGAGCGGGCAGGGCAGCACTTCTCGTTGCTCATCCTCGACGAAGTGTTTGGGTCACTCGACGAAATGCGACGGGCCAACGTGATGGAACTTCTGCGCAAGCTGCACGACCGCTTCGAGCAGGTCATCGTGATCACGCACATCGAACAGGTGCGCGAGGGACTCGACCGTCTCATTCAGGTGCGATACGACGACGCCACCGGCAGTAGCCTGGTCACGTCGGACGCCCTCTCGGTGGCGGTGGGCTGAGATGGCCGTGACCTCGAGGCCACATCGGCCGCTGCGCCCCGTGGAAGGCCCGTTCGTGGCCACGCACGAGGACATCGCGCAGCTCAATGAGGTGTTCACCGAAGCCTTCACCGAGCGTTATCGCAAGGATGGCATGCACGGTGTGCGCGTGCCGCCGCTCAACCCGGCCATCTGGCGTTATGCCATCGATGATGCAGGAGACGGTGCGCTGTGCTGGCGCGACGAGCGCGGACGCATCGTGGCCTTCAACATGGCGCATGTATCTGGCGCGGAAGGCTGGATGGGCCCGCTCTGCGTGCGTCCCGATCATCAGGGATCCGGACTTGGCAAGCGCATCGTGCAGAGCGGCATGCGCTGGCTGCGGCAACAGCACACGCGTGTGATTGGCCTCGAGACCATGCCGCGCACGATGGACAACATCGGCTTCTATGCCGCGCTGGGATTCGTGCCGGGGCATCTCACCGTCACGCTCACGCTCGATGCGGCACTCGGTGATCGCTCTCCGCGTCTGCTCTCACAGCTGCACGGGCTCGAGCGTGATGACACGATCGAGGCCTGCCGTCGCCTCACGGACCGCATGGCGCCGGGTTACGACTTCACGCGTGAACTCGAGATCACCGATGCGCTGGCGCTTGGTGACACCCTCGTGCTCGGACCGCTGTCTGACCCGAAGGGCTTTGCCCTGTGTCACAGTGCGCCGCTGGTGGAGGGGCGCCCGCGCGATGAGTTGCGGGTGCTCAAGCTGGTGCTTGCCGACCGCGCCGATCTGCCAACGTTGCTTGGTGCCCTGAGCGATCTGGCCCGTCGACTCGGAACACGGCGACTCGCGGTGCGCATGCAAGGTGACTGTCCCGAGGCCTTCCGTACCATGGTCGCACTCGGCGCACGAGTACGCTGGACCGATCTGCGCATGAGCCTGCACGGCTTCGGCGAAACGCCGTCGGCCGCAGGGCTTGTATTGTCGAACTGGGAAATTTGAGCGGCGCGATTACTTGCGCGTCGGTCCCGAGGGCGTGTCGCGCACGACCATGCGCCAGATGATGAGGAACACACCGGCCGTGAGCAGCAGGTGTACCCATCCCGGGGCTTCGGTGGTGAAGGTGAGAGCACCCCAGACCACCAGCATCACGATTCCGGCAAGCAGCGTCAGGTCCATCCCTGAAATCTAGCGGGTATCGGCGTCACGCGCTCGTCTTGCGCGGCCCGTGACGTCCCCGTAGAGTACGCGTCAAGCAGCAGGAAGTTCGTGGCACAGACTGGTCGCGGAGCGGAGAGACTTTACTTCTTGAGCCGATAAGTCCTTAGAGAGGACTCGATAAACGGTGTGAACGTCAGGCCCCAGTGCGGGGAAGGCGGAAGCGCGGTGAGAGTCTCAATCCTTTCCTTTGGGCTTCAAGACACCCTCTCCGTATCCGTGATCATGGCAGCGGCCCCGTCCCAGTGGCGGGGCCGTTGTCTTTCGGCCACATTGACTGGCTGGGGCCCGTGGGGTTCCCGAAGGAACTTCTCCCCCATTCCGACGGTTCTCCGGACATGCCCATCGTGACCGTGACCCGGCGACTGCGCTTCAATGCGGCGCACCGCGTCCACAACCCCGCGCTGTCCGACGAGGACAACACCCGCCTGTTCGGCAAGTGCAACAACCCGAACTGGCACGGGCACAACTATGTGCTCGAGGTGTCCGTGCGCGGCCCGGTGAACGAAACGACCGGCTATGTGATTGATCTGGGACAGCTGCGCGCGGTCGTTGAGCGCGAGGTCATCGACCAGACCGATCACCGCAACTTCAACATCGACGTGCCGTACATGGCGGGCATCAATCCCACCACGGAAAACGTCGTCGTGCAGATGTGGCGGGTCCTCTTTCCGGCCGTCGCTCCGGCGCGCCTGATTCGCCTGCGGCTCTGGGAAACCGAGAACAACTATGTCGACTACGAAGGCGAGTGACGGCGTGAGCGCCATCGTCACCGGCGCACGGCCTCACGTGCATATCAGCGATCCCGATGACTTCGCCGTGGATGGCGATCTCAGCGAGTTCGAGGGTCTGGTGCACCGCCAGCTCGGTCTGGTGGGTGAAGACCCGTCACGTGACGGACTCCGCAAGACGCCAAGCCGAGTGGCCAAGGCCATGATGTGGCTGACGCGCGGTTATCAGCAAACCGCGACCGAGGTCATCGGCGACGCGCTCTTCGAGGAAAATCACGAGAACATGGTGATGGTGCGCGACATCGAGATGTATTCGATGTGCGAGCATCACATGTTGCCCTTCTTCGGCAAGGTGCACGTGGCCTATGTGCCGAACGGGCGCATCGTGGGTCTCTCCAAGATCCCGCGCGTTGTCGAAGTGTTCGCCCGCCGGCTGCAGGTGCAGGAGCGGTTGGGCGAACAGATCGCCGATGCGCTCGAGGAAACGCTGCGGCCCAAGGGCGTGGGCGTCGTCATCGAAGCCGTGCATCTCTGCATGATGATGCGTGGTGTGGAGAAGCAAAACTCGCGCACCATCACCTCGTCGCTGCGCGGTCTCTTCCGCGATGACCCCAAGACACGCAGTGAGTTTCTGCGCCTCGCACACTCACCCACGTCCTTCTGACACGTAGTGCAGAGCGCATGAATCCGCTGTCAGGCAGCCAGGCATTGGTCACCGGCGCGTCCCGAGGAATTGGGCGCGCCGTGGCGCGTGCGCTTGCCGTGGCGGGGGCAGAGGTGTACGCGGTGGCGCGCGGGTTGCCGGGGCTCGAGAGCCTGCTGACGGAGGTGAAGGCCGTTTCCCCGGGCGCGGAGGCCCGGGTGCATGTGCTTTCGTGCGACCTGCGACAGGCGCCGGACGTGCAGCGCGCTCTGGTGCCGGTGCTCGAGGCCATGGCGCAGCGCCCCACGCTGCTCATCAACAATGCCGGGGTGTTTCCGCTCGCGCCTATCGTTGACACCACGCCTGAGCTGTTCGCCGACACCATCGACAGCAACCTCGTGGCGCCGTTCCGCGTGCTCTACTCGCTGCTGCGCCCCATGCGTGAGGCGGGACGCGGGCACGTGGTCACGATTGGTTCGGTGGCCGATCGACGCACCTTTGGCGGCAACTCCGCGTACGCTGCCAGCAAGTTCGGCGCACGCGCCCTGCACGAAGTGCTGCGCGAAGAGCTCGCGGGGACCGGTGTGCGGGCCACACTCGTCGCGCCGTCGGCCACCGACACCCCCATCTGGGATCCCATCGATCCGGACAACACGCCGGGCCTTCCGCCGCGCGCGGCCATGCTCCGGCCCGATGACGTGGCCGATGCCGTGCTCTGGGCGGTGACGCGGCCGGCGCACGTGAATATTGACGAGGTGCGGCTGAGCCGCGCCTGACCGGTCATGCACCGCGACCTGCTCGACGCGCTGCGCTGCCCGCGTGATCACGAGGAGTCCTGGCTGGTGGCCATGGTACACCGCGCCAGCGGCGCGATGTTGCTCGACGTTGATCTGGCCTGCCCGGTGTGTCAGCGGGAGTTCAGCGTGCGCGAGGGCGTGGCTGATTTTCGAGTTGACGATGTGCCAAGCCGCGATGCACTCGGCGCACTGAGCCACGCGAGCGCACCGGCTGCCACGGCACCCGACCCGATGCGTCTTGCCGCACTGCTCGGTCTTTCGCCGGACGCGGGGCCGATGTCTCGGCCCGTGCTACTCGCGGGCGTGTACGCCGCGGCCTCGGGCGCCCTGCAAACACTGATTGAGGTTCCACAGGTGCTGCTCAATCCGGACGTGACACCCGCTGCAGACGCGCGGGTGCCGTTGTCCGTGTTGCGTGTCGACCATCGCCTGCCGCTCGGTGTCGCCACGCTGCACGCGGCAGCACTCGACGCTGCTCACGGAGAGCCGGAGTTCGTGACCAGCGTGGTGCGTGCCGTTCGGGCCGGCGGGCGACTGCTTGCCCCGCCCAGCCTCCACGTGCCGGATGGCGTGCGTGAAATCGCGCGCGACGAGCACGAGTGGGTTGGCGAGGTCGTGGCCCAGGGCCACGGCCTCGTGGAACTGCGTCGTCAGTCGGCGCCCTCGTACAACTGATCGATGACGGCCTTGTAGGACTTCTCCACCACGCGGCGCTTGACGCTCATCTTGGGCGTCAGTTCACCACGTTCGATGGAGAAGTCGTGCTCCAGCAGCCCGACCTTCTTCGGCGTTTCGAAGCTGGCCAGCCCCTTGAGCGTTTCCTTGATTTCCTTCTCCATCTTCGACTGGATGGTGGGCATCGCCAGCAGATCGGCACGTGCGGTCCAGACGATTTGCTGACGTGCCGCCCATTTCTCGAGCTGGTCCCAGTTGGGGACGATGAGCACAATGGGGAACTTGCGCTTGTCGCCCAGCATCACGGCCTGTGAGACGTACTTGTTTGTCTTGAGCAGATTCTCGATGGGCTGCGGCGCGATGTTCTTGCCGCCCGCCGTGACGATGATGTCCTTCTTGCGATCGGTGATGCGAAGGAAGCCGTCCTCCAGACTGCCGATGTCGCCTGTATGGAACCAGCCGTCGGCATCGATGGTTTCGCGCGTCGCGTCCGGATTGTTGTAATAGCCCTGCATGATGTGCGGGCCGCGCGAAAGAATCTCGCCGTCGGGCGCGATGCGCACCTCCACACCGGCTATGGGCCGCCCCACCGTACCCAGTCGATAGGCATCGAGCGTGTTGGCGCAAATGACCGGTGACGTTTCCGTGAGGCCGTAGCCCTCGAGGATGACGAGACCTGCCGAATAGAAGAACTTGGCGATTTCGGGCGAGAGCGGTGCGCCGCCCGAAATGAAGAAGCGCACGTTGCCGCCGGTGCGTTCGCGCAACTTGGAGAACACCAGCTTCTGCGCGAGCCCATACTGCAGTCCCAGCAGACCGCCGCCATCGCGTCCGGCAAGCCGCTCGTCGGCCCAACGCTCTCCCACGGCCTTGGCCCAGAAAAAGATGCGCTTCTTGAGCCCGCCCGAACTCACGGCGTTCTCCAGCACCCGCGCATAGATCTTTTCGTACAGTCGCGGCACCGACAGCATGAGTGTGGGCTTGATCTCACTCATGTTCACCGGCACCGTGTCCACCGACTCCGCGTATGCAATGCGCACACCGCTGGCAAACAGGAAATACGCGCCCGTTCGTTCGAAGATGTGGCTGAGTGGCAGGAAACTCAGCGCCGTGTCGGTGACCGACGACTGAAACACCTGCTGACAGGCAATCACGTTGGAGTGCACGTTGTCCTGCGTCAGCATCACACCCTTCGGGTTCCCCGTGGTGCCCGAGGTGTAGATGAGCGTGAGCAGGGTATCGGGCGTGACCTGAAGGGCACGCTCCTTGAACGCCGTGGCGCGCTCGGCGTTGTCGATCGCTGCGCCGCGCGCCATGACATCGGCCAGCGTCATGTCACAGCCGTCCGTCGTGGTGGCGGCCATGCCAATGATCCACTGCAACCCCGGTGTCTGCGCGCGCACACTCCTCAGCTTCCGCGCCTGCTCCGGAGTGGACACGACGACAGCTCGTGCACCGGAGTCGTTGATCAGATAGGGGATCTGCTCGGCCGGCAGCGTGGCATAGATGGGCACGTTGGCAATGCCGCTGCACATGCAGGCATAGTCCGTGAGCAACCACTCGGGCCGATTCTCCGAGAGGATGCCAACCCGGTCTTGCGACGTGATACCGAGATCCTCGAGCCCAAGCGCGAGCTGGCGCACCTGCTCCAGGATGCGCCGATGACTTGTGGGCTGCCAGACACCGCTCACCTTGTACAGCAGGGCGTCCGGCCGGTCGTAGCGCTCGACGGCATCAAAGAAGAGACGACACAACGTCCCGGGTGCCGGACGCGGACCGCCGGCGGCTGCGACGCTCGGCGAAGGAATACCAGAGAGGGTGTTGTGCAGCGAGGGCACGGCAGAGGCCGCCAGTGATGTCATCACGCGCGCTCCAGCGAAAGGCCGAAGGAGGGAGTCGGCCGGAGAGTACAGGGGGGTACCCGGAAATTGGCGACCGGTTCGTCCGGGCGCCACGGTCCTGGCTGCGGCGCCAGGACCCGTGCGGGTGTGCTACGTCAGAAAGTCAGGAGCTGGCGGTCAGCGCCGGACCGTGTCAGCGAAGGACCGTGTCGGCCACAATCGCCCGGAGGCGCAGCGGGGCACCTTTGAGCGGACGACCGCGATAGAACGCCTGCATCTCGACCACGACACTGTCCACGTTGCCACGCGCCGGAAACGCCCCGGCGCGAACTCGCACAAAGCGATCCACTTCACCCTGAGACCCGGTGGTGTCGACCGTGCTCGGACGGCTCTGGTCATTGACCAGCCAAGCCGCCTGCGTGGTGTCGTTGTTGGGATTGGCCGGTGACACAAGGCGATACCGCACCACCCAGGCGTTTACCGGCCGCTTGGTGGTGGTTTCGGTGTTCTGTAGCACCGCGCGAAAGGCCGATGTGCGATTGGCCGTGGTGTCGAACGGCAACATGTTGAGCGTCTGCGTGGGCGAGGTGCCTTCCATGGTGTCCGGGCGTATGGTCACCACAAGTGAGCGAATCACCTGCAGCGTGCCACCCACCCGTGCCGCCAGACGCGGTTCACCGCTCGGCGTCTTGGCCGCAACCACGATGCCCGATGCCGAATCGACCAGGAGGGCCGAGTCACGATTGAAGTCCGCGTAGAGATAGCGAACCGGTGCGTCGGCAATGGCGTCGCCCGACACGTTCCGCACGATCGCGCGCATGGGCTGCACCGCGCCCTCGAAATCGCGCAACGTGTCATCGACCACGATGGACGGCGAGGGAAATGGCTCGAGTTCGATGGCCGCCGGACGGTCGGGACCGGTGCCGATTTCAGCGCAGGCCGCGCCGATGCTGAACACGGCGATCGGCACGCACACCAGTGTTCCGAGCACACGTGCCCCGCTGAACATCTGGTTGAACTTGACGTGCATTACGCGAAACGCTCCGCGAGGCGCGTGGCGATGTTGATATAGGCCTGACTGGCCGGATCGGCCGGCGCACGCAACACGACAGGTTGCCCGGCTGAGAACGCGTCGGCCGTGGCCGGCGTCCGCGGGATGGGCGTGTCGAACACGAGGTGCTGCGGCAGGTGCTCTCGCACATAGCGTACCACGCGCTCGGTGGCCGGGTTCCCTTCCTCGAACATCGTGAGCAGGATGCCCTCGAGCGTCAGCTCGTCGTTCTCGCTGATGACGTCCTGAATGGCGCGAAGAATCTGTGGCGTGGTCTGGAGCGCCAGCGGCTCGCACTGAAGCGGCACCACGACATGCTGACTGGCCGCGAGCACGCGCCGCGTGATGGCGCCGAGGCCGGGTGGTGTGTCGACGACCACGACGTGGCAGCGCTCACGGGCCATGGCGAGCAACTCCCCGAGTACGGCGGTCTCGCCAACCGAGCGCTGAAACGCGGTGTGGTCGGCGGAATCGGACACGGTGCCGGCGAGTATCACCCGCAGCCACGGCAGCGCCGTGGGGAGAATGACTTCGCGCAAGCTGCGTTCGCCGCGGAGGTAGTCGTCGAAGCCCACGGTGGGGTGGCCACGCCGGAGGCCCACACCATAACGCACTGCGCCCTGCGGATCCGCGTCCACGAGCAGAGTCTTGAGCCCGCGACGTGCAAACGCCACCGCCAGATTCACGGCCGTCGTGGTCTTGCCCACTCCGCCCTTCTGACTGACAATCGAGAGGACGCGGCCCACGTCAGCCCTCACGCGCACGGTCGTCCGACCAGCCATCGCTGACGGACTCTTCACCAGGCGATTCGTGCATGCCGTCGTCCGACGACGCGTCGGCATGATCGGTGAATCCGTTGCCCTGGAGCTGTGTCAGGGTGCGCTCGGCGTGTGCGCGAAACTTCGCCGACCCGGCATCATCCGCGCGCGTCACTCGCAAGAAGGCCTCGAGATGCATGCCCGCATGGGCCGTGTCGCCGCGCTTGAGCAGCAGGAAGGCCAGGCCGTAATGCGCACCCGGCAAGTCGGCGTCGAGTTGCAGCGCGCGCCGATACGTGCGGATGGCCTCTTCCGGTTGACCGGTCTTGGAGAAGGCGATGGCGATGTTCTGCAACACGCGCAAATCGTCCGGATGCTCGCGCAGTGCGAGCCGGTACGACGTGAGGGCGTTCGCATAGTCGCCGCGCGATTCGAGATCGAGCGCTTCAGAGAGAAAATCCGGCTGGCGCGGATCGCGCCCGGACGAGCCGCCCACGAGACGGCGCCACCAAGTCATGGGCTCGCGGAGTGTCGTGAGGGAAAAGAAGAAGAGAATCGGCACGCCGAATCGTGCTGAGCTAACCTATCGGTGCGTACCCGTCGCTACAAGCTCACCGCACGCCACGTGTCACGCCGCGTTGCCGGTGCCCCCATCCGGGGCTAGACTCCCCCATCCCCTTCCGGAGCCGACGATGTCAGGACCCATGCCGTACGCCCCCGATCCCAACAAAGGGGTTCTCATCGTCGACTGGCCACTGTTCGGTGAACTCTCGCGCGCCCTGGCCCTGCGCGTCGCGCGCGAATGGATGCCCGATCTGGTCGTGGGCGTCGCCACGGCGGGGGTGGTGCCCGGTGCGGCCGTCGCCGCCATTCTCGACTTGCCGTTTCACTCCATCCTGATTTCGCGCCGCTACAGCTCGGCGCAGGTGCGGGAAACGCCCGCGGTGTTCGGGGCCGCGCCAGCCGACGTGCGCAACAAGCGCGTGCTGCTCGTGGACGAAACCTGCGACTCCGGGCAGACGCTGCGTTTGGCAGTCGGTGCCATCGTCAATGCCGGTGCGCGCGAAGTCCGCACCGCCGTCAGCTTTCGCACGGGCAGCTACGCCCCCGACTACCACGCGCTCGCCACGCAGGCCATGATCGTCCTGCCTTGGGACCGCGAAGTGCTCGTGGACGGCGAGCTGCGTCCAAACCCCAAGTATGCCGGGGTGCTGACGGACCCCTGAGCGTCAGGCGCAAATCGTGAGGCGCTGATCGTCAGGCGCTGATCGTCAGGCGCTGATCGTCAGGCGCTGGCAGCGGCCCGGTCGTAGGGAATGCCGCGCTGCATGGCCTCCCACACGTAGTCCATCACGTCCACGGAGCCCAGCAGGAATCGGCCACGGCCGGCTTCGCCCTCCGGGCTGACCTCGAGCACTGCAATGGGTGCTTCGGCCAGTCGGCCAAAGAATCCGGCAAACACGCCGACGCTCACGGGGCAGCCGCCGCCGGACTCACCAGCCTCGCTCCACTCACTGGCCTCGAGCGACATGACGGCCTCGCTCAGCGGCACCAGTTCGACGCGGCCCCAGCCCAGGTCATGAAAGAAGGCCTGCAGCAACCAGGGGAAGCGGTCGTCTGCGAGGTGGGCTGGCGGGGCTTCACCCTGCTCGTCCAGCCAGGCGGCGAATTGGTCATACAGCGCCTGGCCGGTCACGAAGCCGGCGTCGCGAATGGCGTCGGGCACTGAGGCAGCCGCGAGACGCAGCCCGTCGAAAAGTTCGGCGGGCACGCTCACGCGGCGCAGGGCGGTCGGAGGCAGGGCAGGGCTCATGTCTGCGTGACGCTCGCCAATGGAGGCGGTCACGTCAAGCGTCCCGGGCTGTGACGAGCCGTGCCGTTGCTGTTTGGCGGGCTGACCAAAGCGGCGACTCGACGCCCCACGCCGGCGAACTCACGCCGAAGCCCGCCGCCGCAGCTCGGCCTCGTCGATGACCTCGACACCGAGCTCCCTGGCCTTGTCCAACTTGCTGCCCGCCTCCTCACCAGCCACCACAAAAGTGGTCTTGCGGGAGACGCTGCTGGTGACCCGGCCGCCGGCCTGCTCCACCAGCGCTGTGGCCTCACCGCGCGACAGGGAGGGCAGGGTGCCAGTGATGACCACCGTGGCGCCAGTGAGTGGTCCATCGGCCTGAACGGCGTTGGGCTCGTCAAAGCGCAGCCCACGGGCCCGCATGCGCTCGACCAGATCGCGCACACTGGGATTTTCGAAGTACTCGCCAACCGATTGCGCGATGATGTCACCAATGCCGCGCACCGCCGCCAACTGCTCGGGCGTTGCGCTCATGAGTGCATCCATGCTGCCGAACTGCCGCGCCAACAATTGCGCCGCCTGCGCGCCCACGTGGCGAATGCCGAGCGCAAAGAGCAGGCGCGACAGTGGCTGCTGCTTGGCCGTCTGCATGGCCTGCACCAGATTCTCGGCGCTCTTCTGCCCAAAGCGCTCGAGGGTCACGAGCTGCGCCACGGTCACGTCGAACAGATCGGCACAGTCGTGCACGAGATCCGCATCCAGCAGCTGCTGCAGACGTGCATACGACAGCCCGTCAATGTCCATCGCGTCCTTGCTCGCGAAATGCACGAGCCCTTCGAGCTGACGCCCCGGACACGCCACGTTGGGACAGTAAGTGGCCACGTCGTCGCCCTCGCGCACGACCGCGGTCTGACAGCGCGGACAGTGCGTGGGCATCTGCCAAGGCTGCTCATTGCCCGTGCGGCGCTCCGGCACCGGGCCCAGCACGTAGGGAATCACGTCACCGGCTCGCACCACCTGCACCATGTCGCCTTCGCGCAAATCCTTGGCCGCGATCTGATCGGCGTTGTGCAGTGAGGCAAAGGTGACCGTGGCACCGCCCACTTCCACCGGATCGAGTACGGCAAACGGGGTCAGCACACCCGTGCGGCCCACGTTCACATCGATACGCTCGAGGCGCGTGACGGCCATGTCCGGCGCAAACTTGCGCGCGACGGCCCAGCGCGGTGTGCGATCATTGCGCACCCCCAGCTCGTCCTGCAGCGCCACGTCATTGAGCTTCACCACGCCGCCATCAATGGCAAAGCCCAACTGCGCGCGCGTCTCGTGCTCCACCGTGTGCGCCCACGCGGCGACATCGGCCATGGTCTCGCAGCGTGCACGGTGCGGCGCTACCGGAATGCCCCAGCTGCTCAACTGCTCGAGCAAGTCCCACTGTGTGCGCGCCGGCACGCGCCCATCGGGCAACACGGCCGCGTAGCCGAAGAATCGCAGCGGGCGCTGCGCCGTAACGGACGGGTCCAGTTGACGCAGTGATCCAGCGGCCGCATTGCGCGGGTTCACGTACACCGGCTCGCCTGCCGCCACGCGGGCGTCGTTCATGCGCTCGAATCCGGCGAACGGCAGATAGATCTCGCCGCGAATCTCCATCAGCGGCGGATGCCCCTCGCCGAGAAGACGCAGTGGCACGCCGCCGATTGTGCGCACGTTGGCCGTCACATCTTCGCCTTCAGTTCCGTCACCGCGTGTGGCAGCCGTCACCAACACGCCGTCGCGATACGTGAGGGCCACCGCCGCGCCGTCGATCTTGAGTTCGACCGTGTACCCGGATTTGTGTACTGCGTCACCAACCACCCGTTCGATCGACTTCTCGAAGTCGCGCAACTCGTCGTCGTTGAACGCATTGTCCAACGACATCATGCGCACGAGATGGCGATGCGACGCCAAGGACGACGCCACCGGCGCACCGACGCGCTGGGTCGGTGAATCTTCCGTGCGTAGTGTGGGGTATTGGTGCTCCAGGTCCTGCAGTTCGCGGAACAAACGGTCGTATTCCGCATCTGACAGGACGGGGGCGTCGAGCACGTAGTACTCGTACTGCGCACGGCTGAGTTGCAGTCGCAGTGTTTCGGCGCGCTGGGCGATGGACGGGGGCACGGCAGTCATGCCGGGAATCTACCGCCGCCGTGCGATTCGTCACCCTGATGGCCCGTCGCTTTGCGGGCCATATTTCCATTCCACATCATCGCGCAGCGCGCGCAGGAGGCAACATGTTCGGACGCGACACACACGACGAGCACGATTCGGAACACGAGCGGGATGGCCGACTCGACCCGAGAGCCCTTGGTGTGGGCGTGCTGATTGGATTGGCCCTTGGCGCCGGCGCAGCGCTGTTGCTTGCGCCAGCCAGTGGCGCCGACACGCGGCGTCAGTTGCGGCGGGGGGCGCGTCGCCTCTACGATCGCAGCACCGATGCCGTGGAGGAGCTGAAGGACGAAACCACACGCTCGGCGCGACGGCTGGCGCGGCGCGGCATGAAGCGCGGTCGTGCTTTGGTGGACGGCGCCCGCGAAACCGTACGGGACACGGTACGTAACGGCGGGCGCTGGTAACACCCGCTGGACGAGGACCTACCTCGGCAGGCGCCGGAGTTCGGCTTCGGCGCTCTGCCGGTAGTACTCGTCGTTGGCGTCAATGAGTGGTGACTTGAGCGCCGCCTCGTATGACGCGCGTGCATCAGCCCGGCGGCCCATGTCGCGGTAAATGCGTGCCAGGTCAAGTCGGTGCACCAGCCGAGTGGGCTCGATGCGCACGGATTCTTCCAGGTGACGCACGGCTTCGGCCCAACTGGCCGATTCAAACACCTTGCCGCCCAGAAACGTGCGCGCCATGGCGCGCGTGAAGCCATTGAGCCGCATCACTTCGGCGTGCCATACCCCCAGCACGTGCAGCGCACCGGCATGGCGCGCGTCCAGTCGCAAGGCTTCGAGTGCATGATCGCGCACTTCGGTGGCGAACTTCACGCGGTCCCGCGGACCGAGTGTCAGGGCTGTACGCCCGACCGCGCGCGCCAGCTGAAACCGGGCCTCCGCCTCGGTGGGCGCGACCTCCACCGCACGGCGCGCATGCGTCACCGCGCGGGCGTACAGCGCGCTGCGCTTTTGTGTGTCGCCCTCGACCTCACCAAGGTCCACCGCCTCACGTGCCGCGCGCCAGAGCGCCGGCGCATGACGCCCGTCGACCGCCACCGCGCGTTCAAACAAGGCCAGGGCCGCCGCAGAGCGACGCGCGGTGCTCTCACGGTCGCCTTGCGCCACAAGGGCCTCCACCCCGGCGCCGCCAAGGGTGGTTGAGGCTGCACCCGCTCCGGTCGGCGCCACTGCACTGCCCTGTGCCCCGACCAGGCCCGGCCACAGTGTGGCCGACCCCAGCAGAAGCACGGTGCAGAGTGCACGCGGCGAAATGTGCGTGTAGCTTGGCATGACGTATGGAAGCGCGTGCACTGATCGAACGGAAGCGTGATGGCGGACGCATTGCGCCCGCCGAGTGGCGGCTGCTCATGCAGCAGTACGCTGCAGGGGCAGTGCCTGACTACCAGATGGCCGCCTTGGCCATGGCCATTTTCTTCGTCGGCTTGGGCCGCGAAGAACTGGGAGCCCTGACCGACGCCATGCTGGAGAGCGGCGCCACGCTCGACCTCGACCACCTGCGAGGTGGACGCGTGGACAAGCACTCCACCGGTGGAGTCGGGGACAAAGTGTCCCTCGTTCTGGCCCCCTTGGTGGCCGCCTGTGGCGTGAACGTGCCCATGATGTCCGGTCGTGGACTGGGTCACACCGGAGGTACCCTCGACAAGCTCGAGTCGATCCCCGGATTTCGCACCGATCTGACGCTGGCGGCCGCCACCCGGCAACTCGAAACGCTCGGCTGCGCCCTCATCGGGCAGACGCGCGAGATCGCGCCCGCCGACCGCAAGCTGTATGCGCTGCGTGACGCCACCAGCACCGTCGAGAGCATTCCCCTCATTGCCGCCAGCATCATGTCCAAGAAGCTGGCCGAGGGCCTGACCGGCCTGGTGCTCGACGTGAAGCGCGGCTCGGGCGCTTTTCTCCCGGAACTCGATCGCGGACTCGAGCTCGCGAAGACCATGGTTTCCCTCGGGGCCGACCACGGCTGCCCGGTCGTGGCCTTGCTCACGGCCATGGACCGCCCGTTGGGCCGCGCCTGTGGCAATGCGCTCGAGGTGGAGGAGTCCATCATGGCGCTGCGCGGAGAAGGGCCAGCAGACCTGATGGCGGTGACCTATGCGCTGGGGGCCGAAATGCTCGTAATGGGCGGCGCTGCCGCTGATCGCGACGAGGCTCGGCGCCGGATGGAGGTGGCCATCTCCAGTGGCAAGGCCGCCGAGCGCTTTCAGAAAATCATCGAGGCTCAGGGCGGCAACCCGAAGGTGGTTGACGACCCGTCAATTTTGCCGCAGGCGGCCGAGGTGGAGCTATTCGTGGCCACCCGCTCGGGCGTGGTGGCGCAAGTCGAGCCGCGCGCCGTGGGTCGAGGCATCACGGCGTTGGGCGGCGGGCGCACACGAGTGGACGACCAGGTGGACCCCACCGTTGGCTTCGTCATCACGGCCCGGCCGGGTGATGTGGTGAAAGCGGGTGAGCCATTGGCCACGATCTTTGCGGCCGACGCGACCGGCGTGCAGCGTGGACGCGAGGCGCTGGCGGCGGCCATCCGGGTGGCGGACGACGCCGACCCACCCCTTCCGCTCATTTCACATCGGGTGACCGAGGCAGGCATCCAACTCTGGGACACCGACTAGCTACCGGCAACCGGCCTCACCCTTTACCTTTGTCGGGTCAGCGGCTGCCGGAACCATGGCAGGTCGCGAGTTTTTCACTGGCGCTCTCAGCGCCCATGCCTGTCGCGCGATGCTCTCTCCGTCCACGAATCGCCTGCTCAGCCTGGTGGCGGCTGCCGCGGTGCTGCCGTTGCTCGGTCTGTACGGTTTGGTCATGTACATCGCCACGCCGAGCCCCACGGGCGGCATGGAGCCCACGGTCACCACGGTGTGCTACATCGCCTTCACCGTTCTGTTTGCTGCGCTCATCACCGTCGCGCTCAACTTCTCTCGACAGCTGAGTCGCCAGGCCAAGGGCGAGTATCAGACGCCCTGAATCAGGCGGCGGTGGGTGATTGATCCTGACCCGGTCGTCGTGCTGACGACCGGGTTTTTGTTTTCTTGACCTACTTCCCGAGGGGCCATGCCCGACGCGCACGCGTTTCTCACCAACCTCGCGCTCATTCTGTGCGTGGCCGCGGTCACCACCTTTGTGTTCCAGCGCATCCGGCAGCCAGTCGTATTCGGCTACCTGCTGGCTGGCATGATTGTCGGACCGCATCTGCCCATTCCCTTGAATGTGGATGTGCAGATGGTGAGCACGCTGTCCGAACTGGGCGTCATTCTGCTCATGTTCGGTCTCGGGCTCGAGTTCAGTCTGCGCCGACTCGCCCAAGTCGGCGCAACCTCCGGGTTCGTGGCGCTCATCGACACGAGTGCGATGGCGCTGTTTGGATTTGGCGCAGCACAACTGCTTGGCTGGACCCTGCTCGAGAGCATCTATGCCGGGGCCATCGTGGCCATCTCGTCCACGACCATTATTGTGAAGGCCTTCGCCGAGCAGGGGGTGAAGGGCCGCTTTGTCGATCTCGTATTTGGCATCCTCATTTTTGAGGACCTCATTTGCATTCTGCTCATTGCCGCGCTCACCACCATGTCTGCCAGTGGTGGCGTGAGTGCCGGGTCGCTGCTGGTCACCACCGGTCGACTTGGTGCCTTCCTCATTGGGCTCGTGGGAGTGGGGCTGCTGGTTGTACCGAGACTGGTGCGTCATGTCATCAAGCTCGATCGCGCAGAAACGACGTTGGTCGTGAGTCTCGGTATCTGCTTCGCTGCGGCCCTGCTGGCTGTCAATTTCGGATACTCGGTGGCGCTCGGCGCGTTCATTGCGGGCTCATTGGTGGCCGAGTCTGGCGAAGCGCACAAGGTGGAGCATGCGATTGCCGGTGTGCGCGACATGTTCGCGGCCGTGTTCTTTGTATCGGTGGGCATGATGATCGATCCGCGTCTGATCGCGGAAAACTGGGTGGCCGTGGTGGTGTTTACGGTGGTGGTCATGAGCGGCAAGCTGCTGGCCGTCACGGTTGGGGCATTTCTCAGCGGCAACGATGCGCGCACGGCCACCAAGGCCGGCATGAGCCTCACACAAATTGGCGAGTTCTCATTCATTATTGCCGGCGTGGGACTCGCCAATGGCGCGACACGCGACTTCGTGTATCCGGTCGCGGTTGCCGTGTCGGCCATCACCACGCTCACCACCCCGCTGTTCATTCGCGCGGCTGACCCCGTGTCGGCGTGGGTGGACCGGCACCTGCCGCGCCCGCTGCAGACCTTCGTGGGGCTCTACGGATCGTGGATCGAGCGGCTGCGCCGCACGCCGGTCGAGCGCAACACGCAGTTGCTCGTGAAGCGCAAAGTGCGCTGGCTTGTGCTTGATGCGGCGCTGTTGGCTGGCGTAATCATCGGAACTGCGGTTGAGCGGGAAGTGCTGTCTGCCCGTCTGATGAGCGGGCTGGGTCTCACGCCAACCGTTGCGGACTTCGTGGTGCTGATGGGTGCCGCGCTGGTGGCCGTACCGTTGTTCGTGGGCATTGTGCGCATGGCGCGCGCGCTGGGCATGCTTCTGGCCGCGCGAGCCCTCCCGCGCGAAGACGAAAAGCGGCTGGACTACGCGGCCGCACCGCGGCGCGCATTGGTGGCCACCCTGCAATTGGCCATCGTCTCGCTGGTCGGTGTGCCGCTGCTGGCCGTCACGGCGCCGTTCGTGCCCTTTGGTCGAGCGCCGCTACTGCTGGGCCTCGTACTTACCTGGTTCATTGTCGCCTTCTGGCGCAGCACCACCGAACTGCAGGGACATACGCAGGCCGGTGCACAAATCATCCTGTCGGCGTTGGGTCGTCAGATGGCGCCGGATACAGCCCCTGCCGTGGAATCCCCACCGCCACTCGACCGTTTGTACAAGGTGGTGCCCGGCCTTGGCGACCCGGTGCCCGTGCGCGTGCCGGTGGACAGCCCCGCCGCCGGTCGCTCGCTCGCTGAGCTGCAATTGCGTTCGTCCACCGGCGCCGTGGTGCTCGCCATCACTCGCGGCGGCGATCAGGTGCTGCTCCCCGTAGGCCGCGACATCCTTCAGGTCGGGGACATTCTGGCGTTGGCCGGGACCAGCGATGCCATCGCGGAGGCGAGGCGTTTGCTGCAGGTGGGGGAAGAGTCCCGAGTGGTGTCCTAGACTACAGAGACAGGACTCTTACTGTGCGCGAATCCGCGCATGCAACCTCGCTGCCCGGGAGCCGTGATGAAGAACCGCATCGTACGCAAGCGATCCCGGGCTTCGTTGCGGCGGCTGTGGCTGGCGCTGCTCCTTGTTGCCTGTGGCGGAGATGCGGTGACCACGCCCACGGATACGCCAAATGATGGGCTGTCTCCCATCGCGCCGGGTTCCAGTGAAAACCTGGTGGTGCTGGTGCCGAACTTGCCGCAGGCGGCCGTCGTGGGCGTGCCGTTTCGCTACGACGCCAGCCGCGGCGGGACCGTTTTCAGCGACCCGCGACGCACGGGGCTGACCTATACCGTCACGCTCGGATCTGGCGCTGATGGACTGACGACATCGGGTTGTGAGATCCTCGGGGTTCCCAGTGCGTCTGGTGTGCTGCGGGCCACGATCACGGCGCGAGACACGACGGGTCGCACGGCATCACAGGAGTTCCGCCTGGTGGTGTTCAGCACCGATCTGCTCAGGCCAGTCCTTCCCGCTTCGCTCGACGGGTACAGCGATCAGCGGGTCCCGATGCCCCGGCACGTAAGCAATGGGGGAGCGGGCGCAGTGACGGCCTCATCGCTCGATAACACGCCAGCGGGTAACGCAATAACGGACGCAGGCGCCACCCTCGGGCGTGTGCTGTTTTATGACCGTCGACTGAGCGCGAACGATCGCGTGGCCTGCGCATCATGCCATCAGCAGGCCTTTGCGTTCTCTGACACGGCGCGCTTGAGCCGCGGGTTGTCCGGCGGACATACGGCGCGGCACAGCATGGGACTGGTCAATTCCCGGTTCTACGGCAACGGCCGCTTCTTCTGGGATGAGCGCGCCGCTTCGCTGGAAGCACAGGTGCTCGAACCCATTCGCGATCCCGTTGAGATGGGCCTCGCCATCGATGACTTGCTGGTCAAGTTGTCGCTCACGTCCTACTACCCCACCTTGTTCGAAGCGGCGTTTGGATCACGGGACATCACACAGGACAGGGTGGCCCGAGCCCTCGCCCAGTTCGTGCGCTCCATGGTGTCGTGGAACAGCCCCTTTGACGCCGCGTTTGCGGCCAACGGCCAGCCAGACTTCAGCCGCCTTGCAGCCGACGTACAGCTGGGCCAGGCGCTGTTTACCGGCCGCGCGGGATGCGCACGCTGTCACAGCACCGTGCTGCAGATTGGCGACCAGGCACGCAATACGGGGCTGGACGCAGTCATCACAGACCCCGGGTCGGGAAACGGTCGCTTCAAAACACCCTCGCTGCGCAACGTGGCGGTGCGCGCACCCTACATGCACGACGGGCGCTTTGCTACGCTGGAGGCCGTCGTGAATTTCTACGATCGCGGCGTACAGGCCAACCCGCAGTTGAATGCACGGTTGCGTGTGCCTCCGCCGCCGAACCAGCCACCCAACCCCAATGCTCCGCCCGCTCGACTCAATCTTTCAGCGCAGGAGCGCGCGTCTTTGGTGGCATTCCTGCGCTCCCTGACGGACTCGGTCTTTCTGCGTGATGCGCGATTCAGCGATCCGTTTCGCTGAGTGTGACATCCGGGGGGCATGAGACAAAGCGGCCCCGGTGCATTCACCGGGGCCGCTTTGTCTCGCCGTGACGCGTGGCCTCTCTCAGATGTCGAGATTGCTCACGAAGCGCGCGTTGGTTTCGATGAACAGACGACGCGGCTCGACGTCGTCACCCATCAGGGTCTGGAAGGTCTGGTCGGCAACCACCGCGTCGTCCATCGTGACGCGGAACATGGTGCGGGTTTCCGGATCCATGGTCGTCTTCCAGAGCTGCTCGGGGTTCATTTCACCGAGACCCTTGTAGCGCTGCACCATGATGTTGCCGCGCCCTTCCGGTCCACCGAGCCGCTCGGCATAGGCGTCGCGCTCCTTCTCGGAGTAGGCGTAGAACTCTTCCTTGCCCTTGGCCACGCGATAGAGTGGCGGCTGGGCGATGTACATGAAGCCCGCATCGATGAGCTCGGGCATCTGACGGAAGAAGAACGTGAGCAGCAGCGTGCGGATGTGCGCACCGTCCACGTCGGCGTCCGTCATGATGATGATCTTGTGGTACCGGGCCTTGGAGAGATCGAACTCCTCCTTGATGCCAGTGCCGATCGCCGTGATGATGGTGCGGATTTCCTCGTTTGAGAGCACCTTGTCGAAGCGGGCCTTCTCCACGTTGATGATCTTGCCGCGGAGGGGCAGGATGGCCTGGAAATCACGCTTGCGGCCCTGCTTGGCGGAACCGCCGGCCGAGTCACCCTCGACCAGATAGATCTCGCAGAGCGTGGGGTCGGAGAGCGAGCAGTCGGCCAGCTTGCCGGGCAACGCGGCCACATCGAGCGCGCTCTTCTTGCGCGTGAGATCGCGCGCCTTGCGTGCGGCCTCGCGGGCTCGCGCCGCCGAGATGGCCTTGTCGATGATGGCGTTGGCCGTCTTCGGATGCTCTTCGAGGTACTGCGAGAGCAACTCGTTGATGACGCTGCGCACCGCGCCTTCCGCCTCGGAGTTGCCCAGCTTGGTCTTGGTCTGCCCTTCGAACTGCGGTTCGCGCACCTTCACCGAGAGCACGGCCGTCAGGCCTTCGCGCACGTCGTCGCCCGACAGGCGGATTTCCTTGTCCTTCTTGTTGAGGTTGCTCGACTTCTCGATGTACTTGTTGATGACCGAGGTGAGCGCGCTCTTGAAGCCCGTGAGGTGCGTACCGCCCTCATGGGTGTTGATGTTGTTGACGAAGGAAAAGACGTTGTCGGCGTAGGAGTCGTTGTACTGCATGGCCATCTCGATGCCGATGCCGTCGCGGCTGGTGTCGAGATACACCACATCCTGGTGCAGCGGCTTCTTGCTGCCGATGAGGAACGTGACCATCTCCTTGAGGCCACCGCGCGCGTAGAACACTTCCTCACGCGGCTGCCCATCGCGGAACTCTTCCGGGCGCTCATCCCGCAGCGTGATCTGAATGCCCTTGTTGAGATACGAGAGCTCACGCAGGCGGCTGGCCAGCGTGGACCACTCGTAGCGCGTCGTCTCCTGGAAGATCGTTGCGTCGGGCTTGAACCACACCTTCGTGCCGGTTTCCTTGGCCGGCACGTTGCGCAACACCTTGAGCTTGGTTGTGGTGGTGCCGCGGGCGAAGTCCATGTAGTGCTCCTTGCCCTGCTGCTTCACCCACACCTTGAGGTTGTCGGAGAGCGCGTTCACCACCGACACGCCGACGCCGTGCAGGCCACCGGACACCGCGTACGCGTCCTTCTCGAACTTGCCGCCGGCATGCAGCACGGTCAGTGCGATTTCCACTCCGGGCAGTTTCTCCACCGGATGCACATCCACGGGAATGCCACGCCCGTCGTCTTCGACCGTAATGGAGTTGTCCTCGTGAATTGTGACGTGCACGCGCGTGGCGTGCCCCGCCATGGCTTCGTCGATGGAGTTGTCCACCACTTCATACACGAGGTGGTGCAGACCGCGCGCCGACGTGGAGCCGATGTACATGCCCGGGCGCTTGCGGACCGCTTCGAGTCCCTTGAGTACGGTGATACTGCCTGCGCTGTATTCCTTCTCGGACTCGCTGCTGCTGTTGGCCATTGCTGGTTGCTGCCGGAGGGGAGATCGTCCGGGCAAAAACTGGCCCGGAAACACAACCCCGAAATATACCCGATCGAGGGGGCAGAAGCAACCGCGGGCAATTCGCGCAAGTTGTTGTTTTTCAATGGTTTGCGCGGGTGACGCCGAAGGCGGGTCAGCGGCGCAGCATCCAGCGCAGTCGAGTAATTGGTGGCCGCGCCGGATCGCCGTTCAGCGACCCCAGCAGCTCGGGTTCCAGCAACGTCAGTTCCTGCATCCACGCATGGGTTCGCACCGCCACGCACAGGGTGCCGTCCTGCTGCAGCAGGAGCGGCTCGGTGACCTCGGCAATCTGTGGTCCCACCAGCCGCGGCCATTCGGGAATGACGGACGCCTGCGCCACGCGACCCGACAGTCCTGCGTGCTCGAGCACGGAGGCCACGACATCACCGAGTTTGGCGGGGGAGCGTTTGCGGTCGGTCATGATCTGAAGAATAGCATGCTCAATACCCGGAACCTGAACACAGAACCCTAAACTGATCAGTTCCGAGTTGTGTGTTTGAGTTTCGAGTTGTTGGTTGGCGCGTTACTCCAGCACCCCACCCCGCATCACCCGCCGCTCGAGCCGCGTATAGGCCGGCGGGATATCCTCCTCGCGCGGCACGGCCAGCAGCACCTGCGCGGCGCCAGCGGCTTCGAGCAGGTCGAGCACCCGCGCCGCACGACCCAGATCCAGCTCCGCAAACGGGTCGTCCAGCAGCAACAGCGGCGCGTGGCCCAATGCGCGCGTCAGTACCGCCAGCTCGAGCAAGCGCAGGGCAATGGCCGCGCTGCGTTGCTGACCGGCGGAACCAAAGGTGCGCAGGTCGCGCCCGCCGAGTTGCAGCACCAGGTCGTCACGATGCGGACCGACCAGCGTGGTGCCACGGCGCAACTCGTTGCCGCGCTGCGCCGTCATGGCGGCCACAAGCGCCTGCTGCTGCGCGGCATGGTCGCACAGTGCGCCGGCATCACTGCTCGCGCTCTGATAGCGCAGGTGCGCGATGTCATGCTCACCGATCTGTGCGCAGAGCGCTGCATAGCCGTCGGCGTGCTCCGCAACAAAGCGCTGGCGGGCCGCGATCACCACACCGCCCGATTCCGCGAGTGCCGGCTCCCACACACTCACCCGCTCGTCAGCCGACGCGTTGCGGGCGCCCGAGAGCTGCAAGGCGCGCAGCGTGGCGTTGCGGCGCAGCAGCGCGGCGCGGTATTGCTGCAGGGCCTGTAAATAGGCCGGAGACGACAACGCCAGCATGACATCGAGATAGTGACGTCGTTCACTCGGGCCGCCTGCGACGAGCGACACGTCAGCCGGCGAAAACTCCACCGAGGGCAGGGCGCCAAGGGCCTGCGTGAGGCGTGTCTGCTCCACGCCATCGAGCGCGGCGCGCTTGCGTTTGCTGGCGCGCTCAAAGCCCAAGGCCACGGTGTGAAAACGTGCCGGTGGCGCGAGCGTCGCGCGCACATGAAAAGCCGGCGCCCCAAAGCGCACAACGTCGACATCGCGCGCGCCGCGAAACGAACGCAGCAGCGCGAGATAGGCAACGGCTTCCAGCAGGTTGGTCTTGCCCTGACCGTTCTCGCCTACCACAACGAGCCCGGTAGCCGGAAACGTCAGGTCAAGCGACGCCAGATTGCGATAGTCGCGAAGCGCGAGATGAGCGAGCATGAAGCCGCAGTCCGCCGATGACTGCAGGGCCGGCAGGCAGCAGGCCGGCCCCGCAGTGATCGGCGATCAGGCGCCCGTGAAGTTGGGTGCGCGCTTCTCGAGAAACGCGCGCATGCCCTCGCGCATGTCAGCCGTGGCGGACAGCAGGCCGAAGAAATCACTCTCGATGGTGCAGCCCTGCACGAGATCCGTGTCCTGCCCGCGGTTCACGGCTTCAATGCATCCGGCCAGCGCCAGCGGAGCGTTGGCCACCATGCTGCCCATGACGGCACGCGCCGTCTCCATGAGCGCCTCGGGGGCCACCACCTGATCGACCAGGCCAAGACGGTGCGCTTCGGCCGCGTCAATCATGTCACCGGTGAGCAACAGCTTGAGGGCCGCACCGCGACCCACGAGCCGCGGCAGGCGCTGCGTCCCCCCATACCCCGGCACGATACCCAGTTTGACCTCTGGCTGTCCCAGCTTGGCCTTTTCGCTGGCGAGGCGCACATGACAGGCCATGGCCAGTTCACAGCCGCCGCCCAGCGCGAAGCCATTGATCACGGCCATGGTGGGCTTGGGGCTGGTCTCGAAGCGGCGGAAAATGGCCTGGCCCACACGCGCCCGGCGCTGGCCGTCAAGCGGCGACTGGCTCTCCAGCTCGGAGATGTCGGCGCCGGCAATGAAAGCCCGGCCGGCTCCGGTCAGCAGCACGCCCGCCACGTCGTCGCGGCGAATGGCTTCGTCGATGGCCACCCCCAACTCCGCGATGGTCGCGTCGTTGAGCGCGTTGAGCTTGTCGGGGCGATTGACCGTGATGGTGGCGATGCGGTCGGCCACGTCGAACTGCAGAAACTGGTAGGACATATCCGGGGCGGTTGGAGGTCGGGCCGGAAATCTAAACAGGCGGCCAGTGTCAGGCGTGATCATACTGTTACGTCGGGATTGCCCGGGTGCTGGTGTACTTTGCCTTCGTGCACCCACCACGCGCCGTCGGCTGGTCTCCGGACCGCCAAGCTCTTCGCATCATCGATCAGCGTCTGCTGCCCGGCATCGAGCAGCAGCGTGATCTCATCTCACTGGATGACGTCATCGACGCCATTCGGACGCTCGCCGTGCGCGGCGCACCGGCCATTGGCGTAGCAGCCGCCATCGGGCTCAGCGTCGCACTGCGCAATGCGAGTGCCGGTGATGGCGCGCGAGCCCGGCATCTGCTCACCGAGTATGCGCCACGTCTGGCGTCAGCCCGACCCACGGCGGTCAACTTGGCCTGGGCCGTTGAGCGTATGCAGCGTGTCACCGAGGCCGTGCGCAACGACGAATTGCTCGCGGTGCTCGCCGATGAAGCCGAAGCCATTCGCGCAGAGGACGCGGCGATGTGCGAGCGCATCGGTATGCATGGCCTGTCCATCATCCCTGATGGTGCCCGCGTGCTTACACACTGCAATGCGGGCGCGTTGGCCACGGCCGGCATCGGTACGGCGCTGGCGCCACTCTACACCGCGCATGCTCGTGGTCGCGCGCTCACGGTATACGCCGACGAAACGCGTCCGCTCAGGCAAGGGGCCCGACTCACGGCCTGGGAACTCGCACGCGCCGGCATCAACGTGAGTGTGTTGCCGGACGGCGCCGCGGCCTCGCTCATTGCCCAGGGTCTCGTGGACCTCGTGATCGTGGGGGCTGACCGCATCACGGCCAACGGCGATGTGGCCAACAAGATCGGCACCTATGGCGTGGCGCTGGCGGCGCAGGCGCACCGCGTGCCTTTTTATGTGGCCGCGCCGTGGAGTACCATCGATGGGGCCACCCCCACCGGCACGCATATCGTCATCGAACATCGGCAAGCCGACGAACTCGGTGACTTGCCGGCGTCGGTGCCGGCGTGGAACCCGGCCTTCGATGTCACACCACGTGCGCTCGTCACTGCCTACCTCACTGATCGCGGGTTTGTGGAGCCGCCCTTCGACGTCGACGACGAATCGCTCTGATCGTCGCTGCGTCACGGTGTCTCAAGCAACGCGGGATCGTTCGCCGTCTTCCGGAGACACTGCATGACCTGTGTGCTGGCCATCGACCAGGGGACCACTGGGACCACCTGTCTCATGATTGCGGATGACGGGCAGGTGCGCGCTCGCGCCTATCGGGAAATCACGCAACACTTCCCGGCGCCCGGTTGGGTGGAGCATGACCCGCACGAGATTCTCGAGAAGACCCTGAGCGCAGCGCGTGAGGCCATCGCGGCGGCGGGTGAATCGCCGGCGGCGGTCGGCATCACCAATCAGCGTGAAACCATCGTGCTGTGGGAGCGCGCCACCGGACGCGCGGTGCATCGCGCGATCGTGTGGCAGGACCGACGAACTGCCGAGCGATGTGCGGCCCTGGCGCCGCATGCCAGCATGATTGCCGAGCGGACGGGACTCGTGACCGATCCGTACTTCAGCGCCACCAAGCTCGAGTGGCTGCTGGCGCAGCACGATCACGCCGCGCGCGCCGCACGTGGCGAGTTGGCGGCGGGCACCATCGACAGCTGGCTGGTATGGCATCTCACGGGCGGCGCCGCGCACGTCACCGACCACACGAATGCCTCGCGCACCATGCTGTACGATCTCGGCACGCGTGCGTGGTCGCCGGAATTGTGCGCGCTGTTTGCCGTGCCCATGGAAGTGCTGCCACGCGTTGTGTCGTCGAGCGGTGAAGTGGGCCACAGCACCATGGCCACGCTGGGCGCCGTGGTGCCCATTGCCGGCATTGCCGGTGATCAGCAGTCGGCCCTGTTTGGTCAGGGGGGGTGGGCACCCGGCGACGGCAAGAACACCTATGGCACGGGCGCCTTCCTGCTGCTCAACACCGGGGCGCACCGGCCGGCACCCGGCTCCGGTTTGCTCACGACCATTGCCTGCGACGCCACGGGTCAACCGGTCTTTGCGCTCGAGGCCAGCATCTTCGTGGCTGGCGCGGCGGTGCAGTGGCTGCGAGATGGCCTCGGCGTGATTGCTTCCAGCAAGGACACCGAGGCCATGGCGCGGTCGCTGCCATCCAATGAGGGGGTGTACTTCGTGCCGGCCCTGGTGGGGCTGGGCGCGCCGGACTGGGAGCCCAACGCGCGCGGCACGATCGTGGGACTGACGCGGGGCACGACGGCGGCGCATTTCGCGCGGGCCGCGCTCGAGGCCATGGCCTATGCCACGCGTGACGTGCTGGGCGACATGCGCACGCAGGGGCAGGTGCCCTTCGACCGGCTGCGTGTGGACGGTGGCGCCACGGGCAACGATTGGCTCATGCAGTTCCAGGCCGACGTGCTGCATGTGCCGGTGGAGCGGCCGGATCTGGTGGAGACCACGGCGTTGGGTGCGGCCGGGCTCGCGGGTCTGGCGACCGGTGTCTGGCGGGATGCGAGCGAGTTTCTGGCCGGTCGGCGCTTCGATCGCTTTGAGCCGTCGGCCGAAGGGGCTGAGGCGGCGTCCACTGCCTACGCCGGCTGGAGACGCGCGGTCCGGACCACACTGGCCTGGGCACGTGACCGGGAGCAATAGCGCCCCAGAATCCGTTCAGCACTGACGGGAAGGGGACCTTCGGGGCTATCTTGCAGGTATCCTCACCGGACCCTCACAGGGCGGCGGCATCATGAAAGCTCGCAACAAGTTCCTGCTCGGCGGCGTGCTGGTCCTCGGCACCGCCAGCTACCTGATGGCCAGCTCGATCGACGAGACGGCCACCTATTACCTCACGCCCACTGAACTGGCGGCCAAGGTGGCCGACAGCCCGCGCTTCCAGAAGAATGGCGTGAAGGTGGGCGCACGGGTGGAAGCCGGGTCGATTGACCGCGATCCGAGCGGTCGGGAACTCACGTTCCGCATGACCGACGGCACGCAGACCTACAAGGTGCACTATCGCGGCGTCGCTCCTGACACGTTCACCGATGGCGTGGACGTGGTGGTCGAGGGTCGGCTGGATGCCAGTGGCACCTTCCAGGCCACAACGCTGTTGGCCAAGTGCGCGTCCCGTTATGAGAATGCCCCGGGCCAGCCCGGCCAGTATCCGGCCGGCGCCCAGCATCCCGCCTCGGTCCCCAAGGCGTAACTCCATCGTCGACCGCGCCACATCCGTGGCACGAGGCCTCAGATGATTCTCGTTGGTGAACTGTCACTCTGGGTGGCCCTGCTCATGGCCGCCTGGACGACTACCGTGTCGTTCTCTGGCGGGCTTCAGGGCCGCGCCGACCTGGTGAAGAGCGGTGAGCGTGCCATGTACGCCACCTTCTTCTTCACTCTCCTCGCCTCGATCGGCCTCTGGGTGGCGTTGTTCACCCACGATTTCTCGATCAAGTTCGTCGCCTCGTATACCAGCGCGAATCTGCCGAAGGTTTACACCTTCACGGCGTTCTGGGCCGGTCAGGCCGGGTCGATGCTGTTCTGGGTGCTCATCCTCACCCTGTACTCGGCTATCGCGGTGTTTGCCAACCGGCAGAGCAACCGCGGCATGATGCCGTATGTGACAGGGACGCTGGGTGTGGTGTCGTTGTTCTTCCTCATGACGACGGCATTCGGCGCCAATCCCTACGAGCGTCTCGACTGGGTGCCCATCGACGGCCGCGGCATGAACCCGCAGCTGCAGAATCCGGGCATGGCCGCGCATCCGCCCATGCTGTACCTCGGCTACATCGCCACGTCGGTGCCGTTTGCCTTTGCCGTGGGCGCGCTCATTACGCGCCAGCTTGATGCGCAGTGGTTGGGTGCCGTGCGTCGCTGGGCACTGGTGAGCTGGTTCTTCCTGACCATCGGTATTGTGCTGGGCATGTGGTGGGCCTATGTGGAATTGGGCTGGTCGGGCTACTGGGCCTGGGATGCCGTGGAGAACTCCTCCTTCCTGCCGTGGCTCACGGTGACGGCTTTCCTGCACAGCATCATGATCCAGGAAAAGCGCGGCATGCTGCGCAAGTGGAACGTGACGCTGGTGGTGCTGTCCTTCCTGCTCACCATCCTTGGCACCTTCATCACGCGCTCGGGCATCATCGAGAGCGTGCATGCCTTCGCGAAGTCCAACGTGGGCAACTGGTTCCTGGGCTTCCTCATTGCGGCCACGGCGCTCACGGCCTGGCTGGTGAGCACGCGGCTCAACGACCTGCAGGCCAAGGCCGAACTGGAAAGCATGGTGAGCCGCGAGGCCGCCTTCCTGTACAACAATCTGGTGCTCATCGGCATCTGCTTCGCCACGCTCTGGGGCACCATCTTCCCCATTCTCAGCGAGTGGGTGAAGGGCGACAAGATCACGGTGGGTCCGCCGTTCTTCAATTCGGTGAACGCGCCCCTCGGGTTGCTGCTGCTGGCGCTCACCGGTATCGGACCGCTGATCGCGTGGCGCAAGGCGTCGGTCAGCAATCTGCAGCGGCAGTTCACCTGGCCGGTGATCGCCGGCGTGGCCACATTGGTGGCGCTGCTCGCGCTCGGCATGCGCGACCCCTACGCGCTGGTGTCCTATCTGCTGGCCGGTTTTGTCATCGGCACCATTGTGCAGGAGTTCGCCAAGGGCATCGGCGCCCGCCGCCGCATGTATGACGAAGGGCTTGCCGTGGCGTCGGTGCGTCTGGTGGCGCGCAATCGCCGTCGCTACGGCGGTTACATCGTGCACTTCGGTGTGGTGCTGCTGTTCTGCGCCTTTGCGGGTCTCATGTTCAAGACCGACGTAACGGCCCTGCTCAAGACCGGCGAGACGGTCACGGCCAAGGACCCGTACGGCCACGAGTGGACGTTCACCAGCCAGGGCCTCTCGAGCTTCGAACAGCTCAATCGCCGCGTGCTGTCGGTTACCTTCGACGTCACCAAGGACGGCAAGCCCATGGGCCTGCTTTCCAGTGAAAAGCGCCAGCATGTGAATACGCAGGGTGAGCCCACGTTCGAGCCGTCGACCGAAGTGGGTATCCTCGAGTCCATGCAACAGGATGTGTATCTCGTGTTCACGGGCGCGGCCGATCGCGAAACGGCGGCGGTGCACATCCACTTCAACCCGCTGGTGTGGTGGGTGTGGTTCGGCGGCATCATCATGGCCTTTGGTGGCCTCATCGTGATGTGGCCGCAGGCGCAGCGTGCCGAGCGTGAGAGCGGCTACGTGGCGCAAATCCCGATGGGGCGTGACACCGAAGTGGCGGGAGCGGGCGCGTGAGGCGTTTGTCTTCTGTTCGCAGCACGCGCCGGGATTTCCTGTTTCGCACTGGCGTGACCGTGGTTGGCGTGGCGGGCATGGCCTGGCCCGCTACGGCGCAGGAGGCGGCGGCACCGGCGCAGCCTGAGGCGAGCACCGGTACCGTGACCGTGTCGGCCGACTCGTACAAGCCGGTGTCGCGTCCGCCCAAGCCGGGCGCCAAGCCCAGCATGGACGCCAGGCAGGTTGAGGCCTTCGAGCGGAACCTGGCCTGCCCCTGTCCCTGCACGCTCGACATCTACACCTGCCGCACCACGGACTTTCAGTGTGGTATCTCGCCTGCCGTGCATGGTGACATCCAGCGGCTGGTGGACGGTGGATACACGGCAGACGAAATCATGGAAGCCCTCATTGGCACGTATGGGGACTTCATCCTGAACTCGCCGCGCAAGCAGGGCTTCAATCTGTTGGCGTGGTTTGCGCCCTTTGCCGGACTGGCGCTCGGCGCCGTTGGTATTGGTGTGTTGCTGCGCAGCTGGCGTCTCAATGCCCGCCGCTCGGCTGAGGCGCAGGCGGCGCGTGACGCACAGTCCGCCTCCGCCTTCGCATCGGTGTCCTCGTCTGCCACCAACGATGCCCTGTCAGACCTCGATGCCACACCTGATGAACTCGCCCGCTTGCAGGCCGCACTCAAGGACGACCGCTGATGGCCATTCCTGAAGGCGCGATGCCGCTCGTGGTGGGGACCCTGCTCGCACTCGGCGCGTTGACCGTGGTGCTGGCTCCGCTCCTTGCCGGCACGATCATTACACCGGCTCGCGACGGAAAGTCTGCGCTCGATGACGATGATCGGCCGTCCACGGCGGTTGATGCACTGCGCGAGATCGAGTTTGATCGTGAGACGGGCAAGCTCAGCGACAGCGACTACGCCGATCTGAAGGCGCGGTATACGAAGGCGGCGCTTGAGGAGTTGCGTGCGGCTGATCGCGAATCGGCTGCGACGCTGGTCATGCCGTCCGCTGCCGCAGGCGCTGCAGCAAACGACGTCACCGACCCGGTGGAAGCAGCCATTGCCAAGGCCCGAGGCCGTCAGCAATCCTGCAACAGCTGTGGCGCCCGCCCTGAGCCGGATGCGCTGTACTGCTCTGGTTGCGGTGGGTATCTGCCAGGAGCCTGCGGAACTTGCGGCACCAGCATCAATGTGGCTGGCTCTCGCTTCTGTAGCGGCTGCGGTTCACAGCTGGCTGCGGCCTGACGTTTTCGGTTTGCGCGGCACACGGCCCACCTTGGTGGGCCGTTTTGCTTTCTGCAGCAATTCGCTGCTCGCGCAACCTCGGCGCACCGGGCACACCGGACACTGCGGCGCGCGCGCGCTGCACACGAGGGCGCCCAACTCCATCAGGGCCTGGTTGTGCGTCCAGGTGAGCGCACCCGTTCGCGGCAGCAACTGTTGTGCAATGCTCCAGAGTCGACGAAGGCCCGCACCAGACTTGAGCGGAAGCTCCGGCGCGAAGTAGCGCTGCAGCACACGGGCCACGTTCGTGTCCACCAGCGCCGCGCGCTTTTCGTAGGCAAATGACGCCACGGCGCCCGCCGTGTAGGCGCCAATGCCCGGTAGTGCACGCAGGGCCTCGGGTTCGGAAGGAATTACGCCGTCACGATTGCCGTGCACTTCGCGGGCCAGCGCGTGCAGGTTGCGCGCACGGGCGTAGTAGCCCAGTCCCGACCACGCGTCCAATACACGTTGAGGACGGGCCGCGGCCAGTGCATCCAGTGTCGGAAAACGATCGAGGAATCGCGCATAGAAGTCGAGCACACGCGAGACCTGCGTCTGCTGCAGCATCAGTTCGGAAATCAGGATCCGATAGGGATCCCGCGTCCGGCGCCAGGGCAGATCACGCGCATTGGCGCGATACCAGCGATGCAGACGCCGTCGAAAGCTGGAGGCGGCGGCCGAGTCCACCACGGGCTCGGGCAGGGCTTTGGCGGAAGAAGCACGACGGGCCATGGCGCCAAACGTAGTGGAGCCGCCGCGCCGCGTCAGGCCCGCTCGAGTTGCTCCAGACGCTGCCGAGCCAGACTCAGTGGCAGCACGGTGAGTGTCACGCAGATGGTGAGCGCCACCGCAAAGGGCCAGAGGAGATCGAGGGCAGACTTGTCCCAGCCGTAGTGCGAGGCCACCACCCAGCGGGCCGCCGGACGTCCCGCGAGGTAGGCCACGAGGCCAATGACACCCACCGACGAGAGCATGAACAGCAGGCCGCCAAAGGACGTCGGAATCTGCGCCGCGTTCTCACTGTCGAAGCGCGGATAGAAGGTGCCAAAGCCAAGCGCCATGGCGGTGAGCGGAAACACCAGGGCGGCAATGGCCAGCAGGGACACCATGTGCACAAACGGCATGACGCCGAGCAGCATGTTGGTGGCACCCACCAGGACCAGCGCGAGTGTGAACAACGGCACGGCGCCCACCCAGAACTTGGCCCAGAGCAGATCGCGCATGGGCAGTGGACTCGAACGCAGCAGCCACAGCGCTCGCCCTTCGAGACTCACGCTGGGAAACACGAAGCGCGCGGCAATGCTGGCCAATACGAAGCCCGCCAGCGCGAGATTGAGAAATGGCACGATGTTGCGCAGCAGGGTGGACACACCCGGTCCGTTGAGCGGCAAATAGCGGACGTTGGCCACGTACACCACCAGCAACACGGCCAATAGCACCAGCTGCGACCACTGGGTGCTGTCGCGTGAGAACACACGCAGTTCCTTGAGCACCAGTTCACGGCGCACTGGTCCAAGCAGCAGCAGGGCGCGATCAAACCAACCGCGCGCCGGCTTCTGATGGCGCTGCCGGTTGGCGCCTTCCTGCGCCATGCTGTACGCCCGGCGCCAGCCTCGCGAATAGGCCAGGTGACCAGCCGCGACCAACGCCAGCGCCACGCCCCACAGCTGCAGCAATGGCTGCCAGGCCGCCTTGCCATTCAGGAACCGCACAATGCCCGTGGCCGCCCACTCGCTCGGCATCCACGGCGATGACGGTGTGTCGAGCGCGGCGACGAACTGCATGAAATTGGCAAAGCCTTCGGGGCGCGCGAGCTGCTCGGGCCGCGCGGCGCGGAAAACGAGAACCAGCCCCGCCACGGCCAGCGCCGTGATGACGCTGAGCAGGTCGCGGGTGCGTCGCGCCGGAAACACGTTCACCAGCAGCAGGGTGAACGCTGACCCAAGTGCAGCCGGAATGAGCAGGTAGGGCAGCATGACGGCCAGGGCAAACGGCACGAAGCCCACACCGCCGCCATACGCGACGCCATACGCGGAAATGACAGGCACCAGCAGAAGCACGACCATCCAGCTCGAGTGCAGCGCGGTTTCGGCCAGTCTCGCGCGGTAGAGCGCACCCGGTGTGACGGGCGAAGCCGCCAGTTGATCCAGATCGCGAGCCAGAAAGAAGCTCGACAGGGCGCCAATGGTGTTGGACAGCAGCAGAATGGAAACGAACGACAGCAGAATGAGCGCCAGCAACTTCGCGGCCAGCAGGGTGCCGATGTCTTCGGCGCTGCGGAAATAGCGGAGCAGGCGCAGCGACACGAAGAAGGCCACGCTCCAGAAGCCGAGGCCGAGGGCGCCCACCACCAGTGTACGCCGGATGTCACCCTGTTCGTGCGTGCGCAAGCGATGCCGCGCCATCTGCCACTTGGGGCGCAGCAGATCCAGCGCGCCCACGCCAACCGGCTCAGGCATCGAGCACCTCGACCAGCTCGCGTGCCACGCGGTCGCCCGTAAGGCGGAGGAAGATGTCCTCGAGGGCATCGTCGCGTCCGGAAGTCGCGCGCAGCTCGTCCATCGTGCCGCAGGCCACCAGTTCGCCGCGCTGCATGATGCCGATGCGATCGCACATGCCTTCGGCCACTTCGAGCGTGTGCGTGCTCATCATCACCGTGTGCCCACGGCGGGTGTATTCGCGAAAGAGATCCTTGAGGATGCGCGACGACTTGGGATCGAGCCCCACCATCGGTTCGTCCACAACGATCACCTGCGGCCGATGCACAAAGGCGCTCGCAATGATGAGCTTCTGCCGCATGCCATGGCTGTAGCTCTCCACCAGCTCATCACGCCACGGCTCAAGGTCGAACAGGGCCAGCAATTCCTGGCCACGCTTGTCCACCTCGGGGCCCGTTTCCCCATAGAGCCCGGCGCTGAAGCGCAGGAACTCGAGGCCCGTGAGTTTCTCGTAGATGAACGGGCGATCGGGAATGAAGCCCAGCGCACGCTTGGCCTTCAGCGGGTCGCGCAGCAGATCGTGGCCGGCTATGCGTATCTGCCCGGCCGTCGGCTGCAGAATGCCCGCGATCATGCGCATGGAGGTGGTCTTGCCGGCCCCATTGGGACCGAGGAAGCCGAACAGTTCGCCGGCCGGGACCACGAGGTCGAGGGAGCGCACGGCGGTGAAGGTGCCGTAGCGCTTGGAGAGCGACTGGATCTCGATCATACCCGCGGGACGACCCAACCCGCAGCTCCGCCACCACGCGTCCCGGCACTGAAACGGACCGGGACAGGACCGTGATGCCTATGGCAAAGGCCCGTGTTCAGTCGGGCCGGGTCCCGTCGACGATCCACTGCCCGTAGGCGCTGGAGGCCTGCTCCACAGAAAGCACCAGCCACTCCGGCACCTGATACGGGTGTTGGGCGCGCACGGCGGTCTCCAACGCCTCCAGGCGGTCCCGTGTGGTCTTGAGTGTCACCGGCAGCTCCTCTGCGCGTTCAACCTGCCCCTCCCAGCGATAAACGGAGCGAACCGCCTGCCCCACGGTCCCGCAGGCAATGAGGCGCTCGGCGAGCAGAGACGTCAGGAACGCCTCGGCATCGTGGGTGGTTGGCAGAGTGGTGAGGACCACCACGGGCTGGTGGGACAACTGAGACATACCCGACCTCCGAAAGAACGCTGGAATGTGACCGCGCGGGGTTGTCTGGTCCGCCCGGACGCCGCAGCTTCCTATGCTTATGGCCAAACCGAAGATATCCCGAGAGTCGGCGAGCGCCGCCCGCCGGCCGGCCCCCGCATCACCCGTCGCGTCATCCGACCAGCACGCCGCTGATGCCGATACGCTGCGGGTTCGTGGCGCCCGCGAACACAATCTGCGCAACATCAGCGTCACCATTCCGCGCGACAAGCTCACGGTGGTGACGGGGCTCTCGGGTTCGGGCAAGTCCTCGCTGGCCTTCGACACGATTTACGCCGAAGGGCAGCGTCGCTATGTGGAGTCGCTGTCGGCGTACGCGCGGCAATTTCTCGGGCTCATGGAGAAGCCCGATGTCGACTCCATCGAGGGACTCTCGCCGGCCATCTCCATCGAGCAGAAAACCGCCGGCCACAATCCGCGCTCCACGGTGGGCACGGTCACCGAGATCTACGACTATCTGCGTCTGCTGTATGCGCGCGCCGGCACGCCGCATTGCCCCAATTGCGGGCGCGCGGTGCAGCGGCAGAGCCCCACGCAGATTGCCGAGCAGGTGCTGGCCTGGCCCGACGGCACGCGCCTCGAGATTCGCGCGCCGCTGGTGCAGGAGCGCAAGGGCGAATTCCGCGAGCTTTTCGAGAACGCACGCAAGCAGGGCTTCGTGCGCGCCGTGGTGGATGGCGAGCTCATTGAACTCGCGGATCCGCCCAAGCTGAACAAGCGACTCAATCACTCCATCTCGGTGGTGGTCGATCGTCTGGTCGTGCGTACGGAAGACCGCGGTCGCATCACGGACTCGGTGGAAACGGCGTTGCGTCTGGCCGAAGGCCTGGTGGAGGTGCTGCGCTACGATGGTGCCACGCCCACGACCGAAATGTTCTCGGAGCGTTATGGCTGCCCCAACTGCGGCATCTCCATGCCGGAGCTCGAGCCACGATACTTCTCGTTCAATTCGCCGTTTGGGGCTTGCGAGACCTGCAGTGGTCTGGGCACCACGCGCAGCGTGAGTGAAGATCTCGTGCTCGGTGATCCGTCCATCTCCATCCTCGAGGGCGTGGTACTGCCCTGGGGTGAGCCGGACGGTTATCTGCGCAAAGTCATTCTGCCTGGCCTCGCCAAGCAGATCGGGTTCGATCTCAACAGCCCCTGGGGCAAACTCACCGCCAGCGTGCGGCAGCAGCTGCTGCATGGCGTAGCCGGCGCGGCCCCGGGCGCGCGTCGCGGCGTACGCAAGGCGGTCAAGACCGCGTCCAAGAGCGCCAAGTCCACGGAAGGCACCTGGGAAGGCATCGTCACGCATGTGCAGCGGCGCTACGACGAAACCAGTTCGGATGCCGTGAGGCTCGAACTCGAACAGTACATGGTGGCCGCACCGTGCCCGTCCTGCGAAGGCCGGCGATTGCGTCCCGAGTCGCTCGCCGTCACCGTGCACGGCGAAAACCTTGGCGCCGTGGTGGAACGCAGCGTGGGTGAGGCGCTCACGTTCTTCGACAGCGTGCCGGTGCGTCGCCCGGGACATCCGGGACTCGATCCCGGCATTGCCGGTCCCATTCTGAAGGAAGTGCGCGAGCGTCTGCGCTTTCTCGTGGACGTGGGGCTCGACTACCTCACGCTCAATCGCAGCGCGGAGTCGCTGTCGGGGGGCGAAGCCCAGCGCATTCGCCTGGCCACGCAGATCGGTTCGCGGCTCGTGGGCGTGCTGTACATCCTCGACGAGCCCAGCATCGGGCTGCATCAGCGCGACAACGGCCGACTGCTCACCACGCTCAAGCAACTGCGCGATCTGGGCAACACGGTCATCGTGGTGGAGCACGACGAAGAAACCATTCGCGAGGCGGACCACGTCATCGACCTCGGGCCCGGAGCCGGCAAGCATGGCGGGGCCGTCATTGCCGAGGGCACCATCGAGGACATCCTCGCCAACCCCGCGTCCATCACGGGTGGCTACCTGAGCGGGGCACGGCGCATTGAGGTGCCGGCCAAGCGTCGCGCACGCAATGCGGACCGCGTGCTCACGGTGCACGGCGCGCGCGAACACAATCTCAAGGACGTCACGGCCGAGTTCCCGCTCGGGCTCTTTGTGGCCGTCACCGGTGTGTCGGGGAGCGGCAAGTCCACGCTCATCACCGACATTCTGCAGAAGTCACTGTCACGACATTTCTTCCGCGCGCGCGTCATTCCGGGTGCGCATTCGCGCATCACCGGACTCGATCATCTCGACAAGATCATCGATATCGACCAGAGTCCCATTGGGCGCACGCCGCGCTCCAATCCCGCCACCTATACGGGCATCTTCACGCCGGTGCGCGAGTTGTTTGCCGAACTGCCCGAAGCCAAGATCCGCGGCTACGGACCGGGGCGCTTCTCGTTCAACGTGAAGGGCGGACGCTGCGAAGCCTGTCAGGGCGACGGGCTCGTGAAGATCGAGATGCACTTCCTGCCCGACGTGTTTGTGCCCTGCGATGTATGCAAGGGCAAGCGCTTCAATCGCGAAACGCTCGAAGTGCGCTTCCGTGGTTTGAGCATCGCCGAGGTGCTCGATCTCACGGTGGAGGACGCCTGCGGGGTGTTCGAGAATCAGCCGCGCATCGTGCAGAAGCTCGAAACCCTGCGCGACGTGGGCCTCGGCTACATCCACCTCGGCCAGAGTGCCACCACGCTGTCGGGGGGTGAGGCGCAGCGCGTCAAGCTCGCCACCGAGTTGTCCAAGCGCGACACGGGGCGCACGCTGTACATCCTCGATGAGCCCACCACCGGTCTGCACTTCGAGGACGTGCGCGTCTTGCTCGACGTGCTGCACAAACTCGTCGATCGAGGCAACACCGTTCTTGTCATCGAGCACAACCTCGATGTCATCAAGACGGCGGACTGGATCGTGGACATGGGTCCCGAGGGCGGTGTGCGTGGCGGCACCATTGTCGCGCAGGGCACGCCGGAGCAGGTGGTGAAAGTGCGGGAAAGCCACACGGGACAGTACCTCAAGCCATTGCTCCGCTGAGCCCCGCGGGGGTAGGCTTCAGGGACCGGCCTGTACCCCTTACCCCCGCGCTCTGTGGTCTCTCTCCTCGACATCATTGGCCCCGTCATGGTGGGGCCGAGTTCCAGTCACACGGCCGGGGCCTGCCGCCTCGGCCTGCTGGCGCGCTGCCTCGTTGGCGGCACACCCGAACGGGCCCGCATCGAGCTGCATGGCAGCTTCGCACGCACGGGTGAGGGCCATGGCACCGACAAGGCGCTCGTTGGTGGACTGATGGGCTTTCGTCCGGATGACGAGCGCCTGCGCACCGCGCTCGAGATCATGGACCGCGAAGGCCTCGACTATCAGTTCGAGAAGACCTCGCTGGGTGACGATGCGCATCCCAACACCGTACGCATCACGCTCGAACGCGGTGACCGCCAGTCGCAGATGACAGGCGCTTCGCTGGGCGCCGGTCGCGTGCTGGTCACCGACATTGACGGCTACCCCGTGGAAGTGTCGGGCAACCTGCACACCATCGTGCTCGTGGCCAACGACGTGAAGGGCTCTGTGGCGCGCATCGCGGGGCTGCTGGCCGATGCGAACTGCAACATTGCCACACTCAAACTGTCGCGAAAGGCGCGCGGCGGTGATGCCTTCATGGTCATTGAGGTGGATGATCAGCCCGATGAATCCGTGCGCGATGCCATTCGCGCGTTGCCTTGGGTGACCTGGGCGTTCCGTCTCGACAAGGTGAGTGCCTGATGTACAAGAGTCTGGCGGAAGCCATTCGCGACGCGGAAGCACAGGGTACCACGGTTTCAGCCGTGGCGCTCGCTGCCGAGGCGCAGGATCAGGGTCGCCCCGTGTCGGAAATTCGCGATGCGCTGCGCCGCGCGTTGGTGGTCATGCGCGAGGCTGTGGATCGCGGGCTCGTCGGCGATCTGCGTTCCACGTCGGAACTGGTGGGTGGTGATGCGGCCAAGCTGCGTACGGGTCCTGCGGGTCCGTTGGCCGGCACGCCGTTCCGCGATGTGCTCGCGCGCGCGTTGGCGGTGCAGGAGGTCAATGCGGCCATGGGTGTGATTGTGGCCGCACCAACTGCTGGTGGTGCAGGGGTGCTGCCAGCCGTACTTACAGGGCTCGCGGCTGCGCGTGGCATCGACGACGAACGCGTCATCGATGCCTTGGCGACGGCGGGGCTCATTGGCGCCGTGGTGGCTGAGCGCGCGTCGTTGTCGGGTGCCGAGGGCGGATGTCAGGCCGAAACGGGCGCGGCGGCCGGCATGGCGGCTGGCGCTGCCGTGGAGATGTTGGGTGGTACGCCGCGTCAGGTGGGACACGCCACGGCCTTGGCACAGCAAGGCACGTTGGGGCTCGTGTGTGATCCGCTGGGCGGCCTCGTGGAATTGCCCTGCGTGTTCCGCAACGCCACCGGTGCAGCCATTGCGCTGGCGGCCATCGAGATGGCCATGGCCGGTATCGAGTTTGCCATTCCCGCCGACGAGGTCATAGACACCATGGGCGAGATAGGCGCAAGCATGGATGTGCGCTATCGCGAGACGGCGGGTGGTGGACTGGCGGCAACCCCTACCGGACGTCGACTCGCGCGCGAGCGTTTGTACGAACTCAAGCGATCGGGTGGATGAGCGGCCACCATCGTCGTGTGCATTCGGCGTCGCGCCAGATGTGTCGCTGGGCTGCAGCAGGTCTGGCCCTGGTATCGCTCCTGTCTGCATGCCGCGCGCGTGCGGAGGAGAAGCGCGAGCCAGTGCGCGATCGCGACGAATCGGTATGGCTGCGCGAAGTGACGCGCATGGGTCGCTTCGATGATGTCGAGGTCAAGGAGTCCAGTGGCATGGCACCCGTGTCGGGTGACAGTGCGATGTTCTGGACCCACAACGACAGCGGCAACGACGCGCGACTCTACGCCGTGGACAGCACGGGCCGTGTGCTGGGGCGCGTGCGTGTGCGGGGCGCCACGAACACCGATTGGGAGGCCATGGCCTCGGGGCCCTGCCCTGAGGGCAGTTGTCTGTACATTGCCGACGTGGGCGACAACAGCGCGAAGCGGTCGGTGGTGACGCTGTGGCGGGTCGCTGAGCCCCGTGTCCGCGATGTGAACAGTGCCACCGCCACGCGGCTCGTGTTTCGCCTGGCCGATGGCCCGCAGGATGTCGAGGCTATCTATGTCGCCGCTGACACCTCGGTGTGGCTTGTCTCCAAGCGGCCCGCGCGCGGCGCTGCCGGTCTGGCGCGTCCGGCGCGTGTACATCGTTTGCCGGCGTCGGTGTGGGCCGGCAATTCCGCGGCCCCCACGGTCGCCGAGCTGGTGGATTCGCTGCCCATCGTGCCACAGAAGGGCGACTCGCGGGATTGGATCACCGATGCGGCGGTGTCGCCTCTACGGGCCGACGGCAGCCGTCGTCTGGCCGTGCTGACCTACGGTGCCATCCAGGTTTTCGGAATCCATCCGGAGACCGGTCGTCCGGGGCTGCGCTATGCCCGATGCGCCCTCCCGGTGCGTGAGCGCAACGCCGAGGCCATTGGGTGGCTGCCCGACGGTCGCCTCCTGTTCACCAATGAGGGCAAGGGCGCACCGCTGTATTCCGGTCGCTGCCCGTGAGGCTACATTCCACGCGGTGTGTCGAAACGATCCACCGCTGCCTCCCGTAGGGCTCAGCATCCGCAACCCACAGGGAACCGTACATGGTCACGCGCGAAGACATTGAAGCCTTTCTCGACCGCCTGAACGCCGATGGCGCCACCCACGAAGAAGTGGAGCCCGGTCTCTGGGTGGTCAAACCCGGCGGTGCGCTCGATTTTGATGTGGTGGTCACGCACAATCCGCCGGTGGTGCTGCTGCGCGTGAAGGTCATGCCGCTGCCCACCGACGCAGCCGACGCGGCCGCGCTCAACAAGCGCCTACTCGAGCTCAACGCCACCGATCTGCTCCACGGCGCCTACGGTCTCGACGGCGAGGCCGTCGTGCTCACCGAGGCCCTCGAACTTGCGCATCTGGACTTCGAAGAGTTCCTCGCGTCGTTCGAAAGCATGACCCTGTCGCTCACCACACACCTGCGTGAGCTTGCCGCCTTCCGCGAGGCCCGCTGATCCATGGGAATCTTCGACCGTCTCTCGACGCTCATCAAGTCGAACCTGAATGACCTCATCTCCTCGGCGGAAAACCCCGAGAAGATGCTCAATCAGATCATCGTCGACATGCGCAACCAGCTGGCCAAGGCCAAGCAGCAGGTGGCGGCGGCCATTGCCGACGAGAAGCGACTCAAGGACCAGGCCGACGCCGAGTTCAAGCTCGCCGACGACTGGGAGAAGCGCGCCATGCTGGCCGTGCAGGAAGGCCGTGACGATCTGGCCAAGCAGGCGCTCTTGCGTGGGCAGGAGCACCTCGAACACGGGCAGGCGCTGGCCACCACGTGGGAAGCACACAAGATCGAGACCGAGAAGCTCAAGCAGTCGCTGCGCGACCTCAACGACAAGATCGAAGAGGCCAAGCGCAAGAAGAACCTGCTGCTCGCGCGGCAGCGTCGCGCTGAGGCGCAGGCGCGCATTTCGCAGACCATGTCGGGCCTCTCGGAGAACTCGGCCTTCGAGGCCTTCGCCCGCATGGAAGAGAAGATCACCACCAACGAGCGGCAGTTGCAGGCGGCCCAGGAAATCGACGAGGAGTTCAGCGGCGATCGTCTGGCGAGCGAGTTCAAGCAGCTCGAGCGCGCCGGTGGCGGAGCCAGTGCGGACATGCAGCTCATGGCACTCAAGCAGCGCATGGGTGTGCTGGCGGCCGGTACACCAGCCGCTTCCAAGCAGCTCGCCGCGGGCGCCGCGCCCGCCGAGACGCCGGCTCCGGCTGCAGCGCCGGCGCAGTTGCCGGCCAGCACCGAGCAGCAGAAGACGAGTGAGGCGGATCTCATCGCCGAAATCGAACAGTTGGGCCAGATCAACCCGCGTTCGTAAAGCACAACGCGCAAGCAATTGGTGCAACAGGTCGGGAGCGTATGTCCTAGCATGGGACATGCGCTCCCGACTTCGTTTCGAGCCCAATCCACGCCCCCTGCTGGCGCTGCAGGACGTCACGGCCGAATGGCAGGCTGGACTCGCGCCTGCCGTGCATCCGTCCTGTCATGTGATGGTGCGACTGCTGGACCGCGTGGATCTCTGCGTGAGCCCGGGTGACTGCGTGTTCGTGTATCACTCCGATCCGGCGGGGGCTCGGGTGCTGCTGGCCGCACTCGAGGGCGAACCGCGTTTGACTCAGACCCGCTGGTGGCGTGGGGAGCGGCACGCCGCACCCGGTGTTCGCCTCAGAAGGACCAGCATTCGTGTGGCACTGGCCGACGACATTCGTGCCGGCTGGCTCGAATTGCCCTCCCCGCTGGCCTCGGCGCGGGATGGGTCTCTGGTGGCGCCAGCCGCCACCCCCACGGTGCACCTGCTCCGTGCTTCGCGAGGCGGCGCGGTCTCGTCCGGTGAACGACGGGCCTGGCGCCAATGGGCCGCGTCCACGAGGCGGGGCGGCGGGGCCGTGGTGGTTCTCGCGCCGACCGACGGGCATGCCGTGCCCTTGTGCACCACGCCCACGTCCGGCGCCGTGAACATGGAGCCCGCGCGGGGCGCGCGCATACGCGAACATGTGCCCGATGTCGTGGGTCACGATCCACCGACCGGATTGCGTACGCTGCGGCTTCACCATGGTAGGGTGGACACCTTACACTTCACCATGCCCCCGGTGTCGTATCCGATGCCCTGAGCCGGAAGGTCGGTGCACTGCACCTCGGTGCGCCGCTGTTCCCCCTGTCTGCCTGCATCCCATGCCCGAGTTCCGTCTGTACAACACGCTCACGCGCCGCGTGGAGCCGTTCGCACCCGCCGATGGACATACGGTGCGCATGTACACGTGTGGACCGACTGTCTACAACCCGGCGCACCTGGGCAACTTCCGCACCTTCCTCTTCGAGGATCTGCTGCGGCGCACGTTCCGCCTGGCCGGTTGGCAGGTGGAGCAGGTCATGAACCTCACCGACGTGGATGACAAGATCATCCGCAAGGCGGCGGCTGAGGGACAGAACATCCTTGAGGTCACGGAGCCGTTCACGGCCCTGTTCCATCAGGATCGTCGATACCTGCGCATTGAAGACGCCGAGCGCTATCCCAAGGCTACCGAGCACATCCCCGAGATGATCGCCCTCGTGGAGCGTCTGGTGGCCAACGAGGTAGCGTACATCGCCGAAGACGGGTCGGTGTATTTCGCCATCGACCGATTCCCCGACTACGGCAAGCTCTCGCAGCTCGAGAAGCGAGAGCTCAAGAGCGGGGCGCGCGTGGCGCAGGATGACTACGCCAAGGAGAACGCGCAGGACTTTGCGCTGTGGAAGGCGGCCAAGCCTGAAGACGAGGCCACGGGCGCCGCCTGGGATTCTCCCTGGGGCCGTGGTCGACCCGGCTGGCACCTGGAGTGCTCGGCCATGGCCATGAAGTATCTGGGCGAGACCTTCGACCTGCATGCAGGTGGTATCGACCTGATTTTTCCGCATCACGAGGACGAAATCGCGCAGAGCGAAGCCGCGACCGGGCAGCAGTTTGCGCGCTGCTGGTGCCACGGTGAGTTCCTGCTCACCGACGGCGCCAAGATGGCCAAGCGTGTGGGCAACGTCACCAACGTTGTTGGCATGCGCGAGCAGGGCATCAGTGGCACGGCCTACCGCCACTTCGTGTTCAGTGCACACTACCGCAAGCAACTCAATCTGGGAGAAGAGTCGCTTGAGCAGTCGCGCGCGGCCGTCAACCGTGTGGGCGCTTTCTCGCGTCGTCTCGCCGAGGCAACGGGTGGCACACCGGCGCTGGCCGATGCCGCGACGCGTGCGGAGCAGGCGTTTCTCGAGGCCCTGTTCGACGATCTGAACGCGCCGGAGGCCATGGCCGCGCTCTTCACCTTCATCACCGAGGCCAATCGCGAGCTGGATGCCGGCGGCGGTGATGAGGCGGCGCTCGAGCGGGCCCGCGCGGCCTTCCGGCTCATGGATGGCATACTGGACCTCGTGCCCGAACAGGAAACGGACGCGGAACTGGCGGCCTGGGTGGAGGAGCGACTGGCGGCGCGGCGTGCGGCGCGTGATCGGCGGGATTTTGCTGCCGCCGACGCGGTCCGGGTGGAGCTGACGGCACGCGGCATTCTCATCGAGGATGGCCCGGGCGGCACCCGTTGGCGGAAGGGCTGAACAGGCCCTCGGCGGGCTCGGCGGGTCACTACCGCCGGGCCAATCAAGCCGTTATGCTTGGTGACTCCGGCGGGTTCGGGTCCTTTCTGCTGACGTAGCTCAGTTGGTAGAGCAGCTGATTTGTAATCAGCAGGTCAGGGGTTCGAGCCCCCTCGTCAGCTTTCGCCAGGCAGGCCGTTGTTCGGCAGGCCGCGGCTCGGCAGGCCGAGGCGCGAAGCCGGCGCAGCAACGGTGGGGTACTCAAGTGGCCAACGAGATCAGACTGTAAATCTGACGGCGCAAGCCTTCGAAGGTTCGAATCCTTCCCCCACCATGTGCAGGTGCAGGACCGGTCCCCGTGACCGGGTAGGGTACGCGGGAGTAGCTCAGCTGGTAGAGCGCAAGCCTTCCAAGCTTGATGTCGCGGGTTCGAGCCCCGTCTCCCGCTCTGTATGACATCGTCAGGCAGCAACCACGGCCACCTCCGTCACGGGGGTGGCCGTGTGTGTTTCAGGGACTGCCCTTTGTGGTGTGCGAACATTGGACGCGCGTTCCACTCGCATCTCCAGGTGCCGATACTCCCCGGTGTGATCACTTCCTTTTCTACCGGACCCTTTCAGGGCATGGATCCCGACGAGCTCCAACAGCGACTGGCCAGCCCGGCGCGCCTGGCCGCCTTGCGGGCTTCGGGTCTGCTGGACCCGGGCACACAAAATGAGGTGTTGGACCGCCTGGCCCGGCTGACGGCGCGCGTGCTGGGGGTGCCCACCGCACTTGTGACTCTCGTGGACACCGATGCGCAGCGATTTCCCGGCATGTATGGCATGGACAACTGGGCGGCAGCGCAGCGCAGCACGCCGCTCAGTTACTCCTTCTGTCAGTATGTGGCCGGGCAGAACGCGCCCCTCATTGTGGACGACGTGTCTGCCGAGCCCCATTTGCGGGAAAACCGCGGCCACACCGAGTTGGACGTGGCGGCTTATGCCGGCGTTCCGCTGCGTACAAGCACCGGGGAGTGTCTGGGCGCCGTGTGCGCGGTGAACACCGTCCCGGTGCATTGGTCACCCGAAGTGGTGGAGATCCTCGAGGATCTCGCGCGCGCCGCGACCGCAGAAATCGAGCTGCGAGGTGTGGTGCGCGAGTTGGCCGAAGCACAAGAGCAGCTGCAGCGACTCGCGCTGCACGATCCGCTGACAAATCTCTTGAATCGCCGCGGCTTTGCCGACGCCTGTCGGCAGCATCTGGCGCTGGCGCAGCGGAGCTTCACGGCGTTCTCGCTGCTCGTCCTCGACCTCGATGCCTTCAAGGTCATCAACGACACCTTGGGGCACGAAACCGGCGACGCAGCGCTCACCGAGATGGCCGAGGTGTTGCGCGATCTGGCGCGAGATTCCGACATCGTGGGTCGGCTGGGCGGCGACGAGTTTGCCGTGCTCCTCACCGGCACCGGCGAACGCAACGTGGCCACATTCCGCGCACGCCTCGAGGCGGCGCTGGCTCAGCGCAACGCAGCGCCCGACCGCGCCTACGCGCTGGTGGCCAGTGTGGGATCTGCCACCTGGTTGCCGGAGTACCCGGCGTCCATGGCCACCCTGCATCGCCTGGCCGACGAAGCGATGTACGCGGACAAGCGCGCCCGGCAGCAGCCGGCCGACGGCACGACGGCCGCGCCGCCTTGAACGGGTCGGCCTGATCGATTATCCTGTCCGTCTGGCCCTTTCCGGGATCCAGTGCAGGTCGCTCACGTAGCTCAGTCGGCAGAGCACATCCTTGGTAAGGATGAGGTCACCGGTTCGATCCCGGTCGTGAGCTCTCATCGAAAACCCCTCGCCACGTGCTGTGGTCGAGGGGTTTGTCGTATCCCCAGTCCGCCTCCGCGCGCCTGCTTCGCATGCCCATCGGCCTCCGCCTCCGCACGGATATCGTGGTCATTGGCGCCGGTCAGGCCGGACTGTCAACGGCCTGGCATCTGGCGCAGCGTGGGCTCGCGCCGCTGCGGCAGTATCTCGTGTTCGATCAGGAAGCCGCTGCAGGTGGCGCATGGCAGCATCGCTGGCCTTCGCTCACGCTGCGCACCATCAACCGTCTGCACGACCTGCCGGGTCTGGCCTTTCAGGACGCGCTCGGCTTGCCGTCCGACACCGAGCAGGTGCGTGCGCGTGATGCGGTGCCGCGGTACTTCGCAGAGTACGAGCGCCGGTTCGGATTGCCGGTGTACCGGCCCGTGGTCGTGTCGCGGGTGGAGCGTCACGACACCGGCTTCCTGCTCAGCACCGATCGTGGGGAGGTATCCGCGCGCGGCGTGGTGAACGCCACCGGCACGTGGACGAGGCCGCACATTCCGGTCATACCCGGCGCGGCGGACTTTGCCGGTCGCACATTGCACACCCGCGACTACGAAACGGCGGACGCGTTTCGCGATCAGCATGTCATCATTGTTGGCGCGGGCATTTCTGCGCTGCAGCTCCTTGACGAAATCTCCCAGGTGACGCGCACCACGTGGATCACGCGGCGTGTGCCGGAGTTTCGCGAGGGACCCTTTGACGACGTGGCCGGCAGCAAGGCCGTGAAACTCGTGGACGAACGCGTGCGCGCCGGCCTGCCGCCGCGTTCGGTGGTGTCGGTCACGGGATTGCCGGTCACACCGGCCGTGCAGCGCATGCGCGCGCAGGGCGTGCTGGAGCGACGTCCCATGTTCACGCGCATCACATCAACGGGTGTGGCGTGGGACGATGGCCAGACACTCGACGCCGACGTGATTCTCTGGTGCACCGGCTTTCGCTCGGCGCTCGATCACCTGGATGCGCTGGATCTTCGCGAACCAGGCGGCGGCATTGTCATGGGTGGGCGACTGGCCACCCGTGTTGAACGGGACCATCGCATTCATCTGGTTGGCTACGGCCCGTCAGCCAGCACGATTGGCGCCAATCGTGCTGGCCGGGCTGCGGTGGATGAGTTGCTGGTGACGCTCAGCGAGTCGCGTTAACCGACAAGCGGCAACGCCACACCACTGTTCGCTGCGCGCGGAGCCAACTGAGACGAACCGGCGTCTGCGACGTGCTGCGCTTCCGCGAGGTGTGCCCGCACCCGCGGAATCACTTCGGTGCCATACAGCGCAATGCTGCGCCGCATGTGCTCATGCGAGAGAGGGCCCGCGCTGTACTTCATGTCGAAACGCTGCACACCCATGGCCAGCAAGGTGTCGGCAATGCGACGCGCGACGGTGTCGGGCGCGCCGACATACAGAGAACCCGCTTCGATTTCGTGCTGGAACTCCCGCTCGCTCGTTGGCGGCCAACCGCGTTCGCGACCGATGCGATCGCGCATCTCGCGCCAGGCCGGCCAGAGCGCGTCCTGTGCTGCGCGATCGGTTTCCGCAATGCAGCCGTGCGAGTGAATGCCGATGGGCAGTGCGTCCTTGCCAAGTTGCGCGAGTGTCTGCCGATACAGGCGCACGAACGGCGCAAAACGTCGTGGATCGCCACCAATGATGGCCAACATCAACGGGAACCCATAGCTGGCGGCGCGTACCACCGACTGCGGACTGCCGCCCACGCCAATCCAGGTGGTGAGTGAACCGGTTTCCGTGCTCGGAAACACGCGCTGCCTGTCGACGGGTGCCCGCGTGCTGCCCTGCCACGACACCGGCAACATGCTGCGATCACTCTCGAGAACGGCGGCGTACAACTCGAGCCGTTCCTCGAACAGTGTCTCGTACTGATCCAGCGGAAAACCGAACAGCGGGAACGACTCGGTGAACGAGCCGCGTCCGAGCACGACCTCCGCGCGACCGTTCGACGTGGCGTTGAGCGTGGAGAAGCGCTGGAACACACGCACCGGATCATCAGAACTCAGTACGGTGACGGCCGAGCCAAGTGTGATGCGGGATGTGCGTCCGGCAATGGTGGCCAGCACCATTTCCGGGCTGCTGACGGCAAAATCGGCGCGATGATGTTCGCCGATACCGAAATGGTCGACGCCGGATTCTTCCGCGAGAACCGCTTCCTCAACGACGTCACGAATGACGCGTGCATGGGGCAGAGACTGACCGGCGGAATCGCGCGTCACGTCTCCAAAGGTTTCAAGACCGAACGTAGGGGTGTTCATGGATGCAGCGGACAAGGGAGTGTCAGTTGTGGCGAACCACGCTACTCCGAAGAAGTCCCCTGTGCCGAACGTCGTTCACCATGATGCGCATAAACGCCGAGCCGTCCCGACACGGCACGCGCCGCGAAGCAGGCCAGCGCGAGATACAGGGCCATCTCACCGCCGAACAACTCGAGCCCCATGACCGTGCAGGCGAGTGGGGTCTTGGTGGCCGCGGCAAACACCGCCACAAAACCCAGCGCGGCAAACAGGGCGATGGGCGCACCAAGCGCGCTGCCCAACGTGTGTCCGAGTGTGGAGCCAACAAAAAAAAGCGGCGTGACTTCACCGCCCTTGAATCCACTCCCGACGGTGACGGCGGTGAATCCGATCTTGGCCAACGCAGCCCAGGCGGGAATACCGGCGTTCGCGTCGAAGCTGGTGACGATGCTGGTCTGTCCTCCTGGCGGTGGCAGGACACCAAGTCCCAGGAAATCGCGAGTGTCCAGCAACAGTACGGCCGACAGGACCAGCACACTGCCAATCACGGGATGCAGCCAACGGCGGCTCACGTGGGTACTGAGTTGTCGTGCGACGGCGTGAGCGGCCGCGGCAAACAGCACGCCGGCCGCGCCGAACCCCAGCGCCGCGAGCAGCACCTTGGCCAGAAGGCCCGCATCGGCTGCCCCGATGCCGAGTGCTGCGCGCGTCAGTTCCGGGTAGGGAGTGTGCGCAATGCCCCAGGCCAGCGTGACGGCATCGGCGGCCAGCGCGGATGCCAGGCAAGCGAGCAGCGTGGTGAGCAGCGACCGCACTCCGACGCCTGGTTCGGTCAGGACTTCCAGCGCAAAAACGGCACCGGCAAGTGGGGTCCCGAAGACGGCGCCAAAGCCGGCGGCTACGCCGCAGCGCAAGATCAGCCGCTGTTTGTCGGGGCTGGGCTGCCAGCGTGAGGGAGCCAGGCGCCGGGCCAGCCGATCGAGGCTCGAGGCCAGGCTGCCGCCGATCTGCAGCGCCGTGCCTTCACGGCCGGCCGAGCCACCTCCGAGGTGCGTCAGCAACGTACCCACCAGTACCAAGGGCGCCATGCGCAGTGGCAGGCCTTCGCGAGGGGTGAGCATCTCGCGGAACAGGAGGGTGTGGCCTTGGCTGGCCCGCCCTCCGGCCCGCTCGTACAGCGCATGGCTGATCAGGCCCAGCAGGGGCAGCAGAAAGAGCAGGGCGGGACGCTGCCACTGCCAGCGGGTGACCAGATCGAGCAGCCAGAGAAAGAGGGCCACGGCGGAGCCGACGGTCAGCACGAGGACCGCCAAAATGACGAGCCAGGCAAACAGCCCGGCAAGCAGCACGGCAACCGGTGGTCTGGGGGACGCGCCGGCGGGAACCCCGTTCATGCCCCCGAGGGTTGCGGGAAAATTCGGGTGCGTTTCGGTGCGCCTGTCATTTCGGTAAGTTGGCGCAGCGCGGGCACTTGCGGAATGGCGGCCGGCCGTGTGGACAAGACGGGCCCGTGACTTGCGGGTAGATCCGGGGCCTGCTACGTTGCAAGGCTCACCCCGTTCCGCCAAAGCCGGCAGTGGCTTGTTGTGCAAGCTGCTGCGGCGCCGGTTGGTGCGGGGGACGCAGACACTGACAAGCAGCATCTACGCAACATCGGCACGGCGTCGCGGGAATTTCTCTGCGCACCATGCCCTTACTGGCAACACCGCCGAGCAGCACGGAGCCGCCACATGCCGCGCGAGAAGATCATCCTCGGGTGCACCGAGTGCAAGAACCGGAATTACTTCACGATGAAGAACAAGCGTCTTCATCCTGAGCGCGTGGAGTGGAAGAAGTACTGCCCGCGCTGCAACAAGCATCAGCTGCACAAGGAAACCAAGTAAATCATGACCGCTCCCGTCGAGGTGACGCGCGCAGGGCTCGGGTCGCGGATGGTCACGTTCTACCATGACGTGGTCGCCGAGATGAAGAAGGTGACGTGGCCGGACCGGGCGCAGCTGCAGTCGGCGACGGTGCAGATCATCGTCTTCGTGCTGTTGTTGGGCGCGGTGATCGGTCTCGTGGATGTGGCGCTCCAGTTCCTGCTGGTGCGCCTGCCCGCCATGCTGGTCGGTTGAGCCACTCATGACCGTGTCGATGCTCGAGCACCGGTGGTATGCCATCCAGACCACGTCTGGGCATGAGAACAAGGTGCAGCGCCTGATCCAGCGAAAGATCGACACGGATCCGGCAACGCCCGAGGATCGCCTGATCCGTCAGGCGCTCGTGCCGACGCAGGAAGTGGTGGAGATCAAGAACGGCAAGAAGGTCACCGTGGAGCGCAAGATTTTCCCGGGCTACGTGCTCGTGGAGATGGTCGCGTCGCAGGATACGCTGCACGAGATCAATGCGATCCAGGGGGTCATCAAGTTCGTGGGCAAGGACCGGGATCCGATGCCGCTGCGCGACGACGAAGTGCGTCGCCTGCTCGGCCAGGCGGATCCGGCCGATGAAGCGCCGGTGCGTGAGGAGATTCCCTTCCTCGTGGGGCAGGCGGTGGCAATCACCGAAGGCCCGTTCGCCGACTTCAACGGCACGGTCGAGGAAATCCTGCCCGACAAGGGCAAGGTGCGCGTGTCGGTGAGCCTGTTCGGGCGGCCGACGAGCGTGGAGTTGGATTACCTCCAGCTTCGCGGCTACTAAGGAGCAGGACGTCGTCACCACCCGACGCAAAACAATGTGGTAGCCAGACCGGTGTGGGATGGTCCCACGTCGGAACTCGCGATGAGGATGTAGCATGGCCAAGAAGGTCACTGGATTCGTCAAACTGCAGATCCCTGCAGGCAAGGCGAACCCGGCGCCCCCGGTAGGTACGGCCCTCGGTCCCCAGGGTATCAACATCATGGGGTTCTGCAAGGAGTTCAACGCTCGCACGCAGGGCGGGGATATGATCATTCCCGTCGAGGTCACGATCTACGCAGACAAGTCGTTCACCTTCATTCTGAAGACTCCGCCGGCGGCGGAACTCATCAAGAAGGAGATCGGCGTGGAGAAGGGCTCGGGTCAGCCGAACAAGAACAAGGTGGGGACCATCACGCGGGCGCAGCTCGAGAAGATTGCGACCACGAAGATGCCGGACCTCAACTGTGACAGCATGGAATCCGCGGTGGCGATGATCGCCGGCGCGGCGCGTTCCATGGGCATCACGGTCAAGGACTGAGCCTCATGAAGACGCATGGCAAGAAGTTCCGCGCCGCGAGTGAGCGGCGCGACCAGGCGAAGGCTTATGAGGTCAAGGAAGCCATTTCGCTGGTGAAGGGCATGGCGTTCGCGAAGTTCGACGAGACGGTCGAACTGGCGGTGCGCCTCGGCGTCGATCCGCGCCACGCCGATCAGGTGGTGCGCGGGACGGTGGTGCTGCCGGCCGGTACGGGCAAGACGATGCGCGTGCTGGTCATCTGCGCCGGTGCCAAGATCCAGGAAGCGCAGGAAGCCGGTGCCGACTATGTGGGCACGGAATTCCTGGCCAAGATCAAGGACGGCTGGCTCGATTTCGACGTCATGATCGCCACGCCGGACCAGATGGGGCAGATCGGCCAGCTTGGCCGTGTGCTCGGTCCGCGCGGTCTCATGCCGAACCCGAAGGCGGGCACGGTTACGTTCGACGTGGGCAAGGCGGTGCGCGAGTCGAAGGGCGGCAAGATCGAATTCCGCGTTGACAAGGGCGGCAACGTGCATGCCCCGGTCGGCAAGGTGTCGTTCACGCCCGAGCAGCTCGAGAGCAACGTCTCGGCCTTGATGGACACCATCGTGCGCTCCAAGCCGTCCGCGGCGAAGGGCGTGTACATCCGGAACGTCGCGATCTCCAGCTCCATGGGGCCGGGCGTCACCATCGACACCACGCCGTACCGGTAAGAGGGAGACGCACCCATGAAAGCCAAGACGAAGGCCAAGAAGCCTCAGAAGCAGCTCCTGGTCGATGGGCTGGTGGCAAAGCTCAACGGCGCGCAGGCGCTGTACTACACCGACTTCACGGGTTTGAACGTGAAGCGCATGACGGATCTGCGTCGCCGCCTGAAGAAGGCGGGCGTGGAATACGTCGTGATCAAGAACACGCTGGCGCTCCGCGCGGTGAACGAAGCGGGCCTGGCGGGCACGCGTCTCAGCGGCCCCACTGGGGTCGTCGTGGCGCAGGATGCCATCACGGCGGCGAAGGTCCTCTCCGACTTTGCGAAGGAGAACGATTCCAAGCCGGCAGTGAAGGGCGGCATTTACGAAGGCAACGCCGTGGACGAGGCAATGGTCAAGAAGTTGGCCACGCTGCCCACGCGCGAGGAAGCCTTGTCGATGTTCGCCGGCTACCTCAACAGCATCCCGATGATGTTCGCCCTCGCCCTCGACGCCCGCAAAGCGCAGCTCGAAGGCTCCAACTGAGATCCCCAGGCGTTCGCCGCAAGGCTACCCTGACTACACGCCCCAGGCATCCTGGGGGAGACATACGGAGAGTACCATCATGGCCAACACGACTCTGAGCAAGGACGAAATTCTCGACGCGATCGGCGCCATGAGCGTCATCGAGCTGTCCGAGCTGATCGAGGCGTTCAAGGAGAAGTTCAACGTCACCATCGCCGCGGTGGCGGCGGGCGGCGGCGGCGCGGCGGCCCCGGCGGCTGCGGTCGAAGAGCAGACCGAGTTCACCGTCATCCTCAAGGATGCCGGCGCCAAGAAGATCCAGGTCATCAAGGTGGTGCGCGAGCTCACCGGCCTGGGCCTCAAGGAAGCCAAGGACTTGGTCGACGGCGCGCCCAAGACCATCAAGGAAAACGTGACGAAGGACGAGTCGGCAGCGATCAAGGCCAAGCTCGAGGCCGAAGGCGCCGTCGTCGAAGTCAAGTAATCCCGCGGCACCCGCCGAAGGTATTACGTCGACGTTCCTGCAGTTCTGCATTGGAACGCTCCGCCCCGGGGACGCCGGTCAGTTTTTGCTGACCGGCGTCGTCGGGGACGGAGCGCTTTGCGCCCCCGGGCTTTCCGTTCCGGATGCTCCGGGTTCCGCGCACCCCGTACGAGGGTGAGCCCCTTAAGGATATGATGAACCAGATCTCGTTCGCGAAGCTCGAGACGGGCATGGACATGCCCCACCTGCTGGACATCCAGACGCGCGCCTTTGAGTCGCTGCTGCAACTGGATGCGGCCCAGCAGGAGCGCGAGGACGTCGGCCTCGAGCGCGTCTTCAAGGACCTGTTCCCGATCACGGATGTCCACGAGAACTTCTCGCTGGAATTCGTCCGGTACAGCTTGGGCGAACCCAAGTACACAGTCGCCGAATGCATCGAGCGCGACATGACGTACTCGGCCCCGCTCAAGGCCACCCTTCAGCTTGTCATTTTCGAGGATACCGGCGACGGCAAGCGTCCCCGGAACATCATCGAAAAGGAAGTCTATCTTGGCGAACTGCCGCTGCTCACCGAGCTCGGCACCTTCGTCATCAACGGCGCGGAGCGCGTGATTGTCTCGCAGCTCCACCGCTCGCCCGGCGTCGTGTTCGAAGAGAGCACGCACCCCAACGGCCAGCGGCTGTTGTCGTCGCGGATCATTCCCTTCCGCGGCTCGTGGGTGGAGTTCACCGTGGACATCCACGATGTGATCTACGTCCACATCGACAAGAAGAAGAAGTTCCCGGCCACCGCGCTGCTGCGCGCCTTTGGCTACGGCGAGAACCGCGACATCCTGCGGCTCTTCTTCGCCGAACGGGATCTCGACCTGGTCAAGAAGCGCGAAACGCGCAATGACCAGCGCGAAGTGCTGGGCGCCATCATTGCCGAAGACCTCTCCCTCGAGGGCGAAGTCACCGCGGCCGATGCGCCGAAGCCCAAGACCAAGAAGGCCAAGGCCGAGCGCGAGCGCTCGGAGGCCGAGCTGCTCGTGCGTGAGGGTGACGAGCTGACGGAAGAGGTGCTCAACCGCCTCGTGCGTCAGGGCGTCAAGACCATCAAGGTCTTCGCCTCGTACACGCAGATCGACCTGCGCGACGAACAGGACGCGATCGACCGCGGCGAGCGCGAAGTGCGCCGCACGCTGGCGCGCGACGTCGTCGATCAGGACACGGGTGAAGTGATCGCCGAAAAGGATACGACGCTGACCGACGCGGTCATCAAGCGCATCCGCAAGGCGGACATCGTGAAGGTGTTCGTGTTCGTCGCCTCCGGCCGCGCCGAGTCGACGCTCATCAAGAACACGCTGGCCAAGGACCCGACCAAGCACGAGGAGGAGGCGCTCAAGCAGATCTATGCGCTCCTCCGTCCGGGCGACGCGCCCAACCGCGAGACGGCCAAGCAGGCGCTGGAGCGCCTGTTCTTCTCGCCCAAGCGCTACGACCTCGGTCGTGTCGGTCGTTACAAGATCAATCAGCGCCTGCGCCTCAACACGCCCATGAGCACCACGGTCCTCACGAAGGAAGACTTCGTGGAGATCATGCGCCAGCTCGTGGAACTGCACGAAGGCCGCGGCGATGTGGACGACATCGATCAGCTGGGCAATCGTCGCATCCGCTCCGTGGGTGAGCTGATCGCGAATCAGTTCTCCGTTGGCCTCTCGCGCATGGCGCGTCTGGTCAAGGAGCGCATGTCCATCAACACCGATCCGGAAAAGATCAGCCTCGACGACCTCGTCAACGCCCGCACGGTGTCGGCGGTCATCCAGGCCTTCTTCGGTTCGTCGCAGCTCTCGCAGTTCATGGACCAGACCAACCCGCTGGCCGAACTGACGCACAAGCGGCGTCTGTCGGCCCTCGGCCCGGGCGGTCTGACGCGCGAGCGCGCCGGCTTCGAAGTGCGCGACGTGCACTACTCGCAGTACGGCCGCATGTGCCCCATCGAGACGCCGGAAGGTCCGAACATCGGCCTCATCACGTCGCTCGCCTGCTTCGCGCGCGTGAACGATCTCGGCTTCATCGAGACTCCGTACCGCATCGTGAAGGACAGCCGGGTGACGGGCGAAATCGTGTGGCTCGACGCGAACCGCGAAGAGGACGCGATCATCGCGCAGGCCAACTCGAAGCTCAACCCGGACGGCACGTTCGTCGATTCGCTGGTGCTCTCACGCAAGCGCGGTGACCTGCCGCTCGAGCCGCCCGAGAACATCGATTACATGGACGTGGCGCCGGAGCAGCTGGTCTCCATCGCCGCCGCGCTCATTCCGTTCCTCGAGCACGACGACGCCAATCGCGCCCTCATGGGCTCGAACATGCAGCGTCAGGCCGTACCGCTGCTCAACCCGGCCACGCCGCTGGTGGGTACGGGCCTTGAAGCCACGGTCGCCGTGGACTCGGGCGCCGTCATCATCGCGCGCCGCGCGGGCACGGTCACGAGCGTGACGGCCGACGAGATCATCGTCGATGCCGGCCTCGACATGGTGCCGCTCGAGGGCGACCGCCCGTTGGCGCGCCTTGGCCAGCTCGATCGCTATCGCCTCAAGAAGTACTGGCGCACCAACCAGGACACGGCCATCAACCAGCGGCCACTCGTGCAGCTGGGTCAGAAGGTCGCGAAGGGTGAAGTGCTGGCCGACGGCGCCGCCACCGAAATGGGGCAGCTGGCGCTGGGCCGCAACGTCACGGTGGCCTTCATGCCGTGGTACGGCCACAACTTCGAAGACGCCATCGTGCTCTCCGAGCGCCTGGTGAAGTTCGACGTGTTCTCGTCGATTCACATCCAGGAGCTCGAACTGCACGTGCGCGACACGAAGCGCGGGCAGGAAGAAATCACGCGCGAAATTCCGAACGTCGCCGAGGAATCGCTGGTCGATCTCGACGAGCGTGGCATCGTGCGCATCGGCGCCTCGGTCAAGCCCGGCGACATCCTCGTCGGCAAGATCACGCCGAAGGGTGAGACGGAACTCTCACCGGAAGAGAAGCTCCTCACGGCCATCTTCGGTGAGAAGGCCAAGGACGTGAAGGACAGCTCGCTCAAGGTGCCGCCCGGCATGGAAGGCACGGTCATCGACGTGAAGATCTTCTCGCGCGTCGAAGATCAGGTGGTCGAAAAGGATCGCGGTGAACGCATCGGTGAAGTGCGTCGTCTCGAGGGCGAGGAGAAGATCCGCGTCAACGAGGTGCGTGACGCCGAACTGGCCGCGCTGCTCGAGGGCGAAGTGGTGGCCCTGGCGCTCAAGGCGGGCACGGTGGAAGAGGCCATTGCGGCCGGCACCACGCTCACCAAGGAGCTGCTGGCGGGTCTGCGCTTCGCGACGCTCGATCTCAAGACCTTCCGTGTCGAGAACAAGAAGGCCAACGAGCGCGTGCGCGAGATCATCGACGCCGCGAACGAAGAGAAGAGCCGCATCGAAGAGCGGGCGGAAGAGCGCATCGACCGCATTCTGCAGCCCGACGAGTTGCCGCCGGGCGTGATTCAGCTCGTGAAGGTGTATCTGGCCGAGAAGCGCAAGATCTCGGTCGGTGACAAGATGGCCGGTCGTCACGGCAACAAGGGTATCGTGGCGCGTATCGTGCCCGAGGAAGACATGCCCTTCCTGCCGAACGGTCGTCCGGTGGACATCGTGCTCAACCCGCTGGGCGTGCCGTCGCGCATGAACGTGGGTCAGATCCTCGAGACGCACCTCGGCTGGGCCGCGAAGTTGCTCAACTTCTACGCCAAGACGCCGGTGTTCGAGGGCGCGAACGAGCGCGAAATCGGCCTGCTCATGAAGCTGGCCGGCGTGCGCTGGGCGCGCGAAACGCTCATGCTGGGTGACAGCAGCACGGACGCGACGCCGGCGGAGATCAAGGTGTTGCTGGCCGACATCAAGCCCGATCGTCGTCTGCCGGACAAGGTCACGCTGCTGCGCGACGCCAATCTCAACGACCTCGGGTCGAAGGAGATGTCGGCGGAGACGAAGGCGCTGTACAACCGCATCAAGGACTTCACGATCAAGTCGGCGCGTGTGCTGGCTGAGCGTGAGATCGACGCGGTGAAGGCGGCCATTGCCATTCACCGTCAGGATGTCGAGGAACTGCCGGGTGACGCGGCGGCGGCCATCAGTCTGCTCGAGGAGCAGGCGGCCCTGTCGCACGCCGATACGCTGCTGCGCATCGGTCAGCCGGCGCTCGCCGGGATGGTGTCGGGCGGCAAGGATGCGGATGTCGATGCGGCGGCCACCGAACTCATTCGCCTTGCCGGGCTCACGCCCACTGGCAAGGTGAACCTGCGTGACGGCCGCACGGGCGAAACGTTCCATGCGCCGGTCACGGTCGGTGAGATCTACATGCTGAAGCTGTCGCACCTCGTGGACGACAAGATTCACGCGCGTTCCATCGGACCGTACTCGCTGGTCACGCAGCAGCCGCTCGCCGGCAAGGCGCAGTTCGGCGGCCAGCGCTTCGGTGAAATGGAAGTGTGGGCCCTCGAGGCCTACGGCGCGGCGCACACGCTGCAGGAAATCCTCACCGTCAAGTCTGACGACGTGAACGGCCGCAGCCGTGTGTACGAGGCCATCGTGAAGGGCCAGAACCTGCCGGAACCCGGCATCCCGGAGTCGTTCAACGTGCTCGTGAAGGAACTGCAGGCGCTTGGCATCAAGGTCACGCTGGGGTCCACCGACGGTGGCCCCGGTGTGGAGCTCATCGATGCGGGCGGCAACAACGGTGGCCTCGGCGGGGAGGAATAACGCATGATCGATTTCCGCAGCACGCGCGAAGCCCGCGCGTCGGCGTTCGACTACATGTCGGTCCGCATCGCCTCGCCCGAGGAGATTCGCGGCCCGAAGGACCCCAAGGAGCGCGAGCGGCTGGAGATGGCCGGTCTGCGCACCTGGTGGTCGTGGGGCGAAGTCACCAAGCCCGAAACCATCAACTACCGCTCCTTCAAGCCTGAGAAGGACGGTCTGTTCTGCGAGCGCATTTTCGGTCCGGTCAAGGACTGGGAATGCCATTGCGGCAAGTACAAGCGCATCCGCTATCGTGGCGTGATCTGCGATCGCTGCGGCGTGGAAGTCACGCTCAGCAAGGTGCGTCGTGAGCGCATGGGTCACATTGAACTGGCGGTGCCGGTCGCGCACATCTGGTTCTTCAAGACCCTGCCGTCGCCCATGGGCAACCTGCTCGACGTCACGCTGCGTGACCTCGAGAAGGTGATCTACTACAGCAACTACATCGTCATCGATCCGGGCAGCCAGGAAGTGCGTGTGCGCCAGCTGCTCGACGAAGACGAGTATCTGACGCTGCGCCAGAAGGCCAAGGCCGAAGGCGACACGGCGTTCCAGTGTGACATCGGCGCGCCCGCCGTGCGTGAGTTGCTCAAGCGCCTCGACGTCGACAAGACGGCCGAGGAGCTGCGCACGAACGTGGTGGGTGAGACCTCGCAGCATCGCAAGAAGCAGATGCTGAAGCGTCTGAAGATCGTCGACGCGTTCCGCACGTCGGGTGAGGGCGGGGAAATCCGCAATCGGCCGGAGTGGATGATCCTGGACGTGATTCCGGTGATCCCGCCCGACCTGCGTCCGCTCGTGCCGCTCGATGGCGGCCGGTTCGCGACGTCCGACCTGAACGACCTGTATCGCCGCGTCATCAACCGCAACAACCGTCTCCAGAAGCTCATCTCGCACCGCGCGCCGGAAGTCATCCTGCGCAACGAGAAGCGCATGCTGCAGGAGGCGGTGGACGCGCTGTTCGACAACGGGCGTCGCTCCAAGGCCATTCGTGGCCGCGGCAAGCGTCCGCTCAAGTCGCTGTCCGACATGCTCAAGGGCAAGCAGGGCCGGTTCCGTCAGAACCTGCTCGGCAAGCGCGTGGACTACTCGGGCCGTTCGGTCATTGTCGTGGGTCCCGAGCTCAAGCTGCACCAGTGCGGCTTGCCGAAGGCCATGGCGCTCGAGCTCTTCAAGCCGTTCATCATCCACAAGCTGGTGGAGAGCGGCGAAGCGGAGACCGTGAAGCGCGCCAAGAAGATCGTGGAGCGCGAAAACGCGATGGTGTACGAGGTGCTGGAAGGCATCATCCGCGACCATCCGGTGCTGCTCAACCGCGCGCCCACGCTGCATCGCCTAGGCATTCAGGCTTTCGAGCCGGTGCTGGTGGAAGGCAAGGCCATTCGTATTCACCCGCTCGTGTGCGCGGCGTTCAACGCCGACTTCGACGGTGACCAGATGGCCGTGCACGTGCCGCTGTCGTTCGAGGCGCAGATCGAAGCGCGCGTGCTGATGCTGTCGTCGAACAACATCCTCAAGCCGTCGGACGGTCGTCCGGTGGCCGAGCCGTCGCAGGACATCGTGCTCGGTTGCTACGTGGCCACGAAGGCGCCGACGGACTTCGACAAGCTCGTGAAGGATGCCGCGTGGGTGGCCAAGCTGCCGGCCTACACGTCGACGGCAGAAGTGGAACTGGCCATCGCCAACGGGCGCGCGACCACGCAGACGCCCTGCCGCTGGCTGGATCGTCGTGGCGACACGCCGACCTGGATCACGACGACCACGGGCCGTGTGCTGTTCGACACGATCGTGCCGGCTGGTCTGGCGTTCAAGAACTTCGACATGAAGAAGAAGGCGCTCGGCCAGCTGGTCTTCGAGAGCTACCGCCAGGCGGGACTCGCGGAGACGGTGCAGCTGCTCGATCGCCTCAAGGAATTCGGTTTCCGCAACGCCACGCGCGGCGGCGTGTCCATCGGTATCGAGGACCTGCACATCCCGCGTGAGAAGGAGTCGCTGCTCAAGGAAGCGTCGGAGCGCGTGGAGCGCTTCCAGCGTGCCTACGCGACCGGCAACATCACGAACGGCGAACGCTACAACAAGGTCATCGACACCTGGACGCACGCCAACACCGACATTGCGGACGCCATGGTCAAGACCATGCGCGAATCGCAGGGTGGCTTCAATCCGGTGTTCATGATGTTCGACTCCGGATCCCGTGGTAGCCGCGACCAGATCCGCCAGCTGGCGGGTATGCGCGGTCTCATGGCGAAGCCGCAGAAGAAGCTCACGGGTGGTATCGGCGAAATCATCGAAAACCCGATCAAGTCGAACTTCCGTGAAGGGCTGTCGGTGCTCGAGTACTTCTCGTCCACGCACGGTGCCCGCAAGGGTCTGGCGGACACGGCGCTCAAGACGGCCGACGCCGGCTACCTGACGCGTCGTCTGGTGGACGTGGCGCAGGACATGACGATCACCGAAGAGGATTGCGGCACGATCCTCGGTATCGACACGGCCGCGCTGAAGGAAGGCGAGGATGTCATCGAGCCGCTGGCCGAGCGTCTCGTGGGCAACGTGGCGGCCGAGGATGTCTACGACCCCATGGAGCGCGACGAGGCCGGACGGGCGAAGCTGCTGGTGGAAGCCGGCAAGCTGATCTCGGAAGAAATGGCGCAGGCCATCGAGGACTCGGGCATCGAAACGGTGAAGATCCGTTCCGTGCTCACCTGCGAAGCCAAGCGGGGTCTCTGCCGCATGTGCTACGGCCGCAACCTGGCCACCATGCAGATGGTGGACTTGGGCGAGGCGGTGGGCATCATTGCCGCGCAGTCCATCGGCGAGCCCGGCACGCAGCTCACGCTGCGTACGTTCCACGTCGGTGGTACGGCGGCGCGTATCGCCGAGCAGACGGCGCGCAAGACGAAGAAGGCCGGTGTCATCGAGTTCGGCGACCGTCTCGTGACGGTGCTCAACCCGGAAGGCCAGAAGGTCGTGACGTCGTACGAAGGTGAGCTGATCATCAAGGCCTCGGCGGAGAAGAATGCCGCCATCGAAGCGCGCCTGCAGGTGCCGCTCGGTGCCTACCTCATGGTCGAGGATGGTCAGTTCGTGAAGAAGGAAGACACGGTGTTCACGTGGGACCCGTACTCGAATCCGATCATCGCGGATATCGAAGGTACGGTGCGCTTCGTGGATCTCGTGGAAGACGAATCGCTGTCGGAAGAGCTCGACGAACTGACCGGTCTGCGTCAGCGCGTGGTGATCGAAGACCGCGAGAAGAAGCTGCATCCGCACATCGAGATCTGGCAGAACAAGGGCGGCAAGGAGAAGCGCGTGCGCGACTTCATTCTGCCCGTGGGCGCCGTCATCACGATCGAGGATGGCCAGGAGATCCCGGCCGGTACGATCCTCGCCAAGATCAGCCGCGAAGCCTACAAGACGCGCGACATCACCGGTGGTCTGCCGCGCGTGGCCGAGCTGTTCGAAGCGCGTCGTCCGAAGGATCCGGCGACGATCTCCGAGATCGACGGGTTCGTGCGCTTCGGCGAGATCAAGCGCGGCAAGCGCGAGGTCTTCGTCCGTCCGGCCACGGTGGACAAGGGTGTCTGGCAGGTGGACGAGTCGCAGCCTGAGCAGGTGTACGAGGTGCCGTCAGGCAAGCACCTGCGTGTGCACGAGGGCGACCGCGTGCGCGCCGGTGACCGCATCAGCGAAGGTCCGGTCAACCCGCACGACATTCTGCGCATCAAGGGCCCGCGTGCCGTGCAGGAGTACCTGCTGAACGAAGTGCAGGAGGTGTACCGCCTGCAGGGCGTGAAGATCAACGACAAGCACATTGGCGTGATCGTCAAGCAGATGCTCCAGAAGGTACGCATCGCGGATTCGGGCGATACCGAACTCCTCGAGGGCGAGCATGTCGATCGCTCGCAGTTCCGCGAAGTGAACGAGGACGCCAAGAAGCGGAAGATCCGTCAGGCGACGGAAGAGCCGCTGCTGCTCGGCATCACCAAGGCCTCGCTCACCACGCAGTCGTTTGTGTCGGCGGCCTCCTTCCAGGAGACCACGCGCGTTCTCACCGACGCGGCCATCCGTGGCTCACGCGACGATCTGCTGGGTCTCAAGGAGAACATCATCATCGGCCACCTCATCCCGGCCGGTACGGGTATGTACCGCTACCAGGAAGTGGATGTGGAGTCGGACTCGCTGCCGGAGCCGGAGCCGGTGCCCGAGGCGCTGGAGCCGAACTTCGAGGCGCTGCTGCCTTCGTTTGAGCCCACAGCCTTCACCATGCCCGACGACTAACCTCGTTGAGATGTGGGATGGTGAGAGAAACGGCCGGGAGACTTTGTCTCCCGGCCGTTTCTTGTTGGGATGTGGGAGATGGGACAGAAATAGAGGATGAGATGTGAGCAACCAATGAGATGGGAGATGGGATCGGGGTTTCCCGGGTCTGGGGTCTGGGGTCTGGAGTCTGGGGTCGGAGGTCTCAGGTCTCAGTCTGGGTCTGGGTCTGGGTCTGGGTCTGGGTCGGGGTCGGGGTCGGGGTCGGGGTCGGGGTCGGGGTCTGGGGCTCCACGGCTCCTGCATTCGATTCCCGACGCTGCAAGTACTTTCGCCAGCCAAAGATCATCTTGCGAACCACGATCGTTTCGTCGATCCAGTCATTCGCGATGTCCGGAAATGCGCACAGGGCCACGGCCAATCGGAGCTGCAGCTCGAGCTCATTGCATGATCCGATGGCAACCCGCAGAAAGGACTCGCAGCGCTTCGGCGAATCGAACGCCGCCGCTTCGGTAAGGTTGCTGGCAACCGAGTCAGCGGCGCGCAGCATCTGGGACCTGAGGCCCGGTCCTCGCGCCGAGAGCCCGTCGGCGTGTTGCTCGGCCAGCCGGTGAACTTCCACGGTCAGCGCAAAGGCGCGATCGATGACTTTGAGTCTCGCGGGATTGTGTGGCATGGGCCACGCTAACGCCAACAGCCCCGAAACGTCTCATCAATTCGTCGCCTGTTGTGCTCGGGCAACGCGCCCCAACCCCAACCCCAACCCCAACCCCAACCCCAACCCCAACCCCAACCCCAACCCAAACTCAAACCGCAGTCCCCAGCCGCCAAACCTCCCATCTCCCATTTCATTCGTTGCTCACATCTCATCCTCTATTTCTGTCTCATCTCCCACATCTCACATCCCATCTCCCCAAGTCTCAATCCTTTGGAGGCGGAACGAAGAAGGGCATGGTCGGCCCTTTCACTTCAATGCGCTTTTGCAGTGACGGCACCAGCAGCCTCACTCCCACACTGCGCGAGACCTGTCGTCCACTCACGAGATCAGTGACCGTCACCGAGATCACGTGTCGCCCAAACGCCGCGTTGTCGGGCAGCGGAATCTTCACGTGTTCCACCTGCACGGGCCGCACTGGCGCCTCGCGGGTGTAGTTGAGTGAGGAGGCGTCGGGTTCAGCTGCCACCACTTTGGCGGAGGCCTTGGTGCCTTGCGTGAGCGCATCACGTACGTCGTCCGTGATGACGCGCGCTCCCTGTTCGCGCTGAATCTCCACCTTCCAGCGCACGCGGCCATCCTGCCCGGGAGTCAGCTCATAAATCTCCCACAACAACGAGAAGCGCTGCTTGGGCAGCACCACCCCCGCATTGGCCGTGATGCGGAAGTCCGACCAACGCTGCGCTGGCACTCGCGCTTCCACCGCATTGCCCGTGGCCAGGACATCACTCATGCCGAATCCGCTCACCGGAATCTTGATGGCGGCGTCGGACGTGAACTGCATGACGCCGCGCGCCCCGGATCCGAACGAGGGCTCCAGCGCCTCCACCCGATGCATGATTTCGCCCGTACCGGTGCGTGCACGCCAGGCGTGCGTGAGCGCAATGGTGCGCGACGGAGGCAGAGCGCTCTGCGTCTGGGTCTCAATGATTGGCTCGCCCTGCGGCGTGCGCAGAAAGAGCGTAGACGTGATCTTCGCATCCGGTCGCATACGTGGCGTGTCGCGATGCGGGAAGCTGCGCAGTGGCACGCGACCCTCGACATACATGTCGATGGAATCTCCCGGTGCACGGAAGCGTGCGAGCATCACGTCGATGGTGTCCATGCGCCCCACGAAGGGCACACCGGTCCAACGCGCACGCTGCACTTCCACACATTCACTGGCCTTGCGTGCTGGCGGTGGACAGTCGCGTGGATCGACATCGACCACGTCCCAGTAACCAATAAGCCCGGCACGCTGCCGCCCTCCGCTGAACGCGCGCCACCAGTCGAACGAGTGGGTGATGGCGATCCCCTGTGCCAAGCCATCCCAGTGGCGGACGTAATGCCGATGCACACCCCGGTCACGCACAAAGGTCCAGCGCGGAGACGGAGCGCCGCGCCGCACATGCATGCGACCCGTCGCGGTTTCGCTTCCGCTCTGACCGGTATTGGCCACGTTCGCATAGAGATAGTCCGCCTCGGCCACACGCGCCCGTCGCGCCAGGCGCAGTTCATTCACGCGTGTGCTCCACATGGGGTCGAGCACGAGCCAGCCACGACGCTCGATGGCCTCACGTGTGCTGGGCAGAAAACCGTAGCGCCAGACGTCGTCATCACGCGTGAGCACATCATCAAAGCCGTCGAATCGCGCCGAGTCCGCGGAAGGCAACAGGCGCACCACCGAGTCGAACACGGCCGACACCGCATCCAGTTTGTCCAGTGCGAGACCGCTCTTGTGATAGCGCGCCAACGCCGTCGCCATGACCACGGCTGAATCACGGGGGGCAAGTTGCTGCAGGGCGGTGGCCGCCGAGTCGAGCGCGTCCCAGTCGCGCGTGGCCACCCACGGCGCAAGCGCCAACCGCAATACCTGCGAACGCCCTGGCACTGGGGTGAACTCTGCCAGACGCGTGTAGAGCCGTGCGGTCCATTCCGCTTCGGACACGCCCAACTCACGAGATGCCGGGGGCACGGGCGGCAAGACCATGAGCGGCGGCACCGACACGTCGAGCTTGTGCACCGCGTGCTCGTCGTCTGACACCGCTTGCAGCGGACGCTCGAGCCTGGCCTGCGCACGCACCCACATTTCGCCGGCGAAATACTCGAGGGCGTCGCGCACACTCGCGGTGTCACCAGCCGCGAGGAAGCGTGCGAGATCCGCGTCGAACTCGCGCAGCGCCAGCGCGCGCAACGAAGGTCGCAGGTGGAGCAGATTCCACGCGGCCCATTCGGCCTTCCAGCGCAGGGGCACCGTATCGGACAACTTGATGGCCAGACGCCACGCCAGGTTGCCACACATGCCAACCGGCGTCAGGCTGTCGAACGGTACGCGTTGATTGCGCTCCGCATGTCGGCGCGCCGTGGCCACCGCGACCTCAGCGCTGCTGTGCGCGTCGATCGGAATGCACTGCGTGTGGATGGCGTTGAGCAGCTTCCGTCCCAACGGGGGACGCCGCCCCAGCGTGTCCGTGGTGATGAGGATGAACGACAGCTCGGTGTCGCTGAATCCGTTGATGCCTGCAGGCAGGGAATCCGCTGCGCTCGGATCGCTGGGCATGAGGCTGTCAATCGGCGCCGGCGCCCCCGTTCCGGGCATCACACCCGTGCCAAGCGACGGCGAAAAGTCCGCCGGCCTGGTTCCGCGCTCAAGACGCGCCAGGTCCCGCGAATTGGCGCGGCATGATGCGCCGGTGATCGCACAGAGAACCGCCAGACACAGTGTTACCGGCCGACGCATTGCATACTCCGACGGACAGGACTGAGGGAGGGACCGCGCAGGAGGGGGACGCGACGATGCCTGCTACCCGCCATCAGCGCTGAGGTTCACCGGCGAACGTCACCGGAGCGGTTCACCGAATGGGTTCACCGAATCGGTTCACCGAATGGGTTCACCCGCCGGCCCCCGGCTCCCACGACGCGCGGCCATGGTGGCGGCCGTATCCAGCCAGGCCGTCACCTGCCGGCGCGCCATTTCCATGGCCTTGGCCGGCTCGGTGGCCGAGAAGACTTCCTCTGTGCCCTTGGAGAAGCGGCCCGTACGTACATCGGTAAGCATGGTAATCAGCAGCAGCGTGTCGCCGCGTGCAGCGAGCACACCACTCACCACATAGTCCGCGCGCAGCGCCCAGCCCACTGACATGCGATCGGGCAGCGAACGCAACGCCTTCTCCACCATGACTTCAGGTACCACGTCAAACCGCTCGGCGCTGATGCCGCTGCGCAATTCGTCAGCGAGTCCGCGTGACATGCTGCTGTACTTGCCACTGCCCGTGGAGTTGGTGTAGGGCGTGACGACGACGCGCAGCCGCGCATCACGTGGCGGCGCCATGAGCGGCATGACCGTGCTCGGCGCCACCGGACGCGTGGGCGTGAAGCGAAAGCTGCGCGGTGACGCTGCCATGGCGGAATCGAGATGCCGCATGGCCCGCGCCATGGAGTCGGCAAAGATGCGACCGACCTCCGCCATGATGAGCGCGCGATCGATTTCCGTCACACCGTCGATGGTGCGCACATACACCCGTGCGTTGCTCCCGCTGCCCACAGCGCCCAAGGGGATGCCGATGGTATCGCCCGAAGCGACGACACGCTCGTTGGTGGCGGTGCCGCTGCGGCGCGGAGTCACGGCACCCGAAACGGACGCTGGTGCCGGCAACGGTGCCGCAGCCCGTTCCTCCTGCTGACGCTTCCGCACGGCCTCGGCAATCGCCAGCGACTCGGCGCGCGTGATGACCAGCGGCAGAGTGAGCGACGGGGCCGCATCACCCATGGCGCGAAACACGGGCGCGCTGCTGTCGCCGACGACGGCAGTGTCGCCGTCATTGCCCACCGCGATGTCCATGCTGCGGGCACCGGCTCCTGGGCCTATGTCACGTGCGCGCAGGGCGTCAGGGCTACGTCCGCGAGCCCCTGAACTCTCGCGCGAAGCCTGCCAGGGGCGCGCCGTCATGGCCCACAGCGCAGCGGCCGCCCCCAGCGTACCGACGGTGAGCCAGAGCGCGGTCCGACGTGGCCGACGCGGCGGCGCCAACATTGCACCGGACATGGGCGGCAGGGCCTCGAGCTCAGCGAGCAGCGCCGTGGCCGTGGCCGGCCGCTTGCCCGCGTCCTTTTCGAGACAGTGCATGATGAGCGTCGACAGCGACTCGGGGATGTCGCTGAAGGTGCGATGCGGCGGCTCCGGCATCTGGGTGAGCTGCGCCGCCAGCGTGGCCTGCGGTGAAGTGCCCGCAAACGGGCCCTTTCCGGTCAGCAGCTCGTACGCCAGCAGACCCACCGCATAAAGATCCACACGATGATCAGCGGCCGGGTCGGCGGCCAATTGCTCGGGCGCCATGTAGGCCGGCGTACCGATGGCCATGCCTGTCGTGGTGCCACCCGGCACGGGACTGGCAGCACTGAGCGCCTTGGCCACACCAAAGTCGGTGACCAGCGCGTGCATACCCGACGTGAGAATGTTGTCGGGCTTGATGTCGCGATGCACGACACCGCGCGCATGGGCGTAGGCCAGCGCGTCCACGACATCATGGAGAATGCGCACCACATCGCGCGCGGACAGCCGCTCTTGCCGCGTGAGCGTGCCGCGCAACGACTCGCCCTCGATGTAGGGCATGGAGAACCACAGCAGGCCCCGGTCATCGCCCGCCGAGAGCAGCGGGACGATATGCGGATGCTGCAGCTGCGCCGCGAGCTGAATTTCGCGGCGGAAGCGCTCGACGTTCACGCCGGCGGCCAGTTCGGGCGGCAGCACCTTGATGACCACGCGTCGCTGCAGGGCCCGCTCGGTGGCCACGAAGACGCGGGACATGCCGGCACCGCCGAGTTCCCGTTCAATCTGGAAGTCGGTGTCGAGTGCCTGCTGAAGTCGGGCCTGAAAATCGCTCACGGGTATCGGGACCAGCGGTGAATCGGGATGTGGAACCTATGGCACGATATGGCGTCAAAACGAAACGGGCCATATCGTAGCGCCCCAGAACCCGCCGCTTTGTCCCTCACGGCTCGGCTTCACACCTCGGCGCTCTTGCCGAAGGTGAGACACCGCAGCTCCCCCGAATGATGCATCAGGAGTCGGCCATGCGTATGCTCCACCCTCTCTGGCGCTCTACGTTCTTCGCAGCCCCTGTGATTCGCCAATCGGGGGACGCGGCTACATCGGGGGGCGTTAAGGCGGGTGGTCGGCAAATACCCACGCCCCGTTCCGGATGGGCCACCGCGAGCCTGTTGGCCTCCAGCGCCCTGTTGGGGGCCTGTGCCTCGGGTGGCGGCAGTGGCAGCGCCGCGGCGCGCCCGGACGACATGGGGGGCAGTCGTGTCCAGACCGCCGTGCTGCAGGGCATGTCGGGTTCGGCCACCGGGGTCAACATGGTCACCAATACTTCGGTGAATCGCCTCGTGGTGCCCGCCGCGCCCGACGCCGCCTTTCAGGCGCTGGCGGCGGCCTACGGCACACTCAAGATCCCGGTCACTGACCTCAATCAGGCGGCAAGGACTGTGGCCAACCAGGCGTACCGCGTCAGGCGCCGCATTGGCGACGTGCCCACCATGCGGGCGGTGGATTGCGGTGGGGACAGCGGCATGCCCAATGCCGAGACCTATCAGCTCACCCTCACCATCCAGTCGCGGGTGGTGGCCGGCGATGCGCCCGGCACCAGCGTCATCGAAAGCACCGTGGAGGGCACGGGACGCAATCCCACCACGGCCGCGTCCAGCGATGTGCGCTGCAGCTCCATCGGCGGGTTGGAGAAGCGGATCGGCGAGCTGGTCAAGGCCAGCCTGGCGGGTGGCAAGTAGGCCGGCCACGCCCGGCCCGGTACCGGGCTCATGGATCGGCCCCAGGGAGGGCTGAAAGTGACCGGAAAAGGGTGGGGAGCGGTTGACCCGCCCTCCGGTCCTGCCTAAGCTTAGGGTTCTGTTCCGTGCCGCCTCGCATTCGGACCTCAGTTTGTTGGCGAGGCGATCCACGTAGAAGTCGGCGTACGAACTTCCCATCGGCCTGTGTCGATGGGCCACCAGACCCTGATGCCTACGATCAACCAGCTGGTCCGCCGCGCCCGAAAGGACGTGGTGGAGAAGTCCAAGGCACCCGCGCTCAAGAGCAATCCGTTCAAGCGTGGCGTGTGCACCCGCGTCTATACCACGACGCCCAAGAAGCCCAACTCGGCGCTGCGCAAGGTTGCGCGTGTTCGTCTCACGAACCAGCTCGAGGTCACCGCGTACATTCCCGGTGAAGGCCACAACCTGCAGGAACACTCGATCGTGCTCGTGCGCGGCGGCCGTGTGAAGGACCTGCCGGGCGTGCGTTACCACATCGTCCGCGGTACGCTCGACGCCTCGGGCGTCAACGGCCGCAATCAGAGCCGTTCGAAGTACGGCACCAAGCGCCCCAAGCCGGGCCAGGCCGCTGCGGGAGGTAAGAAGAAGTGAGCCGTCGCAAGAGTGCCGTGAAGCGCGTCGTGTTGCCTGATGCGCGCTATGACAGCCAGACTGTCTCGAAGTTCATCAACAACCTGATGTCGCAGGGCAAGAAGTCCACCGCGGAAGGCATCTTCTACAGCGCGATGGACATCGTCGAAGCCAAGACGAGCCAGCCGGGTGTGGGCGTGTTCAAGCAGGCGCTCAACAACCTCAAGCCGGTCATCGAGGTCAAGAGCCGCCGCGTTGGTGGTGCCACCTACCAGGTGCCCGTGGAAGTCCGTCAGGACCGCCGTACGGCGCTGGCCATGCGCTGGCTCATCTCGTACTCGCGCGATCGCAACGAGAAGAGCATGCCCGAGAAGCTCGCTGCCGAAGTGCTGGCTGCGGCGCGTGGCGAAGGCAATGCCATCAAGAAGAAGGAAGACACGCACCGCATGGCCGAGGCCAACAAGGCCTTCGCGCACTATCGCTGGTAAGGTCTTTCGCTACGGCGAATACACAACGGGGCCCCGGATTCAATCCGGGGCCCCGTTGCTTTTGCGCCAGCCATCGGCGTGCCGCCGCTAACGTCACTGCCACTACGCCACGGTCAGCCCGTTCTCACTGGCCATGACGGCGCCATAGACGGTTGCACCCGGCAGCAGACGCACGACCGGTGCCGTGATGGTTGTGGGCTTGGTGCTGCTGCCCACCACCACCGCCTCCACCACAATGGCTTCCTCGGAGATGATGGGGCCGGTGACGCGTGCGCCGCGCTCGAGCGTGATGCGCTTGCGTGCAGACAGTGAGCCGGTCACCACCGCACCGCTGCGCACGATGATTTCGTCGTGTGCCTTGAGTGAACCCGTCACGCGTGCGCCGTCGTTGACGACGATGGATCCGGTCGCAATGGCGGAGCCAATGAACGCTGAACCAGCGGTGATGGGCAGGCCACCATCGATGCGCCAGTATGCGGGCGCCAACTGCTTGCCGTAGCTGGGCACAAAGCGCTCATAGGCGCCCGTGGGTAGCGTGGGAGCTTCAACCGTCTCGACATCAGTCACGCGAATGACACCGGCTTCGAGTCGCTCGAAGGTAACGTCGGTGCCCAACACGATCGTGCGTTCGGCCGTGGCGCGTCCGAGCAGGCGACAATGATTGGCCACCTCGAGTCGGCCCTTGGCGTGCACCCAGCGCAGCACGGTGGAGCGTTCGCCGAGGTACACGTCGCGCTGCCCCAGCAATGCCCGATACACCACACCGTTACTGCCGCGCACCGTGAGGCGCGCCAACACCTCGGTGGCCAGCTCACAGTCTTCGGGCAGCGGTGTGCTGTCCATCAGCACGACCATGTCTTCGATGGGCTTGCGCTGCTTGACCAGCGGCGCGCCCTGCGAATGCGACAGCACGGGCGTGCCATCACCAAGCCGCGGCGGCACCATGGTGCCCAGCAGGCCTTCACGCTGCGCGCGCTTGGTGAACGAGTCGGCGAAATACGTGAGCTTGCCCGCGTCGTTGCCAACGGCGCTCAATGGCGCTGCATCGCGCGGTCGCAGCAACTCCATGAACGCGGGAATGAGGGGCAGCGCCATCCACGCGAACAGCGCCAGCAGCAGCAGGGCGAAGGCCATGCCTGGTGTGGTCGGCATCAAAGGCGCCCTCCGTTCCCGCCCACGTTGGCACGGCCTTCACGGTGCCGCTCGGTCTTCTGCCACTGCACCGGACGGCCACGCAGCCACGACGCGCGGGACAGCGACGCGCGACCCACGGCAAAGGTGCTCACGAGGAAGCCGAGGAAGAGGAATGGCAGCATACGAATGCGTTCGCGCGATCCATCGAGACGACTGGCGGCAGCCACCTGGAAGAACGCGGCGAAGTTGCCGACGGTGTTGAACGACGAGATCGCGAGCACGGTGAAGCGCCCCCACTCGGGCGGATAGCCGGCGAAGAACAGAATGATGGTGCAGAGCCAACCCACGGCGAGCACCAGGGGCACGACAAACACGCCGAGCAGCAACGCGCCGTCGATCACCTGTGCCAGAGGCAGGCGCGAGCGATTGGTGAGCAGCGCGGCCACATACCGACGCAGCGCCTGATTGTGCCCCTTGGCCCAGCGCTTGATCTGCCGGATGCGCGACTCCCAGGTCTCGGGCACTTCTTCGTAGCACTCCGAGCGATTCTGGTACACGACCTCCCAACCGGCGATCACCAGGCGCACCGTGAGGTCGGTGTCCTCGGCCAGCGAGTCCACGTTCCAGCCGCCCACGTGTTCGAGCGCCGCGCGGCGCACGCCACCCACGGTGCCGCCGTACTGCGGCACGAGACGCAGGTTCATGCGGGCCTGCTGGTCCACCTGATAGCCGCCGGCGCGCTCGAGGTCGAGCAGACGCGTGAGCAATGACAGCCCCACGTTGAGTGGCACGACGCGGCCCATGACCGCGCCCACTTCCGCGTCGAAGAACGGCGCGACGAGCTGCTTGAGCAGACGTTCACCGGGGATGTAGTCGGCATCGAACACCAGGAAGATTTCATCCTGATGCAGCGCCATCGCGTCAGCCAGCGCCGCGGCCTTGCCGGGAATGCCTTCGTCACGCAGGAAGGGAATGATGCGCCCCGGATAGTTCTCAGCGTACTCCTTCAGGATGTTGCGCGTGTCATCCGTGGAGCGGTCATCCACCGGCACGATCTTGAGCCGGTCCTCGGGATAGTCGCAGGTGAGCAGCGCATCGAGTGAATCACGGATGACGCGCTCCTCGTTGTGCGCCGGCACAAACACCACGAGTGAAGGCCAGTCGGCCTGAATGACGTCGACGAAGGGCTGACGATGCCGTCCGAACAGGCGATTGAGCGTGAAGAAGTAGTGCCGCAGGGTGTAGATCGCGAGGATCACGATGCACACCCAGAGTCCCACGTTGGCAAAGCCGACCAGTGTGTTCATGGACGGCCCCCGAGGCCCAGACGCCGCACCAGCATCGAGCCGTAACCGAGGGCGCGAATGATCTGCGAGCCGATGGGCGTGATGGCCCGCACCGACTGCGGCGTGGGGGTGGGACGCGGACGGTCTTCGGGGTAGCGCGTCGGCATGGTGGGCGGGCGTCGCTCCACCGAATCAAGCACGCCACCCGATCGCCAGCTCATGCCCCAGCCATAGAGCGCCACGTACACGAATACGTCGAGCAGCACGCCGAAGACCAGAAACAGCATGGGCATCGCCAACAAGGAGGCGCGATGGATGACCCAGGTATGCACGGCCGCCTGCAGCGGCAGCAGGACGCTCAGGTGGGCCAGCAGCAGCGTGCCCATGGCGACCTTCTGCCAGAGCAGGAAATCGAAGATGTGGAAGGTGAACGCCACCAGAAACGGCGAGAGCACCAGAATGACCACACCGCAGATGAGCAACCCGGCCGTGTATGACGGGAGGTCGTAGGTGAACGGCGGCGCGGCAAAGGTAAACCAGAGCTGCGCCGTCAGCTGAATGGCCGCGAGAAAGCGCAACAGGTAACCGAAGGGCAGCCAGCGGTCCTTGAGAAAGAAGCTGACGGCGAAGAGCACGACGGTGACCAGCCATCCCGTCTGCAGATCGCGCGGCTCGGGCCAGAAGCTGCCCGCCGTGAAGTACGGAATGGCCACGCCAAGCGGCCCCACTTCGAAGACCCGCGTCGATACCACGCCGGGGAGTCCGAGGGGGTCGCGAATGGCATTGAAGAACTCGCGCCATGCGCCCATGAGCGGGTCGAGCAGCGCGAACATGGCCACCGCGAACATCATCGGCAGCACGAAGAGATCGACGAGCAGGGTCCAGGAGATCTCGAGGCCGATCATCGCGCGGTGTGGCGCGATGCGCCCGCCGCGGAACCCACGATCACGCAATTGGTCTATGCGCCGGGACGGCTTACCAGTAACGCGCGACACCGAGGGTCACTCCGGTTCGAGAGAAGAACGGATTGACGTAGCGGTCGCCCTGCAGACTGAGGGCCCACTGCGTCGTGAGCTTTTCGCGCCAGGCCAGCGCATACTCCTGCGAATGAAAGCGCCGGAGCGTCGTGTTCGCGGAGATGATCTGCCAGCCCTCACTGCCGCCCCCCACACGCACCGAAAAACTGCGACGCGGTGAGGGTGTGAGAATGCTCACCCCCTGAAGGCGGTGCGAGCGGATGGTGCCGGGCTGACTGGTGTTGTACCGCCCCGACACTTCGAGCAGCAGCGCCTTGGGGGCAAACCACGCAATCGATCCGGTGGCAGCCACATCGTACAACTCGAACGGCGATTTGACGTACGAACCGCCGCCGGTGACCTGCCACTCCTTGCGCGCGCCGAGTCTGAGACCGACTTGTGCATCGCTGCGCAGACGCGGCAGAATGGGCGACCCGTCGCCCACATTCACGCCAATGACGTGAAAGAGCCGTGCGTTCCAGTCGTGCCGATGGGCGGCGCCCACCTGGATGCCCTGTTCACGGAAGCCGCGCAGCGCGAGCACCTCACCGTAGAACGTGTCCATGGCACGCGGGTTGACCACACGCGCGTAAGCGCCGGACCAGTCACCAAAATCATTGGTGACACGTTGGGCAAACGCATTCACCTCCGCCCATGAGCCGGGGAGCCCGCCGGCAAGTGGGGCCTGGGCGTCACTGCGTTGCGGCCAGAGCAGGGCGGTCAGGACAAGGGCCGCCGCCCGGGTACGCATCGCGCGCACCGACAGAGAAAGGCGCAGCATATCAGCTGGCACCCGACAGACGTTCCAGCGTGGCGTTCACCTGGTCATGATCAAGGCGGCGCGGGCCGCGACGCTCAGGCGGATGACGCAGCAGCGTGTCGATGACTTCCGCAATGCGAAACGCGGCGCGTCCATCGCCGAACGGATTGCGGCCGGAGGAGCGTTGGGTGTACAGCGCGTGGTCGGTAAGCAACGCCGACGTGCGGGCGAGAATGCGTGTGGCATCGGTTCCCACCAGCTCACCAAAACCGGCGTGCACCACTTCGGGGCGCTCGGTGGTATCGCGCAAGATGAGAATGGGCTTGCCGAGCGTGGGCACCTCTTCCTGGATGCCACCGGAGTCGGAGAGCACGAAGTGCGAACGCCGCAGCAGTTCGAGCAGCTCGGGATAGGGCAGCGGATCGAGCAGGTGAATGCGCGGAATGCCGGCGAGCCGCGCGTGTACCACGTCACGTACGCGCGGGTTGAGGTGCACGGGGAAGGCGATGTGCACGTTGGCATGCAGGCGCACAATGGCTTCGAGTGCGTCGCAGATGGCCTCGAGATGTTCACCCAGCGATTCGCGGCGGTGTACCGTGGTCACGAGCACCTGACTGTCATCCCAGGGGATGCCATTCAGTGCCGCGGTCTCGAACGTTTCCCGACGCGGAATCATGTGCATGGCATCGACCACCGTGTTGCCGGTGACGAAGATGTCGCTCTCCGGGATGCCTTCGGAGATGAGGTTGTTGCGCGCCTCGTTGGTGGGCGCGAAATGCACATTCGCCGTGCAGGTGGCGATGCGGCGGTTCACTTCCTCGGGGAAGGGACTCGACAGATCGAAAGACCGCAGGCCGGCTTCGATGTGTCCGATGGGAATGCCCTGGTAGAATCCCGCGAGACAGGCGGCCGTCACCGTGGACGTATCTCCCTGGACAAGCAGGAAGTCCGGTCGGTGCTCGAGGAAGCACTCGGTGAGGGCGGCCATGGCGCGCGAGGTGAATACGCCCAGGTTCTGCCCGTTCTGCATGAGGCCAAGATCGATGTCGGGTTCTATGCCGAAGACATCGAGCGCCTGTTTGAGCATTTCGCGGTGCTGCGTGGTGGCAATGACGAGCGCCTCGAGATGCGGATGCTCGCGGATGGCCGCGACGACCGGGGCCATCTTGATGGCTTCGGGGCGCGTGCCGATGACCAGGCAGACGGTGTGCTTCACGGGAGGGGCGGACATGTGAACACGTCGAGGAGGGAGACGCCGGGTGTCGCAGCGGCGCCAGGAGCGACCCTGTCATCGGACAGGAACCCGCCGTCATGTGGCGGGCCGAAAGCCGTCCCACGGTACCACGAACGAACGCCCGGCCCGTCACAGAGACGGGCCGGGCGCAATATGGCGAGCAGGTCTGCGGAGGGTTAGTCCGCTGCGCACATTTTTATCCGTTCATGCGACGGCGACGGCGCGTTGCCGCAAGACCCGCGAGGCCGAGACCGAGCAGGGCGATCGACGAGGGCTCGGGAACTGGAACGAAGTCGAAGTTCGTGTTGACGGCATAACCGTCCTGACCGGTGAAGCCCATGCGGACGTTGTCGACGGCGCCATGCCACGGAAGCGGCCACTGGCTGCCCACACCGACGGCAATGCCGATGACTTCGACGTTCGCGCCGAACAGGCATCCGTTCTCGCTGAACAGGTTGGCCGCATTGGCCGCATCCACACCACCCGCCCAGAAGCTCATTTGCGATGAGCAGGAGCCGTTCTGGCTGTAGCCCGCCGTGCCGTTCTGCGCGGGAGGCGCCACGTACCAGAAGTTGCCCAACTGCATCTGGCCCTGGGTGACCCACTTGTCTACCGTGGTCTTGTTGTTCGCGCAGTTCACCTGATCGGCGCCAAGGGCGCACTGGTTGTAGTAGCCTTCCCACACCAGTTCACTCAGCACATCGGGCTTGCCGTCGCGGTATTCGCGCAGCTGCAGGCGCAGCACCGGCGTCTTGTAGGCCCAGTCGGCGGGCGTGATGGGCTTGTTGTCGGTGTTCTGCACGCTGCCCACCGGCGCATCCCAACCCGACAGGCCGGTACGGTACCAGTCGAAGGAGAGCGCGCTCAGCTTCTCCAGATTGCCGAACGAGGCGCCGGTGTTGATGGTGTTGGCCGCGCTGCCGCCGGCATACAGATAGTAGAAGGCCCAGTCGTCGTAGCCGGCGGTGATGGAGCCGTTGCCGGTCACCGACAGCTCGAGCGACCCGCTTCCGACGTTGCCATAGCCGCCGCTGCACGGCCCGATGGTCTCGGTGCCGCAGGGCAGGGCAGTGGTGACCTGTGCCGATCCGCCAGCCTGCTGGGAATAGGTCCAGTTGGTGGGGTCGCCGAGCACGGACGTACCATTGGGGCCGACCACCTGTCCCTGCGCGAGCAGGGTGGTGGGCAGCGACAGGAGTCCGATGGACAGCAGGGTCGTGAACTTCATGGTAGGCCTCATGACCTGGTAATGTAGCGGAGCGGTAGCGAGCTGCGCTGCTCCTGGCCCTGTGAAGTGCATCACGCGTACCAGAGCCGGCCTCGACCATACCCTGTCATCACAGCTTGCGGCTGAGTCCGTTGTGGAAAGATAGTGGTAAGTGTTTGTTGGTCAACGTTTTGTGCACCAATCTCCGAGGCGTCGTCTGTCACAGAACTGAACCCCGCCATGGATGTGTGACCTTTGGCATGGGCTCAAAACTGCTGCATTGGTGAAACAACTGGGTGCCCTACTGTTGCAGACGCTCCACGCGGCTGCGCTTCATGTAAACGCGGGGCTCCAAATCGGCGCCCGCGGCGCGGCAAAACGCACAGGTACCATGCCTTGACAGCGCCGCCTGGATTAGTGAACTTGTGAGTCTGCACCAAAACGCAGTCAATTCGACGTCACCAGTTGGAGTCGGCAGTTCTTCGACAGGTGGCGCGCTTGGGTCCCCACTCGCGCAGCAGCGGCGAGCGTACCCGGCGACAGCGGATGGATACCGCTCCCCACATGGGAGGTCTGGTCCAGCCGTTTTTTTGCTGGTTCACTTTCGTTTTCCACTGCGCCGCCCTGGCGGCGCTGACCGACGACTATGCCGCGTACGACCCCGCTCGAGCACTACCGAAATATCGGCATCATGGCGCACATCGATGCCGGCAAGACGACGACCACCGAGCGCATCCTCTATTACACGGGGAAGTCGCACAAGATCGGTGAAGTCCACGATGGCGCCGCCACCATGGACTGGATGGAGCAGGAACAGGAGCGCGGCATCACGATCACGTCGGCCGCGACGACCTGCTTCTGGCAGCGCCATGGCCAGAGCGACAAGAAGGGTGACGGTCCGGAGTACCGGATCAACATCATCGACACGCCGGGCCACGTGGACTTCACCGTCGAAGTGGAGCGTTCGCTCCGCGTGCTCGACGGTGCCGTCACGCTGCTCGACTCCGTCGCCGGCGTGGAGCCGCAGACCGAGACCGTGTGGCGTCAGGCCGATCGCTATCGCGTGCCGCGCATGATCTTCTCGAACAAGATGGATCGTGTGGGCGCGAACTTCGATCGCTGCCTCGCCATGATCCGCGACCGCCTGAGCAAGCGCGCGTTCCCGCTGCAGCTGCCGGTTGGTTCGGGTGAGACGTTCACCGGCCACATCGACGTGCTCGAGCGCAAGCAGTACATCTTCCACGACGAGACGATGGGCAAGACGTTCTCGGTGGTCGAAGTGCCGGCTGAGTTCAAGGACGCCTGCGAGCAGGCCCGCCACGAGGCCATCGAAGCCGCCGTCGAATACGACGAAGCGCTGATGGAGAAGTACCTCGCGGGTGAGGAGCTTTCGATGGCCGAGATCCGTCAGGCCATCCGCAAGGCGACCATCGCGATGGAATTTATCCCGGTCTTCTGCGGCGCCTCGTTCAAGAACAAGGGCGTGCAGGCGCTTCTCGACGCCGTGATCGATTACCTCCCGGCGCCGATCGACGTCCCGGCCATCCAGGGGCACCTGCCGCACCACGACGAAACGTTCATCGATGCGCCGATCAAGGACGACGCGCCGTTCGCGGCGCTGGCGTTCAAGATTGCCACCGACCCGTTCGTCGGAAAGCTGACCTTCTTCCGCGTGTATTCGGGCGTGCTCAACTCGGGCAGCTACGTGTACAACAGCACGAAGGACAAGCGCGAGCGTGTGGGCCGTCTGCTCCAGATGCACGCCAACAAGCGCGAGGAAATCGAGGAAGTGCGCGCCGGTGACATCGCCGCCGCCATCGGTCTCAAGGACACGCGCACGGGCGACACGCTGTGCACGGAAGACAATCCGCTCATCCTCGAGGCCATGAAGTTCCCGGCCCCCGTCATCGACGTGGCCATCGAGCCGAAGACGAAGGCCGACCAGGACAAGCTGGCCATCGCGCTGCAGAAGCTGGCCGAGGAAGATCCGACGTTCCGCGTGCGCTCCGATGCCGAGACCGGTCAGACGATCATCGCCGGCATGGGTGAGCTGCACCTCGAGATCATCGTCGACCGCATGATGCGCGAGTTCAAGGTCGACGCGAACGTGGGTCGCCCGCAGGTGGCCTACCGTGAGACGATCAAGAAGCGCGTCGAAAAGGTGGAAGGCAAGTTCGTCCGTCAGTCGGGCGGTAAGGGTCAGTACGGCCACGTGGTCATCAACATGGAGCCGTCCGAACAGGGCCAGGGCTTCGTGTTCGAAGACAAGATCGTGGGCGGCGTGATCCCGCGTGAGTACATCGGACCGGTCGAGCAGGGCATCAAGGAAGCCCTCGAGAACGGTGTCCTCGCCGGCTATCCGGTGGTGGACGTGAAGGTCCAGCTGACCTTCGGTTCGTACCACGAAGTCGACTCGTCGGAAATGGCGTTCAAGATTGCCGGGTCCATGGCGTTCAAGGAGGCCGCGAAGGCGGCCAGCCCCTGCCTGCTGGAGCCGGTGATGAAGGTCGAGGTCGTGAGCCCCGAAGCGTACATGGGCGACGTCCTCGGCGATCTCTCCTCGCGGCGCGGCAAGATCGGCGGCATGACGCAGCGTGGTGAGGCGCAGGTCATCTCGGCCACGGTGCCGCTGGCGGAGATGTTCGGCTACTCGACGCGTCTGCGCAGCATGTCGCAGGGGCGCGCGGTCTACTCGATGGAGTTCTCGCACTACGAAGAAGTGCCGAAGTCGAAGGCCGAAGAGATCATCAGCAAGGTGAAGGCGTAAGCCTCACCCCTCATTCACTACCCAAGCACAGACAGAACCATGGGCAAGGCAAAGTTCGAGCGGAACAAGCCGCACGTGAACGTGGGTACGATCGGCCACGTCGACCACGGCAAGACCACCACGACCGCGGCACTCACGAAGATCTCGTCGGACAAGGGCTACGGCACGAAGTACGTCGCCTACGACGAAGTCGCGAAGGCGTCCGAGTCGCAGGGCCGTCGTGACTCGACGAAGATCCTGACGATCGCCACGTCGCACGTGGAGTACGAGACGGAGAACCGTCACTACGCGCACGTCGACTGCCCGGGTCACGCCGACTACGTGAAGAACATGATCACGGGTGCCGCGCAGATGGACGGCGCGATCCTGGTGGTGTCGGCCGTGGACGGCCCGATGCCGCAGACCCGCGAGCACATCCTCCTGGCGCGCCAGGTGAACGTGCCGAAGGTCGTCGTGTTCCTCAACAAGTGCGACCTGGTGGAAGACGAAGAGCTCCTCGACCTCGTCGAGCTCGAAGTGCGTGAGCTGCTGTCGAAGTACGACTACGACGGCGACAACGCGCCGGTCATCCGCGGCTCGGCCATCAACGCCATCAACGGCGATCCGAAGTGGGTGGCGGAGTTCCAGAAGCTGTACGATGCCCTCGACACGTACATCCCCGAGCCCGTCCGTGAGACGGACAAGCCGTTCCTCCTCCCGGTCGAAGACGTGTTCTCGATCACGGGTCGCGGCACGGTGGCTACGGGCCGTATCGAGCGCGGCATCATCAAGGTCGGCGAAGAAGTGCAGGTCGTCGGCTACAACAGCGAAAAGAAGACGACCGTGACGGGCGTCGAAATGTTCCGCAAGCTGCTGGACGAAGGCCAGGCCGGTGACAACGTCGGTCTCCTCCTCCGCGGCATTGCGAAGGAAGACATCGAGCGCGGCATGGTGCTGGCCAAGCCGAACTCGATCAAGCCGCACACGAAGTTCACGGCCGAGGTCTACGTCCTCACGAAGGAAGAGGGTGGCCGCCACACGCCGTTCTTCAAGGGCTACCGCCCGCAGTTCTACTTCCGCACGACGGACGTGACGGGCAACATCGAGCTCCCCGAGGGGATGGAGATGGTGATGCCGGGCGACAACGTGACGATGACCATCGAGCTCATCATCCCGATCGCCATGGAAGAGCAGCTGCGCTTCGCCATCCGTGAGGGTGGTCGTACGGTCGGCGCCGGCGTCGTTACGAAGATCCTCGCCTAACCAGAACCGGCAGATCGACGGGAGTCGGTGATTCACCGGCTCCCGTCGCTCGACTGGTTCCCACACGGAACTCTGATGGCTGGCCGCATTCGCATTCGCCTCAAGGCATTCGACCACGCCGTGATCGACCAGGCTTCGGCGGACATTGTCCGCACGGCCGAGAAGACCGGCGCGTCGGTGTCGGGGCCGATCCCGCTCCCGACCAAGACGCAGCGTTGGACGGTGCTCCGTTCGCCGCACGTCGACAAGAAGTCGCGTGAGCAGTTCGAACTGAAGACGCACAAGCGCGTCATCGACATCCTCGATTCTCGCGCAGGCACGGTGGACGCGCTGACAAAGCTCGACCTGCCGGCAGGCGTGGACGTCGAGATCAAAGTCGAATAGAACCAACGAGAAGCGTAAGGTTGTACGGCGTAAGGTTGTAAAGCGCGAAGGGTAAAAACTGCAGGGAAACGGAAGTTCACGTCGCAGAACATCGCGACGCGTACTGGTGGGGCTGCACAGGGCGGCTTCATCCACAGTCCAACGGTTGCTTCTCCGGAAGCACCGCGACTCGTACGGAGTGAGTCATTTCATGATCGGCATCATCGGCAAGAAGCTGGGCATGACCCAGCTGTTCAACGAGCAGGGGCAGCAAGTGCCCTGCACCGTGGTGGAGGCCACGCCCAACCCCGTCACGAAGGTGATGACGGCGGACGCGGCCGGTTTCGCTTCGGTGGAGCTCGGATATGGGGCGCAGCGCACGGCGCGTCCCAACAAGAAGGGGGAGCGCACGCCCAAGGGCCGTCGCGCGACCAAGGCGGAGCTGGGTCACGCGAAGAAGGCCGGCCTCGAGGCCGCGCCGCGCGTGCTCAAGAGCTTCCGTCTCGACGACGCGCCGGGCAATGCCGAGGCGCCGTCGTACTCCGTGGGTGAGACGATCACCGTGAACATCTTCACGCCGGGTGAGCGCGTGAAGGTGACGGGGACGTCCAAGGGCCGCGGCTTCCAGGGCGTGGTGAAGCGCCATGGTTTCGGCGGCGGTCCGAACACACACGGCAATACCAAGCATCGCAAGCCGGGCTCCATTGGCGCGGGCACGGACCCGTCGCGCGTCATCAAGGGCAAGAAGATGCCCGGTCATTACGGCGCGGCGCAGCATACGGCGACGAACCTTCGCATCGAGAAGGTGGACGCCGAGCGTAACCTCATTTATCTGCGCGGCAGCGTGGCGGGGCCGACCAACGGCATCGTCTTCGTGCGGAAGCAGGGCTGATCATGACGGCGGAAACCAAGACTTTCGAGGCGCCTGTGTACTCGGCGCAGGGGAAGCAGGGCGGCACCCGCCCGCTCCCCGAAGGGACGTTCGACGGCATCGTCAACGTGCCGGTCATGCACCAGGCGGTGAAGGCGTTCCTCGCCAACCGTCGCCAGGGCACGGCCAAGACCAAGACGCGTGGTGAAGTGACGGGCGGCAACCAGAAGCCGTGGAAGCAGAAGGGCACCGGTCGCGCCCGTCAGGGCTCGACGCGCGCGCCGAACTGGCCGGGCGGTGGTACGGTGTTCGGCCCGCAGCCGCGCAGCTACACGCAGATCGTGCCGAAGCAGGTGCGGGCGCTGGCGCGCAAGAGCGCCTTCAACGCCCGGGCCCGTGAGAACGCCGTGGTGCTCGTGGACGCGCTCGATTTCAGCGCGCCGAAGACCAAGGCGATGACGGACCTGCTGGCCAAGCTGGGTGTGGCCGAGAAGAAGGTGCTGGTATTGACGGACGGCGTGAAGCCGAACGTGTACCTGAGCGCCCGCAACCTGCAGCGTGCCCACGTGATGCCGTACAGCGACGTGAGCACCTACCACATCCTGTGGTCGGACGTGGTCGTGATCGAATCGTCAGCGCTGGCCTCGAGCCAGTCGGAGGGCTGACCGTGAGCGCACTGTATCGCACCATCGTGCGCCCGATCATCACGGAGCGCACCTCCGCCGCCTACCAGGATCGCGGCGAGTACACGTTCGAGGTGGCGCCGGACGCCACCAAGCACGCCATCAAGGCGGCCGTCGAGCAGCTGTTCGGCGTCAAGGTCACCGGTGTCTGGACGTCGATCGCGCGGGGCAAGACCCGCCGCGTCGGCCAGTCGATCGGTCGCCGCCCCCACACCAAGAAGGCGATTGTGAAGCTGCGTGACGGCGACACCATCGCGATCTTCGAGGGCTGAGTCGCATGGGCATTCGTCAATTCAAGCCGGTCACGAAGGGCACGCGGTTCCGCTCGGTGTCGGATTTCGCCGAGATCACGCGTTCGACCCCTGAGAAGTCGCTCGTGGAGCCCCTCAAGAAGTCGGGCGGCCGCGACAACCATGGCCACATCTCGATGCGTCGCATCGGTGGCGGCCACAAGCGCATGTACCGCGTCATCGACTTCAAACGCAACAAGTTTGGCGTCGTGGGCACGGTGGCGCACATCGAGTACGATCCGAACCGCTCGGCGCGCATCGCGCTGATCGAGTACGCGGACGGCGAGAAGCGCTACATCCTGCACCCGAAGGGTCTCAAGCAGGGTGACTCGGTGGTGTCGGGCCCGGGCAGCGACGTGCGCACGGGCAACTCGATGCCGCTCAAGGAAGTGCCGCTCGGCACGTCGGTGCACAACATCGAGCTCAAGATCGGCAAGGGCGGCCAGATGGCCCGCTCGGCCGGCACCTTCGCGCAGGTCGTGGCGAAGGAAGGTGAGTACGTCACGCTGCGCCTGGCGTCCACGGAAATGCGCCTCGTGCACGGCAACTGCATGGCGACGATCGGCGAAGTGGGCAACGCCGAGCACGAGCTGCAGTCGCACGGCAAGGCCGGCAAGAGCCGCTGGTTGGGCAAGCGGCCGAAGGTCCGCGGTGAGGTCATGAACCCGGTCGATCACCCGCACGGTGGTCGTACGCGCGGTGGCCGCAACGTGGTGAGCCCGTGGGGCAAGAAGGAAGGCGTCAAGACGCGCAACAAGAAGAAGGCGTCGACGCGTCTCATCGTACGCGGCCGCAAGCGCGGCCGGGCCACGCAGTAACCGCCAGGCGAGACGAGAACCGATATGTCGAGAAGCATCAAGAAGGGTCCGTTCGTCAGCGAGCGCCTGGAGGCCAAGGTGGTGGCGATGAACGCGAAGAGCGAGAAGAAGGTCGTGAAGACCTGGTCGCGCGCGAGCACGATCCTGCCCGACTTTGTCGGGCACACGTTCGCGGTGCACAACGGGAACAAGTTCATCCCGGTGTACGTGACGGAGAACATGGTTGGCCACAAGCTTGGCGAGTTCTCGCCGACGCGTCTGTTCCGCGGTCACGCGGGCCAGAAGGTCGACCCGAAGAAGAAGGGAGGCAAGTAATCCATGGCCAAGACCATCAAGGCCGGGATCGAGGCGCGCGCCATTCAGCGCACCACGCGCCAGTCGCCCTACAAGATGCGGTTGGTCATCGACCAGATCCGCGGTCAGCGCGTGAACGATGCGTTGGCGCTGCTGAAGTTTTCGAAGAAGCACGCGGCTGAGCAGATCGAGAAGACGCTCAACAGTGCGGTGGCAAACGCGGAGCAGGCGGCCCGTGCGGCCAACACGTCGCTGGATGTCGACGCGCTGGTGATCACGAAGGCCATCGTGAACGAGGGGCCGAAGCTCAAGCGTTGGACGCCGGCGGCCATGGGCCGTGCGACGCCGATGCTGAAGCGAACGAGCCACGTGGAGATCGTCGTGACGGAGGCGGTGCGCTAATGGGACAGAAGACCAATCCGATCGGCTTCCGCCTCGGAGTCACGAAGAACTGGCGTTCGACGTGGTACGCGAAGAAGGACATGCCGGCGCTGCTGAAGGAAGACGCGCTGCTGCGCAAGTACCTGAAGGCGCGCCTGGACAACGCGGCCATTGCCGACGTGACGATCGAGCGCAAGCCGGGCAAGGTGGTGGTGACGATTCACACCGGCCGTCCGGGCGTGGTGATCGGCAAGAAGGGCGCCGAGGTGGACAAGCTGCGTGACGAGCTCGCGCAGCTGACCGGCAAGGAAGTCGGCATCAACGTCGAAGAGATCAAGCGCCCGGAAGTCGAGGCGCAGCTCGTGGCCGACAACATTGCGGCGCAGCTTGCGCAGCGTATCTCGTTCCGCCGCGCGCTCAAGCGCGCCGTGCAGAGCGCGATGCGTATGGGCGCGCTGGGCATCAAGGTGAAGGCCGGCGGCCGCCTCGGTGGCGCCGAGATCGCGCGCGTGGAAGGGTACATGGAGGGCCGGGTGCCCCTTCACACGCTGCGCGCCGACATCGATTTCGCGACGAGCACCGCGAAGACCACCTATGGGACCATCGGGATCAAGGTGTGGATCTTCAAGGGCGAAATCGTGGAAGATCGTCGCGGCAAGACCTACTCGACCGGCAACTGAGGAACTGAGAGATGCTGAGTCCGAAGCGGGTCAAATTCCGCAAGATGTTCAAGGGCCGGACGACGGGCCTGGCGTACCGTGGGTCGGAGGTGTCGTTCGGGCACTTCGGTCTGCAGACGCTGGAGCCGGGCTGGATCACCAGCCGTCAGATCGAGGCCTGCCGTGTGGCGATGACACGTCACATCAAGCGTGGCGGCAAGGTGTGGATCCGGATTTTCCCGGACAAGCCGATCACGAAGAAGCCGGCCGAAACCCGAATGGGTAAGGGTAAGGGTTCGCCGGAGTTGTGGGTGGCCGTGGTGAAGCCGGGCCGCGTGATGTTCGAGATCGAAGGCGTCTCGCGCGAGCTGGCCGAGACGGCGATGGCACTGGCGGCTGCGAAGCTGCCCGTGAAGACCAAGTTTGTCGTGCGCGAGGAGGCGGTGACCCATGAAGACTGAAGAGATCCGCGGACTGGCTGACGACGAGCTGACGAGCCGCATCCGCGAGCTGGAGGAGGAGCGGTTCCGCCTCCGCTTCCGCAGCGCGACCGAGGCGCTGGAGCAGCCACTGCGGCTGCGCAGCATCCGCAAGGACATTGCGCGCCTGAAGACGGTGCAGCGCGAGCGTCAGCTCGCTGCCGGCCGTGGCCGCTAACCGGAAACCGACCGATGGCTGAGATGAATAACGCGAGCGCCGCGCAGAACGGCGCCTCCGAACGGACCGCGCGCAAGGTGCGCGTCGGGCTGGTCGTGAGCGACAAGATGGAAAAGACGGTGGTGGTGGCGATCGATCGCCGCATGCCCCATCCGCAGTACGGCAAGATGGTGACGAAGACGCGCAAGCTGAAAGCGCACGACGAGGAGAACTCGGCGAAAGTCGGCGACACTGTCCGCATCATGGAGACCCGGCCGTTGTCGAAGGACAAGCGGTGGCGTGTGGTCGAGATCGTCGAACGCGCACGCTGAGGACCTGACCCATGATCCAGCAGGAATCGGTGGTGAAGGTGGCGGACAACAGTGGTGCCAAGCGCGCCCTGGTGATCCGCGTGCTCGGCGGCACGCGTCGTCGCTACGCAGGCCTGGGTGACCGGGTGATCGTGGCGGTGAAGGACGCGCTCCCGAACGGCACGGTGAAAAAGTCCGACGTCGCGAAGGCGGTGGTCGTGCGCACGGTGAAGGAAACGCGCCGCAAGGACGGGTCCTACATCCGCTTCGACGAGAACGCCGTCGTGATCATCAACGACAACGGTGAGCCCAAGGCCACCCGTATCTTCGGTCCCGTGGCGCGCGAGCTCCGCGAGAAGCGGTACATGAAGATCGTGTCGCTGGCTCCCGAGGTGCTCTGAGATGCGCAAGAACGTGTATTACAAGACGGATCGCGGCCAGCGCCTCGGCGCCGGGCGTCACGCCCTCAAGGCGTCGCGCGAAGCGATCCACGTCACCAAGGGTGACACCGTCCGCGTGATGCGTGGCGACGACAAGGGGAAGGAGGGCAAGGTCCTCCAGGTGTACCCCAAGACGGGCCGCATCAAGGTGGAAGGCATCAACATCGTGAAGAAGCACCGCAAGGCGCGCACGGCGGAAGAGCAGAGCGGCATCATCGAGATGCCGGCGCCCTTCCACGCGTCCAACGTGATGCTGCTCGATTCGAAGACCGGCAAGCCGACGCGCGTTCGCAACCGCGTCGACAAGGACGGCACGAAGGAGCGCGTCGGCGTGAAGAGCGGTGAAGTCATTCCCCGTGCGCGCTGACCGGAGTTACTGACATGGCGACCAAGGAAAAGGGTGCCGCCAAGGGCGGCGCCAAGGGTGGAGCAAAGGGCGGCGCGGCCAAGGGCGGCGCGGCCAAGGGTGGTGCGGCGCAGAAGGGCGGCGGCAAGAAGGGTGGTGCCGCCACGACGCGTGCGGCGGTGGACTTCACCAAGCGTGAACACGCGGGTGCGGGCCTGCCGACGGCGGCGCCGCGTCTGAAGACGCACTACGAGCAGACGGTGCGGGCCAATCTGGCCAAGCAGTTCGGCTTCACCAACGTGATGCAGATCCCGACGCTCGAGAAGATCGTGATCAACTGCGGCGTGGGTGAGGCGGTGAAGCAGCCCAAGCTGCTCGACGTGGTGGTGGAAGAGCTCGCGCTGATCACCGGTCAGAAGCCGGTGCGCCGCAAGGCGAAGAAGTCGGTCGCGAACTTCGGCCTTCGCGAGGGCCAGGACATCGGCGCCTCGGTGACGATGCGCGGAACGCGCATGTGGGAGTTCCTCGACCGTTTCGTGACGGTCGCGTGCCCCCGCATCCGTGACTTCCGTGGCCTCGGCACCAAGTCGTTCGACGGCCGCGGCAACTACACGCTCGGCATCAAGGAGCAGATGATCTTCCCCGAGATCAACTACGACATGGTCGAGCAGATCCACGGCATGGACATTACGTTTGTTACATCGGCTGAGAAGGACGCGCATGCCTTTGCGCTGCTGCATCAGCTCGGTATGCCGTTCCGTGGCGACGACAAGCCGGTGACGCCCAAGGTGGCGCAGCCGAGCGCGGCCTAACTCCCAGGACTGACCGATGGCGAAGACGAGCAAGCTGGCCCGCAACGCCCAGCGCAAGGAGCTGGTGGAGCGGCACGCGCCGAAGCGCGCGGCCTTGAAGGCCGTGATCAAGAATCCGAAGAGCACGCCGGAAGAAGTCCAGGCGGCGGTGAACGCGTTGCACAAGATGCCGCGCAATTCATCGGCGACACGGGTGCGCAACCGCTGCAACATGAGCGGTCGTCCCCGGGCTTACCTCCGGCACTTCGGCCTCAGCCGCATTGCCCTCCGTGACATGGCCCTGAACGGCCTGATCCCGGGTGTGCGCAAGGCGAGCTGGTAACACGCAGGTTCCTCCATTCACTTCCTACAGGTCCGCTTCGGGCGGATACCATAGGAGCAATCCCAGAGCATGAGCCTCAACGACCCCATTGCCGACATGCTGACGCGCATTCGCAACGCGTGTGCTTCCAAGCACCGCCGCGTCGACATGCCGGTATCGAAGATGAAGATCGAGATCGCGCGGATTCTCAAGGAGAACGCGTTCATCCAGGACTACCGCACGGTCGATCTCGAGGATGGCAAGAGCGTGCTGCGCGTGATCCTCAAGTACGCGCACGGCGGCCAGTCGGTCATTCGCGAAGCGAAGCGCATTTCCACGCCCGGCCTGCGCAAGTACGTGGGCGTGCAGGAGATCCCGCGCGTGCGCAATGGCCTGGGCATGGCCATCCTCAGCACGTCGAAGGGCCTCATGAGCGATCGTGATGCGCGCGCCGCGAACACCGGCGGCGAACTCCTCGCCCTCGTCTGGTAAGGAGCCGCCATCATGTCTCGTATCGGCAAGCGCCCGATCCCGGTTCCGGCCGGGGTGTCCGTGGCAATCAACGGTAGCGCGGTGACAGTGAAGGGCCCGAAGGGCGAACTGTCGCGTACGCTGCCTGCAGAAATGATCGTGTCGCAGGAAGGTGCGGAGCTGCTGGTGAAGCGTCCGAGTGACGAAGAGCGTCACAAGGCGATGCACGGCCTGACCCGCACGCTGGTGGCCAACATGGTCGAGGGCGTGACAAAGGGGTTCCAGAAGACCCTCGAAATCACGGGTACCGGCTACAAGGCCGAGATCAAGCCCTACGGCGCGTTGCTGTCGCTGGGCTTCTCGCACCAGATCGAGTACAAGTCGCCGGAAGGCGTCAAGATCAGCGCGCCGAATCCCACCACGGTGGTGATTGACGGCGCGAGCAAGGAACTCGTGGGCCAGGTCGCGGCCGAGATCCGCAGCTTCCGCAAGCCCGAGCCCTACAAGGGCAAGGGCGTCAAGTATCAGGGTGAAGTCATCCGGCGCAAGGCCGGCAAGGCGGGAGGCAAGTAATGGGCAAGATCGCAATCCCGCGTACGAACGCGGAGAAGCGCAAGCGCCGGCATCTGCGCGTGCGCAAGGCAGTGAACGGCACGCCGGAGCGTCCGCGCCTGGTGGTGTTCCGCTCGCTGAAGCACATCTACGCCCAGATCGTCGACGACGTCGCGCAGCGCACGTTGTTGACGGTTGGCGACGAAAAGCTCAGTGGCACGAAGTCGGAGCGCGCGCTGGCCGTGGGCAAGGCTGCCGCGGAGAAGGCAAAGGCGGCCGGCATCTCGAAGGTGGTCTTCGACCGCGCTGGTTACCAGTACCATGGCCGCGTGAAGGCGGTGGCCGACGGAGCCCGCGAAGGCGGGCTGGAGTTCTGATCATGGCTGACGGACAGAATCAGGGTGGCGCGCCGCGCAGCGGTGGCGGCGGCGGACGTGGTGGCCCAGGTGGCGGCCGTGGGCGTGGTGGTCCGGGCGGCGGCCGTGGCCGTGGTCCGGGCGGCCCGGGTGCCGGCCGTGGCCGTGGCCCCGGTGGCGAGGGCGGGCAGGGCGGCGGCCGTGATGGCCGTGGCCGTGGTCCCGACCGCAACGCGCCGCAGGAACGCGAGCAGAGCGATCTGGTAGAAAACGTCATCGCCATCAATCGCGTGGCGAAGGTTGTGAAGGGTGGTCGTCGCTTCTCGTTCAACGCCCTCGTGGCGGTGGGTGATGGGCAGGGCAAGGTGGGCTTCGCCACCGGCAAGGCGAACGAAGTGTCGGAAGCGGTCCGCAAGGCCGTGGACGCGGCGCGTCGCTCGATGGTGCAGGTGCCGCTCACCGGTTCGACGATCCCGCACGAGGTGGTGGGCAAGCATGGCGCCGGCAAGGTGCTCATGAAGCCTGCGGCGCCCGGTGCCGGTGTGATTGCCGGTGGTGCGGTGCGCGCGGTGCTCGAGTGCGCCGGCATCCACGACATCCTCACCAAGTCGCTGGGTTCGACGAACCCGCACAACATGGTGCGGGCCGCGGTGAATGGGCTCCTCGAGCTCATCACGGTGGAGCAGGCGGCCAAGGAGCGCGGTCTGGACGTTTCGCAGATCGGCTACAAGTCGCGTGCGAAGTCGAAGACCGAGTCGGTGGACACACGTAAGGCGGCCGTGGTGGCCGCGGAGGTGGCATAATGCCGCGTACATTCGTGTGGCACCCGTCGAAGGGCCCGGCCACGTCGCCGAAGCTCGAGAAGCCGGGTACCGGCAAGCTCAAGATCACGCAGGTGCGCAGCGCCATCGGCCATTCGTGGCGGATGCGGGCGACGCTTGCGGCGCTCGGCCTGCGTAATCATCAGGCCAGCGTGGTGCAGCAGGATTCCGCCTCGCTGCGCGGCCAGCTCAAGAAGGTGCGTCACCTGGTTCAGGTGACGCCGGTGGAGGAGTAAGCAGATGGCCAACAACGAGTCGGTCGAGAAGATCGGCCTGCACAACCTGTCGCCGGCCCCGGGTTCGCACCGGTCGCGTCGTCGTCTGGGTCGCGGTCCGGGTTCCGGCCTGGGCAAGACGTCCGGCAAGGGTCACAAGGGTTCCATGGCGCGGTCGGGCCATGGCGGCCCCGGTGGCGGCAAGCCGCACTTCGAAGGCGGCCAGATGCCCATCACGCGCCGCATCCCGAAGCGTGGTTTCACCAATCCGTTCCGTGAGGAGGCGCAGGTGGTGCGCCTCAACGATCTGGTCAAGGTGCAGGGCGATGAAGTGTCGGTGGAATCGCTGCTCGCCGCGGGGCTCATCCGCGTCGGTCAGGGTGCCCCCAAGCTGCTCGCCAACGGCGAAGTCTCGCGCGCCCTGACGGTGAAGGGTGGTGTGCGAGTCAGCGCCGGTGCCAAGGCGAAGATCGAAGCGGCCGGCGGCCGCATCGACGCCTGATAACGGAGCTTCCAGCGCATGGCAGAACAAAACAACGCGGCGGCGCAAGCCGTCGCCAACATTTACCGGACGCCTGAGTTGTGGGCGAAGATCACCTTCACGTTCCTGTGTCTGGTGATCTATCGCGTCGGCTCGCACATCACGGCGCCCGGCATCGATGTCCAGGCGCTGACCGACTACTTCACCCGCCAGCAGGGTGGAGGCCTTCTGGGCCTCTACGACATGTTCGTGGGTGGCGGTCTGTCGCGCGCCACGGTGTTTGCGCTCGGCATCATGCCCTACATCTCGGCGAGCATTTTCGTCCAGATCGCCGGCGCGGTGATGCCGAACGTGGACAAGATGCAGAAGGATGAAGAGGGTCGGAAGAAGCTCACCCAGTACACGCGCTACCTCACGGTGGTGCTGGCGCTGGTGCAGGCCTACGGCTTTGCGCTCTTCACCACGTCGCTGCCGGCCGCGGTGTCGCGTCCGGGTCCGTGGTTCACGGTCCAGATGATGCTCTTCCTCACCACGGGTGCGATTTTCGTGATGTGGTTGGGTGAGCAGATCACCGAGCGCGGCCTGGGCAACGGCGCCTCGCTGATCATCTTTTTCTCGATCGTCGAGGCCATGTGGCCGTCCATCTTCCAGACCTTCAACTTCGTGACGACGGGCGCCATCGCGCCGCTGTCGCTCGTGGTGCTGGCACTGGCGATGGTGGCCGTGGTGGCGGGTACGGTGGCCATCACGGTGGCCGCACGGCGGGTGCTCATCCAGATCCCGCAGCGCACGATGGCGCGTGGCCGGCAGCGTGAAGCCGCGCGCAACTTCATCCCGCTCCGCATCAACACCGCGGGCGTGATGCCGATCATCTTCGCGCAGTCGGTCATCGTGATTCCTGGAGCGCTGGCACAGTTCAGCGGCAATCCCAAGCTCCAGGAAATCGCCGAGTACTTCAATCCGACCGGCCCGAACCCCTGGCTGTACATCGTGCTGCTGGCGGTACTCATCCTGCTGTTCACGTACTTCTATACGTCGATCATCTTCAATCCGGTCGACCTGGCCGAGAACCTGAAGAAGCAGGGTGGGTTTGTGCCGGGCATCAAGCCGGGCGCGAAGACAGCGGAATACATCGAGCAGGTGGTGGAACGCATCACCCTGCCCGGCGCGTTGTTCCTCACGGCCATCGCGCTCATGCCGGTCATCATCGCCCGACTGGTGAACGTGCCCTTTGCCTTCGGTGGCACCTCGCTGCTGATCGTGGTGGGTGTGGCGCTCGATACGATGGCGCAGATGCAGCAGCACCTGCTGCTCCGCAAGTACGACGGCTTCATGAAGAAGGGTCGCGTGAAGTTCCGCGGCCGTCAGGCCACCCAGGGCGGCTTCTAACACATCCTGATGAACATCGTGCTCCTTGGACCGCCGGGCGCGGGCAAGGGGACTCAAGGCGAGCGGCTTGCCGCTCGCCTTGGCGTTCCCAAGATCGCGACCGGCGATGTGCTACGCGCCGCCGTCAAGAACGGAACGCCCCTTGGCCTCGAGGCCAAGGCGGCCATGGATCGTGGGGACCTTGTTCCCGACGCGGTCATCATGGGCATCATGAAGGAAGCGCTGGCCGCACCCGATGCGGCCAAGGGCGCCATCCTTGACGGTGTCGTGCGCACCACGCCGCAGGCCGACGGCCTGGCGGATACGCTGGCCCAGATCGGAAAGAAGGTCGACGCCGTCCTGCTCTTCGAGATTGACGAAGAAGAGCTGGTGCGTCGACTGAGCGGTCGCACCACCTGCGACGCCTGTCAGCGCCCGTACTTCGGTCGTCAGCCCGGTGAGACGTGCACGGAAGGTGGCGTGACGGGCACGCTCGTGCGTCGCAAGGACGATGAGCCGGAAGCCATTCGCAAGCGCATGCAGGTGTACCGCGACCAGACCTCGCCGGTGATTGACTGGTATGTGCAGCACGGGGCCAACCTCGTGCGCATCAATGCCATCGGATCGCTCGACGACGTCGAAGCTCGCATGAACGCCGCGCTCGGCATCTCGTGATGGTGTTGGGCGGCACGGCACCAAGCACGCTGCTCAAGTCCCCGCGCGAGATCGAGATCATGGCGCGGGGCGGCGCCATTCTGCACGCCACGCTCATGCACGCCAAGGCGCACGTGCGTCCTGGTGTAAGCACGATGGAGCTGGATCAGCTCGTCGAGGCCTTCATTCGCTCGCACGCGGGCGCCGAACCGGCCTTCAAGGGACTCTACGGCTTCCCGGGCAGTGCCTGCATCTCCATCAACGAGGAGATCGTGCACGGCATTCCGTCACGCAAGCGCGTTCTGGCGGACGGCGACATCGTGACCGTGGATGTGGGTGTCAAGCTGGACGGCATGTTCACCGACTCGGCCATCACCATTCCGGTGGGGACGATCGACGCCGAGACGCAGAAGCTGCTCGACGTGACGCAGCGTTCGCTCGATGCCGGCATCGCAGCCGCGGTCGCCGACAACCACGTGGGCGACATTGGGGCGGCGGTACAGGCCGTGGTCGAAGCCGAAGGGTTCTCGGTGGTGCGCGAGCTCGTGGGCCATGGCGTGGGCTTTTCGCCGCACGAAGAGCTGCAGATCCCGAACTACGGCAAGCCAAAGCGCGGCAAGAAGCTGAGCGTGGGCCTGACCATTGCCATCGAGCCCATGGTCAACGTGGGCACGGCCAAGACTCGTACGTTGAGCGACAAGTGGACCGTCGTGACGGCCGACGGCAAGCGCTCGGCGCACTTCGAGCACACGGTGGCCATCACGGAAAACGGCCCGCGGATTCTCACGCTGGGTTGAGTCACGCGACGTCCACAGGATGTGCAAAGGGCGCCTGGTCCAATCGACCAGGCGCCCTTTTGCGTGTACCGCCGTGCTCAAGGAACCTTGAGGATCTCCTTCACGGAATCATCGAGGTCGCTGGTGTTGATGTAGCCGATCGCGCCCGGCGACTTCTTCACCAGATCCTTCACCGCAGCTGCGTCAGCGCCCTTCTTGGGCGCCGCGCCCTGGCCCGACAGAGCCAACTTGGTCCACTGCGAGCGGACGAGCGCCGTGGGCTTCTTGACCACCTTGGCGAAGAACTTTTGCGTGAGAATGGCGTCGCCATTCTCGACGATCTGCACCTTGGTGCCGTCGGGCCAGGTCGTGCTGGCGCCGGCGAAAATTTCGGCGATCTGCGCTTCGGTGAGCGACTTGGACTGGGACGCCGAGACGATGACGGAGATCTGAGCCGATGCGCTGGACGAAAGCATCGGGAGCATCAGGAGCGCAGCCGCAGCCACACCCGTACGGAACAGAGTACGCAGGGTCATGTGTGCTCCTGATCAGAGCCCGAAGGCGTACGAGAGATCGATGCGCAGCTCGGGATAGCTGACCGAACGGCCGAGGAAGCGGTAGCGATGCACGCTGGCGTCCACCTTGAAGGCCACCTGCGGCACGGGCCGATACACGAGACCCACCGTGCCCTTGGTGAACTTGCCATCGTCTGCCACACCGGCTTCGTCGTCACCACCAAAGCGCTTGCTGGCGATGGTCTCCGGATTGGAGTAGGCATCCCACTGCAGGTAGGGGCCGAGCTCGCCCTTGCTGGTTTCCTTGGAATAGCCCGCGCGCAGATACCAGGTCTGAATGGTGTGGTCTCCGGAGCGACGCACATTGGCGGCAGTCACCGGACCATTCGGATCGATCAGGAATCGCGCGCGCTGCGCGCCATTGATGCCGGCGCCATTCACGACCTGCACCACGGCGGCCGCATCACGCTGCGCCTTGTGGTCGGCCTGCGCCCACTCGGCCTGCAGGGTGAGCGAGTTCACACGGGCCTCGGCGTAGGCGTTCACCACCGTGAACGAGTCGCGCGCCATCCAGGGCAGCACACCGCTCTTGGGCGAACCACCACCCACCGTACGATCGCCGTTGGTGGCACCACCCGACGTGTATCCCGACACGCCGACGGTGTAGTTGCCGCGCCCGAAGTTGTAGTTCACGTCAGCGCCAAGCGGCAACGTGTTCTCCACGTCGCGTCCTTCGCCGTTGTCGGTGGACAGGCTGTAGCTCAGCTTGCCCGCACCAGCACGCACGAAGCCGTAGGCCATGGCCGTGGTCGTGCGCGAAATGAGGAGATGGTCACCGTCGAACGCTTCCGGCGCTTCGATGCCGTAGTACGTGGGCACGGCGTCGAGGATTTCATTGTAGAGCCCGAACTTGCGGTAGATCTTGCCAACCCGGAGGTTGAACGCGTTCGACGGCGTCCATTCGCCCCACAAGTTGCGCACGTCCACGTTGCCAGCGCCCGCACCGTTCAAGTTCACGAAGGCCTTGAAGCGCGGATCGAACTGATGCTGCATCATGACATTGAAGAACGGCTGCGTGAACTCACGCGGACCGGATTCCTTCACGACGTTTCCGCCTTCGGCCGTTGGGACCTGAAAGGACTTCTCGAGTCGCGTGGAGAAATAGCCGTACACTGACAGGGCGTCCTGCGCCGAGACAGTGAGGGGAAACAGCATGGCGAGAGCCAGCACGAGTCGGATTCGACGCGCAGGCATGGAGGATCTCCTCGGAGGGAGGGTTCGTTGCACCTGGCCAGCGTCGACCTGTGGGGGAGGTATCGGGACAACCCGATCAAAGCTTGAGCTGAAGGCCCGTTCATGTCGTGATTGTAAGCCGATTCCTGGCAGGGGCAAACCGTACGGTTCAAGTCTTGAGCCGGATGGTCGACACTCCGGCATTGGTATCGGGAATCCGGCGACGTCGCCCCCACCTCCCCGGTCGACGTTCACGGATCCCACGACATGCGTTTGCTCACCAATGTGCGTACGGCCACGAAGCTCCTGGTTTCGTCAGCCATCACCACTCTGCTCCTGGTGGCCGTCGGCTATGTCGGCGTGCGCAACAGCGCCCAGCAAGCCGAGGCGATTGCCAACCTGCAGCAGCGCGAGCTGCGCGGTATTGCCGCAGTGAAGCAGTCGAGCATTCTGCTCTCCTACATCAATGCCGAAGTGGGCCGCGCCTTGCTGGCAGTGGACACGGCAGAAGCGTCCTACCATGCGCAGAACGTGGCGGCCTTCGATACCGAGTTCCGCAGCACGCTCTCGCGCGCTGATTCCACGGTGGTGGATTCGGCGTCGCAGTCGCGCATGGCGGAGGTGCGGAAGGGCTATCCGGAGTTCATGAGCACCACGCAGCGTGCACTTGATGAGCGGCTGGCTGGCAACCTCGAATCGGCGCGTGCCACGGCCACCGAAGCATCGGCAGTGGGTCAGGCCCTCGTGGACATGATGGCCGAGGTGGCCACGGCCAAGGAGGTGCTGGGCGAGCAGGCATTCACCACCAGCAGCGCCGCGGCAGACAGTGCACGCAAGCTGCTGCTGGCGCTCGTGGCCATCGGTGCGTTGCTGACTGTGGGCCTTGGGGTGTTTGTGTCGCGTCTCATCACGGTGCCGCTTGGCCAAACAGTGTCGGTGTTGGAGAGCGTGGCCGCGGGCGACCTGCAGCGTGAAGTGGCGGTGGTGGGGCAGGACGAAATGGCCCGCATGGGTCGTGCACTCAATGTGGCCATAGCCGCGCAGCGCGATGCGCTGCAGCGCGCGGAGGATGCGGGTGCTGTGGCGCGTGAGCGTGCGGCTCAGGAAGCGGCCGCTGCCGCCGAGCTGCGCACGCGTGTGGACAGCATTCTCGAGGTCGTCGCCGCGGCAGCGGCCGGTGATCTCACGCGTCGTGCGCAGGTGTCGGGGACCGATGCCATTGGTCGCATGGGCGCAGCGCTCGATGAGTTCCTGACCGACCTGCGTGACAGCATCGCCACGATTGCCGAACAGTCGCATGGTCTGGCGCGTTCGTCCGAGTCCCTTGCTGCGGTGAGTGAAGAGATGAGTGCCACGGCCGAGGAAACGGCCGCGCAGGCGCGCACGGTGTCGGATACCTCGGATAACGTGGCGCACCGTGTACGGGAAATCGACGCCGGCGCAGCCAGCATCACGGCCCGCGTGCGCGATATCGCCAGCAGCGCGGGCGAGGCGGCGACGGTGGCGGAGCGGGCGGTGAATGCGGCGCGCAGTGCCAGCACCACAATTACCGCCCTCGATCAGTCGAGCGTGAAGATCGGCAAGGTCATCGATGTCATTCGCGCCATTGCGCAACAGACCAACATGCTGGCGCTCAACGCGGCCATTGAGGCGGCGCGTGCCGGTTCTGCCGGCGACGGCTTTGCTGTCGTGGCCAACGAGGTGAAGTCGCTGGCGGAGCGTACGGCCGGTGCCACACAGGAAGTGGCCAACGTGATCGCCGAAATTCAGCAGGATTCAGGTCGGGCCGTGCACGCCATTGCCGAGATCGGTCAGGTGGTGGATCGCATTCAGGGACTGCAGCAGGCCATCGCGCAGGCTGTCGCCGAGCATACGGCCGTGGTGTCCGACATGACGGTGAGCATCGGTGGGGCCCGTGCGGCCACCGAGCAGATCGTGCAGGGGATTGCCGGTGTCGCGGAGGCGGCGCGCGGCACCAGCGATGGAGCGGAGACCACGCAGAACTCGGCCCAGGATCTCGCGTCGTATGCGTCGGCACTTGGCGAGCTGGTAGCGCGGTTCCGCTATGAAGCCGATACGCAGGATGAGTCCGGCGAGCGCCAGCACTCGAGCCTGTCGCGGCCAACTGATGCGGCCGTTGACGACAGCGAGGATGCGGACATCCTGGTCTTCGGGTAGCTTTTCCGGCATCCCCCACCCGGAGATGCCGATGCCCCGCCGTGTTCCCCGTACGCTGTTGCTGGTTGCTGCCCTCATGTTCGCGGTTCCCGTTGCGCAGCCGGTTGCGGCGCAACAGGCACCGCTCATGACAGACCTCATGCAGGATCTGGCGGGCGTGGAGAAGAAGTTCGTCGAACTGGCCAAGGCCACGCCCGAAGACAAGCTCGCCTGGCGTCCCGCCGCGGGCGTGCGTTCCATGGGTGAGGTGCTGCTCCATGTGGCCAGCGACAACTACTTCATTCCGTCCGCATTCGGTCACGCCATCCCGTCAGCCACCGGCATCAAGTCCGATGACTACAAGACACTCATTGCGTACGAGAAGCGCACGTTGAGCAAGGCGCAGGTGGTGGCCGAGCTGGAGCAGAGCTTTGCCTACATGAAGAACATCATGGGCAAGACGACCGCCGCGTCACTCTCGCAGCCAGTCAGTCTCTTCGGCATGAAGAGCACGGGGCAGGGCATGTGGATTCTGGCCATGACCCATGTGCATGAGCATCTGGGGCAGTCCATCGCCTACGCGCGCATGAACGGCATTGTCCCGCCGTGGAGCAAGTGAGGCGTGTGTGACGCGCACGCAGGGTGCGCGTGAACCGAATCAGCGCCCGCTGAGGCGGATATCCAGCGGCTGGTCCTTGCCGCAGATCACGCGCACGTTCTGCACCACCGTGCGATAACCGCTCACGTCGGCACGCAACCGGTAGTTGCCTTCGCGGAGTTCGAGGGTGGAGCCAGTGGCCACGTCCATGCGGACGGTGGACTCGTAGGCTTCACCCTCGATGCGTACCACGGCCTCACCACGCACGGCTCCCCGGAACGTGAGCAACACGCGACCAGTGAGCGTGGCGTTGCGATCACGCGAGTCGCAGTTGTTGGTGACCGTTGGCGCGGCACCGGCGGCTTGCGTGGGCTCCCAGCGGCGCCTGGGAGCCTGACAGGCGGCCAGCAGCAGGAGGCTGGCTGCAGCGATGTGTGGAATCGGGAATCTCATGGGCTACCGGACAAGCTACGCAGGGCCGCCGCTTCGGCCAATCGGGCGTGTAGTGCGGCGGCGTCCACGCAGGCCCGGGCCTCGCTGGCCAGCGCAGCGCCGGCCTCCGCGCCCTCGTCGTCCAGCCCTGCCACATTGAGCCGCACATTGAGCGCGAGCCCGCGGCAGGCTGCCTCGGCCACCAGCGCGGCCACTGCGGCGTCGCCGGCCGCGTTGGGGTTGCCCTGTTCGGCGAGGGTGGCGGCCAGTTGGGCCACGTCCACGGCGAGACGCGCGGTGTGGAGCGGCACCGTGGCGGCGTGCAGCCACGCGGCCCGAAGGGCATCAGCACGCCGTTTCAACGCCTCCGCCGTGTCCTTGGGCAGGCGCCGCGCGGCACGGACCCCGTCAAAGGCAGAAGCATCCGTTTCGACCAGGGTTTCGAGCTGCGCGCGGAGGGTCGCGGCCTGCGTCCGGTACTGTGCCATGGCGTCGGCCACGGCAGCAAAACGCGGGTTCTCCTGCGTGAGTCCCGCCACCATCTGCGCGAGCGCTGCGGCGAGGGCCGTGGCATGGGCGGCTGCCGAGCCGCCGCCCGGTGTGGGCGTGGCGGCGGCGATGCGATCGAGCAGTGGGTCCGATATCACCACTGTTGGACGTTCCAGTCGCGATTCGAGCGTCAGCTGTTCGGCGTTGCCACGCAACTTCACATGCTGCGCACCGGCTGCCAGCAGTACGCGGGCGGGCACCAATCCCACGATCTCACTCCAGGTCACGTCCACACCATGCTGCGCGGCTTCACGCGCGACGGTGTCAAACACCAGGTGCATGGAGGCGCGCTCGATGTCCACGAGGTTCATGGACACCTGCGCCTGGCCATCCACCTCGAGCCCAAGGGCCTTTACACCGGGCAGGCCGCCACTGCTTTCGCGCACGGCGCGCGCGACGGCCTTGGCCACGGGCAGATTGCTCGCGGGGCCCAGGTAGATGTTGTAGGCCACGAGAAAAGGGCGGGCACCGATTGCGGTGGCGCCGGCGGTGGGATGCACGGTCGCGGCGCCAAAGTCGGGATGGCGCTCCGGATTGGTGACGATATCCTCGCGCAGTGCTTCGAAGCCGCGTCCGCGTACGTCGGCGAGGTTGCGGCGTGATGGCCGGCGCGCCGCCTGCTCGTAGAGGTACACGGGAATTCCCAGCTCGGTTGCCGCCCGTTCACCAAGCTGCTCGGCCAGTCGCACGCAGTCGGCCATGGTGGTGCCGTCGAGCGGCACAAAGGGCACGACGTCGGTGGCACCAATGCGCGGATGCACACCGCGATGCGCGTTGAGATCGATGCGATCACGCGCCACACGCATGGCAGCCAATGCCGCGGGCACTGCCGCGTCGAGCGAGGCCACAAAGGTGATGACCGTGCGATGGTGCGAGGCATCGCTCGACACGTCCAGCACCTGCGCGCCGGCCGTACCGGCGATGGCGTCACGCAGTGCAGCAATGACGTGCGCGTCGCGGCCTTCGGAGAAGTTGGGAACACATTCGACGAGGGGCATGATGCAATGTACCCGCCGTTTGTCTCGGCGTGCATGTCATATGCCGCTGACTAGGCGTTGTCAGCGTTCAGCCGCTCCAGGAACCACTCGTGCAGCACGCCGTTGGACGCCACGATGGTCCCGCCGCCCAGTGACACGTCACGACCCTCGAGATCGCTCACGCGCCCGCCGGCCTCCTGCACGAGCAACAAGCCGGCCGCGTAGTCCCAGGGGTTGAGCCAGAGCTCCCAGAACGCGTCGAACCGCCCGCGCGCCACGTCGCAAAGATCGAGCGCGGCCGAACCGGCGCGCCGCATGCCCGACACCTCCGGCATGAGCCGCCGCATCATGCGCAGATATTCGTCGGCGCGTGTCACGTCCTTGAACGGAAAGCCCGTGCCGATCAGTGCGCGCGCTGGCGAGGACAACTGGGACACCCTGAGCGGTGTGTCGTCGACGTAGGCTCCACCATCACGCTGCGCGTGATAGACGCCGCCGCGGGCCACGTCATGCACCACGGCCGCCTGCGGCACGCCATCGAGGGCCACGCAGATGGACACGCCGTAGGCCGGAAAGCCGTGAAGGAAGTTGGTGGTGCCGTCGAGCGGATCGACGATGGCCACGAGGCCGTCGTGTGTACTCCCGCCGCCCAATTCCTCGCCGACAATGCGCACGTCGGGCGCCTGCGCGGCAAAGTGCGCCCGAATGCGCTCCTCGGCACCCAGGTCCACCCGACTCACGAAGTCGGTGGCGCTCTTTTCCTCCCACACCAGCTGTGCACGGTCGTGGCTGGCGGAGGCGATGAACTCCGCGGCAATGGCGGCAGCGGCGCGGGTCACCTGCAACCAATGCGCGCGATCAGTGGACGACATGGGAGCGTGTTGAAGACGAAGGACGGGGGCCGGCGCGTTGCTGCGCTCCCGGGCCCGGACTAGCTTTGCAAGATGGCACGCATCTTCAGTGGCATCCAGCCGTCAGGCGAACTGCACATCGGCAACTACCTCGGCGCCGTCAAGAACTGGACTCAACTCCAGGAGACGCACCCGGGCGCGATCTATTGCGTGGTGGACTACCACGCCATCACCGGCGCGTACGATCCGGCGGTATTGCGCGCGCGCCGCTGGGGTATGGCCAAGTCGCTGCTGGCCGCCGGCATCGACCCGGCCAAGGCGTCACTGTTCATGCAGAGCGACGTGCCCGAGCACACGGAGCTATCGTGGATCTTCACGACCATTACCCCGTTGGGTGACCTTGAGCGGCAGACGCAGTTCAAGGACAAGTCGTCGAAGTTGGAGAGCATCCCGGCGGGCCTGCTCATGTATCCGGTGCTGCAGAGTGCGGACATTCTGCTGTACCGCGCCGACAGCGTGCCCGTTGGTGAGGATCAGGTGCAGCACCTTGAGCTGGCGCGCGATACGTCGCGCAAGTTCAACGCCAAGTTCGGTGTGGAGTACTTCCCCGAACCCAAGCCGTTGCTCACGCCCACACGGCGCATCATGGGCCTCGACGGCAACGCCAAGATGTCCAAGTCGCTGGGCAATACGGTGGGCCTGCTGGAGAGTGACGACGAGATCTGGCAGAAGCTGCGGCCGGCCATGACCGATCCGCAGCGCGTGCGCAAGAGTGACCCGGGTCGTCCTGAAGTTTGCAACATCTTCCAGCTGCACAAGGCGTTCAGCGCCGAGCCCACGGTGGAACACGTGCGCCAGCAGTGTGAGACGGCGGGCTGGGGTTGCATGGACTGCAAGAAGGTGCTGCACGAGGGCATGGTGCAGGAACTCACGCCCATTCGCCGGCGTGCCGAGCAACTGGACGCCGAGCCGCAGCGGGTGCTGGATGCACTGGCGTCGGGCGCCGCCGCGGCGCGCGGGTTGGCGCAGGAGACCATGCGTCAGGTGCGGGAGATTGTGGGGCTCGACGGGCTGGCCCTGCCAGCCTGAGGTTGCGGGGCACCGAGGCCGGTCGTCCTGACTCGGAGTGTTTCGGCTCCGTTTCACCCCTCTCGGTGCGTGTGACCGTGGCGATTGAAAAAATCATCAAGGCAGCCGTCGAACGCGGCGCCTCCGACGTGCACATCAAGGCCGGCGACGTGGTGCGCGCGCGCATCGACGGCCGTCTGATGGCGCTCACGAAGCAGTCCCTGTCGCCGGAGATGACGCGCGCCATTGCGCTGCATCTCATGGCCACCGATGCCGATCGCGCCACGATCGACACGCTCAAGGACCACGACTGTTCCTGGGCCACGCCGGGTGTGGGCCGTTTCCGTGTGAACATCATGCGACAGCGGCAGGCGCACTCCATTGTCATGCGTGTAATTCCCGAGCAGGTGCCCACCGTGCAGTCCCTGCGATTGCCGCCTGTGCTCACGCGCATTGCGCACACCGAGCGCGGCATGATTCTCGTCACGGGTGTGACGGGCTCCGGCAAGTCGAGCACCATGGCGGCGCTCGTGCACGAGATCAATTCGAGCTACGAGAAGCACATCCTCACGCTCGAAAATCCCATCGAGTATCTGCACAGTGACCTGCGCAGCTCGGTGACGCAGCGTGAGGTGGGGATCGATACCGACAGCTTCCGCATGGGGCTCAGGGCCGCGCTGCGTCAGGATCCCGACGTCATCCTCATTGGCGAAATGCGCGATGCGGAAACCATCGACACCGCCATGAAGGCGGCGGAAACGGGTCACCTGCTCATCTCCACACTGCACACCCCCGACGCGCAGAGCACCATCATGCGTATCGTGGCCATGTTCCCGCCCGAGGAGCAGACCGTGGTGCGCATTCGTCTGGCGGAGTCGCTGCACGCCGTGGTGTCGCAGCGTCTGCTGCCGCACAAGAGTGGGCAGGGCCGGGTAGTGGCGGCAGAGATCATGATCAACTCGTCCACCATCCGTGACCTCATTGCCGACGGCAACATTGCCGAGATCCGCGACTACATGGCCGACGGATCGCAGTACGGCATGCAGACCTTTGACCAGCATCTCACGGAACTGGTCAACACGGACGAGATCTCATTCGAGACGGCGCGTTCGGCCGCCACCAATCCAGCGGACTTCGAACTCGGTTTCCGCATGGGACGCACGAGCGCCTCGGCGGCCACGCTGGGCAAGCAGCCGGCCGCACCGGCGCGGCCCACGGGCACCGGCCATCAGGCGCAGGCGGCGCCCGGCGGCGCCACGGGGGCAGCAGCGGCCGGGCTGGCGCCCCTTGGCGCCAATCCGCTGGGTACGGGCAATGCCATGCCGCCGTTGGCCACCAGCCCCACCGGTCACGGCACCGTGACCAGTCCGAGCCCGCTTGAGGGCGAAGTGTTCGGCACCGGGTTCGAGACACTCTTCGGCGGCTGACCGATCCGCGACTGACCGATCCGCGGCTGACCGATCCGCGGCTGACCGTCCCGCTGCGCCATGCTAGCTTGCAGGCATGGCCAATCTCAGCGCAGCACAGCTCGGCGGGCTCATGGTGCCCGCCGTGTCCACGTTCACTCCGAGCGGAGAACTCGACGCTTCGGCGTTCCGTCGCAATCTCGACGCGCATATCGCGCTGGGCATGGACGGCGTTCTGGTGGGAGGCAGCAGCGGCGAATCGGCCCTGCTGGATGACGCGGACCGTCAGCAGCTGCTGGGCTGGGCCCGCGACGCCGTACCGGCCGGCAAATGGCTCATTGCGGGAGTGGGCAGCGAAAGCACGCGGCTAACCATTGCGCGTGCCCGTGATGCCAAGGCGGCCGGAGCCGACGCGGTGCTGGTGATTGCGCCGCACTACTTCCTCAAGCGCATGACGGAGCCGGCGCTTCTGGCCCATTTCACGGCGGTGGCCGAAGCGAGCCCCATTCCCGTGCTGCTGTACAACATGCCGGCCTATGCGCATCTCGTGCTCAGTCCGGCTTTGGTGCACGAGATGGCCCGTCACCCCAACGTGATCGGCATGAAGGACAGTGCCGGCAACCTCCCGGTGCTGGCGCAGTATCTCGAAGCGCAGGGCGACGGCTTCAAGGTGCTCACGGGCAGTGGTGGGTCGGTGGTCCCGGCGCTGGAGCTTGGGGTGTCCGGTGCGATTCTGGCCATCGCGCTGTATGCCGGCCGTGCGGTGCGGACGATGGTGGACACCTGGCGCGCCGGTGACCGCGAGGCGGCGGCAGCCATGCAGCAGACCCTCACCCCGCTCGCGACTGATATTGCCGGGGCCATGGGGCCTGCTGGCATCAAGGCGGCCATGACCCTCGTGGGCCTCGATGGCGGGCCGCCACGTTCGCCGCTCCAGCCGGTGCACGGCGACGAGCTGGCCACCGTGCGCGCGCGGCTGCAGGCCGCTGGCCTGATCTGACCCTGGCCGGGCCGGGAAACCCGCGCGTCCCGCCACCGTAGGGTCGTCCATGCTTGCCCTGCTGCTGCTGACCTTGGGTCTCCTCGTGGGACTGGTGCTGGTGCCCCTCGGACTGCCGGGTCTCTGGATCATGCTTGGCAGCGTCCTCGCGTACTGGATGGCGGTGCCCGACGGCAGTGTGGGTCTGATCACGCTGCTGGTTGCTTCGGCCCTGGTGGTGGTGGCCGAGGTGCTGGAGTTCACCATTGCCGGTCGCTACGCCCGCAAGTACGGCGGCTCGCGCCGGGCGGGCTGGGGCGCCATGTTGGGCGGCGTGCTGGGCGCCTTTGTGGGGGTGCCCGTGCCGGTCATTGGCAGCCTCGTAGGCGCCTTTGCCGGGGCGTTTGCGGGCGCCTTTGTGGCCGAGCTTACGGTGGCGAGGGCGGCGCGTGGCGAACCGGTGCAGGTGGCCACGGGGGCGTTGATTGGCCGGGTCGTGGCGGCAGCCACCAAGGTGGCGTTTGGCGTGGCCATCGTGGCGTTGGTGCTGTTCGCTGCCCTTGTTGGGCGGCTGAACGGCATGGGCTGATCATTGGGCAGGCGAGGACCGAAATGGCCGGGCGCATTGCTTCGCGCCACGTCCGGGCTAGATTTCAACAACGCCCCGCGGACCGTCCGCGGGGCGTTTTTTTGTGTGCGGCCCTTGGGGGTCGCCGGAGACACCTCGCATGTTCGATTCGACGACGCGCACCGTGGTGGTGGTGGGGGCGCAGTGGGGCGACGAGGGCAAGGGCAAGCTGGTCGATGTCCTCGCCGAGAAAGCTGATTGGGTGGTGCGCTATCAGGGGGGCGCCAACGCCGGGCACACCGTGCACATCGGCGACAAGTCCTTCGTGCTGCACCAGATCCCGAGCGGCATCCTGCACCCCGGCGTGCGCTGCGCGATCGGCAATGGCGTGGTGATGGACCCGGAGACGCTGTTCACCGAGGTGGACGAACTCATCGCGGACGGCGTGGACGTCGAAGGGCGTCTCTATGTGAGCGAGCGCGCACACCTCGTCATGCCCTACCACAAGCTGGTGGACAAGGCGAGCGCGGCCAGCAAGGCCATTGGCACCACGGGCCGCGGTATTGGTCCGGCCTACGAAGACAAGGTGGCGCGCCGCGGCGTGCGTGTGCTCGACCTGCGCAATGCGGAACGATTGCGCGAGCTGGTGACGCTGGGCGTGGAGCGTGCCAATGCGCAGCTCGAGCGATCGGGCAGTGACCTGCGTGCCTCGGTCGACGAAACCCTTGCGACACTGAACGCGTTGGCGCCGCGCCTGCTTGGCCTGTCGGAAGACGTGGGCCTCTGTGTGCACCGCGCCATCAAGAGCGGTGCGGCGGTGCTGCTCGAAGGTGCGCAGGGCTCGCTGCTCGACGTGGACCACGGCACGTATCCGTTCGTGACCTCGAGCAACACCACTGTTGGTGGTGCCGCCATTGGCGTGGGCATTTCCCCCATGTCACTCAACGCAGCGCTTGGGGTGGTGAAGGCCTATACGACACGCGTGGGCAATGGCCCGCTGCCGACGGAGCTCGAAGAGCCGTTGCACAGTCATGTGCGAACTTTGGGGCACGAGTTTGGTGCCACCACGGGACGCCCGCGTCGCTGCGGCTGGTTTGATGGGGTCGTCGTGCGGTACGCGGCGCGTGTGAACGGACTCACCGGGCTTGCCATCACCAAGCTGGACGTGCTGGACACGCTCGAGAAGCTGGCTGTGTGCACGGGCTACCGCGTGGGCGACGAGGTGTACACGGAGTTCCCGGCGGACCTCGCGCTGCTCGAGAAGGCAGAGCCGGTGTACGAGTGGTTCCCGGGCTGGCAGCAGTCCACGCAGGACGCGCGCAAGCTCGAAGACCTGCCGGCCAACGCGCGCGCCTATCTCGACCGCCTGGAAGCGTTGTGCGAAACGCCCATTGCCTTCGTGAGCGTGGGCACGCGGCGCGATCAGATCATTTCGCTCAAGGCCTGATCGGCACGTGACGCAGGAACAGTCGCCCGGGCCGGTGTCCGCTGAGCACGCCGCGCTGGTGGATGTGGCGGTGGTGGGTGCCGGTCCCTGCGGCCTCGCCGCCGCCATTGCCGCGCGGCGTGTCGGCATGTCCGCGGTGTTGTTCGATCGCGGCTGTCTGGTGAGTGGCATTGCCGGGTACCCTACGTACATGACGTTCTTCTCCACCGCCGAGCGACTGGAGATTGGCGGCGTGCCCTTTGTCGTGGCGAGTGACAAGCCCACGCGGCGTGACGCGCTGGCGTACTACCGGGCGGTGGCCACGCTGTACGACCTGGATGTGCGGCAGTACGAAACCGTAGAATCCCTGCGTCCCGTGCGAGTCGATCCGCGTCCCGGTCAGGCAGAGCCGGCGCGCGCGGCGCGCTGGCTGATTGCCTCGCGTTCGCGTCATGGCGTTGTGCGCGAGACGGCGGCGCACGCGGTGGTCATGGCGACCGGCTACTTCGGTCGCCCGAATCGGCTCGGTGTGCCCGGCGAAGATCTGCCACATGTGCGGCATGGCTACACCGAGGGGCACGGCGCCTGGCGTCAGGATGTCGTGGTGATTGGTGGCGCCAACAGTGCAGTGGACGCGGCCCTCGAGCTGCAGCATGCCGGCGCGCGCGTCACGATCGTGCACTTCGCCGAGTCGGTGGACAGCAACGTGAAGCCCTGGGTGCGTCCGCTCATCGAGGGGCGACTGCGCGACGGCAGCATTGCTGCGCGATTCGGATCCCGTGTGCAGCGCATTGGTCCGGGTGTGGTGGAGCTGACCACGCCGGACGGGTCAGAGACGCTGTCGGCCGATCAGGTGTACGTCATGACCGGCTACCTGCCGGAGACCGGGCTGTTGGCTTCGGTCGGTGTGCCGGTGGATCCGGAGAGCGGCATTCCGGCGCACGATCCGCTCACGATGGCGACACCCGTTCCGGGTGTCTACCTTGCAGGAGTGATTGCCTCGGGCAACCAGGCGAATCGCATTTTCATCGAGAATGGCCGCGATCATGGTGACGCGATTGTCGCGCACCTGACCCGCTGACCCGCTGTTCTCTTTCCGCAGTCCGTACCCCGTTCCCGACTCCCCATGTCCGGCTTCCCCGATGTGATGGACAAGCTTGTGTCGCTGTGCAAGCGACGTGGCTTCATCTTCCAGTCGTCCGAGATTTACGGCGGCACGGGTTCGGTCTGGGACTACGGGCCGTTGGGCGTGGAACTCAAGAAGAACATCAAGGATCGCTGGTGGAACGCGATGGTGCGTTCGCGTGATGACATCGAGGGGCTCGACGCGGCCATCCTCATGCATCCGCGCACCTGGGAAGCGAGCGGGCACGTGGCCGGCTTCGTGGACCCGCTGGTGGACTGCAAGACCTGCAAGGGGCGTTTCCGCGCCGACAAGCTGGAAGACGCGCGCTGCCCGCAGAAGCCGAGCAAGCAGCCGGGCCAGCACGAGGCCTGCGCCCTGACGGAAGCGCGCCAGTTCAACCTGATGTTCAAGACGCACATGGGCGCGCTCGAGGAGAGCGCGAGCATCGTCTATCTGCGCCCGGAAACGGCGCAGGGCATCTTCGTGAACTTCCTCAACGTGCAGCAGTCGATGCGCCAGAAGGTGCCGTTCGGCATCGCGCAGATCGGCAAGGCGTTCCGCAACGAGATCACGCCCGGCAACTTCATTTTCCGCACGCGTGAGTTCGAGCAGATGGAGATGCAGTTCTTCGTCGAACCCGGCACCGACATGGAGTGGTTCGAGACCTGGAAGGCGCTGCGTATGCAGTGGCATCTCGATCTCGGGCTCTCGGCGGACCGTCTGCGCTTCCATCAGCATGGCGCGAACGAACTGGCGCACTACGCCCGCGCGGCGTTCGACGTGACCTTCGATTTCGGGGGCACGCTGGGATACCAGGAAATCGAGGGCGTGCACAACCGCAGCGATTTCGACCTCACGCAGCACCAGCAGTACTCGAACAAGAAGCTCGAGTACTTCGACCAGGTGAACAACAAGCGCTATGTGCCCTACGTCATCGAGACGTCGGTGGGCGCGGATCGTGTCACGCTGGCCGCACTGGTGAACGCGTACCGCGAAGAGGCGGTGGAGGGAGAGGCCGAGGGCCGTGTGGTGCTGGGTCTGCACCCGAGCATCGCGCCCATCAAGGCGGCGGTGTTCCCGCTCACCAAGAAGGACGGCCAGCCCGAGATGGCGCGCAAGATCGTGGACGACCTGCGTGGGGCGTTCCCGGTGGACTACGACGAGACGGGCTCGATCGGCAAGCGGTATCGTCGTCAGGACGAGGTGGGCACGCCGTTCTGCATCACCGTGGATGGGCAGAGCACGGGCGATCAGACGGTCACGGTGCGTGACCGCGACTCCCTGGCGCAGGACCGGGTGGACGTGTCGCAGCTCAAGGGGTATTTGGCGGGCAAGCTGGTCGGCTGACGGATTTCCGGCTCGGTTGGTTTGGGCCGGCCTGGGTTTTTGAACAGCTCACGCAGAGGAATGGAGGGCGCAGAGTTCGCAGAGGAGAACACAACAAACTCCTCTGCGAACTCTGCGCCCTCCATTTCTCTGCGTGAGCTGTTTGTCATTCATTCTTCCGGCTGATAATTGTTCACGATTCGGGTCACGCCATCCACCAGCCGATATTGCCCGAAGTTGATCAGCAGCCCGATCGGGCGGTTCATGAGACGCAGGTAGGTAAGCAGTTGTTTTTCGTAGACGGCAGGGAGACGATCGGTGCACTTGAGCTCCACTGGTAGTGCGTCCTCCACCAACAGGTCGAGTCGGAACGCTCGCTCGATCTGCAGGCCCTTGTAGTTGAGTGCAATGGGAACCTGCCGTTTGAACTCCAGCCCCCTTACTCGGAGTTCGAGGCACAGCAACTCCTCATATACCGACTCCAGTAGCCCCGGCCCGAGTGCCCGGTGAATGTCGATGGCGGCGCCAATGACCTGGCCGCTGAGGGTGTCGAGCGATTCCATGCCCGATCATGCGCCAGGTCGTCACTTGACTGTCAGCGTCACCCGGCGCTGGCGTACGGCCTGCCGTGAGCCGCGTGAATGTGATGACGAACGGACGGCGAGTTGCCGAGCAGGGCGCGGGTCTGCATCGTAGACGGGATCAGTTCCGTCCCTCCCTTTCCCTGCCTCTGATGTCCATGCGTTCTCTCACCTGGCTGGCGCTGCCGGCGTTGACGCTGCTGCAGCCACCCGCGACACGTCCTGCCGCGAGACCGGCCTCCACGGCCGCTGCGCCGCGCGCCGCGCTCGCGCCCGTCACGCTCGACAGCGCATTTCTGTCGGCATTTCGCTGGCGCAACATTGGTCCTGATCGCGGTGGACGATCCATCGCTGCGAGCGGCGTGAAGGGCCGCAAGCAGGAGGCCTACTTCGGCGCCACGGGTGGTGGGCTCTGGAAGACCACCAACGGCGGCGAGACCTGGATGCCCGTCACCGACGGTCAGATCACGAGTGCGTCGGTGGGCGCGGTGGCCGTGAGCGAGTCGAATCCGGACATCGTGTACATCGGCATGGGTGAAAGTGCCATTCGTGGCAACATCATGCCCGGTGATGGCATCTACAAGAGCAGCGACGCCGGCAAGACATGGAAGCATGTTGGCTTCCGCACGGTGGACGCGATCTCCAAGATCCGCATTCATCCCACCAATCCGGACATCGTCTACGCCGCGGTGTTCGGCAAATACAGCACCACCAGCGAAGAGCGTGGCGTGTACAAGAGCACCGACGGCGGTGCCACGTGGAAGCGCGTGCTGTTCCGTGATGCCAGGAGTGGCGCGGTAGACATCGCCCTCGATCGGACCAATCCGCAGGTGCTGTATGCGGCCTTGTGGGAAGCATACCGCAAGGAGTATCAGATGTCCTCGGGTGGTCCGGGCTCCGGTCTCTACAAGAGCACCGATGGCGGCGAGACCTGGACGGAAATCACGCGCGCCAAGGGTCTCCCTTCGGGATTGGTCGGCAAGATCGGTGTGGCGCTCACGGCAGCCAATCCGAACCGCGTGTACGCGCTGATCGAGAACGAAAACGGCGGCCTGTTCAAGAGCGACGACGCGGGTGCGTCATGGACCCTCGTCAATAGTGACCGCAACATCCGGCAGCGCGCGTTCTACTACACGCACCTGTTCGCCGATCACAAGAACGCCGATCGTGTGTACATCCAGAACGTGTCGTTCTTCCGTTCGGATGACGCCGGCAAGACACTCACGAGCATTGGTCAGGGCAGTCATGGTGACTGGCACGACCTCTGGGTGAATCCCGACGATCCGGATCATCTGGTGGCAGGCAACGACGGGGGCGGCGCCGTGACCTTCAACGGTGGCCGTGCCTACTCGGCGCAGGACTTCCCCACCGAGCAGTGGTACCACGTCATCACCACCAAGCACGTGCCGTTTCATGTGTGCGGCTCGCAGCAGGACAACAGCACGCTGTGCACGCCCATGAACTGGAACCTCGGGCGGCAGAACGCCGCGCCAGGACAGGAAGCACAGGGTGGCATGGCCGTGTCGTATCAGGTGGGCGGTGGCGAGCCCGGGTACATCGCACCCGATCCGCTGGACCTTGACGTGTTCTACGCCGGCACCAACAACGGCGGCTACGTGGACAAATTCAACAAGCGCACCGGGCTCTCGCGCGAAGTGAATCCGTATCCGTGGTTCTATTCCGGTGAGCCGTCCAAGGAAATCAAGGAGCGCTGGCAGTGGACCTTCCCCATCCTGTTCTCACAGGTGGACCCGAAGCTGCTGTTCGTCTCCTCGCAGCGCCTCTGGGCCACACGCGACGGTGGCCGCACGTGGATGAACCTGAGTGGTGACCTCACACGTCACGCACCGGAAACGCAGGAGAAGTCGGGCGGTCCCATCACGGGTGACATGAACGGTCCCGAGGTGTACGGCACGATCTTCTCGGTGGGCCCGAGCAAGAAGGACGTGAACACGATCTTCACGGGCTCTGACGACGGGTTGGTGTTCGTGACGCGCAACTTCGGCAAGACCTGGACAAACATCACGCCCAAGGACATGCCGGAGTTTGGCCGGGTGTCGCAGCTTGATGCCTCGTCGCATGACGCGGGCACGGTGTACATGTCGGTGCGCCGTCCGCTGCTCGACGATCGCAAGCCATACATCTTCAAGACCACCGACTACGGTCGGACCTGGACCAAGATCGTCAATGGCCTGGGCGCGGAGGACTATGTGCACGCGGTGCGTGAAGACCCGACGCGCCGCGGGCTGCTGTACGCGGCCACGCAGCACGGGGTGTACATCTCCTATGACGACGGCGCCAACTGGCAGAGCCTCAAGCTCAACCTGCCCGACGTCCCGGTGGCCGACCTGATTGTCGAGCGCGATGAACTGGTCATCGGCACGCACGGCCGCGGTTTCTGGGTGATGGACAACATCGCGCCGCTGCGGCAGGCCACGCCGGCGGTGCAGGCGGCGTCACGCCATCTCTTCGCGCCGGCGGTGGGTTTGCGTTCTTCGCCGGGTGTCACGCTGTCGTGGCGCTTTGCCACGCGTCCGGTGCGCGGTACGCTGGCCATTCTCGATTCGGCGGGCAGTGTGGTGCGCGAATTCACGGGCGACACGGCCATGCAGGCCACGGCGGGAGGTGGCGGACGGCGCCGTGGCACGTCCAGCACGTTCCCGCTCGCGGCCGGTCTCACCCGCTTCACGTTTGATTTGCGGTCGACGGGTATCGAGAGCTTCCCGGGCATGATTCTCTGGGGCGCCGGAACGGCGGGACCCGCGCTGCCGCCGGGGCGCTATACCGTGCGTCTCACGGCCGATGGTGAAGAGCTCAAGGCGCCGCTGCGCATTCAGCGTAGCCCGCTCATTCCCGATGTGACCGACGCCGACTTGCGGCGCCAGTATGCCTTCGGCAAGCAGGTGCGTGACAAGACCAACGAGGCGCAGCGTGCCGTCATCGAGATTCGTCGGGTGAAGGCGCAGCTTGATGATCGCTACAAGCGCGCCAACGACGAGGCTGCGCTCAAGGCAAAGGGCGAATCGCTGCGCAAGAACGCCTCGGCCGTTGAAGAAAACGTGTACCAGGTGCGGAACCAGAGTGGTCAGGACCCACTCAACTTCCCCATCAAGGTCAACAACCGCCTGGCCAACCTGCTCGCCATGTCCGAGCGTGGTGACGGGCCGCCAGGCACCTACATGCCAGAAATCCTTGGCATTCTGAGCAAGGAGCTGGCGGGGTATCAGGCCACACTGGATCGCGTCTGGAAGACCGACCTGCCGGCAGTAAACGCCGAGCTGGCGCGTCTCAAGCTGCCTCCGATCGACCCCAAGTGCACGGTGGTGACGGGCTGCAGCGCCACGCCCTGATGCCCCTGCTGCCGCGGCCGCGGTTGCGGTCGCGGTTGCGGTTGCGGTGAAAGACCCTGCGTCGGGTTGGTCGGCCCCCCTTAGATTTGGGGCATGACCAACCCGACTCGTCTTGTTGCCCTCGTGACCGGGGCCTCTCGTGGCATCGGCCAGGCCATCGCTCGGCGTCTGGCGCCCACCCACGACCTGATTCTGGCTGCGCGCGACGCGGCCCGGCTGGAAGAGGTGGCCGCAGCCTGTCGTGCGGCCGGGGCCTCGGTTGATACCGTGTCTGTCGACCTCACCAAACCGGCATCCATTGCCAAGGCCTTTGATGGCCGCACGGTGGACGTTTTGGTGAACAACGCCGGCGTGGCACACCTCAAACCCTTCCTCGAGCTGTCGGCGGAGGAATGGCATCATCAGGTGGACGTCAACGTGAACGCGTTGTTCCACGTCACGCGGGCCGTGTTGCCGGGCATGGTGCAGCGCGGCCGCGGACATGTGTGCATCATCGGCAGTACCGCCGGTCGCAACACGTTTGTGGGTGGCACCTGCTATGTGGGTACGAAACACTTCGTGATGGGCTTTGCCGAATCGCTCATGCTCGAAGTGCGTGATGCCGGCGTCGGCGTGTCCGTCATCACGCCCGGTTCGGTGGCCACCGAGCTCTTTCCGCCGGGTACCAATACCACGTGGATGCTCGAACCCGGTGATGTGGCGGAGGCCGTGCATTTCGCGGTCACCACGCCGCCGGCGGTCCTGGTGCATCGCCTTGAGGTGCGGCCCCTCACGCCCAAGCGTCCCCGTCGTGCACCATAACGCGGGGCGTGGTGCACATGCGTGATGCGCGTGAGCTGCTGGCGGTGCGTGAGGTGGCGCATGCGTTCCTGCTGGCCGAGCAGCCAGGTGATGTGCAGCAGTTTGCGCTGGATCGCGTCACCCCGTTGCTGGGTGCGCAGTTCTCGCTCGTCATGCAACTGAGCAGCGATGGTGACCTGTTGCGACCTGTCGCGCAGCACGAATGGCCCGCGCCATACCGGGCGTGGATCGGTGCGCTGCGTGTGCGGGTGGGTGACGGTCCCAGTGGTATTGCGGTGGCCGAGCGACGGCTGGTGGAAGTGGAGGACCTCTTCGCGCAGCCGGAGCTCGAGACCTGGCATGAGGTGGCGCGGGAGCTCGGCTTTCGATCCATTCTTGCCGCGCCACTGGAAACGGCGGACGGGCCGATTGGTGCGGTGGCGTTCTACTTTGCCGACGCCACGCAGCTGAGTGAGGAACAGCGTACGCTGGTGCGGCTCGTTTCCGATCAACTGGCGGCGGTCACCGACAAGGTGCGTCGCGTCGATGCTCTCAGACGGGCCAATGCGGCGCTGGCCGATGCCAACGCACAGTTGGAGGGGCAGGCGCACGAATGGAGTCAGCGAGCCTGGCAGCGTGCACGGCAGGAGCAGGCCATGGTGCAGGCCCTGCAGCGGCTCACCGACCCGACCGATACGCGAGACGCCGCGGACCGCCTGAGAGCGGTGCGCACGCTGACAGATCATGCGGCGCGCCTGCTGGCCCTGCCGGGGCCGTCGACGCCGGTTCGCACGGATGAGGTGGACCCGCGCACACCCATGCGTGATGCGCTGGACCGTTGGCGCGCGCGTGCGCCCATGCTCTCCATGCACCTTGTTGAACCCACGGTGCTGTTGCCCACCATGGTGACCGACGCCGCGCTACTGACGGACGCGCTCGAGCTCACCCTGGGGCTTGCCGCCTGCGGCGCCTGCACTGCGGATGGCGATGTGCGGGCATCCATCCGAGTGGAACGCGGCTGGATGGCGCTCTCGGTGGAATGGCGCGGGCAGGTGGTGCTGGAGCCGGTTCCTTCGACCGAAAACGGCCAGCTCACCTGGTCGGGCACGGACCACGCGAATCGCGCGCCATCCAGCCAACTTCCACCGGATCCTCTGCGTATACTTCAGGTGCGGCCGGAGGCGCTCGAATGGGTCGCCGGCAGCCCGTACGCTGCCGTGAAACAGGCGGTGGCGACCATTGATCTGCCACTGGTTCGCGCCATGGTGCAGCGCCTTGGCGGCGACCTGCGGCTTGATGCCGAGGCCGGGCTCGACGCCCAATCGCAGGAAATCCGCCTCGTATTTCCCATCACCGCGTGAACTGCAGCCCCCAACGCATGTCTTCGTCACATCAGCAGTCGTCCCGCCAGTTGCAGGAGAGCCTCACGACCTGGTCCGTGTCTGAGGTGTTGCAGCAGGCCGTTGAATTCTTCGCGCGCCAGAGTGGCATTTACAGCGCGTTCCCCGAGAAACAGGGACCGAGCCACGTGGTGCTGCGCGGACAGGGTGGCGAGGAACTCGTCATCGCGGCGCGTGAAACGCCGCAGGGGACGGCCGTATCGGGGTCGAGCTATCTCTTCGATCAGCAGGTGGCGCGTTTCCTCGCGTCCATGCCGCCGGTGGGCAGTCTGCCCGTCTCGGCATCCGCCGCCCTTCCCGCGAGCGTCGAGGGTGGGGCATGAGCGCGACGCCTTCTTCGGCTCAGCAGTTCGTGAATGCGCTGCGTGCGCGTCCGGGTGTGCTCGAGGCGGCGCCGGTTGCAGCGGCGCGCTGGATGCTGCGCGTGCAGGCCGCCGACGTGTTCGACGCCGTGCGTGTGGCCTGTGAGCCGACCACGCGGGTTGCCGACATGAAGGCGCTGGCCATGCAGGCGCTTCTGCCTGACGTGGCGCAGCACGACAGCTATCTGGTCAAGCTGCATGGCGCCGAGATCACCAACGAAACGCTGACACTGGAACAGGTGGGCGCCAGGAACGCGTCCACGTTGTTCCTCACGTCGCGTCGCCGGCGTCCGCTGCGGTGACCACGACGGCGGCGTCGGATACCGCGCGTCTCATCGAGGCCGTCCATCAACTGCGCGCGCAGATCGCGCGGCGCGTGGTGGGGCAGGATGCGGTGGTGGAAGAAATCCTCATGGCCTTGGTGGCGGGTGGTCACGCGTTGCTGGTGGGTGTGCCGGGGCTCGCCAAGACGCTGATGATCCGCTCGGTGGCGGATGCCATGCAATTGGTGTTTCGTCGCATCCAGTTCACGCCGGATCTTGTGCCCAGCGACATCACCGGCACGGAGATTCTCGAGGAGAGCACCAGTGGGCACCGCGCCTTTCGCTTCGTACAGGGGCCGGTGTTTGCCAACATTGTGCTGGCGGACGAGATCAATCGCGCACCGCCGCGCACGCAGGCCGCGCTGCTCGAGGCCATGCAGGAGCACAGCGTGACGGCGGCCGGCCAGACCATGCGTTTGCCGGAGCCGTTCTTCGTGTTGGCCACGCAGAACCCCATCGAGCAGGAAGGCACGTATCCGCTGCCTGAAGCGCAGCTCGATCGCTTTCTGTTCGACATTCGCGTGGGCTATCCGAGTGAAGCGGATGAGGTATCGATTCTCCGCGCCACCACGGGAACGGCCACTGGTGCCATCACGCCGGTCTTCACGGGCGAGGATGCGCTGGCGCTGCAGCGCGCCGTGCGCGCACTGCCCTGCAGTGAGTTGCTGCTGCAGTACGCCGCGCGCCTGGTGCGCGCTTCGCGTCCGCAGGAAGGCCAGGGGCCGGCCCTGGTGCGGCAATATGTGCGCTGGGGGGCCGGGCCACGCGCGGGGCAGGCGCTCATCCTCGGTGCGAAGGCGTCGGCGCTGCTCGCGGGTCGCGCTGCCGTGTCGCCTGCGGACATCCGGCGTGTGGCCATGCCGGTGCTGCGGCATCGTATTCTCACCAACTTTGCGGCCGAGGCCGACGGGGTGTCTTCTGAGCCCGTCGTGGAGGCCTTGCTGGCCCATGTGGCGCCGCCCAGCAGCGCCCTTGGCGACTGACACGCAAGCGCGCGTGCGGTCGGCATGGTGCTCGCATGACCCCTGAGCTCTCCGCCTACGGTCCACTGCTCGACGCGCTGCGCGGCGTGCGCTGGCCGGCGCGTCGCGCGGTGGGTGCCGCGCCGCCAGGAGGCCATCGCTCCACGCAGCGCGGGACGGCAGGTGAGTTCACGGAGTATCGTGGCTATCGCCAGGGCGATGATCCGCGAACACTGGACTGGAAGCTGCTGGCGCGCAGCGACCGGGCCTTCGTGAAGGTGAGCGAGGATCGCGCGCTGCTCACCACCTGGGTGTTGCTCGACGCCGGCGCCCGCATGGCGTATCCCGCCGATGGGCGCACGCGCAGCAAGTGGGACATGGCCTGTCAGCTCGCCATGGGCCTTGTGGCGGTTGCGCATGCGGCGGCTGATCCGGTGGGCGTGCTGGTGGCCACGGCATCGGGGCCCCTACGACTTTCCCCGCGCACACGTCGTGGTACGGTGGCCGATGCGGCACGTACCCTGTCCGGTGTTCGTGCTGGTGGCGGTGCTGGTGGCGGTGCTGGTGTCGGTGCGAACAATGGCGACTCGCGTCTTGCGCCGCTGCTGGCCACCGTGGCGCCGCGCTCCCGGGTCGTGGTGCTGAGCGACGCATTGAGTGATCTCGACGCGCTGCTCAAGACTGCGGCCTCCCAGGTGATTGGTGGGACGATGCTGGACTTCGTGCATGTCGTGGCGCGCGAAGAGCTCGATCCACCGGCCGGAGTGCATCTGGCCCGTGATCCGGTGGATCGTGCGCGTGAAGCGGTGTTGCCGGCGCGCGGGCGTTCGAGCTACACACAGAACTTCGCGGCGTTTCGTGCTGACGTCGCCGCGCGCTGGCGGGCCATCGGTGCCGGCTATCGCGAAGTCTGCACCGACGACGATGCCGCGCGTGCGGTGCGCGCGGTGATTGCGGGGGTACCGGCGTCATGATCTCGATGCTGCTGCCGTGGGTACTCGGCGTGGCCGTTGCCGGCAGCGTGGTGGTGTTCGTCTGGCACCTGCTTTCTGTCAGACAACCGCCGGAGTTGCTGCTGCCCACTGCACGCTTTGTGCCCGGTGCGGACGCCCGTGCCGTGGCGCGTCGTCCGAAGCCCAGTGACCTGCTGCTCCTGCTGTCGCGTGTCGTGGCCGTGCTGGCCATTGGCGCGGCCTTCTCGGGCCTGCGCTGCGCAAGCGGCGGTGCGCAGTACGCTCGCCTTGTGTATGTGGACCGCCAGCACACAATGGATGCGTTGCCCGCAGTATCGCGCGTGCTGGACAGCGCCTCCGTGACCGATGTGGCCGGCGACACGGTTGGGCGTTGGCAGCGGCTCGACCTGCAGGTGGACCCCGGCGCGGCCCTGGCGCGCGCATGGTCGGATGTCGCATCGCTGCTCAGAGCATATCCATCGATTGAGCAGGTAGAGCTGGCCGTGCTCTTGCCGGCATCGGTGCAAAGTCGGCGCGGCTGGGACGCGTGGCGCGCACAGTGGCCGGGCCCCGTGCGGATCGTCGTGCGAGACTCAGCCGTTCGCGATGCTGAGCGCACGGTGGTGCTGCGCGGCGCGAAAGCGGACGACGTGGTGTCGTCCGCGCTGACGGTGCATGTGCCACAGGCTGCGCCACTCCGCGACGCCGTGGCAGCGTCAGGTGAAGCGCGTACCCTGGTTACGATTGCCCGGTCGGACAGCGTGCGCATGCCCCGTGACTATGCGGGAGTGTGGGTACAATGGGTCGATGGACGCGGACCTGTACGCGATACGATGGCCGCGGTGTCTGCTGCAGGTCGCACGGTCGTGGGCCCCTTTGTACGGCGTGGCGACCCACCGCGCGCTGAGGGCGGGCGCATCATCGCCTGGTGGAGCGACGGCGAACCCGCTGCCACGTCAAGAGTGCAGGGCTCAGCCTGCGTGGTTGATGTGCAAGTGGAGGTGCCACCGGGAAGTGACGTGCTGCTGTCACCGGAAGCCGGTGGACTGACGAGTGCCATTATGAACGCCTGCGCGCCGGAGGGCCTGGCGGGCGCTTCATTGGCAGAGGACCCGGCTGCGGACACGTCGCAGTCGAGCACGGTCGCAGCAGTTCCGGCCGATCTGCTGCGCGCCCGGGTCACTGTGCCGCCACCCGATGCTGACAGGCGTTGGACCTTCGCGTTTCTGGTGTTGGCCGGTGTCGCGTTGCTGTTGGAATGGCGGATGCGCCAGTGACCGATGTGTCCGCTCGGGCGGCTCGCGCATGGCCGCAGGACATGCTGAAGGCAACGCTGCAAGACGTGCAACGGGCGCTTACGCACGCGCGGCGTGGACGTGTGCTCTTGCTGGTGATGGCTTCCGCGCTTGGGACTGCCGTGCTGGCGCGCCTGATGCTACGTGTGCCGCAGGCAGCCGCAACGCCGGGGACGACCGTTGCCGTAGTCGTGCTGTTTGGCGTGCTCGTGGTGGCTCTGGTTGTCCGCGCACGTCGAGCTGAGTGGACTGAACCCTCACTGCCTCGCGTTGCGCTATGGATTGAGGAACAGACCGAGGAAACACCGACGCACGCGCTGGTGACCTGGGCTGAGCTTGCTGCTGCACCATTGTCACCGCCCTCGTCGTGGGATTCGCCGAGTGAGGGGCTGCAGCAGTCGGCCAACGAAGTCGTGACGCGGAGTGCAAACAGCGGGGCGCTGGCGCGTGCGCTCTCGCGCCGACGCTGGGCGCTGTGGCGTGGCCCCTTGCTCTTTGTCGCCGGCGCCGTGTTGCTCTTGCTGGTTGGCGGGAAACGGCAGCCGGCCTTCAATTCGGCCACGGTCGGCCACACGCGCAGCGAAGGGCCCGCCGCCCCCGGTGCGACAGGCAGCAGTGCTGGTGGTTTGGGGCGATTGCGCATGCGGGTTGAGCCACCGCGTTACGCGGGCATTCCCGACAGCGTGTTTGACGATGCGAGCTCTGTGCGTGCACTCAGCGGCAGCCGCATTGTCGTGGAGGGCGTCGGCGTTGCACCGCATGCCACGCTGGCGGTGGTGGGCACAGACAGCGCAGGGCACGCTGCCCCACGTGTGCTCCGTACCGCCAGCGACTCGCTGGGGGGATGGCTTCTGCGCTTTGCTGCGCAGGACGTTCCGCTGGCACTCGGCCTCCGCCGGGGGGAGGCTTCGAGACTGCTGGTCGTGGAGGGTGTGCGGGACTCACTTCCCCGAGTGAGCCTCGAAGCGCCTGCACGGGACAGTGTGTTTCGCGAAGCCCGAGGTAGCCTCGTACTCGAGGCGCGGGCCAGTGACGACCTGGGCGTGGCGTCGGCTTCGTTCGAATTGGTGGTGAGTTCCGGCGAGGGTGAGCGATTCACGGTGCGCACCGTGCTGGTCGGTGCGCAGCGCTACGCGCCACCGGCAAAGCGGGCCAGCTGGCGTGGCACGCTGGACCTCGCTGCGCTTGGACTCGGACCCGGGGATGTCGTACATGTGCGTGCGGTCGCCCGTGATGCGCATCCGCTGGCGAGTCGCGAAGCTGGAAGCAGTGAAACACGCGCCTTCCGCATTGCACGTCCCGCCGAGTACGACTCGGTGGCGGTGGAGCCTGCGCCACCGCCGGCGGTGGATTCGTCGCTGCTGAGTCAACGCATGCTGCTCATGCTGACCGAACGACTCGATGCACGGCAGAAGCGTATGGCGCGCGCTGAGGTGCTGCGTGAATCGCTGCGCATCGCACGGGACCAGCAGAAGCTGCGGCTGGCGGTCGGCGATGTGGTGTTTCAGCGCCTCAGCGGCGAGTCCAGTGTCGAGCATGCGCACTATGCCGGTGACGGGCATGATCATGGCGTGGATCAGCAGGGTGGCAAGCTGGCCATGAGCACCAATAGCACAACGGGCATGCTCGAAGAAGGCAACGACTCACCCATCGTGGCCATCAACAAGCCCCTGCTCGAAGCCTACAACGCCATGTGGGACGCGGGACGCGCCCTGGAGCAGGGCGATCCGCGTGGCGCCATTCCGGCGATGCGCCGCGCGCTCGAGGCCATTGAGCGCTCGCGCGCGGCCACGCGACTCTATCTGCGTGGTCGTCCGCCGCAGGTCATCGTGGACCTGGCCAAGGTGCGCCTGACCGGAAAGGACACGGGCCAAACCTTGCCGCGCAGCACACGACTGGCCGTGCCGACCTTGTCTGCACAGCGTGATGCCCGACTGGTGGCCGTGGCGGTGGAGATGGCGCGGGAGTCGGCTACCCCAAACGCAGAACGGCGCCCGGTGCGCGATTCGCTGCTGTTGCTGCGTGCGGAAGCGCTGGCCGACGATCCGGCGTTTGCGGCGGCGCTGGGCCGCCTGCTGGACGCCATGGGCAAAGGTGGTGATGTAACCAACGAGTTCGTGGCCGCGCGGCGTGTGCTCGGCAATGTGCGGCGAGCAGCGGTGCAGCCGTGGAGCAGCGGTACGCCATGACCCCTCACGATCAGCTGGCGAATCACGAGGTTCCGGCGCCCTTCGTGTTTGCCACGGCGCAGTACGAGTCCGGCGACTGGGACTCGGCTCCGTTGGTGCCGGCCAACGTGATCGACTCGGTGGCGCGCTACACGGCGCTTCCGGTACGGCCACAGGGGGTCACGGTACCGCTGTCATCGACGGCCATCATGCAGTACCCGCTTCTGTATCTCACCGGGCATCTGCCGGTGCGTTTCACCGAGCGGGAGGCGGAGACGCTGCGGCGCTATCTCGCGCGTGGCGGGCTGCTGTTCGTGGATGACCACAACCACGACGTGGACGGTGCGTTCAACAAGACCGCACGCGAAGAGATTCGTCGGGTGGCGGGCCCTCTGATGCCGCTGCCCAACACCCACGAACTGTATCGCTGTTTCTTCGTGTTCGAGAATGGTCCGCCCACTACATCGCATGAAATGAACGGGTGGGGTGACAACCTCGTGCACGAGCATCTCGACGCCGTGCTGCACGAGGGACGGATTCGTGTGCTGTTCTCCAACAAGGACTATAGTTCCGAATGGAGCTTTCACCCCGACAACAAGCGCTTCCTCTCGGTGGACAACACCAAGTTCGGCGTCAATCTGGTGGTGTATGCCCTCACCCGCTGAACGCGCGTCGGCCAGACCACGTGCCGCCTTCGAGGGCCTGTGCCGGCTCGCTGCCGTCCTCGCCTTGGCGGCCGCGCTCTGGCGCACGTCGGCCGAGCATGCGAATGCTGCGGACTATGCACCGGAAACGCTTCAGCTGTCCGTCGGCCAGACGGATTCATCGCTGGCGGCGCATCTCATACAGCGCATCGGTGCACCAAACGGTGCGTCAGTTGACACGATTCCGCTCCGTCTTTCGGTGCTGCCTTCGCCATCGCAACGGGCGATGCTCGGCGTGTTGTCGCAATCGGGGACGGTGCTTCCGTGGCGCGACGGCAGCGGGAGCCGGGGCTTCGCGGCGCAGGTCGTGCGCGAGGCCGGCCCAACGGAGCCTCTTCATGTGCGGGCAGCGGTTCCGCGTGGTGCCGTGAGCCTGCGAGATGCTGGAGGGCTCATGGACTCACTGGTTGCGGGGCGGGACAGTCTCGTTGCGTGGCAATTGCGTACGGCCGCGGCGCCGCTTCGTCTTGAGACCGCGCGGGCCGCGTTGAGCCTGCCCATGCCGGCGCCGACGGCCCCCAAGATGCTGCGCGTGATGGGTGAGCCCGGGTGGGAGTTCAAGTTCACGGTGGCCGCACTGGAAGAAGCGGGATGGCGTGTGGACGGCGCCGTGCGTGTTTCACCCACCGCGCGTGTGACCCTTGGCCCGGTGGCGCTGCTCGATACGGCGAAACATGCGGCGGTTGTCATTACCGACAGTACCGAGGTGGACGCGGCAAGTCTGCAGCGATTTGTGCAGCGTGGCGGTGGCTTGGTGCTCCTGGGTGATGCGCTGCGCATTCCGGCACTTGCGGCGTCGCGGCCGGCCCAGGCCACGCTGCGCCATGGCGCACTCGCTGGTGGCCTGGAGACCGATCAGCCGCTCACGGGACTTGAGCGATGGGAACTGACCCCGCGTGCCGGGGCTCAGGTTCTGCAGGCCGCCTCGGGTGATGCCGATGAGGGGCATGCGCATGAGGAGGCACTGCTGGTGGCCCATCGGGTTGGTGCCGGCCGCGTGGTAGCCTCGGCCCATCGCGAACTCTGGCGCTGGCGCATGGAAGGTCCGGACGGTGGTCTTGAAGCGCACCGGCGCTGGTGGCAGGACGTGGTGGCGGCGGCCGGAGCGCCTGCGCCGGCCGCCACGTTCACCGCATCAGAACGTACGCCGTTTGCCGGGGACGCTGCGCCGTACGCCGACCTCGTTGGCTGGATCGGTGCTCCCATCGCCACGGACAGTGCGCCGAGTCCCCCCTCTGGTCAGACGGCGGCGCAAGTCACACGTTCCACACCATCCCGCACGCCATGGGCGGCGTGGCTCGGGGTGCTGGCCATGGCGCTGTTGTGTGCCGAGTGGGGATCGCGTCGTCTGCGCGGTCTGCGCTAGTGCGCACGTCGCGACGGCGGCTTGCCTGACGTCTTCTTCAAGGTCTGACATGAGCACTCGCGTGGCGCTGTTGTCCCACTCTGATTGCGGTGAACACGACACGGGGTGGGAGCACCCGGAACACGTGGGCCGTCTGGTCGCCATTCCGCGCGCACTCAAGCATCGGCTTGATCTCTTCGATGCGCTGCAACACATCGAAGGGCGTCACGCCAACGAAGACGAACTCGCCCTGGCGCATGATCGCGCCTACATCGCCCGGGTGCGCGACACGGTGGCGCAGGGCGGCGGACGCATGGATCCGGACACCGTACTGAGTCCGGGGTCGTGGGGGGCCATCACCGCCGGCGCCGGCTGTGTGTTGGATGGCGTGGACCTCGCGTTCTCCGGGGCGGCGTTGCGCAGCTTCAGTGCGGTACGCCCGCCCGGCCATCACGCGGTGCGCGACCGCGCCATGGGGTTCTGTCTTTTCGGCAACGTGGCCATTGCGGCGCACTATGCCGTTGCCAGACATGGTTGCGAACGGGTGCTGGTGGTGGATTGGGACGTGCATCACGGCAATGGCACGCAGGCGCTCGTGGAACATGATCCGCGCATTCGCTTCGTGAGCATGCATCAGTGGCCGTGGTATCCCGGTACGGGCGCCGCAGATGACCGCGGTCCGCATCAGAGTGTGTGGAACGTGCCCATGCCGCCCTCGCTGGCGCCGTTGCGATATACCGATGCACTGTTTGCCGCCATCGACGCGGCCACGCGGGATTTCACGCCGGATCTGGTGCTGATCAGCGCCGGATTCGATTGTCTGGCCGGCGACCCGCTTGGCGCATTCACCCTCACCATGGACGAGGTGCGGAGTATGACGCGCTTTATTGTCGCCCGTGCCGAGTCGTGGTGTGGGGGGCGTGTGGTGAGTGCGCTGGAGGGAGGCTACGCACCTGAACAGGTGGCGCAGGCCGTGCTGGTGCATCTCGAAGCGCTGGCCTGACGATGGCCCGCTCGCGAGGGGGACGCGGCGGCCGTGGCCGGCGCCATGGTGTGGGAGTTGAGCGGCCAGTCACCGAACGGGTGGTGCCTACGTCTGTCCCGGGGAAACCCGATCCGCTGCCGCGCGCGATGTATCACCCGCCGGGGGCGGCCGACGATGGCGTGGAACTGGCCTGTCATCCGCGGGACTTCCCGCAGCGCGTAGCGTCGGGTGGCCCCCTGTGGGTGGACATCGACTCCACCGTGCGCTCGCAGCATGCGCTGTTGGAGAAGGTCTTTCATTTACACCCGCTGGCCATCGAGGACACGCTCAATCCGTCTTCGCGCGTCAAGCTGGAAGAGTACCCGGACTTTGTGTACGTGGTGATGCGTGTCGTGAGCCTCGCGGCCGACACCGAGGATCCCTACGATCTCAGCAGCACCGACCTGCACTGCTTCCTCGGGCCGAGCTGGCTGGTGACGGTTCACGCGGGGCCGGTGGCGCCCGTCGAGCACGTGTGGGCCATGCTGCAGCGGACACCGGAACTGCTGGCGCGTGGGCCGGAGCGCACCTTGCACGCCATTCTCGACACCACCATCGACGCCTACTTCCCCATCCTCGATCAGGTGGACGAGTTCATCGACGGTCTCGAGGAGCGGGTGTTTGTGCGCTTCGACGAGCATGCCCTGCGCGATGTCTTTCACGTGAAGCGGCTCGTGCTCACGCTGCGGCGCTATCTGCAGCCCTCGCGTGAGGTGCTGAACGTGCTCACCAACCGGCCCTCGCCGCTGGTGGCTCCGGAGGTGCAGGTGTATTTCCGCGACATCTACGACCACGTGCTGCGCATCAACGACGCATTGGACACGTATCGGGATCTGCTGAGCAGCACCATGGACTCGTATCTCACGCAGGTGTCGAATCGGCTGGGGGCGGCCACCAAGCGTCTGTCGGTGGTGGCCACGCTGTCGCTTCCGTTCGTGACGGTGAGCGGCATGTGGGGCATGAACTTCGTCAACATGCCGCTGGCCAACTGGCCGCACGGGTTCTGGGTGCTGCTGGGCGTGCAGGTGGCATTGGCCGCGGTGCTATTTTTCGTGCTGCGACGTCGCGCGATCGCCTGACCATCTCCCACCGCCCGAGTTCCGATGTTCTGTCCAGACTGTGGCACCTGGAACCGCGCTGCCGCGGCCACCTGCACGCGCTGTGGCACGCGCCTGCCTGATGTGGCAGCGCCGCCGCTTGACGTGCCGGATGAGGAGCTGCGCGAGCTGCGGGCGGCGACTGGCAATCGCTACACGATCGTCAAGCGCCTGGGCAGCGGCGGCATGGCGCACGTGTACCTTGCGCGTCACGCCGTGCTGGGCCGGCCGCTGGTCATCAAGGTGCTGCATCGCAGCTTGTCGCAGGAGCCGGAGATGCGCGAGCGGTTCCGCCGTGAGGCGGAGGCGGCGTCACGGCTGGTGCATCCGTACATCTGCGCGATTGCCGACATGGGGACCAGCGGCAACATGGAGTATCTGGTCATGCCCTACTATGCAGGGGGATCGCTGGCCGACCTCCTGTCGCGGCGCAAGACGGTGGGCGCCACGACGGCGGCTGCGGTGGCGGCGCAGGTGGCCAGTGGGCTCGACTATGCGCATCGCCGCGGTGTCATTCATCGCGACATCAAGCCCGACAACATCCTCTTCGACGAGGATGGCAACGTGGCGCTCACGGATTTCGGCATCGCGACGGCACGCTTTCACGGCCGGTTGACGGCCAGCGGTCGCGCGATGGGCACTCCCCACTACATGTCGCCCGAGCAGGCCATGGGGCGGCTGGTGGATGGACGCAGCGATCTCTATGCGGTGGGGCTGTTGCTCTACGAGATGCTGCTGGGACATCCGCCATTCGACGGTGAGGACAGTTATGCCGTGGGCTACAAGCATGTGCATGAGGCGCCGGTGGCGCCCGATCAGGTGGATGCCCGGGTGCCGAGCGCACTCAGTGCCATCGTGATGAAGTGCCTGGCCAAGCAGCCCGCTGAACGCTACGATCGCGGATTCGAACTGGGGGACGCCCTGGTGCAGTTTCTGGCCAGTGTCGGCGGCGATGACTACCGCAACGCCCGAACCGCCCGCGTATCCGGCCTGACACCGTTCTGATCCCCTCCAATACTCCACTCCCCATGCAGCTGCACGCCGAGATTCTCACCGTTACCACGCGGCATCCCTTCATCATCGCCCGTGGTGGACAGAGCAGCTACCGCACGGTGTTCGTTCGCCTCGTGGACAACGATGGCGCGGAAGGCTGGGGAGAAGCGGCGCCAAGCCGCTACTACGGGGAGACGGCCGACTCCGCCTTGCTGGCGGTGCAGCAGTTTGCGCCGGTTCTGGCCAACGCGGATGCGTGGTCGCTCGACGCCATTGAGCGCGAACTCGAAAAGACCCTGCGTGGCAATGCGGCCGCGCGCTGTGCCGTGAGCGCGGCGCTGCATGATCTGGCGGCGCGCCGGCTGGCGGTGCCGCTCTGGAAGTACTGGGGGCTCGATCGATCGGCCGCGCCGCGCTCGAGCTTTACCATCGGCATCGCGCCTGACGAGGCGACTTTGCGCGCCCGTGTCCGAGAGGCGGCGCACTATCCCATTCTCAAGATCAAGCTGGGCTCGCACTGGGATCGCGAGGTCTTGCGCATCGTGCGGGAAGAAGCGCCGCGGGCTCAGCTTCGTGTTGATGCCAACGCGGCGTGGACCGCCAAGCAGGCGCTTTCCATGCTCGACGCCTTGCACGACGTGGGCGTGGACATGCTGGAGCAGCCGCTGCCTCCCCAGGATCTCGCCGGCCTGCGCTTCGTTCGTGAGCGGGCAGCCATTGCCGTGGTGGCCGACGAGTCCTGTCTCGTGGCCAGCGACATCCCCAAGTTGGCCGGCGTGGTGGATGGCGTGAACATCAAACTGGCCAAGTGCGGTTCGCTGCGTGAGGCGCTGCGCATGATTGCAGTGGCGCGCGCGCACGACATGCGCGTGATGTGTGGCTGCATGATCGAAACGACCCTGGGCATTGCGGCAGCCGCACACTTCTCGCCGCTGCTCGACGACGCCGACCTCGATGGCGCGGCGCTCCTGTCTGACGATCCTTTCGATGGGCCGGGCATCCCCAACGGGCAGGTCACGCTCGGCGACGCACCGGGGCTTGGTGTCACCCGGCGCTGATCAGACCGGCGTTGATCTTACCGGCGTTCACCAGACCGGCGTTGGCGTGACCGGCGGCGATCGCTGCATAGACGTCGCCCTGCCGGTCCCGCTGTTTCGGAGTTTCACGTATCGGGTGCCGGCACACCTGGCGTGGCCCGTGGAGCCTGGTACGCGGGTGGTGGTCCCGTTTCGGAATCGTTCGGAGGTTGGCATCTGCCTCGGCCCGTCCGCTCCACCACCGGGCGTGACGATCAAGGCGGTGCTGTCCGTGCCCGATGACGTGGTGTCGCTGCCGGCTCCGCTGCTCGAGACCGGACGATGGATTGCCGACTGGTATGCGGCGCCCATCGGTCTCACGCTGCGCGCCATGCTGCCGGTGGCGCTCGCGCAGGCCGCAACACCGCAACCCAAGTCACGTACCCAGCGGGTGGTGCGACTGGTATTGGAGCTCCCATCGCTCATGCAACGCGAGCAACTCTTTGCGCGCGCGCGGCAGCAGCGGGTGGTGTACGATCTGCTCGAGTCGCAGGGTGGCGAGGTGCCCTTCGACGCCCTGTGTGCACAAGCGCAATGTTCACCCGGTGTGATTGCCGCGATGGTCAAGCGCGGCATCGTGGAGCTGCGCCAGGTGACCCAGTCGCGCGATCCGTTTGCTTCACGTACCGGCGTGGCGCCTCCGCCCGAACCGTCTGCGGCGCAACGTGCGGCCATCGATGCCATTCTGCGCGGCGATCCGGGGCAGGTGTTTCTGCTGCATGGCATTACGGGCAGTGGCAAGACGCTGGTGTACATCGAGGTGCTGCGGGCCGTGCTGCAGCAGCCACAGCGCACGGCCATTGTGCTGGTGCCCGAAATCGCACTCACGCCCCAGACCGTTGATCGCTTTCGCGGCGCGTTTGGTGATGATGTGGCCGTGCTGCATTCGGGGTTGTCAGACGGTGAGCGTCTCGACGCCTGGCAGGCCTTGCGGCGCGGCGAGCGGCGCATTGCCGTGGGCGCCCGCTCGGCGCTCTTTGCCCCACTCGAGCGCGTCGGCGTGGTCATTGTCGACGAAGAACACGAGGGCAGCTACAAGCAGTCGGAAACGCCGCGCTATCATGCGCGCGAAGCCGCGATCGTGCGCGCACGGGCAGAGGGCGCGTTGGTGGTGCTGGGCAGTGCCACGCCGTCGCTCGAGAGTTGGGAGCGCAGCGAGCGCGGGCAGATCGTTCGCCTGACGCTGCCCGATCGTGCTGCTGGCGCGCAGTTGCCGCCGGTGCAGGTGGTGGATCTGCGCGCGTCCACACGGGACGCCCTGGCGAAACGCGCGCCCAACCTGCCGTTCGACGAATCACTGGGGGTGCTCAGTGCACCGCTGGCAACGGCTATCGGTGCACGACTCGAACGCGGCGAGCAGACCCTGCTGCTGCTCAACCGGCGCGGCTACTCCGCGTTTGTGCAGTGTCATGCCTGCGGAGACGTGAGCGCCTGTCCCCACTGCAGTATTTCCCTCACCTATCATCGCACGCCCGAAGCGCTGGTGTGTCACTATTGCCAGTATCGTACGGGCGTACCGACGGCATGTGGTGTGTGTGGCGAGAGCACGCTGCGCCGGCGTGGATTGGGCACCCAGCAGGTGGAGCGTGTCGTGAGCGAACGCTTCCCCACAGCGCGCGTGGCGCGCATGGATGTGGATACCACCAGCGGCAAGTGGGCCCACTCCCGCATTCTCGATCAGGTGGGCCGGGGCGAGGTGGACATTCTGCTGGGAACGCAGATGATCGCCAAGGGACTCGACTTCCCGAATGTGACGCTCGTGGGAGTGGTCGATGCCGACACCGGCCTCAACCTGCCGGACTTCCGCGCCTCGGAGCGCACGTTTCAACTACTCAGCCAGGTTGCGGGGCGTGCCGGTCGTGGTCCCAAGGGCGGCGAGGTACTGGTGCAGACTCGTCTCCCCGATGCCCATGCCGTGCGTCAAGCGCTGCGTCATGACTATCGGGGATTCGTACACGAAGAGCTGGGGCATCGCCGTCAGCCCATCTATCCGCCGTTTGTGTCGCTCACCAACGTGGTGGTGAGTGGCAGCGAGCAGCGCGCCACCGCCAGCGCCACCCAGGCTGCGGCCGAATGGGTAAGGGAGCTCGTGCAGCGTCGTGCCTTGCGGGACATCACACTCGTGGGGCCGGCGCCCTGTCCCATCGATCGCATCAAGGACCGCTGGCGCTGGCATTTCCTGCTCAAGTCATCGAGTCCGCGGCTCATGTCGCGTGTGGCCCGCTACGTGGCGGAGCGTTGTCCGGTACCGGCTGAGGCAGCGCTGCGCCTCGTGGTGGACCGCGATCCGGTGAGCCTGTTGTAGGCGCGCATTACATTGCACGGCATGACTCCGCACCCGCTTGATCGCATTCCGCCCTACGTGTTTTACGAGCTCGACGCCCGGCGTGCCGCCATGCGCGCAAAGGGCCGCGCGCTCGTTGATGTTGGCATCGGGAGCCCTGATGGGCCCGTGCCCGAGGTTGTGGTGCAGGCCATGCGTGAGGCGGCTGGTGAACGCAGTGTGGCCGGCTATCCGCACTTTCAGGCGCATCCGCAGTATGCGGAGGCCGTCGCGCGGTATCTCGAGGCGCGCTTTGGTATCTCGGTCAATCCGGCACGGGAGATGCTGGCGCTGGCAGGCTCCAAGGAAGGCATTGCCGAGCTGCTGCTGTCGCACTGTGGCCCTGGCGACGCGGTGCTGATTCCCGAGGTGTACTACCCGGTGTATGCGCGGGCCACACAACTGGCCGGCGCCGAGCCCGTCTTCGTGCCGTTTACGCGTGACGGTGGACTGGAGCTCGAGGCCATTCCTGCGGATGTACTGGCACGAGCGCGCGTGCTGCTCATCAACTACCCGGGCAACCCCACCACGCAGGCCGTGTCACTCGACGAATTGGCGCGCTATGTGGCCTTTGCGGAGGCGCACGACCTGCTGCTGCTCAGTGACCTGGCCTACAGCGAGTTGTCGTTCGACGGCTACGTGGTGCCCAGCGTGCTCCAGGTGCCAGGTGCGTCGCGGGTGGCGGTGGAAACGCACACCTGCAGCAAGAGCTTCAGCATGGCCGGCGTGCGCATCGCGTTTGTGGCGGGCAAGGCCGAGGCCATCGCGCGTCTTGATGCCTATCGCTCCAACATCGGCTACGGTGTGTCGACGGTGGCGCAGTTGGCGGGAGCCGCAGCGTTTCGTCATCACGCGACGCTCGTGCCGGAAACGGTGGCGCGCTATCGCACACGGCGCGATGTGGTGGCCGCGGCATTCAATCGCGGTGGATGGGCGGTGGAAGCGCCACGTGCCACGATGTACTTCTGGCTCGACGTACCCTCCGGCGTGGATGACTGGGCCTGGGTGGATGCGCTGATGGAGGGCCCAGGTGTGGTGGTGACGCCGGGCATTGCATTTGGCGCCGCGGGACGCGGCAAGTTCCGAATCAGTCTGGTGCAGCCGGAGGCGTTGCTGGAAGAGACGGTGGCAGGGATTGTGGCGGTGCGGCGGGCTTTCGCGTAGCCCTCTGGATTGGTTGGAACAGAAGGGGTGAGGATCGGAGGATCGGAGGATAAGAGAGGCGGGCGTCGGGGGACTCTGATGCTGTGAGTCCCCCGACGCCCGCCCCTCCAATTCTCGGATCCACCGATCCTCACCCCTTCAGTTCAACCCATCCGGCGGGAGGCGCGAACTCGGAGCCCCGTCTCGAGATCAGTTGGCCGGCTTCGGCGCGTTGAGCGCGATATCCCACTGCACCTGCACGTCCTTCTGAATGGGGTTGAGCTTCGAATCGTAGGACACGCCATAGGCCATGCGGTCGATCACGAAGCTGCCCTTGAAGCGACCCGCGCCCTCCTCGTAGAACACCATCGTCGCCGGCACCGTGATGCGCTTGGTCGTGCCGCGCACGGTGAGGTCGCCCGTGATTTCCAGCGCGTTGGCCGCGGCCTGCTTCACGCTCACCGACTTGAAGGTGATGACCGGGTGCTTCTCGACGTCGAAGAAGTCCGCGCTCTTGAGGTGTCCATCGCGGCGTTCGTTGCGCGTGTTGATGGACGCGGCATCAATGCTGATGCTGACGGAAGACGCGGACCAGTTGGCCGGATCCAGCTTCACGTCGGCGTCCCACTTGCCGAAGAAGCCGTGCGCGGAAAGCAGACGCGAGTCGGCGACGAAGTTGATTTCACTGTGCGCCTTGTCGACGACGTGCGGCTTGGCGTCAGGCAGCGGACGGGCGGCGGCCAGCATGGGCAGCGCGAGCGCAAGCGCCGCGAGGCGGATGGAGCGAGTCTTGGTGATCATGGCAACTCCGGAGGCGGTGTGTTTGTGGGACTGATAAAAGGCACAGCAACTGTTTATAACTGAGATTTAGTGAAACCAAGAGAGGTCCGCAAGGGGCAGGCCTGTTGGGGGGGGCCGCAGTCGGCGATTTTACAAGAATGTTGAGGGAGCGAGCCCCGTTCCCCCGCAGTTCCTCGACCTTGGTATAGATGAGCGTTCCGGTTCCTGACGTGTCCGAAGACCAGGTGGCGCCGCCGGCGCCCCATGTCCCCGACCGGGCCGATGCGCCGGTGTCGGAGGTGACGGAGCGGTTTCTGCGGGCAGTGATTGCGGAAGTGCCACTCGAGCTGATCGAGGAGCTGCACCTGTTCTCGCCACTCCGTCAGGGAACGGTCGAGACGGGGATCGCGGTGCTGGCGGCACGGAAGGCGGCGCCCATGGCGGAGGAGCAGCTGGAGCTGGCAGAGGAACAGCAAACGGCGATAGCCGAAGCAGCAGAAGCCGTTGCGCCGGAAGCCGAAGAGGCAGAACAGCAAACGGCGATAGCCGAAGCAGCAGAAGCCGTTGCGCCGGAAGCCGAAATAGCAGAAGCCGAAGGGGCAGAACCTGCCGTTGAGGCTACTGCCGTTGAGGCTACTGATGTCGAGGCTGCTGAAGTCCCGGCTGCCGCAGTTTCACCCCGACTGCCTTCGACCCAACGCCACACCGTGTTCACTGCCCGCTACCGCTACGTCATCAAGGGGCCCGAGCGCGGCAAGTGGGAGGCCAGTCTCAAGGCGGAAGCCGACGCGCCCCTCATCACCGTGGAAACCGTGGTGCGTGGCGTGCAGCGCCGTGCCGGCGAGGAGTCAGAGATCGTTCGCTACTCGGCCGCGCAAATCGCGCGCGCTTTGCGTCTGCCGCTCAACGCCTGACCTCATGAGTCACGAGAGTGATGCGGCCGCGATTGATGCTGATCGCGAGGCGTTCCGCAACTATCTGCGTGATCACAACCTGCCGGCCACGGCACAGCGGCTGGTCATCGCCGACGTGGTCCTCGGCACCGATCGTCATCTCTCGGCAGAAGAGGTGGCCAGCGAAGTGAAAGCTCGTGGTGCGAGCGCGGGCACGGCCACGGTCTATCGCACGCTCGAGGTGCTCGTGCGCAGCGGTCTCGTGGTGGAACGGGATTTTGGTGAGGGCTTCAAGCGATACGAGGCGTCCCGTGGTGTGCCCAATCACGAACATCTCATCTGCACCGTGTGTGGGCGGGTCACCGAGTTCCGCGACGAGCGCCTCGAGCGCATGACCACGTTGCTCGCCGAGGCCCACGATTTCTCGCGGCAGCGGCACCGCCTGGTGATCTACGGACTGTGCGGCGACTGCCGCCGCGGTCCGGCGCGTTGATCACCAAGCGCGGATCACCAGGCGCTGATCGCTGATCAACTCCGATACACGCGTTCCCCACTCTGCTCCGCACTCTCATGGCTCCTGAGTCCCTGTCACTCTTTGTCGCGTTCACCGCCGGTCTGCTCAGCTTCCTGAGCCCCTGCGTGCTGCCGCTGGTGCCGAGCTACGTCACGTTCATCACGGGCATGGGGCTCGACGATGTCTCGCGTGCGCGACGCACCGCACTGGTGCATGCCCTGCTGTTCGTACTGGGCTTCACGTTCATCTTCGTGGCGCTTGGCGCCGGCGCGAGTGCGTTCGGGCAGTTGCTGCGCGAGTATCGCGTCTGGATTGCCCGCGTGGGCGGTGTGCTCATGGTGCTGATGGGCCTGTGGATGCTGGATGTCATCCGCATCGGCGCCCTGCAGCAGGAACGCCGCATGCACCTGAGCGACAAGCCGCTGGGCTACCTCGGCACCGTCGTGGTGGGCATCGCGTTTGGTGCCGGCTGGACACCCTGTCTTGGCCCGACGCTTGGCGCCATTCTGCTGCTCGCCGCCAACGAATCGGAGTTGGCGAAGGGCATCACGCTGCTCATTGCGTACTCGCTCGGACTTGCGGTGCCGTTTCTCCTCAGCGCGCTGTTGCTCGATCGCTTCCTCGGCTTCTTCCAGAAGTTCAAGCACAACATCGGACGCGTAAATCGCATCGCGGGCATTCTGCTGGTGCTGGTGGGCATTCTGATGTTCACCGGCTGGTTCGAGCGCCTGGCGGCGTGGTTGCAGCCTCTCACGCCGGCCTTCCTCGTCGAACGCATCTGATCCGCCGCACACCACCGCACAGACAAACAGGGCAGACCACCGCGAGGTGATCTGCCCTGTGTTTTTCGTGTGACCGCCGCGGCGTGTTCTGCCGCGCGTTGATGCGATCAGGTCAGGAACGGCATGACGATCGCCGTTACCTGCTCCTTGGTCAGCGGCTCATCAAACGCCTCCGTGGCCGCCATCACACCGCCGTTCGCCGAGAAGCCCGGCAGGGAGGACAGCGCCACTCCGCCCTGCGACGCCAGCTCTTCACCGTCGTAGATGCCCTGCGTGAAAGCCGGCAGATCCTCGCGGCTGTTGCCCACGATCCAGCCCTTCTTGCCACGCAAGCGCCGCACCTGCGCCGCATGACGCGCTTCCACCGAGTGAATGGACAGGGCGGCGCTCAACACTGCCTTGTCGCTGATCAGGCGCGCCGCCTGACCCTTGTAGGCCCGCACGCCAGTGTCCTCAAAGGCCATGGCCAGCGCCTTGAACGTTTCGTACTGACCACTGGCAAACGCAAACCCCTGCAACGCGCCCTTGGCCGTGTAGTCGAACGTCGGCTTGGCGATGGGGGTGGCGCCCTTGCCGCTGATCACGGCCTGCAGGGCTTGCACGTGCACGGCCTCATGCTCGGCGATGGTGCCAAACACGACACGGTCAGCGGTGGGAATGAGATTGGAGGCCGCCATGCCGCGCTGGTAGAAGTCAGCTTCGAGGTATTCCAGGAGCAGGGCGAACTGCAGCACGTCGAGCACATCCGACGGATTGCTGGCGCTGTCGAGTACCGATGTAAGTGAAGGAGCCATGGTCGTCGTCACCCGTTGTTGTTGGGTCCCTGCACAAACGTGCTGGGCGCGTTGGCAAAGCCGAGACGGTCGACGACGAAGCCCTGCGCCGCACCGGCCACCTTGCCGGGCGAGAACACGTCGTCAAAGGCGGTAGGAGAGAACGCTGCGCTGCCAGGCGCCAGCAAGTCACGAATGACGGCGGCGTGGCGCGCCTCCACACTCACGATCTTGCCGGCGAGTGTGAGGAAGGTGCCTGAGGCGAGATACTGGCCGGCGCCATTGTACGCCGCCACGCCGAGGTCTTCGAACGTGCGCGCGGCAGTGAGCACCGACACACGATCGCGGAAGTTCACGCCCGGATACGTGGGAGAGAGCGTGAAGTCATTGCTGCTGCCGAGGGCTGCCTTGAACAGTTCGCGGTGCTGTACTTCGTGATACTTGATGTCGAGGAGAATGGCCTTCTCGGCCGCCGTCAGATTGGATTGATCGAAGGCGGCGACGGCCTGCGTGTAGAAGTCTGCCTCGAGCTGCTCGAGGGCATACGCGAACTGCAGGACCGCCACATCGCCCTTGGCAAAGTCGATTGTGAGCGGGGAGCCGCTGTTGGGTGTGGCTGGCGCCATGGGCGCCATGGGATTGTCATCGCTGCAACCGATGAGTGCCGTGGGCAGGAGCACCAGGCTGCCGCCCATGGCCATGAGCTTGAGCACTTCGCGGCGCGAACGCAGGCTGCCGAGGCTGGCAGCGTCGCCGACAGTGAGAGAAGGTCGCGTGGACATGCACACTCCGGGTAGCAAGTCGCGTCAACACAGGCGCCGTGCCTGCTGGACGGATGGGCTACGCCGGAATGCGGCAGCCGGATGTATGCAATCTTCAGACGCCCCGGGTCAGGCGGCTTCGATGTCCTCGAGCCACTGCTGGCGCTGCAGCAAGTCTGCGTATCGCCCGCCGAGGCGGGTCAGGGCCTCGTGCGTGCCCGACTCCACAACACGCCCGTGCTCGAGGACGACAATGTGCTCGGCGTCACGCACGGCACTCAGGCGATGCGACGCCACCAGCGCGGTGCGACTCGCCAGTGCGTCGCGCAGACCGTGCAGGATGGCGGCTTCGGTTTGGGTATCCACCGCCGACAGCGCGTCGTCGAGCAGTACCACCGAGGGATTGCGTGCGAGGGCGCGGGCCAGCGCTGTGCGCTGCTTCTGTCCGCCGGAGAGATTGATGCCGCGTTCGCCCAGCCGCGTGGCGAAGCCGTCTGGCAGACTGTTGATGGTCTCCAGCAGCTGCGCGGTGCGTGCCGCCCGTTCGATACCCGGCAGTACCTCGTCACGCTGCGGGTCTCCACTGTGTTGCGTGAGGCCGTAGGCCACGTTCTCTCCAATGGTCTCACTGAACAGCAGGGCCTCCTGCGGCACCGCACCAAGCTCCTGGCGCCATGGACCGAGGGCCAGCTCGGTGAGCGGTACGTCATCCACGAGAATCTCACCCTCCTGCGGATCGTAAGCGCGCGTGACCAGATCGAGCAGTGCGCTCTTGCCCGAGCCCGTTGCACCGACAATGGCCAGCGTGCTGCCAGCAGGTACGTCAAAGGTCAGGTCACGCAGCACCCAGCGCGGCGTGGCGCCATCGGCCGCGGGGTAATGAAAGCCGACACCGCGAAAGCTGAGGCGTCGTCCCACGCTGGTAGGTGGCAGCACCTTCGTGCCGCGATCGTGCACGAGCACCGGCTCGGCATCGAGCAATTCGAGTACACGCGCGAGACTGGCCGATCCGCGCTGGAAGAGATTGGTGGTCCAACCCAGAGCAATCAGTGGCCAGGTGAGCATCGCGAGGTAAATGCCGAAGGCCACAAACTCGCCAACGGTTATGCGGCCCTGCAGCAGCTGCGTTCCACCCACACCCACCGTAATGGCGCCGCCCAGGCCGGCCAGCAGCGCGAAGCCGGGACTCATGAGCCCATTGAGTCGGGCGAGGCGCATGTTGCTGGCGAGGTAGGTCTCACCCATGTGACGAAAACGCTCGACCTCGGCCTCTTCCTGCCGAAAGGCACGCACCACCCGCACACCGGACAGGTTCTCCTGCGCGCGTGTGGTGAGCTGCGAGAACTCCTGCTGCACGGCCTCAAAGCGTGCGTGTACGAGGCGACCGAGGCGCAGCATGAGCAGCGGCAGGCCGATCATGGGCAGCAGTGCCCACAGCGTGAGCGAAGGGCTCAGGCGCAGCATCATGCCGAGGGCAAAGAGCCCGCCGGCCACTGTGTTGACGAAGTACATGAGGGCCGGGCCGGCCGCCATGCGCACGGCGCTCAGGTCGTTCGTGAGGCGCGCCATGAGGTCGCCGGTGCGCCAGCGGGCGTACCAGGCAGCGTCGAGCCTCGTGAGGCGGGCAAAGAGGTCACGCCGGAGATCGGTCTCAATGCGTCGACTGAGGCCGTTCAGCAGCTCCCGCATGACGAAGCGCAGAAAACCGGCGGCCAGCGCCGTGGCCAGCATGAGCAACGCCGGTCGCATCACATCGCGAGTGTGAGCTCCGTCACGAATGGCGTCGATCCCGCGCTGTAGGAACCCCGGGACGAGGGTAGATAAGGCAGCCGCGATAACAACTGAGGCGAGGCCGACCGCAACTTGCCCCCGGTACGGGTGGTAATACGGGAGGAGACGCCGAAGGACCCGCGGCGACCGCACTGTTGGCATCCGGGCCCGTGTCCCCTTAATTCGAGGGAGTGGTGCGAACGGCCTCTGCCAACAGCCCCTCTACTGCGACCCTTTTCAAACGGAGTGCGCTCATGCGTCAATATACCCGACCGATCCGAACCGCGGCGCTGTTGTCCACGGTGACCCTGCTCACGTTGGCGGCCTGCGGTGGCAAGGCCGACGAAGGCGACGGTCTGGCCAGCGACACGGCCCTTGGCCGCGACCTGGCCCTGGCGCAGCAGGATTCGGTGCAGCCGCAGTTGCAGGATGTGCCGCCGGCCGCCGAGCCCACCACACCGCCTCCGGCAGCCACGACGCCGCGCCCCAGTGCGCCGCGTCCTGCCACGCCGCGTCCCAGCACGCCAGCCCCTTCGCGCCCGACGACTGGCGGGACGACGCCCGCGCCCGCACCCGCGGCTGAGGTCACCGGCACGGTGGCAAGCGGTACGGCCATGCGCTTTGCGTCCAACGCCAAGGTGTGCACCAACGGCACCAGCGTCGGTGAGAAGTTCACGGCTTCGTTGAGCGAAGCCGTGCCGGCCAGCAACGGGATTTCCATCCCGGAAGGCGCGACCGGTACCTTCGAGGTGGTCGAGGCGAAGAACGCCAAGAACTCCAACGACAACACCTACCTGCGTGTGCGACTGGTGTCGGTGACGTTTGGTGGCAAGACGTATCCGGTGGAAGCCACGGTGCAGACGGCCAGCACGGAGCGTGTGCGCGCGGCCACCAAGGGTGATGATGCGAAGAAGGTGGCCGGTGGTGCCATTCTCGGCGCCATTGCCGGTCAGGTGATCGGCAAGAACACCAAGGGCACGGTCATCGGTGCGGCGGCGGGTGCGGCGGCCGGCACGGCGGCGGCTGCTGCCACGGCCGACTACGCCACCTGCCTGAACAGCGGCGCGACGGTGGCCGTGACGCTCGACGGTCCCATCACGGTGCGCCCCGCGGCGACGCCGTAACTCTTCGCGGGATCATGCGGCAAGGCGGAGAAACAGCAACAGCCTTGTCGCGGATTTCGCTGAAACAGCACGGAAACAACACGGATCCTGGCCCTTTTGTGGCGCAGGATCCGTGTTGTTTCTGCTTCATCCGTGTCATCCGCGACAAGGCTGTTTCGATCTTGCCGTTTTGAGAAGCCTTGGAGTCAGTACCCCACCGCGCCGCCACTTCGTCGCGGTTCGGGAACGCCTTCCCATCCGCCCTTCACGCGCATGATGGCGTTGACGTTCACGAGCGCGCGCAGCTGACGCATGGCGTGTCCCATGCCGCGCAGCGAGTCGAGCACGGGCGGTGCAATGCCACCGGCCTCGAAGGTGAGCGAGTCGGGCAGGGCCTGATGATGAATACGCGGAGCGCGCATGGCATCCATGAGCGTCATGCGATGCTGAATGACGTTGAGAATGACCTGGCTGGTGCCCGTGATGATGGTGGGCCCACCGGCCGCGCCCACCACCAGCAACACCTGGTTGTCACGGTCGAGCACGATGGTTGGCGACATGGCGCTCAACATGCGCTTGCCGGGCTGGATGGCATTGGCCTCGCCCTGTACAAGTCCGAACATGTTGGGCGTGCCGGGCTGCGCGGCAAAATCATCCATCTCGTCGTTGAGCATGAAACCGGCACCGCGCACCCACACCCCACTGCCCCAGGAGTTGTTGAGTGTCGTGGTGGTGGCCACGGCATTGCCCGCTGCGTCCACCACGGAGTAGTGCGTGGTGTGCTCGGGTTCGCGCGGCAGCGCCTGCATGCGCGGCTCGAGCTCACGCGTGGGCGTGGCGCGCGTGTCGCTGATGGTGCCCTGCAATTGCCGCGCATAGGTCTTGCTGGTGAGTTGCGCGAGCGGCACCGGCACGAAGGCCGGATCGGCCAACTTGGCGTTGCGGTCAATGAAGGCGCGCTGATAGGCGCTGCCCACGAGATGAAACCAGCGTGTGCTGCCGTACGCCGGCAGCGTGGGATACTGCTCGAGAATGTTGAGGGACTCGGCCGTCGTCACACCGCCCGAGGATGACGGCGGCATGGACAGCAGCGTGTATTCGCGGAAGTTCGTGCGAATGGGCGCGCGCCACACCGGCGTGTAGCGGGACAAATCTTCACGCGTGATGATGCCCTGACCGCGCTGCATTTCGGCCACCAGCGAGTCGGCCACCCACCCCTTGTAGAAACCGGCCGCACCGTATTGCGCGATGGCTTCGAGCGTCCGCGCGAGATCGGGCTGCACGAGGCGCGCGCCGGCGGCGAGCGGCTCGCCATTCGGGAAGTAGGGCGTGTTGCGTTGGTAGCGCGTCACCATGTTGCGGGCGCGCGCAATCGAACCGGCCAGGGCCGTGTCCACCACGAAGCCTTCGCGCGCCAGCCGAATGGCCGGCTGCATGACACGGGACAGCGGCATGGTGCCGTAGCGTTCGAGCAGCGCGCTCAGGCCCGCCACCGCGCCCGGTACCCCCGACGCGAGATGCCCATACACACTCTTGTCGGTGAGCTTGCCATTGGCGTCGAGATACATGTCGCGCGTGGCAGCCAGCGGCGCAATCTCGCGATAGTCGATGGCCGCCACGCGTCCGTCCGCGAGACGCAGCACCGTGTATCCACCGCCACCAATGTTTCCGGCCTCCGGCCAGGTCACGGCCAGGGCAAAGCCCAGGGCCACTGCGGCGTCCACGGCATTGCCACCGGCGCGCATGATTTCCGTGGCGGCTGCCGACGCCGCGGGGCTGTTGCTCACCGCCATCACCTGCGGCGCAAACGTGGCCGGCTGCCCCGCGGGCAGTCGCCAGCCCGCGGGGAACGTCGGCGTCATCCGCGCGGGAATGGCCGGATCCCCCGGCGGTCCCGCCGGTGGGAGTCGCACATCGGTGGCACCGCCACCCGAGCCGCGCGAACAGGCCACCAGCAGCAGCGAGGCCAACATGCACGGCGCGACCTGCCGCGTCACGAGCGAAAACGACGAAGACATCATGGGGAGTGTCGTTGCGTGAAGAATCAGAAGAGGAGTCAGAACGCGAAACGCAGCGACGCGCGCGTGTTGCGCATGCGCCAGGTGCGTTCGAGCGAAGACGGCAGATCGGTCTTGCTGTGCCAACCCATGCCGAAGTCCTGGACGATGGCCACATCGAAGCCGTTGGACAGGCCATAGCCCACACCGAAGCCGAGGGCGCCGGACAAATCGATCTGCTGCGTCTTGTTGCCGATGGGCAGTGCATCACTGCGCGTGCGCAGGTTGCGGAACACGGTCACGCCGCCCTGCGCTTCGAACACCGAATGAAATCCCGGGCCACCACCAGAGCGGAACTGCCCCATGGCCGTCCACAGCTCCACCTGTGCCTCACAGCCGTTGAGGCAGGGCGCATCCGGGAGTTCCGGCACCGCGGCGTCGGCAAACGGCGTGAGTGCCACATCCACCAGGCCATATCCGGCGGTTACGCCGAGGGTGGAGCGCCCCTCGAGCACCTTCTCGAGCGAGGCGCGCACCTGCCACAGCGGGTCGTTGCCAAAGCTCCACGTGGACTGCGTCGCGCCATCGTTGATGTTGCCCAGGACCACGCCCGACGCCCCACCGCTGAACCACCAGCCCGGCGCGCCGCTCTGCCGCGGTGGCATGCTGGTGGGGGAGCGACCACGGATCTGGGCGAGCGCGGGCGCTGCGGTCAGGCTGCTGGCCAGCGCGAGGCCACCTGAGAGCAGTGCGGCCAAGCCGAACGGGCGAAAGACGCGCAACAGGGAGCGTTGGGGCATGGCAGGAAGGAGGGACGAGGGGCAGGGCACACACGACGTCAGGGCGGGTTGCTTCCGGCTCACGACGGATCCTAGCTTTGGGGATACCGCGCACCGATGCCTGCACGACACGCGCTGAATACTCGCCGCGCGCGTGGCATTCCGCGACCCCGGCTCCCCCTTTCCTCGCACTGTCGTGTCCGCACCGCCGCTTGATCCCCGCATTACCGAACGTCGCAATCCGCGCACCGTCGACATCGATCTCGCGACGCCGCTTGGCATCGTCGATCTCATATCGGCCGAAGACCGCAGCGTGGCCGATGCCGTGGCCAGCCAGCGCGAGGCCATTGCCGAGGCCATTGCGGCCATCGAAGCCAGCTTCCGCCGCGGCGGTCGTCTGTTCTACGTCGGCGCCGGCACCTCGGGACGACTCGGCGTGCTCGACGCGAGTGAGTGTCCGCCGACCTTCGGCACACCACCCGGCATGGTCATTGGCATCATTGCCGGTGGTGATCATGCGCTGCGCAATCCCATCGAAGGCGCCGAAGACGATCCGTCGGCCGGCGCTGCTGTGATGGACCAGCACGACGTGCAGGCGGTCGACGTGGTCATCGGCATTGCTGCATCGGGCACCACACCCTACGTGCGCGGCGCACTGGGCCGCGCCCGCGCACGCGGCGCCACGACGGGGCTCATTGCCTGCAGCCCACCGCCTGACGCCATGCGGGAAGTGGCGGACCATGCCATCGTGCCGGTCGTCGGGCCCGAGGTGCTGACCGGCTCCACGCGACTCAAGGCGGGCACCGCCACCAAGATGGTGTGCAACATGCTCACCACCGGCGCCATGATTCGCATCGGGAAGAGCTACGGCAATCTCATGGTGGACCTGCGTGCCACTAACGTGAAGCTGCAGGACCGCGCCGAACGCATCGTGTGCGAGGTCACTGGCCTCGATCGCGAACACGCGCGACAGCTGCTTGAAAAGGCCGAAGGACGCGTCAAGCGCGCGCTGGTCATGCATCATCTCGCGGTGGATGCACACACCGCCGACGAAAAGCTCGAGGCGGCCGGCGGCGTCGTGCGTCGCGTGGTGCCGCATGCGCCGCCGCCGGTATTGGGCGCGTGACCGTGCACCGCCCGCAGGGCGCGCCCTCCGCCGAGGGTATGGTGCTGGTGGGGCTCATGTCCGGCACCTCGCTCGATGGCATCAGTGCGGCGGCCGTGCAGTTTCACGAGCCGCCCGGCGCACGGGTGCAGGCCCGTCTCCTCAGTTTTGTACACACGCCCTACGAGGCCTCGCAGCGCGAGCGACTCGAACGTGCCATGCACGAGGGCTCGGCGCGCGAGTATTGCCGGCTGCATGCCGACCTTGGTGCCTGGTTGGGTGACGCAGCGGCAGCGGCCATGCAGGAAGCGGGCTTGTCTCCCGACGACGTGAGCGCGGTGGCCTCACATGGTCAGACGCTCTGGCACGAGCCCGGACACAGTACCTGGCAGCTTGGGGATGCCGCGCAGATTGCCGAGCACAGTGGCTGTGCGGTGGTGCACGACTTCCGCGTGCGCGACATGGCGGTCGGGGGACAGGGCGCGCCGCTCGTGCCCATGGCCGATCGTCTGCTGTTTGCGCACGAGACCAAGTGGCGCGCGCTGCAGAACATCGGTGGCATTGGCAATGTGTCGCTCGTGCCGCCGGTGAGCGCGACCGACCAGGCCGTGCTGGCATTCGACACGGGCCCCGGCGTGGTGGTGCTCGACGCGGTGGTGCGGCGCCTGTTTGCGCAGCCCTTCGACACCGACGGCCACATCGCCCGGCGCGGTCGTGTACTCGAGTCGGTGGTGCGTGAATTGCTCGATCTTCCGTATCTGCAGGATGCGCCGCCCAAGAGCACGGGGCGGGAGTTGTTCTCGCCAGCCTTCGTGGATGCGTTCATCGCGCGTGGTCGTGCTGCAGGCGGACGGGATGAGGATCTGGTGGCGACCGCGGCGGCGTTCACCGCCGCCACCATTGCCGACCAGTACACGCGCTGGTTGCCCACGCCGCCGGCCGAGGTGGTGGTCTCGGGGGGGGGAGCGCGTCATCCCCTGCTCATGGCGGCGCTCGAGGGGGCTTTTGCCTGGCATCATGAGCGATTTGCGCGTCCAATGCCCGCTGTTCTGCCCTTCGATGCGTTATTCTTCAACGCTGAGGCCAAGGAGGCCGTGGCTTTTGCCCTCCTGGGCTATCTCCATCTGACCGGTCGGCCGGGCAACGTGCCCAGTGCCACCGGTGCGCGGGCGCCCCGCACACTGGGTGCGTACACGCCTGTCCGTTGACCCGTACGTCGAGTTGAAGTCATGAGCGAACCGTCGCGCAGCGACCTCGCGCAGTTGCTGCTGCCGATCATCCGGTGGACCCCTGAACGCGGGTTCGCTGACGCCCGTCCGCTCATCGACGAAGCCCTCGAGCTCGGTGTCGGCGGTTTTCAGCTCGTGGGTGGTGAGCAGGATGGCGTGCGTGCGCTCGCCAAGGAACTGCAGCTCAAGAGTCGTCATCCGCTGCTCATTGCGGCAGAACTCGAGCGTGGGGCAGGGCAGCAGTTTGCCGGTGCCACCGGATTGCCGCCGCTGGCCGCCATCACGGCCATGGGTGACATCGAAGCGCTGCGCCGCGCCGCGCGATTGACCGCGCGTGAGGCTCGCACGATGGGCGTGAACTGGAATCTTGCGCCGGTGTGTGATCTCGACTTGCTGGGCGAGAACCCGCTCATTGGCGCGCGCGCGCTTGGCAGCGACGCGCGCAAGGTGGCGCAGCTGGTGACGGCGTGGATTGAAGCCTGTCAGGCCGAGGGCGTGTTGGCCTGCGCCAAGCATTTCCCCGGCATCGCGCGCGTCCTGCGCGATGTGCATCTCGATGCGACCACGGTTGACACACCGGCCGATCAGCTCAAGGAACTCGATCTGCATCCCTTCCGCGCGGCCATCAGTGGCGGCGTGGCCAGCGTGATGACGTCGCATGTGGCCTATCCCGCGCTCGACAGCGCGCGCGTGCCTGCCACGCTCTCACGCGAGATTCTGCAGTGGCTGCTGCGTCAGCAGCTCAAGTTCGACAATCTCATCGTCAGCGATGCGATGACGCTGCCCGGTGTGACCGAAGGCCGCACGGTGGCCGAGGCCTGTGTGCTGGCCCTGCGCGCGGGCTGCGATGTACTGCTTTCGCCCGGTGAGCTGAGCCCGACACTCGATGCCTTGCAGGCCGCGGTGCAGGACGGCACGCTCGATCCCGAGCGTGTGCGGCAGTCGGTGCGTCGACGTCTCAAGTGGGCGCAGTGGGCCTCACCGCCAAACGACTGGCGCCGGCCCAGTGGTGCGGACACGGCGTGGGGGGCGCTGCTCGCGGACAAGGTGCTGCAGATTGAGCATGGCCCCGTGCCCGCCATGGGGACCGTCACGGAAGTGGCGATTGTCGACGACGACGAATCGGTGGATGTGCGGCGACCCGATCGCACCGGCATCGTGGACGCCATGCGTCTGGCCGGCAACGATGCGCGCATTGTGTCGGCGCCGACGACGGCCAGTGGCGGACCGTTCATCATCGCGCTGTTTGCCGACTATCTGCCGGGCAAGGGCCGGCATCTGCTGCGCGAGGAGACCGTCGCCCAGGTGCAGGCGCTGGCGTCACAGGCCGAGGCGCTGCAGCGGAGTGTGGTGCTGGTCGGGCTTGGCGATCCGCGCTGGGTGCGGCAGCTCGCCATGCCTTGTCCCACCATTCTCGCGTGGAGTGGCGACCGGGTCATGCAGCAGGCGGCGGGTCGCGGGCTGTTGCGGAAGCGCTAGGGCGCTTCGTCGCGTCAGCCCCGATACAACTGCCAGGCGGTCCACACGAGGGCCGCCACCGCCGCGACACCGAGTGTGAGATACACCGGCATGAGCGCACGCTTGCGCTCCTCGAGAACCGGCGGCGTTGCACCCACGAGCGGGACGTCGACCGGTGTGGGGCGCTTGGCGTAGGCGTCGCGCAGCTCTTCGCGGGTCGGCGGCTTGGTGCCGTATCGCGGCGTCGGATCGCTGCGAATGGAGCGTACCGGATCGACCGGTGTCATGACCACCGCTTCGCGCGTGTGGTCATTGAGTGTGCCCGCGAGCGGGAAGGCGTGATAGCCCACACGATCGGTGATGAGCGAATGCTCGAGGCCCTCACCTTCGAACTGCACCGCAATGACGGTGATGTTGTCCGGTCCGCCGCGGCTGTTGGCCAACGCCACCAACTCTCGGCAGAGTGCGCGCACATCGGGATATCGCATGGCCAGCACCGCCATTTCATCGCCCTTGACGAGGCCCGACAGGCCGTCGCTGCAGAGCAGCAGCAGGTCACCACGTCGGAGCTGCTGATGCGTGATGTCCACGGTCACATGGGCTTCGGGGCCGAGCGCCTGCAGAATGATGTTGCGACGATCGCTGACCTCGGCTTCTTCCGGCGTCAATTCGCCAGCTTCCACCAGACGCTGCATGAGCGACTGGTCTTTGGTGAGTTGACGGGCCTGTCCTTCGCGAATCAGATAGGCGCGGCTATCTCCCACCTGCACGACGAACAGTGTGTCGCGCAGCAAGCCGGCGACGGTGGCGGTGGTGCCCATGCCCCGATGCTCGGGGTTCTCGCGGGCGTGCTGGTGGATGCGCGTATTGGCATGCACCGTGGCGTCCCGCAGCGCCTCCGCAAACCGCTGCCCGCTGGGCGGCGCCTCACTCCATTGCTGACGCAATTCCTCGAGCACCAGCGCCCCCGCCATGGAACTCGCCAGTTCGCCTGAGGCGGCGCCGCCCATGCCGTCGGCCACCAGGAACAGCAGGCCATGCGCGTCGGCCGTGATCTCGTGGTACCCAAGATCGAAGTCGAGCGCCGACCCCGTTTCGAGCTCGGCCACGAGGTAGGTGTCCTCGTTGTGCTCGCGGGAGCGGCCAACGTCGGTAAGGGCAAACACACGGGCGACGACCCGGCCGGCAAGCATGTCGCTGGCCGGCGGTTCGCCCGGTGGCGTCTCGTTGTGGGAATCGGGAACGGTCACAGCAACATGGTACGGGCCTGAGCGCTCGCGGGTGACCATGGTCACCCACTGGTCTCCCTACGGACGGGATCGCCGGAGGTTGCACCGGCGGCGCCTCGAGCGGAAGGGTGGACGCCCGGCCTCGGATGTCATCCCCGTGTCCCGCAAGACGGCTACAAGATGGCCCACGTTTCAGCCATGGGTCAAATTGCGGGGATATGGCAAACATTCGCTCCCCGCTCCTGTCGGTCCACTGCGGACTGGCTCTCGCCACGATGGCCCTGGGCTGGACGGCCTGTGCCCCGGCTGGCCCTCCGGCGCCCGACGCACGGCCGCAGCCCTCCGAGGCCCGCACCGGGCGCCGAGCGTCAGCGGCACCGCTCGAGGTGGGCCTGCCGCCGGTCCCCAGCGTGCGCGGGGCGCCGCTGGCCCTCTCGGTACGGTATCCAAGCGACAATCAGCTGCTTACGAGCCGAGACTCCAATTTCGTGCTCGGGGCTGTGGGCAGTGGTGATGCCACGCTGCGCATCAACGGGGAGACGGTGCCGGTGGCGCCCAACGGGGCCTTCCTGGCCTGGCTGCCCAATCCGTCTGCCGACGCGCCGCGGTATGACATCGAAGTGACTCGCGGCGCCGATACGGTGAAGCGAACGCTGCGGGTGCGCTATGCCGTGCGTACGCCCTTGCCGGCGGGTGGGCCCCTGCGCGTGGACTCGGCCTCCCTGCAGCCCGGGCGCGATACCTGGGCGCGTGCCGAGGAACTGGTTCGTGTGTCGCTGCGCGCGCCGGCCAATGCGATGGTGCGCGTTGAAGGGGCGGGAAAGACGCGGGGACTGAGAACAGCAAACGGCGGGAGCGGGAACGGCGGAAGCCTTGGCTCCGGAAGCCCCGCGGCCGGAAGCCTCAATGGTGGGAGCGCAACTCGTGAGTTGGCGGACGCGGGTGTGATGTGGTCGACCGAGGTGCCGGCAGCATGGTTGGCTGACAGTGGGGCGCCGGCGCGTGTGGTCATTGCACGGGGCAGTGACAGCGTCACGCTGCGTGTGCCGGCGCTGCGTGTGCTGCACCGCGATACACGGGTGCTGGCGCAGTTGCGCTCCAACATCACCGTGGGCAGCGACACCGACCGCGTGATTGCCGCGCGCACGAACCCTGGCGGCACCTACAAGTGGCTGCTGCTCCCGGGCACCGTGCTCGAAGTCACCGGCCGTCAGGGGCGCAATACGCGCGTGGCGCTCGACGACGCGCTCGACGTGTGGGTGGATCAGGCCGACCTCACCCTGCTGCCCGAAGGCACCGTGCGTCCGCGCCGCGTCAGTGGCGGCTTTCGCGTCTCGCCCGCGCGTGAGTGGGTGGACATGGTCATCGCCACTGGTGAACGGCCCGCACATCACGTGGAAGCCGGCGGACGCGAAATCACCCTCACGCTCTACGGCGTGCAGGCCAATCCCGATATCTCGCCCATCTTCGGCACCGACTCACTCATCCGGCGCATCAGCTGGGAGCAGGTCACGAGCGATCGGGTACGCATCACGCTCACCCTGTCGCAGCCGGCGTTCGGTTGGCTCTCGCTCTGGGATGAGGCGCGACGCGCGTTTGTGCTGCGCGTGCGGCGTCTGCCTGACATCAATGCGGCGCAGCCCCTCAAGGGGCTGGTGATTGCGGTAGACCCCGGACATCCGCCCGCCGGCGCGACAGGCCCCACGGGGCTGTACGAGGGCGACGCCGTGTTCCCGGTGGGCATGCAACTCGTGGAGCTGCTCAAGGCCCGCGGCGCCAACGCCTTCAGCACGCGATCAAGTCTCGATCCGCTCGGGCTCACCGATCGTGGTGTGATGTCGCGCCGCGCCAATGCGCACGCCTTTCTCAGTATTCACCTCAACGCCCTGCCTGACGGCGTGAATCCCTTCACCGCCAACGGCACCAGCACGCTGTTCTTCCACAACGCCAGTGAGCCACTCGCGCGGCACGTGCAGGATGCGCTCATGGCACGCTTCGGGCTTCGCGACCTGGGCATTCACTATCAGAACCTCGCCGTCGCGCGCCCGACCTGGTATCCGAGCATTCTGGCGGAAGGACTGTTCCTCATGTTGCCCGAGCAGGAGGCGGCCATGCGGGACCCGGCGTTCCAGCGCAAGTATGCTGAGGCGCTGGCCTTCGGTGTGGAGCAGTACTTCCGCGATCTCGCCGACGGAAAGATTCAGTGAACAGCGTTGGCGCCGCCATGCGTATTGCCATGCGTATTGCCATGCGTATTGCCATGCGTATCGCCGCGCGGATCGCCACGCGTACTGCTACGCTCGTCGCACTGGCACTGGCACTGGCACTGGCACTGGCACTGGCGCTGGCGCTGTCGTTGACGGTGGCCACGGCCCAAGCGCAGGTGGACCCGCGCGGGAGTCTGCGCACGCTCACCACGGCGCATCTGCGTGTGCACTACCCGGTGGCGCTCGACTCACTGGCGCGTGAAGCGGCGCGACATGGGGAGGCCGCGTGGCAGCAGTTGGCGGCATCACTGACCGCGCCGCGTGGCAAGGTGGATCTGCTGCTGCAGGACAACACCGATGTCAGCAACGGCTTTGCGCAGGTCTTTCCGTCCAATCGTGTGGTGATCTTTGCCGTGCCCCCGGTGGCCAGTCGCGAGTTGCGCTTTCACGACGACTGGCTGCGACTGGTCATCACGCACGAACTCGCGCACATCTTTCACATCGATCGTTCGCGTGGGCTCTGGCGTGCGGGGCGCTGGGTGTTCGGGCGCAACCCGCTGTTCTTTCCCAACAGCTTTGCGCCAAGCTGGGTGAAGGAAGGGCTGGCGGTGCACTACGAGAGCGCACTCACCGGCAGCGGGCGTGCCGTGGGCACCGAATTCCCGGTGTTGGCTGAGGCCGCCGCGCGGGATTCGGCCCTGCCACCAATGGCGCGTTGGAGTCTGTCCACCACGCGATTCCCGCGTGGACAGACGGCCTATGCCTACGGCAGTCAGCTCATGTCGCGCGCCGTGCAAACGGCCGCGGACTCCGGCGATACCACGGCCCTGCGCCAATACGTGGAGGGCACGGCCGCGTTTGTGGTGCCCTTCGCACTGGGGACGCAATCCCGGCGAGCCTTCGGCATCTCGTTTGCTGACCTGGCGCGGCGCTGGCAGGACTCGCTCATGGCGCTGCAGTCTTCGGTATTCGCTGCGTCACGGGACGGTGGGTGGCACGTGGTGAGCGATGCCGGCTTCTACGCCACGGCGCCGCGCTGGTTGAATGCCGACACCCTCCTGTGGAGCGCCAGCAACGGCCGTGAAGTGAGCGGGCTCTACGTGCACGACCTGCGCGCGCAGCACACGCGCCGCGAGGCCTGGCGCAACAGCCTCGATGTGCAGGCACCACAGCCTGGACACGCCACTGGTCGCACGGTGTTTGCGCAGCTTGAGCGCCGCGATCCGTACGTGCTGCACAGCGATCTGTACGAACGTGTGAACGGACGGGACCGTCGTCTCACCGTGGGCGCGCGGCTGTCGGCGCCCGATGTGCGCGGAGACGGACAGATGGTGGCCGTGCAGGTGGTGCCAGGCAGCACGCGACTGGTGCGCGTGTCGTCCAATGGGCAGCACGTGACCGCACTCACCGAGCTGAAGCCGGGGGAGCAGTGGGCGGAGCCGCGTTGGTCGCCCGACGGACAATTCGTCGCGGCGGTGCAGTGGGTGGCACCCGGCCTGCGCCGCGTAGTGTTGCTCGACACGCTCGGAATGTTGCGTCACGTGGTGGCGGGCGGACGGGCGGTGTTTGCCGCGCCGGCCTTTGCTCCCGCGGGGCGGCGACTGTTGTGGACCAGTGATCGCAGTGGGCGTATGCAGATCGAAACCGCGCCGCTGCCTGCATTGGCTGGAGGAGGGACAGGCGACACTCTGGCCTGGCGCGGTGTCCAGCCTGAGGTGCGAGTGATGCGCACCGGACCTGAGGCTGTGTACGAGCCCAGTGTCTCACCCGATGGCGCACGGGTCGTGGCCTTGTTGCAGCGCGCGCAGGGGTTTGTCGTGGCCACCACGGCGCTCGATACCACTGGGCCCGTGGCGCAGGACACGTGGTACGCCAACAGCTCGCCGCTGCCGGCGCCGAATGTGCCTGCCGTGGTGTCGGCCAGCACACCATACAATCCGTGGCGTATGCTGAGCCCCACGTACTGGCTGCCGCTGGTTGGCGAAGGGCGTCAGGGCGACGCCACCTTCGGGCTGTCGAGCAGCAATCAGGACATTCTGTCGCGGCACGCCTGGCAGGCCTCCGCGTTGGTGGCGCCATCGCGCCGTGAACTCGACGCCGCCTTTGCCTATCGCTACGCGGGCCTCGGCGTGCCGGTGTTCGATGTGTCAGCCAGTCAGGCCTGGGACGGCACCTTTCGTGTGGTGAATGACTCGAACACCACGCTGGGGTTCGTGGGACGTCGAAGGCAGTTTCTCACCCTGAGCAGCACGTTGGTTGTGCCGCGTGTGCGATGGTCGCTGCAGCAAACACTTGGCGCACAATACGAGCGGCGCGACTTTGTGGCCGACGGGGGCGCCGATTCGGCGCTTGGTCCGTCCACCTCGCTTTTGCGACGTGGCACGCGCTATCCCAGTCTCTTTGCCAACACGGCGTGGTCCACGGCACGACTCGCGCTGCGTGGCATTTCGGTGGAAGAGGGTGTGACGCTGTCGCAGCAGACGAGTTATCGCTGGCGCGAAGACGCGCCGGAATCGGGTTCGTGGCGCACGCTGCTCACGGGACGCGCCTATGTGCCGCTGCCCTTGCCGGGCTACGCGCGGCATGTGCTGGCGCTGCGCGCGTCGGCAGGCGTGGCTGATACACGCACTGCCACCGAGTTCAGTGTGGGTGGCACCAGCGGGACCAGTCTTGAACTGTTGCCCGGCCTTGTGGTGGGCGACCCGTCACGCAGCTTCCCGGTGCGCGGCACGGCGCCGGGTGTGCAACGTGGCATTCGCGCCCTGGGCGGCACCCTCGAGTATCGTGCGCCGCTCACCATGTTTCAGCGACTCGCGCTGCCGTTCACGCTGTTTGCCGATCGGACGTCGTTGGCGTTGTTCAGCGACGTGGCGCGTGCGTGGTGCCCGGGTGGCTTGGCGCGCGTGAACACCGTGGTATGCGAGGTGCCCGGGCAGCGTGACGGAACCCTGGCCTCAGCCGGCGCAGAACTCGTGCTGGACCTGGCGGTGCAATACGATGTGCCGTATCGCCTGCGCGTGGGCGCGGCGCGGCCGTATGTGGCGCCGACGGGGATATCGCGCGGCGGCGGGTTCTACGTGACGTTTGGTGGATACTTCTGACACACAACGGACAACGGAGCACACGAGACATGGCAGCCCCCTGGATACATGACACGGCCGTGGTGCTGGGTCAGGTGGAGTTGGCCGACGACGTGAGCGTGTGGCCCACGGCGGTCATTCGCGGCGACGTGGAGCGCATCGTGGTGGGCGCGCGCAGTAACGTGCAGGATGGCGCGGTCATTCACGCCGACCCCGGCATGCCCACGATCATCGGCGCGGACTGCGTGATTGGCCATCGGGCCATCGTGCACGGGGCGGTGCTCGAGGACGGCGTGCTGGTGGGCATGGGCGCCATCGTGCTCAATGGCGCCCGTATCGGGAGTGGCAGCCTCATCGGGGCCGGCGCGGTGGTCACGGAGGGCACGGTGGTGCCCGAGGGCAGCCTGGTGCTGGGCATGCCGGGCAAGGTGGTGCGGCACCTGGATGCGAGCGCACGGGACGTGATTCGGGCCAACGCCGCGCGGTACGTGGCCCTGGCGGGGCGCTATGCGGCGGGCGAAGTCGAGCGGCAGCGCTGAATTGGTGTGAATCGGGGTGAATCGGTGATGCGAGCAAGTCCATGCCGCGCAATGTGAGTGCGAGCAAGCGGGCTGATCGGACACAATGACCAGGCCTTGACAGGTCACAATTCTTGCTGCCGGGACAGTGCCGCGCTGGTGCGCGAACGGTACATGGACGTGAACGTGTAACGCGTTGCAGGACTTATTGTTGGAATCGGTACGAATGACTGGCGCCTTGTCAGGTGGCAGGAATTCGACCATATCTGTGACCGTGCCATTGCTTGCCGAGCGCACAAAGTTGGGCTCGGTGGAGAACTTGCGCGGTCGTGCAACTCCGTGATGTGCTGAACGGAAGTTGTATCGCCTCAACACCTTACGCGCAGACTTGCGCGGCCTCACGAACAGCGCCACCATACCCGCCCGCCGGCGCCCCCTCCCGAGTTCTCGGGGACGTGCCCGAGGACGTGCTGGCGGTTTGCGATTCTGCCCCTTCGCCCAAAGCTGGAGCCCCCGAATGCCCTTCGCGCCGACCCCCCCGGAAGGTCTCGTCACGCTGTCCAACAACGCCCGCACCGTCCTCGAGAAGCGCTATCTCGTCAAGGATGCCACGGGCAAGCCGGTCGAGAAGCCCGAGGACATGTTCTGGCGCGTAGCCACGACGGTGGCCGAGGCAGACCGTCGTTACGGGGCCAGCGATGGCGCCGTGCAGGCGCTGGCCGAGGAGTTCTACTTCCTCATGACGCAGCGTCGCTTCGAGCCCAATTCGCCCACGCTCATGAACGCCGGACGGCCGCTGGGGCAGCTGTCGGCCTGTTTTGTGTTGCCGGTCGACGATGCGCTCAGCAACGGGCAGAGCGGCATCTATGACACGCTGCGCAGCATGGCGCTCATCCACCAGTCGGGCGGTGGCACGGGCTTCTCGTTCTCGCGTCTGCGCGCGCGCGGCAGCATGGTGCGCAGCACCACCGGTGTGGCCTCGGGCCCGGTCTCCTTCATGGAGCTCTACGACGGCAGCACGAATGCCGTGAAGCAGGGTGGCACGCGCCGCGGTGCCAACATGGGCATTCTGCGCGTCGATCATCCCGACGTACTCGAGTTCATCAGTGCCAAGGAAGACCTCACCAAGATCACCAACTTCAACATCTCGGTGGGCGTGACCACGAAGTTCATGGACGCGCTCAAGGCCGATGGCATGTACGATCTGATCGATCCGGCCAACGGCAAGGTGACGGGGCAGCTCAAGGCACGCGACGTGTGGGACAAGATGATCCTCGGCGCGTGGCGCACCGGCGAGCCCGGCGTGTTCTTCATCGACGAGGCCAATCGCTACAACCCGGTGCCGCACCTCGGCAGCTACGAGGCCACCAATCCTTGCGGTGAGCAGCCGCTGCTGCCCTACGACGTGTGCAATCTGGGCTCCGTCAACGTGGGCCACTATGTGGTCAACGGGCAGGTGGATTGGGATGCCATGCGGCGCGACATCGCGCTCAGCACGCACTTCCTCGACAACATCATCGACGTCAACAAGTATCCGCTGCCCGAAATCGACGCGCTGTCCAAGCGCATCCGGCGCATCGGTCTCGGCGTGATGGGTTTTGCCGACATGCTCGTGCGCCTCGGTATTCCCTATGACAGCGCCGAAGGCGTGGAGATGGGCCGCAAGGTCATGGAGTTCCTCGACGTCGAGGGCAAGAAGGAGAGCGAGCGCCTGGCCAAGGAGCGCGGCGCCTTCCCCGAGTGGGCGCAGAGCATCTGGGGCCCCGACGAGACCTGCGCGCGTGATGCCAACGGCCAGCGCATCCGGCCCATGCAGCTGCTGCGCAACTGCAACGTCACCACGGTGGCGCCCACGGGCACCATCTCCATCATTGCCGGGTGCAGCTCGGGCCTCGAGCCGCTCTTTGCCGTGGCCTTCATGCGCAATCAGGCCGGCGTCATGATGCCCGATGTCAACGAAGACTTCGTGGCCATCGCCAAGTCGGAAGGCTGGTACAGCGACGCGCTCATGGAGCGCATCGCCAAGACGGGCAGCGTAAAGCACGACGAAATTCCGGCGCGCTGGCAGCGGGTGTTCACCACCGCCAACGAGATCTCGCCCGAGTACCACATCCGCATGCAGGCGGCTTTCCAGCAGCACTGCGACTCGGCCATTTCCAAGACCACCAACTTCAGTCACGCCGCCACGGTGGACGACGTGCGCGCCATCTACGAGCTGGCGTACGACATGAAGTGCAAGGGCGTGACGGTGTACCGCGACGGCTCGCGTGACGGCCAGGTGCTGAGCACCGGCACCACGCAGGAAGCGGCGGCCAAGCGTGACGGGGCGGCGGCTGCGGCGCCTGCGGCGAGCGAAGCCAAGCCCGAGGCAGCCAAGGAAGCGGTGGCGCTCAAGCGCGAGATCGGCGAGCTGCAGGGCACCATTGCCGAGCTGCAGAACGAACTCGATCGCACCAAGAAGGCCCTGTTCAGCGCCGAGGCGGAGAACGCCAACCGTCGTGGCAAGCGTTCGCGTCCCGACGTGCTGCGTGGCACGACCATCCGCAAGGACACGCCGCTGGGCACGATGTTCGTGAACATCACCGAAGACGAAAAGGGTCAGCCCTTCGAGATCTTCCTCAACCTTGGCAAGGCTGGCGGCAGCGCCATGGCCGACGCCGAAGCCATCGGTCGTCTCATTTCGCTCGCATTGCGCAGCGGCATTTCGGTGCAGGAAATCCATCGCCAGCTGCGCGGCATTTCGTCCGACCGTGCTGTGGGCCTGGGCCCCAACAAGGTGCTCTCCATGCCTGACGCGGTGGGTATTGCGCTCGAGCAGTGGTGGCGGGAGAAGCAGGGCGTGCAGCAGGACCTGCTGGCCGGTGGTCAGACCTTCGCGCCGCAGGGTCCGGTGAACGCGCTGAGCGCGCCCGTGCCTACGCCCGCTGCCGGCGTGCCCATCACCCGTCCGCCGATGGCCGCCGAGCAGGCGCAGCCGCAGATCGATTTTGGTGGTGTGGGCGGTGAAGTGTTCATGGGGACCTGCCCGGACTGTGGCTCGCAGCTGGAGTTTGCGGAAGGCTGCGTGAAGTGCCACGTGTGCGGGTTCAGCGAGTGCGGGTGAGGGCCTAGCATTCTCTGTAGCACCTCTTCAGGGGGACAACGGATTCCGTTGTCCCTCTCACATATCGGCAATCTTTCCCCTTGAGTATGCCTTCAATCGCAGATGGAATTCGAGATTCGGCAAGCCGGGCGGCTACTCTGGTCGCTGCGCTAAAGTCTCTGCAACCTGGGGTGCAGTTACGAAAGTATGTATCTCACATCCGATTCCCCTTCTTTAAGAACCTCGCACCAAACGCTCGGATTGATTTCGACTTTCCCGTCACCGCCTTCGTAGGTCCGAACGGCAGTGGTAAGACGTCTGCGCTACACGCTCTTTACGGCGCTCCGCGCGGCAAATCGACCTCGGACTTCTGGTTCTCGACCGAAATTGATCCGATTCTTGAAGGCGCGGGTCAGCAACACCGGTTCGTGTACGGACACTGGCTTGAGGGAGTACCCTCTCCGGTTGAAACACGAAAGGCGCGAACTAGTGTCGGATCGAACAAGATTCGCAAGCCAGGATACTTCGAACCGACCAAGGCAACCGTGGGCGATGGGATGGATCTCTCGCCGTTTCCTGCCACTAAACAGATTCCAGGTCAGAGCAAGGATCGATGGAATCCTGTAGACCGCGAGTTGATCTATATAAACTTCCGCTCCGAGCTGAGTGGATTCGATCGATACCTGTTTTGGGCGAGACCTAAGCCCACCGTAAGGTATCCGACAAAGCAGGACAGGCTCGTGGCTGGTGCAAGAAGCCTCAAGAAGGTAGTTGATACAAACAGTCAAACCCACGTCCTGCGAGGGAAGCAGATTGTTTTTGAGAATCGCACGCTCTCAAAGGAAGAACTAGGATGTATTTGTGCCATCCTCGAGAAGGAGTATTCGTCTGCACGAGTGATAAGACATGGATTCTACGGTGGCGTTAGTGACCTTACGGTCATTTTTGCAAGAGACGACGACTCATACTCAGAGGCTGTCGCGGGAAGTGGTGAGTTAGCCGTCGTAAGTCTGGTCGTACAAGCGCTTGCGGCGAAGGACAACGCTTTACTTCTGCTGGACGAGCCAGAAGTCTCGCTACATCCACGCGCTCAGGAACGACTCTGTGTCTTCTTGATGGAGTTAGCTCTCCGCAAACGACTACAGGTGATTTTCACTACGCACTCTGCTTCGCTGATCAAGCATCTTCCTCCCGAAGCAATCAAAGTGTTCATCGAACGAGCTGATCGTAAGTTCGATGTACTTCCTAAGTCATCCCCCGCAGCTGCCTTTCAGAGAATCGGCGCGAGCGTTTCTGGTCGGATCCGTGTGCTTGTCGAGGACGCGCTCGCCGCGTGCGTTGTCGAGGAAGCAATTGCAGATCTTGATGCGAACGAAAGGCAGTTGGTCGACATAACCTATCTTCCCGGTGGGTCGGACTCATATCTCAAACATAGGATTCCCACCCTCATGCACGAGCCAAATGAACCTTTGATTCTGCTAGACGGTGACAAGAAGAGGGGAGAAGCCTTCCCTGACCCTTCGACCATTCCAGAATCAGACAACGGAACACTGAAGCAGCGAGTATTCGATCTAACGGGCTGCGAGCCACAGATACTTGCGGACGGCGGGAGCCACACAAATCAGACCGTACTCCTTCGCAAGTACCTGCGATACCTTTATAACAACGTTGGTTACTTGCCTTTCGCGTTTCCGGAGGCAGCGGTTCTTCAGGCCTTGAACGTTGATGTAACCGGCATGTCGGCTGTCGAGTGCAAAGAGCGACTTCGAGCCGAGGCCAAGAAGGCGACCTCAGAAGACCACTCGATCGCTATTAAGTATTTTGCTAAGCTAAAGCTTCGCGAGAACAACACGGCCGTCCCTCAGCTGAAAGAGATTGCTGATATGATCAGGGATCGTCTGGAGAAGCTACCCGTATGAGCGTGTCACAGCCCAGTGCTCTCGACCTATTCAGTGGTTGTGGTGGACTATCCTCAGGCCTGTCGATGGCCGGAATTGAGGTTGTCGGTGCAGTAGAGCAAGCAGAAGCCGCAGTCCGAACTTACAAGCTTAACTTTCCTTTGACTCAGGTTTGGATGGAAGACATCCGCCATCTTTCCCCAATTAAGGTCAAGCAGTCCCTCTCCCTGAGGCGTGGAGATTTGTTCTTGTTGGCCGCGTGTGCACCATGCCAAGGTTTCTCGCGCCTTTCAACTAGGAACGGGAGGTCAACGACTCGCGATCCCAGAAATTCGCTGGTAGGAACAATTGCACCCTTCGTGGAGACACTTCTTCCCGAGAACGTCATCTTGGAGAATGTCCCCGCCGCCCGTGCATCTCGGTTTTTTTCTTCGCTGCGAGGAACTCTCCGGAGACTTGGATACAAGATCAAGGAAGATGTCGTTGACTTGGTAAAGTTTGGACTTCCGCAACATCGGCGTAGGTACGTCGTGCTTGCGAGCCGAAGTGGGAGTCCGTCCTGGCCAACGCTAGATGGAGCGGAAAGAACGGTTCGCGATGCTATCGCTGGCCTCCCGGCAGTCGGGACGTCTGGAGATCCGATTCATGATTTTGAGTGGAGCCCATCGGAAAAGGTGAAGCAGATGGTCAAGAGAATTCCAAGGGACGGAGGCAGTAGGACAGATCTTCCTCCTGAGTTCCAACTCTCTTGCCACAGAAACACAAACGGCTTTCGTGACGTCTACGGACGACTCTCTTGGGATCGCCCATCCGTTACAATTACGGGTGGGTTCGTAAATCCATCCAAGGGACGCTTTCTTCACCCGACCGAAGATCGTCCACTCAGCCCACGTGAAGCTTCTTTGCTACAGGGATTCTCACCCAAGTTCGCATTCGACCCGACTGCGGGGAAATATGCTATTGCGGAGCAGATCGGAAATGCTGTTCCACCATCATTCTCCGCACTTCAGGCCAAAGCTTTGATGCGCTACGTATAGGCTTTAGGGATGTTGTTCACAGGGGATAGGGGTTGCAAGCTGTGGTTGTTGAGGCCATCACTCACAATCGCCGGAACCCCCATGAACACCCACGAAGACGTCCGCCTCACAGCGTGGGCGCGACAGGAGAGTGTGACCCGCGTGGAGACGGGCGAGAAGCAGGGCGCCATTGCGACGGAGTTGGGTGTCTCGCGCAAGACGGTTAACATGTGGAACCGCCGTTTGTCGCAGGTCGGAGAGCTCGCGCAAGCGGCCTAGGACCGCTCCTCGCCTCCGCACACGCCGCGGAATTGCTTTCGGCGGGTAAAGCGGCCGCAGCCCGCGGAGCCGGTCCACCTCGACATCAAGAAGCTGGGGAAGACCGGCCGCGATAGCCATCGCATACATGGGCTGCGCGAGACGCGCGTGTGCGGCATCGGTTGGGAATATCTACATGTCGCTATCGACGATCAATCGCGCCTGACCCACGCCGCAGTCCTTCCCGACGAGCTGGGAGAGCCGGCGGCTGCCTTCCTAGTGTGGGCAGTGGCTCGGTACGCAAGTTTCGGCATCACCGTCGAACGCTCCCTGAAGGACAGCGGCGGCGCCTATCGCGCGCTGATCTTCGCGACCACCTATCTGGAACTCGGCATCAGCCAACGCGTCTTGCCTGCGCCTACCGTCCCCAAACCAACGAGAATGCGCAGCGGGTGATTCGCACGCTGCTCACCGAATGGGCGTACGCCCGCGCAATTGACTGCTCCTCATGGCGAACCCACGCCCTCTATGGCTACCTCGACTTCCACAACTACCAGCGACGCTACAGCGCCTTGAACTATCTTCCCACAGCCTCACGTCTGCCTGCTGCCCTGTGAACTGGATCCCTAGCAATTGCAGCTAGTGGACCTCGCAAGTTGCCGTCATCCGCGCAACCACGCTCCAGCGCTACGGTGGGTAGCGGATCCACCTTTCGCCCGCCGGCTGCGTGTCCTGCAATATCTCGATGGTCTGTTCCGTCATGATCCGAGAGGCCCTCATCTCGCTCTAGAATGCGCGCCCGGCGGTGCGACGCGGATTGTCGACTGTCCAGTTCAGACAGGCAAACAGGTGGGGCGAATACGTCAGGAGTGTGCTCCACGCGAACGACGGCGTGTCGGCACACGCAGCCTACAGACCGGAACAAACGTCATCTGCACGCTCTACGACAAAGCTTCAGGAACGAAAGCGATCAAACTCCGGCGGGAGTAGGGAGACAACCTCGGCACCCGTCATCGAGTAAAGGTCGTACGTCCGATTGTACTGTTTCACAATTTCCAGTAACCGCCGCACCGTTCCCGGCTTCTTCCGGTTCGTGATCCCACGCTTGACCCGGAAGCGGGACGCATCGAAGTAGAGCAGATCGGCAGCAGCGAGCGCGCCGGGCAATCGAAGAATTTCGCGCTTTCCAGCGAGCTGCTCCTCGACGTCCGACCACACGTGCAGCGGGTGAACTAGGAGGAGGCGCGCCTGCTCACCGTACTCGCGGAAAGCGCGGTATGGCCCGAGCAGAAGGTGGCGATATTCGACGAAATGCGAAGTGTCGGGTACGTAATACCACCGCATATTTGGATCTCGCTCGCCCGTGCCAGGATTCGGGGGCATTAGCAGGTCGATCCAAAGGAGTGAAAGCCACGCCCAAAGGCCTCGCGCGTGAGGACCGCTTTCGCGGGCGATATCAGGAAACGTCTCCGCCAAATAGCGTGACATCTCAAGCTTCGAGGCGAATGAAGGTCGGTCGATCACCTCGACTTGGACTGGCAACGGTGCGGAACTGTGGGCATCCGTAAGTAGGTTGAGCGGTGCCGCGGCCGCCGGATCTTCCGCGAGCTGCTCAAGCCATGCCTCAAGACTGTCGATCCCTTTCTCGGTTAGAAAACGCAGTGTCGACATCACCTCACTCCTGCTCGGAGAGCGTTTGGATGTAGGCGGTAGTCAGCCCGAACTGGGCTGCGAAGGCTCGGACCGCCTCTTCAATCCATTCGACTCGCTCCTCCGTATCCGCCTGCGGATCTAGCGGGGCACCGCAGTAGCCTTGGGCGAAGAGCAGCCACTGGCCCTGCCACGTCTCGAAACCGGCGTCCTCAAGCGAGAGATTGTCGACGAGCAACAGACGCTCAAGAATTGAGCGCATTGCCGGCGGACGGACGAGCGCTGCGAACAGCCGGTCGTTCTGCACGAGCGTCTCGACGCTGGGAATTGTGCTGTTCACTTCAAGTAGGGGGCCGGTGGGCGTAAAGCGTACGCGCCATAACTCTTCGCCGAGCCTCGGCGTATAACTGACCTTGAGCAGCGACCGCCGATCTCCAGTCTGTTCCTCCTCGAGTTCTAGGTCAATCGCGTCGGCAAGCGCGAGAATGCGCCCGTGCACTCTGGATTCGTCAACGACCTTGATGCGGAATGTCAGGCGGTCGGCGAACTCGACTTCGTCGAGCCACCGTTCGACAGGCGGCTCGAGGGAGGCGACGGTTCCGAAATCAAAACGGGCCAATGAACGCCCGAAGAATGCCTCGATATAGACCTTTGCTTCTCCGGGAAGCTCCAGCCCGGTCAGGTCGATCGCGGCGTCAAAACTCCGGCGTCCCCCGGGCCCGAGGCGCAGGCGGAACGTCGCGCAGGACTCGGGAATGCGCTGGCGGTTCGTGTAATTAAAGGTGCGTCGCATGGTGGCGAATCGTTCAGTCCTTAGCGTTCACATCCAGATCGCGATTGACATCGAACCCGAGCACCTCAACGGTAAATTCGGGAGTGTCCGGCAGAATCTCAAGGACGTTGCCGGAGGCGCGGTACGCTGCCCCGACTGCCGAGACAGTGATGGGTGGCCTGCCGAGATCAAAATCAAAGGGGCTGTAAGCGATTCTTGCGTTATCCGTCAGGTAGCCCACCGTAACCCGGATCAACTCGGAGTGGCCATCGGCTGTACTTACCCCAGCTACGCCGAAGCCGCCGTGCTTCTGTGTGACGTTGAAGCGTCTCGGCCGGCGTGGGAGTGGCGGCACTGTCGGCGGCGGGTTCACGTCTCTCCCAAGGCGCGTCGCGGCTGGCGTCCGCCGCGCTGGGTTCGTAGCTGTCTGCTGCGGATCGGGGAGAAAGAACATGTCGATCAGTGCATTCTCGTCGATGCCGGACTGCTGCTGGGTCAGCAACTCGCTCACATCCGACAGGGCGCGTGAGACGAAGCGCACGGTCGATGATCCGTAACGGTACCGCTTCACTCGCTCGCGCCGCTCCTCCCAGCGCGTATGCGCCGGCCCTTCGCTGTCACCGAGCAGAGACGAGAGCGGAGGATCGCTCACGAGCACGAGCCCACGCACGGCGCCCTTAGGTGGTCGATTGACGTTGGTGATGGTGAGGCCTTGGCGAACGAAGTCACCACGACCTCGCTCCAGTCGCCCATCCCTCTGCAGATACAGATCGAAGAACGAGCTTCGACGCTCCCCCGAGGCTAGCAGCTCCACGGTCATCGGCACGCGTATGCTCAGCAGCTGACCTTCCGCGTAGCGGCGTCGTAGTTCGGCCAGGTCGACCGCCGCGAAGATGGACTCCGCATCCCACGCCGGTGGCGCCCCAGCGGGAAGGGTGCCGAGTACGACTCGCCGGTCGGCTGGCTCGTCGATTACTGCCTGAGCGAAGGCGATCACCTGTCGCATTCCTTCGTCGAGTTGTCCGGCCAAAGTCACCAACGATGCCGCATCCACGGTGGTGACCATACCATCCACGTCCTGCAGATCGACGACGAGTTCACCGAAGAGAATCGGGAGGTAGTAGTTTCGCACCACCTCGCGGAGCAGAGTGTCGGGCTGCAGCTCGGGCTGCGGGAAGGGGACGATCACCGAGAGTCCTGGCGCCTCTTCTCGCTGCAGTCCGAAAAGGTCCTCGAACTCCGTGATGATCGACAAATCCTCGAGAGGTAACGCAAAGCCATCATCTTCGATTCGCCCGAAGTAGCCGTAGGCTGCGAACTTGTTTCCCTGCATCTCGTGAATCTTGCCGACGCACTGGCCCATGAGTAGCAGTCGGTTGTCGGAGCTGCGCTTCGTCAGTCCGAAGAACGACAAGGCTCGCGAACTCGCTGGGAACACGGTCTTGCCCAGTCCCCAGCGACCCCGATCCGTGCTGCCCTTTTTGGACCGGCCGACGTTGCGCCAGAAGTAGTAGAAGTCGTTCTTCGGCGCGTCCTCTTCCTGCTGCGTGTCTGCGTGATGCGTCTCGTCACCGCAGAGTCCGCGTGTCCCGCTGTCTTCGACAAGGAGGAAGGTAAGTGGCTCCCCGCCTTCAGGCCGGTTGGGGACGCCGAGTGCCTGCAGGTGAGGGTGCAGTCCCGCTAGCCACGGCGAACTCGCCACCGTGTGCTCCGTGCCGGCCGCGCGGCCGAATGCGAAGCGCGCACGGACCGGTGCATTGCGGTCGTGCTGGTCGGCGCGGTTGTCCAGCATGTTCTGGATCGTCTCGCGCACGAGGGCAGCGGCATAGCCCTCTTCTGGCGCGAAGAACTCGCCCTCGACGGGGTCTTGGTTTACCTCGCTTCGAGCCATCGTTCGGAAATGCCAAGTCATTGACGCAGCCTCCAAGGGCTAAGTTGGCTGCCCGGCGACGCCGTGCGGCGACGTGTTGTCGTGCGAGTTGAGCGGACGCCGAGACGAAATGGTAGGTGCCGCCGCCACATGAACAGATGTGATGATTGCAGCGAATCCATACGATTCGCGATATTTGCCTCTGGCGCCAATGGTGTCAAGGTACCCTGCACTTGTGATGCGGCTATACGCCGTCGAAGAAGAAGGTCGGGGACAATCGACTGTTACCCTTGCTAGACACTCAAATCCGGCCTCCAGTGGTCACCTGAAAACCGGCCACCACCGGCGAGCTGATGCGTGCCCTAGCGGGCATTCCAAGAGGGACGCTTCCCGCCATGAGCAATGTCTTGAACGAGACCACACAACAGCAGGTGCTTCACCAGGATTCGATCGGCCTTATTGAGGATCTGGCGCCAGCGATCCTTGCCGGAGGTGTTTGCGGCGAGTATCAGCGGCGAGATGTCCGGGAATGCCGGATCGTGATAGGCTGCCTCCAATGGGAAAACGAAGTCCGGTGACCTCCGTTTGTCCGTTTTTGACTGACACGCGAACGGTATGCCCCCCTCAGGGAGAATGAGCCGCGTCTGCAGCTCGCGCGATCGGCCGGCCGCTCCGTTACTTCCGTTTATTTGTCAGTGAGCCCCGGAACTCCACGAAACCCTCAACCGGCTCGAAGCCTCCTCGATCAGTCCGGGGATCATCGGACACTCCTCGGGCCCGTGGTATCGTCCACGTGCGCCCAGATCGCTTGGACATTTATAGGGCACCAACTGCACTGCCGCTTCGGCCGCCGCGCGCCACTCCGCGAGCTGCGCCGCGTGCAGCCCTTCCTGCCGCAACAACGCCCCTAGGGCCTCGTCCGCCAAGCCTTCGGCGAGCACTACGCGCAGCCTTTTTCGCCCCGGTCCTTCGCGGCGTCAGTTTCTTCGCTGACGACATAACCTTTACGCTACGGGCTTGCCGCAACCGCCGCGAGAGGGTCTCTTGTGCCACCCCGTCCCTCGCCGCCGACCGGTTCGCACTGACCTCGTGCGGACCCAGCACTTGCTTGACGACCCGCGCTTTGGGTGCGCCACTGTACCTCGCCATCACAATCCACTGCATGCCCTCACTCGGCGATCGACGTGGACGATGCGTCTCACCGCTCGCGCGACAACTTTCCTGAAATAGGGGGCTGCTGCGAGCTGCGCTCACGGAGGCCTCACGCCGCGGCTTCTTCAAGAACCAGTTCTGTTTGCGAGATAGGCGAAGAGACCAGCGGATAGCGTTCCGGATGTAGCATACGCGGTACCATCGCTCCGGCGATTGCGCGAACCACCGGAACCGCGACGGAATTGCCGAACTGCCGGTAAGCTTGGGTGTCTGAAACAGGGATCTTAATGGCTACGTCGGCAGTGTCGAAGCCCATCAAGCGGGCACACTCTCTTGGTGTGAGGCGACGGGGGTTCTTCTCTCTACCCTGTTCAATAAGAATTTCGCTGCCGTCCTTGTGGTAGCGGGCAGACAACGTGCGGGCAACATCGTCCGGTCCAAAGACGGAACAACCGAAACCGTTGCCCTTGGCACGGTGCTTCGCCGCGTAATCCTGAAGGTACTTCCAAAGGTGATCGCTCAGGGTGTATTTCGGATCCACAACGGTCCGGCCACGGCGCGCGATCGTATAGGGGGCCTCTGGTTCTTCGTCAGGGCCATGAAGGATGTCACCAAGTCGCGGCTTCACATCCGGAACCGGCAACGTTGTCATGTCAAACTCAACAGGCTGCTTGAAGCCTACGATGTAGATCCGCTCCCTGCGTTGCGGCACCCACGCCGATGCATCAATGATGCGCGTGTGCACCTGATAACCCAGCTCTCGGAGAGAACCCATGATCACTTCAAACGTACGTCCCTTGTCGTGACTCCTGAGGTTCTTGACGTTCTCCAGCAAGAAAGCGCGCGGCTGATGCGACCTGAGAATCTGGACTATGTTGAAGAAGAGCGTTCCTTGGGTTTTGTCGAGGAATCCATGCGCCCGGCCGAGACTGTTCTTCTTGGAAACCCCGGCAAGGCTGAATGGTTGGCAAGGGAATCCGGCAAGAAGTAGATCGTGCCCTGGAATGTCTCCATCCTTAGCCGTCGTGATGTCTCCCCAGATCTCATCAGAGTCCGGGAAGTTCGCCTTGTATGTACGAACGGCGTGGGTGTCCCACTCGGAAGTGAAAACGCATCGACCGTTGAGTTCTTCGAATCCCCGCCTGATCCCACCAATTCCTGCGAACAGATCGACGAACGAAAAATCCGGCTGCTTCGGACGCTCATCTCTGGCCAGTTCGCGCCAGATCAGTTCCGCGAGGTATTTTGGTGGGGTAGTCTCTCCGGTGATGTACCGTCGCAGCGTGCGTGGTGAGCGCTCAATGCGCTCTGCGAGAACGTCCTGCGTCCAATAGCGAAGGGCGTGCGCTATCGCGACAGTTGACGGGTTTTCTTCGGAGGGAGTCATGAAGGACATTATGTCCGGATTTCTTCCCGCCGTCAAGTGGAGTTCGGGGATTCATTATGGTAGAGCTCGGTAAAGTCACGCGGCGCATGGTCGACCTTGGCGTGCGCAGCCTGCTGATGAAGCGTCTGAGTCCGAACGACAACAGCAAGAATCAGGTCTACCTTGGCGGGGACCTAGGGGTAGCCAATCTGATTCCGGCTGGTGCGCCGAAGGCCGCCACCACCGGTTCGCACAAAACGCCGATCTTCAAGGCTGCGCTGAACTTCTCCTGGCTCGATGAGCAACTGGCAGTGCATGCAGCGCCCAGCGCTCAATTAGTCCTCTATCCGCAATATCCGGAGGTCAGATTCTCTGGCTTCCTGAAAGGTGCCAAATGGGCACCAAGTGAGGTCATGGTATCTCGCGCGTACGGCCGAATCCTCCTGCTTGGTGTCACTCCCATCGGTGGTGTTGTTGGATTCGCCTGCTTCGCCGACCACCCGGTCGCGCGCGAACTCAGCGAAATACCGGTCGGTGATGCTGCCGGGGTGTTTACCCGGGTTTTGCTGCCGGGAGAGTCGGCTGATCGGACCTCCCGCTTGTTCTCGGCGCTGTGCAGGGTGTCCACCAAGGGCTGGATCGACCCATGGCGACTTCAGGCTGATGGTTCGGCCAAAGCATGCAAAGGCACAAACTGTGTGGGCGTAACTCTCGAATCAGAGCTTGGCATCGTCGCGAACGGTCGCTCTGAGCCGGACTTCGATGGTTGGGAGGTCAAGTCACACACCGTCGCTGATTTGGCCCGACCCTACGCAGGCGTACTCACCCTGATGACGCCTGAACCTACGGGAGGCTACTACGTTGACGCTGGCCCGGAAGCGTTTGTTCGCAGGTTCGGGTATGCCGACATGCGTGGTCGCGAAGATCGCCTCAACTTTGGGGGGATCTATCGGATCGGGCAGGCTTCGGAAAGAACGGGACTTCGGATCGAGTTGTCGGGATATGATGCGCAGAAAGGCAAGCTGACGGACTCACGTGGCAGCTTGGTTCTCTTGGATGCGAACGATGTAGAGGCTGCGTCGTGGAGCTTTGAAGGCATGTTGGCGCACTGGACCAGAAAGCATGCCATGGCCGCCTATGTGCCTGCTGAGAAGCGAGTCGGGGAACCGACTGCGTATCGTTATGGGACGAGGGTTACCTGCGCGCAGGGAACGGACTACAACCGGTTGCTGTCTGCACTCGCGCTAGGCAAGGTATACCTTGACCCGGCAATCAAGGTTGAAGGTGCGTCCTCGGCACCGCGTCTGAAGCGGCGGAATCAGTTTCGGGTGCGCTTTGCTGATCTGGGCTTTCTTTACCACGACGCCTATGAGGTTGACGTTTGCGATTGATCGACGTTACCTGCAGCGTTGCATTACCCGACGCCACGATGCTGCAAAGGCGCGCCGCCTCAGCGACGCGGATGTCTTGAGGGCTGTGAAGGTTGTAAGGGATTGTATTGAGACACTGCGCAACGTTTGGTTGAGGATCGATGGCACTGCGCGAAACTGAACGGACTCTTTCGGGGGCGTCTCCTCAGTTCGAGGAGTGGGACATAGAACTGAGTGTGCCAGCGCTTCTCGCTGTCGCACTCAAGGGGTCGCCTGCGGCCCAAGCGCTCGGGGCGATTGCTGGCGGATCTCCGAAACGGTGCGCGAGGTGTTCGCCCAAAGAAGCCCGTGGGCTGACGCCTCGTAATGTCGCCCTGAGCGAATGGAGAGCATGTGATGCATGTGACACGCACGCTATTGCGCAAATCGTCGCCTCGCCACATTTCTCAGATCATGACCAATCGACTCATACTGAATGCCGGGCGCGTCCGTGCCAGATGGCCAGCCTGTGCCGCCATGCTGCTGCTTGCCTTGAGTGCTCCGGCCGAAGCCCAGGTGAGGCCGAATCTTACCCTTCGCTTTGGTCCGGCGGGCGCAGACGACGCCTATCAGTCCAACTGCGGACACAGTAGCATGGCGCTGTCGTTGGACGCGCAGGGCGGTAGCCGCATTTTTCCGCAGGTAGGCTTTGATCGGCACATCGGCTCTGGTGGGGGTGACGTGTTGTGCCTTGGCCCTGACGAGTCACGGTTCAGATACGTAGGCGGCGCACAACTGGAAGGCTCAACCCGTGCCACGCTGGGCGTTGGACTGCGTTTGGGCGACGGCTCAGCCCATCTCGAAGGCGTCCTGCGCGCCGGTGTGTTGCATGCCCGCCCCGGTTATCAGCCCCGCGGGGCAAATGAAAAATCGGCATACAACCCTTTGGTTGGCGGGCAGGCCAGCATCGTCATTTCTCGTGTGGTGTTGAGTACCACCATGCAGTGGACACGTCTCAGGTTCGAGACCACGCCACTTGCCGGTGGCCCCAGCACCACACGCACCGACTGGGCGCCGCTGCTCACGTTGCAGTTTGGCGTGCGGCTGCCGCTCACGCCAGGCCGGTCTCCGACTACTTCAGCTGCTCGCCCCCAATAAACACGGCGTGCTGCCGGCGGATGTTCTGGATGCGATCGAGCGGCGAGGCATCGAGCACCACGAAGTCCGCCCACTTGCCGGGCTCCAGGGAGCCAAGTTCACGATCAACCCGAAGACAGCGCGCCGCCACCGAAGTGGCAGAACGCAGCGCCTCGGCGGGTGTCATGCCCGCGTCCACCATCATCTCGAGCTCCATGAGCTCGAAGTAGCCCTGGAAGCGGCCCAGCGGACCCGTGTCGGTGCCCATGGCAATGGGCACGCCGGCGCGGTGCAGCGCCGCGAGGTTCTGCATGGCCACCGGCAACTGCGCCTTGTAGCGCTGCGCACTGCGGCTGGTGCGCGTGGCCTCCTGGCGGGCCGGCTGCTGCACGGTGGCCATCCACTCGCGATTCGCGTGCGCCAGAAACAGCGAGTCGGCAAAAAACGGCGGCGTGCTTTCGTACACATAGGTGGAGACTTCACGCATGAGGGTGGGCGAGTAGCACACACCCGATGCCTTGAGCGCCGTCACGAACGCGCCGTCTACCGGCAAGTCCCGCACGCTGTGCGCAATGAAATCGGCGCCGGTGGCCAGCAGGGCCTTCGCGTCGTCGAGGTAGTAGAGATGCACCGCCACGCGCAGCCCACGCGCGTGCGCCGCCTCAATGACCGCCTTGTACACCTCGGGTTTCATCTTGGGGCTGGTGCCGAGGTTGTCGTCCACGCGGATCTTCACGATGTCCACACGCCGGTCGGCCACGGCGGCCACCTGTGTTCGGGCGTCGTCAGGCGACGACGGATTGAGCACGGGGCCTGCCACGAACACCCGCGCATGCTGTGGTGCACTGCGACGCTGTGCGTCGCGCGCAGCAAACACCTCGGCGGTTTCGTCGCCCAGTGAATACACCGTGGTCACGCCATACGCGGCATAGGTGGCCAGGTTGGCCACGCTGGAGGCGTGTCCATGGGCATTGATGAGCCCCGGCACAATGACCTTGCCCTGCAGCGACACGCGCTGTGCCTCGGCCGGTATGCGCACCGAAGCGGCGGGCCCCGCGGCCAGCACACGCCCGTCACGCACGAGCAGCGTGGCGTTGGCAATGGGTGCACGGGTGGTGCCATCGATGAGCGTGGCGCCGGTGAACGCACGGGTTGCCGACTGCGCGGCGGCGGTGCTGGCCGCGAGGCACAGCACGCCGGCGGCCCGTGTCAGCAGGCGGGGCATGAATCGGGACATGGGTTCCATGCCGTCGAGTCTAACACCAATGCGGGATTGACGGACCGCACATCATGTAACTATATAAAGTACATGAGAAAGGACAGCCGGTTGTCAGGCGTGCTGCACGTGCTGCTGCACATGGCCGAGTTCGAAGGGCCGGTGACGTCGGAAACCCTGGCGCGTGCCATGGACACCAATCCGGTGGTCGTGCGCCGTGTGATGGCGGGTTTGCGCGAACGTGGCTTTGTCCGTTCGGAGAAAGGGCACGGCGGCGGCTGGACGCTCAACCGTGCGCTGGCCGATATCAGTCTGCTCGATGTGTACGAGGCCATTGGCGCGCCATCGCTGCTGGCAGTGGGCAGTCGCAGCGAGTCGCCCAGTTGTCTCGTGGAGCAGGCCGTGAACCACTCGCTGGGTCACGCCTTCGGTGAGGCCGAAGCGTTGCTGCTGGCGCACCTGGCCGGCGTGACGCTGGCCACGCTGCACGCCGACTTTCATACGCGCATGAAGCGTCGCGCACCACCCTGCATTGCGGAGCACGCCCATGACTGAACTGAACGCAGCCGGCACCACCGAACACGACGTGGTGGTGGTGGGTGGCGCCTTTGCCGGCCTTTCGGCCGCTACGTATCTGGCGCGAGCGCGGCGCACCGTCTGTGTGATGGACACGCGCCGTCCGCGCAATCGTTTTGCCGACGCGGCGCACGGCGTGCTGGGCTTCGATGGCACGGCACCGGTGGACATTCTGGCTCGCGCACGCACGCAGGTGGCGGCCTATCCCACGGTGCGTTGGCGGGAACGTGAGGCCGTGCGGGTGGAGCCGCAGGGTGACCGGTTTGCCGTGACGCTCGACGACGGCGAGGTGCACATGGCGCGCAAGGTGGTGCTGGCGTTTGGCCTGCGCGACGAGCTGCCGGACATACCGGGACTCCCGGAGCGTTGGGGGCATTCGGTGCTGCACTGTCCCTACTGTCACGGCTTCGAGTTTGCCGATCGTGAACTCGGCGTGCTGTATCGCATGCCCTCGTCGGCCCATCAGGCCCGTCTCGTGGCTGAATGGGGACCGGTGACGTTGTATCTGAACGGCGCCACGCTGGACGCCCCGCTGCACAATGAGCTCGCGGCGCACGGTGTGTCCGTGGTGGCCGAGCAATTGGTGTCGCTGGAGGGTCCCGAGCAGACGCTGACACATGTGGAGCTCGTCAACGGAACGCAGCGCAGGCTCGAGGCCCTGTATGTGGCGCCCGAGTCCTGTCTGGCCAGCCCCATCGCCGCGCAACTGGGTGTGGCGCTCGACCACACGCCGCTTGGTCCCGTCATCCGCACCGACGCCCACAAGCAGACGAGCGTGCCGGGCGTGTATGCGGCCGGTGACATTGCCCGGGCGCCGCACAGTGTGAGCTGGGCGGTGGCCGACGGCGTGACGGCGGCGACGGCGGTGCATCGCGCCCTGATCGGGATGTGACGGCCCGGGGGCTATCGCTGCTGAGCCAGAAGGGAGAGACTTGAGGCCATCGCCGTGGCTGCGGTCACGGATTCCGGTCACATCTCACCAACAGCTCACATGGTCCTCAGCAAGGACGAACTCGTCGGCCTCCTCACGCACGAAGTCAACGTGCTGCGTCACCTCATCACCAAGATCGATGGGGACGCGGTGAACTTCCGTCCCACCGAGAAGCAGCGCAGCTCGATCGAGCTGGTGCGCTATCTGGTGTTGCAGGGACCCGTTCTCACGCAGGCCATCAAGGCCGGCGCTTTTGATGGCCCGGCATGGGGTGCGGCGCAGGCCGAGGTGGATGCGATGGACCTGGCTGGGCTTGATGCCAAGCTCGCGGCGCAGCCGGCGTGGTTTGCCGAGCACGTGGGCGCGATGACGGACGACGAGCTGCGTGGCGTGATTCAGCTCTTTGGCCCGCCGGGCACTCGTGGCTTGCACTTCGTGAGTCTGGTGCTGGCCAACTACGCGGCCTACCGCACGCAGCTCTTCTGCTACCTCAAGCTCTGCGGGCGCACGGAGCTCACCACGTCCAACCTGTGGCGTGGCATGGACGCGCCGGCCAAGGCCTGATTCCGCACGTTGGGTAAACAGCTCACGCAGAGGCGCGGAGAAGAAGAGGGCGCAGAGCAAATAGCTTGTTGTGCTCTGCGTTCTCTACACCTCTGCGCCTCTGCGTGAGCTGTTCCATCTCAACCTCTCATTACTTCACATGCTGACGAAAGAAAGCCAGCGTGCGATCCCATGACAGCTTGGCCGCCGCGGCATCGTAGCGCGGCGTGGTATTGTTGTTGAAACCGTGCTGCGTGCCCGGATACAGGTGCCGTTCGTAGCGCACGCCGGCCGCCTTGAGCGCAGCCTCGAAGTCGGGCCAGCTGGCGTTGATGCGCGGGTCGTTCTCTGCCGATTGAATCATGAGCGGTGCGGTAATCTTGGGCACGTCCGGCAGATTGGGCGACGAACCATAGTACGCCACACCGGCGGAGAGCTCACGGCCAAGTCGCGTGGCCAGGAAGTTCACCATGCCGCCGCCGTAGCAGAATCCCACCGCGCCGATCTTGCCGGTGCATTCGGGGCGCGCTGCGAGAAAGGCCGCTGCGGCAACAAAGTCTTCGCGCGTCTTGGTCTGGTCGAGTTTGCCGAAGGCTTCACGCGCCTTGTCCTCGTCACCGGGATATCCACCCAGCGGGAAGAGTGCATCTGGGGCGAAGGCCACAAAGCCGTCTACTGCCAGTCGACGGGTGATGTCCTCAATGTGCGGATTGAGCCCACGATTCTCGTGAATGACGAGAATGCCCGGCGCCTTGCCACCGCCCGATGGCTTGGCGAGATAGCCGCGCATGGTGCCATAGCCATTGGGTGAGGCGTACTCCACGTGGGTTTGCTCGATGCGCGTGTCTTCATGCGCAATGGTTTGCGCTTCGAGAAACTTGGGGCTGAGCTGCTCCAGCAGCATGGCGGCGGTCACCCCACCGACGGCATACTTGGCGGCCTTGTCGAGAAACGTGCGCCGATCAATGCCACCGTGAACGTAGGCATCGAACAGGATGAGCAGGTCCTGGTCGAAATCGTGGGCGGTTTTCTGTTTCATGGCGATGGACCGAGGGGGCAAAAGGTGGGATGAATGCGTGGCGCGCAGGTGGGAGCGGTGATCCGGAGAACGTAGCATCAACGCCCGATGGCGGCCGGTCGTTGGTGACCGAGCGCACCCCAATGCCGTACGTGAAAGAAACCTTGCCAGTGGCCCCCTTGCGGACGCTCGCCAGGAAGACAGATTCCCCATTTCCGGATGGGATTAGGTCTCCCAGTCCAATTCAAAGGCGCGATGGGGCGGAGCTGCCGCTCGGCGGAGTGCGGCCAGGACGCAGCTGGAGGCATCATGGGACGTCGCTGGCTGTCATTGAACTTCAAATTTCCTGGTTTGATGACCGGGATTGCGCTGTTGGTTGGCGTGATCTTCATGTGGTCAGCACGCGGTGAGTTTGCCGGCATTCTGCGTGAGGCCAGTGGGACGCGACTGGCATCCAGCGGCAGCATGTTGGCGAACGCGGTGCAGTCTGGTGTGGTGGCAGCCCGAAGCGAGGTGCAGCAGCTGGCCGCCCTCCCGGATGTTCGAGATGCCCTCACCGGTACTGGCGATTCGGCGCGCGTTGCGCAGGCAATTCGCACTGGGCTCGCGGTGCGTGCTGACAGCACCTTCGTTCGTGTCCTGGTGGTCGACACCGCCGCTCGTGTGCGTCATGAACTGCGGCTTGGAGACCACGAACTCTCCCCGGGCTGGGCGCTCGAAGCGCTGCGACGCGGTGAGTTGTCACCGGTCAATCCCACATTCAGTCCGCTGCTCAACGCCAATGGTCGCGCACAGGCCGAATATGTCGCGCCAGTGCACGGCAAGCCCGGTGGGGAGAGTCTGCTCGGCTACGTCATCATCACGCGTGCCATACGGGGACAGGGTGCCGATCAGATTCGACAACTGATTGGCAACGGCACGCTGCTGTTTGGCCAGATTGATGCCGGCATCTGGACCGATCTCGATTCGGTGGTGGACGGTCCGCCACCCATTGCACGGGCCGACTCAATTCTGACCTTTGCGGAATCTCCGAGAGGGCCGGGTGTCGGTATTGCCACCAGCATTCGCGGTACGCCATGGGTCATCTGGCTGCAGGTGCCGGATTCTTCGGTGCTCGCGCCGCTCAACGGATTTCAGCGTCGCATGACGCCCATTCTGCTGGTCGTCGTTGTCGTGGGAGCCGCACTGGCCTGGTCGATCAGTCGACGCATCACGGGGCGGATTACGGCCCTCACGGCGCGCGTGGATGAGATGGCTGCCGATGTTCAGGGTGACGCTGCGGCGGCGACCTCCAGTCGTTTGTTGGCGCATGACGGCCGCGACGAGGTCGATCGCCTCGAATCGGCATTCGCCATGATGGCGGAGCGTACGCAACATCAGCAGCAGCTTGAGGCCGAACTGCAGCAGGCGCAGAAGCTCGAAGCGGTGGGACGACTGGCCGGTGGCATCGCGCACGACTTCAACAACGTGCTGACGGTGGTCAGCAATTTTGCCGAGATCATTCAGCAGGATGTTGCAGCGGACAGCGCCACCTCACGGGATCTTGACCAAATCCGTCAGGCTACGAATCGCGCGTCACGTCTTACCCGCCAACTGTTGGCCTTCAGTCGTCGACAGATTCTGCAGCCGCAGCCGCTCGATGTGAATGAGCGGGTGCAGTCGGTGGCTGGCCTGCTGGAGCGCCTGCTGCCGGCGCACGTGAACATTGCACTGGAGCTTGGCGACGGACTATCGGCCGTCATGGCTGATCCGGTGCAGATCGAGCAGGTTCTGCTCAATCTTGCGGTGAACGCATCCGACGCCATGCCGAGTGGTGGTCGGCTGACGATCCGCACGCTCATGGCCGATCTTGACGACCTTCCGGCGCATGGAGTGACGACGCCGGTCACGGGCGCAGAGATCACGTCGCGTCGTCATGTGTGTCTGGTTGTGAAGGACTCGGGTGTGGGTATGGATCGCGAGACGCTGCAGCGCGTGTTCGAGCCCTTCTTCACCACCAAGCCCATTGGCAAGGGTACCGGACTTGGACTGGCGTCGGTCCACGGCACGGTGGCGCAACTTGGCGGACGTGTGTGGGTGTACAGTGAGCCGGGCAAGGGCACGACCTTCAAGGTGTTTCTGCCGCAGGCTGACACAACCGAGCCTGCGGCAGGCTCGGTCGCGGTTTCGCCGACGGTACCGCGTGGCTCAGGCACGGTGCTGCTTGTGGAGGATGAACCCGGGACGCGGGAAGTCACCCGACGCTTGCTCGAGCGAAGCGGCTATTCGGTGATCGAGCTTCACACGGCCAATGAGGCACTGGACCGCCTCGCGTCAGACCGGCAGCAGGTGTGCGCGGTGCTGACCGACGTCATGATGCCGGGAATGAACGGTATGGCCTTTGCGCGACATGTTTGGGCGCGCTGGCCTGACCTGCCCGTGGTCCTCATGTCCGGCTACTCCGACACGGACGTGTTGGACGAGGCCGATGCGCGGCACGTGCACTTTCTCGAGAAGCCCTTCACGTCGGCCACGTTGCTCAAGGCCTTGTCCGATGCGCAGGCGGGGGTTGCGCCGCTCCGCCCCTGAGCCAGGCGCCGTTAGATTGCGGGGATGTCCCCGGATTCTCCCTCTCCCGAGTTTCTCGACGCGTTCCGTCGCGCCACGGCGCTGCTGGAGCGCGTGATTGCCGATCGCACCCTGCTCATGCAGGTGGATGGCCAGGAGCGCCAACGCTTCGTCGACGCGGTCGCCACCGTGTTCCAGCCGGATGTGCGCGCGCGTCGTGCCATGGTCAAGGCCACCTCCCGGCAGCGCAAGCTCGAGGCCGCGCAGCGCGATGATGCCGTGCTGCAGCAGACCGGAATCCGCGAGCTGCGGCGCAAGCCGGTGTTCACCACGCCGAATGTGTACCTGCTTGGCGACCCGGCAGCCGGCACGTCCAGCACAGTGACAGGCAGCGACGAGCAGGCCGATGGATCGGGAGAGGTGGACGTGCGCGGTGAGGCCGTCGTGCCGCAGCACTGCTACATCTGCAAGCAGAAGTTCACCACGGTGCATCACTTCTACGACCAGATGTGCCTGGCCTGCGCGGAGTTCAACTTCCGCAAGCGCACCGAGCTGACCGACCTGCGCGGGCGCACGGCACTGCTCACCGGCGGGCGCGTCAAGATCGGCTATCAGGCAGGACTCAAGCTGCTGCGTTGTGGGGCGCGCTTGCTGGTTTCCACGCGCTTTCCGCGCGACTCGGCGCAGCGCTATGCGGCGGAGCCGGACTTTGCGGAGTGGAAGGATCGGCTGGAGATCTTTGGTCTCGACCTGCGGCATACGCCGAGCGTGGAGGCGTTCTGCCGTCATCTGCTGGAAACCGAGCCACGGCTCGACTTCATCATCAACAACGCGTGTCAGACCGTGCGGCGTCCGCCGGCCTTCTATGCGCACATGATGGACGGGGAACGTGTGGCGGGTGCGGCGTTGGCTCCAGAGGCGCGGCGTCTGGTTGAACGTTACGAGGACCTTCGCGCCTCGGGTGGCATGCTGGCGCTGCCAGGAGCCACGGCGCCGCTTGCTGCCGATGCGCCCGAACTCACCGCCGCGGCGCTCGAGCAGGTGGGACTTACCCATGCCGCGTCGCTCTCCCAGGTGGCGCTCCTGCCCGAGGATCTCGACGGTGGACAGCACCTGTTCCCGGAGGGCAAGCTGGATCAGGATCTGCAGCAGGTGGACCTGCGCTCGCGCAACTCGTGGCGACTGCTGTTGGATGAAGTATCGAGCGTGGAGCTGCTGGAGGTGCAGTTGGTGAACGCCACCGCGCCGTTCATCATCAACGCGCGCCTCAAAGCGCTCATGACCCGCACGCCTGAGCGCGACAAGCACATCGTGAACGTGTCGGCCATGGAAGGCCAGTTCTATCGCAACAACAAGACCACGCGGCATCCGCACACCAACATGGCCAAGGCCGCGCTCAACATGATGACGCGCACCTCAGCGGCCGACTACCAGCAGGCGGGCATTCACATGAACAGTGTGGACACCGGCTGGGTGACCGACGAGGACGTGGCTGAGCTGGCGGCGCGGAAGGTGGCCAACCACCGATTCCACCCGCCGCTTGATATTGTGGATGGTGCGGCCCGCATTGTGGATCCGATCATCACAGGGGTGGCGACGGGGCAGCATGTGTGGGGGCAGTTCCTGAAGGATTATGCGCCGACGGATTGGTGAGGGGTGTGGTGGCTGGCATCGTTGAACTGAAGGTGTGAGGATAGGAGGATCTGGGGATCAGAGAGGCGGGCCACGGGGGCATGCATACCCTCATGCCCCCGTGGCCCGCCCCTCCCTTCCTCGGATCCTCCTATCCTCACACCTTCTGTTCTCCGAACCTCGAGACTTCCAGGCGTCTGCGACTCAGCCAGCCGACGGACCGAGCATCAGCGTGCAGTAACTCGTCTCGCTGCTCCCGCTCGATCGACGCACGCGCCGCACTGATGACCCGGACGTGGAAATACGGCGCTCAACACGCAGGCTGGCCATGGCCTGTCGCGTCTGGTCTGTGTTCCGCACGACGATTCGCGAGGTGTCTCCCAGTATGCAGGAGATGCCTTTCGCGACAATCCTGAGTCGTGCACAGTTGGCGCGGGAGGCCGCGATTTGCAGGCTGGCCAGACTGGCACTGTCACCCGTCAAGGTGATGAACGAGAGACCTGGCGGCGCCTGCCACGTCTTCCACTCACCGGGCACCATGGCGAGGGATTCCTCGTACGGACGGTTCACCACCAGCGAATCAATGTCCGTAACGGGGTCCTCGACCGTGACTGGCACGTACTCGTCACAATCCCCTGCGGTCACGCGGATCCACGCGTCACCGACACGACGAGGAATGATCTGACCGTCTACCAGGCCGATCACCGATGTGTCCTGCAGCTCTACTCTGCCTGCGATCTGTAACACCGGCTGCCCATCCCGGCCCACGCCCGTCAATCCATACGGCACCGGCCCACCCTTCAACCGAATGGCTTCGCCTGGCGTGAAGTAGAGCATCGCGATGGGACGGCACAGAATGGCAATGCGCGCCGCGACGTCTCCTGCCGCCACCTCGGCCTCCATGTTCCCTCGCTGCGAGCAGTCCACGATCCCTTCCGGCGCCAAGCTGCGCGCATCGCCCGCCACTTGTCGCCAGCGCATCGGCCGCTCGCCCAGTGTGTCGCCGCGTTGATTGAGGCGGTAGGCTGCCAGACGGGTTTGACGCACGTTGTTGACCACGATCGTGTCGCTGCGTCCGGCGGTGACGCGGGCCGGTGTGAGGCGGTCACAGCTGGTGAGGATCAGGGTCAGAGCGAGGAGCGGGGTCAGTGTGTGGAGTGACATTAGTCTCGAGTTCAGGTGTTGCATTCGACTCTCCAGGACAGAGTGGCGCTGCGAATGTACCGCCTGGTTGAGTACTCCGCAGGTCCGTTGAACAGAAGGGGTGAGGATTGGAGGATCCTCACACCGTCTGTTCCCGGATCCTCATCGGGTCAGCGCAGGGTGATACCCACCGACACCGGCACCCAGCGAATGGCATTGCGGTTGCCGAGCTGCTCGGGGTTGGAGAGGAAGTCCTCCGTGCGCCCGAAGACGTTCACGATGCGCGACTCCACGAATACCGCCGCCGCGCCGATGCCGAACTCCATCCCACCGCCGATCTGCGCACCGAAGGCGTTGCGGCGCAGCCTGTTGCCGTTGCTGTTCTGTACCGGTGGCTGCTCACCATCCTCGATGAGCTCTTCTCCAATCGGGGTGCGCAGGCCGAAGGAGTGGAAGCGATAGATGCCCGCGCCACCCACGCCGTACACCCCAAAGGCACCCACTTGACCACGCGCCGTGAGGTTCAGCGTGGCCGAGTAGATCTGCGGGCGATTGGCGGGGAGGGCCACCGCTTGCCCCTGACCGTCGTACGCCACCACTGCCTGGTTGGTGCCGAGACGGTTGTACCCGAGATCGAGTCGCACGCCGAGCAACTGATTGGGCTTCTGATAGCCAATGGGCATGTGCACGTTGAAGCCCGGCTCGTACCCGCGATCGTTCAGCTCGAGTGAGGGCAGGGAGCTGCCGCCACCCAGCGAGAGATAGAAGCCGCTGTTGCCAAAGAGTGCCGAGCGGCGCGCCACGGGGCCGCCGTCCTGCGCCCACATCGCGAGGGGCGTGGTGGCACCGAGCACGAGGGCGGCACAGGCACTGACGAAGGAACGCGAGAACGATGTACGCATGATGATCTCCAGTGACAGGGTGACTGCCAACAGGATAGGGTCATCAGACATCACGCGCCTGTCCCCACCGGGACGATCTTTTCGCACTCTCCCAGAGGGAGTCTGCTACCATCCGAAAGGGGTAGAGAAAGACTGCGCCAGCGGCGACTGGTTGCGCACACCGGATTGTTCGTACTCTGCTAATGTCACGCAGCCGCACATTCAACCGATTTTCAGGAGGCTTTCATGCTGACCACACTCGCCATCGTACTGCTGGTGCTGTGGATGCTCGGAATGGTGTCGTCGTACACGATCGGTGGCTTTGTCCACATTCTGCTGGTGGTCGCCATCGTGATGGTGCTGGTGCGCATCATTCAGGGCCGCAAGCCCATCAGCTGACCGCCTTTGCCAGCAGCTGTTGGAGGCCCGGCACGTCCAGCGGTTTGATGACGTGCTCATCGAATCCGGCGGCAAGAGTCTGAGCGCGATCGTCCACCGAGCCCCATCCGGTCATTGCGACCAGGATGGGGCGACGTGTATTCTCGACCGATTCTGCGTGTATGCGGGTCGCCAGCTCAAGGCCCGACATACCGGGCAGCGACACGTCGATAAAGGCGATGGCATAGCGGGTCAGTCCACGGTTGACCGTGACCTCCTCCAGTGCCGATTCGGCCGTTGCAAATCCGCGACCGCTCCAGCCCATCACTTCGAGAAGCAGGAGCATGCTGTCACGCACGTCCTGGTTGTCGTCCACCACCATCACCATGCCCTGGGCATCCGCCATCGTCCTGCACTCCCTTCCACGAGTAAGGCCACAACCATGAAACATGGGGCCACAACAACCATGGCCACGTCGGCTTGAATTTCGCCGACGTGGCCATGTTCGTACAGGCTGCGCGTGCTTCAGTACTTCGGTGCGTCAGCAAACCAGAACAGCTCGACTTTGCCCTTCTTGTCCCGCGACAGCACCAGCGTGTAAGCCTTGCCGGCTTCGAAGTTCACCTTGGGTGTCACCAGCATCGGCTCGTTGCGCTCGTCGGCACGAACCTCGAGCACGCCGGACCACGGGTTGATCTGCAGGTAGGCTTCTTCGTCGCCATAGTCGAGTCCTTCCACCAGCACCTCACCACCGCGCGGCTGCACCTTGACCTCCTTGATGCCCGGTGCGGCGTGAATCACGCGCACGGCCGCCTTGTTCGGCTCGGCTACGTATTCATCGCGGGCAATGCGTGTCTCAAAGGAATCGCCCTGCTCATTCTTCAGGACGACGATGGTGTAGCGCGCACCATTCGAGAGCAGCGCCCGGTTGGTATTGAGTGGGGCGAAGGTGCCGGCCACCGTGTCGCCAACCTGGAAGCTGGCCCAGGTCTTGTCGATGGACTGGTAGTCGCTGACCTGACCATACGAAACCGAGGGGAGCGAGTGCATCTCGTCGGCGCGTACGATGAGCTCGGACGAGAGCGGCACGGCGTTGACGACACGAATCATGGCCGAGCCATCGGCGTCGGCGTTCTCCGGTGTCATGGCGCTCACGAGTGTACCGTCGTCCGTACGGGTTTCCACGGCCTGCTGATCGTCGGCCGACCTGCTGCAGGCCTGCGTGGAGAAGAACGCGGCGGTGAGCAGAGCGAGCGTGCGGGATGCGCGCGTCATGGCAAATCCTCCTGGTGTTCGCGTGAACAGCGTACGGCGCGTTGTACCGCGCGTTCATGAACGGCAGTGCGCATGGGCACCGACACATCGTTCATGCTGATACAAGTTTCACGGAACGTGACGTCGAAACCATTGACCCCTCGGCCCATCTTTCCCTCCCCCGTACGAGGGAGGCGAATTGGTAACGCTGATCACACGCTACAATCCGCGTATGAAACCTCGCTTGATGCCAATGGTCACCGCCTGCGTGCGATCGCGTGCTCCGAGCTTCTGAAAAATGGCCTTGATGTGTGCCTTGACGGTGCCTTCGCTGATATACAGCGTGCTCGCGATCTCGAGGTTGGATCGTCCTTCAGCCAGGCATTGCAGCACTTCCAGCTGGCGGGCCGTAAGCCCGTCGCTGGCCACATGCTCGGCCAGCTTGGCTGCGATGGCGGGGTCGATGGCCTTGCGCCCGGCGTGCACGGCCTGCACGGTTTCCACGAGCTGAGCCGGAGCGACATCTTTCAATACGTAGCTTGCCGCTCCTGCGCGCAGGCCACGGAACACCTCTTCGTCGGTATCGTATGTGGTGAGCAGGATGACCCGTGCGGAGGGGTACTCTGCGCGAACGGCAGCGGTAAACTCCGTCCCATCCATGGGGACCATGCGCAGGTCACAGATCACCACGTCCGGCTGCAACTCACGGTACATGTCCAGAGCGGTAGCGCCGTCTCCAGCCTGTCCGACCACTTCCAGGCCATTCATGCTGGTCAACAAGGCGGCCAGCCCTTCGCGCAGAATGGCGTGATCGTCGACGAGCAACAGGCGGATGGGCAAGGCAGACGTCACGATGCAACTCCGGGGAGGGGGATGCCGAAGAACCAGGTGGAAACTGCGCAATTACAACGCGAGATCGTAGGGGTGGCCGTGCACGATCTGGGGAGTGTGGCGGCCGCGCTGGCGATGCGGGCGGCCTTGCCACCGGCTGTGGCGGTAGCGCACGTGGAGAACCAGCAGGGGGCACTGGTCTCGCTGGCCGCGCAGGTTCGGGCTGTCATGCAGCTGCTGGAGATGGCCCAGCTGCTGCCTGATCTCGAGCGTGACGCGGCGGCGTCCTTGGCGCCCACGCTTGCTCCGGGGGTGGCATTTCCGACGTGGCTGGAGCCATGGCCCACGCTTGGGCGCCGTGTATTGCCGCGTGGAAGTCGGCTTGCGGTTGAAGCCGCTTCCGACCCGAGAACGAAGGAGCTGATCTTGTCTGCGCATGCGGCAGCGGTTGGCATGCACGTGCTTCTGGCCGCGCTGCACGATGTGCGAAGTGCGGGACCGGTGAACCTGCGGGTGACGCTGGCTTCCGATGGGCAGCTATCATGCCAGTTGGACACACGATCACGTATTCGTCGCGTCGGGCAGGGCAGCCAAAGTCGCTGGCAGCGATATGGCCAGCGCCTCGCTGGTACGATGAGCTGGTCGCTACGCTGGTGGGAGGACCTCTCCGACGAGCACGGCTCGCAATCACGTTTCACTCTGCAGTTCGCGCCTTGATCGTGGCGAGGATCTGCCGCAAGGCGGAGAGATCTGCAGGCTTGACCAGATGGTGGTCGAATCCGGCACGGCGTGTGCGGTCGCGATAGTCGTCGGCGCCCCAACCAGTGAGCGCAATGAGGCAGGGTGCCGGACCCGCCGTTTGCACTCTGATTTGCTCAGCGGTGTCAAAGCCGTTGAGGCCTGGCATACCGAGATCGAGGATGATGACATCGGGCTGCTGCACGAGCGCCAGTTGCACGGCGTCCTCGCCGCGATGAACCGTCGCGACGTCGTGTCCGTCTGCCAGCAGTACGGTGCTCAGCGTCGTGGCCGCGTCCGTATTGTCATCGCAGACCACAATACGCAGACCCTGAGCCGCAGACAGTGACAGCGTCTGTGGGCCCTCGCCAGCGCTGTCAGGCTGCTGCAGTACGGGCAAGGTGACCGTGAAAGTGCTCCCGGTGCCATCGCCGGCGCTTTCAGCCACAATGCTGCCACCGTGCATTTCAACCAGCCGTTTGACGAGCGTGAGCCCAATGCCAAGGCCGCCAGTTGTGCGCTCGAGCGTGCGGTCGACCTGGGTGAAGAGGTCGAAGATCTGGTGCAGCTGCTGCGGCGGAATGCCCTGTCCCTGGTCTCGCACACGCAGCTGTACGAGACTGGCGCTTGCCGAGACATCGATGCGGATGTCCGTGTTGTGCGGACTGTACTTGGACGCGTTGTCGAGCAGATTGGCGAGCACCTGTGACAGGCGCGCCGCGTCGCCGTGCACGACGACGGTGGCCTGGGGCATCGTCACGTGCAGGCGCTGACCGCGGGACTGCAGATGCGGCGCCGTGGACTCCCGGGCGGTGGAGATGATGTCGGACAGTGGCACCACGGCTGGACGCAGCTCGAGCTTTCCGCTGCTGATGCGGGAGACGTCGAGCAGGTCATCCACCAACCGCACCAACTGCACGACCTGCCGCTCCATCATGCCACGCGTGCGCTCAATGATGTCGGGGGAAGGCGCGGCCAGGCGCAGGATTTCGATGCCGTTGCGAATGGGCGCCAATGGATTGCGCAGCTCGTGCGCCAGGGTGGCGAGGAACTCGTCCTTTCTGCGATCGGCGTCTGACAGATCGCGGGCCAGGGACCGCAGCTCATCTTCCAGGCGCTTGCGATCCTCAATATCGAGAATGGACCCGATGTAGCCGAGCCATTCCCCGTCATCGTGTACCCGAGGGGTGGCGGTGTTGATGACCCAGCGGTAGCTGCCATCGTGGCGGCGCAGGCGGAACTCGTGGCGATAGGGGCGGCGGGCCGCGCGGGCCTGTTCCGTCACCCGTCGGTACTCGCTCTGGTCGTCGGGGTGCACCCAGTCCGCAAGCGACGGTGTGGGATCGGTGGGCTGCATACCGCTGAAGTCGAACCAGCGCTGGTTGAGATAACGAACCAAGCCGTCTCCACCCACAACCCAGATCATGACCGGCGCACTGTCCGCCATGCTGCGGAACCGCGCTTCACTCTCGCGCAGTGACTGCTCGGCGGCCCGTCGATCGGTAATGTCCAGAAGGAGACCGGCAAGTATGGGACGGCCGTCGCGCGCCGTCTGGATTTCTCCGCGAACCTCCACCCAGCCAATGTCCTGGCTGACTTCGCGCCGGATGCGGCAGCTCACGCGGAAGCCTTCGTTGCGGGTGTCCGTGGTCGCTGCGGCAATCGCGGCTTGTACATCAGCCAAGTCGTCCGGGTGGACGAGCGTGAGCGCGTCCGCCAGTGACAGCAGTTGGCGACCCGGTGGCATGCCGAGCACCTCGCTGCCATTGTCAGACAGCGTGACTGCGCCGCCATCAAGCGGGACGTCAAACGACACCATGCGCGCAGAGCGCAAGGCGAGCTGCAGTCGTTGTTGACTGGCGCGAATGCGCTGCTGCGCGGCCTGCTGTTCGGACACATCGCGGAAGACCAGCACACCACCCAGCCGCTCACCGGAGGGAGTAACAATGGCGGCGGCCGTCTGGTCAATTGGCCGCTCGGTGCCATCATGCGACCGCAGTGTCACCTGATGCAGCGCCGATCGCGCCCGTCGCCCTGAAAGCACCGTGTGTACCGGGTGCTCGCCAAGACTGGCCGACGGATCGATGGGAATGCGATAAACGGCGTCGAGCGGCTGACCCACCGCCGACATGGCGCTTCGCCCCGTCAACTGTTCGGCCACCACATTCATGGTGGTGACGAGACCCTTGGTGTCCGTGGTGATGACAGCGTCACCGATGCTGCGCAGGGTGGTGTCCAGTCGTTCACGCTCGGCGGCCAGCAGCGTCGCGGCTTCGTGTCGCGCCGCAAGCTCACGTCGCAGCACGATGACAAATCCGAGAAAGGCGACCAGCGCGGCGGTGCCGGCAAATACGCCACTGCGGGCGGCTTGCTCGTAGGTTTCCTCTGCGGCCTGAGCGCGACCGGTCAGCAGGACCTGTTCTGCGCCGGTCATGCCATCGATCACCAGTCGAACGGAATCGGGGCGCTGCAGGCGTCGTTCGCGCTGCAGAATGGCGCGCGCCGCCGCCGGACCTCGGGTGCGTGCCACACGCTGCAGCGTGTCCAGCGCCGCCACACGCGCAGTGGCCACACGGCGCAGCATGGCAAGACGCTCACGCTGACTGGCGTTGTCGGCCACCAGACTGTCCAGGCGATTGAGTTGCTGCACCAGTCCGCCGCGAATGTCGGCCGGCTGAATCGCATCGGCCGAGTCGGCGGTGGCAACGAAGCCTCGCACGTCGGACTCCGCCGACTCGAGGTGCAGCATGAGACCGGCGAGCGTGTTGACCACCTCATGGCTGTGCGCCAGCAGCTCGGCCGTCTGCTCCATGCTGCGCGTGTTCCGCACCGTGAGCGGCACATTGATGGCCAGCACGATGGCCGCGATGATGGCGCCCCAGGTGAGGGAGCGTGTGGTCAGGCGATCAAACGGATTGACGAAACCATACGCCGCACTGCGGGGCTTGCGGGCCATGAGGGCGATTCGTGTTCAGGGGGAGTGCGCCTGCTGCCAGCACACAATGCACTGGTCCAACCAGTCACCGAGGCCATCCTCGGCTGCTGCTGGTCCGGGCAAAACTACGTCCGACGGGGCTTCGCGCTCCAGTACGATGCGCACATCGGTACCGGGTTCGCTGGCGCGTTCGGCGAACCAGAAATCCCAACTGTCACGCATGCCGTCGGCTGTGGTCGTCCACGCCAGCAGGCGACCGGGCACATCGGCCGTGATGCGTGTGTCCCAGGTGCTTGTACCCGCCGCCGTGGTGATGCTCCATCGGGTCAGGCCACCCATGGTGCGGGCCGTCACACCAGATCCCAGTGTACCGGCGAACACGTCGTGCGCGCGGAAGTACGCGTAGGCGACTGACGCAGGACATGCGACGTGAAACGTGCGGGAGAAGCGGTGAGCGGTGGTCACCCGTGCAATCTCCGTTCACGGCACAGTCCGCGGCATCGTCCAAAAGTGATAGATGACGCCTGCCCATAAGAGGGTGAAAAAGAGGGGTCGGCTGGCCAACTGCGCCGCGCGGCTTTGGCGGCGAAACTGCAATGCAGTGGTTCGGCGGGTCTGCCGACACTGCGAACTCACTGCAACAGGAGCCACGCCATGAACACCGATACCGCGAAGGGAACCTGGACCGAGATGAAGGGCAAGCTGCGCGAGAAGTGGGGGCAGCTTCGCGAGGACGAACTGGACCAGCTCGAGGGGAAGTGGGAGCAGGTGTCCGGCCTCATCCAGCAGCGCTACGGCGAGGCCAAGGAGAAGGTGGAGGAGGAGTTGAGCCGCCTTCGTCACTCACTTGAAAGCCGCGGCGACCGTGCTTCCCGTGACCTGCCGCCGGCAGCACCACCGGCTCGACCGCTGTAAATTCCAGGGATGGCGAATACGTTCATCCATGCAGATACCAGAGTGCCCGAACCTCCGGCGAGCGATCGCCGGAGGTTTCTGGCGTCACTGTGTGGCGTGGCGGCCGGCGTGTTGCTTCCCCGTGTGGCGCCAGCGCTCGTCACGCGGCATGCATTCACCTTCGCCCGATTGCGCTACAGCTCGGGTGATTGGGACTACAACCCCAAGGTCTGTGCGAACCTGCTCGATGCGGTCGTGCAATACACGGACATTCCGGTCAATCAGCAGGAAGTGGTGATCACGGCCGATTCGGCGGAGCTGCTGGCCTTCCCGTTTCTCTTCATGACGGGGCACAAGCTGGTGCGATTCAGCGAAGCTGAGCGTCGCGGCCTGGTGCGTTACGTGGAGAACGGTGGGCTGCTGTTCAGTGACGACTGCAATCACGATGTGAACGGCTTGTACGCAAAGTCATTCGAGGCCGAGATGGACCGGGCGTTCGGGCCGGGGCGCATGCCGAAGCTGCCGCGCACACACCGACTCTATTCGAGCTTCTTCGAGTTCCCCGACGGTCCTCCGCGCACGTCTCACGAGCTGAACGGCTGGGGTGACAATGTCGTGCATGACTACCTGCGCGGCGTGGAGCACGAGGGGCGACTGGGTGTGCTGTACTCCAACAAGGACTACGGCTGCGAGTGGGATTATGACTGGAAGAACAAGCGGTTCCGGCGGCGGGACAATACGAGGTTTGGGGTGAATGTGGTCGTGTACGCCATGACCTGACAGTTGGAACTGCGTGTCCGCGGTCCACAGTTGTGGGACGTGCGACATGGGTTCTGTGTGAGAGTGGTGTCGGGGCGAGATCGCGCCATCCCATAGTCTTGGATAGCGCGATCTCGCCCCGACACCACTCTCACTCACAACCCACGGCTCACGTCACACGGCTGTGGATAGCTCAGGCCACGACCGCTGTTCTAGTCGAACGCCGCCCCCACATTGATGTTGCGAATGAGCATCCACGGCGAACCGTGCGAGATGCTGTTGGTTTGCGTCGGCTGCCCCTTCGCGTCGCCGCCCGTCCCATGCATCTCCCACTCGTTCGGGCCGGTGATGCCGTCGAGATTGGCCCAGAAGTCCGTGGTGATGGCGTTGTAGGTGACATCGGTGACCTGGCGGGTGATCTTGCCGTTCTTGATCTCCCAAAAAATGTGGCCGCCAAACTGTCCGTTGTAGCGCTGCTGATCGATGGAGTAGCTGCCACGGCCGTCGATCATCACGCCGTCCTTCACATCGCCAATGAGCTGATCGAGTGAGGGCGAGTTGGCCGGCCCCGGCTCCACGTGCACGTTGGGCATGCGGAGGAACGGATAATCGCGCCAGGTGCTGCCGAAAGTGCAGCCGCGGCTCTCCTTCTCGCCAATGAAGTGCGCCGTTTCACGATTGGTCTGCAGACCCACCAGCACGCCATCACGAATGAGCGGCCACTTCTGCGTCTTCACGCCATCGTCGTCGAAGCCCACGGTACCCAGACCGGTGCTGGTCTTGTCGCAGGTCACGTTGAACAGCTTGGAGCCGTACTTGAGCTTGCCCACGTCGGAGAGTTTGACGAAACTCGTGCCGGCATAGTTGGCCTCGTAGCCCACAATGCGATCGAGCTCGGTGGCATGTGCCACAATCTCGTGAATGGTGAGCATCGCGTGCGACGGCGACATGATGATGTCCTTCATGCCGCTCGACCCCAAGGGCTTGGCCGTACACATCTCCACTGCGTCGGTAGCCACCTTCTCCGCGTTGGCGAGGAAGTTGGCGTTCTCGGCAAACTCCCAGCCGCCGGTGCCGGCCACGCCGGGGTAATTGCGGGTGCGCGTGACGTCCCCCACACGCGCCGTCACGGAGAAGGTGGGCGAAGTGGTGAAGAGCTCCTGCTCGATGTACGAGCCTTCGCTGCTGGCGTAGTAGCGCCACTCATAGTTGTGGTTGCAGCCCACGTTCACCGACTGCACACCCTTCACCGCCCGCGCCTTCTCGGCGATGGCTTGCGCCCAAGCCTGCTTGTCGGTCTGCGAAACCGACGTCGGGTGCTTGAGCATGGGTGTGATGTAGTGCTCCTGAAACGGCTGCACGGGCGCGAGTTTCATGTCGGCCTTCTTGGCAATCGCGCTGGCCTTGGCCACTTCCACCGCGACCCGCGTCACGCGACGCAGTTCGTCTTCGGTGAGAATGGGACTCGAAGCAAAGCCCCACACACCACTGTGAATGACACGCACGCCGAACCCACCGGGCTCGCGCTCGGCATCGGTGGGCACGTTCTGCAGCGTGCGACGCCCACCACCGCGTCCGCCACCACCACCGCGGCCACCAAAGCCGCCGGCAAACCCACCGCCCGACGAGCCGTCGGCGCGCAGAATGACGCTTGCGCCGGGAAGCGCGGTGCTCATGGTGAATCGTACGTCGGTGTAACTGCAGCCGGCCCGCTTGCCCTCTGCGAGCACGATGTCAGCCATGCCCTTGAATCGCGTTTCCAGCGGGCGTCCGCGCGGCGAATCCGCCAGCACCTGACCGAAGAGGTCGCGCGAGTAGAGCGTGAGTGCGGCGCCTGCGCCGAACTGCTTGAGGAACGAACGACGGGAGGAGCTCATGGAGGAATTCCTGTCGAAGGGCGAGGTCAGACCGCGGGAGAGACGGACGTCATGTAGAACTCCTCGATGCGCACCGGCGGTACGAGCGCCGCGTTGCCGCTGTCGAAGGATTCCCCGAGCAGCATGGGCACCGGCTTGCCAACCAGCGTGAGGTTGTTGTAGCCGACGATGGGAGACATGTTCCAGCGGAAGTTCTGCACGGGGCCCACGATCTCCCCATTCTCGATGAGGAAGAGTCCGTCGCGTGTCATACCGGTGTTGAGCAGCGGCTGCTCCTGCGATGGCACACCGCGGATGTACCAGAACGACGTCACCAGCAGACCACGTCGCGTCTGGCGGATCATGTCCTCCACCGACAGCTCGCTGCCGCCCTGCACGAGACTCTGATTCGGTGTGGCGCCGGCGTTGGGCCCCAGAGTGCGCAACACACCGTTCTCCACCCAGGTGACCGGACGCGCGGGACGATTGTCCGGGCCAATGGTGGACTGACGCAGAATGCTGTTGCCCACGTCGCTCTTGAGCGTGAAGAGTTCGCTGAAGATGCGGTCACCCACCTTCTTGCCGCGCATGAAGGTGTCGGGGCCACCCGGACCACCAAACTGCCCACCACCACCACCACCACCACCACCACCGCCGCCGCCGCCGCCTGGAGCGCCACCACCCGGTGGTCCGCCCGGTCCGCCGGGACCGCCACCAAATCCGCCGCCACGATTGAACAGGCCCGTAGCCAGTGACAGAAAGCGCGCGTTGGCACGCGGCTCGAGAATGACCGTATAGCGACCCGGCTCGAGCGCCTTGGCATTGCGACTGCGCAGCGCCTTGCCCGCCGCCGTTTCCGTGAGCGACTTCACGTCGATCATGCTGAAGTCCTTCACGCCGCTGATGGCCGCGAAGCCTGAGCCGCTTCCATCGGCCATGCGACAGGTGAGCACGAAGCCCAGATCAGCCGAGCGGTAGTAGGCAAAGAGCCCCTTCGAGTTGGCCGTGCAGTTGGCCATGTCGTTCTTGGGCATGTAGCCTGCGCCCACCACACCGCGCGCCGCGGCGATGTCGATGCTTTCCTTCACCATACGCCCACGCTCGGCGGGACCAACGGCCACCATGTTGGGCAACGCGGAATCGACCGGGATGTAGTCCTGCGGGCCGAACAGTTCGGGCAGGTTGTTGGAATCGTTGGCGGCCTTGGCATCGTCCACCGCTTCGTTCACCATGGCCCGCAGCCCGGCATCCGAGATGTCCCGCGTGCTGGCGGTACCGACCTTTTGTCCGATGCGCACCGTGACATTCACGTTGAGATCGAACTGCACGAGGTTGGTGGTGATGGACGAATTCGCCCACCGGGTGCCGGACCGTTCACCGCCGGAAAACTGCACTTCGGCCGTGTCGGTCTTTGCCATGTCGATCACCTTGTCGGTGATGGCTTTGACCTGTTCGCGTGTGTACATGTGGGAAAAACGCGGGGAGGAGGGGAATTGCTGGACAGAGATGCCGACTGCCGCCGACCAAGGCCGACTCAGCGGGCGCCTCTTCGCCTACGTAGCCACCATTCCCCGCCGAGCGCGAGGGTCAGGGACAGAATCCACCACCCGGAACGCATCGGGTGCCAGGGGGCACGTTGACCGGGAGGTTTGCTTTGCTTCGCCAGCAGACTCCTGACGGTGGCAGGTAGCTCGTCGAGAGCGTCTGCGCTGAGCAGGCGACCACCCGTCGCGCGCGTCCACGCATCCAGCAGCTCGACGGGAGGAAGATCGCGTCCGTACTTCCAGCCTGCCATGCCGCCGGCGCTCGCTGCCGATGCCTGGCTCGCGACAACAAGGGTGGTCAGGTAGGCCGTGTCACCTTGCAAGGCGGCCACCACGGTCCAGCGTCCGGGCCGCGGCAGTCGGCCCTGCGTGCGCCACTGCCCAGTGACAGTGGTGGGAAACACGGCAAGCCGCAGCGAGTCACCACCTTCGTGGATGGCGCGGACCTCTGGCGCGGCGCTGCTGTCGTCTCGCAGACGCATGATATGCCACGTGCTCAGGGCGCCTGCCGTGCCATGCGCGGCACTCGCTCCTTCGCTGAGTCGCAACGCCGGCTGTGCACTTGCCGCGAGGCGCGCAGCCATCTCGCGCCAGCTCTGATCAAACGTGGAACGTTCTGCATCGCGAAAGCGCCAACTGTCCAGCGCGCCACTGGTGGCTACGACACCTGCGCCCATTGGAGCGTACCAGGCCACCACGGTGTCCTGCCATTGCACAAGCGGCACGGCGTCATCGCGCAAGGCGCGTGGGATGGCTATCGTCTCGCTGCGAAGCAGGAGCGAATCGAGACCGGCGAGAGCGTGGCGTTGCAGCAAACGTGGCGACTCCACCGAAGGCAGCACACGCCAGCCGCCGCTACCCAGCACGCTGTCGAGTGCCAGCTGCGCCGCGCGCTCGGCTGCGGTGCGCGTTTCCGGCACATGATCCGGCAGCACCAGTACCGCTCGCCCCCACCGCTCCGCCAGCACACGCAGCGTGCTCACGTCCTGTAGCGACAGTCGCTCGGGAGCGCCCAGCACCACCAGCTCGGGCAGGGCCGACGGGTCGCTGAGGGCCAGGTTGCGCAGGGCGTCCAGGTCGCGCACCACCTGCGGAGTGGCTACACTCACGTTGGTAGAGGTGACGACGCGGGAGTTCACCGCAAAACGTGCATCACGTTCAAGGGTGCGGCGTACAAAGGTGCTGAGCCAGGATGGTCTGGCGTCGAGGAACAACACACGCCACGGCCTGTTCGTCACACGCAGTGCGAGATGCCGGTAGAGCGTGTCCCGACCATCCACGACACGCAGCGCAAGATGCAGCGCGCCTGTGTCGGTGGGTGTGAAGGGCAGGGAGAGCGCAAGGCGCTGTCCAGGCATCACGCTGTCGCTGCGCACTGCGCGCAACACGCCGCCGCTTCGCAGCTCCAGCTGCATTGATCCTGCCCGACCATCACGTTGCCGATGTACGCGCAGTGCCACGGCGCTGCGTTCGTGCAGGTGCACGGCGGCGGGTATCTGCGTGGTCTCCACGGCAAGGCCGCCCGGTGTGGCGAGCGGCACCACCACCACCGGTCCGGTCACTGGCATGACAGGGCCAGCCAGCAGATCCTGCGGAACATCAGCTCCAAGCACGACCGTGGCTTGCGCGTCCGGCACGGGGCCGGTGACCACCGTTCCCAATGGCTCAAGCCTGCGACGCACATCGTCCAACGGTGTTGGCATCGCGATGTCACCAGTATGGCGCAGCGAGATGATGGGCGGTGTGGTGCGCTCCACCATGAAAACCGGGTCGACAAGTCCGGCCAGCATGATGCCCACGGCAATCGCCCGAAGCAGCCACTCGACGCGTCGTGTCATGCTCACTCGCGTCCGCTGCCAGGCGCGGAGAGGCTGTTCAACCATGCCGACAACCTGAGACTCGCGCTGTCGCGAGCGGCGCGCCGATCACTCACGGCGCTTAGCGTCGCGGCTCGCTGTAGCCATGTGCTGAGCTCGCGCGACCGATTGCTGCCTGGCGCCAACTGCAGCACCCGCACCGCAAGCCGGTCTGGTGACTGCCTGTCTTCAGCCAAGTGGGTGAGCACGTCCCGGAGTGCCTGCTGCAGCGGAACCGCGCTGGCGCGCAGCGGCTCACGCGGGCGCCGCGACACACTGTCCAGCGGACCGGTCAGTCGGCGTCCAAGATCCAGTTGTTCGCGCTGTGACAAGGCCCGCATGAGGAAGCGCTGCCGCGCGAAAGCCTCCTGCAGATTGGTGAGCGCCACGCGTTCGAGACGCAGCGCCGTGGGCAAGTCCGACTCGCCCAGGGCCAGCGCGGCACGGCTCATGGCACGAATGGCCGTGAGCAAGGCGGCGCGTCCGCGATTGGCCATGCGCCCGGCCGAGAGATCGCCTTCGCTTTCCGCCTCATGCGTTTCGTCGAGATCGTCCATGCCGTCTTCGGTGGCGACGAGCGCCTGCTCGAACTCTCCACCGGTCATGAACACAAACTCTGCCCGGACTCGCCGCTGCTCGCCCGCAAGTGCGCGCGCCTCGGCCGCCACACGATCAGCGGCAAGACCGGCCCGTGCGGCCATGAGGCGTTCGGTCTTGAGGATGACCATCTGCTGGCTGACCGCATAGCGGTCTTCGTCCGGGTCGAGAGCAAACCCCGCGGCGGCCACGCCCCCATTGGGCAAGCGCTCGACGATGAACGCGTCTGATTCGGTAGCCGACGCCCCAGGCTGCGCGTCACGAACCCGCGCGCGATACACCACCAGGTCGCCCGGGTCCTGCAGCAGCGCAGTCAGGGCCAGTGTGGCCGAGGCGCGCCAGCTCGTGCCAGAGAGCCGGTTGATGGTGAGGGCTAGCTCGCCCTCGGTGAAGGTGAATCGCTCCCCCGCACCCGCCACCTTGGTGTAGGGCAGGGTCAGTGCACGCAGGCCGAGATCGTCACTGGCCTCCACATCGATCTGCAGCTGCTGGCGCGTACTATCCACGATCAGGTCACGACCCGGTTGGCGGATGCGCACAGTGGGTGGCGCATCGGGGCGTGCGACGATGGTGAGCAGGGCCACCCGACTTTGACGGCCAGCACTGCGCAGCGTATCCACGCTCAGGCTGTCATGGCGCTGCGGAACCGACACCGCCAGAAATCCGTCCCGTTCCACACGACCGCGCCACACCATGTCGCCCTGCGGAGAGCGCGGCACACGCACCGTACCACTGTCAGTCTGGAACAGCAGTGTGTCGTTCTCAGAGGCAACGACCACTTCGAGCAGACTGCCCACCATGGCCTGCACCTGCTCTGGCGCCTCCAGTGTATCGGTCTTTGCGGAGACATAGCGTGGCGGCGTCACCCGTACCTGCCCAATGACCAGTTGTCCGGGGCGTGTGACGCGCTGCACGATACGGCGCGCGGCTTGCTGTGTGGCCAGAGCCGCTGGTGTGTCCGATACGAGGAGCATGCACAGCATCCAGAGGCCCGCGGCACCCGCGGCCGAGGTGGCGGCCGGTCGCAAAGAGAGTCGGGTCCGCAGTGCCTGCTGCGCTGTGAGTGATGCGGCCATGGATTCAGCGCGCTGCGCTATTGCGTGCGCTACGATGGCACCAGACGCGGACGCAGACGCGGACGCGGATTGCGCGGCCATTGCGGACGAATCATGCGAGGTGAGTTCCCACGCCGTGCGGAGCAGGTTGCGCGACTCCGGCAGCAGCGTTTCGATATCGCGTAACACACGATCCCGTCCATGCGGGCTGCGTTGTATCCACAGCACACGGGAAACCGCGGCCATGGCACCCAAAACCACAGCAAGCAGTGCCGTCAGCAGCACACGCTCCCATGAGGACGCGAATGCGGCCGACGCATCAGCGCCAGACCATGCCAACGCACGGGTGAGCAGCAAGAAGCCGACATGCGCCACCAAGCCCAGCGCCACGCCAAGGAGGGCGCCACGCATCCGCTGCCTGTGCGTGAGCTGGGCCAGCAACACGCGCACGGCCGGCAACTCGGCATGACCGGTGATCATGTCCGCCTCATGCACCACTCACCGTGGGACTCACGTCCGCGTCCGGCTGCGCAGCCACTGTTCCAGGGCCAGGAGCAGGAGCGCCGCGCCCCAGAACCAGCGGGCCAGTGTGTCCTGTTGGTGCACATCGCGCGTTGTGCCAGCCCCCAGTGCAGGGCCCGACGCGCCTGCGGCCCAGCGGGTCAGGGCCTCAGGCGCATGATACACGTCGCGAAGGGGCAGGTCGTGCTGCGGGTACGCCGCACGCGAGCGTGGCGAGAGGGCCTCGCGCACTTCACGCCGAAGGGGTGTGGCAGCCGCCGTGTCAGCGCGTGCCTGCGCGCCTGCGCCTGCGCCTTCGCTCGTGCGGGCGGTAACCAGCTGCAGGGTTGGCGCCGTGTACTGCGCAGCCACCACGGCCTCACCCCGCATGTTGAACAGCAGCGGCAACGCCTCGACGCTACTGGCAATGGGCGCAGCGTGTGCCAGCCGGCTTGGGGGCCAGGCATGCCGCATGCGCTGCCACAGATGCTGCCGCGCCGCCAGCACATTCCACCATGCCTCGCGTGCATCAGCGGTGGACCAGGGCAGCGTGTCTGCAGCGCCCGCAGCACTCGATGTGCGGCGCACCGACATTCCGGGCGGATGCAGCACGAGACGAAGTGTCACGTCGGATGGCAACGCCGCCAGATCGGCCGAATCGAGTGCCCATGCCGGTACATCGGAACGCAGCTCGATGACCCGCGGCATGGGCCGCGTGCGCAGCCAGGCCACGGCGAAGCGCAGTTCGTCGCGCAAGTGATCCGCGCTCACCAGTCGTCGCAGCGATGGAGTGTGCGAGGAATCGCCGGCATCCGTTGCGCTGGTCCTCGACGAGGTATCCACGAGGACAACAACCGAGGGTGCACGTTCCGCCGCGCTGCTCATCGACGATCCTGTGCTCCACACCGGCTGCATGAGCCCTGCCACGACCGTGGCCAGCATGGCGCATCGCAGCAGCAACAGCCAGCGGTCGTCGAGGCGGGCACGCTGCGTGGGACGGAGCGGCGCTGCCTCCAGTAGACGTAGCGAGGGAAAGCGCACGACGTCGGGCGGTCGACGGCTCAGTCGGTGTACGACCAGCGGCACGACGAGCGCCAGGAAACCGGCGGCCGCCCATGGCACAAGCCACGCGTTCACCCGTCAGCCCACCGGAGCGGCGAGGGTGGGGCGCTCGCCGTTCATACGGCGCAACAGGTAGTCGCGCAGGCTCTTCTCAGGCGGGACATCCGTGTCGAAGCGGGCGTAGTCCAGGCCTTCCTGCTGTGCGAAGCGCCGCCACGTTTCAATGAAGGTCGCGTGTGCCGCACGATAACCACTTCCTTGCGCCTGCGGGTCGATGAGTCGGCGCTGTCCCGTTTCGACGTCTTCCACCTCAACCTGCGCCGCAAACGGCAGCTCGCGTTCACCGGCCGCAACCAGTTGCAGCAGCGCCACGTCGTGTCCGTGGCGTGCCACATGGCGCAGTTCGCGCTGCGTGGACTCCGGTTGATCGTAGAAGTCGGACAGCACGACCATGAGCCCGCGACGCTGCAACAGTTCGGCGGCGCGTCCGATGGCCAGTGGCGGATCCCAGATGCCACCTGCCTCCAGTGCGTCCAATTGCGACAGCACCGCGCGACGATGCACGCGGCCGGAGCGCGCTGGGAGGTAGCGCACGCGGCCATGCGTTCCATGATCCGTTGGTGACGGCGATGCGGTGTCGTTCGCTGCGAGACTCATGAGCCCCACGGCATTACCCTGCTCGATGGCGAGATGGGCGAGGGCGGCGGCCAGCAGAACCGCGTAGCGCAGCTTGGAGTCCGGCGCGCCCTGCGGAAAGTCCATGGACGCACTTGTGTCCAGGACGAGCATGACGCCCACGTTCGTGGACTCGCGATAGCGGCGCGTATAGAGGCGGTCGCTGCGCGCAAAGAGCTTCCAGTCGAGGTGCTTGAGGTCGTCGCCGATGCGATACGGTCGGTGCTGATGAAACTCCGCCCCCGCTCCCTGAAACGGGCTGCGGTGGTCGCCCACACGCAATCCCTCCACCACCACACGGGCCGCGAGCTCGAGATCGTCGACGGCGGTGATGAGGGTCGACCGTGCGGCATCGTGCGAGTGGCGTCGCTCCATCTGGGGACGTCGTGTCAGGGGCGAACGCCGGCGAGCAGCATGCCGATGACCCGGTCGGCCGACACGCCCTCGGCTTCGGCGCGAAAGTTGACGAGCAGGCGATGTCGCAGCACGGGCAGGGCCACTTGGGTCACGTCGTCCAACGCAGGGACCGAGCGTCCATCGAGCAGGGCCGTGGCTTTGGCGCCAAGCAGCAGGGCCTGCCCGGCACGGGGGCCCGCGCCCCAGCGCAGCCAGGCGCGGAGCTCGGATGGACAGGTGGCATCGTCGGGGCGCGTGGCGCGCACGAGGCGCAGCGCGTAGTCCACCACATTGCTGGCCGCAGGCATGGCACGCACCAGTTGACGTGCTGCTTCGAGCTCGGCGCCTGTGGCCACCGGAGCCACGGTGGCATCCGCGGTGTTCGTGGTGCTGCTGAGGATGCGTCGCTCCTCTTCGAGGTCCGGATAGTCAATGACCACGTTGAACATGAAGCGATCGAGCTGCGCTTCCGGCAGTGGATGTGTGCCTTCCTGTTCGATGGGATTCTCGGTCGCCAGCACAAAGAGCGGACGTTCGAGCGCATGACGCACACCGCCCACGGTGACCTGATACTCCTGCATGGCCTCGAGCAATGCGGATTGCGTGCGCGGCGGCGTGCGATTGATCTCGTCGGCGAGAATGACGTTGGCAAACACCGGACCCGGAATGAACCGCACCTTGCGCGTGCCCGTCGCTGGATCTTCTTCGATGACCTCGGTGCCCACGATGTCCGAGGGCATGAGGTCGGGTGTGAACTGAATGCGACTGAAGGTCAGGTGTACGGCATCGGCCAGCGTCTTGATGAGCAGGGTCTTGGCGAGACCCGGCACACCGCGCAGCAAACAATGTCCGCCGGCGAGCAGACAGGTCAGCACCTCACGTCGCACCTGCTGCTGACCGATGATGACCTGGCCGATTTGTTCATCGAGGCGTTGGGCGAGCGCCGTGGCGCTGGCAAACGGATCGTCGGACACGACCGTTGAGGAAGGGGGGTGAGTCATGCCGGTGATCAGTCGATGCGCAGGCGCAGCACCGCGCCCGGTGCGAGTGCCGTCCAGCGTGTGCCCATGTACGGCTCGAGGTGTTCGAGAAACCGTGGACCGCTGATGGCGCGCACGATGCGAAGCGGGTGGGAGGGAGGGCGAAAGAAATCCTCCCAGTGCGCGAGCAGCACGTGGTCGGGTTGCAGTGTGGCCAATAATACGTCCGGGTAGCCGGCGGCGTTGTCGTAGTTGGCCGGCACCACGAGCGCGAGCGTTCGCCGTGCCGGGGGAAGGGCGGCAAGGGTTCGCACGGCGTCGCGCACCACGTCGCCGGTGGCGGCGGCGTCGTGCAGCAATACGCGCAGCGCCACCGCACCGCCTGCATCGTGGATATCTACCGTCCAGGCCAGCACGGTCCCCATGCGCCACGCCCGTGCACGGCCCGGAAGGCTGGCGCGTGGACGGCGCTCCTGGCCCGGCGCGATGGTGTAGCGCAGGCCGAAGTCCCACACATTGGGTGCATGATCCCAGGGCATGGCGTGCGCGGTGACGTACGGGCCAATCCGAATGCTCGAGGGCCACGCCGTGGACTGCGTTACGGAGTCCGCGCGCAGCACATGCCGCACCGGATGCAACTGGTTGACCACGCTGGCACTCCCGTACACGGTGGCGTTGGGCAACCACGGCGCCAGCGTCGGCAGGTCCATGAGATGATCGTAGTGTCCATGCCCCACCAGCACGGCGCGCACACGCGCCCAGCGCGCGCTGTCGGCCGCCGGTAGCCCGCGCACGGCGTCCCATACCCGCGGCGCGTTGCTGCGCACGCCGCGCACCAGGTCCCACACGGCCACCCTGACGGCTCCCGGATTGGAGTAGGCGGGCGGAGTGAGCACCAGCCGCGTCGTGTCACGCCACGGCAGGATGAGGAAACCGCTGACGCCAAGCGCGATGATGTCCACCGAATCGCGACACGCCGTGGTACACAGGTCCACACGCTGCGTCTCTGACGGCCGCACCGGTCGAAACGGAGCAACCGGGGTTGGGCGCAGTAACTGACAGGCGCCCAGCGGCGACAGGAGCAGCAGCAGGCCGTGGCGCGCACGACGTCCGAGGGAGGGAGTGGCGACGGGGAGGCGCATCGGTGCAAGCTACGATGCTGCGCCGGAGGACAGCCAGCCTGAAAGCCCAACCTACATTGTTCTCATGACTTCCTTCTCTGCGGCTACAACGGCCATCCTGCTGATCTTCGGTGCCGGGACACTCATCGCCATTCAGGGGCCCATCAACGCCACGCTGGCGCGTGGCATCGGGTCACCGGTCAACGCGGCCCTGGTGTCCTTCCTCGTCGGCACGCTCGCGCTCATGGCGGTGGCCTTCGGTCAGCGCGCCACGCCCGACGCCACGTTGATGCGCGGTCTGCCCTGGTGGGCATGGATCGGCGGGCTTTGCGGTGCGGTGTTCGTGGCAGGGGCGGCGTACGCGGCGCCACGAATCGGCGTGGCCAACATGCTCACGATCAGTGTGGGCAGTCAGTTGCTGACCGCCATTCTGCTCGATCACTACGGAGCATTTGGTGTCCCCGTGCAATCCATCAGCATCACCCGCGTGGCGGGCATTCTTCTGGTCATTGGTGGAGCGGTGCTGGTACGACGCGGCTGACAGGCCATGTCTGCCGCGTCGTACCAGACCGCGACGACTTACATCACGATCACCGCGATGTTGTCGCCTTCCTTGAGCTTGAGCGCCTTCGTGCTCAGCTGCTGCGCACCCTGCGGACGGGCGAACACGCGCACTTCACCCTTGCTGCGCGTGATGGACGTGGGTACCACCAGCGTGGACTGGGTGTTGGCGGCCACTTCGCCCAGACGCACGAACACCAGACCCTGCTCAGCGTAGACCGTCACCGGACGATCGCGCTCGTTGTCGATGGTCACGGTGGCCGCCGCGCCGGCTGCGGACGGACGCGTGATGACGACGCTGTCGGTGCGCGGCAGGCCCTTGGCGGGCGGCACGAGCAGACCGAAACGCGCATCGTTCACCGGCATGGCGTAACGCGCCACGAGGTTGCCTTCACCCTCGGCCTTGGCGAACAGCTTGAGTGTGGACTGACCCGTGAGGGCCCACGACGGCAACTCGAGCGTGCCCACGCTGTTGGCGCTCACCGTGCCGAGCGCGCGCTCGCTGCGGCCGGCTTCCACGTACACCGTGACGGCCGTGTGCCGGTCGTTCTGCACCGTCAGGGCCTTGAGGGAATCACCCACCACCTTGGTGGCAGGAAGACGGGTCGGCGGCTGAGTCTGCGCGCTGGCGGTCGCCGTCGCGCCCACCAGGGCCGCGGCAAGGACGTACACGTATCGACGCATGGGAGTTACCTCGGAAAGCGGTGAAACCGACGAGCGGTGAACCGAACGGTGAACGCAGCGCATCATGCGCCGGACGGCCTGACGCTGCTGCTTGTAGTGTTGACGCAGCCGCTGAAATCGCGGCGTAGGGTATTCCTTCGGAAACGTCTCAGGGAATCCCCGAAAATGCGCAGTCACGCACATTCTCTGGTATGAATACGCCAGAGGGCGAAATGGATCCGGGATTCGGGAGCACAGGCCAGCCACGACGATGACCCGCGCTGGAGTGGGATAAGGCGAATCACAAAAGTGATGTGTCGTGCCCTCCGGGTGGCGAGGCACACTGCGAAGTGGGCCGCAGCCGTGAGCAGCTCAGGATTTCGTGACCAACAGCATTGGGGGCGGGACCAGTCGGAAACACGCAACTCGCGTGTTCCGTACATTATGGGAATCGCTGTTGTCCGCATTGCGGACTGTTCTGCTCCTACCCATCCCAACGCACATGCGCCTCACGTCCCGCGCTGCCGTCGTGCTCTCCGCTGCCATTGGCCTTTCGGCCTGCGCCGGTGGTGCCAAGCCGACTCCGGCCGCGTCGCCCGCTTCCGATCCCCGCAACAACCTGAAGGCCGGGTTGTTCGATGCGGCGGAGTACTCGTCGAACCTCAAGGTGCTGGCCAAGGCCGTTTCGCCCAAGGGCTTCCTTGGCATCACCAACTCCGATCTGGCCTTCACGGGCAACTACGTCATTCAGGGCAACTACAACGGCCCGGTGGTGTGGGACATCAGCAATCCGGCCAAGCCGGAGCTGGTGGTGGCCTACGAGTGCCCCGCGTCGCAGAACGACGTGTCGGTGTACAAGAACCTCATGTTCATGTCGGCCGAGGCGCAGAACGGCCGCATCGACTGCAAGCCGGGCGGTGTGCGGGAAGCGGTGAGCAAGGACCGCATGCGTGGCGTGCGTGTCTTCGACATCAGCAACATCAAGGAACCGAAGCTGGTGGCGAACGTGCAGACCTGCCGCGGGTCGCACACGCACACGGTGCTCGAAGATCCGAAGGATCGCGCGAACATCTACATCTACGTGTCCGGCTCGTCGGCCATTCGCCCCAAGGGCGAGCTTGAAGAGTGCTCCACGGCCGCGAGTGATGATCCCAGCTCGTCGCGTCTGCGCATCGAAATCATCAAGGTGCCCCTCGCCGATCCGAGCAAGGCGGCGGTGGTGAGCCGCGCCAACATTTTTGCCGGCCTCACTGCGCCCAAGGCGCACGGTCCGTCCGATGCCGACAAGGCGGAGATGGCCAAGGTGAAGGCCACCGGCGCGTTCACGGTGTTCGTGCAGGAGATGGGTGAGGAGATCGTGTTGCCGGCCCAGTTCGTGAAGCCGGTCATCGACAGCATCACCAAGGCGCGCGGCGGTACGGCGGCCAACGCGGCGGACACGGCAGCGGCGCGCCCGGTGGTGGATGCGCGCGTCAAGGCCATGCTGGCAGCGCAGGGTGTGGGCGGTGCCAAGGGCGACGGCCGCATCAGCGAGGGCTCGCAGTGCCACGACATCACGGTGTATCCGGCGCTGGGCCTGGCTGGTGGCGCGTGCGAAGGGCATGGCATTCTGCTCGACATCAGCAACCCGGTGAACCCGGTGCGCCTCGATGCCGTGGCCGACTCCAACTTCGCCTACTGGCACTCGGCCACGTTCAACAACGATGGCACGCAGATGCTGTTCAGCGACGAGTGGGGCGGTGGTGGCGCACCGAAGTGCCGCGCCGGTGACAAGCCGGAGTGGGGCTCGAACGCCATCTTCGACATCGTCAACAAGAAGCTGGTGTTCAAGAGCTACTACAAGATCCCCACGTACCAGACGGCCAACGAGAACTGCGTGGCGCACAACGGCTCGCTGATTCCGATTCCGGGTCGCGACGTGATGGTGCAGTCGTGGTACCAGGGTGGTATTTCGGTGTTCGACTGGACGGATCCGGCCAAGCCGTTCGAGATCGCGAGCTTTGACCGTGGTCCGGTAGACAGCACGCGCATGCAGATGGGTGGTTCCTGGTCGGTGTACTGGTACAATGGCAAGATCGTGAGCTCGGAGATCGCGCGCGGTCTCGACGTGGCGGAACTCGTGCCCAGCCAGTACGTGACGCAGAACGAAATCGACGCCGCCAACACGGTGAAGTGGGACCAGCTCAACGCGCAGGGGCAGCCCAAGATCGTGTGGCCGCCCAGCTTCCCGCTGGCCAAGGCCTACACCGATCAGCTCGAGCGCAAGGGTTGCGCGGCGGCTGCGGTGGGCACGCTGCGTTCGCAGATTGCGGCGGCCGAGAAGGCCAACGGCGCGGCGCGCAACACGGCGCTGCAGGCGGCGGTGAGCGCGGCGGAAGGCGCGCGCGGCTGCGACAGCAAGAAGGTGGATCTGCTCAAGAAGGCGCTGCAGGATCTGCAGGGCGCGATGATGTAATCAGGCCGCGCGCCGGTGTAGTACGTGCCGTGCGTGTGTCGCATTTCGCGTGCATCTCGCCCCCCGTTGCTTCGGCAGCGGGGGGCGAGTGCTGTTCATGCGATGAATGGCGGGATGTGCACCGCGAACAGATGAGTTGCTGCGCTTGTTGTGGGACGAAAAGCGCAGTGACAGCACAGGGAGTCCGTGGGTAGTGCAATCGAGTGCGGATGCCGTGCGCCGCGCCTTCCCACCTCTTTCGTGATCCGACCATGATTCCATTCGAGTCCAGCCCCGGTCACGCGTTGGCGTCCAACACGCCGCGCACGTCGCGTAGTATGCTGTCCCGTCGCCTTGCTGCAGCCGCGCTGCTGCTGCCGTTGCTGGTCAGTGCCTGCTCTGAGTCGGGCGGTCCCACGGGCAATAACGGCGCCGCGCCGGATTCGCTCAAGACACTGCCGCGTACCCTGACTGCAGCGGAGCAGGAGGGCGTGCGCGCCAATACCCAGTTTGCGCTGAACCTGCTGCGCGCCACGGCGTCGGCGGGACAGGGCAATGTGCTGCTGTCACCGTTGAGCGTGTCCTTTGCCTTGGGCATGACCATGAACGGCGCGGCCGGCAACACGCTTACCGAGATGCAGCAGACGCTTGGCTGGGGCGCCCGATCGCAGGGTGAGATCAACACCGCGTACCGCGATCTCCGTGGCATGCTGCCGACGCTCGACAACAGCGTGACCATTCGTCTTGCCAACGGCATCTGGACGCGTGCGGGGTATCCGGCCGGCCCCGAGTTCACGCAGAAGGCCCGTGAGTTCTTCAACGCGCCGGTGCAGACGCTCGCCACGCCTCAGCTCATGTACGACTCAGTGAATGCCTGGGGAAAGCGCGAGACGCAGAACATGATCCCGAAGGTGCTCGACGGCAACGCGCCGGAGGATCTGGCAATGCTGTTGGCCAATGCCGTCTACTTTGCCGGCTCGTGGCGTAACGCCTTCGAAACGGACAAGACCAAGCCGGAGCCGTTCCGCCTGGCGTCGGGCGCGAGCGTGTCGGTTCCCATGATGCAGCGAAAAGGCGGATTCAACGCCTTCCAGGATGCATCGGTCTCGGCCGTGGAGATGCTGTACGGGAACGGCGCCTACAGCATGGTGCTCATGCGACCCACCACCGGCAGCGCGAGGGAACTGGCGTCACAGCTCAACGAGGACCGTTACAATGCGATCGTGAGCAGCTTGCGGCCAGCCGATAGCGAAAGCTGGCTTGCGCTGCCGCGCTTCTCCGTGAAGGGCAATCTGGAGTTGTCCGAAACGCTGGCGGACATGGGCATGCCCAGAGCGTTCGGCGGGTTCGCCGAATTCCCGTATCTCGTGCCCTCCGCGCGCACCAGCATTGGGTTTGTACAGCACGCGGTGGCGCTCGATGTCTTCGAGCAGGGGACCCGCGCGGCCGCAGTGACCGTGGTGGGTATCCGTCTGGTTTCCGCGCCGCCCTCGTATCGCTTCGACGCGCCGTTCGTGTTCTTCATCCGAGAGCGCCTGAGCGGCACGGTTCTCTTTGCCGGCGTGATCAACGATCCGCGGGCCTGACAAAGCACACCCACAAGCAAAACGGGACAGCGACCGTGCACAGGTCGCTGTCCCGTTCTGCGCAGGTTGCCGTGGCCTGCGCTCAACGAACCGTCAGCGATCCATCAGCGGTCCATGACCGACAGAAACTGCCGCCAGGGACCCACGGCCTCCCGATACTGCTTGGCCATCGTGCGGCTGATCTGCGCGAGGTGCGACAGATCGTGTGCCACCCAGGTGGCCAGCAGTTGACCGAGTGTCACCTCGCCGAACACCGGATGCGTGGCTGTGCGAGAAAAATGCACGTCACGAATGTCCAGCGCGCTCAGCAGGGCGAGATTGTCCTCGCGGGCGCTGCGAAAGGCCCGCAGCAATTCGTGCAGCGGCGTCTCGGCGTGCTCGCGCAGCATGGCCTCACGGTCAAACGGCGTGAAGCGTCGCTCGGCATCCGACGACAGCGTAAGCTGGATGCGTGGCATCCAGTCCGTGCGCTCACCGTGCAGCAGGTGCCCCACGACCTGATAGGGCGACCAGGTGCCGGGGCCCTCGGTCCCGTGCACCCACACATCGGGCAGGTCACGCAGCCACACGTCGAGGATGACGGGCGTGCGCGCGAGAATGCTGCGTCCTTCGTCGAGCGAGAAATTCATGCCGTGGCTGGGTTGGGCCCAACCAACGCCACCGTCAACGTGGAACGGCGGACAGCGTCAGCCAGGCACGATAGCGCGATGTCTCAATGACCGGTCCTGAACTGACCGGGTACGGCGTGAGCGAGTCGAGTGCGATGCGTGTGACACCGATGACAGTGTCGCGTGGCGCCCGATTGACCCGCAAGGTGAACAATACGTCGGGGCCCTGACCAACACGATGGCTGAGCCGGACGTCCGCATCGCCTTCCCAGACGCAGGTTGCGTTGATCGGGCAGCGCGAGTCGTTGGCCACGCCAATTAGGGTCACGACGTGCCGTCTGTCAGCCGGTGAGACCGCGGACTCCCCGGGCGCCAGCACCGTGCCGGCACCGGCCAAGCGGCCGGTCGCTTCAACGGGTGCCGGATTGTCCGAGCCGCAGCCAATCAGGGACAGGACGCCGAGTGAGCAGAGGAGAGTGCGCATACTGGCGCTACCCCGGCGTGGACGGTTGCGTCACCGCTGTCCGGCCAACTGATTGGTGCCATGACGGAATCCTCGCCACTCCGCGTTGCCACGCTGGCCACTACGCGCACGGCGCGCTACGCCATGGCCGGCACTGCGGCTGGCACTGCGCAGCGCTGGTGGATGGGGCTGCATGGCTACGGACAGACGGCGGCCAGCTTCATCAAACCGGCGGTCCCGATCGTGCCGGCCGACACGCTCCTTGTGGCGGCCGAAGGGCTCAATCGCTTCTATCGCGAGATGCCACGCCCCGATGGTTCGCATCTTCAACGGGTGGGCGCGACGTGGATGACTCGCGAGAATCGCGAGGATGACATTGCCGACACCGTAGCCTGGCTGAGTCGTCTGCACGCGCATGTGCAAGCCGACTTGCCGCGGGGCGCCGCCACGCCGTTTGGCCTGCTGGCGTTCTCGCAGGGTGTGGCCACGGCTCTGCGTTGGCTGGCCCATGCACGCCTGGCACCGCGGATGCTCGTGCTATGGGCTGGCGGGTTGCCGCATGATGTGGATGCCGAGCTGTTGCACGCCGTGCTGCAGAACACGCGTGTTGTCGTGGTGACGGGTACACACGATGCCTTCGTGACCGATGCGCGCGTGCGTGAAATGCAGCAGACCTTGCACGAGTGGCAACTGCGGGTCGAGTGGCAAACGTTTGATGGCGAGCATCACCTGGACGCGCCGCTGCTCGGCGCCCTGCTGGAGGAGTTGCGAGATGCGTGACAGAAGGAGTCAGGGACGCGACCTGTTGGGTCGGGTCAAACAGCGCGTGGTGGTCGCGGGCGCCGTGCTGGTCGTGCTATCTGCAGCCGCCTGTGATCGCGCGGGACACAGTCCGGGGCAGGATGCTGTCGCGGGGGAGGCCGGCGCTGCGGTGTCGGCCGCTGACTTCAGTGCCGCCAACATGGACAGCGTGCAGTACGGGCAGGTGATGATCGACTCACTGCGCGTCCCCACGCGAGAGGGGCTCGTGGCCGTGCCGGGTGGCCGCGTGTTTGTCCGGCAGATCGGCAACGGCAGTGGGACACCACTGCTGGCGCTGCACGGTGGGCCAGGTGGTGTGTCGTGTCGCTTCGAGGTGCTGGCGCCATTGGCAGCGGACCGTCCGGTCATCTTCTACGATCAACTGGGTTCCGGTCGCTCCGATCGTCCAACAGACACGACACTGTGGCGGGTGCCCCGCTTTGTGGATGAGGTCACGGCGGTGCGTGAAGCGCTGGGGCTCACCCAGGTCCATCTGCTTGGTCACTCATGGGGTGGTGCGCTGGCGGCCGAGTATCTCGCGGCTGCCAAGCCTGCTGGCATCGTGTCGGTCGTGCTCAGCAGTCCGTTGCTCGACACGCCGCGCTGGATTGCCGATGCCAACCTGCTGCGTGCGCAACTGCCCGACAGCATTCGTCGGGTGCTGGATGAGCATGAGGCCAGGGGCACACTCGATGCGCCAGCCTATCAGGTAGCCACCGATACATTCTACGGTCGTCACGTGCGGCGCCTGCCCGTGGGCAACGAGCCGCGGTGCGAGGGCGTGGCTGGCAACGATACGATCTACCGTCAGATGTGGGGACCCACGGAGTTCTTGAGCACCGGTTCGCTCAAGACCTGGACGCGGGCGGCCGACCTGCCGTCGATTGCGGCGCCCACGCTGTTCATCGCCGGCGAGTTCGACGAAGCACGGCCGCAGACGCTGGACACGTTCCGCGCCACCATGCCCGACGCGCGACTGGTGGTGATTCCGGGCGCAGCCCACGCGGCCATGCGCGAGAAGCCAACCGAGTATGTTGCAGCGCTGCGCGCGTTCCTTGCTGAGGTGGAAGGGCGCGCGACGCCTTCACGCTGACCGCGGCGATTTACAGCAGCGCCAGCGCCGCCCGATTCACGAAGATGGGGGCGTGAAACTGCTCACCGTACTCGCGGGCCGTGACATCACGATACTCGTGCCGCGTGGAATCGCCGTGACCCGGATGGAGGCGCTTCCAGATGGACGCGCGCACGGAGGGGTCGGCGCCGTGTTGCAGCAGCAGCTCGGTCATCGCCGCGTCGGAACCGGCTGGCCGGTCGGGGCGGCGGTTGTAGTTCATCCAGAACGCCGGCATGGACACCACCGTGTGAAAGAGTGGTGTCCATCCACCAAAGCCACTCGCGCCCTGATGAGCCCGCGCGTTGACATCAGCCCCGTTCGCCAGGCACCACTGCACGATGTCGTGCTCGTCAAACTCGATGGCCATGTGCAGCAGGGTGGTGCCATCGAGTGGAGTGCCCTCGGTGGCATCGAGCGGGTCGACGCAGCCCATGGTTGATGGGTAGATCTCGCGGTGGCGAAAGGTGCGGCTGAGCAGCAGCGGGTCGCGCGCGCGATGCGCTTCCAGCAGATCGATGCGACCGCGGTGCAGGGCCATGGTGGGCGTATCCGGCAGCTCGAGTCCGGTCGCCACCCAGGATTCGAGAATGGCGTGCTTGGCCGCAGGGCGACGGGAGTCGGTCTGCAGCACGACGTCTACCGGGGCCAGTCGTGTGCCGTCTGCCGCAACGACGGCTGCGCCGAGTGCCAGCAGCGCGGCATTGCCGGCCTGATTGAGCGTATAGGCCGGACCGCCGAGCATGTCCGACGTGATGGGCGGCGCGCCCGTGAGGCGATGCAAGAGATGCAGGGTGTCCACCTGGCCCTGCAGTGCGGCGCGATCGATGGCATGCAGATGATCATCGGCGCCGGCTTCGTGCAGCCACTGAATGATGGTGCTGCGTCCGAGATTGGCAGCGTAGGCCATGGGTGCACCCCAGTGGCTGTCTCGCCGGATGAGCACGGGCTCGAAGAGCAGACTGCGTGATGCCTCGATGAGCTGCTGCACGGTGTGCAGATCGTCGTCCCAGATGGCAGCGGACAGTTTGCAGGCCTGCACCAGGCGTGGCCATGAACTGGCCTGATAGCGCCGCGCCACAATACGCTGCGCGTCGGCGAGTTCGAAGTCGTCAGGATGCTTGGGGCGCTCGGGTTGACGCGCGAGCAGCTTGAGTGCGCTGGGGTCCTGTGCGCGGATTGCCACGTGCAGCTCGCGCGCTTCCTGCAGAAGCTGATCGAGATTGGGTCGAACGGGCAAGCGCAACGGGGCGGGATCGGGCAGCATGCGTGACGGGTGAGGGAGTGGCGACCATATTCCGGCACCGGTCATTGCCCGTCGGTCACTGCGGGCTGTTCACTTCTTTCCACGTCAGCGTCATGTCGTCGTCCATTCCGCTCGAACGTCTCACACTGCCCGTGCTGCTGTCGTCGTGGGCGCGGGTGGTGGACCTGGTGTCGCGCGGCGATCTGCCAGCGGACGAATATGCAGCCGATCTCCAGATTCGGCACGAAATCGCGCAGCGGGTGCGCAGTCGACCAGTGACGGCGGAAACGCGGGAGCTGCTGGCCGAGCTCGACGAATGGTTTCGTGAGGCGACAGAGGCGGTGGAGCAGCCGGTGGAGGGTGGAGACCCTCGGAGGGAGTGGTACTTCTACCGCAGGTTGAGAACTGCGTAAGGTGGGACGGCGTAAGGTCGCACTACGGGAAGGTACTGCGTGCGAGGTTCCCGCGGTCGGGGTCGGGGTCGGGGTCGGGGTTTGGGTCGGGGTCGGGGTCGAAATCAGTCGGGGCTGTCGGCGGCGGTCACGCGCTCATAACACGACGGACACACACCATGGCTGAACTGCGCGCCGGTGTGCGCGGCCACGTACGACTCCACGTGCTGCCAGAAGTCGTCATCATCGCGCACCTTCCGACAATACGAACAAATCGGAATGATCTCGCGCAGTGAGCGCACCTCGGCCAACGCCGACTGCAGATCCACGATCAACTGCTCGCGCTCCGCCTCCACCTGCTTGGCGTCGGTGATGTCCCGCGCCACCGCGTAAATCACGCCCTGATCCGTATCGGGCGCCGCGCTCCAGCGCAGCCAGCGATAGCTGCCGTCCTTGCAGAGATAGCGATTCTCGAAACCGCGAGCCTGTCCGCCGCCGCGCACTGCCTTGTTCTGCGCCAGCGTGCGATCGCGGTCGTCGGGATGCACAAACTCGAAAAACGGCCTGGCCTTGAGTTCATCGATCGTCCAACCCAGGGCGCGCTCCCACGAAGGGCTGAGCCGTCGGAAGTAGCCCGAGAAATCGAGAAAACAGAGCAGGTCGAGCGTGACCGCAAAAAAGCGCTCATCGGGCTCATTGGCCCGCCGCCAGTGCGGGAGTTGCAGCAACGCCAAGTCGACGGCCGCCAAGAGCTCATCGTCGCTGGCCTGCGCGGAAACCAGTGCCAGCGGCGCACCCGGCAACTTCACCTCACGCAGCAGGCTGCGGCTGTCGGCCGAGCCGGTCAGGAGCATCAGGCTGGGCACCGGACCGCGGCGGAGTAATTGGGCAGCCAGCTCCAGCGCCGACGGCGGGCCAGCGACGGCCGGAGAGATCAGGACCAGGTCGGGCTGCACCTGCGCGCAGCGCGCCAGGGCGTCCTCCGCGGCGCCACTTGCGCCCAGCACATGGTGCCCGGCCCCCTCCAGCAGACGAACGAGGGTGTCGGCCCGGTGGCCCGGCGGATGAACCAACAGCAGACTGGCGGCGTGTGGCATGGGTGAAGAAATAGCGACCGCAACAATATGACGCACTTGTCAGATTCGGTACTTTGTGAAACTTTTCACAAGCTCATGGCGTAAGACAGGTATCGCCCCAATTGCCCGGAGAGGTCATGGCCGTGTTCCGTTCGCCCGATTCTTCCAATCAGACGCCCTCGGTCGATCAGCGCTTCCCGACGGATCTCGACGGGCTGTCCGTGCCCAAGCTGACCGTGACCGGCAGCTACTCCGCCGACCCGCGGCCCCATGTGGTCATCGTGGGTGGCGGATTTGGTGGACTCTCCGCAGCGCGGGCCCTCGCCAAGGCGCCGGTGCGCATCACGCTCATTGATCGCACCAATCATCACCTCTTTCAGCCGCTGCTGTATCAGGTGGCGACGGCGGTGCTCAATCCCGCCGACATCAGCGTGCCCATTCGCTGGCTCCTGCGCAAGCAGGACAATGTCACCGTCATCATGGCCGAGGTGGATGCGCTGCAGCCCGACGCGCGCACGGTGTCACTCGACAATGGCACGGTGCAGCTCACCTACGACTATCTCGTCCTGGCCAGTGGGGCACGCCACGCGTATTTCGGCAACCCGCAGTGGGAAACGCATGCGCCGGGGCTCAAGAGTCTCGAAGACGCGCTGGAGATGCGTCGTCGCTTCCTGTTGTCGTTCGAAGCGGCGGAGCGGGCCAGTGCGGCTGATGAGCGTGATGCGCTGCTGACGTTTGTCATCGTCGGTGGTGGTCCGACGGGCGTGGAATTGGCCGGCATGATTCCGGAAGTCACGCGTCATGCGCTCAAGGGCGAGTTCCGTCGCATCGATCCATCGCGCGCGCGTGTGCTGCTGCTGGAAGGGGGGCCGCGCATTCTGCCCACCTTCCCCGAGGCGCTGTCGCAGCGCGCGCAGCAGGACCTCGAATCGCTTGGGGTCACCGTGCGCACCAACTGCATCGTGACCGACGTTGATGCCGACGGCGTGGTGGCCAACGGCGAGCGCATTGCGGCGCATACGGTGTTCTGGGGTGCGGGCAATCAGGCCTCGCCGCTCACGCGGCAACTGGGTGCCACACTCGACCGCGCCGGACGCGTGCGGGTGAACGCCGACCTGAGTGTGCCGGGCCAGCCCAATGTGTTCGTGGTGGGCGACGCGGCGGCAGCAGAGATCAGCGACGGACAGTTCGTGCCTGGTGTGGCACCTGCCGCCAATCAGATGGGCGCACACGCCGGACGCATGATTGCCGCCGATGTGGCGGGCGCGGCACGCTCTGGCTTCCGCTATACCAACAAGGGTGACCTCGCGACCATCGGGCGTCACCGTGCGGTGGCCGTGCTGGCGGGCCGTCAGCTCAGCGGTACCTTCGCGTGGTTGACCTGGCTGTTCGTGCACATTCTCTATCTGGTGGGCCTGCGCAACCGGCTCACGGTGCTCGTGCAATGGGCCTTCCAGTACGTCACCTTCCAGCGCGGCGTGCGGCTCATCACGGGCGACACCGTGCACCGACTGCTCAAGGCCAGTCGCCAGGCGTACGAAAAGCGACGGGTGGCCTAGGCCACCCCTGTCGCGTTGCTTCGCCCCGCCACATAGTTGGTGGCAAGCAGGGACCTTGAGTCCTGTCAGGCGTTCAGTTCCGAAGGGGACAATCAATGTCATCGACGCAGTTCTTGCAGCCTGATACAGTGTTGGAAGTCCGTCAGCTCAAGCGCCTGTATCGTGCTGGCCTGCTGGCGTTGCTGCTGATTGCAGCCATCGTGGCAGTGGGTGTGGCGGCGCTCGAGTACTCCGCGCGCTGGGTTCAGCACACGCGTGAGGTGCTGCGGGCCGTGCGAGAACTGCAGACCAGCCTGTTGCAGTTGGAGTCTCGTGCGCTGCAATCAGCCGTTGCACGCCAGCCGGCGGACCGTCAGGTCGCGCCGCGCGCGTCGGAAACTGAGCGGCTCGCAACCGGCACGACCATACGGGATACCGCGGGCTATCGCTCGCAAACGCAGGCCCCTTGGTCGAGCGCCCACATTGAGGCGCAGCTGGCCCGTTTGCTGACATTGACGGCGGACAATCCGTCTCAGCAGGAACGCGCGCGCATGTTGGCAGAGGCCGTGAACCAATGGGCCGCGCAGCGGGCTGCGCTGCTCAGCGGGGCGACGGCGGTGGCCATCGATACTCCGACGGCGGCCCTGCAACAGGTGCTGCAGGAATTCCAGCAGGAAGAGTCGAACCTGTACAGTTTGCGCGTGGCGCGGCAACAGCGCTGGCGCGTCACTCTGGTGCTCGTTGTGCTGGCGGCGCTGACTCTGGTGGCCTTTGCGCTGCACCGCATGACCAGCAACGTCCTGCGTGAAGCCGGCAACCGGAGACGGGTCGAGGGCGAACGTGATCGCGCCCAGGCTCTGCTGAATTTTGCACTCGAACGCTCGCCGCTTGCCGTGGCGGTGCTGGAGCCTGACGACAGTCTGCGCGTGGCAAACGATGCGTGGCGGGCACTGGAGCCGATGGGACGAGCCCATGCGACGGCGGCGGGATTGCCACTCGCCGATGAACTTGCTGCCGTAGTGGAGCGCGTAAGGCGAACCGGTGAGCCTGCCGTTGCCGAGGTCGTGGTGTCCGACACGCGTGCCGTGAACATGCTGGACCGTGAGGAGTCGCCCACTCTTGCGCCGAAGATGGCCGACCGGATTCTGCTCGCCAGCGCTCACCGCATCGACGCGGATTCAGACGCCGCAATTGGGCTGGTGCTGCTGGATGTCAGTGAACAGCGCTGGCTCGAAACGCAATTGCGGCATGCGCAACGCATGGAGTCGCTTGGGCGCCTGGCCAGTGGCGTGGCGCACGATATCAACAATGTCGTCACGGCCATCATGGGCTTTGCCGACATGGCCATTGCCGGCGTGCGTTCGCCCGACGCGCTTTCTCAGGTCGACAACGATCTCCAGCAGGTCCGTCGGGCCGCCGACCGGGCTGCAGTCATGGCCAAACAACTGCTGGCGTTCAGCCGGCGGCGCATCGCGCAGCAACGCCCGCTCGATCTGAGTGATGTGGTCCGGGATATCGAGCCCATGTTGCGCCGCATTTTGGGTTCGCATGTACAGTTCGAGGTGCGCGCCGATTCGCAGGGCTGGGCCGTGCGCGCTGATCCCGGTCAGATCGAGCAGGTGCTGCTGAATCTCGCCATCAATGCACGCGACGCCATGGAGCGAGGCGGCGACCTGACCGTCACGGTTCACACAGCCGATCGCCATGAGATGATGACCGCGGCTGCGCGGCGTGCCTGGCAGTCTGACCTGGCACGGTCCGACGATGGATGCTCTGACGTGGGAGAAGGCGTCTGTTTGACGGTACGCGATACGGGCGGTGGCATACCACCGGCCGTGCTGTCGCGCATGTTCGAACCATTCTTCACGACCAAGGCGGAAGAGAAGGGAACTGGTCTTGGACTTGCCACGGTCCGACAGATTGTCGACTCCCTTGGCGGCTTCGTGACCATACACAGCAAAGTCGGTGAAGGCACGAGCGTCTCCGTGTACCTGCCTCGAACCGCGGGCGATCCGGAGCCGCTGCGTATCCGCGTTTCACGGACACCCGTCAACAAGCGGTCGGGTATGGTACTCGTGGCTGAGGATGACCGTGATGTGCGCTATCTCATGGAGCATGTGCTCAGCGACGCGGGATACACGGTGCACACGGCACGGAACGGTCGTGAAGCCTTGAGCGCCATTGAACGCGCCAGTGCCCCCTATCAGCTGCTCATCACCGACCTGGTGATGCCAGCCGTCGGCGGTGTCGGACTCGGCTCGCACGCGATTGTGGAGGAGCGCGTGGCCCATGTGCTCTACATATCGGGCTACCAGGCCGACTCCTTTGGTGAGCAGACCACTCTCCCGCAGCATGCGCGCATTCTCGCCAAGCCCTTTACGCCAGCCGACTTGCTGGCGGCGGTTGCGGAGGCCATGGAGTAAGCCATGCAGGCGGGCGCGACGTACGCCGCGCCAAACGCCGCTCAGCGCAAGTCGAACACGTATCGCTGCAACTCGTTGATTTGCGTTTCCTGCAATGCCACCTCGTACGCCAGGATGTCACCGCTCGTGATCACTCCCACGAGAGTGGGCCCGTCCTGCACCGGCACATGGCGAATGCGGCGTGACGACATGAGCGCGCGGCACTCGGCGATGGCCTGATCGGCAGACACGGTGACCACGCTACCCGTCATGACTTCCGACACCGGTGTCAGGGCCGGGTCGAGGCCCGTTGCGACCACGCGCCGCATGACGTCGCGTTCGGTGAAAATGCCCACCAGTTGCCCCTGGTCGAGCACGAGCACACCACCGATGCCATGATCGTTCATCACCCGTGCGGCGTCGCGTACGCTGGTGGCCGGCGACAGGGACACTACACCAGGGCCTTTGCGGGCCAGCAGATCACGAATCGTGGACATCCGGTCCTCCGAACGAAGCGGGTCGTACCACCTGAGGCATGAGAGACCTTACCGCCCGTGACGTCATGACGCCAGTTTTCCTGCATGACCCGACGCAATCAACTGGCCCTCGGCCTCTCCCTGCTGTCGCTCGCGCTGCTCTGGCCCGGGCTCACTGAGCCGGTGCTGACCATTCGCGCCACCATCGAGATGTTTGGCGTGGAGCGAGAGCTCACCAACGAAACACGCAGCGTGGTGGGCGCCATTCGCAGCCTGCACGACTCGGGCAACGATTTTGTGGCCGGGCTCATCCTGCTCTTCAGCGTACTCGTGCCGCTCACCAAGGCCCTGCTGGCGCTGCCGATTCTTTTTGGCAGAGCAGCGGGCCGTGAGCGTCTGACGCGCTTTGTCCAGGCCATCAGCAAGTGGTCCATGGCTGATGTGTTTGCCGTGGGGATGCTCATCGCACTGCTGGTGGCGCGGGGCACGGCCAACCTCTCGGCCATTGCCGGCCCCGGCTTCTACTTCTTTACCGCGTACTGCCTCGTGTCGAACGCGGCGTTCCAGCTGCTCCAGCCGGCGGCGTCTTCGCGGGCGTGATGCGGAACTTGGCCAGCGGCTTCTGGTCCATGAACACCATGCCCTCAATCACCTGCTCGGCGCCCATCTGGCCATCGTGCTCGAGCAAACGCCCCTCGGGTGCCGTCACGCGGAACCGAATGCGCGTGCCCTCGCGGACCACGTTGGAGATGGGCCCCGAGCCCTGACCCGGCACGGTGGCGGTGCCGGTAGTGGCGCCATTGGTGGTGGTGAAGGCATACAGCACCGGCACCGTGATGGCGCTGTCACCCAACTGCACGGTGGCGGTGCCGTTCCAGGAACCCTGAAGCGCCGCCGTGCCAGCGGCACCGGGTTTGGCGCTGGTGGCTTTCCCGGCCCCCGGCTTCGCGCCACCGGCTCTCGTGCTCTGGGCCCCAGCCAGGCCTGGCGCGGCCAGCAAGGCGACGGCCAGCAACACGCGGCTGGTCATGACAACGGATCGGCGGGTTTCCAGAGCGGACATGGCTATACTCCACAGGCAAGTGGGGTGCCGAGTGTTCGACTCGGCGCTCCGTGAAAACTGTCATCGGGTTGCGGTTTGCGACACTCCGCAACGTCGCTCCGTCCCGGAAAACTGTCAGTCGTTGATATGGCCGAGCCCTTCAAGGAGTTCCTCAACGCACCACTCGTGCGTCACGCGGCGCGTCATTTGCAGTCGCTCGACGCGCGCTTCAGTGCGTCGCGATTCGAGCGCGCCGTGGTACCACAGCTCTCCGCGCTTGAACTCAAGGCGCGAGCGCTCTGCATTGCCGACGCGCTGGCCGAGCATCTGCCAGCGGACTTTGGCGATGCCACCGATCTGCTGACGCGTGCGCTGGCCTCCGCTCCGGCCAATGCCGACGCGGTCATGGGTGACGCCGCACAGGCCGCTTCGCGCGAGGGGCTGTCGGGGTGGATTCTGTGGCCGGTGGGCGAGTACGTGGCGCGCCGCGGCGTTGAGGAGCCGGAGCGTGCCCTGACCTTCCTGCACGCCATGACGCAGCGCTTCACGGCGGAGTTTGCCATCCGGCCGTTGATCGTGGCGCACGAGGCGCTGGTGCTGGAGCACCTGAAACGTTGGATGCACGACCCCAGTGCGCATGTGCGGCGGCTCGTGAGTGAGGGTACGCGGCCGCGTCTACCGTGGGGGCTGCAGCTCAAGCGATTCATCGCCGATCCCTCGCCTTGCGTGCCGTTGCTCGAGCACCTCGTCAAGGACTCCAGCGAATATGTGCGTCGCAGCGTGGCCAATCACCTCAACGACATCGCCAAGGATCATCCCGATCGTGTGGTGGCCTTTGTCACGCGACACCTGCCCAATGCGCCGGAAGAGCGGCGCGCCCTGCTGCGTCACGCCAGTCGCACACTCATCAAGCAGGGGCATGCGGCAGCACTGGATGCGTGGGGCCACGGCACGCCGTTTCGTGGCCAGGCGGAGCTCTCGCTCTCGCCGCGGCGCATTGCGCTCGGTCAGGCGGTCATGTTGGAAGCACAGTTGACGTCCACAGCGCGCACGCCGCAGGAGCTGGTGGTGGACTACGTGGTGCATCATGTCAAAGCCAACGGCGAGACATCGCCCAAGGTGTTCAAGGGCTGGCGCCTCACCCTCGCGCCGGGTGAGACGCGCGTGCTGACACGCAAGCACAACGTCAAACCCATCACCACGCGGCGCTACTACGCTGGCCGTCATGAGATCGCGCTGCAGATCAACGGAAAGGACGTGGCGCGAGACGCGTTCACGCTCACACTGCCGCGTTGACGCCTCGCATGCCGTGGCTCAGGAAGAACGATGGGTCGTGGATGGTGCGCGGCTATCATGATGTGATGGCATCGTTGCGTGACGCGCGTCTGGTTTCGGGTCCCGAAGGCACTCCGGATCGGCTGCGCTATCCGTCACTCGATGCCGCTGCGGACTTGCAGCGCGTTACCCTGGCGGCATGGCAGTCCGTCGCCCCCGGCGACGTGGAACTGGTGTCCACCGTGGGCCGTTCCTTTGGGGTCACGGCGGCGGGCATGGTGCTTGGCATGTCCGACGCGGAGGTGAGATCCCTGCTGCCTCTGGCCGAGGTGGTCTGGCGCGAGTCCGCCATGGCGACGTCTTCGGCATCCTCGTCGGCGGCGCGCGAGGCAACCGCCGCACTGGCCGCCGCGTTCAAGAGCCAAGCGCCCACGCACGTGCAGGCGTTCGTGGCCCTCACCCACAGTCTTCCCGCTCTCGTGTCCAACGTGATGGTGCATTCCCTTCTGGCCAACGCGGAGTGGCCAGCGGCCGACGATGAGTCGTTGCGGCCCGGCTCCGGCCGCGCTGTGCTCGATGAGTGGCTCCGCTGCTGCGCGCCGGTGCGCTACGTGTACCGGCAGGCAGCCCAGCGGCTCGTCATGAATGGCGATGCGATAGAGCCTGGAACGTCCGTCACGGTGGACCTGGAATCTGCCAACTTCGACCCTTCGGTCTTTCCGGAGCCCGGTTTGGTGCGGCCAGGGTCGCGCCGCGCCGCGCATGTGGCGTTCGGGGTGGCGCCGCACGCTTGCCGTGGAGCCACGACCGTGCACGTGGCCCTCGCCGCCTTTCTCGAGGCCTGGTCCGCATTCGGGCAGACACATCGTCTTGCACTCATGAGCACACACGCAGAAACTGATTTCGTGGCCATGCGCACATGGAAGCGCGCCGTAATGCGCGTGGAGGTCGCGTGATGTGTGCGTGGCGGGTTGCTCGGCGCATGCGTCGGTTGCCCCTGGTGGTCTTGCAATGCGCGGTGCTGCTCATGCCTGCGACGTTTCCCGCTGAACTGCGTGCGCAGACCGTGGAGGCGCAGGTCACCACGGGCGTCATCGTGGGACGCATCGTGGAAGCGCTGACCGAGGCGCCCATTGTCGGCGCCACGGTGCGCGTGCTCGATCAGGACGTGGTGGTGCAAAGTGACGCGGCCGGCCGCTTCACGCTGCGTGGCGTGCGGCAGGGCATTGTCACGCTCGACATTCGGCGACTGGGCTACGCGCCGGTTCGCCGCGGTGACATCGCGGTGTCACCGGCCAAACCGGCGGAAGTGACGATCACACTGCAGCCCATCGATCAACAGCTCGAGCAGGTGACGGTGCGCCCGGAGGCGTTTCCGGCGCTGCGTCCCTCGTCCACGCCGGTGTCCACGCAGAGCTACGACGCCGAGGAAGTGCGCCGACAGCCGGGAGCACAGGAGGACGTGCTGCGCGCCGTAAGCATCGCGCCCGGTGTGGGGGTGACCAGCGCCGCGCGCAATGATCTCGTGGTCCGCGGCGGTGCGCCGTTCGAGAATCTGTTCGTGGTGGACAATATCGAAGTGCCGAACATCAATCACTTCGGCTCGCAGGGCTCGACGGGCGGTCCCATCTCGCTCATCAACATTCGCTTCGTGGAGTCGGCGGCGCTCTCCGCTGGTGGCTTTGGTGCGCGCTACGGTGATCGTACTTCGTCGGCCACCACCATTACGCTGCGCGAGGGCAACACCGAGCGCATCGCGGGCGAGGTGAACGTGGCCGCAACGCAGTTCGGTGCCGTGCTGGAGGGGCCCATTGGCAGCAAGGGCTCGTTCTTTGCCAACGTGCGGCAGAGCTATCTCGACCTGCTGTTCAAGGCCATCGGGCTGTCGTTCATTCCGGCCTACACCGACGCCACTGCCAAGGCCGTGTGGCGCCCTACCACGCGTGACGCCTTCAGTGTGCTCACGATTGCCGCACGTGGCACGATCAGCTTCGACAACAGCACTGACTCCGCGCGCGTGAACAACTCGCAGGTGCTGGCGCCGGTGCAGGATCAGTACTTCAGCGGCCTCACCTGGAAGCGGCTCTTGCCGCGCGGCGTGGTAACCACGACACTCGGTCGAACGTGGACACGTTTCGTGACGGCACAGCGCGACAGTCTGCTGCAGCCCATCTTCGAGAATCGCAGCACCGAAGGGGAGAACAGTTTGCGCAGCGACCTCACCTGGGTGGCACGCCGTGGACTCGAGCTCGAGGCCGGTGTCCAGTGGCGCTACGCGAGCACGCTGCGCTACGACGCCACACTGGCCGGCTTCACGCGCCGCGACGAGACGGGTGTCGCACAGCCGCTGCGGGTGGACACGAACTTCACGGCGTGGCGACAGGCCAGCTATGCACAGGCCAGTTGGCAGGCCCTGCCCAGGTTGCGCGTGTCGGGTGGCCTGCGTAGCGACTGGTACGGTTTCCTGAACGACGCCTGGCGGCTCTCGCCGCGCGGGAATGTCGCGTTCCGTGTGAACGAAGCCACCACGCTGTCGCTGGCCGGTGGACGGTACTGGCAGGCGCCGAGTTACATCTGGCTGGTGGGCGATGCGGGAAACGCCGAGCGATTGAAGCCCTTCCGTGCCGATCAGTTGGTGGCTGGTGTCACGCGTGTGGTGGGCAGCGATCTCAAACTGCAGTTCGAAGTGTACGGCAAGCGTTATGCCGACTTCCCGTCGAGGCAGTTCCGCCCGCAGGCCGTGCTCGCGCCGAGCGGATTTGATGACGCCACCACGGACATTCCGTTTGGTCTTGAGCCGTTGACCTCTCAGGGTACAGGGCAGGTGATCGGTGCCGAGGCGTTTGCCCAGAAGAAGTTTGGTGCGACGCCGTGGTATGGGCAGGCCAGCCTGAGCTGGAATCGTGCGAGGTTCGCCGGTCTCGACGGTGTGGACCGGCCCGGTGCGTTTGACACGCCTGTGCTGGCCAACGTGGTGCTTGGTTGGCGACCGAATGCAAAGTGGGAGGTGGCGACGCGCGTGCGTGCAGCGTCCGGGCTGCGCTACACACCGTTCCGCGAAAGTGGTACGTTGGCGGGAACGTTGGACTTCACGCAGTACCTGTCCGACCGATTGCCGACGTTCTTCGCCGCCGATTTGCGCATCGATCGCCGCTTCATCATCGGCAATCGTCAGTTGATTGCGTTTCTCGATCTGCAGAACGTGAGCAACCGGAACAACGTCGGAGCCCCGCAGTGGAATCCGCGCCTTCGGGTGGCGGAGTTCAACGAGGGCGCCGGATTGCTGCCCTCCATCGGTTTGAACTTCGAATTCTGAGCCTGCCGCGACGCTGCCATCATGCTCGATCGTCTCTTTACTCCTCGCTCCCAGGCGGCTGTGAACGCCCGCTTCGACGAATTCACGCTGCCGTCCATAGACGGTGGGCAGTTGGCCATGCGCGACTATGCCGGCAAGGTGGTCCTGCTGGTCAATGTCGCCAGTCAGTGCGGCTTCACGCCGCAGTATGCGGGACTGGAGGCCCTGTGGCGACGCTACAGGGATCGTGGCCTTGTGATCATCGGTTCACCCTGCGATCAGTTCGGCAATCAGGAGCCGGGCAGTGAAGCCGACATTGCCGCGTTCTGCCAACTGAACTACGACGTGACCTTCCCGCTGAGTGCCAAACTGGATGTGAACGGCGATCAGGCGCATCCGTTGTGGCGCTGGCTGCGTGTGTCGGCGCCGGGCGTACTCAAGACCGAGGCCATCAAGTGGAACTTCACCAAGTTCCTGGTGGATCGCCGCGGGCAGGTGCTCAATCGCTACGCGTCCACCGCGACGCCGGAGTCGCTGGCGGCTGACATCGAGCGGGCGTTGGCGGACACGCCCTGAGTGGTGAGGCGGCGAGCGATTGGCCGTGCTGCCCGTGCGGCAATCGCCGTGCTGCTCTTCACGCCCGGGTTGAGTGGGGCGCAGGGCAGCCGTAGCCAGGACGCGGTCGGCTGCTGGGAAAGTTCGCGCGTGCTCGGACCCAGCTACCTGGGCATCGACCCGCGCCGCGACCCGCGCGACAGTTCGTTTCGCGTATTCAGTCTGCAGGACAGTGGGCAGGTGTCGTTGCCCCTGATGGCCACGGCGTCACTGTGGAACGCAAACTCTGCGTGGCGAATCGCCGGTGACACGCTGCACGTGCGGATCTTCACCGGTCTTCAGGGTTGGGATGTCACCCTGCGTGGCTCGGGAGCTCTGCGTACCGGCTCGGCGCGCTATCTCACCGACGCGGTGTCGACGGTGGTCATGGAGCCGCTCGCCGTACGTTTTGTCCGCGTGCCGTGCCGCGCAGAGTGGCCCACATCGCCCCCGCTGTCGTCGCGACGCTCCATGATGCCGGTGCACTTTCTGCATGATGTCACGACGCCGCCGCGATTGCTTTCTGCATCGCGGGCAGTGATGGCCATGGAGCCATTGCGCGACAACGATTCCACACCACGCGCGCCTGGAGCCCTGCGCGCGCAGTTCGTGATCAACGAAGACGGACGTGTCGATACCGCCACCGTCATGGATCTCGGCAATCGGAGTCGCCACGCACCGTTGCGGCCGGCGCTGGTGACGTCTCTGGCGGCCGCGATGTTTTCGCCGGCCCTCAAGGGCAAGCGGCCGGTTCCGGTACTGACCCAGTGGTGGGTCACACTCAGGCCTTAGCTGCGCGGACAAGGACCAACCGGTTGGCGGACGTGAAGGCGCCCGTTGGTTGCCGCAAACGCCCCGGGGAGTGAGAATCAGGGATGCCCGCCATGTCCGGCGGCGCCTCCCCCTCACCGGAGTTCGTGTGTCCCTCCCGAACCACCCCCGGGTCCGTGCCTTGCTGTCCGGGCCTACGGCCGCGCTGTCTCTCGCGATGACCATCGCGCTGGTGCCGGCCCACCTCGTGGCCGTCGGCACGCCACTTGAGGCGCAGGCCGCTCCGCAAGCCGCTCCGCGCGCCGCCACACCCGCCGCCAGGCCGCTGCCGCTCGAGGCAACACGCCGCTTTCCACTCGACACGCGTGAAGGCACCTGGCTGTCGGTGGATGTGAGTCCCGACGGGCAGTCCATTGTCTTCGACATGCTGGGCGATCTGTATCTGATGCCCTTCGCCGGCGGCGATGCGACACAGCTCACGAGCGGATTGGCCTTTGACACACAGCCGCGCTTCAGTCCCGATGGAAAGTCCATCGTGTTCATCTCCGACCGGCAGGGCGCGGACAACGTGCACGTGCTCGACGTGGCCACGAAGGAGGTCAAGGACGTCACGCGCGGCCGCACGAATGTGTATCTCTCGCCGGAGTATTCGCCCGACGGTCAGTACATCGTGGCCAGTCGCGGTGGATTCCGCGGCAGTCTGCCCACGCTGTGGATGTACCACGTGAAGGGCGGCAACGGCGTGTCGCTGTACACACCGCCGCCCAATCCGGCGCCGGGCACCGCCGTGCAGCAGGCCGGAGCGGCATTCAGCGCCGACGGACGCTTTTTGTACTACACGCAGCGCGCCAGTGCCTGGCACTACAACGCGCAGTTTCCGCAGTACCAGATCTGGTCATATGACCGCGAAACCGGCGAACGGGAGCCACTCTCCTCGCGCTACGGCTCCGCGGTGCGGCCCACCGTCAGCCCCGATGGCAAGTGGCTGGTGTACGGCTCACGCTACGAAGACAAGACGGGATTGCGTGTGCGCGAGCTGGCCACCGGCGAGGAGCGCTGGCTGGCCTATCCCACACAGCGCGACGAGATGGAATCGCGCGCGCCCATGGATGCGCTGCCGGGCATGAGTTTCACGCCCGACAGCAGGCAGCTTGTGGCCAACTACGGCAACAAGCTCTGGCGGGTGGCGCTTGATGGCAGCGGACAGGTGGAGATTCCGTTCCGTGTGCAGGCGCAGGTGGAAGTGGGCCCCGAAGTAGCTTTCCGCTATCCCATCACGGACAGCGCGCAATTCAACGCGCGCCAGATCCGCGATGGTGTACCCAGCCCCGATGGCAAGCTCCTGGCGTTTGTGGCCATGGACCGCCTGTACGTGATGGACTGGCCGGGTGGCACGCCGCGGCGGGTGTCCACGCTCGACGCCATTGAAGCCGAACCGGCGTGGTCACCGGACGGTCGTACCCTCGCGTGGGTCACGTGGACGCCTTCGGGCGGTGCGCTGCAGAAGGCCAGCATGACGAACGGACGCGCTGCACGTGTGGTCACCATCAGTCGCGGCAATGCCACCTTGCGTCAGCCGGCGTTCTCGCTGGACGGTGCGCGCATCGTGGCGCTGCGTACCCCGGCGCAGGGGCGGCGTGATCAGACCGGTGTGACGGGTACGACCCAGTTGGTGTGGTTCGACGCTGCAGCCTCGTCGCCGGTTGACGCCACGGTCATTGCGCGCAGCGCCGGTCGCAGCAAGCCGCACTTTGCGCGCGACACGACCCGCATCTACCTGTCGTCCAATGCCGGACTCGTGTCCATCCGCTGGGATGGCACCGACGAACAGCGTCACTTGCGCGTGGTGGGTGGCGGCGGTGCCGGCGCCATTGATGACGATCACGGGCACGGCGACCATGGCGACCTGACGCTGTCGGAGCTGGAGCTGGCGCGTACGCCGGAAGAGCCCGACTCGCCGGGCGCCCCCGCGCAACTCACCCTCATGTCGCCAAGCGGTGACATGGCACTCGCGCAGATCAACAGCGACTTCTACACCGTCGTGGTACCGCCTCGTGGCACGCAGGCTACCGTGAACGTGAGTGATTCCAACACGGCCGCCTTCCCCGTGCGGAGGCTCACCGACATTGGCGGTCAGTTCCCCGCCTGGTCGCGTGATGGACGTACGGTGCACTGGTCGATTGGCAACGCGCACGTGATGTACAACCTCGACACGGCCGCAGTGCGCGAAGCGGCGGCGGCTGCAGCTCGGCGTGACAGTGCGGCGGCGGCTCCGCCGGCTGCTCCGGCCGCGGCTGCTCAGGCCGCGGCGGGGCAAAGTACGCCGAGGGCGCCAGCGTATCAGCCCGTCGAAACGCGGGTGCTGATACCGGTGGTGCGCGACATGCCAAACGGCACTGTCGTGCTGCGCAACGCCAAGCTCGTCACCATGAAGGGCGACGAGATCATCGCCCGCGGTGACGTGGTCGTGCGCAACAATCGCATTGCAGCGGTTGGGGCATCGGGCACGGTGACGGTGCCGACTGGCGCCCGCGAGATGGACCTGGCTGGCGCCACGGTGGTGCCGGGTTTTGTGGACACGCATGCGCATCTGCGCGCCGAGCGCGGCACCATTCACGAAACGCAGCCCTGGGCCTATCTGGCCAACCTCGCGTATGGTGTGACCACCACGCGCGATCCGCAGACGGCCACCACCGACGTGCTGACGTATCAGGACATGGTGGAGGCCGGACAGATCATCGGGCCGCGCATCTACTCCACCGGACCGGGCGTGTTCAACACGGACGTGATCCGCGATCAGGCGCATGCCCGCAACATGCTCAAGCGCTACAGCAGCTACTACGACACCAAGACCATCAAGATGTACGTGGCGGGTGTGCGGCAGGTGCGGCAGTGGATCATTACGGCAGCGCGCGAGCAGCAGCTCATGCCCACCACCGAAGGCTCACTCGACGTCAAGCTCAATCTCACGGAAACGCTGGACGGTTACCCGGGCCTCGAGCACAGCATGGGCATCACGCCGCTGGGTGCCGACGTGACGGGCTTCATGGCCTGGAGCAAGCGCGCCTACACGCCCACGCTGCTGGTCAACTATGGCGGGCCGTGGGGCGAGAACTGGTTCTACACGAAGGAGAATCCGTACGGCGACCCCAAGCTGCAGCGCTTCACCGCCTACGAGGAGCTCGCGCTCAAGACGCGGCGGCGCATGGCCACGATGCCGGGTGGCAGTACGGCCGGTGGCTGGTTCCGCGACGAGGAGTATGTGTTTCCGCAGCTCGCGTCCGATGCCACCAAGATTCTGCGCAGCGGCGGACGGCTGGGCATCGGCAGTCACGGCCAGCTACAGGGCCTCGGCTACCACTGGGAGCTGTGGGCCATGGCGAGCGGTGGCATGACGGCACACGAGGCGCTGCGTGTGGCCACGATCATGGGCGCCGATGACATCGGGTTGTCGGGGGACTTGGGATCAATCGAGCCGGGCAAGCTGGCGGATCTGGTCATTCTGGATCGTGATCCGCTGGCGGATTTGCGGAACACGAACAGCATTCGCTACGTGATGAAGAACGGGCGGTTGTATGATGGCAACACGCTGGCGGAGTTGCATCCGACGCGGCGGGAGGGGCCGGAGGTGGGGAATCGGGCGGTTCGTCCTGAGACGAAAGCGGGGGTAGGGAAATAGTGTGAACTGCGGCTGGCGATCCACAGCTGTGAGTTCTGGGCTGTGGGTTCTGGGTGTGGGTGGTGTGTAGGCGGCACCACGCTATCCGATGGTTGAGTTGGAACAGCGGCGGCGGGACTGCGGTGAGCGGTCCCGCCGCTGTGTGCGTTACCGGAGCGGTGCGATGCGTTCGGGGACGGCGCGCATGGCGGCCTGGAGGCCGTTGCCGAGAGCGCCGAAGATGTTGGAGCCCCAGCACCAGGTCTGCGATTCGCTGTCGATAGCGCAGGCGTGGCGAGCACCGGCGGTGACGCTGCGATAGCTGCGGGCAATCGAGATTGGAGCGGGGGTATCGCGGAAGCCGGTTGGGGTGCCTTCGCCGCGGCCGAGTTGGCCGTATTGGTTGTTGCCCCAGCAGTTGATCGAACCACCCACGGTGAGCGCACAGGTGAAGCTTGCTCCCGCGGCGACCTGAGAGTATCCGCTGCCGACCAACGTCGGCGTGTTGCGTTGTGCCGTGCCGCCTACGCCCAACTGGCCAAAGGCATTGCCGCCCCAGCAGTACAGCGCGTTGCTTTCCGTCACGGCGCAGGTGTGGCTGCTATCCGCGCTGATCTGCCTGAATCGCTCATCAGACAAGACTCGGCGTGGACGCTCTCGCACCTCGGTCGTTCCGTCACCGCGCTGACCTGAGGCGCCTTGACCCCAGCACCACGCTGCTCCGCTTCCTGCTTCGATGGCGCAGGTATGTGAGCGTCCCGCGGCAATGCTGGTGAAGCGGAGCCGTGAGGCCATCAGTCCGTCAGGGCCCACAACCGGAATGGGTGTGGAGCTGTTCACGCGAGACGTATCTCCGAGTTGGCCGAAATCGTCGCTCCCCCAACAGTAGGCGTAGCCTTGAGTGTTCAGAGCGCAATAGTGTTGGCCACCACCAACAATTTCAGCAAATCGCTCCGACAAGACGGTCGCTGGCGATGGAGCGTTGGTGCCAGAAAACGAGCCGTTACCGATTTGTCCCGATCCACCATTCCCCCAGCAGTAGATCAGGCCTCCCTCCCGCAAAGCGCAACCACCGGCGTCTGACGCTGTGAGCGAAGTGAACACGCTGTAGGGTTCAGCGGATCGTGCAGGCTGAATCACGCACCCGCCAAAGGGACGGATTGGGTCGCCAGCGCAACTTGAATCTGCCAGACGCGCGACTTGCCCAGACGAACCTAAGCCCCAGCAGTAAATTCGGCCGAGGCGGGCGATTCCGCAGGTGAAGTCGATCCCCGAACTTATCGCGGTGAGTTCTCGCGGCAGTGCTGTGACACTCACCGTATTCGAACGGAATGCTGTAGTTGCCGTAAAAGTCGCAGACCCCGTCGCCACGAAAATTGCGCGGCCATTGTTGTCTACCGTGGCCACTGCTGGGTTTGACGAGGACCAGCGGTAGCTGCGTGAGATCGGCTGACCAGAAAAGTTGAATGACGTGGCCTGAAGCTGCAGGGTATCGCCGGCCAAGACCTGCGGCGCCGGTGTAGCAACGGACACGTTGCGAACCACTGGCACCACATCGATTCGAGTAGTTGATGTCGTCGGACCGATTTGCAGCGTCACAGTTGCAGAGCCTAGGCTCAGAGCCGTGGCCGTGATCGTGGATGGCTCAAGGGGATTTCCGAGAGGTGCCGGCACGGAATCCACGCGAACCACGCTCGGCGCAGAACTGCTCCAGCGCGCACGCACATCCTGCGGAGAAATCTGCCGATTGGTACGATCGAATGCACGGGCTGCGCGGAGTCGGACGTCTCTTGGCGCAGCAATCGGGTCGTCCACGAAAATCGTGTCGATTCGCGGTACTTCAGCTAGGAAGTACGGATCTCCGAGAGCAACACCGAAGATCGCCGCCCGCTCCGTTCGCGGTCGCACGCGCACCACGAGGGTCCCGGTGGTGCCGTTTCCGGTCACCGAGATGGTACTGCTTCCATGCCCTGTCGCCTGTACCAATCCGGCTGAGTCTACCGTGACGACCGTGGGCGTTGCGCTCTGCCACAGGAAACGAACACCTGTCACCGGTCGGTTGGCTTCGTCGAATGCTGTGGCGCGCAGTTGCAGCACATCGCTCTGCGTGAGCGATGGGTCGTCCACAAAGATCGTGTCAGCAGTGATGGCTGCCAGTGGCACCACCTCGACCCGCCGCGTGGCCGGCGCCACGACCACCGTGGCTTTGCCAATGCGCGTGGCACTCGCAGAGATTTCCACTGTACCGAAGCGGCGCGGCGTGACGACACCAAAGCTGTCCACCACGGCCACATTGCTGTCTGATGTGCCCCACACAAAGCGTCCGACGGGCAAACGCTGCGAACCGACACCGTAGGCCGCGGCCTGCAGGACCAGGCGATCGCTGGCGCGGATGGTGTCGGACACAAATACAGTGTCCACACCTGGCGTGACTTCCACCCACCGGATGTCGAAGCCGGGCACGCCGCTCACGTTCGGCCCGTACTCGTCTTCACAGGCGCCAAGCAGCACGCCCACCATCAACCCCGCCGCTAGCTTCGTCGCTGCGCGCAATCGCATGAGTACTCCCGGCCCTTGCCGTGTCGTGTTGCACTCGCTACATGAAGCGCACTTCACACAGGCAAAGCGCGCCGTCCCAAACGTCCCCTACACTCGGACGCACCAGCGCCGCCGTCAAGCCAATTCACGCAGGGCGACTTGTGCGTCTGCCCTCGACGCACTCCGTTCAACGCAGTGACGCCGCCAACTCAAGCAACCACCTGTCACGGCCACGGCCTGCCAGCAGCGACACACCCATGGGCAGGCCGTCACGCTCGGCGACGGGCATCGAAATCTGCGGCAAGCCACCCAGGCCTGCCGAACACAGCAGCTGCAATGCTTGCTCGCGAACCGCCACCGTCTCAGCCGGCGGCAGGGCCAACATGGGCGCGACATCAGGCACGGTAGGCAGCACCAGTACGGTGTCGCCAGCAAGCAGTGACTCGAGCCGCGCAACAATGTGCTGCCGCGCCTGATCGGCGTCGCGCACTTCGTCGGCCGTAACACGTGACGCGGCTTCGAAGCGCGGGGCGATCTGCGGGCCGAATGTCGGCCGCACGCGCTCCACCCACGTGCCATGGGTGCGCCAGATGTCCGCCCACTGCAGCACACGGAACACGTCGTACCACGCGCGCAGACCTTCGGGGGCGAGGGTGAGCATTTCCACGCTTGCCTGCGATGCCAGCTGCGACGCCAGCTGCGACGCCACACGCTGCACGGCTTCCTCCAGCATCGGCCGCGATTCCTGTACCGTCAGCTCCAAGGCATCCTGCGCAACCAGCACACGCGTGGGAGGCACGGGACTGTGCTGCGGCGCAACACCGGCCGCATCGAACAGCACCCTCCCCACGCGCGCAAGCATCTGTGCATCACGCGCAAACCAGCCCACCGTGTCGAACATGGGCGCCAGCGGGCAGGCACCCGTGAGCGGCAGCACGCCATGCGTTGGCCGCATACCAAAGATCCCGCAGAACGAGGATGGCGCGCGCACGCTGCCGCCGGTGTCGCTGCCAATGGCAAAGTCCACCAGCCCGCCGGCCACGGCCGCCGCTGAGCCACTCGACGATCCTCCCGGCACCCGCTCGGGCGCACGCGGATTGCGCGGCGTGCCATAGTGCGCGTTCTCGCCGGTCAGACTGAAGGCCATCTCCTCGGTGTGCGTGCGGCCCAGCATGTGCGCGCCCGCGTCCAGCAATACACGCAGCACCCAGCTGTCTTCGCTGGCCGCGTCGTGTGTGCGCAGCCAATCCGGACTGCCGAACCCCGTGCGCTCACCGGCCACATCAAACAGGTCCTTGAGCCCGAAGCTCAGACCACTCAGCGCACCGCCGCGCGTTGGTGCACGCTCCACATGGGTGTGGCGGCAGAATGCCTGCAGCGTATCACGATCGAGGATGGAGTCCATGCGTGCGACGGTAGGTGGACGGACTGATCTGGAAGCGACGACGGAAGTGCTGACGCAACGACACCTCGCTGCCCAGGCCACAGCGTGACGCAATGCGTGCCAGAGGCCAGCGCGTGCGCTCGAGCAGCTCGCGGGCCGTCAGCAGGCGCTCGGCCAGCAGCCACTGCAGCGGCGAGGTGCCAATCTCGGTGCGAAAGCGTCGGGAGAACGTACGCTCGGGAAGGCCGGCGTGTTGAGCCAGCTGCGCAACCGTCAGCGCCTGCGAGAGCCGGCTGCGAGCCCAGCGGCAGGTGTCTTCGAGCGAATGCCCGTCATCCGGCTCAACCGGTCGCGCCACATACTGCGCCTGCGAGCCCTCGCGATGCGGCGCCACCACCAGCCGCCTGGCCACTGCAGCAGCCACTCCGGCCCCGTAGTCCTGTCGTACCACATGCAGGCACAGGTCAATGCCACACGCAATGCCCGCCGACGTGAGGACTTGCCCGTTGTCCACGTACAGCACGTCGGGGTCCACGTCGATTGTCGGATAGCAGGTACGCAACTCCTCGGCGTCGAGCCAGTGCGTCGTGGCCCGCTTGCCATTCAGCATACCGGCCTCGGCCAACGCAAAGGCCCCGGTGCAAATGGACACGAAGCGTGCCCCTCGCGCCGCCGCGGCGCGGAGCGCGCGCAGTGCTGCCGGTCCAGGACGCACGGACAGGTCGTCAATGCCAGGCACCACAATGGTGTGCGCACGGCGCAACGCGGCCAGGCCCTTTTGCACCTCGACGCCCATGCCTGACGCCGACGGCAGCAGCCCGGGATGCTCAGCGCAGAGCGTGACCCGATAGCGCTGTGCGCCCTCGTCTGGACGCGGATAGCCAAAGACCTGCAGCGGCACGGCCAGGTCGAACAGCACGACGGAGGGCTGTACAAGAATGGCCACCGGGATGGGTGGCGCGGCGCGAGACGTCGAATGCGGAGTGTCAGCGCGAGGTGGCATGGCCGAAACCTATCGCATAGTGGCGTTTCAGCCACTCACGGCATGGCGCCTGGCGGTGGCACGTTTCAACTACCACTCATCGCCTCGAGGCCCGCATGTCATGGCTTTACCGGTTGCCGTCCCACACACGTTCGCTGTCGATGCTGCTGGCCGTCACCGCCGCACTCGCGACCACTGCCACTGCCCAGCGGGCACCGGCGCCCATTCAGGTGGTCGACGGCGCATGGCTCGCGGCCCATCTTGACGACGCCGATCTGGTGGTGCTGCAGGTGGAGATGGACACCAGCGCCAAGACGGCACGCATCCCCGGTGCGCGCATGCTGCCCTACCGGGCGCTGGTCATGACACGCGATGGACTCAGCAGCGAGCTGCCATCCCCCGACAGTCTGGCCTCCCTGTTCTCAGGGTTGGGCATTGCCCCCGGTGCGCTGGTGGTGGCCACCACCACGCACGAGCCACCCATGGCCGCCCGTGCCCTGATGACGCTTGATGTCATGGGTCATCCACGTCTCGCATTCCTCGCAGGGGGCGTGGCGCAGTGGAAGCGCGATGGCCGTCCGCTGGCCACTGCGCCAGCCCGCTTCACACGCAGCAGCTACCCGGTGCGGCCGGCCGCCGAGGTGGTGGTGAACGCCGAGTGGATTGCGCAACGACAGGGCAGGGGGATTGCCCTGATCGATACGCGAACGGACGGGGAGTTTGACGGCACCGGCAATCGCAGTGGCATGCCAAGTGATGGCCACCCCGCGGGTGCGCGGCAGCTGCAGTGGGAACAGGTCTTCGCCAACGTGGACCTGCATCAGCTGCAGGACAGCGCCACGCTCCGCCGGTTGTACACGGAGCGCATGCGCGGTGGTGATACGCTCGTGACCTACTGCTGGGTGGGCTACCGCGCGTCGATGACCTATGTCGCGGCACGCACGTTGGGACTCCCGGTGCGCCTCTACGACGGCAGTTATCAGGACTGGCAGCGTCGCGGGCTGCCCGTGCTCAAAGGCAGCGACGGGCGCTAGCCCAACACGGTACGCCCGAAGCGGTACGCCCGAAGCGGTACGCCCGCCTACGGCGCGCGTATCAACCCTTCCACCACGTTGGTGGCCATGAAGATCCCCAGAGCACGCACTGCTGGTCTCGTGCGGTTGGAGATGTTGCCACGGACCGACGTGGGCGGAATCGAGAACGGCGACCCGTTGCCGATCATCTGGTCGTTCAGCGTGCGGTAGAAACGATACTGTTGTTCCGACAGCGACTGCTGGCGCAGCAGCACCATCTGCCCCGGTCTGATGGGTGTGTCCGGATGTGTCTGATACGAGCGGATGCGCAAGCCATCGAAGTACTGATCGGTATCGACGGCCCGGTGCCGCAGCACACTGTCGGACACGAGAACACGCTGGCCATCAACGTAGAGATCCCAGAGGTAGTAGTTGCTGGCCCCGGCAGGATCGCGCATGTCGATGGTGACACGCGGCAGCGTATCCTCGTCTTCGGGCCGTCCGAAGCCCAGGAAGCTGCGCTTGGTGAAGTACAACGAATCAATGGGCGCGACGGGCAGCAGGGTGTCCTCGGCCTCGTACTCGTCACCTTGCCACCTGATGCGCAGGGTGTAGCGGCCGCCGACCCGCGCAACAAGGTTCTCGGTGACGTAGTGACCGGGCGCAGTGGCCGATTCAGCCAGTGGCACCACGCGCCCGGTTTCATCGGCAATGGACACCTGCGCGCCGCGGGCCGGCGGCGCCGCGGTCTGCTGGAAGTAGGGTGCGGTGGTGGTGAGAATCACCTGCTGCCGGCCACTTGGACGGCCAACCACGGCCTCTACGCGTCCCTCCACCACCAGTCGGGTCGGGCCGTCGGGTACTGTGATGTCAACCACGCGCTCGCACGCCGTCAGCAGCATGGCACAAACAGCCGCAGTGGCCGCCACCGTGGCGGCGTGGATGGATCGATGCATGAGCTGCTTCATGTGTGGCACTCTCAAAACCTGAAGACGTAGTTGATGCTCGGCACCAGGCCGAAGATCGAGGTCTGCACCGCCTCGGACTGCAGCGGATTGTCGAAACGCTGACGCACCCGCAGGGCCTGTGCGTTGAAGCGGTTGTAGGCGTTGAGCACGCCGAACTGCAGCTCACCCTTGCCCAGCTTTCGCGTGGCACTCAGGTCGAGGCGGTGATACAGGGGCAGGCGCGCGGCATTGCGTGCGCCGTACTCCGGCACCAGCAGACCATCGATGAAGTAGCGCGCACCCGGCAAGGTGACCGGCAAGCCGGAGGCCATGGTGAAGGTCGCACCCACGTTCCACTTGGGCGTCCACTGCCACAGGCCAACGAGCGCGAGGTTGTGTGTCTTGTCGAACGGCGTAGGGTACCAGTCGCCGTTGTTGATGCCCCCGCCGGTTTCACCAGGCGCGCGAATGCGCTGCTCCGCGCGACTCAGGGTGTAGCTGGCCCAGCCTGACAGGCGACCGACATTGCGGCGCGCGAACAGCTCGAGACCGTACGAGCGACCAATGCCCTGCAGCAGGATGGTTTCGAGACGGGGGTTGAGCAACACATCGGCGCCGTCGACATAGTCCACGACATTCTTGGCGCTGCGATAGTACGACTCGGCACTCAGCTCGAGGCCGCGCCACTGCGCCGACCATCCCAGTGCGTACTGGTCAGCGACACGCGGCTTGATGAACGGTCCGACCGGCTCCCAGACATCGAGAGGCGACACCGAATTTGTGTTGGAGATGAGTTGCAGAAACTGCTGCGTGCGCGCGTAGCTCAACTTTATGCTGTGATTGTCCGCAACCGACAGGCGCAGCGACGCGCGGGGCTCCACGCCGCTGAAGTACGACATGCGATCCCCTGAGGCCACACGGCTGCTGTCGAGCAACGGAGCAGGCTCGTAGCGTCCGAGCCTGGGGTTGTACACCACCGGGCCACCGGGGCCGTATTCGTAACGCGTGGCGCTGCCCAGACGGGCGAAATCGGCCACGCGGAATCCGTACTGCATGCCGAACCGCGAGCCCAACTCGATATCGTGGGCCACGTAGGCAGCGCGGGTGACACCGTAGCGCGTCTCCACCTTGAGCGGCAGAAAGCTCGACGAGTCGCCCGTGTTGAACACCTCACCCGGACGAAAGATGTTGCGTGTCCATTCGGCACCAAACTCCAGCTTCTGCGACGCCGTCATCTGCCAGGTTTCGTCGAGCTTGAAGTCCGCACTCTGGATGTTGGCAACCCAGCGTACCGATTCGTCGTCGAAGATGCGAAAGCGCAGTCGGTAGTCGTAGTCGCTCCACGAGCCGGTCAGCTTGGAGAACAGGCGGCCGCGCCAGGCCTGGTTCCAGCGCAGGGTGGCGGCGCGGTTGCCCCAGCCCACGCCGAACCCCTGACTGGGCTGACCGAAGTTGTCGCGGCCCAGATACCCGGAGGCAATGAACGAGCCGGTTTCGCCAAGGCGCACGTGGGCCTTGGCGTTGAGATCGTAGAAGTAGGCCACGGCGTTGCGCACGGAGCTGTCCGAAGCGGCCGCCAGAAAGGCATCAGCGTACGAGCGTCGCGCGGCCAGCATCCAGGATCCACGCGAACCGGGCAACGGTCCCTCGATGATGCCGCGGCTGGACAGCAAGCCAATGGATGCGGCGCCGTTGAACTCCTCGCGATTGCCATCGCGCTGCCGGACATCAACCACCGACGACAGCCGGCCGCCGAAGCGCGAGGGAATGGCGCCCTTGTACAACATGATGTTGTCGATGGCGTCGGCGTTGAACGTGGAGAGGAAGCCCAGGATGTGCGACGGGTTGTAGATGGTGGACTCATCGAGCAGGATGAGATTCTCGTCCACGCCACCGCCACGCACCGAGAAGGCCGTGGACGCGTCGCTGGTGGTGGTCACACCCGGCAGCAGCGTCAGGGTGCGAATGGGGTCCACCTCGCCGAGCACCGGCGGCACCGAGCGCGCGATGCGCATGTCCAACTTGATGACGCTCATCTGCGGGCTGCGCGGATCAAGGTCGGGTCGCTCGTCGCGGTCACCGGTGATCTGCACGGCCGACAGCACCGACTCCTGCGTGCGTAGCGCGAGGTCCAGTTGCATGCGCGTCGTGACCTGAATCGTGGTGTCGAAGGGCGCATACCCAATGGCACGCACGCGCAGCCGATGCGGGCCGACGGAAAGCACCAGGGCGTAGTAGCCTTCTTCGTTGGTCTGCCGCACCTGGGCGTCGTTGTCCACCAGAATTGTCACGCGCCGCAGCACTTCGCCGGTGGCGAGGCTGCGTACGAAACCGGACACGCGCTCGCTCCGCACAGCCGTCAGCGTGTCTTCCTGCGGGCGCTTTGTGCTGTCGTTGACATTGTCGTTGATGATGACGACCTGACCGTTCGCGCTGACGACGGCGCGCAGACTGCTGCCCTCGAGCAGGCGCAGCACGGCCGATCGCGCGGGCACGCGATGCAGCGAGAGCGTGACCGGTGACGTCAGCGCCGGCAGCGCCCGGTCGGCCACATAGGGCAGGGCCGCCTGTCTGGCGATGTCCGCCAGGACACTGCGACGACTCTGGCCTTTGGCCTCGATGCTGACCAGCGCCGCCAACGGACCGCGCGCGGTGCTGCTGTGCTCAAGCGGCGTGAAGCCCGAAGATTGTGTTGGTACCGGCATTCGCATCGGCGCCGGTGCCGATGCGTTGGTCGGAGCCGGCTGGGCGTGAACGAGCGGCCCTGACGCCAGTAGCGCCATGGCCAAAGACAGCATTCGCATGAATCAGCGTGATGAGAACGTGATGGTGGATCCGTTGCGCACGAGCTGCGCATCGAGTGCCAGAGCGAGCGACTCGAGCATCGGATCCAAGGGAAGGGCAGCGAACTGCCCGGTGACACGGCGCTCCAGCATGTCGGGTGTGGCGGTCAAGGTGACGCCATACCATCTGGCGAGCGCCGGGAGGGCTTCAGACAGCGCCGTACCGTCGAACACAAACTCGCCGCGAATCCAGGCGGCGCGCTCCGCGCCGTCCTGGCTTACCTCAACACGACCCGAAGACGTCACGCGCCCGCGGTCGCCGGCGTGCAGCAGGGTGGGGGCCGTCTGCCCCTGTCCGAGGGCGACGATGCCCTCTTCCACTGCCACTTCCACACCGCCCACTTCCGGCCAGGCACGCACGACAAAGCGTGTTCCCACATCTTCGGCCATGGCGTTGCCGGCGCGCACGCGGAACGGCTGCGTCGAGTCGTGCACGACATCGAAGTGTCCTTCACCCTGCAGCGTGATCTCGCGAGCGCCTGCGCCGAACGACCGGGGCACGCGGGCGGTGCTGCCACCGGCCAAGGTCATGCGACTGCCGTCGGGAAGTGTCATGCTGAGACGCTGGCCGAGTGGTGCCGCATATTCCTGGCTGGCGGTGGCGTTCTGCCACAGTACGCCGCCCGTCACGCCCACCAGCAACACCGCCGCCACGCGCAGCCAGGTGGGCAGGCCTCGTGTTTGAGTGGCACGGCGCACACTGGGCGCGGTGTGAAGTGGGCGCACACTCGTGTTGCTGTCCGCTGCGCTGCCCATGCGCGCTTGAAGGGCCTGCCACGCAGCGTCCGTCGCAGAGGCCGTCGTGGCGAAAGCCGTCGTAGCGCCAGGTGTCGTAGTGCCAGCGGTGGCATGCGCCTCGCGCAGCGCCTTGAGCAACGCGGCATGACGCCGGTCCGCCGCCAGCCACGTATCGAGACGCGCCTGATCGTCCGGCGTGGCGGATCCGGCAAGAATCCGGTCCAGCAGCGCCGTGTCAGCGTCGTGCGGCAAAAACTCAGGTTCAGACTGCGGAGTGTGCATGCCAGCGTGTTGAGGTTACCAGCACGACACACGGCGCCGGAAAAACCCCACAACGGGTCAGTTCAGGTCCCCAACACCCGGGCGCGCACGGCCTTGAGGCCGCGCGAGAGCTGGTTCTCCACCCCTTTGACGCCAATGCCCATGGCCTCGGCGATCTCCGCGTAGCTCAGGCCCTCACGCCAGCGCAGATGCATGACGAGTCGGCAGCGCTCGGGCAGGGCATCCAGTGCGGCCTGCGCCAGCGAGACCAGCTCCGCCTGTTCCGCCTCGGCATCGGCGTCGGCCGCCACGCTGTGCAGGGGCGGCGTGTCGGCCTGTGCGGCCTGGGTCGTCCAGTCCTGCTCCAGCACATCGCGGCGGCGCACATTGAGCGCCCGATTCCGCACCGCACCAAACAGATAGCCCCGCACCGACCCAAGAGGCGCCCATTCCGTGCGGGCTTGCCAGATGGCAAGAAACACATCCTGCACCACTTCCTCCGCCCGCGCCGTATCGCCCGTGTAACGGAGCGCGAAGCCCACCAACGCCGCATGCAGCGCCCGGAACAGCTGCTCGAACGCCTGCGCATCACCCGCACGAATGCGGGGAGCGCAGGCGTCGAGTTGGGCGGCTTCGTGCTGGACTGCGTCGTGCAAGGACATGGCCTTTAGCACGGCTGCGCACGACCAGGAGTTTCAGGCCTGGGACGAACTGTGGGGTCCCGTTACACCCAGTTGACCTGAAGTTCCTACCCCCCGCCGCTTCGCGTCCAGATGGCAATGAGGCCACACCAGTTGTCGGATCGCATGCCACCCAGCGAAGGAGGAATGGAGGCAGCCCCGAAAAACACCTCCACCCCATGCACGTCTTGCGGGACGACTTTGTCGATGTCGGAAAGCGCCGGAAGGACGATTCCATCGAGCATGACACGCAACACACAGGGGACCAACGCAATTCCGCCGCCGGCCGGCACAGACTTCATGCCGCGCGTCGAGATCGCCACCATTGAGCCAAGTGAGTCCGCAATCCGAAGGCCAGAGATTCCTCGAAGCATCTGTGACAGTCGCACCGGATTGCGATGTTCAATTTGATCGCGAGTGACCGACGCGCTTGCCGTCCGCGATCGCAGTCGAGCTTCAAAGTCCGCAAGTCTCGTTGACGATGGCGAGTTGTCGCGAACATCTACCGCGCGAAGTCCATAGGGCTGCCGGTCCAGATAAATCGTGACATTCTCTCCAAGTTCTTCCACACGTGCCTCGATGCGCGTTGAGAAGAAGCCAATGCTCCGAACCAGTATGGTTACTGAATCCCCCACAAGGCTGACAACACGAGCAATGCCGGCAGAGTCCGTCACTGCACTCAGTCGCTGCGCTCTACTGATGAGCTCGATACCCGCTGTTCCAACGGGGCGGTCGGACTCATCCAAGACCAGAACTGACAGCGTACGCCCTTGAGCTCTGGGTACGACTGGCTGTGCTTCTGCGATTACAGTGAAGACGAACGACAGCAGCGGAATGGCTGGCAGCAGGATTCTGAGATGACAACTGCGAAGTCGATCGATCATCGTCTAGATCATCTGCGGCATTGTTGTCAGGGGCTTGCGGCCAAAGTCGAGTCTACACACTTTCGCTGAAATGGCGAGCCTCTGGAAGATTGGCGCGGCAATTGGTGCACGCCACCTCTCAGTTGCTTGGAGTCTTCGACATCATCACTCAGAGCTCTGTTGACGGGGCACGCGACTCAGGTCGGCTGCAGTACTTCGGTACTTCAGCGCTGTTCACGGCATCCGTAATCAGTTCACTCTGGCATTGCAGGTTTGTCCTATGCGACTTTTCCCCATCTCCGCAGCTACCTGTCTGTCGATACTCCTCCAGCCTGGCCCTTTGCAGTCCAACACGTATCAAGCATCGGACCGGCCGCCTCAGCGCTGGGCTCTTGCAGGGCGAGGTATCGCAGTAGGGGGGGACGGAGAGGAAGGGCCGACAGATTTCAACGACATCGTTGCAGCGTTCCTAGTCGCAGGTGATCGGCTCCTGGTGGCCGACGGAAAAACAAGCCAGTTGCGACAGTTCAGCTTTCCAGACATGCGGCACCTGCGAACGATTGGTGGCGCGGGACGTGGCCCCGGTGAGATCAGTGATCTGTGGACCGTATGGCGGTCACCAACGGGTTTCGTGGCCGAGGATGCCGCAGGCACGGCATCTCTGTTCAATGCGCGCGGCGACTTTGTGCGTGTGCTGCCACGTGAGGTACCTGTTGCCGGGAGACGAGTGGAGCGGGTTGGTCCGATCAATGACACGCTGTTCGTGGCAAAGCTTCAGGATACCATCCCTGCGATGAATGCGGGCGACTCGCGCATGCTCGAAATGCAGTTGCTCGTAGTGACAGCTCGCTCCAGGCGGGTCATTGCGCGCTCTGACGAGCGCGAAGTCATTCGTGGTGCGACAGGCCGACCCCGGACCCCGGTGTTCGGCGCAACCAGCGTCGCTGCGGTCGTCGGCAACAGAGTCTGTGTTGGCTATCCTGCAAGATATCGCATTGATTGCTACGCACCCGATGGTCGGCACATCTCACGTACTGAACGTCGCGGTTTGCGTGCGGCACCGGTCCGCCCGGCGCACAAGGAAGACTTCTTCGCGAGTGAAGCGGCGGCCAACCCGGGCCCGAACGGTGCCGCGTACATCGCCCGCTTGCGCCGTACTGTGCCATTCGCCGAGGTCATGTCGCACTTTGGTGAGTTCATTGCTGCATCAAATGGGGATCTTTGGGTGGGCCCATACATTCCGGTTGGCCCTATCCCGATGAAGCGACCGTTTCCCCGCGACGAGAGTACCTGGTCAGTCTACGCGCCGGATGGACGGTGGAAAGCGGATGTCGTGTTCCCAGCCCGCTTCCATTTGCTTTCGGTCGACGGCATGCGCGCGGTTGGCGTCCGCCGAGACCAAGACGATGTGGAATCGATTGTCGTATACACGCTGCGTGTACAGCAATGAGAGGGACAAGGACGGCATGCCTGCACAACCGTCCTTGCCTCCTGTTCCAGATGGTCAGGTTGTCGGCTTCCCAGTCCGCGCCGCCACCACATAAAACCCCGTCGCCACACCCAGCGTGATGAGCAGCACCGTCCACTCGGCCTGCGTGATGCTTGTCAGCAGCCAGGCAATGAGACCAATGGTGATGATGGGCACCAGCGGACCGCCCGGCACGGCAAAGGGCACCGCGCCCTCCTGACGAATGCCGCGCTGACGCAGCATGAACGTGGCCGCCGCGCAACCCGCATACAGCAGCAGCGCCGCGAGGTTGGAGATGACCGCGAGCTGCTCGAACGAGTTGAACACGGCCAGCGCACACACCAGCGTGGTCTGGATGATGATGGCCACGTGCGGTGTGCGATACGTGGGGTGAATGGCGCCAACCGCCTTGGGCAGCAAACCGTCCTCGGAAAAACGGAACAGCGCACGCGGCACCGCCAGCGTCATGCCGCTCACGTACCCGAACATGGAGATGCTTGCGCCCACCAGCAGCAGCAAACGCCCAGGCGTGCCAAGGAAGGACTCGGCGGCAAAGGCCAGCGGCGCCGCCGTGCTGGTGGCCAGCTTGTCACCCAGCAAACCTGCCGCCACCACATGCACCGCCAGATACAGCAGCGTGACGCCAATCATGGCGATGGCCAAGGCACGCGGCACAGTGCGCGCGGGGTCACGAATCTCGCCGCTGGGCACCAGCGCTGTCTCCACACCGCTGAACGCAAACACCAGCACGATGGCCGCGCGCGCCAGTGACGCGGGACTCGGCACCTCGCGAATGGCGATGTTGTCAGGCTGGATGAAGAACACGCCAATGGCCACAAAGGCCAGCAGCGGCAGCAGCTTGGCAATGCTGGCCACGACAATGAGCTTCGTGCCTTGCTCGACACCACGCAGGTTGATGAAGGCCAGCAGCACGAACATGGTGACGATCACGGGCACCCGAATGCCCTCGATGCCCACCAGTGCGCCCACGCCCTCCGCGAAGGCCGAGGACACGCCGGCCACCGCCGTCGTGCCCAGCATCCAGAGCAGCACTCCCGCCAGAAAGCCCACGTAGCGGCCGAACACCGCTTCCACGTAGGCATAGGGGCCGCCGGTGAGTGTGATGCGGCTGCCGGCTTCGGCAAAACACAGCACCACGAAGCCCATGACCGCGGCGCAGATGAGATACACCAGCGGCGCCGCGGCACCGGCGGCCGCAGCCGCCGACGCGGGCAGACGGAAGATGCCGCCACCCACCGTGACGTTGAAAATGCTGGCCGCCAGGGCCCATACGCCAACCGCGCGGACCAGAGATGGTCCGCGCGGCGTGCTTGTAGCAGGGGATGTCACGATCAGGCCTTGGAGAGCAGCGGAATGAGCAGCAGGGCCACGATGTTGATGATCTTGATGAGCGGGTTGATGGCCGGACCCGCCGTATCCTTGTACGGATCACCCACCGTGTCACCCGTGACCGCCGCCTTGTGGGCATCGCTGCCCTTGCCGCCATGGTGGCCCTCTTCGATGTACTTCTTGGCATTGTCCCACGCGCCACCACCGGTGCACATGGAAATGGCCACGAAGAGACCCGTCACGATGGTGCCCATGAGCAGACCACCCAGCGCGGCGCCGCCAAGGAACAGACCCACGAGCACCGGAATGACCAGTGGCAGCATGGACGGCAGAATCATCTCGCGGATGGCCGCCTTGGTGAGCAGGTCCACCGCCTTGTCGTACTGCGGCTTCTGCGTGCCCTTCATGATGCCCGGCAGTTCCTTGAACTGACGGCGCACTTCCTGCACCACCGCGCCCGCCGCGCGACCCACGGCCTGCATGGCCGCGGCGCCGAACAGGTACGGAATCATGCCGCCGATGAGCAGGCCGATCACGACCTTCGGATCGTCGATGGAGAAGTTGACCGGCGCGCCGAGGTGTTCACCCAGCTTGCTCGAGTAGTCGGCAAAGAGCACCAGTGCCGCGAGACCGGCCGAACCGATGGCGTAACCCTTGGTGACGGCCTTGGTGGTGTTGCCCACGGCGTCGAGCGCGTCCGTCGTCTTGCGGATTTCCGGGCCCAGGTGGCTCATCTCGGCAATGCCACCGGCATTGTCGGTGATGGGACCATAGGCGTCGAGCGCCACGATCATGCCGGCCATGGACAGCATGGCCGTGGCCGCGATGGCCACGCCGTAGAGCCCCGCCATTTCGAAGCAGGCGTAGATGGCCGCGGCCACCACCAGCACCGGCGCGGCGGTGGAGCGCATGGACACCGCGAGACCCGAGATCACGTTGGTGCCGTGACCGGTTTCGGAGGCCTTGGCGATTTCGCGCACCGGGCCGTATTCGGTGGCGGTGTAGTACTCGGTAATGACCACCAGGGCCGCCGTGAGGGCGAGACCAATCATGGCGCAGGTGAAGAGCGCCGTGCTGTTGGTGGGGAACATGGCCTGCGTCACGAAGAAGAACGCAATGGCCGCCAGCACACCCGACACGATGAGGCCGCGGTAGAGCGCGGCCATGATCTTGCCACCCGGCTTCACGCTCACGAAGAACGTGCCGACGATGGACGCGGGGATGGACACGGCGCCGAGCACCAGCGGATACAGCACGCCGGTGTTGCCATAGGTGGCGTAGCCAAGACCGGCCACCAGCATGGCCGCGATGACCGTCACGGCGTAGGTCTCGAACAGGTCTGCCGCCATGCCGGCGCAGTCGCCGACGTTGTCACCGACGTTGTCGGCAATCACGGCCGGGTTGCGGGGGTCGTCTTCGGGGATACCCGCTTCGACCTTGCCCACCAGATCGGCGCCGACGTCCGCGCCTTTGGTGAAGATACCGCCGCCCAGTCGCGCAAAGATGGAGATGAGCGACGAACCGAAGGCCAGACCGACCATGGGTTCGAGCGCGTGCTTCACCGCTTCTTCGCCGGTGTTGTTGCCGATGACCAGCATGTAGAAGCCGGCCACGCCCAGCAGACCCAGGCCCGCCACCAGCATGCCGGTGATGGCGCCGCCCTTGAACGAGATGTTGAGTGCGGCATTGAGGCCGGTGGAGGCGGCCTGCGCGGTGCGGGAGTTGGCGCGCACCGAGACGAACATGCCGATGAAGCCAGCCACGCCGGAGAGAATGGCGCCGATGGCGAAGCCAATGGCGGTCATCCAGCTGCCGAGGCCAAAGCCGACGGCAAGAAAGAGAATCACGCCCACGAGGGCGATCGTGGTGTACTGGCGCTTGAGGTAGGCGTCAGCGCCTTCCTGGATGGCGCCGGCGATTTCCTGCATGCGCGCATTGCCCGAGGGCTGGGCAATGATCCAGCGCGCCGTCACGATGCCATAGACGATGGCAATGGCGGCGCATACGAGAGCCAGTGGGAGTGCGTACTGCTCGAGCACGGGATCTGGGGTTTGGGAATGGAGGGACCACTGAGGGCGTTCCGCTACATCCCCGCAAAATCGCCCCGGAACAGCCCGGTGACCAGTCCCGGGGGGCAGAAAGCGGCTGGGGGGCGGTTGTAGATCCCCTACGCCGCGTCGAAACCGGGAATCTCAAAGGCCGGCCTTACAGCGTCACAGTCCGCCCGGCTGCCTCCATGAAATAGTATGGCGCCTTCCCAGTTCGCCGCCACGACGGTGCGCATGTAATCAATGATCGCGGCCGCGTCGTCGGCCGTCAGTCCGAAGCGCGCACAGCCGGAGATCAGATTCGTTCGGGTTGCTCGACGTCCCATTGCAGTCCCGCATACCATGGCCAGGTCCCGTTCAAACGCCTGCACCGGTGACGGGGTGAGGTCGTAGGCGGGGGACAGACGCCACTCCGTGGTATGTGCGATGAGCGCATGGTTGCGCGGGTGGTCATCATTGTTGGTCACCAATGCGTTGAACACCATGCGACGAAAGAGCTCTGCGCGGTCAAGCTGCGGGCGCGCCGACCATCGTTGCAATTCGTCGCTCAGGAGCAGGTAGGACCAGCGCTGACGATCACGTATTTCGTCAGCGTCCAGTACCGTAAGGGCACTCACCATGCGTGCCTTGCTGTACTCGGCACGAGCGCTCAGCCGCTCCCGATCAAAGCGACGAACCAGCAGCACAGGTGCAGTCCCGACGCGTTCGATACGATATGGTGGGACACGCACATCGCATTGCCGTGCCAACTTCAACAGTGCCCCTTCCACCGCCGCGTTGTTCCACCGATCGCCTCGCGACGGAAACTTGGCGAGCCACAAGCCGCTTTCGTCCGTCACCACATTCTTGGGGCGGGCTCCACCCATGGAAGTCCCCGTCTCGACCAGCAACTGGAGTCGCTGAAGGCTTTCGGGCACGGGCTCACCGACGTGCAGGGACTCAAGCTGTCGAGCGGCATCCAGCAGGGCCTCGAGCTGCAACGTGCTGTTGAACGGGCGGAGCGGTGGCGGAGGCACCTTTCCGAGACCAAAGGACAGTGCGCCCGCGCGATCCTCCGGCGAATTCAGCAGGTACTCGACTTCGCCGACATCGACCTTGCCCAACGCGTGTTCGATGACACGTCGTCCCCAGGCATCTGGACTTGCATCGCGGATTGCACCGAACACTCCGTCAAGCCGGGTGGTTTCGTATGTGTTGTCTGACAACGGCAGATGCAACGGATCGATTGGCACCGCCGAAGGATGTTCCCGGTATCGACGACCATATACGAACCGACCGATGACATCACCAAATGCATTGCGCTCACGCACGAACCTTCCGCAGGTCAACACTTCGTGTGACTGCGGAAGTTGGATGTACACGTAACAGGACTCGGCGCGGTTCATCGTCGATCAAAAGTCGTCGTCGAGTTTGCTGCGGCTGATGCGCGGCTGCGCCAGTCCACGACGCAGCGCGCTGCGCTCGCGTATCTGCCCCTCAGGGTCGAACTCCAAGGCCGCCACGGGAAGTATGCCGTCCTCGAGGCCGAGAGCCCACAGTGCCCCCAGATAGGCCGCTAGGCTGGTCCCCACATTCCCGGCTTCCACCGCGCGCAGTGTGGGGATGGTGAGGCCAGCTTTCTCGGCCACATCGGCAAGGCGGAGCCGCCGACGCTTTCGCGCCAGCGCAATGTTGTGCCCAAGCGTGGCAGCCACCTCCACCACACGGGCGGGGGCGCGCTCAGGGCTGCGGATGGTGGGTTTCGGCATTGCTGCCTCCTGATTAGGCGATAATAGTAAGAATAATTGCTTCAAACCATATAAAAAGCAAGAATACTTTCATCCATTGCGCGCACTGGCGCCCACCACGGCACCGGCCAAAGTTTAGCCCATGACACGTCACCCCCGCCTTGCCCACCGCGCCGCACGGACTGCCGTCCAGTCGCTGGCCCTGTGTGCCCTCGCCGCCTGCCGGGCCTCCTCGGGCAGCAGCACCGCCGCCACGAGCTCGGCCACCCCGCCGGCCACCAACGCCACCCTTCCCGCGCCCTACGTCATTCAGAACGGGGAGTCGCAGGTGGTGCCCGCTTTCGCCGACACCACACAGTGGATCCGCGAGCGACTCTGGGTGGAGACGGAGTTTGACTCCGACTTTGACGGCAAGAAGGACCGGGTCCACGTGGACGTGACCCGCCCGGGTCCCACGGCCAACGGTCTCAAGGTGCCGGTGGTGTACGAGACCAGCCCCTACTACGCCGGCACGCTGGGCAACGACGACGTGTTCTGGCCGGTCAAGCAGGAGCTGGGCGCCGAGCCGCCGGCGCGCACGCTGGGCAAGGGCGTGACCTTCAATCCCAATCGTGCGCGCATCAGCAACTCGCAGGTGCGCAATTGGGTGCCGCGCGGCTTTGCCGTGGTGCACTCGGAGTCGCCAGGCACCGGTCTCAGTCAGGGTTGCATCACCATTGGTGGCAGCAACGAATCGCTGGCACCCAAGGCGGTGATCGACTGGCTCAACGGCCGCGCGCGTGGCTTCACCACCATCGATGGCAGCGAGGAAGTGAAGGCCACCTGGGCCACCGGCAAGGTGGGCATGACGGGCACCTCGTTCAACGGCACGCTGCCCATTGCCGCCGCCACCACCGGAGTGAAGGGCCTCGAAGCCATCATCCCCGTGGCGCCCAACAACTCGTACTACCGCTACTATCGCAGCAACGGCCTCGTGCGCAGCCCCGGTGGTTATCTGGGTGAAGACGTGGACGTGCTCTACGACTTCGTGCAGAGTGGCAATCCGGCCACACGCGCGCTGTGCAACGAGCGCGTGCGCGACGCGGTCATCGGCAAGGGCATTGATCGTCGCACGGGCGACTTCAACGACTTCTGGGCCTCGCGCGACTACATCATGCAGGCGCGTGGCATCAAGGCGGCCACCCTCATGGCCCACGCCTTCAATGACTGGAACGTGATGCCCGAGCACAGTGTGCTCATGGTGCAGGCGCTCAAGGCCAACGGCGTGCCCGTGCAGCAGTACTATCATCAGGGCGGACACGGCGGTGAGCCGCCCATCAGCATGATGAACCGCTGGTTCACGCGTTACCTGCTTGGCGTGCAGAACGGGGTGGAGAAGGACCCCAAGGCCTTTGTGGTGCGTGAAGGCGCGCCGCGTCTCGAGCCCACGCCCTACGCCGACTACCCCAATCCGGCGGCCTCACCGGTCACGCTCTATCCCACCAAAGGTGGCAACGCCGTCGGCGCCCTCGGCACCACGCGCACCCCCGCGCAGGGTATCGAGACCGTGACGGACAATGTGTCGCTGGGCGGTGTGGATCTCGCGCGCGCCGAGAATTCGCCGACGCGTCTCCTGTTTGCGACCGCGCCACTTACGCAACCCGTGCACCTCTCGGGCATCGGGCGTGTGCGCATCACGCTGTCCAGCAACAAGCCCGCCGCCAATCTGTCGGTGTGGCTGGTGGAATTGCCCTGGCCGGCAACCGGCAACAACAACGCGGGTATCATCACCCGGGGCTGGGCCGATCCGCAGAACGCGCGGGATGTCCGTCGCAGCACGCCACTCGTGCCCGGGCAGCCAGTCACGCTGGAGTTCGATCTGCAGCCCGATGACCAGATCATCGCCGCGGGCAAGCGCATCGGCCTCATGATTTTCTCGAGCGACAAGGATTTCACGCTGCACCCGGCGCCGGGGACCGTGCTCTCCATCGATCTCGATCAGACGTCCATCACACTGCCCGTTGTGGGCGGTGCCTCCGCTCTCAAGTAAAACCGAAGTGAAACAGACCTACGCTGTGAACGCCCCGTACAAGCGCTATCGCTTCGCTCCGCTGGTTGCCACCATCGCGGCGGTTGCCGCGGGCTGCGCCTCGGCCAACGCATCAGCGGGCAGCGCCATCGGCAGCAGTGCCTCGGCAGCCGCCACGCGACGCCCGGCCGCGGGCACCGCGACCGTTCCGAATGCCAGCTCGCCCGCTGCCCAGCGCCGCTGGGCCGACTCCGTGCTGGCTACGCTGTCGCTGGAGCAGAAGGTTGCGCAGATGGTCTGGGTATGGACCCTCGGCGATTTTGCGCCGGTGGACGCCGGGTCGTATACCGCCATCGAGAACCAGATCCGCGAGCTCGAACTGGGTGGCGTGATCGTTTCGGTGGGGGGCCCGGCCGACATCGCCACCAAGATCAACGCGCTGCAGCGTGTGGCCAAGCTGCCGTTGCTGGTGGGCGCCGACCTCGAGACGGGGGCGGCGTTCCGTGCGCGTGGTGGCTGGTTCCTGCCCAACGCCATCGAGCTGGGTGGCGCCACGAGCTTCCCGTATCAGATGGGCATTGGCGCGACACGCGACACCATGCTGGCCTACGAAATGGGCCGCGTGACCGCAGTGGAAGGTCGCGCGATGGGCATCCACATGGCCTTCGCGCCCGTGCTGGATGTGAACAACAACCCCAAGAACCCCGTCATCAGCGCGCGCTCGTTCGGCGAAGATCCCACGCTGGTGGCGCAGATGGGCCGCAGTCTCGTGCGCGGCATTCAGCAGAACGGCATGCTGGCCACGGGCAAGCACTTCCCGGGACATGGCGACACCGAGCAGAACTCGCACCTCGAACTCTCGCGGGTGAACGTGTCGCGCGCGCGACTCGACAGCGTGGAACTGGTGCCCTTCCAGGCGGCCATCGACGCGGGTCTGCGTGGCATGATGACCTTCCACGGTGACCTGCCGGCGCTCGATACCACCAAGACGGCCGCCACGCTCAGCAAGGCGGTGATGACCGACCTGCTGCGCAACACCATGAAGTTCGACGGCCTGCTGGTTACCGATGCGCTGGACATGAACGGCGTGCTGGGTGGCATCACCATGGGCGAGGCCACCATTCGGGCGGTGGAAGCCGGCAACGATGTGCTGCTCATGCCCACCGATGCGAAGGTGTCCATTCGTGCCGTGGCCGAGGCGGTGCGCGCGGGTCGCCTGACCGAGGCCCGCATTGATGAATCGGTGCGCAAGCTGCTCATGGCCAAGCACGAGTTCGGCCTCAACGTCAATCGGCTGGTGAACGTGGAGGAGGTGCGCGCGCATGTGGGCACGGTGGCCAACACCGGCCCGGCACGTCTGGCCGCCGAGAAGTCCATCACGCTGGTGCGCGATTCGTTGGGGCTCGTGCCCATGAAGCTGCCGCGTGAGGCGCGCGTGGTGAGCATTACCATTTCCGGGCGTGCGGACCTGAGTGCGGGTCGCGCATTTGACGCTGAACTGCGCTCGCAGTATCCGCGTCTCCAGTCGCTCACCCTCACGCCGGAAGTGGTGGCCGAAGCCACGGCCGGTGCGGCGGCAGGGCAGGCGGGTGGCTATCGGGTCACACCCGACCCCACCATTCTGCCGGCGTCGGTGGAGAACGCGCTGCGTATTGCGCAGGGCGCCGATCTGGTGATCGTGTCGAGCTACATCGGCGCGGCCACCAACACGGCCAATATGAAGCCCACCGCTGGTTTGCCCGAGTTGCTGAACGGTCTGCGTGCAGCCAACACCAAGGTGCTGCTCACCAGCTTCAACAATCCGTATCTGCAGCTTGGCCTGCCGCTCACCGAGGCGCACATGCTGGCCTGGAGCCCGTGGACCATGTCGCAGCGTGCGGCGGCGCGGGCGCTGCTGGGTCGCGCGCCCATCACCGGCAAGCTGCCCATCACCATTCCCGGCGTTGCCAACTTCGGCCACGGCCTCACGCGCTAAACGCGCCACTCCTTCGTGATACCCACCATGCCGTTTATTACTCCAGCTACCAAGCGCGTGCTGCTGTCGTTCGTTGCCGTTGCCACCATCGCCGTTGCCTCGGCATTCGGCGGCCGTGCCGTGTCGCCCGTTCCGGCCATCGATCTCACCGGCACCTGGAAGTACGCCGTCGTGACGGAGAACGGCACCGGGACGCCCACCGTCATCATGAAGCAGACGGGCGATTCCCTGAGCGGCACGTATGAGTCGGGCCGCATGGGGGTGTTGCCGTTCAAGGGCAGCGTAAAGGACAGCAGCTTTGCCTTCGTCATCAACACGCAGGGTGGCGCCGCGCTGAGCTTCAAGGGCGTGCTGGTGAGCGCCAACGTGGTGAAGGGTGACGTGGACTTTGGCGGCGCCGGTGGCGCCACGTTCAGCGGTGAACGTCAGGCCGCCAAGTAACACACGACACACGGCCCTACACAAACGCCCCCGACGGCATCAACCGTCGGGGGCGTTTGTGCGTTCAGCAGGCCACTCGGGCCATCACGGCTGCAGCAGCGGCAGCACCATGAAGGTCTGCGACGGCCCCACCTTGGTGAGCGTGTCACCCGTCTGCAGGTTGAGCGTGGCGGTGTAGCGGCCGTTCGGGACGCGTGGTGCCTGACCACGCAGCAGCGCGGCCGCGCCGAAGCCACCACCACCACCACCACCACCGCCACCACCACCAAAGCCGGTGCAGGTCTGCATGGCCTGCGGGGCGGGACGGCCACGGGCCACGCTGTCCATCTGCGCCTGCATGGCGGCCGGCATCTGACCACCAAACTGACGGCGCATGCGCGCCAACTGCGCGCTGTCCGGCGGCACCGGATCGCCGTTCAGGTTCCACACAAAGCGCTTGAGGCCCGGCGTGCGATCGAGCTCGCAGCGGCGCCACACCTTGCCGTCACTGTCGGCAATGGTGAGCACGTACTTGCTGCCGGTGGCCGCGGCAGTCTTCACGTGGTACGTAATCCACGCGCCCACCTGCGGGTTGGGCGTGCTGTAGTTGCCGCTGATGGCAAGGGTGCCCGCCGCACCGGCCGGCGCCAACCCACCTGGCGTGAAGTTGTACGCATGGCGCAGCGGCAGCAGACGGGCGTCCTCGGCCAGGGCCGTGGTGTTGAGCTCGCGCAGCGCCGAGTAGTCGTCCAGCACATAGAAGCCGCGGCCGAAGGTGGCCATGACCAGGTCGCTTTCGCGCTTCTGAATGGTGAGATCGCGCACCTGCGTGACGGGCATGCCACCGCGCAGCGCCGTATACGACGTGCCGCCGTCCACCGAGACAAAGAGGCCGAACTCGGTGCCCACAAACAGCAGATCGCCGTTGATGTGATCCTGTGCCACGGCCCACACATTGTGCCGCGCCGGCAGATTGGCCGTGATGTTGGTCCAGGTGCGACCCCGGTCGGTGCTCTTGACGAGGTACGGCGCATAGTCGCCGCGCTGCCAGTTGTTGAGTGCCACGAACACCGTGTTGGCATCACGCGGCGAAGCCAGCACGTCGCTCACGTAGGTGTACTTGGGCACGCCCGGGAAGCTCTCGAGGCGGCGCCAGGTGCTGCCGCCATCTTCCGACACCTGCAGCAGGCCATCGTCGGTACCGGCCCAGAGCAGGCCCTCGAGCACCGGCGATTCGTCGAGACTCACCACATTGGACAGGTCGGTGGTGGACACATTGAGTGCCACCGAACCACGCGGCCACACCTTGCCCATGATGGGCAGGCTGTCGCGATTGAGATTGCGCGACAGGTCGGGGCTCACGCGTGTCCACGAGTCGCCACGATCGTCGGAGCGATAGACGAACTGGCTCGCGAAGTAGATGCGATCGGGATTGTGCGGGCTCAAAATGAACGGCGCATCCCAGTTGGTGCGATCGCGCACACGCGTCACGGCCGAATCGCGGCGTGCCGAGGAGTCGGGCGTGGCGGCCGCGCCACTTTCATCGCCACCGGCCGAGGCGGTGGTGGGGCGGATGCCCTGTCCACGTCCCGTACGCATGTCGAAGCGACTGAGGCCGCCGTTCTGCGACTCGCCAAAGAAGATGTGCTGATCTTCCATGTGGCCGCGGGCCTGGAAGCCGTCGCCGCCCACGATGTTGAACCAGTCGCTGTTGCGGATGCCCCAGGTGTTGGTGGTGCGTGAAGGGCCGCACTGCGAGAAGTTGTCCTGCGTGCCGCCGCACACGTAGTAGAACGGCTTGGCGTTGTTCACACCCACACGGTAGTACTGCGTGATGGGCAGCGTGGCGTGAAACTTCCAGGTCTCGCCGGCATCGTAGGTTTCGTACAGGCCGCCGTCGTTGCCCAAAAGAATGTGATTCTTGTCCACCGGGTCGAAGGCCAGCGCGTGATGATCGACATGCACACCGCGTCCTTCCCAGTTGGTGTTCGACCAGGTGGCGCCGCCGTCGGTGCTGCGCGAGAGATTGGTGGCCACCGAGTAGATGTGACCGGGGCGATGCGGATCGACAAACAGCTCGCTGTAGTACTGGCCCAGGCCGTTCGTGAACCACTGCGCCATGGCCGCGCGCGCGCTGTCCTGCGGGGCCGCGCCGGCGCGTGCCGCACCACCAGCGCCTCCACCACCACCCGCACCGCCACCCGGGCCACGCGGCACGACGGCGTTCTTGCCGTAGCGCGTCCAACTGGCGCCGTCATCCACGCTGCGATAAAGGCCCGACTGGAAGTTGGACGCCTCGATGAACGCATATACCTGCGTGGGCGTGCTGCGCGCATCAATCGCCAGTCCCGCACGGCCCACATCACCCGTGGGCAGGCCGTTGCTCAATTTGGTCCAGGTCTTGCCACCATCGGTGGTCTTGTGCAGCCCGCCCTCGGGGCTGCCACCGATGGCCTGACCCACATGCCGGCGACGCGGATAGGCCGCCGCATACAGTACGTCGGGGTTCTTCGGGTCCATCACCACATCGGTGATGCCGGTGTTGTCGCTCACGAACAGGCTGCGCGTCCAGGTCTTGCCACCGTCAGTGGTCTTGTAGAGACCACGCTCGCCACCCGCCGAAAACAGCGGACCCTGCGCGGCCACGTACACCACCTCGCTGTTGCGCGGGTCGATGACGATGCGCCCGATGTGCTCCGATGCCGCGAGCCCCACGCGGTTCCAGGTCTTGCCGGCGTCGGTGCTCTTGTAGAGCCCATCGCCAAAGTGCGCACTGCGCTGACTGTGATTCTCACCCGTGCCCAGCCAGAGCACGTCGGAGTTCTTGGGGTCGATCTCCATGCAGCAGAGATTGTTCGCGCCGTAGTTCTCGAAGATGGGCGTGAACGAGGCGCCGCGGTTGTTGGTCTTCCACACCCCACCAAACGCGCTGACGATGTACCAGGTGCTGGGATTGACCGGATCGATCTTGATGTCGGCAATGCGGCCCGTCACCACGCCGGGGCCGAGCGGACGGATGCTGATGCTCTTGAGCAGCTCGGCAGGCAGCGGAGTGGACGCGGGCGCGGCGGCTGCGCGACGATCACTGCGTTGCGCAGCGACCGTTGCGGGGAAAAGCAGTGGCGCCAGCAGTGCGAGCACCGCTGAGCGGGTCAGACGACGGGACATCGAGGGAAGGGCAGAGGTCAGGTGGGAACAGCCGCAGAAGCCGAGGCCGGTGTTGCATCGGCATGCCGGCCCTGTGCCGGTGTGCCGCAGGTGGGGCAATAGGGGTAGAAGGCATTCTTGCGCGTGCTGCATTCGCCGCACTTGTCGAAGAGTCGGAGGCCGCAGTGCACACAGAAGTTGCTGGGGCCCTCGGGACCCTTGGCCACGGCACGCTCGCAGCCCGGGCAGACGCCGGCATCGAGCCGCTTGAGTGCCTCCTCGTACTTGAGACTGCGGCGACGTTCTTCCTCGCTCTGCTGCTCCACCTGCTGGCGCTGCGCGAGATACTTGCGCATGGCGCGGATGGTGTACACGCCGGCCACCAGAGACACCACAATGCCCACGCCGTAGCGCACATAGCCGCCGTAGCTGGGCAGGTAGGGCACCAGCTCCACAAAGAACGCGAACACGGCAAAGAGCACAAAGCCACGCAGCAACGGCCAGTACTCACTCTTGCGCTTGCGCATCACCATCCAGCCGGCCACCACCAACAGGGGCAGCGTGAGCGCGAGCCGCAAGCCGAAGGTGGTCAGCTCCTGCTGAAACCGTGCCTTCTCGAAGGGCCCGCGCGCGGCAAGTTCGAGCTCGATCTGCGCTTCGCGGTTGGCCTCCTGGGCCTGCGAAATATCGAGCAGGCGTGTGTCGATGCGCTCCAGTTCGGATTCGGCGTCGCGCTCGATGACCTTGAGTGAATCGAGCTGTCGCGTGCGCGAGAGGACTTCGGGGTCCTGCTGCGGATCGGTGGTGGCGGTGCGGGTGGCAATCCAGGCGTCGAAGGTTTCCTTCTGCGCCGTGTAGGCGTTGCGCGCCGCAATGTGCACCTGCATGGCGCGATCGCGTTCGTCCTGCGTGCGACGCTGTAGACCCTGCAGCGAATCGCGTGCACTGCGCAGCGGCGCGGCCAGCGTCGGGTCGACGAACTCCTGCAACTGCAGGCGGTCCGGAGCACCCGGCAGTTCACCAACGATCTTGCCACCAAGTCCAATGAGGAAGCTGGCAAAGACCAGAGACACCACCCACATCGCGAACGCAAAGATGCGTTCGGGCACGCGAAAGGCGCGGAACATGTGTTACTCCGGCAGGCGTGAGGCGAACGGTGAGAGCTGCGCAATCAACAGGTCGAGCGGTACTTTCTCGATGGGATGCGGCACCCCATCCAGCAACACGGCTTCGGCACGCGGCATGGCCCCGGCAAAGCGCTGCGACTCCTCGAGCGTGACCGAGTCATCGCGCGAACCCACCAGCAATCGCACGGGCGCAGCAATCTGCGCCACAGACGTCGTGGTAAGTGGCGGCGCCTCGCCCAGCGCGCGCAGCAGGGCGGCCGTGCGCGTGAGCGTGAGTTCCCATCCGCCGGCTTCGGCGTGACGCGCGGCCAGGGCATCGGCAAAGGCCGGTACCTTGGCACGCATGCCCTCGGGGTTGAGACGTCGCGCACCCGCCTCCGCCACCTCGGGTGTCCATGCCAGCATGGTGCCCAGGGTCACGATGCCCGCCACGAGACCCGGCTGCATTTGCTCGGCCAGCAGCGCGGCGTAGCCACCCATGGAGTAGCCGAATACCAGCACGCGCTGCGGCGCCAGTTCACGTACACGCGACGCAATCACGTCGGCAAATGCCGGCATGCTGAACCCCGCATCGCTCAACGCTGGAGTACGTCCATGCCCTGGCAACTCCAGCGTGTGCACGGCAGCAAACACCTCGTGCGCGCGCGCCGCGTCGGCTACCGGTGCCATCTGCTCGGCGCTGCCCAGTGCCCCATGGACAATGAGCAGCGCCGGACGAGCGGACGTCGCCATTACTTGGCCTTGAAGGCGCTGATGGCCTGGCGCGTGAAGTCCGAGAGCACCAGCGTACCGCTCATGGTGGCGCGTTCGGCCAGCATGGCGTCCCAGTGTTCGGTGCCGGCCCAGAACACCTGCTTCATCTGCGCCATGGCTTCGGGATTGCTGGCCGCCAGCGTGCTGGCCAGCTGATCCACCGCCCCGTCGAGCGCCAGCTCTTCATGCACGACCTTGGCATACAGACCACGGCGCTCACACCAGGCCGCGTCGCGCCAGTCGGCGTCCACCGCCATCTGGCTGAACGAGGCGAGGCCGATCTTGCGCTCGATGACTGGCCCAACAACAAAGGGACCGATACCCACGGCCAGCTCGCTGAGCTTGGCCGAGGCCTTGTCCACGGCAATGGCGTAATCGGACGCGGCAATGAGACCCACCGCGCCGCCGGCCGCCTTGCCATGCACCCGGGTGACGACGAACTGCGGGGCCCGCATCATGGCCAGAATGACGCCGGCAAAGCCCGAGAAGAACTGCTGACCCTGCGCGATGTCGGCAATGCTGGTCAGCTCGTCGAAGGAGGCGCCGGCGCAGAAGGGGCCCGTGCCGCCGCTCTGCAGCACGATGACGCGAACTTCCGGCTGGCGGGAAACGTTGGTGATGGTGGACGCCAGTTCGCGCAGCAGGGTGCCCGGGAGCGAATTGCTCTTGGGGTGGTAAAACTCGATGCGGCCGATTCCAGCGGCCACGTGGGTTCGGACGTATCCGTTCGGACCCGTTTCCGGAGTGGGGTGATCGGGAGTCATGCGGGAGAAGATAGCCTCCCGTTCCGATTGTCGAATCCCGATCCGCCTGCCTATCTTTCCCTGATGGACCAGACCATGCCCGTTCCCACCGAGGAGGCGGCCCTCCTGGCCGCTTTTGAAGCCCGCATCGCCGCCGGCGAGAGCATCGAGCCCAAGGACTGGATGCCGGAGCGCTACCGCAAGCAGCTCACGCGCATGATGTCCCAGCACGCCCATTCCGAAATCGTGGGCATGTTGCCCGAGGGCAACTGGATTACCCGCGCCCCCAGCCTGCGGCGCAAGCTGTCGCTGCTGGCCAAGGTGCAGGACGAGGCCGGTCACGGCCTGTACATCTACTGCGGAACGGAAACGCTGGGTGTGGACCGGCAGGAGCTCACCGAGCAATTGCTCGACGGCCGCGCCAAGTACTCCAGCATCTTCAACTACCCGACGCTGACCTGGGCGGACGTGGGGGTGATTGGCTGGCTGGTGGACGGCGCCGCCATCGTGAACCAGACGGTGCTGGCCAAGGCCTCGTATGGACCCTACGCGCGTGCCATGGTGCGCATCTGCAAGGAAGAGAACTTCCACAAGCGCCAGGGCTACGAAGTCTGCATGGTGCTGTCCAAGGGCACGCCGGCGCAGAAGGCCATGCTGCAGGACGCGGTGAACCGCTTCTGGTGGCCCTCGCTCATGATGTTCGGCCCCAGCGACACCAACTCGCCCAACAGCGCCGAGCTGCTCAAGTGGCGCGTGAAGCGCAAGACCAACGACGAGCTGCGTCAGCGCTTCGTGAACCTCACCGTGCCGCAGGCCATCGCGCTGGGCATCACCATTCCGGACCCCGATCTCAAGCTCAACGAGGCCACGGGTGACTGGGAGTTTGGCGAGATCGACTGGAGCGAGTTCCACGCCGTGCTCAAGGGCGAAGGCCCCTGCAATCACGAGCGCATGGCGGCCCGTCAGGCGGCGCACAAGGAAGGCGAGTGGGTGCGCGCAGCAGCCACGGCCTACGCCGAGAAGCAGAAGGCGCGCCAAGCCACGGCGGCGGCCTGATGAGCGCTTCCATTGGCAACGGCGCAATTGCGGACAGCCAGTGGCCGCTCTGGGAGGTGTTCACCCAGGGCGCCCACGGCGAGCCCTTTGAGCACGCGGGCAGCATTCACGCGGCCGACGCCGAGCACGCGCTGCAGAACGCGCGTGACGTGTACACACGCCGCGGCGAAGCCGTGAACCTGTGGGTGGTGCCCACGACAGCCATCGTGGCGTCGGCGCCGTCGGATGCGGGGCCGTTCTTCGATCCGGGCAACGACAAGGCCTACCGTCATCCGCAGTTCTATATCGCGCCGCGTGGCGTGCGCATCTTCTGATGGCTGAAGTCATCAACAAGGCGCCCGACGTGCCCATCGCGGCGCCGCGCAAGGTGCCGGTGGCCAATTCGCTGGCCGACTATCTGCAGCGACTCGGCGACGACCGGCTCATTCTCGGCCATCGCGTGTCGGAGTGGTGCGGCCACGGGCCCATTCTCGAAGAAGACATCGCGATGGCCAACATCGCGCTGGATCTCATCGGGCATGCCTCGTCCTTGCTGGCGCTGGCGGGCGAAGTGGAAGGCGAAGGCCGCAGCGACGACACGCTGGCCTACTTCCGCGATGCGGTGCACTTCCGCAACGCGCTGCTGGTGGAACAGCCCAATGGCGATTTCGCCATGACGATGATGCGGCAGTTCCTCTTTGATACCTACAGTGTGCTGCTGTGGGATCAGCTGTCACGTTGCGGGCACGAGGGCCTGGCGGCCATCGCCACCAAGTCGCTCAAGGAAGACAAGTACCACCTGCGCCACAGCAGCGAGTGGGTGGTGCGGTTGGGCGACGGCACCGAGGAGAGTCACCAGCGCGCGCAGCATGCGCTCGATGAACTGTGGCGCTTCACGGGTGAGCTGTTCGACCGCGACGACGTGGACGCCGCCGTGGAGGCGCAAGGCATCGTGGTGGATCATGAGGCGCTGCGTGCACTGTGGACCACCATGGTGCGTGACGTGCTGCAGCGCGCGACGCTCACCATGCCCACGAGCACGGCGGTGCGCCGCGGGGGACGCACGGGCTTTCACACCGAGCATCTGGGCCATCTGCTGGCCACCATGCAGAGCGTGGCGCGCGCGCATCCCGGCGCGAGCTGGTAGGCATTGTGAGCAGCGGGTCAGCCGGGTCAGGCAGTTCGACGTTTGCGCTCTCGCGCGATGACGTGATGGCGGTGCTCAACACCGTGCCCGATCCCGAGGTGCCGGTGATCAGCGTGGTGGAGCTGGGTGTGGTGCGCGACGTGGACATCACGCCCGAGCGGGTGCTGGTGACCATGACGCCCACCTACTCGGGCTGCCCGGCCATGCGCGAAATGGAGGCCGATGTGAAGGCCGTGCTGCTGGCGCGTGGTGCGCCGGCGGTGGAAGTGCGCACGGTGCTCTCGCCGGCCTGGACCACCGACTGGATTGGGCCAGAGGCGCGCGAAAAGCTGCGGCGCTACGGCATCGCGCCGCCGGGCAAGGCCGAGTCGCAGGGGCTGGTGACCCTCACGCGTGCACGCAGCGCGGTGGCCTGTCCGTTCTGCGGCAGCACAGACACGGTGCTGCAGTCGGAGTTTGGCAGCACGGCCTGCAAGGCCATTCACCAGTGCCGGGCCTGCGGCTCGCCCTTCGACGAGTTCAAGCCGCTCTGACTGGCCGGTGAACAGCAGCAACTGATTACCGCGGAAGACACGGATTGGACGGAAACCACAGGACTCGTGGGCTATGCACGAAAGCCGGTCCTTTAGCAGGATGCTGAAAAAGCTGGCGTCCCCTCTGGTGTGACGCCAGCGTTTTTGTATA